>Ga0153924_1000004_pt1 | contig 379728 bp, 364 predicted proteins | sample TSNJ008MetaG_FD_104709 | JGI IMG/M metagenome (GOLD analysis project Ga0153924, IMG submission 104709) | Attine ant fungus gardens microbial communities from New Jersey, USA - TSNJ008 MetaG | ecosystem: Host-associated > Fungi > Mycelium > Unclassified | place: USA: New Jersey, Wharton State... | reverse complement strand
CAACGAGGCCACCTCACCCAGAACACCAGCGTCCCGAAGCTCACCAGCAAACACAGCAGCAGCACGCATCGGCCCCACCGTATGCGAACTCGACGGCCCAATACCCACAGAAAACAGATCGAAGACTCCAACGGCCATGGTCATTTCCTAACGACGTAAAACGAATAGAACCCGCCCCGCCCCCAACATGCACGGAGCGGGCCCCACAAAACCACACACTTCGCCAACTCGTGGGTCCCCTGCCAAACATGCCGTGCGCACGGCACATCCAGCAGCGAACCCACGAACCAGCCAATCAACCCCCAACGGGCACCCGGCCCGAGCCCGCGGAGGACGTCAGGCCCAACCCGGCGAGATGCCTAGGAGAGGTTCGCAACTCCCGGGTACAACGGATGCGCTGCTGCCAGGGCCTCAACACGGTGACGCAACCCGGAAAGGTCCGTGCCGGCGTCGGCCATCAGTGCTTCGGCGATGATGTCCGCAACCTCACGGAAGGCAGCCTCTCCAAAGCCACGCGTGGCCAGTGCCGGGGTGCCGATCCGCAGGCCGGACGTCACCATGGGCGGGCGCGGATCGAAGGGTACGGCGTTGCGGTTGACCGTGATGTCGATCGCGGCGAGGCGGTCTTCGGCCTGCTGTCCGTCGAGTTCACAGTTACGCAGGTCCACCAGAACCAGGTGCACATCGGTACCACCGGAGACAACGGAGATTCCCTTGGCTGCCACATCGTCCTGGACAAGGCGCTCGGCCAGGATCCGGGAGCCTGCCAGAACACGGGACTGGCGTTCACGGAACTCCTCCGAAGCCGCGATCTTGAATGCCACAGCCTTGCCGGCGATCACGTGCTCCAGCGGGCCGCCCTGCTGTCCCGGGAACACGGCCGAGTTGGTCTTCTTGGCGATGTCGGCGTCGTTGGAGAGGATGATGCCGCCACGGGGACCGGCGAGGGTCTTGTGCGTGGTGGACGTTGTGACGTGCGCGTGCGGGACAGGCGACGGATGCAGGCCCGCGGCCACCAGTCCTGCAAAGTGGGCCATGTCCACCATGAGGTAGGCACCCACGGAGTCGGCAATCCTGCGGAACTCGGCGAAGTCCAGCTGCCGCGCATAGGCGGACCAGCCAGCAACGATCAGTGCCGGTTTGTGCTCCTGGGCCAGTGCCTCGACCTCGGCCATGTCCACGGTGTGGGTGTCCTCGCGGACGCCGTACGGCACCACGTTGTAGAGCTTGCCGGAGAAGTTGATCCGCATGCCGTGCGTGAGGTGGCCGCCGTGGGCGAGGTTCAAGCCCATGATGGTGTCGCCCGGCTTGATCAGCGCGTGCATCACCGAGGCGTTGGCCTGAGCACCGGAGTGCGGCTGGACGTTCGCGTACTCGGCACCGAACAACGCCTTGATGCGATCGATGGCCAGTTGCTCAATCACGTCAACGTGCTCGCAACCGCCGTAGTAGCGCTTGCCCGGGTAGCCCTCGGCGTACTTGTTGGTCAGCACCGAGCCCTGGGCTTGCATCACCGCAACAGCCGTGTGGTTCTCGGAGGCGATCATTTCCAGGCCGTCACGCTGGCGGCCCAATTCGTGGTCGATCTTCGCAGCGATCTCGGGGTCCAGGTCCGCCAGTTGGGCGTCCAACGACGCCGACACAATCTGCTGATATTCGGGGGCGGTTACAGGGTTCACAGTTCTCCACCGTTCGTTGCAGCGTATTCCTCGGCCGACATCAGCGGCCCTTCTTCGGTGGCCGCCACTTTGAACAGCCAGCCGGCACCGTAGGGATCGTTGTTGATGAGGGCGGGATCGCTGACAACGGCGTCGTTGATCTCGGTCACCTCTCCCGTCACGGGCGAGTACAGATCGGACACTGACTTAGTGGACTCCACCTCGCCACAGGTCTCCCCCGCAGTCACAGTGGAGCCAACCTCGGGCAGGTCAACGTACACGATGTCGCCCAGTGCATCTGCGGCCACGGCGGAAATGCCAATCCCCACAGGCCCGTCCCCATCGGCGGCAACCCACTCATGTTCAGCCGAATACTTCAGCTCGGCAACTACTTTGCTCATTCCAATTCCTTCTCTCGGTTCGAAAACTTATTGTTCTGTTTGGTGCAGCGAAGCGGGCTCCTCCGCGTGCTCGGTCGCGAAGACGGCCGCTGGGCGGCCGTGCCGCTCCCTTGGACGCACGCTTCCGGAGTCCGCCTCGCCGCGGCTGTCAGTCACCATGCGCCACGAACGACCAGCGAACTTGAACCCGCTACGCTGCAGGTTGCCTCGGTCTATTGGTTCCGTGTGCAAGGTGATCCGGCGGTTATTTCTGTCGCTTGTAGAACGGCAGCGGCACAACTTCGAACTTTTCGGACTTACCGCGCAGGTCAACCTCGACGATCGTGCCGGGCTCGGAATGTTCGACGTCGATATAGGCCAGGGCGATCGGGTAGCCGAGCGTGGGGCTTGGCTGGCCGGAGGTGACCTCGCCGATCAGTGAGCCGTCTTTGAGGACCGAGTAGTGGGCGCGGGCGGCACGGCGGCCGGTTCCTTTGAGGCCCACGAGCTTCTGTCCAAGGGTGGTCCCGACGCCGGCAGCCTTGATCGCGGTCAGTGCCTCACGGCCGATGAAGTCGCTTTCCTTGGCCAGTGAAACTACTGGGCCAAGGCCTGCCGCGTAGGCGTTGACGTGGCGCGAGAGCTCATTGCCGTAGAGTGGCATGCCGGCTTCCAGGCGCAGGGAGTCGCGGGCTGCGAGGCCGGCCGGGATAAGTCCGTGGCCTTCGCCAGCCTCGAGGAGTGCTTCCCACAGGCCGGCCGCGTCCACGTTCGGGATGTAGATCTCGAACCCGTCTTCGCCGGTGTATCCGGTACGGGCGAGCAACAGGTCCTGCGTGCCGCCGTCGAACATAATCCCGACTTCCACCGCCGCGTAGTACTTCAGCTCAGTGACCAGGGCGTGCTGCTCGGCCGGGACCAGGGTCAGCAGGATGGCTTCGGCGTTGGGGCCTTGAACGGCGATCAGTGAGGTCTCGGCCGAGGCGTCCTCCACCACGACGTCGAAACCGGCCGCACGCTCCAGCAGTTCCGCAGCCACCACCTTGGCGTTGCCCGCGTTGGGGACCACCAGGAACTTGTCCCCGCCTTCTTCCGGTGAAGGGCGGCGGTACGTGATGAGGTCGTCAATGATGCCGCCATCGGCGTTGCAGATCAGCGAGTACTTGGCTTTGCCCACGGCTACGGCTGACAGCTTGCCCGCCAAGGCGTAGTCCAGGAAGGCCGCGGCATCGGGCCCGGACACCCAGACTTCACCCATGTGGGAGAGGTCGAACAAGCCCGCGGATGTGCGGACGGCGTGGTGCTCAGCCAACTCGGAGGAGTACTTCAGGGGCATCTGCCAGCCGCCGAAGTCCGTGAAGGACGCGCCGGCTTTTTTGTGTTGCTCGTACAGGGCTGTGTAGTTCTCAGTCATGACCAGTCCTTAGTTTTCGAAGTCCGTAAGCGGCGGGCAGGAGCACACCAGGTTGCGGTCACCCGCTGCGCCGTCGACGCGACCCACAGGCGGGAAGTACTTGTCCTGCTTCAGGTGGTGGACCGGGAAAGCTGCCTGCTCACGCGGGTAGGCGCGGTCCCAATCGGAACTTACGACGGCGGCAGCCGTGTGCGGCGCGTTGCGCAGCGGCGACGTCTCAACAGTGAAATCACCGCTGGCCACCTGCTCGATCTCGGCACGGATAGTGATCATGGCTTCGATGAAACGGTCGATCTCGGCCAGGTCCTCGGACTCGGTGGGCTCCACCATCAACGTGCCCGCAACCGGGAACGCCAGCGTGGGTGCGTGGAAGCCGAAGTCGATCAGGCGCTTGGCCACATCTTCGGCCGTAACGCCCGTGCGCGCGGTCAGTTCGCGGAGGTCCAGGATGCACTCGTGAGCCACAAGCCCGCCTTCGCCGGTGTACAGAACCGGGAAGTGCTCATCCAAACGGGAGGCAACGTAGTTCGCAGCGAGCAGCGCGGACTTGGTGGCTTCGGTCAGCCCTTGGCCGCCCATCAGCTTCACGTACGCCCAGGAAATCGGGAGCACTCCGGCGGAGCCATAACGGGAAGCCGAGATGGCCACACCATGACCTTCCTCGTGCGCAGCTTTGTTCGCATCCCCCGGCATGAACGGCGCGAGGTGTGCTTTCGCTGCCACCGGGCCAACACCGGGTCCGCCGCCGCCGTGCGGGATGCAGAACGTCTTGTGCAGGTTCAGATGGGACACGTCCCCGCCGAACTTGCCCGGCTGGGCCAAACCAACAAGGGCGTTGAGGTTGGCACCGTCAACGTACACCTGGCCACCGGCTTCATGCACGGCATCGCACACTTCAACAACATCGGCGTCGTACACGCCGTGGGTGGAGGGGTAGGTGATCATGATGCAGGACAGCACGTCCCGGTTGGCCTCGATCTTGGCCTTGAGGTCATCGTGATCGATGGTTCCGTCGGCAGCCGTGGCCACCACCACTACCTTCATTCCGGCGAGCACGGCCGAGGCGGCGTTCGTGCCGTGGGCCGAAGCCGGGATCAGGCAGACAGTTCGCTGCCCGTCACCGCGGGAGAGGTGGTAGCCGCGGATCGCCAGCAACCCGGCGAGCTCACCCTGGGAGCCGGCGTTCGGTTGGATGGAGACCTGGTCATAACCGGTGATCTCGGTGAGGTCCGCTTCCAGGTCCTCGATCAATTCACGCCAACCGGCCGTCTGGTGGTCGGGAGCGAACGGGTGGATGGAGGCGAACTCCGGCCAGGAAATGGCTTCCATTTCCGCGGTGGCGTTCAGCTTCATGGTGCAGGATCCCAGCGGGATCATGGTGCGGTCCAGGGCGAGGTCCCGGTCTGACAGCTTGCGGATATAGCGCAACAGCTGCGTCTCGGAACGGTGCGTGTTGAACACCGGGTGCTGCAGGAAATCGGACGTGCGGACCACGTCAGCGGGCAATTCGAACCCGGCTGCGGCCGCGATGGGACCGGCACCAAAGGCGACGGCCACCGCGGAGAGGACCTCCGGCGTCGTGGTTTCATCAACGGACACGCCAACGGTGTCCGCGTCGATGCGGCGCAGGTTGATTCCGCGGGCTTCAGCGGCGGCAATGACCTTGTCCGCCTTGCCGGGGACGCGGACGGTGAGGGTGTCGAAGAAGGCGTCGGCTACTAGTTCGCGGCCGACCTTCTGCAATGCGGTAGCCAGAACGCGGGCATGGCCGTGGACGGTTTCGGCGATCGACTTCAGGCCCTCGGGGCCGTGGTAAACCGCGTACATGGAGGCCACAATGGCCAGCAGCGCCTGTGCCGTACAAATGTTGGACGTGGCCTTCTCGCGGCGGATGTGCTGCTCGCGGGTCTGGAGAGCCAAACGGTAAGCGGGAATGCCGGCGTTGTCCTTGGAAACGCCAACTATGCGGCCCGGAAGCGTGCGTTCCATGCCCTCGCGGACAGCCATGTAGGCAGCGTGCGGGCCACCGAAGAACAGCGGCACACCGAATCGCTGCGCGGTTCCGACGGCGATATCCGCACCTTGTTCGCCCGGGGGCGTGATGAGGGTGAGCGCCAAAAGATCGGCTGCGACGGTGACCAGGGCGCCGCGTTCCTTGGCATCGGCGATCACGCCGGAGTGGTCAAAGACCCGGCCCGAAACGCCCGGCTGCTGCAGGACGACGCCGTTGATGTCGCCGTCGGGAAGGCCCGCCGAGAGGTCGGCAATTTCCACTTCGAAGCCCAGCGCCTCAGCACGGCCCTTCACGATCGCGATGGTCTGCGGCAGGAGGTCGGCGTCGAGGACCGTCTTGCCGTCCTTCGCCGTCTTGTTCTTGTTGGCCCGGCGCATCAGCAGCACGGCTTCGGCCACGGCGGTGGCCTCGTCCAGCAGCGAAGCATTCGCCACAGGCAGGCCCGTAAGGTCCTGCACCATGGTCTGGAAGTTCAGCAGCGCCTCAAGGCGGCCCTGCGAGATTTCAGGCTGGTACGGCGTGTAAGCGGTGTACCAAGCGGGAGCTTCAAGGATGTTGCGGCGGATGACCGGGGGCGTCACGGTGTCGTAGTAGCCCTGGCCGATCATCTGAACGGCAGTCTTGTTCTTGGAGGCGAGCTTGCGGAGCTCGGCAAGGACCTGCACCTCGGTGAGGGCATCCTGCAGCTTCAGGGCAGTTTCCTGGCGGATCGAATCGGGGACGGCAACGTCCACCAAGCCGTCTACGGAGTCGTAGCCGATTGCCTTGAGCATGGTGTCAACATCGGCTTGGCGGCGGGCGCCAATGTGCCGGTCCGCGAAGGCGGTGGGGGTTGAATGAACAGTCAAGAGGAACTCCATGATTCAGGCGCCCAGTGAGCGCCACGATGATGTGGGGTTCCTCCCCGCTCTGTATTGGACCTGAGAGATTCCGCAGGAATGGTTGCCTGCTTGCACCGTCGGTGAGCCCGGTTACCCGGACTGCTTTCCAGAGTTGCCTAACCGCGGCGGTACTTGGGCCTGAGAGATTCCTGGGGAGGATTTGCTCCTACGGCGCCCAACTGGATGTACCGGCAGGGACTCTCCCGCCGCAGATCAAAAGCGTTGCATCACGTCAGTGACACGCTTCACACCATAGCGGGTTGATCTCAAGAAGCGCAAGCAAGGTATGGCTACTGATGCCCAACCGCCTCTCCCCTCCCGAGCCCTTCCCCCCAACCATCTCTCACCTCCCGTTACACGAGCCGGAAACTTCCGGGTGGTAGTTTGAACACTGCTGAGGCAGACACCCGCACCCAATCGGAGGACCATCCATGCTTAAGGGTTTCAAGGACTTCATACTTCGCGGCAACGTGATCGAGCTGGCCATTGCCGTGGTCATCGGCAGTGCGTTCACAGCCCTCGTCGCTGCATTCACCACCAACATCATCAACCCCGTGATCGCCGCCGCCGGTGGGATGAACGCCGACGGGCTTGGCTTCAAGATCTGGGAAAACAACCCCGCTACGTTCATCAACTTCGGCGCTGTTCTGACGGCCTTGGTGACCTTCGTTATCACTGCCGCCGTGGTCTACTTCATCTTTGTGGCGCCCATGAACAAGATCAATTCCCTGGTCAAGAGCCGCCTCGCTACCGAGGAGCCTGAAGAAGAGCCGATCCCCGCGGACACTGCCCTTCTGGCCGAAATCCGCGATCTCCTGAAGGACGCTGCAGCTGCCCGCAATGCCGGCCAGGCGGCAGGTCCGGGCACGGACTTCACCTCCGACCCCACTCGCTAGACCCACACTCCCTGGTTGAGGGCTCTCCGGGAGCACTCCTTCCCAGTTGCATATCCGAACCCGGCATCCTCACCGCGAGGGTGCCGGGTTCTTTGCTTGGCCCCATTGCTGGGAATGGCAGCAACTGGGAGGGGAGGCTCAGTCCTCGTCGATTTTTTCCAGCAGCTTTCCCAAAGCATCACGGATGTCGTCGTAATCGTATTGGCCGGCCCTGCTCTCAGCTGAGATCACACCACAGCGGTGAATTTTCTTGAAGTCGCCGATGGGAAATTTGTAGTGGCCCTTCTGATCCGCGGGATGTTCGTCGTCCACGCCCAGAAACCACTTGGAGTACTCGGCGTGCCCATGCTTGTCCAGGAAGGCGTTCTCATTCTTGGTGGTGGGGGCGTGCTCGCTCCAGTCATCGCGGCTGTCCTTGACCACCTTGCCATCGCGGATCAGGTGCTTTGCGTGGTCAAGAGCCTTCTTATTCAGCTTCACCGTCATGGAGGAGCCCCCTTTCGGAGTGGCGTTCGGCAGAGGCGGGACTGTCTTCGTGGTTCACCCACGCCGGTTCCCGCCTCTGACCGTTGTGAAACTTACAGCTCAGAATAGGGCCCCCTGGCGGTCGCGGGAAAGACCCGGAAGTTCGCCCGGGGCTGGGCCAAGGCCTCAGTTCATGAGCCGGATCCACAGGCCCACACCCCGTTCTTTCATCACCAACCGCCGTTGTATGGCCCCCGTTTGGGCTAACCACAGCACTGAGCCGTCAGCGGTGACTTCTTCCACCACGCCCTGGTCCAGAATGTCATTTCCCTGCCAGATCTGGACTGTATGCCCTACTAGCGACCTCCAATTGGTCACCCTCTTTCCCTGTGCCGGTTGGAAGCGCGACCCAAACAACGAATCCTTTTTGCCGTTCTGCAACTGGATGCCTCCTCGCCTGCTGTACAAAACATTCCCCGAAAGGTTTCTGTACAAGACGTGTGCTGCAACCACTCCGTCCATGACGGCAATTCGCGGCCGGATTGACGAGAGTTATGTCTCTTAGAGCGCCTTGACCGCCCCCAGGACCTTGGTCAACGAGTCCTTCGCATCACCGAACAGGAGGGTGGTCTGCGGCTCGTGCAGCAGTTCATTCTCAATCCCGGCGAATCCGGGGCGCATGGAGCGTTTGAGGAACACCACCTGCCGGGCATCGGCAACTTCCAGAATGGGCATACCGTAGATCGGCGAACCGGATGTGGTCTTGGCGGCAGGGTTCACAACATCGTTGGCGCCTACTACCAGGGCGACATCGGTGGTTTTGAACTCGGAATTGATGTCGCTCATCTCCTTCAAGGATTCGTACGGGACATTTGCCTCCGCAAGGAGCACGTTCATGTGGCCCGGCATGCGCCCGGCCACAGGATGGATGGCGAAGTCCACCTCGATGCCCCGCGCTTCCAAGGCCAGGGCAAGCTCAGCAGCAGTGTGCTGCCCCTGAGCTACAGCAAGCCCATATCCCGGAACGATGATGACCCGCTGCGCATAGCCGAGCAACACTGCCACGTCCTCGGCACTGGAAGATCGGACGGGCCGCTCGCTCACCACGGTTGAGCCTGCGGTGGAACCACCCTTGAAGGCCCCGAACATGATGCCGGCAACACTCCGTCCCATTGCGGCGGCCATGGCCCGGGTCAGGATGGTGCCCGAGGCTCCCACCAACGTGCCGGCCACCACCAGAAGAACGTTACCCAGCACCAGCCCGGACGCGGCGACGGCTAACCCTGTGAAGGCATTCAACAGTGAAATGACGATCGGCACGTCGGCCCCACCCACGGGGAGCACCAACAGGACACCTGCACCAAGCCCAAGTATGAGAAGCACGATCCCCCACCCTGGCGAACCGCCCACGACCACCACCGCACCTGCAGCAATGGCCGCAATCAGGACCAACGCCATGAGCACGGGAAGCCCCGGGAACGTCACGGGACGGGTGGTCATGAGACCTTGAAGCTTGGCAAAGGTGACGGCGGAGCCTGCGAAGGACACCGCACCCACCAGCAAGGTGAACACGATGGCAAGGCGGACCCAGGCGTCCTCCGTGTGCGATAACTCCAGAAACGCGACCAAGGCCGCTGCGCCACCACCCACACCGTTGAAGAGGGCTACGAGTTGTGGCATCTGGGTCATTTGCACCCGGCGGGCCACGGGAGCAGCGACGCCCGCGCCAACAGCTATGGCCCCAAGAATCCACGGAATGTTGTCCAGTTTCACGGAAACAAAGACCGTCACCACGGCCAGGAGAGCGCCAAATGCTCCGATCAGGTTCCCGCGCCGGGCAGTCCGCGGGGAATTTAGGCCTTTCAAGGCGAGGATAAAGCAGGCCGCCGCGGCCAGATACAGGAGCGCCGTCCACGTAGGGTTCAGGAGTGTCATTGCCGGCGCTCCTTCTTGGCGGGCTCCACGGAGCCGCTTTCGCCAGCAACTCCAGGGTTCGACGGCGGCCGTTGCCGTCCGCGGAACATCTCCAGCATGCGGTCGGTCACCACGAACCCGCCCACGAGGTTGGCTGTTGCAAGCACCACGGCCAACAGGGCAATCGCCAACACCCACGGATCACCGGCTTGGCCGGCCACGATGATGGCGCCCACCAGGATGATTCCGTGGATGGCATTAGCTCCGGACATAAGGGGCGTATGCAGAGTGCTGGAGACTTTGGAAACGACTTCGAAGCCCACAAAAACAGCCAGCACCGTAATCGTCAGCAGGCTCATGCCGTCCATCAGCGCACTCCTTCGCTGCCGGAGGGTGCAGTTTCCCCCGCGAGCGCAGCAAGTGCCTCCGCAGTGGGTGCGTGCCGGACGTGGCCGTCGTGGGTGAGGCAGGTGCCAGCCACAACTTCATCGGAGAAGTCCGGGGAAACCACCCCATCGGCAGTCATCAAAGCCAGCAGATTGGCGACGTTCTTCGCAAACAATCGTGAGGCATCGGCGGGCATGGCCGACGCCGCGTCCTTGATTCCAACGAGTGTCACAACGCCTTGGCCGTCGCCGGTGGAGATGGGGATGTCCTGGCCGGGGACGCTTCCCTCCACGTTGCCGCCCGATTCGGCTGCCATGTCCACCACAACCGAGCCCGGGCGCATCCCTTGGACCATTTCGCGTGTCACCAGGAGAGGAGCCCGCCGCCCGGGTACGGCGGCGGTGGTGATCAGGACGTCGGCTTGAGCTACGTGCGGCGCAAGGAGGGCCCGCTGCAAGGCACCCCGGTCCGCACTGAGTTCCCGGGCGTAACCTCCGGATGCCTCTGCAGTTTCAAGGTCCAGTTTAATGAACGTCCCGCCCATGGACGCTACTTCGTCGGCCGAGGCAGGGCGGATGTCGTTCGCTGAAACCCGGGCGCCTAGCCTTTTGGCGGTTCCAATAGCTTGCAGACCGGCCACCCCGGCACCGAGCACCAGGACACGGGCCGGTGGAATGGTTCCCGCCGCCGTCATGTACAGCGGAAAAAACCGTGGGAGCCGCATGGCTGCCTCGAGGACACAGCGGTATCCGGCCACCAAAGCCTGCGACGTGAGCGCATCCATGGACTGGGCGCGTGAGATTCGAGGAACCAGTTCCAGCGCAAAGGAGGTGATGCCTCCGGCGGCGAGCGCCCGCACCGTGGGCAACTCCGAGGACGGCGACCCTAACCCAACGGTGACCGAACCGCGGCGAAGAGCCCCCGCCGTCGACGGTTCCATGGGACGCACGTGGCAGTAAACATCAAGCGATTCAAGGGCCAATGACTGCACCACTGAAGCCCCTGCCGCTACATACTCGGGGTCGCTGTGGCCGGACGCCAGCCCCGCTCCGGACTCCACCTCAACTTTCAGGCCCAACCCCACCAGTTGCTTCACCGTTTCCGGCGTTGCGGCCACACGTCGCTCACCTTCAAGCGTCTCCCGCGCTATGCCTGCTTTCACCCGCCACCCCTTTTCCGGAAGCCTCCAGAACTCAGTTGGCATGAGTCTATGACTGCAAGGGTTCCTGCGGGAGTAGGGGCTGCGCTATGTGCATAAGTCAACTAGTGTCGGTGAAGGCTGGGACAACAGCCACCACACCGTCGACGAGCCGGTTCCGGCCGTGCCGTCGGAAAGGAACGCCATGATGGACACCTTCAAAATCGGTTATTTCGTGGGAAGCCTGGCAAGCAATTCCATCAACAGGGTCCTTTCCAAGGCCCTCATCAGCGTGGCGCCACCGGAACTGGAGTTCCATGAGATCGCCATCAAAGACCTTCCGTTATACAGCTCGGACTATGACTCTGACTTCCCTCCGGCCGGGCGTGAGCTGAAGGATGCAATCGCCGCATCGGACGGGATCCTGTTCATTTCTCCTGAATACAACCGCTCCATTCCGGGCGCGCTGAAAAATGCCATCGACTGGGGCTCGCGCCCATGGGGTACCAACTCGTTCGCTCGCAAGCCCACCGGAATCATCGGAGCTTCGCCCGGTGGTATTGGAACGGCGGTGATGCAGTCGTCCATGCGCAGCGTGTTGAGCTTCCTGGACGCGCCGCAGCTGAATGCGCCTGAGGCTTACATTCGCTTCGTCGCAGACGCGTACGACGACGACGGCTCAGTTAAGGACGAGGCCACCGCTGGGCTGTTGCGGCACTATATGGAGGAATACAGTGCGTTCGTGCAACGTGTCCTCGCTGCCAACGCGCCGGGCCATATTGGCGACCAAGAGCCGGATTCCGCCAAGCTCACCCGCTAGGCGGCGCGGCAAAGGGGCCGTGGTGAGGCGGAGAGGCTAAGGGGCGTGGTGATGGGTCGCTAACAAGGGGCGCGATCGGGCGGCCCGATCTGCGATTCATGTGTGAGGCATTTCCAGCTCATCCACCGAGTTAGTCAGTATGCTTACTTTACAAGAAATCATGCTGAAACTCAGGAGGAACCATGCTTCGCAGATTAGCCATGACCACCGCTGCTTTGGCCATTTTTGCCGGAGCCACGCTCTCCACGGGCCCCGCAGCGAACGCATCAGTGGGCATAGCCAACACATCTGTGGCCGCGCAGGGCACCGTCGCCACCACCACAACTCCGTCACCGGAACCCAGCAACCCCTCCGGGCCATCCACGGCGACGCCCACAGCGGAGCCGACCACCGACGTATCAAATCCCGCGGGCACTGGCCCGGCCAATCCAGGCACTAGCGAGACCGGACAGCAGCAGCAGACGCGTACCGACGTCGTTCCGTGGGTTTTGGCGGGGGTCGCTGCGGTGATCATCATCGCCCTGATCATCTGGACGCTGCGCAACCGTCGCGGGCGGGACAAGGGCATTAGCGACGAGCCGCGCTAAACGCGAGCGGGCGGGGCCGCTAAGCGTCCCGCGACTCCGTCAGCATCTTGCCTATGATGCTGGTCTCCAGGTGCTCCAGCAGGTGCCGCGGATTGTCATAGACTTCCGCGGCACCGGCATCACGGAGTTCGGCCTCGCTGATGCCGCCGCAGGTCAGGGCGATAACAGGTACGCCGATTGCGGCGCCGGCCTTCACGTCCCACACTGCGTCCCCAACGAACACCGCATCCTCCGGCTTGAGCCCCAGTTTCTCCAAACAGGCTTCAAGGATGTCCGGGGCCGGCTTGCTTTCCTCGGCATCATTGGAGCTGGTCCACGCATCAATGGAGGACCCTGCATCCAGAAGCTTCCGGCTCACTTCAAGGTCGCGATCCTGGGCGGATGATGCCAAGCCCACGGCCAAGCCGGCATCTGAGCAGGCAGCAAGAAGGTCACGGACCGAGTCAAACGTGCGCAGGGATGGCCAGAAAGTTGAGAAGACCGCACTGTGCGCGGACTTGAAGTCCTCCTTCATGTCCTCGGTGCAGTCCGGGACCAGGCTTTCAATGAGCTTGTCGCCGCCCATGCCCACGCGGCGGTGGATCGCGGAGATCTCTACGTCCAGGCCTTCACGCCGGAAGGCCTGCCACCAGGCCATTGCGTGGAAGTAGCTGGAATCGATCAGCGTTCCGTCTACGTCGAAGAGAACGCCGCGCTTCTTTTGTGCTGCCGTTTCAACTGCCACAGCTGACCACCTTTGCCTGGGACTCGGAGTGTGCTGGTTCGGAGTGCGCTGGTTCTGGGTGCGCTGGGGCGCCTTGCGCTGCCAGCGCTGAGTCGATCACCGGCTCCTCCAGCATTAGCACGGCATAACGCTCGGCCGACGCCGGCCGCAGCAACCCCGTTCCCGCCACCTCCCTGATGGCTTCAACTCCTTCAACGGCCTCATCCATGGTTGAGAATCGCTTGGACAGGCCCATCAATACGTCGTCGCCGTCCACCATCAAAATCCGAAATTCCCCATCAGGTGTTTCAACCAGTTCCAAATGCCCGGCCATCGCTACCTCCTCGACTTCGATGCCATTCAGCATAGTAAGACTACTTAGTATAAGGCTTTTGGAAATATTGCGTAACGCCGGAAATAGGCGCCTGCAACTTGTTGTTGCCCACAGCATGACAACAATCGGAATCATCGGTGCAGGACACATTGGCAGCCAAGTAGCCCGCAAAGCGGTGGAACTTGGCTATGACGTGGTCATCAGCAACTCCCGGGGGCCCGAAACCCTCAGCGAGTTGGTGACCGAACTCGGGCCGCGCGCCCGGGCGGCAACAGCAGCTGAGGCCGCAGCGGCAGGCGATTTCGCCGTCGTCACCGTGCCCCTCAAGAACTATCAGGAAATCCCGGTTGAGCCACTCTCCGGCAAGATCGTCATTGACACCAACAACTACTACTGGGAACGCGACGGCCGCATCCCCGAGCTGGACAACGGCGAAGCCACCACCTCCGGAATGGTCCAGAAGCACCTCCCAACGTCTAAGGTGGCCAAGGGCTTCAACCACATTTTCGCCAAGGACATCACCACCGACGGCACCCCGGCAGGCACGCCCAACCGCAGGGCCCTGGCCACCTCGAGCGACTTCCCCGAAGCCGCGCAGCTGGTCACCAAGCTCTACGACGAGTTCGGTTTCGACACCGTCAACATCGGTCCGCTGGAGGACAGCTGGCGCGTGGAGCGCGACCGCCCTGCCTACGTTATTCGCCAGAACGCAGAGGAACTCCGCGAGAACCTCGCCAAGGCAACGCGCACGGTCTAACCCGGAACGCACGACGGCGGCAGGCGGCTTCCGCTTGCGGCTCCGCCCTGCGGCAGGGGTCCTTAGGGCCGCTGGTGATCGCAATCCGGGGCGGCCTGAATTGTGGACAGAAAGCGTGTCACGATTCGGGACCAAGGCGCACTGTATGGGTGGCTGCCTCTTCGAATGCCTGGCGCATTAGGCATTCGGGGAGGCAGCTTCACCACAAGCGCCCTAACCCGAGGAGTTCCATGTCCACCAAAATCTCGAGCTGGCCATCTGCGACGCCCATGTGGGTGGATCTGGGCGTGGACAACCTCGCAGCCGCCAAGGCCTATTACGGCGAGCTTTTCGGCTGGGAATTCGCCGACGGCGGTCAGGACGCCGGCGGTTACGTACTGGCACTCGTCGGCGGCCGGGCAGTAGCCGGCCTGGGGCCAAAGCTGGATCCAACAACGCTGGATCCAACGACGCCCAGCGTATGGACCACTTTCCTGGCATCAGATGACGTTGACGTGACAGCCAAACAGATCACTGCGGCCGGAGGAGGGCTGGTGGCCCCTCCATTGGACGTCATGGAGTCCGGCCGGATGGTACTGGCAACCGACAGTACCGGCGCAGCCTTCGGCGTTTGGCAAGCGGGAACACATATCGGCGCGGAACGCGTCAACGAGCACGGAGCGTTGTGCTGGAACGAGCTCCGCACCCGGGACTTCTCCGCAGCACGGTCCTTTTACTCCGAGGTGTTCGATGTCAGCTACCAGGACGTCAGCGAGGAAGGGTTGGTTTACTCCACCATTCGCAGGCCACTGGACGGCCGCGAAGTGGCTGGAGTTCAGCAAACCGACCTTCCCCAGGGCACTGCCAACCATTGGCTGACCTGGTTCGCCAGCGACTACGTCCAAGGCACGGCTGATCGGGCAGTACAGCTCGGCTCAAGCCTTCTCATGCCAGTCACGGAAAGCCCGCTGGGGCGCATGGCCATCCTTCAAGCACCTCAGGGTGAGGTATTCGGCATCATCGACGCACCCCGGATCGGCGAGTAACCGCGGCAACCGCGGGACTCACACGAAAGCAGGTTTCTGGGGGCGGCAGGGTTGAGACAGCAGCAGGGTTCAAGCAGCAGCAGGCTTCAGGCAGCAGCAGGTTTCAAGCAGCAGCAGGTTTCAGGCAGCAGCAGGGTTCAGGGCCTCGGCGATGACCTCATGCGCATGAGCCGCGGCAAGGGGCGCTGCCAGGCGATGAACTGCCAGGAACGTCCCCCGCACTGCCGGCCCATGCCACTCGGGCGGAAGGTAGTCCGTGGGTAGGTTCGGGTCCCGGTACGGAAACTTACGCCACATGGTGAGCATGGGGATGTAGTAACGGAACGCGTCGCGCCGCAGCTCTTCGGTAGACCCGGCCAGTGCAGCTTCGGGATCAGTGCCTACGCGATCCGTCCAGTGCTGCTCCGCACCATCGTAGAGCTCAAGGAATTCGGTGAACTGCTCATCGAGTTCCTTGAGGTCCCACCACTCGGAAATCTTGGGCCGCATGGGACCGTCAAAGACGTAGTCGCTCCGGAACAGATCAACGAACTCGATCAAACCACTGGCCGTGAGCCGTTCCCGCGCCTGCTCCAACTTGTGCGCCGGCGCGATCCACACACCGTTGGCTACAGAACCAAAGCCAAGAGCCAACAATTCGCTCCGCAACTGGTGCCTACGGTTTCGCATGGACTCCGGCACCGAGAAGACCGCCAGCACCCAGGTGTCCACGGGCGCGGGTGGCTCCGGTGCAAAGATCCTCCGGTCGCCTTCGCGGAACACGTCGCTAATGGATTCGGAGATCTTGTATTTAGCGATCCCGCCCTCGCGCACGCTCTTAAGGACCCCCTTGGCCTTGAGCCTGGAAACCGAGGAACGCACTCCAGGAGCGTCGTAGCCGAGTGAGCCCAGCATGGAGATCAGAGCTGAGACCGGCAGCGCGTCACCGGCGTTTCGGCCGTAGAGCCCAAAAATCGTGACGAGCAGTTGCTGGTGGCGCACCGGGGGTGCCGGGACGGCGAACATCGGATAGACCCTCATTTCCACGCCACAGTTCCGGCGCAAGTCCAGTTCATCATAGGCATGGTGATGGTCCTTGCCGAGTTGCTCGAAAATGCCCATATTCAGGCGCAACACACTCATTAAATGGAATGGCGACGTGCCCTCAAGAATTCCGAACTGGCCGCATCTTAGTAAGGATGCTTACTATAGAACCACGCTGATTCGAGGCCAGCACGGCTTCGAAGGGTCCTTTCCGTATGAACGATAGGAAACATAATGGCAGGAAATCTCGTAGCCCGTTCCATTCACGACCTCACCGCAGCTGCATGGTTTGGCGGGTCGCTGATGGGCGCCATCGGACTAAATGGTGCCGCCGCAGAAGCCAAAGACCCCACCGAGCGCACCCGGCTCTCCAGCAAGGGCTGGGGCAAATGGGCACCCGTTCAGACCGCAGCTTTCGCGGGTCACCTGGCCGCGGACCTGGCTATCGCGTGGGAGAACAAAGGACGGATCGCCAAGCAGGATAGCGTCGCCGCAAACACTGTGTACAAGACCGTGGTGACTCTTGCAGGGGCTGCTGTCACCTTGTACGCAGGTGTTGTGGGCAAGAAGGTTGATGAGCTCTCAGAGGAGGGCGCAAAAGGAGCAACGGAGCCGCGCGCCGGAGCTTCTGACGAATTGAAATCTGCCCAGACGCAGCTCAAGGCGCTCCAGTGGGCCATCCCGGCTTTTGCAGCATGGGTGATCATTCTTGGCGCCAAGCACGGCGAGATGCAGCGGCCCAAGAACATCCTGCAGGGCCTGCGCTAGGAGCAACCCGCCCGCGCACAGCCGCACGCCAGCGCCCCGGCGTGTGCCCGAGCCAACCGTGCCCGAGCCAACCGTGCCCGAGCTAACCGTGCCCGAGCCACGCGAACCGCACCTGCGCGTGCCCAAGCCTCCGCCGAGATGCCATTCGATGGCAGTCCCCTCATGGACACATTGCCATCGAACGCCATCTCGGCGGGGGTTTTAGGGGCGCGGCGCAGCCTGGATGGCCTGGACGAAGTGCTCCGGCCAAGGCGCGGCTGTTGCGGTGCCGTTGGGGACGTGCACCGTGGTGACCGTCCCGTACGCGGCCAGCTCACCGCCGTCGGGAGCACCACCGGACGCACCACCGCCGAAAGCAACACCGGACGCACCACCGCGGTGAGCATCGCCGGCGGGCTCTTCCCGCGAGTGGCCGCGGACCTCAAACGCCATGGTCAAGGACGTCCGGCCGAGCGCACTGACCTTCACGGTGGCGGTGATGCGCTGGCCGAACCATAACTTGGCCTTGTAATTGATGACCTGCTGCACGCGGGGAGCGTTGGGGAAGTAGTCCGGCAAGTCCAGCGAGCGGAAGAGCTCTGCCTCCGCAGCCTCAACCCAGCGCAGGATGGCCGAGTTGTGCTGGTGTCCGGAGGCGTCAGTATCAACCCACTCAACCGTTCGTTCAACGCACGCCTCCGGAAACATGGTGCTCCTAGCGGGCGCTGACGGCGGCGTCGTCGGGATCAACCTCGACGCCGGCAACGGGCGCCTCAGGCTGTGGCTTCGGAATCAACGCCACTGCACCGGCAGCCAGAACTGCGATGCCCGCGAAGATGGCGAAGTTGGCCTCAAAAGGCAGCTTGGAACCTGCGATCCAGCCACCAATCAAGGGTCCGGAAATGGCTCCCAAGCGGGCGAAACTCAAAGCCCAGCCCGTTGCCGTGCCGCGCACCTTGGCCGGGTAGTAATCGGCAATGTAACCGGTGAGGACCAGCGACGTTGAGATTGAACCGACACCCGCGAAGGCCACGAACAGCAGGTTGACCACCATGGTGTTGGGGAAGACCAAAAGCATGATGCCCAGGCCGCCCAGGATGTAGAACACCACCAGGATGAGTTTCTTTCCGTACTTGTCCGCCGCGCGGCCCAGCAGCAGGCCGCCGATCGCGGACGCCAGGCTGAAGACCAGGAGGAAGGTCAGGGACGAGCCAAGATCGTACCCGGCCTTCTTCATGATGCTCGGCAGCCAGGTGTTCAGCCCGTAGACCAGTACCAAGCCGCAGAAAAGCGAGATCCAGAAGAACACGGTGGACCGGAGGTACTTCCGCGAAAACATGGTGGTGATGGTCTTCCACCACGGATCGGCTTGGCTGCCTTGGCTCGCAGGACCTGCGGGAGCCGCGGCAACAACCGGCGTGTAGTTGGTGATGTTCAGTTTGGCCGCCAAGGCCTTGGCCTCGGACTTCCGCCCCTTGGATTCCAGGAATTCCAAGGACTCGGGGAGGAACTTCCAGATGATCGGCAGGAGCACCACTGGTGCGGCGCCAATTGCTATCACCGCGCGCCAACCACCCACCGGCAGGACGAAGAGTGCGGCCAGTGCGGCGGCAACGATTCCCAACGAGTAGCCGGAGTACATGAGGCCGTAGTTGTAAGAGCGCTTGTTGGGCGCGGAGTACTCGATTGTCAGGGCCGCTGCCACCGGGATGACACCGCCCATGCCCAGGCCTCCGATCAAGCGGAACAGGCCGAAGAGTTCCGGCGTCGGAGCCCATGCAGCGCCGGCTTGGGTCAGGGTAAAGATCACCATGGAAGCAAGGAGCATCTTCTTGCGTCCCACGAGGTCGCTCAGCGTGCCTATGAACAGGGCGCCGATCAGCATGCCGATCAGGGCATATGAGCCGAGTCCGCCCAAGGCCAGCGGCGAGAGGTTCCATTCCTTGTACTCGGCAAGAGCGGGAAGGATGGCTCCCAGGACGCCGACGTCGTACCCTTCGGCGAGGATGGCGATCCAGCAACAGAACAACACCAAGCCGGTGGTCTTCTTGGGGACATTCCAGTCATTGACGGGTGCGTTTGCCATGACTACTTCACCAGGACCGATGCCGTGGTGGACCGGGGCGTCCAACGGAGGTGGGTGTTTGTTTCTTCCATGTCCGCTTCCTTGAGCAAGGACAGGCGCGGCCGCACGGCGTCGGTACGGGAACTCGGAGGCTTCCTGCGACCAGCACGGAACTGCGGAATCCACTGGGCGCCGGGTCCCTGGTACTCCTGTTCAGCGGCTGCGTGCAGGGTCCACTGGGGATCGTAGAGGTGCGTGCGGCCAAGGGCGATGAGGTCGGCACGTCCCGCGAGGAGGATCGAATTGACGTCGTCGTAGGTAGAGATGGCGCCGACGGCGATCACTGCCACGCCTGCCGGGGCGGCGACTTCCTGGCGGATGCGGTCCGCGAACGGTGTCTGGTAGCTGCGGCCGAAAGCCGGCTTCTCCTCCTTGGCTACCTGGCCGGTGGAAACATCCAGGCCGGCGGCGCCGTGCTCCACGAATGCCTTGGCGATGGAGACCGAATCGTCGGAGGTGTTGCCACCCTCAATCCAGTCAGTGGCGGAGATGCGCACGGTCACCGGCTTGCCGGCAGGCCAAGCCGCCCGAACGGCGTCGAAAACTTCCAGCGGGAACCGCAGCCGGTTCTCCAGGCTGCCACCGTATTCGTCGGTCCGCTTGTTGGACACCGGCGAGAGGAAGGAGGAGAGCAGGTAGCCGTGGGCGGCGTGGATTTCCAGCAGATCGAAGCCTGCTTCCTCGGCGCGGACAGTGGAGGCCACAAACTCGGCCTTGATGGCTTCCATCCCGGCACGGTCAAGTTCCACAGGGGTCTGGTTTTCGGCGCTGTACGGCAGCGCTGAAGGCCCGACGGCGGTCCAGTTGCCGGAGTCGAGGGGCTGGTCGATGCCCTCCCACATAAGCTTGGTGGAACCCTTGCGGCCTGAGTGGCCCAGCTGTGCGCCGATCTTGGCGGTGGAACGGCCGTGAACGAAGTCCACGATCTCTTTCCAGCTATCGCGCTGCTCGTCCGTGTAGAGGCCACTGCAGCCGGGCGTGATGCGGCCGGCTGCGGAAACACACACCATTTCCGTCATAACCAGTCCGGCGCCGCCCAGGGCCTTGGAGCCGAGGTGGACCTTGTGAAAATCGCCGGGAACACCATCCGTGGCGGAGTACATGTCCATGGGTGAGACCACAATGCGGTTCTTCAGCTCCAGTCCACCAATCCGGAAGGGTTGGAACATGGCCGGAGCCACGTCGGTGAGCCCCTGGGACTCGGCGAAGTCTCGGTCCACGGCCTCGGCGAACTCGGGATCGCGCAGGCGCAGGTTTTCCTGGGTGATGCGGCGGCTGCGGGTGAGGAGGTTGAAGGCAAACTGCGTGGGATCCTGGTCCTTGTACTGGCCGATCCGCTCGAACCATTCAAGGGATGCCTGGGCTGCACGCTGCGTGGACGCGACCACGGGCCGGCGTTCTGCCTCGTAAGCTTCCAAGGCCTCCTCAATGGAGCCATGCTCGTGCAGGCAAGCAGCCAGCGCCAAGGAGTCTTCCATTGCGAGCTTGGTGCCCGAGCCAATGGAGAAGTGAGCAGTGTGGGCAGCATCGCCCAGCAGCACCACGTTGCCCTTGCGCCAGCTTTCGTTGCGGACGGTGGTGAAGTTGATCCACTTGGAGTTGTTGGTGAGGACCTCGTAGCCGTTCAGTTCCTCGGCAAAGATCTCACGGATCTTGGCGATTGCTTTTTCATCCGAGACGCCCGGAGGGAAGACCTCGTTGGCGGTTTCATCGAATCCTGCCGCGTGCCACACGTCCTGGTGCATTTCCACGATGAACGTGGAGCCCTCGTCCGAGTATGGGTAACCGTGGATCTGCATGACGCCCCACTCGGTTTCCTTCACGAAGAACTTGAAGGCCTCAAACACCTGGTCCGTGCCGAGCCACATGAACTTGTTGGTCCGTGGGTCCAGGTTAGGTTTGAAGGAATCTGCGTACTTGGCGCGGATCTGCGAGTTGACGCCGTCTGCGGCAAGAACAAGATCGTAGTTGGCTTCAAGTTCCTCAATGGCCGGGGCAAGGGTGCTGAACCGCACGTCCACGTTCAGTTCGATGCAGCGGCGCTGGAGCAGTTCCAGCAGTTCCTTGCGGCTCATGGCGGCGAAGCCCTGGCCGCCCACCGTGATCATTTGATCGCGGAAGTGGATATCAATATCGGACCAGCGGGCAAAGCGGCGGCTCATGTACTCGGCCACCACGGGATCGGCGTTGCCGATGCCGCCGAGGGTCTCATCGGAAAACACGACGCCGAAGCCAAAGGTGTCGGACGCGGCGTTGCGTTCCCAGAGGGTGATGTCATGTGACGGGTCCAGCTGCTTCATCAATGCTGCGAAGTACAGGCCGCCCGGGCCGCCTCCAACGATTGCGATTTTCATGGTGATGCTCCTTCTCAGGCCTGGCTCTGGCCGGCAGGGGTCAGTTGTTCAGTGGTGTCTGCGCTGTGGGCCGCGTCTTTGAGGACGCCGTCGCGCAACTTGAAGTGCTGGAGTTTTCCGCTGGGATTGCGCGGAAGTTCGGTCACGAAGCGGACGTCCCGGGGGTACTTGTACGGGGCGATGGTCTGCTTCACGAAGTCTTGGATTTCCTTGCGCTTGGTGGAATCGCCGGTGACGCCTTCGCGCAGGACAACGAACGCGCAGACGATGCTGCCGCGTTCCTCATCTGGAATTCCGATCACCGCGTTTTCCACGACGTCCGGATGCTGATCGATGGCGCTTTCAACCTCGGGCGCACCGATGTTGTAGCCGGAGGAGACGATCATGTTGTCCGAGCGGGCCTGGTACGTGAAGTACCCGTCGGCATCCATGGCAAAGGTATCTCCGGTGACGTTCCAGCCGCGGACCACATAGTTGGCCTGCCGGGGATCATCCAGGTAACGGCACCCCGTGGGACCAATGACGGCTAGGCGTCCGATGTTCCCCGGGCTGAGTTCGTTGCCGTCGTTATCCAGGATGGTGGCCCGGAAGCCCGGAACTGCGCGGCCCGTGGTTCCTGGGCGGATGTCATCACCGGCAGCGGAAATGAACACGTGCAGCATCTCCGTGGCACCGATCCCGTTGACCAGCCGCAAGCCCGTCGCTTCGTGAACGGCTTCCCAGGTCTCCTTGGACAAGTGTTCACCTGCGGAGACGGCGATGCGGAGGTTCCGGAGGAGGTCCCCGCGTTTTTCCTTGAGAATGGCCCGGTACGCGGTGGGGGCGGTGAAGAGAATGGTTGCTCCGGCATTGGAGGCGTGCTCGGCCAGTTCCACCGGCCCGGCCTTCTCCGTGAGCAGCGACGACGCGCCAAAGCGGAGCGGGAAGACCACCAGGCCACCAAGACCAAAGGTGAAGGCCAAGGGCGGGGACCCGGCAAAGACATCGTCCGCGGTGGGTTGCAGGATGTAGCGGGCGAAGGTGTCAGCGTTGGCAAGGATGTCCCGGTGGAAGTGCATGGTCACCTTGGGCACACCGGTGGTGCCGGACGTCGGACCCAGCAGGGCAACGTCGTCGGCGGACGTGTCTACGGCCGTGAACTCCCCGCTCTTGCGCGAGCAGCGTGAGGTGAGGCTGGCGTCGTCGTGCGCTTCTGTCACGGCGCCGTACGTCAGGACCGTGACGTCCTCCGCCGCCGCGATGGCGAGTTCGTCCACAAATCGGTGATCAGAGATGGCCACCACCGGCTTGGTGAGCTGAATCAAGGTGGAGACCTCAGTGGAGCGCAGCATGGGCATGGTGGTGACCACTACGGCGCCGGCTTTGAGCACGCCGAGCCAGGCAGCCACGATCCACGGGTTGTTGGGGCCGCGCAGCAGCACACGGTTTCCGGGCACTACGCCGAGGTCTTCGGTGAGGACCTGGGCTACCTGGTTGGAACGCAGTTGGAGCTCGCCGTAGGACCAGACTTCGCCGTCTGGCGTGCGGAGGGCCGGGCGGTCGGAGCCGAACTGTTCCACAGCGTCGTCGATCAGTACGGCTGCGGCATTAAGCCGCTCCGGGTAGTGGAGCTCGGGGAGGGTGAATTCAAGCGCAGGCCAGGTATCGGCGGGCGGCAGGTGGTCGCGGGTGAACGTGTCCACGTGGGCCGATGGCATCATGCTCATGGCCGTTCCTTTCAGTGGTGCGTCGTTGAAGCTAATGATGGGGGAGTTTTGAAGCTGTTCAGGTGCCTGAAGTTGTTCAGGCACCGGCGCGAATCATGCCTTCTTGGGCAACCGTTGCCAGGAGCCGGCCTTGCCGATCGAAGAAGCGGCCCATGGCTAGGCCCCTGTTGCTTTGACCGGATATGGCTTCTTGGGCATATAGCACCCAGTCGTCCGCGCGGCCATCCCGGTGGAACCACATGGAGTGGTCCAAGGATGCTGTGGCAAGGCCAGGGCTGGACCAGTTGAGGCTGTTGACCCGGAGCAGGGGCTCCAGGATGGTGTAGTCGCAAACGTAAGCCAAGGCTGTGCGGTGGAGGTCGGCGTCGTCAGGCAGGGAATCAAAAGCCTTCACCCATACGGCCTGCTGCGGGACTGACCCGCCCTCAACCTCGATGTATACCGGGCCGGGAATATGGCGCATATCAAAGCTGCGACCGTTCGCCCAGTAGTCGGCTGCCTTACCCTCAACGCTCTCCAGGACCTCCGCCGCCGACCGCAGCGATTCAGGCTCGACGGCGGCAGGAGCCTCCGGTTGGAAGTCCGGGCCGTCCTCGGGAACCTGGAACGAACCCATGGCGGCATATGCGGGTTTGCCGTTCTGGAAACCCCTGACCGTGCGGGTGGAGTATCCGCGGCCATCCCGGAGCCGCTCCACCTCGTACCGGACACTGGAACCAATATCCACCGGACGCATGAAGTAGCTGTGCATCGAGTGCAGTGTCCTATCAGCATCCACGGACCGCATCATTGCGGCCGCAGCTTGTGCCACCATGTCTCCGCCATAGGCTTTTGGCCACGGCACGTACTGGGTGGTTGCTTCGTAGGCTTCATCGAAGACCTCCGCTGTGACGGGCGTCAGTTCAACCGCCTTGAGGAAGGTCTCAGAGGTGAGGGTTCCAGTGATCATGGCTCAGGCCCGGCGGTAGTCTGCGAGGGTTTCGTCGGCAACGTCCTCGAGGTTAACCACAAGGTTCTCCGGCGTGCGCGCAGTGAGCCAGACGAGTTCCTCGGTGATGGACATGTTGGCCTCGACGTGGGGCATGAACGGCGGGACGAACACCCAGTCGCCGGCCTTCATGTCAATGAACTCGGAGTAGTTCTCACCAAAGTAGATCCGGCCGTGACCCCTGAGTACGTAACCGCCGGTCTCTGCCTCACCATGGTGGTGCGGGAGGGAGCGGTAGCCCGGGGTGTTGGACACCTGGCCGAACCAGATCTTGGTTGCCGGGGTGTGTTGGATACTGACACCGGAGACGCGGATGCAGTCACCGGACTGCATCGTGTTGGTGTCCTCTTCGCCGGCGCGGGTGACCACAGGGACCACTTTGCCGTCAGCCTGGGCGTAGATGGAGTTGTCGCCTTCGAGGCGGTATTCGGTGGTGCTCTGGCTCATGGGTTTTCTCCTTTGGTTTTAGGCGGTTGTTTCAGCGTGCGCGTGGATCCGGAACTGGTTCTCCAGCCTTCCGATCCCGTCGATTTCGGTGGTGAGGACGTCGCCGTCCTTGAGGAAGCGTGGCGGGTTCATTCCCATGCCTACTCCCCCGGGCGTTCCGGTCAGGATGAGGTCGCCGGGGCGAAGAACGGTGAACTGGGAGATGTAGGACAGGAGCTGCGCCGGGCCGAACACCAAGGTGCTGGTGTTCCCCTGCTGCACAAGCTCACCGTTGACGTAGCCCCTCACTTCAAAGCTCCCTTCAGCTCCGTCAGCAGTGAGCATCACCGGCCCCACGGGCGTACTGGCGTCCCAGGCTTTGCCCTGGAACCACTGCAGGGTCCGGTTCTGCCAGTCGCGCATGGACACGTCATTGGCCACGGTGTACCCGGCAATTGCTTCCCGGGCCTGGTCCTCATCCGCATGAAACAGCTCAGAACCCACGACGACGGCGAGCTCGGCTTCCCAGTCGACGCGGACGCTGCCACGGACTTCTACAGCGTCATGCGCTCCCACCAGGGTGTCCGCGTACTTGGCGAACAACGTGGGGAACTCGGGGAGGTCACGGCCCATCTCCTGGATGTGGTCACTGTAGTTCAGTCCGCAGCAGATGACTTTGCCGGCCCGCGGCAGGAGAGGCGCCAGTACGGCGTCGTCTCCAGCGATGACCTTCTGTTCCTTGGATGCCGCAGCCTCTTTCACCACGGACCGCCAACCGGGCTGGGCCAAGAGGTCCCCGACGTCCTGTGCGGGCAACGTGAGGTAAGAGTCGGCGCCCGTGACGAGTGCCGCCGTCGTACTTCCGCCGGCCGTGCGCAGGGTGGCTAGTTTCATGTGCGAATGCTCCTTCAGGATTTTTGTGATGTGTCGACTTTTTTACGATCGTCACATATGCTCAACGTAGCACGGCAGAAATGATCTGCACAGAGGCTTTTCGAAAGTTTTTGCAGTTGCCACAACGAGGAGGAACAGCATGAGCCACCAGACGATCAACCCGGAATCCCTGCCCAAGCCATCGGGCTTCGCGCACGGCATCCTGGCCGGCAATACGGTGTTCCTGGGCGGGCAGACGGCCTTGGACAAGAACATGAACATCGTTCCCGGGGGCATCGTGGAACAGTTCACGCAGGCCTTTTCCAACGTGATCACCACACTCCGCGAGGCTGGCGGCGAACCCAAAGACCTCGTTAACGTGACCATCTACCTCACGGACGTGGACGACTACATGGCCAACGGCCGCGAAATCGGGCGCATCTGGCGTGAGATGGCCGGCTCGCAGTACCCGGCCATGGCTGGCATCGGCGTCACACGTCTCTGGCAGAAAGAGGCCTTGATCGAAATCCAGGGCATCGCAGTGATTCCGGAGCGCTAAGCCTGCCGGAGCGTGCAGCCCTTCTGCAGCGTGCAGCCGCGGTTAGATGCCGCTCTCAGCGTCGAGGCGGCCTGACCGGACTGCGCGTTCCAACTCTGCGTGGTCCTTCTCGGTCTGGTCCGCGTAGTACCTAGCCCATGCCGCAATGGCTTTGTCGAACACTTCCGAGCGGCCGAGGTAGCCGGCGATGAACGCACTGCCAGGGGTTTGGGAATGGGCGCGGGCGAGCACTCCGCCACACAGCCGGGCGTAATCGGTGAGTGGCCCTGGGCCAAGCTGGTCCAGGGCAAAAGAGCCCTTCATGTCGCGGAACTGCCGGACAAAATAGTCACGCAACTGGCCGTCGGTCTCCACCGTGTTGCCCACCCAACCCAGGAAGGGATCGGACTGCGCCTGCATGATCCGTTGTCCGGCCACGGCACGGTACCCCTGGCCGAAGGTGGTCAACAACCGGATCACGTCGGAGGACGGCTGGGCGCCACCATGGCTCTCCAGCACTGAACGGTTCACCTCTTTGGCCTGCAGGAACAAGGGCTCACCTGAGGGACCCAGCATCAGGATCACCCAACAGCGGGTGCCCACGCTTCCCACTCCGACCACACGGATGGCCACGTCCACGAGGCGGTACTGGCTCACCAGCAGGGCGGTATCGGCGCGCAACGAATTTCGGTACAACTCAAAGAGTGTGCTGACCCGATCCAGTGTGGCTGTTTCCGGGTGGTAGACCAACGGCCACTGGTCCACGATCTTCGGTTCCCCGTGGACGGTTTCAGCCGTCATCTTCGCGAGGACCTGCTCCGAGGTGCGCCGCTTGGCCTTCTTCACGTCCTTGTCCAGGATGCCCGCCGAAGCCATGGTCGCCGTCAGGACGTCCGTTTCGACTTGGAAGTAATAACGCTCGGCAGCCGTTCCCTCGAACAACCTCCGCATGGCCAGCCGGTATGACCTGGCTGCCGCCTCCGCGGCAGTACGGCACTGTTCCTCGGTATGGCCGCTGTTGCGCCCGCTCAGCCAAATGCTGGCCGCCAGCCTTTTGACGTCCCATTCCCACGGCGCAGGGAAAACCTCGTCAAAGTCGTTGAGGTCAAAGACCAAACGCCGTTCCGGGGAGGCGTACAAGCCAAAATTTGCCAGATGCGCGTCGCCGCAGGCCACCACCTGATGCCCCGAGGTCTGCTCACGGGACAGGTCGCCTGCCATGACCGCAGCGGCTCCGCGGTAGAACGCAAAGGGTGTCTGCAGCATTCTCCCCACACGCACGGGAACCAGGTGAGCCAGGCGGGAAACGTGCTGCTCTTCCAAAATGCCCACGACGTTCCTACCGGGCGCCGCGAAGATCCCTTGGGCGCTGCGGGGCAGCTTCTCCCGGGCAGCTTTCCCCAGGGCGCGGTCCTGGTCCGCAGGACTCCAGCGAGCACTGACAAGTGGGCTCATTCCCCAAGTGTGGCATTCGGCTCCTCTTGGGTGAACCATGTCCCTATGGGAACCGTTACCGAATATCTTGAAAGCGTCACCGCCGGCAACCGCACCATACTTGAGCGGATTGTTGAGCTGGCCCGCGAACTGGCACCCGACGCCGAGGAAGGCGTCAGTTACGGAATGCCTGCGCTGCTGGTAGATGGCAAAGGCTTCCTTAGCGTACTGGAAACCAAGAAACACCTAGCGTTGTACCCGTTCAGCGGGCAGATCCTGCCCGAAATGTCCGAGGAGCTGGGCGGTTACTCGTGGTCGCCGGGGACGTTGAGGTTCTCGGCGGACAATCCTGTGCCGGACTCCATGGTGCGCCGGATCCTGGAGACGCGGTTGGCGGCGATCCGGAAATAGACGCCCCTCAGTGCTTGGCCGAGACGTCCTTCGAAATGGCGTTGGCGGTGGCCACTACTTCCTGGCGCACGGACTCGAGGTACTTCTCCGGGTCCGGCTGCGCTGCGACAGCCTGGGCCTGCAGGGACACGTTGATGGCCGCAACGTTATCGCCATTATTGTGGTTCCACACCGGAGCCGCGATGGACATCAGACCCAGTTCCAGCTCCTGGTCCAGGAGGCACCAGCCTTGCGCACGGACATGCTCGACGGCGGCCCTCAAGTCGGCCACGCTGGCGACGGTTCGCGGCGTGAGCGGGGCGAGTTCCGCCGTCGTGAGGTAAGCCTCAAGCTTGGCCTGCGGCAACCCGGCGAGCAGGACGCGACCCATGGACGTGGCGTACGCGGGGAAGCGGGTGCCCACGGTGATGCCAACGTTCATGATCCGCTTCGTGGCGACGCGGGCAACGTAGAAGATGTCCTGGCCGTCCAGCACCGCGGCGGAGGTAGACTCCCCCAGCTTCAGGCTTAGCTGCTCCAGGTGCGGCTGGGCCAACTGCGGCAACGACAACGCCGACAGGTAAGAGTAGCCAAGCTGGAGGACCTTTGCCGTGAGCGCGAAGGTCTTGCCGTCCGTGCGGACATAGCCCAGCTCAACCAGGGTGTGGAGAAAACGCCGGGCCGTGGCCCTGGTGAGGTCCGTTCGGGCTGCGACTTCGCTGAGCGTCATCACGGGGTTGTTCGCGTCGAACGCCCGGATGACAGCAAGGCCCCTGGCCAACGACTGAACGTACTGGTCGCTTGCTTGGGGGGCAACTGCGGAGTCGGTCATGGTTACCAATCCTAGATTGCACAGACGGAGGTGCGTTGCGAGGCCTACTCTGCAGGGTTCCGGGCCGGAATACCCTGCAGAGCGGGCCACACAACACGAGCGGCCAAACGTGCGGGGCCTACTCTGCGCGCTTCAGGGGCAGCGGTACGAGTTCCTGGATTTCCTCGAAAGTGCAGCCGAAGGTCTCCCGGACCGTGACGCCGTCAGGGCCCGTGAGGAACACTGCCTTGTCCGTGTACACCCGGGTGACGCAGCCGACGCCGGTCAACGGGTAGGTGCAGGCTTCCACGAGCTTGGAGGCTCCATCGCGGGTCAGCAACGTCATCATCACGAACACGTCCTTGGCCCCGGTGGCAAGGTCCATGGCTCCGCCAACCGCGGGGATGGCATCAGGTGCACCGGTGTGCCAGTTGGCGAGGTCGCCGGTGGCGGAGACCTGGAACGCTCCGAGCACGCAGATGTCCAGGTGCCCGCCGCGCATGATCGCGAACGAGTCGGCGTGGTGGAAGTACGAGGCTCCGGGAAGCTCGGTGACGGGGATCTTGCCGGCGTTGATCAGGTCGCCGTCGATCTCGTCCCCCACAGCCCCCGGCCCCATGCCGAGCATCCCGTTCTCCGTGTGGAGGGTGATGTTTTGTTCCTCGGTGAGGTAGTTCGACACCAAGGTGGGCTGGCCGATGCCCAGGTTCACGAACGAACCGGGGACGATGTCGCGGGCCACCAATTGGGCGAGCTCGTCGCGTCCCAGAGGTTTCTCGGAGGTTTGGATGCTTGTCTGCGTGCCCATGCTCAGGCCACCTTCCCGTTGGAATCGAGCGCTTCAGAACCAGCAACGGCACCGACCCTGACCACGCTGTTGACGTAAATCCCCGGTGTGACCACGTTTTCCGGATCCAAAGAACCAGTAGGGACGATCTCGGAGACCTGGACGATGGTGTGCTTCGCAGCGGCGGCCATGATCGGCCCGAAGTTCCTGGCGGTCTTTCGGTACACGAGGTTGCCCTTGCCGTCGGCTTTGAGTGCCTTGATGAGCGCGACGTCGGCATGGATCGGGGACTCGAAGACTTGCCACTTCCCGTCCAGCAACCGGGTTTCCTTGCCTTCGGCCAAGGTGGTGCCATACCCCGTGGGCGTGAAGAACCCACCAATGCCGGCGCCCGCTGCCCGGATGCGTTCGGCCAGATTGCCCTGCGGGACCAATTCCAGCTCGATCTCGCCCGCGTGGAACTTGGCGTCGAAATGCCAGGAATCGGATTGGCGCGGGAAGGAGCAGATCATCTTCCTTACCCGGCCTTCCTTGATCAGCAACGCCAAGCCCTGGTCGCCCTGGCCGGCATTGTTGTTGACCACGGTGAGGTCTTTGGCGCCGCAGTCCATGAGGGCGTCGATCAGTTCGAACGGCTGCCCGGCGTTGCCGAACCCGCCGATCATCACCGTGGAACCGTCCTTGATTCCGGCCACAGCCTCGCCAACAGTGTCAATGAAATTCAACATGACTAGCCCTTCAAAGGTTGTGCCGACGCGGCGGCAGTGACGTTTTCCAGCACCACGGCCAGGCCCTGGCCCACGCCGATGCAGATCGCAGCAACACCCCAACGCTGGCCCGAGGCCTGCAACGACCGCGCCAGCGTGCCCAGAATTCGGGTACCGGAGGCACCCAGCGGGTGGCCCATGGCGATCGCCCCACCGTGCTGGTTCACGATTGCGGGGTCGATCCCCCACGCGTCAACGCACGCCAGTGACTGCGCGGCGAACGCTTCGTTAAGTTCGACGGCGCCAACCTGGTCCCAGCCGATGCCCGCCTTCGCGAGGGCCTTGTTCGCGGCCTCCACCGGGGCGAACCCGAAGAACTGGGGGTCGTTGCCATGTGCTCCGCGGCCGGCGATGCGGGCCAGAGGCTCCAGACCGAGAATCGAGGACGCAGCCTCCGAACCGATCCACGCAGCCGAAGCACCATCAGACAACGGCGAGGCGTTCCCGGCGGTGACAGTGCCGCCGTCGGGCCCTGAAGACTCGGGGCGGAATACGGTCTTCAACCCAGCCAGCTTCTCAGCAGAAGAACCGGCCCGGATGCCCTCATCGCGCACCAAATCCGTCCCTGGAACCGCAGTCACCAAAGAATCGTAGAAGCCTTCGTTCCACGCGGCGTCGGCCAGGTTGTGCGAGTCCGCCGCAAACTGATCCTGCCGCTCGCGCGTGATCCCGTACTTCTCCCGCAGCCGTTCGGTGGCCTCGCCCAGGGAAATGGTCCAGTCCTTGTTCATGGCCGGGTTCACCAGACGCCACCCAAGAGTGGTGGAAGCCAGGGTCATGTCCCCGGCCGGGTACGGCTTGGACGTCTTCGGCAGCACCCACGGCGCCCGGGACATGGACTCGGCGCCCCCCACCAGCATCAGATCGGCATCGCCGGCGTTGATCTGCCGTGAGGCGATGATCGCTGCGTCCAAGGAGGAGCCGCACAAGCGGTTGACCGAGGTGCCCGGAATCGATGTTGGCAAGCCAGCCAACAGCGTGGCCATGCGGGCCACGTTGCGGTTTTCCTCGCCGGCACCGTTGGCGTTGCCGAACACCACCTCGTCGATCCGCTCAACATCCAACCCGGGCGCCCTGCGAACGGACTCACGGACAACGTGGGCTGCGAGGTCGTCGGGACGGACAGCGGCAAGGCCGGAGCCGAATTTGCCAAAGGGCGTGCGTACGGCGTCGTACACAAATGCCTGATTCATGGGTTTCACTTTCTGCTTGCCCAACTAGGGGACAGCACACGTCGCTATGGGCGTTCAGTGGGACGTTTACTGTCCCCTAGTTGGGTACGGAGTTAGTTGGGAGTGGGGGACGCCTCAGAAGCAGCGTCGATGTCTGCGAATACTTTTTGGGCCGCCTTGAACGCCGAGTTGGCCGACGGCACGCTGCAATAGATCGCGGTCTGCAACAGGATTTCCTTGATCTCGTCCCTGCTCAGGCCGTTGTTGAGAGCCGCCCGGATGTGCATGGCGAGCTCTTCCCAGTGACCGTGCGCCACGAGTGCCGTGAGGGTCACCGCGGAGCGCATCTGGCGGCTCAGGCCGGGACGCGTCCAAATGCCACCCCAGGCGATCCTGGTGATCATGTCCTGGTAGTCCTCGGTGAAGGAATCCTTGGCAGCGTTCGCTCGGTCCACGTGAGCGTCTCCGAGCACTTCGCGGCGGACCACCATGCCGGCGTCGTAAATGTCCTGTGCGGTGGCATCGGGCTGGACGGCGCCGTTCCGAGAGGCGTCGTTCCGCGCGGAGGCATCGGGGTTCAAAGCGGTCACAGTCCGTTCTCCTTCATAAATGTGCGCATAAGGTCAGCCACGGCGGCAGGCGCTTCTGCCGGCGCCAGATGACCGACGCCGTCGAGCGCTATAGCCTCAGCCATACCGCCCCCGGCCTTGATTCCGGCGGCGACCGATTCGGCCATGGTCGGCGGAGCTACAGTGTCCTCCGCGCCGGCGATGAGCTGCGTCGGCACCGTGATGCTGCCGAGCTGCTCACGGACGTCGAACCCGGCAAGGGCTTCGCAGCAGAAGGAATAGCCGAACCGGTCGGCATCGCGGAGGGCGTGCAACAGGCGGCTGCTGATCTCCGGCTGGCGATCCATGAAGCCCGGGCCGAACCATCGTTCCGCGGATCCCTGGATCATCACCGGCGTGCCCAAAGTGCGAACTGTCTCTGCGCGCTCCAGCCAGCCTTCCGGCGTGCCGAGTTTGGCGCCGCTACACTGGACGGACAGGCTGCGGAGACGGTCGCCGTGTTTGATGCCGAGCTGCAGGCCAGTGGCGCCGCCCAGCGAGACACCTGCGTAATGGAACCGCGCACCGGGGCTCACCGAATCGACAAGATCTACGACGGCGTCCGCCAGTTCCGCAACATCGAAACCTTCCGTGGTGGTAGGCGAGATGCCGTGGCCGGGGAGGTCCCAACCGATGACGTCGTAGTCATCGCCCAGAAGGGCCGCGGCATAGGTCCAGAGAATGGTGGACGTGCCCAACGACGGGCCCACCACAAGGAGCGGTTTGGCTCCGAGTTCGCGCTGCGGGGACAGCAGCACGGCCTTGACTGTTGGCTTAGCCACGGGTGGCTCCCTTCGACGACGTTCCAGTGAAGTGGGGGTAAGTGGCGAGGATTCGGCGGCTGATCTCCCGGGCTTCGCCGAGGTAGCTGGCGGGATCCAGGAGTGCCTCGAGTTCAGCGTCAGACAGCTTGTCCGCGGGGACGGTTTCGCGCAGCAGCTTCCGGTAGGTGGCCGTCTGTTCTGCCGCTGGCGCCAACAACGTTTCGTCCACGACCGCCTGCAGCTTCTGCTTTCCGTCCTCACCAAGGAGGGGCCCGACGGCGGCCGCCACACCTTCGCTGAGGAGCAGCGGTCCCGAGATCTCCAGGTTCCTGCGCATCGCCTCGGGGAACACCCGGAGGCCCTCCGTGAGTTCGCGGAGGTGAACGGCGGCGCCCAAAGCGAGTGCGAGCAGCTGGCGCAGGGCCGGCCATTCGCTGTGCCACGCGCCATCCGGGCGTTCGTCGTTGAAGGTGGCCGCAGCCAGGTGCAGTTGCGATGCGAGGCCGGGAGCCTGCAATGCTGCGCTGCGAATCAGGACGGACAGCACGGGGTTCTGTTTCTGCGGCATGGCCGAGGAAACACCACGCCCTGCGGCCAGCGGTTCTCCGAGTTCGGCAATTTCCGGGCGGCTGAGGAACAGCAGGTCCGCGGCGATCTTGCCGAAGGAGTCGATGAGGGCAGCAAGCCCGTCGCCCAAAGCCGTGACGGGGAGGCGGTTGGTGTGCCACGGAGCGGGAGCCGGTGCGAGACCGAGCTTGGACGCCAAGGAATCGGCCAGCGTAAACGGCGTTGCAGAAGTGCCGGCAGTCAGCTTCGTGGCCGAAGCCAGCGTTCCGCCGGCCCCGCCGAACTGGACGGGCAACTCCAGAGATTCCAGTCGCGCAGCCGCAGCCGCAACACCCTGGAACCATTGCGCCGCCTTGAGGCCAAACGTGTAAGGAAGGGCATGCTGCGTCAGGCTCCTGCCCACGCACAGCGTGTCCGCATGCTGTTCCGCCAAGGTGGCCAGCGCCGTCGTCGTGCCTTTTACGTCCTGAAGCAGCGCCGAAATGGTGCGACTGGCGAGCAGCATGAGCGCGGAGTCGAGGACGTCCTGGCTGGTAAGCGAGGTGTGCACGGCTTTGGCAGCCCCTACGCCGGCGGTGTCCAGCTCGCGAACGCGGGCACGCAGGTCACCGAGCAGCGGAATCACCGGATTCCCGCCACCTTGGGCTCGTGCCGCAACTGAAGCAACAGCAGCCGCGTCGTAGTGTCCAACGGAGGCGGCTTCGGCCACCACAGCGGCGGATCCGGCGGTCGCAAGTCCCGCATCCTCAAGGACGGCAGCCCAGGAGGCTTCGACGTCGAGGATTGCCGCGATCACTGCGTGGTCGCCCGTCAGCGCCGTCACAGCGGGCGATGCTGAAACGGGGCTGAGGAGGCCGAAGTCGCCGTCGGTCATGCTTGGTTTTCCTTGGCTGAATGGTCCGCGTTGACGCTGGTTTCCAGGGAGCCGTCCTGTTGGAAGTCCAGGAACACAGTCTCGTCGCCACCCTGGAGGCGGATGTCCCAGGTGAGTCCGCCATCGGGATCGCGTCGTGCGATCAAGGTCTTGCGGCGCTCGGGATCGAGGGAGCTGAGCAGTGGATCGTTGGCCAGTGCTTCCTCGTTTTCCGGCAAGTAAACGCGCGTGAAGAGCCGGTTCATCAGCCCGCGGGCGAACACGGCCACGGAGATGAAGGCTGCCGCGCCAGGCTTAACCGGCCCGGGGTTGACCGTGGTGAACGTGTAAACGCCCGAGTTCCCCACGGAGCCGCGGCCCCAGCCGGTAAACGTGTAGCCGTCGCGGACCAGGGAGCCGGTGCGCTGGACGATGTTGCCCTCGGAGTCCGGCTGCCAGATTTCCAGGATGGCGTCCGGGATGGTGTTGCCCGCGCCGTCGTACACAGTGCCTTGGAGGCGGATGCTGCCCGGGCTGCCCGGAGCCAGGAGTTCATTGTCCTTGTTAAAGGGAAGGGCGTAGCCGTAGAAGGGGCCAACGGTCTGACCCGGTGTGGGTGCCAGCTTGCTCATGCGCTTACTCCTCGTCCCCGGCGTCGCCGTATGCTTCGTTTTCTGTCCAGGTCCGCTTGGAACCGGTGAGGATGATGTCCCACTTGTAGCCGAGGGCCCATTCGGGGCTGGTCAGCTCGTGATCGTACTCGGCCACGAGCCGGTCCCGGGCGTCCTGGTCAACGATCGACTGGTAGATGGGATCCAACGGGAAGAGCTGATCCCCCGGGAAGTACATCTGGGTGACGATGCGCTGCGTGAACTCCGAGCCGAACATGGAGAAGTGGATGTGGGCCGGGCGCCAGGCGTTCAGGTGGTTTTTCCACGGGTACGCGCCGGGCTTGATGGTGGTGAAGGAGTAGGAGCCGTCCTCACCCGTGATGCAACGCCCGACGCCGGTGAAGTTGGGGTCCAGCGGTGCGGGGTGCTGGTCGCGCTTGTGGATGTAGCGGCCGGATGCGTTGGCCTGCCAGATCTCCACCAGCTGGCCAGCAACGGGCCTGCCGTCGCCGTCCAGCACGCGGCCAGCGACGATGATCCGCTCGCCCTGGGGCTCGCCGTTGTGCTGGATGGTCAGGTCCGATTCCAGCGCGTGCACGTCCTGGTGGCCGAACGCCGGCGAGTAAAGCTCAATGGTTTCCGGGTCCGTGTGGTGCAGGCTCTTGGTGGGGTGGCGCAGGATGCTGCTCCGGTACGGCGCATAGTCCAGGCGCGGCATGGTCTCCGGTGCCCGGCCGTTCTTGAGGGCCTCGGCGTAGCGATCACCCATGGCCTTGATCTCGGCACTGAGATCCGCTTGCGTTTCCACCTTCTTGGACTCGTGCGCGGCATGCGGCTCAGCGGGCGGCACGAGTTCCTCGGATTCGAGCTGCTGGGCGGTCTGGTCTTGCGGCACAGCGGGCTCCTTTCGGTTGACGGTTCTTGATGGTTTAGCGGGCACGGACCTAACTGCTGTGAGACGAGGTCCGGTGGAGCGAGTCATATTGGACGGCGTGACGCACCGGCGCGTTGGGCGCCCCGTAGCCGTCATAATTGCCGCGGCGCTCCACCATTTCGAAGAACACACTGCCCACAGTGGCGGTGTAGAAGTGGAGGAACTCGCCGTTGGCGTCCCGGTCATACAGGAGGTTGAGCTCCTTGAGGGTGGCCAAGAAGCTGGGCTCAAGATCGAACCGCGCGTCCAGGTCCTCGTAATAGTTGGCCGGAATCTGCAGGAACTCCAGGCCGCGATCACGCGCTGACCGGGCCGTGGCCACGAGGTCGTCCACGGCGAACGCGATGTGTTCCTGATACGTTTTGCGGGCTTTCTCTTGCGCCTGCTGGGCGGGTGCGAGATTCAGGACGAGCCGCACTGCTTTGTTTCCGGTTTGCATGACCTGCGAGCGGACCAAGCCGCTGGGGCTGGGAACCTCGGCGAACGGCTGCGGTTCCAAGGCAAGCGCACTGGTGTAGAAAAGGACGGCTTCATCGAAGTGCTGCCACGGCTGGGCCAGGTTCACGTGATCGATCACCGCTGTTTGGGCTGCACCGGCGTGCTCCAGGCCCTCGCCGAACTCGTGCGTCCACGCCGCGGTTCCGTCCGGGCTGCCCTGGCAGAGGAAAATTTCCGTGGAGTCCGGGGCGGAGATGCCTTGGAAGACTTCCTCGTCGGCCTGGACCTTGCGGGCCACCACGGGGGCCTTGAGCTGCTGGGCGCGAGCCGAGGCAATCACTGGAGAGTCGACGTCGAAACCCAACGCGGCGATAGCCGGTTCCGCGTGTTGGGCTGCTTGCTCGTTGATGATGACGCGCGCCTGGCCCATGGTCCAGAGCTGGACGTCCTTGGTCCGGTGGCGGCCCTCGAACCCGAAGCCGAGCTGGCCCAGGAGCTTCTCAAGCTGAGCAGTGTCATCGGCCTTGACCTCGGCGAAGTTGAAGCCTGCCGGTTCGTTCACCTTGGGCAGGGTGGCAAGTTCCATGGGATAACGACGCCGGGACGCACTTCCGTTGCCGGCTGCGGTTCCCGTGTCGGAGGGGCTGTCTTCCAGCCACTTAGCGCTTTGCTCTTCCAGCCAGATCAGTGAGCGCATGGCGTCCACGGCGGTGCGCTCAACATCCGACTGACGGAAAACATCGTTGAAGACTTCCAGCGAGACCGGACCGGTGTAGCCGGCACGGACCACGTGGCCCATGAACTTGGCGAGCTCGAACTGGCCCTCCCCGGGGAAAACCCGGTAGTGGCGGCTCCAGGACAGCACGTCCATGGAGAGCTTGGGGGCGTCGGCAACCTGGACGAAGAAGATCTTCTCCGCGTTGAGCTGCTCGATCGGCGCGGTGTCCCAGTCGCGGGACAGAATGTGGAAAGAGTCCAAGCACGTGCCCAGGTTGGGGTGGTCCACCATGTCCACCAGGCGGTACGCGTGCTCGTAGTCATTGACGTACTTGCCCCAGGCCAGGGCTTCATAGGCAACCCTGACTCCGTGCGCCCCGGCCAACTCCGCCAATTCGGTGAGCTGGGAGGCGCGGAGTTGGTCGTCATCAATGGTTGCCGTGGCCACGTTGGAGCACACCAGGATGGTGTCCATGCCCAGGCGTTCCATAAGCTGGAACTTTGCCTCGGCCCGCTTGAGGTTGGCTTTCAGCAGGTCCGGGGTGACGCCGTCGAAGTCCCGGAACGGCTGGTAAAGGTCCAGGCCCAAACCGAGGTCGGCGGCCATTTTCCGGACCTCTTCCGGGCTGTGGGGAGACGTGACGAGGTCCTGCTCAAAGATCTCGATGCCATCGAAGCCCGCAATGGCGCAGGCCTGCATCTTCTCTTTCAGCGTGCCGGACAGGCAGACAGTGGCGATTCCGGTGCGCATCAGTGGCCTGCCTTCGCCAAGGTGGGTGCCTCTTCTGCAGCGATCAGCTCCAGGAAGTGTGCCCGCATCCGTTCCCGGTCGGCTTCACGGCCAGTGATGAGCTGGAAGGCGTCGGCCGCCTGACCAACCGCCATCCGGCCGCCGTCGAGGACGTCGCAGCCCTTGGCGCGGGCTTGGCGAACCAGTTGCGTTTCGATGGGGCGGTAGACGATGTCCGCCACCCAGTGCCGCGGCTCAAGCAGCTCGATGTCCAGGGGAAGTCCCGGGTGGGCGGCCATGCCGATGGGAGTGCAGTGCACCAAGCCGTCAGCGAGAGGCATGATCCTGCCCAGTTCCGTGGGCGTCCGCGGCGTGACCGTGGCTTCGGGGAAGAGAGCGCCGAGTTCCGCGGCACGCTCTGCAGCACGGTCCGGATCCATGTCCACCAAGTCCAGTTCTTTGACGCCGGCTTTGAGCAGCGCATAAGCAACGGCCGAACCGGCACCGCCGGCTCCAAGCTGGACCACTCGGTTCAGCTTGGCGTCCGGGAGACCGTCGGCGAGCGCCGAACCGAAGCCGGAGAAGTCCGTGTTGTGGCCGATGAAGCGGCCGTCCCGGATGAGGACCGTATTTACGGCACCCAGGCGCGCGGCGTCGTCGGAAATTTCATCAAGGTGCTTCAGCACCAGCTGCTTGCACGGATGGGTGATGTTCAGGCCGTTGAAGCCCATGCGCTGGGCTGCGGTGAGGAGATCCCCGACGGCGGTGGCCGGCAGTGCGAGTTCCAGCAGGTCAATGGGGCGGTACAGCAAGCGAAGGCCCTGCACATCGGCTTCGCGTTCGTGCATGGGCGGCGTGAGGGAGGGCATGACGCCCTCGCCTATGAGGCCCACCAGAACGGACTCGGCTCGGTTGCTCATCCTAAAGCTCCTTTGACTTCAGCACCGCGGACTTCAGGCGCTGTGTGAGGGCGCCGCCTGACCGGGTGTTCTTTAGATTACTACAAGTGTTCATATTCCGCACGCTTGTTCTTATCGCGAACAAATGGGAGGGGTTATTGCGTTGTTGCTGCGTTGCGAGGCCTGCTCTGTAGGGATTCGGGGGCTCATACCCTGCAGAGCGGGCCTCACAACGGCTAGCGCTGGGGCAGCCTGGCCGCGAGTTCCGCCGCGGCTTCCTGCAGGGTGGGGACGTGCGCAATGAGTTCCTCCATGGTGAGTCGGAAGACCGGCACTGCAACAGCCAGCGACGCGAAGGCGTGCCCCTGGGAATTGAGGACCGGCACCGCGACCGCGCGCATCCCGATCTCGTTTTCTTCGTCCATCACGGCATAGCCTTGGCGGCGAACCTGCTCGATCTCCGCGCGGAAGGCGTCGCGATCGGTAATGGAGTGCTCGGTCAGCGGATCCAAGGGCAGATCCTCCAGGAGTCTCTTGCGTTCCGCCTCTTCCTCAAACGCCACGATCGCCTTGCCAACAGAGGTGGTGTGCAGCGCGCCCAAATGGCCGGGGTCGCTGGTGACCCGGAAGGTTTTGGGCCCATCCACTTTGTTGACCGTGAGGTGATGGTCGCCGTCGCGGACGGACAGGATGGTGGCCTCATGTGTTCGTTCCGTTACGCGCTGAAGGACGGGCAAGGCCGTTGCGGCAAAGCCGTGATGGTTGGAGACCCGCTGGCCGAGCTGGAACACACGTAAGCCCAGGTGGTAGCGACGCCCATCAGGCTCGTAGTCAACGAATCCGTCACGCGTCAGCGAGCCCAGGAGGCGGTAGGTGGTACTGAACGGCAGGCTGGCGCTCCTTGCCAAATCAGCGGCACTTGCTCCACGCGGTTCGTCACCCAGAAGTACCAGCAGGCTCAGGGCTTTGCCGACCATGTCGGTCTTTGTGTCCTCTTTCACACTCATAACTCGATGCTCTCACATGGTGAGAGCTATTTCTAGATGGTGGTGACATCTCTTGACAAGTGACCCCACTCACAGCCACTATTGCTGTATTGCACAAGTAGCTCTCACCATGTGGTTACTTGTTAGGGATCGACCAGCCGCACCACGCTTGGGTCTCCCCACAGAAGCCAGATCCGCGACATCGTCGTCACAGAAGGAACACCCATGAGCCAAACAATGCCGTCAGCGACGCCAGGCACTGAAACCACCGCCGGCACACCCAAGAAAGCCGCGCTAGCCAGCTTCCTTGGCAGCGCCGTCGAGTACTACGACTTCTTCATCTTCGGCTCTGCCGCGGCGCTGATCTTCCCCCACGTCTTCTTCCCCTCCGCCGACGCCAACGCGGCCATCATGTCCTTCGCAACGTTCGGCTTCGCCTACGTTGCCCGGCCCGTGGGTGCCGTGATTCTGGGTCACTTCGGAGACCGCATCGGCCGCCAAAAGGTCCTGATGTTCACCTTGGTGCTCATGGGCGCATCAACATTCGTGATCGGCTGCCTCCCCGATTTCAAAACCATCGGTTGGTGGGCGCCAATCCTGCTGGTGCTGGCCCGCCTCTGCCAAGGCCTCTCCGCCGCGGGCGAGCAAGCAGGCGCCTCCTCCATGACGCTGGAGCACGCTCCGGATAACCGCCGGTCCTTCTTCACCTCGTGGACCCTCACCGGAACCCAAGGCGGCCAGATCCTCGCAGCACTGGTCTTCATCCCCGTGGTGGCACTGCCGGACGAGATCAAGTACGGCATCGGCTGGCGCATCCCCTTCTGGCTCAGCGCAGTAGTGGTCCTTGTTGCATTCTTCATCCGCCGCACCCTCCACGAGCCGCCAGCCTTCGCCGAAGCCAAGAAGAACAACCAGATTTCCAAGCTCCCGGTTGCCGATCTCCTGCGCCTGCACTGGCGCGATGTCCTCCGCGTAGTCTGCTGCGCCTTCATCGCCGCCGTCAGCACGGTGTTCGGAACCCTGGCCATCAAGTACGCCCAGGACGTTGCCGGCGTCAACAGCACCATCACGCTCTGGCTGGTGGTTGCCGCCAACGTTGTTGCCCTGGGAACCCAGCCCCTGTTCGGCATGCTTGCTGACAAGATCGGCCGCAAGCCGGTGTTCATCTACGGAGCCATCGCGAGCGCCATCATGACGCCGATCTTCCTGCTGACCCTCGAAGGCGGCAACGTTCCGCTGATGTTCCTGGTCTCCATCGTGTTCTTCTCCTTCGGATACGCTGCAGCCAACGCCGTGTGGCCCTCCTTCTACGGTGAAATGTTCAGCACCAAGGTTCGCTTCTCCGGCCTGGCAATCGGTACCCAGCTGGGCTTCCTCATGGCAGGGTTCGCTCCGGCGATCGTGACTGCACTGGGTGGCACGAAGCCCGGCGGATGGGTGCAGATCTCCATCTTCACCGCAGTGATCTGCGCGATCGCAGCAATTTCGGCCCTGACTGCCCGCGAATCAGCCAAGGTTCCCACCGCGGAACTCGGGTTGAACAAGTAACACCAGCACCAGGTAGTGAAACCAGCCTGACGCTCCTGCCCGTTTACCCGGCCCGGAGTACGGAAATGCCCGGCACGTTCCTTGACGTGCCGGGCATTTCACTGCTCTGGGTTCAGGCTCCGCCGATGGCTCCAGGCTTTGCCGATGCACATGGGCGGGGCGGATACCCGGAGGAGCGTCGGTGGGAGGCGTTGAAAGCTACCTTGGGTCCAGCACCACCTTCTGGAAAGCCCCCTGACCATTGCCAACATAAAGGAGCAGGGTTCCATCGCCGGCTATGCCAACCACCGACGGGTTTCCCGTTCCCGTGAACGCATTGCCCAGGGCGACGTAGGAAGTGAACATGTTCCATCCCGTCCCCATGGATACCCGGGGCAGGAAGCCTCCGTTGCCGTTGCCCGGGTAGAGCCACAGCACGCCGTCAGACCCCCGGGCCATGATGTCTTCCCGGCCATCGCCGTTGAAGTCGGCAGCCTGCATGACGGAATCAAAGATGTTCCAACCGGTACCGATCTGCCGCCACGGCAAGAAACCGCCGGTACCGTTGCCCGGATAAAGCCACAAACTCCCATCGGAAGCCCGGGCCACCAGATCCGTTTTGCCGTCACCGGAAAAATCGCCGGGTGCCAGCATTTGCGTGAACCCTTGCCATCCTGTCCCGATCTGCTCGCGGGCCAGGAACTGGCCACGCCCATCTGTTGGATACAGCCACAGCACACCGTCGGGAGTCCGCGCCACAAGATCCGGGTGACCATCGCCGTCGAAATCCCCCGCACTGAGAACGGACGCGAACGCAGCCCATCCCGAACCCACCTGCACTCTGGGCAGGAATCCGCCGGAGCCATCGCCAGGGTAGAGCCACAACGCACCGTTGGTACCGCGCGTCAGAATGTCAGCGACGCCATCGCCGTCGAAATCGCCTGCCTCCCACACCTGGCTGAACTGGTTCCACCCGGCTCCGATGGCCAGGCGATCGGCAAGTCCCGAGTCGCTGCCGGGATACAGGCGCATTGTTCCGGCGGACGTCACTGTCAGGACATCAGACTTTGCATCACCGGTGAAATCCTGCCCGCTCACAATGTCACCGCCGGCATTCCAACCGTTGCCAAGCGAAACCCGCGGCGCGAACCCACCCCAACCGTTTCCGGGGTACGCGTACATGGTGCCATCGCTCGCCCGCGCGAGCAGCCCGGTACCGGAGCCCGCAAGGGAACCTGCAGAGGTGATGCTGGTAAACCCGGTCCAGCCCTGGCCCACCTGGGACCATGGCCGGAATCCACCGCGCCCGTCACTGGGATAGAGCCACAGGCTGCCATCCGGCTTGATGGCCATGAGATCGGGGCGGGCATCGCCGTCGAAATCCCCCACGCCGATCAGGTTCGAGAAGCCCTCCCAACCGGACCCCACCTGCCGTTTGGCGAGGAAACCGCCACGGCCATCCCCGGGATACAGCCACAAGGCGCCGTCGCTAGTGCGCGCCAAGACATCACCAAGGCCATCGCCGTCAAAGTCCGAGATGCCGGTGACCGCGTCAAAAATATTCCAACCCCAGCCCACCTGACGGGGGTTGTTAAGCCTGTTGCCGGGCAGCCCTGAATACAACATCAACGAGCCGTCCGGCTCACGGGAGAGGACATCATTGAGTTTGTCGCCGTCGAAGTCCCCCACCGAAAAGCGCATTTTGGCCGTGAGCTTGGGGTCGGCAAGGATCGTGATCGACGCCGATGTTGCCGTGACCGAATTGATGGTCACCTGAGTGCCGGTATAGGTGGTGAACGTGCTGCCTGCCTGCCAAGCGTGATTGGTGGCGTACCAAGGTTCCGGGAACGGCTTGGTGGACGGCATGAGGATCAGGGACGAGGCGATCGTGGCGCCACCGCGCTGAACAATCTTGACTCCCCTGTTTCCCGGTGGCTTGCCGGAGTCGTCAAGGTAGCTGTCATAGCCGGCCGCCTGCCGCAGCTCCAGATAGTAGACCTCTTTGCTGACGGGATCGGTGAACTTGATTGCCCTCTGAGCTTCGGTGCCGCCCCACGGTTTGAGTGTGTAGGTCTTGGTGCCCGTAGCCACGCCCACATCGCGGATCTCATCTCCACGGCCGAGCCCCGCATAATCCCACAGCGAACTGCTGACCACGGGCGACTCGAATTGAGCCGCACCCATAATGTCCGTGGTGTCGCCGTACTCCCGGATGTAGCACGAAGGGTCAGTGAACCTGCCGTTGCCGTCAACCCCGACGTCGGACACTCCACTGCCGCACTGAAGGGCGTCGGCATGCATCAGGCCAATGACGTGCCCGAACTCGTGGCTCATGACGTTGTTGGTGAAGCCACTGATCTGCGGCAAAAGCACCCTGCCGCTGTAGCCTCCGCTGCTGTAACCGGCGCCCAAGGCATTGCCGGACAAGGTGGACGTGGGAATGAAAATCACCAACGCCGTGTACGGGCTCGCTGACCAATTCAGCTCGCTGGTGATGGTGGAAATGATAGAGCTATAGCTATCGGTGGACTTCGCCCTGGACTGGTGGCCGGCAACCTTGGTACTGACGCTCATGGACAGCTTGCCGGCCGTCATGGCTTTCCAGTAGTTGCTGGTTGCAGCCACCGCCGCCTCAGCACCGGTCATGGATACCGCGTTAGTGTTGTCCGCCAGTTTGGCCGTGACCAGCCGCACGCGGATGTCTCCGCCGGGCCCTATTGCCGCCCCGCCCGCGTCAGGAGAAGTCCCGGAGCCGGGAGCTGTGTTCAGCGGCGTGGCGCGCTCGGGCGGGTTCTCGAACGTATGCTCCGAGTGCGGAGTGCCCTCCACGAACTGGACGTTCGGATTTTCCGGCCCGGGTAACGGCACCGCCGTCGCAGGGGTCTGGACAAAAAACAGGCCGGTAGCGAATACCACCAAGCCTGTAGACAACGCGATTGATCGCCGTAGCGCACCCATTCGATCTCCCGGGGACGGAGCCAGTGATTCCTGTGAGACTCAGGAACCGAGATCAGGCTACAACCGAGTTGCCAGCCAGCCCGGCAGGCATGGCTGTCGGGCTGGAAACGCAACCAGCCCGGAATGCTAACGGGACCCTAACCGAGCCGAAATACAGTGGCAACAATGCCGAGCCACACTGGAATAGCCGGCAAGTGCAGGCACCAGCTCCAGCCAGGAGGACACCATGCTGAAGGAAGCCACCACTCACACAACACGTATACGCGCAATCAGCCAACTTCACCGCGGGGACGAAATCGAAGCCCGCATGTCCGTGGGGCCCGCTTACGACGACGTAGTGATCCGCCGCGGGCGCGTCCAGGAAACAGCCCCCGGAATCGGCGTGGTGTGGATCATGGACCACGCCTCCGGGATGCGCAAGGCAATCAATACCGACGAATGCAGTGTTTGGCGCGTCGCCTGACCCGGCTGACCCCGCCCCCCTCAGCCGCCGGCCACGGATTGGATGATCAAGACCTCTTGGCCGGCCGCCACCTCAGTATCCAGACCTTTTACACGCCGGATCTCATCTCCGTTCACGTAAATATTCACGTAACGGCGAAGGGCACCGGTTTCATCACGCAAACGCCTGGCAAGCACCGGATAATCTCCGGTTACCGAATCCAGTAGCTCTCCAACGGTCACCGCGCCGTCGGCGGACGCAGTCAGATAGGACTGTCCGCCGACCAGCGGCTGCAGGACGCCGGGCAAAAGAACCGTGAAGTCAGCCATTGCGGGCCTAGCCTGGTACCGGGGCTTGGTCTTCGGTGCCAGGATCGCTCGCCTGCGCAGCTGCTTCCACGATCTCTTCGGCTTCCGCCACCAACGTGGCTTCGGCCACTGCCAAGGGGACCTCTGCTGCCTCACCAACCACGACGGCGGCACGCACGCAGAGCACGTCCGGCAAGTGGGATGCCACTTCAGTAAAGGTCTCGCCCTCATCAGCACTGGCATACACGGAGCCCCCGCGGGTTCCGAAGTACACCCCGGCAGGCAACGCGGTGTCCACAGAAGCGGCGTCCCGGAGTACGGCGTTATATTCGTGGTCCGGAAGACCCGTATGCAGTTCTTTCCAGGTGCCCCCGGCGTCATCAGTGCGGTGGACACTGAGTTTGCTGTCCGGGGGGATGCGTTCGCCGTCGGCTTTCAACGGGACCACCCATGCTGTGCCCGCGCGGTGGGGGTGGGTCAGCATGACAAAGCCAAAATCAGCCGGCAGCCCATCAGCGATCGAGTCCCAGTTATCCCCGCCGTCGTCCGTTCGGTACACCCCATGATGGTTCTGCGCATACAGTCGGTTCTCCACCGAGGAATCCGCCGCGATCTTGTGGACGCACTGGCCAAACTCCGGGTTGGGATCGGGCATGAAGTACGCCGAAATTCCGTGGTTGCGGGGCTCCCAGGAGGCACCGGCGTCGAGCGATCTGTAGACGCCGCCCGTGCTCATGGCGACGTGCACTTTCTCTCCGGAAGGATCAACCACGATGGAGTGCGCCGCCGCACCGCCGTAGCCGGCGCCCCACTCACTGCGGTGCGGGTGGTCCCACAGTCCGCGGTTCAGTTCAAAGTGCTCTCCGCCGTCGGTTGATTTCCACACCGAGATCGGTTCGCAACCGGCCCAAACAACTCCCGGGCGGGACTCGGCGTCCGGGTAGATCTGCCAGACGCGTTCCAAAGCGGCGTCGGTACCGTCCGGAAACTTGATGGCACCTTGCTCGGGCTCGGTCCACGTTGCGCCGAGGTCATCCGAGTGGGCAACGGTAGGACCCCAGTGCTCAGACCTGACACCCACCATGATTCGTGTATTGCCGCCCCGCGTATCTATCCCGATGCTGGGAATCTCACTCATCAGGAAATGCGGGCCGGAGAGGGACCACTCGATGCGGTCCGGGCTCGTTGCGAGCCACAGGCCCTTCTTGGTCCCGATCGCGATGACGTAACTCTCTGCGGTAGCCATGAACCCCATAGAACCATCAGGCAGTGTGGGTGGCAACGCCTTTTTGCCCTATGTGGATAGTTAGGTGCCCCGAGTGCTGACAGCAGAGCGGAACCGGCTTTCTGCATCAGTCTCACCATGCAGCGACTAAAGGAAAGAAGACTCCTTACGGTTACAGTGCGCTCAAACTCGAAATCGTGACGCAGAAATCCAAAAAACTTTTGACCAGTTTGTAGTGACCGTTGTCCGCCGCCGAGCGAAAACGTGCTTGACTGTGGTTTTGCGGTTATTCGGGCCGCCGGAACTCTGGGGGATTGAATGTTTTGCGAGGTCAAAGCGCCATGAGGACATTAGCAACCCGTAATGCGATGGTCGGCCGGTAGCAGGTCAGAGCCATGGTTTCAGTCTCTTTGCAAGAGGGCGCGATTGTCCTGGACCCGTTTTCCGTGAGGATGGTTCTGGGAATGGTCACGTTAATCCTGATTGTTCTGTCCTACATTTCCTCCCGACGCCTCCGGGCCGCCTGGACTCGCTGGTGGCGGCTTGCGATGGTCCTGTTCTTTGCAGGCAATTTTGCGTTCCTGCTGAATGGAACCTCGTTTCTGGCGTGGGCCAATCCTCCCGGCAAAGCGCTCATAGTTGCCGGGGCCTTCAGCATCTGGGCGGGCGCACGGAGCCTGAGGGGCCGAGAAGTCAGTGGCTGGCAGCTCGCAGCGGCACCCCTGATCACCTTCATAACGTCAGCCTTGGACGACGCCGCATCCAGTTTGTGGTCCGGTGGGCTGGCCTACCTGGGCTTGACGGCGGCCGGCCTGGGAATGGCTGCGGCGGAGCTATGGTTCGCGAAGTTCACCCAGTCCCGGGTGACCAAGTTCCTGGCCATGATCGCCGGATTCTCCTCCCTGTACTACCTGGGCAGGGCCATCACCTTCGTGCTGGAAGGGCCGGACGGGAGCAGATTCCAAACATTCTTCGGTTACGCCCCGGCCGCCCTGACCCACCTGATTCTCATGGTGTCGCTGACCTTCAGCATCAACGCACTCGGCAACAGCCACCTCATCAAAAGGCTCCGCGAGCGGGCGGAACGGGACCATCTCACCGGACTGCTTAACCGGGGCGCGTTCCTCGGCTTGGCCTCGAAGGAAATAAACGGTCCCGCGTCCCACCGTGGAGCGGCCTTGATTCTCGCGGACCTGGACTACTTCAAAGCCGTTAATGATGAGCGCGGACACGCTGCCGGGGACGCAGCCATACGTGCCTTCGCCCAAGCCTGCACTGCTTCAGTGCGGTCCACGGACCTCGTGGCCCGGTACGGTGGCGAGGAGTTCATCCTGTTTCTTCCGGGTGCCACGCAGCAACGGGCCGAAGCCATCGCCGCGGAGATCAGCGGCCGCCTCTCCGCCATGACAGATCCGGATGGACTCCCCTACCCCACAGCCAGTTACGGCGTAACATCCACGGAAACCCAGGTTCAAGATCTCAAGTCCATGATCGACGTCGCCGACGCAGCCTTGTACAGGGCAAAAGCCCAGGGACGTGACAGGGTTGTGGGTTCAGGCTCGGCAGATCCGCGGCCCATGTCTCACCGAGCTCCTTAGGACATGGACACGCACCTAAGGAGTCATAATGTCAGGCCCCGCCCGTAGCCTGTTCGCGTGGCCCGATTGCGCCAAGTATTGATGCCGTGGGCGGCCGGCGTCTGCATGCCTTGGTACCGCGTTGTGGGACATTGTGCCTACGCTGTGGGTGGCAAGTGAGCCGGTTTTCATCCGTGAAGGACGGCTCAAGATAACGGACAACAGCGACGATGGAGAGCAACAATGACCGAAGCAAACACCACTGCGCGTGCACAGCAGCTGAAGGCCCTGCATGAAGCACCGGAAATCCTCAGCGTGGTCAACGTGTGGGATGCCATCAGCGCCCGCACCGTTGCAGAACTGCCTGAAACCAAAGCCATCGCCACCGCAGGGCACTCCATTGCCGCGGCCTTTGGCTATGCGGACGGAGCCATGCCTTTGGATGTAGCGCTGGATGGGGTCAAGAGGATCGTCGACGCCGTGGATCACCCCGTCACCGCAGACCTGGACGACGGCTACGAGGACCCGGCCGAGACCATCCGCCGCGCCATTGGCGTCGGTGTGGTGGGGGCGAACGTTGAAGACCGTTTGCGGCCCTTCGACGAAGCCGTTGCCCGCGTGCAGGCGATAATTTCGGCCGCTTCGGATGAAGGTATCGCTTTCCAGCTGAACGCACGCACTGACGCTATTGTCCGGGGTGGGGACCGCCCCATCCAGGAAAGCATTGATGACGCCATAGCCCGGGGACGCGCTTTCCTCGACGCCGGCGCTTCGCTGGTTTTCGTGCCCGGCGCCATGACCCGTGAGGTGATCGAGCCGCTCGTAGAGGCCCTCGGAACGGGAAAGCTGTCCGTCATCGGCGCGCCCGGAGCCCTCCCGGCTGCCGAACTCCAGGCACTCGGCGTAGCCCGCGTGTCCTATGGTCCGTTCACCCAGCGGGTAGCACTTCGTGCCCTTCGCGACCTTGCCACGGATCTCTACGGCTCGGGCGTGGTTCCCACTGACACACCTGCACTGAACTAGCCGGCCCTGCTCCTGCTGCCGGTCCTGCCTACAACGGGGCGGGGCCGGTCAGGCAAGGACGCGCCCGGTCAGGCACGGGGCTGGACCGGTCAGGCACGGGGCTGGACCGGTCAGGCGCTGGTTCGGGTATCGAACGCGGCAGCAGACTCCCGGAGCAGGCGCGCCACCGTGTCCACCGGCAAGCTGGCAGCCTTTCGCCGGTCGAATCGTCGCAATGCGATGTGCCTGGTCCCCAAACCGGGGATGTCCAAGATGTCCACTTGATCGTGCACTGCACCCGTCAGTGCCAGGGTTGGGACGATTGCCACCCCTTCACCAGCAGCCACCAGGGCCAACGCGGTGAGCGTGTCCTGGTATTGGTGGACTGTCTCAATTCGGGTGCCTGTTGAGTGGCGGAGTCGTCCCAGGACTGCCGTGTTTGCTGCCGAGGGTTCTACCCCCAGCCACGGCAAGTGCAGCCGGCTGAGGTCGATGTTGTCCGAGCCAAGGAGGCTGCCGGCCGGCACAACCAGCTTCCAAGGCTCGTCCAGCAAGGGTTCTTGGACCATTCCTGCCACCATGGGCCGCTGCTCGGCCGCCGTCGAATCCTGTTCAATCACCACAGCGTCAAGCTGCCGTTGGCGGAGCATGCGCATCAGCGCAGGGAAACTGTCCTCGACGATTTGGATCTGAAGTTGAGGGTACTGACTGCGCCACTCCGGTAGCCGGGGAATCACAACTGTGCGCATGAAACTGGTGAAACCGCCCACCCTCACCACACCGGCAATGTTGACTTCGCTTTGCATACGCGCCCGGGCAACGTTGAGCGCACGTTCTATCTCTTCTCCAGCCTCAGCCATGGCCAGCCCGGCGGGTGTGAGCACCGAGCCCTTAGGCGTGCGAAGGAGCAGCGCCTGCCCAGCCTCGTGCTCGAGTTTGCTGAGCTGCTGGGACACCGCAGAGGGCGTTATTCGTAGCTCGTCAGCTGCCGCAAGCACGCCTCCGGTACGGGCCACGGCAAGAAGAACCAGCAGTCTGCGCGGGTCCATTTCCATGTTAAGCACTCCTAAACATGGGATTCAGAATAATGCAATTGCACTAAAGGTGTAACTCCCTCAATATTGACTCACAAGCACGATTCAGTCACGCAGCATCGACTCCCGAATCAAGCCCCCATCCCGGACTTCACACCGCCCGTCGGTCTAATCCGGATGCCCAAAAACCCTGAAAGGACTCCCATGGAACTGCTGTTCGAAATTGCCGGTTGGGCCGGCGCAGTGGCAATGCTCGGCGGCTACATGGCGGTGTCCATGGGCTGGTTGCAGGCGGGCACCACCTTCCAGACCGTAAATCTCTTTGGTTCCTGCGCGTTCATCATCAACGGGACACTCCATGGAGCTTGGCCGTCAGTGGTGACCAACGTGGCCTGGTTCCTGATCTCAGCTGTGGCCCTTCTCCGGATGAGGGCCAAGTCCCAGCCCGCTCAGGTCGCAGCCGAGGCTCCCGAAACTCCCTCGCTCGGCCCGGATACGGCCGCGCTGGCCATCGTTGCAGCGGCCCGCCCGGACACGGCTGCACAGGTCATCGTCCCGGCAGCTCGACAGGACACCGCTGCGCAGGTACTCGTCGGATCGGCCCGCCCGGCCGTGGGCTGCGCCTAGCCCCTCTCGGTCCACGAATCAGTCCACGAATCAGTCCACGAACTCCGACTGCGTCTCAATGAAGTCCCAGTCCGCGCCGGTCAACACGCCGCTGACGTTGTTGGGGTGGGGTCCTCCGGCCTCCGCAATATGTTGCACTACCCGCAGCGGAAGTTCATCGGCCCGCAGGTTTTCGCGCAGCCACTCTTTGCTGTCCAGGTGCAGATCAAGCCACCACATGAAGATTTCCACAGCGGACCACCTTTCTTCGGATTAACCGTAGGCCGGGGCGGGTAGCACTACAAGGCCCCGCAGCCGCCTGCTTGTCTCCCCCGCGGAAGCAGCAAACACGCTGTTCAAGCCCACCAAGCAGAGCAACAATAGGGGTATGGCTGCGGAAGGTTTCAGCGGACGGATTCCGCTGGTTGTGGGCGTGCTGCCGGACCAACATGTGGAGGTCCTGCAAACTGCAAAGACTTTGGCCGAACAACTCGGCGTGCCTCTGGTTTGCGCATACGTGGATGAGGCCAGTTACCTCGTGGAGTGGGATCCTTCGCGGGAAGCTCACAGGATGTCACTGCACCCCGAAAAGGATGACGAGGAAGTAGCAGCCGTCCGGGGTGACTTGGGCAAGGCCATTGCCGAAGCCATGGACGGCGGCACGGCGGATTGGACGTTGCGCTTGCTCGCCGGCGATCCTGCCCGGGCGTTGGGCCGGTTGGCTTCTGACATCGATGCGTCAATGATCATCGTGGGGTCCCCCGAGCCAGGCCTGGGGCACCGAATTTCTGAAGCCCTGAACGGTTCGGTGGCAGCTTGGCTGAGTCACCATCAGCGGCGTCCGGTGCTTATTGTGCCCCAAAAGAAGAGGCATGAGACGGCCCATAAAAACTAAAGCGAAAGTACTTATTCGAGGTGGTGGCAAAGGCGTTGCGCGGCACGTAGAGTATGTACAGCAGGACGGCGAAAGCCCCTGCGCAAAGACCGCTCCGGAGTGCGTATCCCCCAATAACGCACTCCGGAGCTCTTTTGTTTAATCGAGGCGGCTAGAGGCCCCGGCGAACGCCACGCGGCTGGGGCAACCCGTGGCTTGCCGACCCTCTTTACGGCGTCAACTCTCCCGACACGCCGCATATGACGGCGCGTCCAAACCCGGCGTCCTCAAAGAAGGTCAGGAAGCAACGCGGCGATTGACCAGTTCAGGTGGAAGAGCAGGAACCCGCTGCCGTTTGGCATAAACCCGCGCCCTTTGGCTGGACAGCGCCAGCAGCACCAGGATGTCCGTGGCCAAACCGGCCAAGCCCGCCTCGAAAGTGAGGTTGGCGGTCCCTGTGGAGTAATCGATGGCCTGCGCCACGATCGAGACGGAGCTCAGGCCCATGGCAATGACTCGGGCCCCGTTGCTGCCCAGGAAGATGCGCCAGGCCAGGAACACCTCACCCAGCCCGAAGACCAACACCACCAGACCCACAAAGACCACCACCGCCGTCGTGGTTTGCGGGTCTGAGGCGTCATCGAGAGTGACGCCGTCAATGTCACCTCCCGATACCAACAGAGTCAGTGCCAGGACAAGGGCGGCCAATGATCTCGCCACCACCAACGCCGCGCCTACCGTGGTAGGCGCGGGCCGCCTGTCGCGGCTGTCCGTTTGACCCGGAGAGTGCCCGGCCGGAACCCGGACCGCCCGGGCATCGATGATGGGGAGATCACCGTCAGTGGAAATCGAGTCACCGCCGCCGTTGCGCGAGTGGTAGCCGGTGGAAAAGTCCTCGATCACCTGAACGGATAGCGCTGGCGAAGCCTCCGACACGGTAGAAACGATGTGATCGCGCTCCACATCCGTGTTTTGCTCGATCTTGTGCGTGATTTGCAGGGTAAAGAGTGAAAATCCGACGCTGCGATCGTAGGTGCCGGCGGCAAGCCAATCCACTTTGTGGCCGCCTGGAAGGAGCCAGCCTTCGGGACAGCGCCAGAAACGGACGTGGTGCCGTTTGCCCGGATTGTTGTCCACTTCCTGCTGGTAAGCGAAGTCCTGTTGACGGTCGAAGAGGTACAACGGGCTGACCGGCGCCTCAGAGTAGCTTCGCCGGAAAATGGTGGAGCTGATGATGCGCCGGCTGCTGGCCAACGTGACGTCATCGGCTTGGGTCCAGCCCGCGGACCGCATGATCGTGTGGATCTGGGACTCATCTCCCAGCAACGCAACATTCACGGGGTCACCCAGCAATCCGTCGCTGGTGCGGGCCCGGCCAATGAAGTAGCCGGGCACGTAGATGGTGGTCAGAATGCGGTGCAACCGGGGAAGGAGCAGGTAGGCCAGAAAAGCCCAAAAGAGGAAGTAGAACCACACCTGGCCCCACCCCAGCTGGAAGCTTTCACCCACCAACAGGAACGCCAGCCATACAGCCGCGGCCCCGCCCAGGATGAAGAACGCGTGGTCCAGCCGGGTATCTGTCACACCCTTGTTTGCTGCCTTGAACATGAACGCCGCCCCCTTGCCCTTAAGCTTCGGTGTTCTCCCGGAGGTTGTACATGGGTTTGATGCTCACGTGAGTGGGTTTTGCACCTTTAGCTGCCCGTCACGGATGAGCCATTCCACTGATTCACGCACTGCCTGCTCCGGCTCGTAGCGTGGCGCGTAGCCGAGGAGGGACTCGCTCTTGTGGATGCTCAGGCAATGGTTCCGGGAAAGGTGGTCCCAACTGGTGTCGGCATGCTCCTTGGTAGTGGTGGCGCGGAAATCGTCCCAGCTGACGGTCTCATATTGCGGTGACTGCCCAAACCACGACGCCGCAATGTCCAGGTACCCCCGGACCGTCAGGGCGGACGGCGCCACAATGTTGAAGTCTTCTCCGGCTGCCGCGTCACGTTGTTGGATGGCTCTCTGGAAAGCCTGGGCGAGGTCGTCGGCGTGTACGTGATGCATCAATTCGGTGCCGCTTCCCGGAATGCGGAGGGCCTGTCCGGCAGAGATTTTTTCCCACACGGAGGGGTCGAAGTTTCCCAGCGGCCCCACCGGGTTCCATCCCGGCCCCACAATGTGGCCAGGGTGCAGCGAGGTGGTGGGCAGACCGCCGTCGGCAGTTTCTTCTTTGAGCATCCGGGCAATGTCACGCTTCTGGATGCCGTAATCATCCAGTGGCTCAGCTGTGGAATTGGAGCCCTCGGAGATGGGCAACTTCCGGCTCGCGCCGTACCGCCAGATGGACCCGCAATGCAGCAAATGACCCGCTTCACCGCGGAGCCGGTTCACCAGCGCCGTTGCAGATTCCAGCGTGAAACAGACCAGGTCAACCACGACGTCGGCACCCAGTCCCGCCACCCGGTCACCGAAAGTTCCCTCCCGGTCCTCCTGCGCGCGATCCGCTGTGACCTGGCGGACCTGATGCCACTCAGGGGCATCGATGTAGGCGGCACTGGTTCCGCGGGTGATGTTGATGACCTCGTGACCGTCACGGACCAGCCGGGGGACAAGGAACGAGCCGATGTGGCCGCTGCCACCGATCACGACGATTTTCATGGTTCTCCGATCTCCACGAGTCACGCTACTGGCTGCGGAAGGCACGCGCTAGCAGCGTGAAACCGCCGTACCACCGCAAACTGCATGACTCACTTCTCCCCGAGGTCGACAAACAGCTGCCAAGGATGCTTAGCATGATTACTCCGGGCATGCCCGGGTACGTGAGCCCTTGAATGACCCCTCGGAAGGTCGGCGCTGATGCGGCGACCACGTTAAGGAGAATGCTGTGCGGGAGCCTGTAGTCAACGAGAGCGCGGCAGAAGTCGGCGCTGATCCAATCGAGATGCAGGAAGAAAGCGAAGAGTCGCAGGAAGCAGCAACCGAATCACCTGAACCCGAGATCTCGTTCGACGAGCAGTTCTACCCCGCCCGCCCCAAAGCATTACGGCCCATTGCCCGCCGTCGGCAGTTCTTCGCGGCGAGGCCGTCCCTGGAATTCGATGGCCTGAACAAAACGTACGTTGATTGGTTGCGGAACCAGTCCATGCTCGGTGATGCGAACACCATGGCCCGGCAACTTTCCGGGCAGGCGAGCATGTGGCAGAACTCGTACGCAAGGCCCAACCCGCGTGCCGCTGTTGAGCGCGCACCCGTGTGGTTCACGGCCTATCCGCTGTCCTTCATTACCAAGGACGGCCAGTCCTTCCTTTCGGCGCTGGGTGATCCCGCACTGTGGGATGCGTTCAGCCAGATCGGCATCAGGGGGCTTCACACGGGTCCCGTCAAACTGGCCGGCGGCATCCGCGGGTGGTCCCAGACCCCAAGTGTTGATGGGCACTTTGACCGGATCAGCATGGCGATCGATCCCGCTTTCGGCACGGAGGAAGAGTTCCGTCAGATGTGCGAGGTGGCCAACGAACACGGCGGCACGGTCATTGACGACATCGTCCCGGGTCACACGGGCAAGGGAGCTGACTTCCGCCTTGCCGAAATGAACTTCCGCGACTACCCGGGCATCTATCACATGGTGGACATTCCTGAAGAGGATTGGCACCTGCTGCCGGACGTACCGGAGAACCAGGACTCCGTGAACATCAGCCCGGAGGCGGAGAAGGCCCTGCAGCAGGCCGGTTACATCATCGGCCGGCTCCAGCGCGTGATCTTCTATGAGCCCGGCGTGAAGGAAACCAACTGGAGCGCTACCAAGGCGATCGTGGACACCACCGGCAAGAAGCGCCGCTGGGTTTACTTGCACTACTTCAAGGCCGGGCAGCCTTCCATCAACTGGCTGGACCCCACATTCGCAGGCATGCGCTTGGTGGTGGGCGACGCCCTGCACTCGCTGCTGGACTTGGGAACCGGTGCGCTCCGACTCGATGCCAACGGTTTCCTGGGCGTGGAGAAGAGCGCAGAGGAGGAACCCGGCTGGTCCGAGGGCCACCCGCTGTCCGAGGCGGCCAACCAGTTGATCGGCTCCATGATCCGCAAGGTGGGCGGGTTCTCCTTCCAGGAGCTCAACCTCACCATTGACGACATCAAGACCCAGTCAGAGTCCGGCCCGGACCTGTCCTATGACTTCATCACCAGGCCCGCCTACCACTACGCCTTGGTGATCGGGGATACCGAGTTCCTTCGGCTCACGCTCAAGCTCTCTATGGAAATCGGCGTGGATCAGGCGTCACTGGTGCATGCCCTGCAGAACCACGATGAACTGACCTATGAGCTGCTCCACTTCGCCGCTGGGCACAGGGATGAGATCTTCGAACTCGCCGGCGAGGAACTGACCGGCGCGGAAGTGGCCGAGAAGGTCCAGACCACCATGCGGGAACGCCTGACCGGTGAGAATGGGCCGTACAACGCAGTGTTCACCACCAACGGCATTGCCTGCACCACGGTCAGCTTCATCATGGCTGCCTTGGGCGTCAAGGATCCGGATGCCATCACGCCCGAGCAGGAAGCCCAGGTCCTGGACGCGCATGTGCTGTTGTCCATGTACAACGCCTTGCAGCCGGGGGTTTTCGCGTTGTCAGGGTGGGACCTCACCGGCATCACAGCTATTGACCGTGAGACGGTGAGCGAACTGACCTCGCAGGGTGACACCCGCTGGATCAACCGTGGCGCGCACGATCTCATGGGTACCAGCCCGGATGCCACAACGTCCTTGGCTGGAATGCCCCGGGCCCGCAGCCTTTACGGTGCGTTGCCGGAGCAGCTCAAGGATGAGAAGTCCTATGCTCGGCGGCTCCAGCAGATCCTTACCGTGCGCGAAGAGTCAGGCGTTGCCACCAGCACGCTCCTGGACGTTCCGGACGTGTCCAACAAGGGGCTCCTGGTCCTGGTGAACCAGCTCGCGGACGGCGCCCTCCAAGTCACCGTCCTGAACTTCTCTGACCAGGACATCGCGGGCAGCATCCAGTCCTCGCACCTGGTTCCCGGCGCCACTGTCCACGACCTATTTAGTGGCGAGGACGTTGGTCAGGTGGACGATCTGGGCAGCTTCTTCCTGGAATTGTCCGCTTTCCAAGGCACCGCACTGCTTCTGAAGGACCCGGTCCCGGAGGACGAGGTTACCGAATAGGGAGCACGACGTCGGCACTCACGGTGAGTGCCGACGTCGCGGTTTGGCGTTAATCGTTGAGGTTAGTCGCCTACGGCGTCCCGGCCGCGGCGGAGGATGAGCGGATCGGCGTCGTAAACCACTGACGTGTCCTTGTCCTCGTAGTCGAACTGGTTGAGGAAGTAGCGCATGGCGTTGATGCGGGCGCGCTTCTTGTCGTTGGACTTGATGGTGATCCACGGTGCATGGTCGGAGTCCGTGTGGAGGAATGTTTTTTCCTTGGCGTCCGTGTACTCGTCCCAGCGGCCGAGGGAGGCGAGGTCCATGGGTGAGAGCTTCCACCGCCGGACGGGGTCGATCTGCCGGATCGCGAAGCGCGTGCGCTGCTCCTGCCGGGTCACGGAGAACCAGAACTTGGTCACGTGGATTCCGGAGTCAACCAGCATCTTCTCGAAGACGGGAGCCTGGCCCATGAAGGTGCTGTACTCCTCGTCCGTACAGAAGCCCATCACGCGTTCAACGTTGGCCCGGTTGTACCAGGAGCGGTCGAACATGACGATCTCGCCGGCGGTGGGAAGGTGTTGGATGTAGCGCTGGAAATACCACTGCCCCTGTTCACGGTCCGACGGTTTTGCGAGCGCCACAGTCCTTGCCGAGCGCGGATCCAGGTGCTCGGTAAAGCGTTTGATGGTACCGCCCTTGCCGGCGGCGTCGCGGCCCTCGAACACGATCACGTGCTTGAGCCCAAGATCCTGGCCCCAGTACTGGAACTTCAGTAACTCGATCTGAAGGTGGTACTTCTCCATCTCATATGCCTCGCGGGTCATCCGCTCCGCGTAGGGATAATCATCGCTCCACGTCTCTACCGCCAGTCCACCTGGATCGATGAGCTCGGGATCGTCCCCCTGGCCTCCATTAACGGTGTAGCCCAACTCGACAAGATGGTCGATGGTCTCCCGCAGGTTGTCCCTGACCCACCAATTGTCCAAAGATGTGGATAGTGGGGTTGCCTCCGTCATGCTTCCTCCTGGTCAGCCGGGTGTGCGCGGCAGCCTAGCAGTGCTTGGTGACGGGAGGGTGAACAGGTGTCATGGGCGGCTAGCCGTGGTTTCGGCGCGCCTCCGCCTGGCCGAAAAGTAACCACGTCAACCAGACACCCAGAAGGATCGCAGCGCCGGGCAGCAGGTCCATAGGGGCTAGTTCCCGCCCTGCGGGGAGGATGCCGAACCCGAGCCCCACGGCACCGGCTACCACCAGCAGGCTGATGGCCTGGGAAGCTACTTCAGTTGAGCGGCGCCGAAGGAGTTTGACCACCAACTCTCCTGCCATGATCAGCACGATTGCTGAACCCATTCCCAGCGGATAAGCGCTGAACCCAGGGACAAGATCGCTGGATGCAGTCCATGCCATGAAGATCAGCAGGCCGGCGAAGAGCGCCAGTGAGTTAAGGAGCGAGGCGGCGATGTTCAGCACCGTCAGCTGCCGGTCTTGGTCATGGCGCTTCCGGGGGATGTAGTCCCAGGCGCCGCGTTTGAGTTTGGAGCTGATCCAGCCTGCAACCACCACAATGACCAGCGGGACCAGGATGGGCGTGGCGTAGTTGTTGCTGACCGCCCAAAAGAACGCCATAAGTGCGGTGTAGACCTGCGGGGTGGCAACAATTCCCAGCCACCAACCCACCAGGAATTCCTTGCGTGCACCGGCGAGGTCCAGGGGATGGACCAGAAACTGGGTTTCAGGGTCCGGCAGTTGGACCTTTTCTTCGATGGGATTCATGATGCCCTCCACGGGACCTGCTCAATGTACGGCGGGCGGAGTCCCGCTCTGGCGATTTCGTAGACTTTAGTGCGCCACGCCGGTGAGGACGTCAACCCCAGGGTGACAACCCGGCCATTTAGTCCGTGGCGGAGAACGCTTGCAGGTCAATCCAGTAGCGACGCAGCGGGCCGTCCTCGTCCATCCGCACGTCTTCGAGGATCCCACCACAACGCTCGATCGTCTTCGCTGAAGCGGCGTTCTGATCGTGGCACGTGAGCAGAACGCGGTCCAGCTTCCCCTGGGCCGCCACGTGGCTGCACAGTTCCCGCAAAGCCCAGGAAGCCGCACCCCGCCCACGGTCAGAGGGCCTAACGCCGTAGCCGATGTGCCCTCCGGAGTTCAGTAGTGCAGGAGTCAGGTGGTGCCTGAATGCTATGGCACCTACGTAGCGTGAGCCCTCGGTAATCCAGCGGAAGGTGCAGGGCACAATGCCATCCTTTTCGGGTGCACTTTCAGCATCCAACAACTTGCCAACCCAGTCGGCAAAACCCGCGGGGCTCTTGACGTCCTCCGCTAAGAAGACCGCGGCACCGTCTTGATGCGCGCCGGCCCATTCTTGGTGGGACTCGAGAAACGACTGGTGGTAGGAGGGATGAGGAACCACGAGCGTGAACATGGACCGACCCTACGCCAGAAGTGTCCTGGTCTTTTGTCACAGCCAAAAGACCGTCAGCCCAGCTTCCGGCCCTGAACGGCAGCATGAGTTTTCTGAAGCGCGGCCACGGAGGCCTCATAAGAATGCTGCGCGACCCCCACGAAGAGGCAGTCCACAATCATCATCTGCGCTATCCGGCTACCCATGGCCCCGGGGCGGAACGGGGTCTCGCGTGCCGCAGTACTGAGCACCAGGTCGGACACCCTGCCCAGCGGCGAATCGGCATGGTTGGTAATGGCGATCGTGATGGCTCCCGCCCTTTTCCCGGCCTTCAGGAAATCAACGGTGTCCACGGTGGCTCCCGAGTGCGAGATTCCCACTGCCACGCCGTCCTCGCCCAGCAGGGAAGCTGAAGCCAATGCTGCGTGCGGGTCCCACCAACTAAATGATGTGAGACCTATGCGGTGCAGCTTCTGCTGCATATCCTGGCCAACCAGGCCGCCGGCGCCCACTCCGAAAATGTCAATCCGCCGGGAGGCGGACACCACTGTGATGGCCTGGGCAAGTTGCTCGACATCCAGGATTTGGGCGGTGTCAGCGATGGACGTCGTCTCGTTGAAGGCAATTTTGGACACGATGTCTTCCAGTGAATCCGCTGTGTTGATGTCCTCATAGACTTCAGCAGGCACGCTATGAGCCACACTCTCGCGCGCAGTTTCGCGGGCCAGGTCCAGACGAAGCGCAGAGTAGCCCCCGTACCCCACCTTCTTGTAGAAGCGGACCACTGACGTGGTTGATGTTCCGCACGCCTCAGCCAGGTCAGCAATGGACATGGTGGCCGCTCGCGAAGGGTCCGCGAGGACCAATTCGGCCACAACCCGCTCGGACGGCCGGAGGGTGGGCAGGGCGGAGCGGATCCGCACCAATACCGTGCGGGAGGCTTGCGAATTGTCCAGCATGCCTATCACTTTCCCTCAAGCGCCCCGCCTTATCCGTGGGGGGCGCTGCTTCTTGTCATTAAGTTACACAGAGCAAGCTCTCAAGGTAAGTCATTGACGCACCCTGCGCATACGAATACGGTCGATGTAAGGGAAATCACAAATGTTGTCATACTTCTCGCTCCTCTTGAAAGGCTCCTTCATGGCATTCGACCGCCGGAAACTCATCCAAGCGTCGGGGCTGGCTGCCGCTGCCGCCGTCGTGGCACCGTTTGCTCCAGCGGCAGGTGCCAACACCACCCAGAACCGCCCCGGAAAACCAGGTCCGGCCGTCAGCGGCGCCGATCTAGCCGCGGCCAACAACTGGAGTATCTTCGCTGGCCGGACGGTAGGAGTCATCACCAACCCCACCGGCGTCCTGTCAGACTTCCGCTCGATCGTGGATGACATGGCGGCCAAGGGCGTAGCGGTAGGGGCGGTCTTCGGACCCGAGCACGGCTTCCGCGGGACCGCCCAGGATGGTGGCAGCGAAGGAACCTCCGTAGATCCGCGCACCGGCATCACGGTCTACGACTCCTATGGCGCCACCGTTTCTGACTACGTGAGCTTCTTCCAAGCCTCCGGCGTGGACACCATCTGCTTCGACATTCAGGACGTGGGGGCGCGCTTCTACACCTACATCTGGACCATGTGGGGAGCCATGCAGGCGGCGTCAAAGACCGGCGCAACGTTTGTTGTCCTGGACCGCCCCAACCCCATCGGCGGCCAAGCACGCGGACCGGTCCTGCAGAAGGGCTTCGAATCCGGGGTGGGCCAACTGTGCATAGCGCTCCAGCACGGGATGACGGTGGGCGAGCTTGCCAAGTACTTCAACGCCGTTCACCTTCCGGCCGCCGGCCTCAAGCCAATCGCGGATCTGCAGGTTGTGGAAGTTCAAGGATGGCGCCGCGAGATGACGGGTCCGGACAACCGGGCAGCATGGATCCTGCCCAGCCCCAACATGCCAACACCGGAAACCGCCACCCTGTACCCCGGCACTGCGCTGTTCGAGGCCACCAACATGTCCGAAGGGCGCGGAACAACCCGGCCCTTCGAACTGATCGGCGCACCCTACGTGGACTACCGCTGGGCTGAGGCACTGAACAGCAAGAACCTGGCAGGCGTCACTTTCCGCGAGGCCTACTTCCAGCCAACACTCTCCAAGAACCAGGGCCTCATGTGCGGTGGCGTGCAGGTTCACATCACCGACCCCACCCGCGTCGAGGCCCTTGAAGTGGGCACCCACATGCTGGTGGAAGCCAAGCGCCTCTACCCCGGATTCGGTTGGCGCGGTGACGCAGGCCGTTGGATGGGCCTGCTGAGCGGCTCGGCCCGTTTTGCTGAACAGCTCGACGCCGGCGCTGACGCCAGGACCATCATGGACAGCTGGCGTTCCGAGCTCGATCAGTTCGTGCGTGATACCCGCGCGCACCTCCTCTATAACGGCAAGCGCTAGCGGCGCGAACGCACAACCACCACGATCGGATTGGGATTTCAATGCAAAGAAAACGAACCTCACTCATCACTGCTGCCGCCACAGTGCTGGTGGTAACGGGCGCCGGCGTGCTGACCGGCGCGGGCCCGGCCCTCGCCGTCGTGCCCGCTACGGGAAGTACGACGACGGTAGCCGCCTCACCCGACATCGAGGCGATGATCGCCGGCATGACGCTGGACGAAAAGATCGGCCAGATGACCTGGACCCACGTATACGGCTCTTCAGCGGATGACGCCTCCATGGCTGCCAGCAACCAGGAACGGTACGGCGTGGATACGCCCGCCGAGGTAGTGGAAAAGTACAACCTCGGCGGGGTCCTGTATTTCGCCTGGTCCGGAAACACCAATAACCCCCGGCAAGTTGCGGACCTGTCCAACGGCTTGCAGAAGACGGCGCTGCGTGCGGACGGGAAAGGCATCCCGTTGGCCGTCACCATTGACCAGGAAGGTGGGTTGGTGGCCCGCATCGGACCGCCCGCCACAGTGCTCCCCGGCAACATGGCCCTCGGCGCCACCGCCGACCCGCAACTTGCCACAGCACAAGGTGAAATCCTGGGCTCCGAAATGCGCGCGATGGGCATCAACGTTGACTTCGCACCGGTCCTGGACTTGAACTCCAACCCGGACAATCCCGTCATTGGCATCCGTTCCATGGGCGAGGACCCGGCACTGGTCAGTGCACTCGGCGTTGCACAAATCGACGGCATGCAAGGGCACAACGTGGGTGCGGCCGCCAAGCACTTCCCCGGCCACGGCGATACCTCTGTGGACTCCCACTACGGGCTGCCCACCGTCACGTACGATCGCGAGACGCTCAACCAACACCTCAAGCCGTTCAAAGCCGCAATCGATGGCGGCGTGGACATGGTGATGACCGCCCACATCATCGTGGAGGCCATTGACCCCGAAATGCCCGGCACCTTGTCCCACAAAGTTCTTACCGGTTTGCTTCGGGACGAGCTGGGATTCAAGGGGCTCGTGACAACGGATGCCTTGGACATGGCCGCCATGGCTGCTCAATGGCCTCAGGAGGAAATCGCCGTGAAGGCAATCCAGGCCGGTTCTGACATTCTCCTCAACTCCCCGGATGTGGAGGCCTCGTACGCCGGGGTTCGCGCCGCCGTCGAGTCCGGAGAGCTCACCGAAGCCCGCCTGGATGAGTCGGTCCGGCGAATCCTCGAATGGAAGGTCAAACGTGGAGTCTTTGAGCAGCCTTTGGCCGACCCCGGCACGGTAGATGCCGTTGTGGGAAACGCGCAGAACCTCGCCACAGCAAACCTGATCTCGGAGCGGGCGGTCACGCTGCTCCGCAACGAAGGTAAAGTCCTCCCGCTCGCTGCGGGCAGTTCGGTACTCATGGTGGGAGCCGGTTCAGCGTGGCCTGAGCTTGTTGGACCAATGCTCAAGGACCAGGGATTCTCTGTCACCGAAGACTATGAGGACGGTGCGTCGCCCTCCCCCGCCTACCGGGCACGCGCCGTGGCCGCCGCCGGCAAGGTGGATGCTGTGGTCTTTGCCTCCTACAACGCAACAGGCAACACTGCACAGCAACAGATGGTTGCTGCACTCGCCGCAACAGGGACGCCTGTGATCGTTGTGGCCACCCGCAATCCCTACGACATCAATGTGTTCCCGGGCGCCGATGCCGTGCTCAACAGCTATGGCGTCAAGGAGGTCAACTTCCACGGAACCGTCCGCGCCATCTCCGGTGCAGTCAACCCGGGTGGCAAGCTCCCGGTCAACGTTCCCAAGGCGGATGCCACCGGTGTCCTGCTGCCGTTGGGCTTTGGCCTGAGTTACGATTCCACGACGCCGGCAGCTGTCACCTTCACGGACCGGCCGGGTCTCGGTCAGGACTCCTATTCCATCCCCTCAGTCCCGGGTGTGGCGTACGTGATTGACGGCAAGGAAGTTGCCGCCGGGAGCTACAGGAAGCCTTCCGGCACGGTGACCGTCACGGCGAATCCGTTGCCGGGCTATGTTTTCACACCCGGCTCCGCAACCCAGTGGACACACACGTTTACCACCGGGTTGCCCAAGTCCTAGATCACCGGGACCAGCTACACCACCGAAGAGTTCATCAGTGCGACCGTGATGAGCAGGGCAATCCCCAACATCGGCAGGCAAAGAATGATGTTGGTGAGGCGGTTGTCCCTCATCACGGCCACGAACTCCCGGAGAAAAGCGCTGGGCACAAAATACCTGGCCGTAGGAGCACCCACCACCTCGGCATTGATCTTTTGGCGCCGGGACAGGAGGGCTGCGCGCAGTACGTGGTAGTTGTTGGTGCACACCAGCACCGGGCCATGGATGCCCTTTTCGGCAAGGAGCGCAACCGAGTACCTCAGGTTCTCGCGGGTGGTGGTTGCCTGATTCTCCTCCAATACATCGGTGGCAGCCGCTCCTTTCGCCACCAAGTACTCCTTCATGGCGGTGGACTCGGGCCGGGGCTCATCCGGGCCCTGCCCCCCGGAAGGTACCAAAACCGGCTTGGCCAGGCTGCCGCCGTCGTAAATCTCAAGGGCCTTGTTCAAGCGGGCGGCGAGCAACGGCGGCACCTTGCCGTTGATCAAACCGGAGCCAAGGACAATCACGGCCGCAGGGTTTGGGCTGAAACGCATCCGCGAATACAGCACCGCATAGCCCAAGAACACCAGGAACGCGCAGCCCGTGTAGGCACAGAGGAAGAACGCAAGCGCGGCCAGGCCCGCCAGCACCGGCTCCCCGCTCAGGACAAAAAGGAACGCAACCACGGGCGCGAGGAAGACCGCGAGCCCCACGGCGATCGGCAGGAAACTGGTGAGCCCGGGACCTTCCCTATGGACCACGGTGAGGCCGTTGGCAATCAGGAAGCCGGCCAAAACAAAGACGCTCACTACCGGGACCACCACCACAACCAGGTCCAGCCATTCGAACCACGGGTTCAGGTCAACGAGGAACTCCAAGAAGGCCTGTAGGAGAAACCATGCTGATACCAGCAGTAAAACGCCGTTACGGAGCCGCCTTCGGTCCGACTGGAAGGAGGCAAAAAAGAGGCCCGCAAAGAGAAGTCCGAGGACCAGGTTCAGCATTCTCCAAGCCTAAGCGGTGGGGCTGCCTGGGAGGCGGCCCGGCGTGGACTGATGCTGCGACAATTCCTCAGGCGGATTCGCGGATCACCAGCTCAGTGGGGATGGTGACGGCCGCCGGACTCTTGCCGCCAATGACGTCCAGGAGCAACCTGACCATTTCCTCGCTGATGCGATCAAACGGCTGCCGGACTGTGGTTAGTGCCGGCGTCGCCTCCTGCGAAAGCTTGATGTCATCAAAGCCGACGACGGCGATCTCACCGGGGGTGCTCAGGCCCGCCTCCCGCAACGCGTCCATGGCGCCCAGGGCCATGAGGTCATTCGCGGCGAAAACGGCGTCAACGTTGGCGGTTCGTTTGAGCAGTTCCCGCATGGCCCTGGCGCCGCTATCCCGGCTGTAGTCCCCGTAACCAACCAGATCCTCGTCGATGTCCGCGCCCTGGTCATCCCGATAGGCTTCAAGCCGCCGAGCGCCGCCAGAGGTGTCCTCGGGACCGGCGATGGTGGCGATCCGCTTCCGGCCGCCGTCGCGCAAGTACCGTAGAACTTCACGTGCGCCCTCGTAATCGTCGGCCGCAACATAGCCCATCTTCTTCTCGAAACCCAAAGGCACACCACACGCAATGGCAGGGACACCAGCGGAAATGATGTCCGCAATGATGCCCCTCCGGCTTCCATGGGAGGAAATCAGCAGAACACCATCAACGTGGCCGGCAGTGAGGAAATCCGTGGCACGCCGTTGCTCATCATCCGTGCCTGCCATGATCAGCACCAGCGGAATGTCGTGGACTGCCAAAGCATCCGCTGCCCCGCGCATGAGGACAGCGAAATTGGGATCCTCAAACAACCTTTCCTGGGTTTCCGTGAGCAGGAACGCCACGGAATTGGCCCGGTTGGTAGCGAGATTCCGTGCATGCGGGTTGACGCGGTATCCGGTCTTCTTGATGGCCGCGTTGACGGCTGCGAGCGCGGACGGGCTAACCCAGTGGCCTCCGTTGAGGACCCGTGAGACCGTACCTCGCGATACGCCGGCTTCCGCGGCCACATCGTCGATTTTGGGCCTTGGCCGGGGGGTGGGTTGCGTCATGACCAAAGCCTACCTAGGACTAGGCCTTCACGGCGCCGGCGGCCAGGTCAACCCGCCAGTAGCGTTGGAGCAGGAGGAACATGATGACCAACGGGATGATCGAGAGTAACGCGCCCGCAAGGACCAGCGTGTAGAGGGCGGGCGCCGAGGCACCTTGATTGAGCAGGCCGTTCAGTCCCACGGTGATGGGGAACAAATGGTCGTCCCCCAGCATGATGTACGGAAGCATGAAGTTGTTCCAGATGGCCACGAACTGGAACAGGAAAATGGTCACCAGTCCTGGAAGCATCATGGGCATGGCGATGCGGTTGAAGATGTACATCTCCTTTGCACCCTCCGTGCGGGCGGCCTCAATAACGTCCCCGGGAACGGATGCAGCGGCATAGATTCGGGCGAGGTAGATGCCGTAGGGACTGATGATCTGGGGCAACAGGACTGACCAGTACGTGTTGGTGAGGCCGGCTTGGGCGAGCATCAGGTATTGCGGGATGGCCAGGATAACGCCGGGCACCAGAACACCCATGAGCAGGACCTTGAAAACCCCGGACTTACCCGGGAAGTCGAACTTTGCCAGCACGTACCCGGACAGGGCTGAAACCCAGGTGGACACGATTGCGCCAACCCCTGCGTAGAGGGCTGTGTTGAGCATCCAACGCCAGAACAGGCCGTCGCGGTATTCGGTGAGCTCCACAATGTTGTCCCAGAGGTGCGTGCTGGGGGCCAGGGTGAAGGTGGAAAACAGCTCCGTGCCGTCTTTGCTGGCCGCTGCCACCACCCAGATCACGGGGAACAGGCAATAGAGCGCGCCGAGGATCAGGATTCCGGTGGAGAGGTAACTGGGTTTTTCCTTAATGAAGTCCGCTTTGCTCGCCCGGTTGATCTTGCTTGCCTTGCCCGGGTTGGCGCGGTTTTTGGGTGGTGTTGCGAGGGCAGTCACGGTCAGTTCTCCTGTCCGAAGGCCCGCTTCTGCACGATGCGCAGGAACAGGAACGAAATGATGAAAGTTGCCAAGGCGATCACAATGCTGGTGGCAGCCGCAGAGAAGACGTCATTGCGGGTGAAGGCATCGCGGTAGACCAGCATGAGTGGAGACCAGCTGGTGGAAAGGCTGTTGGCCAACGGGCGTAGCGTTGTTGGTTCTGCGAAGACCTGCAACGTGGCGATCATGGAGAACAACGCCGTCATCACCAGGGATGGGGCGATGATGGGGATCTTGATCCTGATGGCCGTTTGAATTTCGGAGCAGCCATCAAGCTTGGCGGCCTCATAGATTTCGCTTGGAACAGCTTTGAGCGAGGTGTACATGACGATCATGTTGAAGCCCACGCCACCCCAAAGGGCGATGTTGCATATGGCGAACGTCACCAGGTTGGGATCCAGGAGCGAGGGCAGCTCCATACCGAATTGACGGGCCAGGAAGTGGAACGGGCTGACGCCTGGAAGGTACAGGAATCCCCAGAGCAGGGAGCTGATCACTGCGGGAACTGCGTATGGCAGGAAGATGGCCGTGCGGGAGAAGCTACCGGCCCTGGTGCGCCGTGAATCCAGCAGAAGCGCAAAAAGCAGGGCGAAGCCAAGCATCAGCGGAATCAGGATGAGTCCATAGGTGAGAACCCGCAGAACACTGCCCACGAACTCCGGGTCTGTCAGGGCGCTGATGTAGTTGTCCAAGCCGGCGAACGCTGTGCTTTGTGAACCTTTGCCCAGGCCCAGTCCGCTGACTTTCTTTTTCTGGAAGCTCAGCACCAGGGTGTAGACAATGGGTGCTGCCATAAAGACGAGGAACAAGATGATGCCTGGCGCGAGCATGGCATAGGGGATGAGCACCCGGGACTTGAAGTTCTTGGCCCGCCTCGGGGTTTCGGCTGGTGTTCCGGCCGCCGGACCGGGCCTGGTTACGGTCATTGCCACGGGTGCACTTCCTTGTGGTGGATCGGTTCTGCTTCGGGTTGCCAGGGGACGCGGGTGGCCCTCATGGGACGGGGCTCCGCGTGAAACGCGGTTGGCCCGTAGGGGACGCGGCTTGCCCTCATGGGACGCGGCTCCGCGTGAGCGGGAGAGTGCCTCGGTTTTAACCTGCGGACACCCTCCCGCTGAGACGGCTGTTGTGCCGGGACTACTTGACCGTGAAGCCGGTCTTCTTCAGGTCATCTACGGTGACTTGCTGCATATTATTGACGGCGTCCAGGAAGGCACTCTTGCTCTTGGACTGCGCCGCCTTCGCGAACTGATCGTTGTAGGCGTTGTACGCCACATTGACGTTGGGCCCGTAGGTGAAAGAACCCACGTTCTGGGCGGCTTCGCCAACAACCTTGTAGAAATCAGGCTGGTTGGAGAAGAATGCAGGAGCCTCAGTCAGGGACGATTCCGCACCTGCGGTGTCCGCAGGATAGATGCCCGCTTCCTTGACCAGGGCTTTGATTGCTCCGGGGTCGGTGTTCAACCACGTGGCGAACTTGGCTGCGGCGTCGAGGTTCTTTGACTGGGAGGTCACAGCGGTGGAGGACCCGCCCCAGTTTCCGGTGGACGGCTTGGAAGCATCCCACTGCGGCATGGGGGCCGCTTTCCACATTCCTGCCGTGGCTCCGGCGTTGCCTTCAAGGACGCCCGGTCCCCATGCCGCGCTGAGCCAACCAACCTGCTTGCCCGTGTTGAGCGCGGTGTTCCACTCCGGGGTGTACATGGGCTTGTTGTCTATGACGCCCGCTTCCACGAGCCCACCCCAGAAACCAGCCACCTTTTCAGTGGGTTCTTCGGCGATCTTCACGTTCCAGGCATCACCATCAACGCCCCACCAGGAAGCTCCGGCCTGCTGGGCCATACCCGTAAACCACCCGGCGTCGTTGGAGGAGAACGTTCCCAGGTAGGCCTCGGGGTCAGCTGCGTGGATGGTTTTTGCTGCGGCGGCGTATTCTTCCCAGGTTTTCGGGACCGCTATGCCTAGCTTCTCGAAGATATCCGCCCGGTAGTAAAAGACCATGGGGCCGGTGTCCTGGGGAACCGAATAAAGTGCGTCGCCGCCCAGTGTGACGTCATTCCAAACGCCGTCGGGGAAGTGGCTCTTGGTGTCCTTCGCTGCGGTGCCGGAAAGATCGGCGAGGGCGTCAGCGGCTACAAGCGTGGGGATTTTCTGGTATTCAGCCTGGATGAGGTCCGGGGCGCCGCTGCCGGCTTTGATTGCGGTGAGCAGCTTGGTGACTGCGGGATCTCCGCCATCCTGCTTGTTCACGGTGACGTGGATGGTGGGGTTCTTCTCATTCCAAAGGTCCACCACCTTCTCCAGGTTGGGGGCCCATGCCCAGTAGGTCAGTTCCACCTTCTGGTTGGGATCGCTGGTGGCGGCGTTCTGGCTGCCTGCCGTGGATCCTCCTGAACAACCTGCGGCCAGTAAAGTGGCCGCCGCGAGCATGGCTACGGCGCCTGCACGAAATGATTTGCGCATTTCGTCCTCCTTGTCGAAAAGCTGAATGGTGCTGTGTGGGTTCATCGCTCATCCGAGCGGAAGTTCGCTGTGACTGTGAGCGGTTCCAGTAAGTCACAGCAATGTGATCCGTGTCAACACTCATATTTCTCTGGCCATTTGATTCCTGGCTGTGATAATACTGGGAGCGCACACAGTTCTAAGGAGATCATTCGATGACAGACGTCCTGCAGGCCCCCGCCGTCCAACGCGCACCCGCGCCATGGATACAGCGGCCGGCCGGGCTTTGCTACGGCGGGGACTACAACCCCGAGCAATGGCCCCGTGAGGTCTGGGTGGAAGACATCGCACTGATGCAGGAAGCCGGGATCAACCTTGTGAGCATCGGCATCTTCTCCTGGGCACTACTGGAACCGCGGGAGGGCGAATACAACTTCGGGTGGCTGGATGAGCTGATGGACCTGCTCCACCAGGCCGGCATCAGTGTGAACCTGGGAACACCCACCGCTGCGCCACCTGCATGGTTCTGGAAGAAGTATCCTCACGCCCGCCCCGTGACCCGTGACGGCGTCACCCTGGGCAACGGATCGCGCGGAATGGCCAGCCCCAGCTCACCGGAATACCTGCGCGCTGCCACCAACATCACCGAGCAACTGGCCCGCCGCTACGCCGCTCACCCGGCGCTGGTTCTCTGGCACGTTCACAACGAGTACGGCGCACCCGTCAGCGAGTCCTACGATCCCAATTCCGTCGCGGCGTTTCGCGATTGGCTCCGGACGCGGTACGGCACCCTGGACGCCCTCAACCAGGCGTGGGGAACGCTCTTCTGGGGCCAGAAATACGGCGAGTGGGACGAAATCGATGCTCCTAGGCTCTCGGCCAGCGTGAGCAATCAGACCCAAAGGCTGGATTTCCGCCGGTTTACCTCCGACGCAATGCTGCAGTGCTTCATTGCCGAGCGCGATGTCATCAAGAAGTACACACCCCATCTTCCCGTGACCACCAACTTCATGGCCACCAATTGCCTCTCAGCCGATTACTGGACCTGGGCCAAGGAAGTGGACATTGTGGCCAATGATCACTACTTGGTTGCCCAGCGCACGGATAACCACGTCCTCCTCGCCATGGATGCGGACCTCACCCGATCCTTGGCCGGGAACCGCCCCTGGATGTTGATGGAACACTCCACGGGGGCCGTGAACTGGCAGGGACGCAACATCGCCAAGCGGCCGGGTGAACTGGCCCGGAACAGCGTGTCCCACCTTGCCCGCGGGGCGGACGCCGTCATGTTTTTCCAATTCCGGGCCTCGCGCTACGGCGCTGAAAAGTTCCACTCGGCCATGCTTCCCCACGCCGGCACGGGCACCCGAATCTGGCGTGAAGTCCTTGACCTGGGCGAGGACCTCCAAAAACTCGCGCCGGTGAAGGGATCAACCGTGAAGTCCCGGGTGGCCATCCTCTGGGACGTGGAATCGTTCTGGGCACAGGATTTGGAGTGGCGGCCCAGCAGCGACCTTGACCACCGGGAGCGCATCGAATCTTTCTACTCCGTCCTGTGGAACCGCGGGATCAGCGTTGACTTTGCCCACCCCGAGGCCGACCTCTCCGGATATGATCTGGTGCTCGCCCCCGCCCTTTATCTGGTGGGTGAGAAAGCAGCTGCGAACATCAGCCGCTACGTACATCAGGGCGGCCATCTGATGGTGTCCTATTTCTCCGGCATCGTTGACAGCAATGACACTGTTCCGGCGGGCGCCTCTCCGGGGGGCCTCCGGGACGTCCTTGGTGTGGAAATTCACGAGTTCCTTCCCTTGCGTGAACATGAAATTGTCACGCTGGGGAGCGGCGCCACCGGCACCGTTTGGGCCGAGGAAATTCACCCAAGCACCGCCAGCGTACTGAGCCGCTACACGAGCGGGCCGGCCGCCTCCGGACCCGCCATTACCCGCAACCAGTACGGCCAGGGCACTGCCTGGTACGTTTCCACAAAGCTCGACGGCGGCAATCTCGCCGGGCTCGTGCTGGAGGCAGTCAGTGTTGCTGGTATCGAAGCTGGCGTTCAGCCGCCAGTTGGGCTGGAAGTTGTCTCCCGCCATTCCGAAACGGGCTCCTTCACCTTCCTCATCAACCACACCGATGCCGACGCCGAGTACCCGGCCCATGGGCTCAACCTGCTGTCCGGAGAGGACGTCCGTGGAACAGCGCACATTCCCGCCGGAACCATCTGCGTGGTCCACACTCCAGCAGAAGGGCATTAACCTAGCTGACCGCATTTGGCCCCGGCCGACTCAAAGCTGCCGGCCCGGACCAACCACGGTTCGGGCCGGCATTCCACTGCCCCTCCCGATGGCATTTAGGCGGTAACCGGCGCCACTTCCCCCATTTCAGCGCCGCTCCTGCCCATCCGGGACCAGCCCTAGCGGGCGCCCGTGGTAGGTTCGATAGGCGAAAAAGCGCCAACAAGGGGTTGATCATGAGCGTTGCAAGGACATCCCAGCCGCGGTATCTCAAGGCGGTTGCCACCTCGCTGATGCTGATTACGGCTGCCGGCGGGCTTTCCGCATGCCGTGAGGAGGCCAAGCCCACACCGCCTTACCCGGCGGTGGAGTGGCAAGGTTCCGCTCCCGACGCAACCATTGAAGCCGATCCCTGGGTCATAGCTGCCCGCAAATCCCTCGAGGCCCAAGCCGTTGCGCAGAACGTTACGGACTACACCCTTCCGGAGTTGGTGGAGTCCACCAGCCTGGACCTCCGCATCCGGCTTTCCCGGCACCCCTTGAACGACGTCGCACAAAAGCGACGCCCGGATATCCGTCCTGGACCCGATCCTTTCCTTCCCATGGAGGCCAAGGCCGGACGGGACGCAGGGACAGGCGAGGTGCGGGGCTGCATTGTGCGGTGGGAATCGGAAACGGGTGATGTTCCGGACGAACTGCGCGCCACTGGCGTGTTGTTCCGGATGGAACACATCGAGGGAGGTCACCTTCGGATCAGCAGCGTGGTGGCGCTTCCGGACCTGGACTGCAGTTCCGCTACTCCGCCTGTTGCCTTGTTCAAACCAGCTCCCGAACCGTCAACTGTCACCGATGCCAAGGACGTCGTCCGGGCCAAGGCAGCCGAGCTCGACCCCGAGTACGTCAAGCCCGCCTAAGCGGCCGTCAGTCTTCGCCTATTTGCTTCGCGAAGTCATTGAGTACCAGGGCAACTGCGCCCGGATGGCTCAGCGTGACGTAATGCCCTCCCGGGATTTCCGTGGGCTCGTTCCCTAGCCTGTCGCGTATTTGACGCCTCATAAACGAACGCGGGAAGAACAGATCATCACGGCACACAACCCCCAGGGTTGGCACGTCCGGATGCTCACCCGGCCATGGCCCTGACATCCAGGCACCTTGCTGGTCCCGCTCCCGGCGGATGGCTTCCCTAACCAACTCCTCCGGCACCAGGTTGAAGAAAGCTTCCTCGGGTATGGTTTCGCGGTCATGACCTGTGTTGGTCCACCAGTCACCGAAGGTCTCGCCCGGCATGGGAATCATTGCTGAGAGGTACACCAAGCCGTCGGAACGGAGCTGCCGGCACACCAGAGGCGCCGTGAAACCGCCCAACGAGTGCCCCACTACGATGGTGTGCTGAGCATCGCCAACTGCCTCCGTTACGGCGCGGGAATAGGCCCCAAGCCCGGCATCCTTGTCCTCGATCGGCAGATCCACGGCAACAACTTCATGACCGGCCGCTTCCAGCAGCGGGGCCACCAGATGGCAATCCCATGCCGATGATCCGCCGCCGTGAATCAAGACGAAAACTGCCATGGCTCCCCTTTTCACCTCGGAATAGTTGATGGATTCGATCACTTCCAATACCCCCTAGGGGTACTTGACACCATACCCCCCATGGGTATAACTTCAACACATGAACACCCCAGATCTGAGCATGAGGCACACGGATGGACCCATCGTCGAGGTGGACCTGGAGCACGCTGCGCCCCACGGCTACACCAACAACAAGGACGCGTACCTCAAGCGCTTGAAACGGATCGAAGGGCAGGTCCGCGGCATCGCGCGCATGGTGGAGGATGACAAATACTGCATCGACATTCTCACTCAGATAGCTGCCGCCACCAAGGCCCTCCATGCTGTCAGTTTGGGACTCGTTGAGGAGCACATCGGCCATTGCGTCGTGGGTGCGGCCTCCGAGCCCAATCCGGAGATCCGCTCCGAAAAGATCGACGCCAAAGTCAAGGAGGCCACCGATGCCATCGGGCGCCTGCTGCGGTAACTCCGCCAACAACCACCACGCCATCAAAATCACCACCAGGGAGACCATCATGAGCCAGAACATCCAGACCAACGTCAACGTTTCGGGCATGACCTGCGGCCACTGCGTCTCCAGCGTGAGCGAAGAACTCGAGTCCCTCAACGGCGTTGAAAACGTAGCAGTGGACCTCAACCCCGGGGGCCTGTCCACCGTGACCATCACATCAACCAAAGAGCTCTCGCCATCGGAAATTGGCGAGGCCGTGGCAGAAGCCGGCTACTTGGTGGTAGCCAACGACGCTTAGGAGTCGTCTTGAGTAACCAGGAGACTGTCAACCAGCCCGCACAAAGGGTCATCGAACTGGACATCGAGGGCATGACCTGCGCCTCGTGCGTCAATCGAGTGGAACGAAAACTGGGCAAGCTTGAGGGTGTGGAGGCCAGCGTCAACCTGCCTCTCGAATCAGCCCATGTCACAGTCCCGGCAACCGTGACAGACCAGCAAATCGTGGACACTGTCAACGCAACGGGGTACAAGGCCACCGTCCGCCAAGCCCCGACGCCAAACACGCGTCCCCGTGCATCCACAAGCCACACCACGGAACCAAGCGGCAGTGACGGACACAACTCAACATTCCACGACGATGCGGCTGGGGGAGGTCCATCCCAAAGTGCGCCTGCGGGAACGGCCGAGCATGCAGAGCACGGCGCCAGTGGCGCCGCGACAGCCCCGCACGCCGAACACGGCCACGCCGAACACACAGACCACATGGCTCACGGCCCCGCCGCCTCTACACTGCGCCCGCGCCTGATCGCTGCCGCGTTGCTCACCATTCCTGTGTTCGCGATCTCAATGATTCCGGCCCTCCAGTTTGCCAACTGGGGATGGGTTGCCGGCGCACTGGCCCTACCGGTTGTGAGCTGGGCAGCCTGGCCATTCCATAGGGCTGCCGCCATCAATGCCCGGCACCTCGCTTCCACCATGGACACCCTCGTTTCCATAGGCGTCATTGCTGCTTACCTCTACTCAGCGTGGCAGCTCTTCGCTGATCCCCGCATGACTGAGCATCCCGGCATGGAAAGCATGGGCGGCGGTCTCTATTTTGAGGTCGCAGCAGTGGTGACAACCTTCCTCCTTTTGGGCCGTTACCTCGAGGCGAACGCCAAAGCCAAAGCAGGAAACGCGCTCAAAGCCCTTCTGAATCTCGGCGCCAAAGACGCAACCATTCTTACTGACGGCGTTGAGCAGAAAATCCCGGCGGATCAGCTGCTCGTGGACGATGTTTTCGTTGTCCGTCCTGGCGAGAAAATCGCCACCGATGGCGTGGTCACGGACGGCTCTTCCGCCGTCGACGCTTCACTTGTCACGGGTGAATCGGTGCCAGTAGAGGTTGGCCCGGGCAGTCAGGTGACGGGCGCCACCATCAATACTTCCGGAAGGCTGCTGGTCCGGGCCACCCGCGTTGGCTCAGACACGACTCTCGCTCAAATGGGCCGGCTTGTTAGTCAGGCACAGACGGGGAAGGCTCCCATTGCGCGGCTGGCGGACAGGATCAGCTCTGTTTTCGTCCCCATCGTGCTGGTCATAGCACTGATCACGTTCGTTCTTTGGCTGTTCTTCTCCGGAGACCTCAATGCTGCATTCACGGCAGCGGTGGCAGTCCTGGTCATAGCCTGCCCTTGCGCTTTGGGCCTGGCCACTCCCGTCGGCCTGCTGACGGGAACAGGCCGGGGGGCTCAACTGGGCATTCTTATCAAGGGCCCACAGGTTCTTGAGGACACCCGGCATGTGGACACCATCCTGCTGGACAAGACGGGCACCGTCACCAGCGGCAAGCTCGCCGTGGACCACACGCTTGGCCTGAACGGCTACACCCCGGACGCGGTACTAACGCTGGCCGGAGCAGTCGAGTCGGCTTCCGAGCATCCGATCGCCCACGCAATAGCAGCCGCCGCCCAAGACGCCAGGAACGACGCCGGTCCCCTCCCGGGCGTGAACGGCTTCCGCTCCGCACCGGGTGGCGGAGTGCGGGGAACCGTTGTGCTCCACGGAACTTCCAGGACGGTAGTCGTAGGGCGCTCAGGCTGGTTGGAAGAGAACGGGGTTTCACTCGATGCCGGTCAGCGGGACGCCTTGGCAGCTGAGGAAAACGGCGGCGCCACGGCCATCTGGGTGGCAGTGGACGGCAAGCCCGCCGGGATCGTCAGCCTCAGCGACACCATCAAGCCCGGTTCGGCAGCGGCTATTCAGAAGTTGAAGGATCTGGGAATCCGCCCCATCCTGCTGACCGGAGACAACGCCGCAGTAGCCGCCCAGGTGGCTTCCGCCGTCGGCATTTCACCGGAAGACGTCTTCGCAGGCGTCCTGCCGGCGGGGAAAGTCGAGGCTGTAAGGAAACTCCAAGCCTCCGGCGCCACGGTTGCCATGGCCGGAGACGGCGTTAATGATGCCGCGGCTCTGGCGCAGTCGGACCTCGGCATTGCGATGGGGTCCGGAACTGATGTTGCTATCGAGGCCTCGGACCTGACGGTGATGGGCAGCGATCTAGGACAGCTGGTCCAAGCGATTGAACTATCGCGGAAGACCCTGTCCACCATCAAAACCAACTTGTTCTGGGCCTTCTTCTACAACGCTATTGGTATTCCGGTGGCGGCGCTCGGATTCCTGAATCCCATGATCGCCGGCGCAGCAATGGCAGCCAGTTCGGTGCTGGTCGTGGCAAACTCCCTGAGGCTGCGCTCGTTCGGAAAGTAGGCGCAACCGATCCGCAGTTGCGGGTGATCTGAGCTGTCAGATCACCCGCAATTGCCGTCTAAACACCGCCGCCATGGCGGCTGAGGCTATACGGCGGCCAGGGCTATGCAGCTCCGAAGCGAACCGCTGCCCGGGCCTTCGCCTTGGCGGCTTCCTCGTCGCGGTTCTTCGCTGGCCCATGGCTGACCAAGGAGTCCAGGAGATGCTGCGTAATATGCGCGATCTCGTGGACAGCCTCCGCGAAGGCTTCCTCGTTGGCCTTGGAGGGCTTGGTGGATCCGCTGATTTTACGCACGTATTGCAGGGCAGCGGCCTCCACTTCAGCGCTTGTGGCGTGCGGTTCAAAGTTATGGAGGGTCCTGATATTGCGGCACATAACCCCATGCTAACTATGGGCAGTGCTCCATGGGGAGGGGTGCCCATCGACGCTTTTTGGATTCCCGGGATAGGTTTTAGTTATTGGATCTTCCGGATGAGCCGGAGGCCGCTGGGGATGCCGAAGAGCTCGGGTCCGAATAATGAAGGAGAATCTCATGGCTATTTGGGGTGCAGATGTTGATCAGCTTCGTCAGCTCGGTAACAAGCTGAAGGCCGGTGCCGAGAACATCGAGCAGCAGCGTTCACAGCTCAAGGGTGCTCTTGACGGCACCGACTGGAAGGGCCCGGACGCTGACAAGTTCCGCGGCGAATGGGACAGCCAGCACGCTTCGAACCTGAAGAAGGTTGCCGACGCTCTTCGCGAAGCCGGCGATCGCGCTCAGAAGAACGCTGAGCAGCAGCAGCAGGCCTCCAACTAAGACAGTTGGGAAAACCCCGGACGCAACAGCGTCCGGGGTTTTCGTCTTTAAGATGGGGTTGCTCGCACACTCACGGTCGTTCAGCGGGGCTTTCAACAAGTCCCCTAAGCGTCCCGCCCAGCTAGTTCCCTGGGCCTTTGGTTGCCGGGCCCGAAGGTACAGGCTCAACATCGTTGGGGTGATCCAAAGCGCTGGTAGATTGCCCAGCGCCACGGGCACCGCGGCGATCTCCCCGCAACTCATCGACACGAACCAGGACCACACCGCCCACAATGAGCAGGCCGCCCAGCAGCTGAATCGGCCCTGGGAGTTCGCCCAGCAGCAGCCATGCCCAGATCACCGCGAAAAGCACTTCGGTCAGGGACACGAAGGACGCTACTTTGGAACCCAGGCTGCGGGCAGCCATAATGCCGGTGACGTACGCGAGCACGGTGGCCAGGATGATGAGTCCCACGGCGGAGACCCACCAGGGAGTGGTCCACGGCCCGAGCGTTGTGTCTGCGGTACTGAACGTCATGGGCAACAGCCCCAGCAGGCCAACGAGCCACATGACCACCGCCCCCACCAGGAGACCACCCGAGGCCAGCACTAGGGGCGGAAGGGTGTCGTTTTCCTTGGCAGTGATGAAGAAGTAGATCACCAGGCAAACAGCGGCGGCCATGCCCCAGAGCACGCCCACAAAATCCACCTTCACAGCGCCGGTCAGGTCAAGCACCAGAACAAGGCCGCCCAGGGATAGCAATGCGCCGGCCGCAGTGAGTGCGCGAGGCCTGCGTCGGCTGGCGATCCAGAGCCACAGCACAATCATTACTGGGGCAAGGTACTCAAGAAGCAGAGCCACTCCCACGGACAACCGTGCCACGGCATTGAAGTAGAAAAGCTGGCAGCCCGCTACGCCGATCAGTCCAAACAGCAAGATGGTGAGCCAGTTGTCCTTGAGTTGGTGCCAGCGGCCGCGCAAAGCCACGACGGCGGGAATCACCAAGATCAGCGCGGCACCGGTGAGGCGCACGGCAACTGCGGCGCCAGGTGACCAGCCGGTCTCCAGCATCGATTTGGCAAACGAGCCGGACGTACCGAAAACGGCCGAGGAAAAGAGTGCGATGCCGAGTCCTGATGCCAGGAAACTCTTTGCATCAGCCTTCGTCATTGGAGCTGACACAGCAGCCTCCTGTCAGGAGTAAAGTGGGCTTATGGTCATGACAGTACTCCCGAAATACGTAAGGAGTCAAAGTGCTTTTTGCGCCTGACACCGAGGTAGCTCTCCGTAGCGCCGTCAATCTCATCAACACTGCCGCGAATGGCGAGGAAGCCCTGGTTACAGTGCAGGACCTCAACTCATTCCTCGACGCCGAAGAGTTCACGGGCTCACGGGTTCACACGCCGGCAGAATTGAACAGCGTCAAGCGCCTGCGTAGCGAACTCGCAGCACTGTGGAGTGCCGATGAGGACACCGCGGCGAAATCCGTCAACAAACTTCTGGCCGACGCCAAGGCTCTCCCACAGCTGGTAAAGCATGACCACTGGGACTGGCATCTCCACGCCACAACCCCGGAAGCACCTTTGGCGGATCGAATGGGCACCGAGGCTGCCATGGCCATCATCGATGTGATCAGAAGCAAGGAAATGGACCGCATGCGCGTGTGCGCAGCAGAGGACTGCGACGCCGTGGTACTGGACCTCAGCCGCAACCGCTCCAAGCTCTACTGCGACACCGGCAACTGCGCTAACCGTGCCCACGTCGCGGCGTATCGGGCAAGGAAGGCCGCCGAGGGCGAGTGATACCGCCACAATGGCCGCATGGGTAGAGAAAATCTGACCCTAGATCCACCCCCGCCGGCCCCCTGTAGTCCGGCGGTACGCGTGTAGTGCCCTCCGCCCGCGATGGTACTTTCGTACCCTATTTTCCGGATGTGATCAGCGTCACATTCTGAATCGCATCACGATTTCCTGCCAAGCCCTACTTACTCCTCAGTAACGGACAAAAGGGCGGCCCCCCCATAACGGGTTGATTGGCCACGGCATTAGGAAAAGGGACTCCATGCGGAAGCAGTTTGAGCACAACCGTGCCCACTATAAGGGCAGGCGGGGTGACGGCAAGGGCAGATCTCTGCTGACACTCATGGCGTGCGTGCTTCTAGCCGTGGCGGGAATTACCGCCTTTGGTGTGGTAAGCGCGCCAACACCCGGAGTTGCGGTACCCGGTTCCCCGGGCGTAACCGCTGCGCCAACGGTCATCTTCCTGGAGAACTTCGAGAACGGGATGACCAACCTGGCCACTGGCGCCAAGGCTTATTCAACAATCGGCGGTACGGCCCAGCAATACACCGGGCAAGCAGGACAGACGTACACAGGTTCACCCCAATGGATCAACGGCGAGCGCTGCAACGGCGTGGTACTGAGCTACAACAACTCCTTGGCTCCCCTCTGGGCATCGACGCCTGCGTTGTCGAATAAGTGCAGCACAGTAGCCGGCGTCCAGAGCTATAACGGCATTCGAACCCTTGCCCGGGGCATGGGCCTTTACAAGGGAACCGGCGACGACGAACACATCGTCTCCGGTTACACCGAGTGCACCCTCACGGCAGTTGGCAATACCTCCTCATGTGACGTGATCGGCAACGGACCGGTGAACGGCATCATGTTCCAAACCACCACACAGATTCCCGTGACGGCCGGTCATTTCTACACTTTCGGTGTTGACACCGTCTATGGAAACTGCGCGAGTCCGGCCAGCACCACCACTCAGGCCAGCGATCCCCAGTACCAGTTCCAATTGATCAATGCAGCTGGGACAGCCACCAATGTTGGCGGGGTGCTCAACGGGTGTCGGCCCAGCCCCACCCGCGCCCAGTACACCGTCAACCGGCCGCTGGCCGTTGGCGCCGCCACCACCATGGACGTCTTTGCAAATTCCCTGGTTGCGGACGCGCCGTTTCAATACAACAGCGCTTCGCTGGGCATCAAAATGTTCAACGCCTCTGGCATCACCAATGGCAACGATGGCGGCTTCGATAACATCAAGCTCCTGGACGTGACCCCCCAACTGGACAAAGCCTTTAGCCCCGCCAGTATCTATCAGGGCCAGAACACCACCCTGACGTACACGGTGACAAACACCAGCGACTTGCTGGCCAAGAATGGCTGGCATTTTGTGGACGCCCTCCCCGCCGGCCTTACCGCCAGCGGCCCCCTCGGCGGCACCTGCGTACGCACCGCCGGAACGGTCACCGCCGGCAGTGTGGATGTCACAGGGAATATCGCACAAGGGAGCGCTTCGTGCACCATAACGGTGACGGTCACCAGCAACACCCCTGGTGTTTATAACAACTCGGGCTGCGTGGCCAACAACGGCACGGCGATTCCCAATTGCACCAACAACTTCCCCACCATCACCGGACTCAACCCTCCCGGTACGGCTCCCCTGACGGTACGTCCGGTAACGGACCTGTCCATTACAAAGAACGCCAACATCACGGCCTACATCCCGGGGCAGCCCATCACCTACACCGTGGCGGTCCACAACAACGGACCCAGCGACGCCGTGAACGCCTCCTTCACCGATCCCCTCCCAGCATCCATCACAGGCGCTACATGGACCTGTGCCGTCACGGTGGCGGGTGCTTCCAACCTGCCGCCGGCCGGACCAACAGCTTGCAACGCAGCCAGTGGTTCGGGCAGCATCTCCGGCACTGTAAGAATCAACACCGGTGGAACCCTGACCTACACCGTCAAGGGCACCGTCGCGCCGGGTACCACGGGAGTCATCTCCAACACGGCAACGATTGTACCGGCGGCACAAACCGCAGTACCTAACATGCCAGGTGGCGGGCCCGTCCCGGTTCCGGGATCCACTACGTTGGTCCCAACCGTAGACGTTGCCTGCCCGCCTTCGCCTGGCGTGGGCTGTTCCGCAACGGTAACCACTCCCGTGGATCCGCAATGGACCATCGCCAAGACCGCCAGCATCAACGGTAAAACGTCCACCGGGGACACGTCCGTCAAGCCCGGCGACACCATTAGCTACACCGTGACTGCCACCAGCAACCGCGGCCAAATCACCGGCGTCGTCTTGAAGGACGATCTTGCTGACGTCTTGGATCAGGCCTCCTTCGTACCAGGTTCGGCAGTGCTCACTATCGGAACCGCAGCCCCTGTGGCCGTGGCTAATCCTGCTGCAGGATCAACCATTCTCAGCACCCAGCCCTTCACTCTTCCTGCCGGTCAAAGCGCCACCCTCACGTACAAAGTGACTGTTAAGCAGGACGCATGGAGTTCAAAGCTGATCAACACCGTCACAGGCACTGGCAGCGTCAACCCCATCCGTTGCGCCTCTAACGTCACGCCGTTGGCACCCGAATGCTCCACCACGCACCACACACCAGCCAAAGTGCTCATCGAAAAGGTTGGAGAATCGGCCAACGCAACATGGGTGCCCATGGCTGGCTCATCCTGGTCCATCCTGAGTGATGCCAATGGCGTACCGGGCGCAGTCAACGCGAGCTACACCGTGGCACCCGTCGCCTCACAGACCGGGCAGTTCCAGCTCGAAGGCATCGAGCCCGGCGTCTACTGGCTCGAAGAAACCAAGGCACCCACCGGCTTCAGCCTGCTGGCAGAACCCGTGCAGTTCACCGTAGCCGCCAATGGCGCTGTGACCCTCGGCAAGGGAAGCGGTTCCGGCGTGGTCACCGCCACTGACGCGGACGCCAATGGCATCTACCTGGTCACCGTCCGGGACGTTCCCGCCCTGAAACTGCCGGAATCCGGCGGCATCGGGTGGTGGCCCTTCTCGGCAGGCGGAGCATCACTGCTTCTGGCCGCTTTGGCCCTGGCATACCGCACTATGCGGCGCACCCGGGCCGCCACGTCAATCTGACTTCCTTCGCGGTCTGCCGCAGATCGGCATGACCACACCCCCAGAATGTTCGCTCCCGAGCATCGCACCATCACAAGAAAGAGGAAAAAGTGAGTAATCACAACTCCCGGCGTCTTTGGAAGACCGCCGCCGCCACCATTGCCGGGGCGGTGTTGGCAATGTCCTTCTCCGTCGCTCCCGCGTCGGCCGCACCGCTGGTTGACAACACCAAGACCGGCTCCATCACCGTTCACAAGTTTGAGCGCCCGGCCACTCCCACCGGCCTGCCCAACAATGGCACGGCTGTGGACACCACCGGCCTCAAGCCGTTGGCAGGAATCCAGTTCACCATCCAGCAGGTCAACACCATCGACCTCTCCACCAACGCTGGGTGGGACAAAGCCAACAACCTGAGCAGCTCCTTCTCCGCCTCCAACCCCACGGGCTCCATCACCAGCGCCGGCTACACCCTTGGGACGGCGCAGGCCAAAACCACCGACGCCGCGGGAACCGCAGCGTTCGGCACGTTGCCGCTGGGCCTTTACCTCGTCACTGAAACCAACTACCCCGCCGGCGTAACGCCGTCGGCTCCGTTCCTGGTTTCGGTGCCGTTGACGGACCCGAACAACAAGAACAACTGGATCTACGACGTCAATGTCTACCCGAAGAACTCCGTGACCGGCGCACAGAAGACCGTCTCCGATGCTCCCGCGGTCAAGCTCGGCGACCAGGTCAACTTCACCATCACCGGCGACATCCCCAATGAAGCCATCATCGATGGCTACAAGGTCACGGATAAGCTCGATTCCAAGCTCACCTACGTCGGCGCTACCGCCACACTGGTTGACGGAACCGTTATCACCAACGGCACCGATTACACCGTTGCTTTCGACGCCGCCACCAACACGGTCTCGGTAGTCTTCACCCCGGCCGGCCGCTTGATCCTAGCAGCCCACAATGCCACCAGCGTTCAGGTTGTTGTCAACACCACCGTCAATGCCATTGGTGAAATCGAAAACGTTGCCGTGGTTTACCCCAATGCGGGCAGCTTCACCGGAACCCCGGGCCAGCCCGGCGGCCCCATCGTCACTCCCCCCGTTGTTACCAAGTGGGGCGCTTTGACCCTGCAGAAGGTTGACCAGAACGGTGCCGCCCTGTCCGGTGCTTCCTTCTCGGTCTACGCCAACCAGGCTGACGCCAAGGCCGGAACCAACCCGATCACCCTTGACGGCAAAACCACCTTCACCGTGGCCGCTGACGGCACCTTGACGCTGACCGGTCTCCGCTACTCGGATTGGGCCAACGGCGCTGCCGTTGCTCCGGGTTCTGCTGACTACCGCACGTACTACCTGGTGGAAACCACCGCTCCGCAGGGCTACGAACTGCTGGCCGAGCCGATCTCCTTCCTGATCAACCAGGCATCCACCGCAGTCGGTGTTGACCTGCAGGTCAAGAACATTCCGTCCAACGGCGGTTTCCAGCTGCCGCTGACCGGTGGCGCAGGAACGGGCGTGCTGTACGCGGCCGGCGCCCTGCTGGTGACCGGTGCAGGACTCCTGCTGGTTCGTTCACGCCGGAGCACCACCAACAGCTGATCACTGAGGACCCACCCAGTCCTCAGCAAGAACAATGAAGTGGGGAAGATCGCCAACCATGCGTTCTTCCCCACTTTGCTTCCCCAGAGCAAACCCAGGATTCCCATGACACAGCCCCAAGCCACCCCAAAACCGGCTCAGCAAAGACTCCGCGCTGCCTGGAGCCTTCAAAGAATACTCATCGTTTTGGTCGCAGTCCTGGGCGTGGGCGTACTGCTGTATCCCACAGCGGCAGCCTGGTTCTCAGATCGCGTCCACGCCACGGAGATCAGCGGATACGCCAGTACCGTTGAAAGCCTTTCCGCATCCGCGCAGGAAGGACTCCTGGACGAGGCCAAGCGCTTCAATGCGGAGCTGCCCGCCGGCCCGCTGCGGGACCCCTACTCGTTGAATGACGAAGGCGGCCAGACGGTGGTTGGTGCCGGGTCAGACGCTTACCGGAAACTCCTGAATGTGGGCCCGGAAGGAATGATGGGACGGATCAGCATCCCTTCCATCCGCGCCGATCTTCCGATCTTCCATGACACCGATGAAGAGACCCTCTCAAAGGGCGCCGGGCACCTCTTCGGTTCAGGCCTCCCAGTGGGCGGCACGGATACGCACAGTGTCATCACAGCCCATTCCGGCTTCGTCAACGCCACTCTCTTCGACCATTTGGACAAGGTAGTCACAGGAGACACCTTCTCCGTCACGGTCCTCGGCCAAACCATTTACTACAAAGTTGATCAGATCCTCACCGTCCTTCCCGAGGATACCGACGCCCTCAGGAAAGTGCCGGGCAAAGACCTGATCACGCTTGTCACGTGCACCCCCAAGGGGGTCAACAGCCACAGATTGCTGGTCCGGGGCCAACGGATTGACCCTCCCGCCGCGGACTCAGCACAAACCGTCCCTAGCCAGGCGCTGGACCCAGGCTTCCCATGGTGGATCCTCGGCATTGGTGGAACAGCAGTCCTCATGGTGGTGGTTACCAGGCCCCGAAAGGCAGCCGCAGAGAACCCCGAAGCCCCTGACGATCCCAGAGATGACCTCGCCAACGCATTGCTGAGCTAAAGAGGCCGCTTTATCGAATCACAATCCGCGAACAGCTGAGCCTGGCATCCTAGGGCACCGCCGGGCACAACCGGACACCCCCCGGCACCCCCGGACACCCCATCGCCGGACACCGCCGGGCACAACAAAAAAGCGCTCCCCCACCTGAGGTGAGGGAGCGCTTTGAACGTTAGCGGCCGGCGTCGAACGTTAGCGGCCGGCGTCGAACGTTAGTGGCCGGCGTCGAACGTTTCAGGCCTGTCATCCGCCGCGCCCGGCCCGCCATGGCTGGGCCGCTTGGAGCTGAGGTTGACGCCTGAACCCTTGCCGAGGTGATCGGCGTTTTCTTTGTGGCTCATGGAAAGCATTGCTGCCACCACCAGGCTCACAATAAACGCGATGCCCGCGCCGGTGAACGCAAGATCGAACCGCGGGGCCTTTGCGCTGCCTCCGGATGCGAAGATCAGCACGGCAACAAAGGCCAGTACTGCAAAGAACGCGGAGAACATGAGGGGTCCCTTGACCGAGGTCCGCATCTTGCGCGGTTCTCCTGGTGTCTGGTCTGCCACGGTCATTCCTCCAATGATGGCGGTTGGTCTCCGCCGGTCAGCAAAAGTTCTACAACGAGTAGAACGTCCAGCTACTAGTTTACGGCCTCGGGCGAAGCACCGGGAGCAGCCTGGGCAGGGCCCCCGGCCGGGGTCCGGGCATCGTGCCGCAGGGTCAGTCCGGAAAGTATCCACAGCACGCCAGCAATGATGGCGCCACCACCGGCTACGCCCAGCAGCGCATGGGCGCCCAGCGACGTGAAGAACGGCAGCAACACGGCCGCGCCAACAGAGACGATGCCGGAGACAAGCCAGTCGCGCGCCACCACATCCCGCTTCCGCAGGCCATGGACAAACTCAAGGATGCCCAGAACCAGAAGCGCAAGCATGGCCGAAAGGGCAACACCCTGGTCAGACTGGGTCACCAAAGCGCCGATGCCTCCGAGCGCGACGATCACCGGCACAGCAACAGGCAAAGCGCGGGACATCCACACGGCCGCCGCGGTTGCGAGCAGATAAAGCCCCACGGCCCACGCCAGGACATGCACCGAAGGTTCGGCCCAGAAGATGGTCACCGCGCCGAACACCAAGGCAACCGCGGCACGGATCAGCACAGGCTTCCAGAGTCCGGCAGCGGAGGCAGTAGGTGTCTGGGCAGGAGTCGCAGGGAGAGTCACCCGTCCAGTTTAGTGCGAACCCAGCACCATCCACCGATCCGTCCGCGCCCGCAGCCCCAAAGTCACCCCGCGGGCCAGCATGTAGCCCAGCGCAAAGGCTGCCCACAACCAAAAGAGCCCCGCCTCGCCGTCGGGCCTCAACTGATGGATTGCCACCAGCAGCGGCAAATAGACAACAAGATTTACGACGCCGGCAATCGCCAAGTAGCGCGCGTCGCCTGCACCAATGAGCACCCCATCCAGGACGAAGACGTAACCGGCCAGCGGTTGTCCCACGGCGAGGACCCAAAGGGCGACGGTGAGAGCGGACCGGACACCGGCGTCGGAGGTGAAGAGGTAACCGGCCCACGGCGCCGCGATAGCCAGGAGCGCACCCGTGATCACACCGAACCCCAGGCCCCATCGGATCATGGTGCGGGTCAACTCACGGACACGCTGGGCATTCCTGGCGCCCAACTCCTTACCGATCAGCGCCTGCGCTGCAATAGCCAGGGCGTCCAAAGCAAAGGCGAGGAAGGAGAAGATGGTCATTGCAAGCTGGTGAGCGGCCAGATTTACCGCACCCTGCGCTGTCACCACCAGCACCGTGGCCAGGATGGCGAGGCGGAGGCTCAGTGTGCGGAGCATGAGCCACGAACCCACCTTTGTCATGGCCCGGATCCCGTGCCAATGGGGCTTGAGCGACACCCCGTGGTGGCGCGCGTTCCGTCCTACCATCACCAGGTAGACCGCCGCCATAGCCCACTGGGCAATGCTCGTGCCGATCGCGGATCCGGTGACGGACATGTTCAATCCGTAGACAAAGAACACGTTGAGAACAATGTTGACTGCGAAGCCCGCGGTTGCCACTACAAGCGGAGTCCTGGTGTCCTGCAAACCCCGGAGGACGCCTGTCCCGGCGAAAATAAGCAGCATCGCGGCAAGCCCGGGCATGGACCACCGCAGGTAATCAACCGCGAACTGTCGAACCTCTCCCGTTGCGCCCATGAAGCCGACCAGGGGCTCGGCCGCGACAAAACCAACCACTGCGAGCGCCAGCCCAAGCAGTAGTGCCAGCCAAACGCCGTCGCGCCCCGCCGCCAAAGCCTTCCCCAGTTTTCCGTCACCGATCGCGCGGGCCACTGCCGGCGTGGTCGAATACGCCAGGAACACCATGAGCCCCACAGCGGTGTGCAGGATGGTGGACGCCAGCCCTACGCCGGCCAACTGGTCGACGCCCAGGTGCCCCACAATGGCGGAGTCAGCCAGCAGGAACAGCGGCTCGGCAATGAGCGCACCGAAAGCAGGGACGGCCAGGCGCAGGATCTCGCGGGCGTTGGAGCGGGGTGTGGTGGTTGTGGTTTGAGGCACTAAACCAGCCTAGTCCGCCGCGGGCCGGGTACATTTGGGCGGTGTCACAAGAGCATCCCGTCACTGTTTCAGTTGCCCGCACCATCCTTCCCGGCTATACCCGGCAAGCTAATGCGTGGGCCCATGCCGGCCAGGAGCTTGCCCGTGAATGGCCCGGATACTTGGGCTCGGGGTGGGTGCGCAACGGCGTGGATTCCACGGAGTGGCACATGCTTTACCGCTTTGCCGATGCCGATTCGCTCCAGGGATGGGAAGACTCTGAGGAGCGCCGCTGGTGGATTGACAGCGCCAGGGACATGATGGAGACCACCCGCGTGGAGCGTCATACGGGGATTGAGGGCTGGTTCTCACGGCCGGGCGACGTCTCAGTAGTGATACCGGAGACAGTGGTGCCGCCGCGTTGGAAGCAGGCCATCAGTATCTTTTTGCCGTTCTTCCCGCTGAGCTTGTTGGCCAATTTCCTGCTGCACCCGTTGACGCAGGACTGGCCGCTGGTGTTGGCGGTCCTGCTCAATATCGTGATCCTGACGCCCTTGATGACGTACATCTTCCTGCCGATCACCACCCGGCTGTTGCAGCCGTGGCTTCAGGCGAAGCCGCGCAAACTCCGTTCCGGACGTGCGGGAAGATGACGCACATTCTTTCCACTGCCAAGGACCGCGTGGATCGTGATTGGCTTTGGGCCGAGCTCTCCACCAACGTTTACTGGGGCACGTGGCGCACTCGAGCCGACGTCGAGGCACAACTGGACAGCGCGTGGCGGATAGTGGGTGCCTACGATTCCATCACTGGGGCCATGGTGGGGTACGCACGGGCATTTTCGGACGGAGTGGCCATCGCGTACCTGGCCGACGTTTATGTGCATGAATCCGCCCGCGGCCAAGCGCTCGGCAAGGCTACTGTGCGGGAAATGATCGACGGCGGGCCGGGGGCGAACTTCCGCTGGATGCTCCACACCAGTGACGCTCACGGCTTGTATAAGCAGTTCGGTTTTGAGGAACCCGATGCGCGCTATCTGGAACGGCGCGAAGTCCGGTAGCTGGGAGTTTGGTCATAAAATGCCTCAATTAGTTGACACTTCAAGTTAACTCCGTAAGGGTTGGAGCTATGAACAAGTCCAGCTTGACCACCACAGCCCTGACCATCCTGCGAGTCATTGCAGGATTTCTCTTCGCCGCGCACGGTTGGCAGAAGTTCAACGAATTCACCATCGCAGGCACCCAAGCCTCCTTCACCCAAATGGGCGTCCCGGCCGCATCCGCGGTTGCTCCGATCGTCGCAACCCTCGAACTCGTAGGCGGCATCGCGCTGATCATCGGCCTTCTGACCCGGGTCTTCGCAGCCCTTCTGGCCGTCAATATGCTCGGCGCACTCTTCCTGGTTCACGCGCCGGCAGGTATCTTCGTCGGGAATGGCGGGTACGAGCTGGTTCTGCTCTTTGCCGGCGCCGCACTGGCATTGGCCCTGGCCGGCGCAGGCAAGATCTCCGCTGACGCCGCACTGTTCGGCCGCTCGGGATCCAAGCTCCGCGTCCTGGCCTAAACCACCACCCCTCCGGACGCCCCATAACCAAACACCCCCTCCCACCGGACGCTTTATCACTAAACGCCCTCCAACCGGACGCCCCACCCCTCTCTTCAAGTGAGGGATGGGGCGTCCGGCTACAGGGCGCGGGAGGCGGGAGAGCGTCCGGGCTCGGTCGGCAGAAACTTGTCACACTGCACGACCTCGAACACGAAACAACAAAATCTCCCGTCAATTCCTTGACTCGCCATTTCAAACACTGGTAAACATGTCCCACCGGGCAAGCGTTTTCCAGCTGCTCCACTACATCCCCTCAATCGGCGGCCAACCTCCGCCATACCACTTCGGATGCGCCAACCCGGTTAATGAAACGATACAAAGTCCGACAGTGTGGTTGGCGAAGCCCCACGCGTCATCAAAGGAGATGTTCGTGAAACACCCCCCTCAACGCGCGGTCAGAACGGGCGCCACTGCCCTGACTGCCGCCGTCGCCTCGGCCGCCTTAGCCTTCACCGGGCTTCCCGCAGCGCACGCCGAGACGTCACTCCCCCCGGCCGGCACCGGCTACAAGTTTGATTTCGGCCCCGGCGCTGTAGCCGACGGCTATACGCGAGTGGACGCCGGCAGCGCCTACACAGCCGGCACGAAGTTCGGCTTCAAGGACACTGCGGTCACTTCCGGTGCAGACAGGGGCACGGTAGATGCTCTTCGCAGCGACTTCGTCCAAGCCCAAGGCAGCTCCTTCAACGTGGATCTTCCCAATGGCGACTACACAGTGAAACTCATCGCCGGGGACGCAACAGAGGCCACCAACATCTCCATAACGGCCGAGAAAATGGCCAAGGTCCAGCTCACCGACAAACCAGCCGGACAGTTCCTGGAAATGGAATTCCCCATCTCGCTGGTGGACGGCCAACTCAACCTGGACATCACCGGCACAGCCGCCAAAATCAACTCTCTGGTCATCGCTGCCCGCGCTCCCCGCGCAGCAACGGCGGACCCCGGCGTCTACCTGGCGGGCGACTCCACCGTCCAAACGTATGACCCCGGCTTTGCGCCGCAAGCGGGTTGGGGCCAGATGATCGAGCGCTACCTGGACGACAAGGTCCCCGTCTACAACCACGCAATCGGCGGCCGTAGCTCCAAGAACTTCATCAGCCAAGGGCGCCTCGACGAGATCCTCCGCGTCATTAACCCTGGCGACTACCTCATGGTCCAGTTCGGCCATAACGATGCCACCATCGGCGTCGATGACCGCTACGCCTCCCCCACGGATTACAAGGAATACCTCCGCACCTACGTGAACGGCGCCCGGCAACGCGGCGCCACACCCATCCTGGTCACTCCCGTGGGTCGCAGGGACTTCGACGCCGCCACCGGCACGTTCCGCATCAGCTTTCCGGAGTACGTGGACAAGATGAAGGAACTGGCCGCCGAAGAGAAGGTGGCGCTGGTTGATTTGTCCGCCCTCAGCCGCGGCTACTACGACCAGATCGGGCCGGAAGAAGCCAAATCAGTCTTCCTGCATGTGGACGCCGGCGTGTACCCCGGGCGCCCCACCGGCACTGCTGATGACACCCACTTCCAGGAATACGGCGCAATCCAGATCGCACGTTTGCTCGCCGGCGGCATGAAGCAGCTGGACGTTCCGCTGGCCTCGCGCGTCCAGGAGGTCACACCGCCGTCGGCCGTTCCAGCCAAGCCGCAAGGCCTGGTGGCCGGCAGCGTCTCCAACGCCGGTGCCCTGCTCAAATGGGGACAGGTGGAAGGCGCTGACATTTACAAGATCTACCGCAAGCTAGCCACAGAACCGGACACTGCCTACAAGTTGGCCACCACCTCCACCATTCCCACCACCAACCTCAGCGGCTTGGCCGAAGGTACCGCGTACAACGTCCGCGTAGCCGCCATGAACGGCAAGGGCCTCTCGGAGTACAGCGACGCCCTGGCAGTGACCACAAAGCAAGCCACGTACAAATTCGATTTCGGCCCTGTGGGCTCACCAGTGGAGGCCGGCTACACCGAGGTGAACCGCACCATGGCGTACTCAGCCGAGCGCGGTTACGGCTTCAAGGACATCACGGTCCTCAGTGATCGGGACCGGGGCGCCACCACTACCAACTTGCTCCGGGACTTCGTCCTAAGCGGAGCAAGCTTCGAATTCCAGCTGGATGTTCCCAACGGGACCTACGCCCTGAAGACCTACCACAGCGACTGGATCGGTTCCACGCGGACAGATGTGGCAGCCGAAGGCAAAGGCTTTGGCACCGTCACCTCCGGCAAAGCCGCATCGGCCACCAAGGTCATCAACGAGGTCCTGGTCACCGACGGCCAGCTCAACCTGAGCATCAGCGGATCCGGCCAGCGCCTCAACGGCCTCGAGGTCACTCCCTTGCTGGTTGGCCCAAGCAACCTCAAGACCACCTCCGTTGAGGCAGCTGCCCAGCCGCCCGTCGTCGGGCTTTCCTGGGATGCTGTTGGCGACGCCGCCAGCTACCGCGTATTCCGCCAGGCGCCGTTTGAAACGTCCGCCCAGCTGATCGCGGAGAACGTGGCGCAACCGGTTTACTCGGACACGACCGCTACAGCAGGCCTGCGTTACAAGTACTACGTCACTGCGGTGGACCGCACAGGCTTGGAATCCGTTCCGTCCAACACACTGGAAGTCCCGCTGGTGGACACCGCAATAGCTACGCCCGCGGCGCCTCAAAAACTGAAGACCAAGAAGGTCGAAAAGACCAGCGTTTCGCTTCAGTGGGGCGAGGTTAAGGGCTCGACGGCGTACCTCGTCTACCGCTCAACCTCACCTGATGGCGCGTTCACCTACGTGGGTAAAACCGATGACAAGAAGTTCACCGACACCACCGTCCTGACCACCATCAAGTACTACTACCGGGTCACGGCACTGAATGCGGGCGGGGAATCGGCACCCTCAGAAACGGTCGGAACAGAAGACCTCGTGGTCCTTGACCGGCAGATGGAGAAGCTGGACCGTGCACCCGTTGCCATTCCAACGGCGGAGGGAATCCGCATCGGTTGGCGCATGCTGGGCCTTGATGAAGACAAGATCGGTTTCCACGTCTACCGGGACGGCAAGAAGCTCACCTCAACCCCCATCACCAACAGCACCAGCTACCTGGACACCACCGGGACCGCTACCTCGAAGTACGTGATCAAAGTAGCCGGCGGTGGAAGCAGCGGCGAAAAGGAAACCAAAGAATTCAGCCCCCTGGCCCAGGACTATCTGGCCATCAAGCTGGATAAGCCTGCCGATGACTACACCAAGGACGGGCAGCCTTACACCTATTCCGCCGGTGATGCCACGGTGGCCGACCTTGACGGCGACGGCCGGTACGAGATCATCCAGATGTGGTCACCGTCCAACTCCAAGGACAACTCGCAGGCCGGGTACACGGGCACCGTCTACGTGGATGCCTACACCATGGAGGGCACCAAGCTCTGGCGCATCAACCTCGGCCAGAACATCCGTGCCGGTGCTCACTACACCCAGCTGTTGGCCTACGACTTCGACGGCGACGGCAAAGCTGAAGTAGCCATGAAGACCGCCGACGGAACCCGGGATGCTGCCGGGACGGTGGTCGGCAACGCCAACGCTGATTACCGCAACAGCAGCGGCTATGTGCTCACCGGCCCGGAATTCCTCACGGTCTTCCACGGGCAGACGGGAACCATCATGGACACCGTGGCTTATGACCCACCGCGCGGCGACGTAGGCGCTTGGGGTGACACGTACGGTAATCGCGTGGATCGCTTCCTCGGCGCCGTTGCCTACCTCGACGGCGAACACCCGTCCATGATGTTCAGCCGTGGTTATTACACCCGCGCAGTCCTGGCCACCTATGACCTGGTGAACGGAAAGATCGCCAAGCGCTGGGTCTTCGACTCCAACGTTTCCGGCGATCAGTACCGGAGCATGGGCAACCACAACCTGTCCGTGGCTGATGTGGACTCCGACGGCAAGGACGAATTCATCTTCGGCTCCATGACCATCGACGACAATGGCCAACCGCTGTACACTACTGGGCTCGGCCACGGAGATGCCATCCACACCAGCGATCTGGATCCATCCCGCCCCGGTTTGGAAACCTTTGCCGTCCACGAGGACATGGGTTCCAGCGGAAACCTCGGAGCCACCTTCCGCGACTCAGCCACTGGTGAAGTGCTGTGGAGCATTCCTGCGGCCAAGGACACCGGCCGTGGCGCCTCCGGAGACATCGACCCCCGCTATCTGGGGGCTGAGGCTTGGGCCGTGGGCGGCGACGCTGCATGGAACTCACCGGTAGGAGAACTCCGCTCAGCTAAGGGAGAGCTGCTTTCCACCAACATCCCGGCAGCGAACTTCCTGGCGTGGTGGGACGGCGATCTCCTTCGCGAAATCGTGGACCACGACTGGGACGTTGCCACCAACAGCGGAACGCCGAGCATCAGCAAGTGGAACTGGAACACCCAGAGCAGCGATCGCCTGCTGACGGCCTCCGGGTCTTTGACCAACAACAGCACCAAGGGAAACCCTGCTATTCAGGCGGACCTTTTGGGCGACTGGCGGGAAGAGATTGCCTGGCGCTCTGCGGACAGCACGGAACTCCGGATCTACACCACCACGTCCGGTACCGATATCCGGCTACGTACACTCATGCACGATCCTGTGTACCGGCTCTCGGTTGCCCGCGAGAACATCGCCTATAACCAGCCACCCCACCCGGGCTTCTATGTCGGTGTTGGCATGGAAGCACCATCTATGCCCAAGATTGCATATACGGCTGTCAAGTAGCTCCATCATTCTGGCGTGCACGGCCCTGGTACCTATTGGTGCCGGGGCCGTGTTGTCGCTGCTACTGAAGCGGCGGTAGTCAGACTTAGTCACGTAACAGAAACACGGCGACAGTAAGATGCCAACCATGAGCGATGACGCCACCAATACAGTGACCCTCCGCTTCCTCGCGGCTCCCATGGACGTTGGACTTAGCGGATCCGTCGACGCCGGTACGGTCCTGGAGTGGGTGGACAAAGCGGCGTATGCAGCAGCGGTCGGCTGGGCCAAGGCATACTGCGTCACGGCGTACGTTGGCAACATCCACTTCACGGATCCGGTCAACAGCGGAGACATGGTGGAAGTGACGTCCACCATCGTTTACACGGGTCGCTCCTCCATGCACATCCATACAGTGGTGAGCTCCCGGGATCCCAAGGGTGGCCCGGAGACCATGCACAGCCAATGCATGGTGATCTTCGTTGCAGTCGGCCCGGACGGAAAACCCATCCCGGTACCGCAATTTGAACCCTCCACTCCCGCGGAGATCGAACAACGGGACCATGCATTGGCCCGGATCGAAGTCCGGGAACAGATCGTCAATGCAATGAACGCTCAGGAATATACCGACGCCGGGACCGCCGAGCGCGTCGTCCTGCGGTTCATGGCGTCCCCCACGGATGTGAACTGGGGCGGCAAGGTCCACGGTGGCATAGTGATGAAGTGGATTGATGAGGCCGCTTACGTTTGCGCCTCACGTTATTGCGGAATGGACACCGTGGCAGTGTTCTCAGGCGGTGTCCGGTTCTACCGGCCCCTGCTGATCGGGCACGTGGTTGAAGTGGAAGCGCGCTTGGTTTACACCGGTGCCAAGGGAATGCACGTCGCGGTGCATGTCCGCTCGGGTGATCCCAAGACCAGGGTGATGAACCTGACCACTTATTGCCTCACAGTGATGGTTGCCCGGGATCAGACCGGGACTGCTGTTCCTGTCCCGGCGTGGGAACCCGTCTCTGACGAGGACAAAAAGTTGCATGCACATGCCCGCGAGCTGCTCGAAATCCGTGGCCGGGCCCCAGGAAACCGCCTGCCGGATCATCTGCAGAAGGCTTCCGGGAACTAGGGCGGCCTAACACTTTTCCACCCCTGCCGTGGCTCAAGCGGCGGGGTAACTCCACCGCGCCCTCGCCGTGCTTCCCCGGCCATTCAAAAGTACTAAGGAACGTCACCGTTCCACGACACGAATCAGGCAATTCAGGCACTTGAGCTCTGAGTAATACGGGCAGAGGACGGAGGTGTGGCTTTGGAATTGCTTCCATGTCATGCCAGAACCGTCCTTCCGTGGGGTGAAGGACGGCATTTCCTTTCTTCGATGACTCTCGGGCAATAGATAGGTCTACAGAAGCAAGGCTTTTGGCAGCGTCAAGTGATCCAACAGCCGCTTCCATAAGGGGTCAGCAAGTGTTTGAGCGGAAAATAAGAAGTGTTCTGGACTATGTCGCCAAAGGTCTGGGTGTGCGAATCGTTGGCGCACCCGGCAGCGGCCGCACCAGCCTCCTCAAAAGCGTGGTTGCGACACTGGAAGACGATGGCGCTACCGTGTACACGATGTTTGCCGCGCCGGCTCTGGCAACCGTGCCGTTTGCGGGCGTTCTGTCGCTCGGTTTGGATCTTCGTTCCAGAACCGTGGGAATTCTCGGCATCGTAGACCTCCTGTCCGTCCAACTGGCCAGGGCAGGCGCGCATCTCATAGCGATCGACGATCTTGAGAGCCTGGACAGGGAGTCGTTGGCTGTGGTGGACGTGCTTCGGAGAAGGAGCAACGTTCCGCTGATTACAACCATGAATGATCGGCCATTCCAGCCCAGGACTTCCGGCTATTTGGGGAGCATGCCCGAGGCGACGGTCTCACTGGCACCTCTGGAGTACGAACAGATCAGTAAGCTCATCACCCAAAACCTCGGCCATCCGGCGGAAGTGGATGTGGTGGCAAGTGTGTTGACCAAATCCGGCGGCAATTTGCGGTTGGCCGTTCGTATCATCCAGACCTCCGCGCTGAGTGGCCGTGTGATTCTCAAGGACGGAAGGTGGTGCATGAATAGCCCTAAATTGATGAATGAACACCTGAACGGGACAGTGGAAGGACTGCTCCAGGGTTTGCGACCCGAAGAAATCCGGGCGCTCAACAAAATGTCACTGCTTGGTCCCAGCCCCGTTGACCGCCTGGTGACAACTGTTGGTGAGGACGTCCTGGACAACCTTGAGTACAGGGGATTGATCTCCGTCATTCAGGGCCCGGAGAAAACGCTCCTGGCTGCTGTCTTTCCCCCCATCGTGGACGACTACCTCCGTGCGCACACCCTTAGTTCCCGGAGGATCCTCCGGAGCGCAGTACCTGATGATGCAGTTGGGGAGCCAGGCGATCATCCTGCCCCGGAAACCACCGATGACATGTTGTCCGCTTCCCTATCAGTCCTTCGCAGGGAAATGAGCAGTAACCACGCGGCCGCTACGCGGTACTTCCAGCAGCGTCGAGACGCCGTCGAAGAGTCGTGCTATCACGGCTGGAAAAATGATCGCAGCCTAGCCAATGCTGTCCGTGTGCTGCGGTTCTATTGGGGAGCGCCGGCCAACAGTCATCGAATCCAAGAGGTTCTGCGTCAGACCGACACTGACCGTGGTGAACTCGGAGATCTCGTCCTGTTCACCTTCTCCTTGGCATGGTGGCAGCTCGCCCAGGAAAAGAACTTGCCCGGCGCAATTGCCACCATGCAGGCCCTCTCCTCCAAAGAGCCAAGCCTCCGGCGCGAAACTGAAGCGGTCATTGCGTTTGTCCGCGCATCCCACGGCGGTAGTCCAAGCAGCCTCGAATCCTTCATTGGCTCCCCCAGCCTGGATTCGCAGGGCAGCATCATCATTCCCATCATTAAGGGGATGCTGGAGCTCTACCGCCTTGATCCCCGGAGGGCCGAAACCTCAGCTGACGTAGCCAAAGAAGGATCGGGTTATCCGCCCTTTGAGTTGTTCATTCGAGGTATGGCTTTGGTTTCCAGCGGCCGTGCGGAAGCTGCCCTTGTCCTGGCACTGGAAGGCCGCGAACAGGCTTTGCAGAAAGTGGATCAGTTCGCGTTCGTCAGCCAAAGTTACGTAGCCGCACTGGCCCTTTTTCATCATGGTTTGTTTGACGAAGCCGAATATCTCATGGGTCGGGCCTTCTCCCTGGGGAAGCCCGGGTTTCTCGTGGAGCCGTTGCACGTAGCCATGCTGCGCCTCTCCTCGCTTCGGGATGCGGTTCCAGCCACTTCCTTAGGAGTGACGCCGGGTTCCAGCAGGAGGGATCAGGGACCGTTTCCCGGCATTGGAACGGGTCTGCATGATCTCGCGGCCAGCCGACCCGTCAGCGCCAAAGCTTTCGATGAGCGGGCCAGCAGAATCATCGAAAAGTCCTTGTCGCGCGGCTTTGCCTTGGAAGCCATGCATACGGGCCTTTTCGCATTGAGCCTCCTTCCGGGCCCGCGTGTCCGCCGGCACCTGCAGAACATCCTTGAGGACCGCGGCATGACAGTGCACCACCAGCTCCTCACAGTCGCGGGCGCCGCAATAGAGATGGACCTTCCCCGCTTGCGGCATCTCCTGGACACCTACGTGCTGGACGGGGATACGTTCCAAGTCTCCATGCTTCTCCGCGGGGCAGAGCAGAGGTGCCAACTCAGTGGTGAGCCTGCTGCTGCGAGCGAGATCCGGAAGGCCGCCAAGGACTTTGCGGCACGTTTCGCTGTGGTGGGGACTTTGCTTGATTTCAGGTCGGAGCCTCCCGGCTCGTCCTTGACTTTGAGGGAGATAGAAGTTGCCTTGGTGGCGGGGCAGCAGAGCAACCAGGACATTGCAGAACAATTCGGCATCAGCATCCGGACCGTGGAGAGCCATATATCCAATGCTCTGCGAAAGACCGATACAACCACTCGGAAACAACTCGCAGATCTTATTCGAAACGCACCCAAATCCGTGCTGTCCGGGGCTACCCAAACTACCTAAAAGCGCCGCGTCGGGCCCGCATGTGGGAGATGCGGGCCAAACGGCGCCGGCGCTTTACGAACAGAGCAGTTGATCACATCAAAGAGGAGTCACAGAGTTGCCTCAAATACTAGTTGTCAGCATGCACCGACAGTTCACATCGCTGATCCATTGGGCCACCAACTCATTGCAAACCATTCCCTCAGGAAGGGTAGCTGTGGCGGACGGAACGTTGCCGGATCTGGAAATCGACGTGGCGGGTCTGGTCCGGGACAGCTATAGGGTGCTCGTCTATGGTGGGGTGCTCCATAGCTCGCGCGTTTTACGCCTCATGGATCTGGGCGTCCGCGGCTACGTACCCGAAACGGCCACTCTCCCCATCCTGCTGGCCGCAGTGAGGAGCGTTGCCGCTGATGGTACACATTTGCCGTTCGATCCTTCGTCCGGCCGGAATCACATCCCCCTTACCGCTGCCGAGAAAATAGCGGCTGATGCGTACTTCCTCAATGACGAGGAACTTCCCAGGAGTGAAGTGGCCAGGGGACTGGGTATCGCCGACTCCACCTTGCGTAACCAGCTGGCCTCGGTCCGGCGAAAACTGGGAATCCCCCCGCAAGCCAGCCGCACGGCAGTGAGCCGGCGGTACCGCGCTACCGAGAGGCACACAGTAGCCTCCACGCCATCGGTACCTATCAGCCGATCAGTAGCCTCCGGGCGATCAGTACCTTCCAGCCGATCGGTGTAGTTACCTTCGCGAGGTTCACGGGACCCCCAGAGGAAGGGAGGGCTTTTGACGGGTTGCTGACTTAGCTACCCGTCAGAGGTTCCACCTGTCGAACAGCGCCTACCGAATAGCGCCTGCCGAATGGCGCCTAGCGAACCGCGCTTACCGAACTGCGCCCACCGAATGGCGCCTGCCGAGTGAACCCACGGACCACCCTGACTCTTCCCATTCATGGGCCCGCAGGATGTTCCGCCCGTCAATGATTTTCCGCGTTCCTGTTTGTGCGGAGAGAACCTCCGGTGTCAACGATACAAACTCTTCCCACTCGGTGAGGAGAAGGATGAGGTCTGCGTTCTTGACTGCAGCTTCTGTGGAGGGCGCATAGTGGTGCTGTGGCGAGCGCAGTGCAGCATTGAGGTTGCCTTTGGGATCGTAAATCCACACCTCTGCACCTTCGTCGGAGAGTCTATTGGCGATGTCCAGGGCCGGTGAGTCACGGACATCATCACTGTTGGGCTTGAAGGCAACTCCCAGGATGGCGACGTTGCATCCCGCCAAGGAACCAAGCATGACGCGGGCCAAATCCACAGCGCGCTCTCGGCGCCTCAGATTGATGGCATCGATCTCGTCAAGGAAACGCATGCTGCGATCTACCCCAAGTTCAGCCGCACGCGCCTGCAGGGCCCTTATGTCCTTGGGCAGGCATCCGCCTCCGAACCCGATGCCGGCGTTGAGGAAACGCCGTCCTATCCGCGCATCGAGTCCAATTGCGTCCGCGAGTGTGCGGATGTCTCCCCCAATGACTTCGGTAACCTCCGAGAAAGCATTGATAAAGGAGATTTTGGTGGCAAGGAAAGCATTTGCGGCAACCTTGACCAGTTCTGCGGTTTCAAAGTCCGTGCTGATCAGTGGCACTCCTCCTGCGAGGGCAGTGGCATAGACCTTCCTCAGGATTGCCTCGTCTTCCAGCGATTCCACGCCGATGACAATCCGGTCAGGAGTTAGCGTGTCCACCACGGCGAATCCTTCACGGAGGAATTCGGGGTTCCAGGCCACGGTCACGGTGACGCCGTGGCGTTTATTGTCCTCAACCAAGGTCTTCAGGCGTCGCGTGGTTCCCACTGGAACAGTGGACTTTCCCACAATAAGTGCGTCCTTGGTGATGTTTCGGGCCAGGGAAACGGTGGCCGCATCCACGAATGACATGTCAGCAGCGCCTTCGCCTGCCCGTTGGGGAGTTCCCACGCCAATGAAGTGCACATCTCCCCACGCCCCCACTTCCTGGTATGACGCGGTGAAGCGAAGGCGTCCGCTCTTTACCTGCCTTTTGAGAAGTTCGGGGAGGCCGGGCTCATGGAACGGCAGTTGCCCCTCCGAGAGTGCAGCCACCCTCATGGGGTCAATATCGAGGCCGAGCACGTCAAAGCCAAGTTCAGCCATACAGGCCGCGTGGGTAGCACCCAGGTAGCCGGTGCCTATGACGGTAATACGCATGGGTTCTCGCTTTTCACAGTTTCCGGAGGCGGGCACGGATTTCACGGACTTCCTTGAGGATTTGGGGGCCTTCGGTCAAACTCCGCAGCAGCCTGCGGAAACGGAAGGACGTTTGTTGCCAGTGATTCACCTGGCGGAGTTCCCGGTCATGCCAACTGATCGAATCCTTGGAGGGAACGAGCGCTTGCCAGAGCGCGGCCGGCTTTTTAGGCCAAGGGATTTCCATGAGATGGAAGAGGCGGAGCGTGGCTGACCTTTGGGCGGTGGTCCGAAGTACCCAGTCAAAAGGCGGTTCATCAAGCTCAAGGGACCTGGTCTCGGGCAACGTTGCAAAGAAGGGCCCTAGGGCGCCTATGGCCCCAAGGTCCTGTGCCCGCTGATAGTGCAGACGCGGAGTCGCCGCGATCTCCCGGAAGCAAAAAGCGACGTCATGGTGGAGGACACCATTGGCTGGACTTCGCAATGCATGGAGGAGCGTCACAAGGAGTGCATCATGATGCGACAACGTCCAGGCCGGGCGCCCACCGATCACAACGCTTTGCTTGGCGGTCCAGAGCCGCTCGAAAACCACTGACTCGTCCGCGTAAAAGCCTGGAAACCTCCAATGAACGTCGATGTCGGAGGGCCACCCCGGGTTGATGAGAGTGCTCGAGTGTTCAGGGAAAGCCTCGGACACATCATGAATCCTTGGTTCCCATCCCCTTTGCTCGAGCGCGTGCAGCAAAACGTCCACATCGGATGGCTGGATCAGGATGTCCAGGTCAAGCGACGGCCTGCTGGGGCGGGCGCCCACCATGGTGGCAGCTGGCCCTTTGATGAGCAGAACCCGGATGTTGAACGACGCCGCGATATGGGCAACCAAGGCAGCGGAGAGCAGGATCGACTCGTTGATCCTGAGAACCTCAGAGGGTGGAGGTGTGGCTCGGGCAGGCGGTCGCATGGCCGCCAACGTCAGGTGAAGGGGTGCCACAAGCTAGTCCCTGAGACCGTTCCGGTTTTCCTTGAACCAGGCGTAGGTGGACTCAATCCCGTCCTTCAGGGAGATGCGGGCCGCCCATCCGAGGGACTCCATCTTGCTGATGTCCATCAGCTTGCGGGGCGTGCCATCTGGCTTGTTCACATCCCACTCAAGTGAACCTTTGTAGCCGACGCTGCTGGCAACCAGGTGAGCGAGCTCCTTGATGGTTATGTCCGCCCCAACGCCAACATTGACGTGGTGCGGACCATCGTAGTTTTCCAGCAGGTGCAGGCAGGCGTCGGCCAAATCATCTACATGCAGAAATTCGCGCCGCGGAGAACCCGTTCCCCAGTTGGTAACGGATTCATGTTCCCCCATCCGGGCTTCGTCCAAGCGGCGGATCAGCGCTGGCAGAACATGGGAACCGCTTGCAGAAAAGTTGTCCCCTGGACCATAGAGGTTTGTGGGCATGGCCGAAATCCACGGTAGACCGTACTGCTCGCGGACGGCTTGGACCTGCATGATTCCAGCGATCTTGGCCACCGCGTAGGCCTGGTTGGTCTCCTCCAGCGCGCCCGTCAGGAGGTACTCCTCCTTGAGGGGTTGCGGTGCAAGTTTGGGATATATGCAGGATGATCCCAAGAACAGCAGGCGTTCCACCCCGTGTTCCCGGGCTGCATCCATGACATTTACCTGGATGCGGATGTTTTCACTGAGAAAGTCCACCGGGAACGTTTTGTTGGCGAAAATGCCGCCAACCTTCGCTGCGGCCAAGGCAACGTATCGGGGCCTCTCCTTTGCGAAGAACTCGAATACGGCGGTGCGGTCCTTCAGGTCCAGCTCTTTTGACGTCCGTCCGAGCATGTTCGTGAAGCCCTCGGCAGCAAGTTTCCGGCACAGCGCTGAACCCACCAATCCTCCATGGCCTGCGACGTAGAAGGGAGACGATCGATCAAGGCGTCCCGGAACGAAGGGGGTCATCGGGTGAGGGCCTTCCAGGAAGCCAATTCAACCGCATCAATCCACGGGTTTCCGCCGTGCTGCAGCGCTTCCATGTCTGCGTCCACCATGAGCCGGGCCAGCTCCGGCGTCCGGACGGTAGGCTCCCAGCCCAGCTTTTCCTTGGCTTTGGAGTAGTCCCCAATGAGCGCTTCAACTTCCGTGGGACGAAGGTAGCGCTGGTCGAAGCGAACGTAGTTTTCCCAGTTCAATCCGGCATGGTCAAACGCACTCTCAAGAAAGTCCTTGACGGTGTAGCCTTCATTCGTCGCCAGGACATAGTCATCCGGCTCGTCCACCTGAAGCATGCGCCACATGCCCTCCACATACTCTGCGGCGTAGCCCCAGTCGCGCACGGCCTGCAGGTTGCCCATATACAGTTCGGACTGCTTGCCAGCCTTGATTGCAGCCACCGCGCGGGTAATTTTTCGGGTCACAAACGTCTCGCCGCGACGGGGTGATTCATGGTTGAAAAGGATGCCGTTGACGGCGAACATGCCATAGGCCTCCCTGTAATTCCTGGTCATCCAGTAGCTGTAGACCTTGGCGGCACCGTAGGGAGATCGGGGATAGAAGGGAGTGGCCTCATCCTGCGGCGGCGGGGTGGCCCCGAACATTTCCGAGGAGGATGCCTGGTAGAAGCGGGTTTCAATTCCGGCCATTCGCACAGCTTCCAGCAGCCGGGTTGTACCAATTCCGGTGGTGTTGCCCGTGTGTTCGGGCTCGTCGAAGGAAACCCTGACGTGGGACTGGGCCCCGAGGTTGTAGACCTCGTCAGGGCGGATATCAGCCAGCAGCGTCACCAGCCGGGCGCCGTCGGAGAGGTCACCGTAATGAAGGAACAGGCGTGCATTGCTGTTGTGCGGGTCCACGTACAGGTGATCAATGCGGGACGTATTGAAGGTTGAAGATCGGCGTATCAAACCGTGAACTTCATAGCCCTTGGAGAGCAAAAGTTCGGCAAGATACGAGCCGTCCTGCCCGGTGATTCCTGTAATTAGCGCTTTCTTGGCCAAAGTGTTTCCTTCTCATAGTCAAAATAAAAGTGGCTAACAGGCATCAGCGCGTTTGTTTTCGCGAGGCCAGAGCGCTCAACCACCGGACGTAGCTCTCAACAGCCGCCTCTTCGGTGAGAACCCGGTGACTGTACTGCCGGCCTGCAGCGCCAAAGTCCTGGGCGGAGCGAGGCTCCTGCCTGAGATGCTCGATCGCTGCTGCCAACGCCGCCGGTGATCCTGACTCTGCGCGGATGCCGGCTCCCGCCGCCGATAGCTCATGTGCTGTTGCGCTGCCTGCGTCGGTGGCGGCAATAATCGGAAGACCTGTCACGAAGTAACTTGTGAGCTTGCTTGGCACGGACATCTCTTTGACCCCCGGGCGCTCGTTGACGAGCAGGACATCGGCAGATCGCAGCGCTTCGGAGTAGTCGCGGTCCGGGAGCGGCTCCAGAAATTGCAGGGTGGCAATCCCAGCACCTTTGGATTCGAGGTTTCGGCGCTGATTTCCGTTGCCCAGCAAGACGAAGCGAACATCGCTGCCGCTACGCCCTACGAGGCGGGCGGTGTCTATGACGTTCTCCAACCCTTGCTTGACCCCCATATTGCCCGCATGGAGCGCTATAAAGTCTGTCTCAGCCCAGCCGAGGCGCCTGCGGGCGGCGGACCTGTCAAAGGAATGGTGATGATGAACGTGGGTCCAGTTCCTAATCACGAGGACGCGATGTGCTGGAACTCCCAACTCATTGGTGACGTGTTCACGGAATCGTTCGTGAATAACGCTTACTCCGTCCGCGGCGTTGAAGATTGCGGATTCAATGCGTTTCATCAGCAGTGCCAACGGGGAGAGCGCAGGGCCCGTTTCCTCCATGCCCTTGCTGTAGAGGTCCTGGACCCAGATGCCAACCGGGATGCGGCAGATACGTGCCCGGAGAATGGCGAATGCAGCTGAGAAAAGAGCCGGACTGACTACCAGGACCACATCAGGGCGATCCCAGCGCTCCAGGACCGTTCGAATGCCGAAGGTGATTTCCATGAAGAGGCGGCCAAGTCCGTTGGGTCTTTCCGGAACACTTGAACGTAGGCGCTTGACGGGAACACCGGAAAGGTTCTCTTCCATTGAGAGACCGGTATAGCCGTCCGGGATCTTCCATTCTGGATAGTGGGGGTATCCAGTCAAAACCTTGACGGAAACTCCTCGCCGCGCCAGTCCTTGCGAGAGCTTGGTGGTGTAGGGCGCATTTCCGCTGGGTTCCGGGGCGTAGTTCAGGCCGATGATGAGCGCTTTCACGAGCAGTCACCGCTGATGATGACACTCAGCACCGGAGCACACGCCCAGTGTGGAGCTTGCTTGTTCATCACAGGGGCGCCACAAGCCAACGGCCAAGCAGTAACGGCCCAAACAACGTCACTACGTGTCCCATGACGATGCCGGCAACCAAAATGATGTGCCGCCCTCTTGCGACTTCGGGGTGGAGATCGGCCGGGCTTTGAGCCACCGCTCGGAGTGCCAAGCCGTGGGCGGGAATGGTTATTGATGGTGAACATTCCGGCGCCCTGGTGGTGGTGTCCATTTGTCCTCAGCCTTCTGTCATTCGGATACCAGTTGATTGTTGTTGTGCGCCTTCACCGCCTAGAGCAGATCAGCAGCACTTTCTCAGTGGTGCTGGCCGTCCCTGGACCAACAAAAACGGTGGACCCTCCGTGGGGATCGGACACGTATTAGGTGTGACGGGCGCTGGTGCCTGCGTGTAGTAGCGGCGGTACGCAAACGGGACTTTGGTATACGCAGGTGGATAGTCCTCCCGCACGCAATACCCACCGATCACCACGGAGGGCATCCAAGCAGCGAGGTCGTATGGGCGGGTGCTGCCGGTCCCGGATCCTTCCCGCGACCGTCCTGACACGCCAGCAGCCTGAACGGCCAAACCACTGAGAAGGTGCGGCTCTTCGCATCTCAGGGGGCGTGGGCCCGAACAACACTCGAGCCGTACCCCAATGACAGAAGGCCGAGGACACGTGGATGAATAGCTTGGATCTATCCGGGTTCACGGGCGCTGGCTACCTCAAAGGACGCGGGCTTCTGTGGCAAGGCGCATGGTTCGCCGTCCAGAACCTTGTCTTCAGCGCTTGGTGGTGCCCGTCGTCGCTGCGGGTGCGACTACTCAGAACCTTTGGCGCTTCCGTTGGTCAAGGCGTCAAGGTCCGCCACGGCGTCAAAATCCATTGGCCGTGGAAGCTGACGCTGGGCGACAACGTGTGGATCGGCGTCGAGGCCTGGATCCTCAACCTTGAGCCCGTCATCGTGGGCTCGGATTGCTGCATCTCGCAAGGCGCTTTCATCTGCACCGGAAGCCATTCATTCGACTCCCCTACTTTCGAGTTCGATAACGCTCCGATCGTGATCGGTGACGGTACCTGGATCGGCGCCAGGGCCACGGTTCTGCGTGGGGTGAACGTCGGCGATTCCTGCCTGGTAGGAGCAGGTGCCCTTGTGGTGAAAGACCTGCCGGCCGGAACGCGCGTGCTGGCACCAACGGGCAGTGCACGGCTGGCGCGGAGAAACCCGGCAGACGGAATACGCCAGTGAGTACATTGATCCTCTGGATGGGACTCAGCCTGGTGTTCAGCGTCATTTTCCTACGGCGGATGCATGTGGTTCTGGCTGCCGTCGTGGTGGTGCGAATCCTGGTTCCCGGTGTGGTGCAGAACGACGTCATGCCCGGACTGCATCCGTCCACTTACCTGTTCCTGTGCTTCGTCGTGGTCCAGATGGCATTTGCCCCGGGGACTCTTGGGCGGGTGATCCGTTCAGCAGGCGTTTGGCCGCAGGCAGTGATCGGCGGCCTCGCGGCAGTGATGATGACCGACGTCGGAAACCCCGGCAGTGCAGGTTTGCTGGACACTGCAATGTTCGTCCTGGGCATGGTGTGGGCGCCCTACTACGTCTTCGTCTTCATGCGATATTCAATCCGTTCAACACCAAGTGCCGGAAGAGTCTTCCTCCTGACGTTTGCGCTCCTGGCCGTCACCGAAGCCGTCATCTCACAAATCCAAGTTGCTACGGGCAGGCCAGTGGTGTGGGAAAGCGACTTCTCGCGGATCTGGTTGAGCGGCACGGTTTCCGAGCTTGGCGCCGCAATCGGAACCTTTGGCCACGGTATCCAAGTGGGCGTCTTTTTTGCTGTAACAATGCCGCTTCTCGCCCTGGTCAAATCAATGCTTGTGCGTTTCGCGGTGGCGGCCGCGCTCCTGGTGACGGTACCGCTGGCCTATGGTCGCATGGGCCTCATTCTCACGCTGGTGGGTTTTGTATTTCTTGTGATCATCGGAGGCAGGAAAGTCCTTCGGAGCGTTCTTTTCGCCGCTGTAGTCCTCGTAGCCCTCTTGCTGAGCATTCAGGGTGTGGCCGGCGAGAAGTTGCTGCAAAAGTTCGAGGATGACAACGGTTCGGCCGCGCTAAGAGTGGCCGCCTTCGACTGGTTTTGGGAACACACTGCGGAGTTTTTCGTCGGTGGCTATCCGGGAAGCAGGGACCTTAAAGGTGTGGGTACTTTGGGCTCCAGCCTCGAGAACGGCTATTTCATCATGGCTCTCATGTTCGGCATTCTGGCTGCCGTAGCATTCCTCCTCTTCATGGTGTGCCTTCTTATTGGCCAGGTAGATATCAGGGACCGGCAAAGCTGGCCGGGCGTCGGGGCGGCCGCGCTGGTGATCGTAGCTATCAATGGATACAGCTCCATTGGTGCGAACTCCATAGACATCCATCTCTTCTGGTTTGTCCTCTCCATGGCGAGTTACCGTTTCCCCCGCACACCTGACGTGATGCAGGACCTCCCTCATGCCTCGTTTAACCGCCTCCCTGTTCCGGACAGATCGTGGGCCCTTCCGGTAAAGGGAGTGCTGGCTTGATGATGAAGCTTGGAGGGCTCGGCAGGAAGAGTGCGGCCGCTGCTGGTAAGGAAAGCCATGGCAGCCGTATCTTTTTTGCCGTAGCCGGCTCGGCCATTACGCCTCTCATGTCCTTGGCAACGGCCCCAATACTGGCTCAATTCCTCGGTGTTAGCGGGCGCGGAGAGCTTGCTGCCGGAACTGCTCCCATGCTGTTCGCGGTTGCCGTTGGAACGCTGGGCATGCCGGAGGCTTTGACTTTTTATATCGCAAAACAGGCAAGGGGTGCCCGCAGGGCCGTACTTCGCGCATTCGGCATCCTGACGGTTCTTGGTGCAATCGCAGGGATTCTTGTGGCCTTAGGCGCCCCGGTCCTCGCTGATGGCAACACCGAAGTGGAGCAGTTGATCATGACGACGGCGGTTCTGACCATCCCCACCTTCTGGGCTGCGATCCCCAACAGCGTTCTCGCCGGTACCCATGCTTGGAAGCGGTCAGCCGTGATGGATTTGGTTCTCTCCGTATTCCGGCTGGTTCTCCTTTCCGCTCTAGCCGTGTCTGGTCATTTGGTTCCCTTAACGGCAACTTTTGTGATGCTCGGCCTTCCGTTGGTGAAGGGCTTCATGACTTTGCCTCACCTGGTTGGATACTTGCGAGGAACCGGAAACGTCACCGCGAAAAGAGTCCGTTTATTGAATTATGGGTCTCGACTATGGGTTGGCTCCTTGGCAGGCGTCATGCTGCTGCGCCTCGATCAGCTCCTGATGATTCCGTTGGCAGGCCCTGCTCAGTTGGGCCTATATGCCGTTGCGGTCAGTTTGGGTGAAGTACCCGCTGCGCTTGCCGGGGCAGTTCGCAACGTCGTGTTTTCCTCGGACGCGGAAAGCTCCCCCGATCGTGATGACACGCACCGTCTTCAGCAGACCGCCCGCCTGACTTCTGCCGCGGCAGGCTTGGTGAGCATAGGCATTGCTTCGGTTCTGCCGTGGGCAATTCCCATGTTTTTTGGCGCATCATTTGGCGATGCGATTTCTGTCGCCTGGGTGATCCTTGCGGCGGTCACCTTAGGGACCGCCGGCTCAGTAGCCGGGGCTGGATTAAGTGCCCGCGGACGCCCTGGCCTCCGCAGCTGGGGAATGGTGGTTGGAGCCATCGCCAACACCGCAGTCCTCTTCATGACGGTACCCGCACTGGGTGCAATGGGAGCAGCCCTTTCCACCTTGGTGGGCAACGTCGTAGCCGGGACCATGAACATTCTCTGGCTGCGCACACACTTCGGAATGGGCTTCCGAGGCTTCTATGGGCTTAGATCCCAGGACTTTCAGCTCGTGCTTCAAACGCTGGCAAGAACTACAGGAAAGAAAAAAGTACATGCGTTCTCAAACTAGTCCCGGCCGGCGCCTCGCCTTGGACAGTGCACTGCCCAGGGTGCCACGGCTGGTGTATAAAGCAGCGCTGATATCCGGCCTGCGGCTCCGGAACCGCTTTTCCCGGCGAGGAGTCAGGGGAACGGCCGGCGTTGCCGTGAGCATGACGTCGTACGGGCGTCGGCTGGAAATCGTCGCGCACGCCCTGGAATCCATTGCGGCCGGTTCGGTGCTTCCATCCCGAATGATCCTTTGGGTGGACGAGCCGGATTTCGAGGCGGCCAGGTATCCCATGCTCCAGCGGCTGGAGAATCGTGGGCTCGAAATCATCCGATGCGAGGACCTTGGACCACATAAGAAATACTTCCCATACTGCCGGGAATTCGCCGGCGATGGCCTATCGCTGGCTCTTGCCGATGACGACGTCATGTATCCCCATCGTTGGCTCGAGGGCCTCATAAAAACTGGGGGACAAGGAGAGATCCCTGGCTATAGGGCGCACAGAATCGCTACCGATCCGGCCACAGGCGGCATCACACGCTACACCTCATGGAAAGCGGCAGCGGTGGGTTCAGCGAACCACGCGAACTTCGTCACTGGGGTGGGAGGAATGCTTTTGCCTCCCCGGTTCCAGACCCAACTGAGGGATTCCGGTACTTCTTTCCTGGAAGTGGCCCCCCGTGCGGACGACATCTGGCTGAATGCTTTGGCAATCAGCCATGGGTATCGACGCCGGGTGGTTGATGCTGCCGGTCAACACCTCACGATCTACCCACGGTCCCAAGAGCAAGGGCTGCATAACGAGAACGTGAGCGAAGGAAAAAACGACACCCAATTGGCTGCCGTCTTTGGTCCCGAGCACATCGCCATCATCACTGACGACACCACCAACAGGCCATGACAGGACCAACATTGAACACATCCACAGGCCCCACGGAAACGGTCCTTGTTCACCCCTTTGGGAACGAGAATGTGCGCCAAACCCTCACCGCGCTCAGTGAGCACAACCAACTCTCCGCTTTCGTCACATCGATCGGCTGGACTGATCCGGTGGCATTGTCCTGGCTGCGGCCCGCAAGATCGCTGGTTGAGCGAAGGCTGTTTCCCATGATCGCGAACCATCAACTGAAGGTTACGCCGGCTAGTGAACTTGTCCGCAACGTTCTCCTCCGTGCACAACCGGCACCCTTGAGACGGCTTGGATCGGCATCGGGCCCGCTGTCCGCCCACTGGGTTGCCGAGCATGTTCAAACCAAGGCGATAACAGCCCTTGACCGGCTAAAACAGCCCAACGCCGTCTACGGTTACTCAACCTTCGCTTCCAGAGTCTTCAAGGCTGCGCAGAATCGTGGCATGGAAACCATCCTGGAAGTTCCGCACGTCCATTGGGCCACCACCAGGAGTTGGGCCGGTGAACTGGAACGAGTGGCCCCCGAGTGGGCAATCACAGCCCGCCAGGACCTGTTCCGCAGCAAGGTCCATCACATGGAAGACCTTGAGCTTGCGTTGGCGAGCCGGATCATTTCACCCTCGGCCCAAGTAACCAAGAGCCTGCGGGCGGCTGGTGTGGATAGCCACATCACCGAGATTCCTTACGGTTGTCCTGATGTGGATCCCGGACAGTTCCCGCTTAAGTGGGACGGGAAAGGCCCGCTGAAAGTGTTGTTTGTTGGCCGCATCGTAGGCATGAAAGGGATCGCGGACGTGGTGTCCGCAGCGAAGTCGCTCCGATCCGCCGTCCACGTAACAGCTATTGGCCAGCTCCCTGGTGAAACGTTCCCTGCCCTTGAAAACATGCTCGGAACCGTGGATTACCGCGGAACCATGCCAAGAACAGACATTCTGCGTGAAATGCGCAGGCACCACGTGCTGTTGCTGCCAAGCCTCGTTGAAGGCCGTTCCCTGGCAGCCTTGGAAGGACTGAGCCAGGGCTTGCCCGCGGTGGTCACGGCCGGCAGTGGCGTAGATGACCTTGTAGCCCACGGCGCGGGAGCTGTTGTGGATCGTTTTGCGCCCGAGCAGATTATTGCCGAACTCCAACGCTTTTTGGATGATCCCAGACTGGTGGAAGAGCGGAGCGCCCAGGCCTTGGAGGTTGCCAGAGCCTCCGGCTGGGGTCCATTTCGCGAGGAAACCATTCAATTTCTCCACGAACTAGGCAGTGGTGTTCGTGGTCAATAAGCTCCAGCAGGAACAAGCACCGCTGAGAATCGCTCTGGTAGCGCATGTGTTTCACCCGAGCGTGGGCGGGGTGGAAATTACCTCGGACATCCTTGCCCGTGGCTTCATGCGGCACGGTGCTGAAGTCACGGTGATTACCAACACCCCAGAGGGACAATCGGCCCGGACCTTTCCCTATGACGTCATCAGGCGGCCATCTCCCTGGCGACTGTTAGCGCTACTGAACAGAGCCGACGTCGTATTCCACAACAACCCGGCCATTTCCCTGTGGTGGCCGCTGGCACTGATCCGCAAGCCGTGGATGGTGACCCTCAGGATGTGGGTGACCATGCCAGGGCAAAAGCTGTCCCCGGTCCAGCGGCTGAAGTACGCCGCCAAGTACTGGATCATCGGGAGGGCAGATGTCCTCGTAGCCAACAGCAAGGTTCTGGCAAATCATGTTGAAGGGGACGTTGAAGTCATTCCGAACAGCTATAGGAACCAATTCTTCTCTGTGCTCGACGACGAAGACGCTCCAGTGCGCGCACCGTTGGGAATCGCGTACTTGGGCCGTCTCAGCGAGGACAAGGGCGTTGACCTCCTGATTCAGGCGGCAGCTGAACTGCTGGGAGAAATAGACGGCTTCACGCTCACAATCGTGGGGGACGGCAGTGATCGTGAACGCCTTGAAACCCTCACGGCTGAGAGCGGACTGGCTCAGGCGGTGCACTTCGTCGGCTCCCAAGGGCCCGAGGAAGTCAACCGGATCCTGAACCGGAACTCCATTGTGGTGATACCCAGCCGGATGCCCGAGCCTTTTGGAACAGTGGCATTGGAGGCCGCCGCCGCAGGATGCGTGGTGATTTATGCAGATCACGGCGGCCTCCCTGATGCCGCCGGGCGTCAAGCCGTGGGCTTCACGCCCCTTGATCCAAGGTCATTGAGCAGCCGGCTGAGGGAACTGCTGATCAATCCCGAGGACGTTGCTGTTCGGCGAACGGACGCCCTGGCCCATGCGGAACAACACAAAGAGAGCGTCATGGTGGACCGCTATTACGCGGCGATCGAGCGCACCTTAGCCACCTCCAATCGCGGCAGGAACTAGTAGGAATTAGATGAATATTGTGCAGGTAGTAACCCTTGTCAGCCCGGACGGAGCTTACGGCGGGCCCGTTCGGGTTGCACAAAACCAGTCCTCGGAGCTTTCACGGCGCGGGCACCACGTCCAGGTCTTCGCTGGCGCACGCGGCAGGGTGGACAGCGCGTACTTCGGCCCAGGGGTAAGGACCCGGCTCTTTGGAGCCCTCCGCATCATCCCTGGAACCGGGTTCGCCGGTCTCTGCGCTCCCCGGATGCTGCCGTCCCTGTGGCGGGCGCTCAAGGAGGCAGATGTTGTCCATCTGCACTTGGCCCGCGATCTTGTGATGCTTCCGGCCGGGCTCCTCTGCCTGATTCGCGGTACCCCTTTTGTGGTGCAAACGCACGGGATGATCGACGCATCCGAAAAGAAGCTGGCCAGAGTGTTGGATGGGCTCCTCACCCTCCGTGTGCTGCGCGCGAGTCAGCGGTGTTTTTGGCTAACGCCCGAAGAGCACGCGTCCTTGGAAGTGCTTCTGGGCCGGGGTCATGGATCTTTTGAACGGCTCGTCAACGGAGTGCCTCTTGCCGATGCCACGCTGGAGTACAGCCATGGATAAGGCGAATGGATCCATCGAGTTCCTTTACCTGGCGCGGCTGCATAGTCGCAAACGGCCAACGGTCCTGGTGAAAGCTGCTGTCACGCTGGCCAAGAAATTAGACCAACCCATGGAGGTCTCTTTTGTGGGACCGGACGAAGGCGAGGAGTCCAAGGTGCGGCGCCACATACACGACGCCGGGTCCCCGGACTGGATTCGGGTTGAAGGGCCGCTGGAACCCGGCAGGACCCTTGACCGCATGCGAAAAGCATCCGTGTATGTGTTGCCCTCGGTTGACGAACCGTTTCCCATGAGCGTCCTTGAAGCCCTGTCCGTTGGAGTCCCTGTGATCGTGACCGACAGCTGTGGACTTGCGCCTTTCATTGCCGAGTCAAGTGCGGGGATCGTCACAGACCCTAGCGTCGAATCCCTTTGCGAGGCCATGCGCCGTCTTATGGAAGAGCCAGGGCTAAGGGAGTCCGCAGCCAAGGCCGCTGTAGCTTTGGCGAGGGAAAAATTCTCCATGCATGAGGTCACCAATCAGCTTGAAGACGTCTACCAGAGCCTGGACAGTCACTCAGTGGACAGATACTCAGTGAGGCGGAAACGTTCCGCACTGAAGCGGCCGGTCACGGAATCCGGGGAACCACCACAAGATACTGACGCGCCCCGGGAAGCCCACGGAGATTCAACTGACCCGGACCACGTAGTGGCACCGCTTCATGACCAGTTCTGGAAAAGAGCTCACGCCGTAGGGCAGGTTCCGGCTCCGGGTGAAGAGCGCACGGTGATCCTCAACCTGGAACGCGGCTCCCCGCTGGTCCTTCAGGGTTCGGCGGCCGTGATCTGGGAGCTCATTGACGGAACGCGCACCGAAACCGGCATCCTCAAAGAGTTGGCCGGTATCTATACCGGCGCGGACGAGCGTTTGATGGCCGCACAAACAAGGCAGTTCCTGGCCGGCCTTTTCCTGCAGGGCCTTGTTGAGACCAGCCATGGCCCCTCTGCCAGCCTGCCGGACCAGCCAACGGACCCGTAACCCGGTCTACGCACCCAGACCCGGCCCACGCACCCGTCCCGCATTAGAGGTTCTCAGTACTCGGCGGCACTACCGAGACTGACAACTACAAGTCTTGGAATAGTACGCACTTGGCATGCATGGAGAGGACCACACACTTGCTGCAGGACGATAAACCCCAAGGGATGTCAGGCAATGACCTCCTTTCCGTAGTCCGCTCACATTGGCTGGGGATCCTGCTCATCACAGTGCTGATGGTGGGAGGATCCCTGGGCTGGTACATCCTGCAGCCCAAGGTTTACTCCGCCGAATCAAGCGGCATAGTGGTGGCAGCAGGGGCCGAAAACCTCGGCATGTCCCTGGCCGGAGATAGCCTCGCCAAGTCGAAAGCCAAGGGCTATCAATCGGTGGGTGAGTCCATCCTGGTAGCTGAGAGCGTCATCAAGTCCTTGGGCTTGAAAGATTCGGCCCCGGACATCACCAAGTCGATCACCGTGAGCGTTCCCTTGGATTCGGTGGAGATCCGCGTGAGTGCGCGTTCATCTGATCCACAAATTGCCCAGAACGTGGCCGATGCGTGGGTGACAGCCTTGGCGGCCCAGGTCTACGAACTGGACAAGGGAAACGCGAGCCCGGGCAGCGAGCCCGTCACCAAGATTGTCCCTTTGGCCAAAGCGAGCCTGCCCTCGGCCCCCGTGTCACCGCTTCTTACAGCAACCATGGGAATTGGGCTGGCGGCAGGTTTGCTCCTTGGCCTGGGCTACGCACTGGCCCGCAACCACTTGGACCGGAGGATTCGGGCGGCGGCTGAGATCGAGCGACTGTTCGGCTTGGCCGTGGTGGGTACCCTTCCGCTGGATAAGAGGCTCAGTGAAAAGTCGAGCGTCCTGGAGAACACCGCCGGAATTCATCGAGTTCCCGGTGGACACGCCATGGCTGAAGCGTTGAGGGAGTTGCGCACCAACTTGAACTTCATTGACGTGGACAACCCTCCCAGAATCCTCCTGATTACCAGTTCGCTGCCCTCCGAGGGCAAGAGCACTGTGACCAGCAACCTGGCGGCGACAATCGCCGCCGCCGGCAGGGACGTCATTGTTGTAGATGCGGACCTTCGGCGGCCAACGGTTCATAGCGTTTTTGGCGTCCTGCCCGACGTTGGTGTGACGGACGTTCTTTCAGGCCGGGCGTCCATCGACGACGTTCTTCAGGAGTGGGGGCCCAATCCACACCTCCGGATCCTCACTGCGGGACGCATCCCCCCGAACCCGTCCGAGCTCCTTGGTTCACGCGCCATGGAACACCTACTCCAGGAACTTTCGCAGCGTGCAATTGTCCTCATTGATGCCCCGCCGCTACTCCCTGTCACGGACGCGGCTGTACTATCCCGGGTGGCGGACGGCACGCTTGTAGTTGCCAGGGCGCGCAAAACAACCAGGGACACGCTTTACCGTGCACTCGGCAACCTCACCCGCGTCCGTGGTCGCGTGCTGGGCATCATTCTGAATTGCGTTTCCACCAAGGGACCCGGAGACCAGAACTACGGCTATTACGGCGCGTACGGAAGCGCGAACGGCCCTGAGGCGCTTCCGGCCACAGTCGCTGTGAATTCGTTACCTGAAGGCCCTGACAGAACACCCGATCCTGATCCCCTCAGCAGCTGGCGAGCTCCCCGCAACGGGTCCAAGGGCCGGCGTTCCGCTCCGCCCTCTTAGTCCACGGCCGGGATTGGCCGCCTGAAGATCCCGGTCCTCCAGGCGCTAGCTGCGCCGGCAGCATCCAGCGGGGTGCTGCCGGGAGGATCGCTCAACTTAAACCAAGAACGACGGCGGAACCTCCCGCCGTCGTTCGCTGTGGTTTCGTGGTCATCCACTTCCTTGAAGAAGTACCCCAACCCGTGAGACCACCAGTGAATGGTCCACGCCCGGCCTGCTCGCAAGCCCGGCTAAATTAGTAGGCACCGTCTTTGGCAAAGACTGCTCTCACGGTTCGCAGGAGGTAGATCATGTCTTGGAACATGGACCAGTTCTCCACGTAATAGAGGTCCAGGCGAATCGAATCGTCCCAGGAGAGGTCGCTCCGCCCGCTCACCTGCCACGGACCGGTCAGGCCGGGTTTTACCAAGAGGCGCCGGTGCGCAAAGTCGTCGTAAGTTTCCACTTCAACGGGAAGGGGCGGACGGGGACCCACCAAGCTCATGTCGCCCCTAAGGACATTGAAGAGCTGGGGAAGCTCGTCAATGGAGTACCTCCGGATGAATCGGCCCACCTTGGTGACGCGGGGATCGTCCTTCAACTTGAAGAGGACGCCGTTGCCTTGGTTCAGCTCGGTGAGGCGGGACAATTGCTCCTCGGCATCGGTCACCATGGATCGAAACTTCAGCATGCTGAACACTTCACCGGACCGTCCAATGCGCGTCTGCCTGAACATCGCCGGACCAGAGCTGTCCACCTTAACCAAGAAAGCGACCAACCACATGGGAATTGCCAGCAGGATGAGCAAAACCAGGGCAGCGCAAACATCGAATCCACGCTTGGCCACAGCCTTGGGGCCCTCCAGATTAGGCGTGGTCACGTGAATGAGGGGCAAGCCTGCCAAGGGCTGCATGTGAATACGGGGACCTGCAACGTCAGTTAGTGCAGGTGCCATGAACATTCCGACGTCGCGCGCAGTGAGGCTCCAACCTAGTTGGCGCAGCGTGGGAGGGTCAACGTCCGCGCCGGATATAGCCACGGACCCCGCTGCAGCCGCGTCAACTGCTGCGAGGATTCCGTCCAGGCTCAGACCGTTGCCTATGACAGGAACGTCGAGGCCGTCCAGGGCCGGCCCCGTAGCATCCGGGGTGGTCAAATATGCTGCCACAGGCTGGTATCCGGCTGCTGGATGGGCGCGGAGTTGGCGAGCGAGATGGGCCGCGCTGTAAGCTCCCCCGATCACAAGAACACGCCGCAGATACTGGCCGGACTGCCTGCGCGCTATGAGGGCCCTCCGCAGGGTCCAGCGGCCAACCAGCAGACTGACTATACCGAGGGGCAGGGCTACCGCCACATAACCTCTTGCTGTGTCCAACTGGAGCACGTAGGAGATGATGGCGATGCCGCCAAATAGCCACAACGAAGCCGTGGTCACCCGCCGGTATTCCTCCGTACCGAAGCCTTGGAGCCGGGGCTCGCGGGTCCCCAGGGCGCCCAGTGTCACCAACCAAAGGACGTCGAGCACCAGGCTCACCAGAGGGTAGGGGGTTTGAACGGATCCTATGCCCAGTGATGGACGCTCCAGACCGAATCGGAGGAGCTCGGCGATCGCAACAGCCCAAGTGATGCAAAGGAAATCCACCAGCAGAATCTTCAAGCGGCCATCTTGTTCCACCATGCCATTGACCTGCCGTGAACTACTCACACTGTGAGCGGGTTTCTTCATCAATGTCACCGTGTTGGGTCATCTCTCTTCATTCCGCACAGAAAGTGGAACTTCTCCACCTTTCCGATTATGGAAGGGCCACTGACACGAACATCTTTGACTGCTTCCAAAGTACTAGGTGCCAGAAACATGCTCAGCAATTCATCACTATCTCCCACCACTGAGACAGCGCGACTGAGGACACTGACAGGTGCAAAGGTCGGGCTAATTTACACAGGTGTCAGATAGGCGCGTACTTATTGCTGATGGTGGAAAAGTTTGCGCTTTTCCCTTGATCGGAGGGCAAATTGGGAGCTGTTGCCTACAGTTTTGATGTTGACTTCATTCACAGAAATCCGGTGCTCAACAGCGCAATAGTTTCTGAGTGGCCGAGGAGTTCAGCGGCCACTGCGCTTGGCAAGGTCCACAGTTCATGGGCTTCTTTTTCACGGGAACATCCAAGGGCTGCCCACTGGATAGTATTGGACGCATTTTTTGATGATGAGTTCCCCCTTCCACTGAAAGTCCGCACTATCGCGGCAACGGGCCGGCGATGCATCGTCCTGGGTAGGGTGAGCTCAGTGCAGCGTTCCGCTCTCGCAGCAGAGGGCGCCGTGGCAATCCTGGATGACGATTCCACGGCTGCTGAAATACCGCGAAGGATCGAAGACGTGGTGGTTGGATCCGTCCCAGGGCTTCCACCAGAACCCAGCATTGGCACCAGGCTCACAGATCGGGAAATACAGGTTTTAGAGCTCTTCGCTCAACGGCGCGCGCTGACAGCCTCGTCTTTGGCCGCCGGGCTTGGGCTGCGCACCACCACAGTGAGGGGACATCTCTTCCGCGGCCGGCGGAAGCTCGCTGCTGCAGGGCTCAAATGTGCCACACGTGCGGAATTGGCAAACACCCTTCAGGAGATCGGGTACAGCCACACTGAAGCTCAATGGCATGCTGCGGGGCGCTGGTAACCACGCCTGCCCAGCTCACGGCACAGCCGGCCTGGCGATCAAACACTGACGTTCGCCCCAACAGCGGAAGGCGCCCAATTTTACGGTTGCAGTGGGCGAATTGGCCTCACACCGGAACTGTAAAAGCAGGCGCCATCCGCAGCGGGCAGCAAGTATTGGAGTACTAGTCGGATTCGGTCAGCACAACATTGACCACTGACACAGTAGAGGTGCCGTTATAGATCACGGACACTGTCATCGTGGCGGTGGACGGCCTCTCGCTGGAACTCAGGTTCTGTGTACTGACAGCGAATAGTGCAACCCCATCAGCCCCGGTAATAACAGTGACGCTGCGGCTCTGATCCGACTCGGGGCCACCATTATCAGGTGCCGGGTACGCGTAGATACCCAGGACGTCACCGTCTTCATTCTGCCCTGAAACGGTCACGGTGACGGCCGCTCCTGCAACAGGGTTTCCGTTGGCATCCTTTACGGTGACGGGGAAGTCATATGCTCTTTGATCGAGGTCCTCTTCGAAGCTCCCGTAGTGGTGGTCGCCCTTCCAATTGCTGATGACCGTCCCGGTACCGGGCGTCACCACTACGGGCGGGAGGGAAGCGGCCAAGGCGGGAGTTGCCGCGGCTATGGCCATGGCGGGCACGCTCCAAGCTGTGCCGATAACTACTTTACGCCGATCAATGGTTGAGTTTTTGGCTCCAGTTTTATCTAAAGTCATTTGTGCGCTCCTTCAAACCAGTCAGCGTGGCAGCTGACTGAAGTAATCTTTAACGGATATCTAGATGCAAACGGAACCTATCATCGTGCTTATTTAGCTGGATATTTTTAGCGTGGGATGTACTATGCAGGATTCTCTACTAGTGCGTGCGATTCCTGTACAAGAATTCCCTGAGACAGTAGTTCTTTCACACTGCTCAGCAAAAGGGCTTCGTAGCCTGGCGGAAGACCCACATGGGGAGCAATTCGCTGGGCGATGCCGCTCAGATCACCGGGAGTTGCCAAGGCGTGCCAGATTGCAGGCCCAATCCCTGTTATGCGGACTACGCCCCGATCCGTCATGACCACGAGCTCTGTGCCCTGCCCATCCGGCAACGGAAGCTCAACTGCGTCGAGGAGGTCAGCTCTGCTGAGGGTAGGGGAATTGGACGTATCGCCATGCTCATGACCTTCAGGAAGCGCCGGCTCCGCCCCCAGGACAGACGTCCACCTCTTGGTGATGGGCGTCCGATCAAGGAGTGCCGGCAGGACGTCGGCCAGGTCTTCGGCTTCGCGGTAGGTCACCCTGACAGCGCCGCCGGTGGCGTCCAGAATGTCGAACAAGCGGCTGACTGGCCGGCCTACTTTCCCCAGAGAGGACGTATGAGGCGCCAGTTCAATAATCGCTTCTGCATGGGAAAGCAGCGTGACCTTGGGAGCAGCGGCATCCCGGTTCCTATCCAGCAGCACCACCAACGCCAGTGTTGGCGAAGCCGGTGCCATCAGTAGTCCCAGGTCATCCGGGCTGATCTGGTGCTTTGGAGCGGGGGCCTCGTCAATTATCAGCGATAGCGGCTTGGCGTACGGGACGATCCTGCCGGAGCCATCAATGCCAACTGTCTCATCGGTGACGTAGCCCAGTTTGGCCCCAAGACGTCTAGTGGCCGTGGTTTTTCCCATTCCTGAACGTCCCACGAGGGCCACCGCCCGCCCGGTCTTCTCCTCGGCCAGCGCTGCAGCGTGGAGCATGACCAAGCCGCCGCGGCCGGAGGTGATGGCGGCCAAGGTAACGGCACTTGTGAGATCTGAGGCGAATTCCCTGAACGTCCGGCCTGTGACCGGCGTGGAACCCATCGCCGAGGATACCGTGGCTTGAAAGGGACGCTCATCCATGTGCTTCGAAGCCTGCACAGGATTGTTCCCGGCAGGCGGCAACAAGCCCCCTGCCTGATCTAAGCCGCAAGACCGATCTAGGCAGCGGGACCACGCTCGCCGCAACTTAGCCTCAAGTGCGGGAGTCACCCCCGCTTGGAGCACCACTGAGACAGCTGTTCCAAGAACACGGAGTTCCAGCTCGCCGGGGCCTGAAATGTTTTCTGCATTTTGTGCCACTTTTGACCCGCTGGTTTCCCCATAAATGCTGGACGCCCACTCTGTGGTCATGTTGTGTTCCTCTTCCCGAAAGTGGCTCGAGCCGGATTTCCCAGCTCGGAGAGCACTTATTGCACCGGCGCCGGTGTGGCCAAATGACTGGTCGGCATTACTGATTGCATGCAATCAATATCACTAAATACCGGCCAGCGTATTGGACCACCCATAACGGGCTACGTAGAGGCAAAGGGGTGTGACCACTGACGTTTGCAGGGTTCACATATTGTGGGTTTTTAGAGAACTAGCCCACCAGATTTTCGGCTGCACCGTCCATGTGCGCGATGATCGTTTCCCGCGCTTTGGCAGCGTTCCCGGTTTCAATGGCGGCCACGATGTCATTGTGGCGTCCAACGCTCATGTTGCGGGTGGCCCGTTCCAACCCCGCGAACATGATGGACATGCGAATGGATCCTTCCAAGGATTCCCAGGAGTGCAGGAGGGTTTCGTTGCCGGACAGGCGGCAGAGGGTCCGGTGGAATTCCAGGTCAGATTCGATCCGTTCTTCCAAGGAAGACTTGGCGGCCTTGTCCATGGCGTCCACTGCTGCACGCAGTTCTGAGAGGGCGGCTTCCTTATTGGGCATGTCACTGAGGGTCCGTGCTGCCAGCGATTCCAGGACGCCACGTACGGCGAAGATGTCCCGGATTTCCTTGACATCCAAGTGCCGCACGGACATGCGGCCGCGGGCGCCGGCGGAGATCAGGCCTTCCTGCTCCAGTTGCCGCAAGGCTTCGCGGAGGGTGCCCCGGCTGATCTGGAGCATCTCGGAGAGTTCGGTTTCCACGAGGTGGCGGCCCGGCTCAAGCTCACCACTGGTGATTGCAGTCCGGAGAGCCGCGAGCGCCTGTTCGCGCAGGCTCTTTTTCTCCAGTCCCAGCAGGGAGGCGGTGATGGCCATGGTTGGTGTCCTCGGTTCAGTGGGCAACTGCTAACAGTCCGGTGTTAAAAGTTGATACTACGGCCCCGCATCCTCTGCGGTGGGAAGTCTGCGGTGGGAAGTCTGCGGTGGGAGGTCTTTGAACAGCTCATGCCCTTAGGAGGGCTTCTTAAGGGCATGAGCTGTACAAAACACGAATGTCAGGCGAGTTCCGCCAGGACCTTTGCCACGATCCGGTCCACGGAGAGACCGTACCGTTCGTGCAGTGTGGGCAACGCCCCGGCGTCGAGGAACTGGTCCGGGAGCCCGATCGGCACCACGCGCTTGCCCAGCCCGGCGGTTACGACGGCGGAGGCAACAGTTTCAAACAGACCGCCCACCACGGTGTGGTTTTCCAGCGTCACGGCGAGGCGATCCGTGTTCAGTTCGGCCAGCACCGTGGCCGAGTCGAAGGGCTTGATGGTGGGCGTGTGCACCACGGCCACGTCCACGTTGTGCTTGGCCAGTGCATCGGCAGCCTGCAGGGCACGCATGGTCATCAATCCGGAGGAAACGAACACAACATCGTTGCCGCCTCGGAGGACCTTTGCCTTACCGAGTTCAAACGTGTAGTCGTATTCATCCAAAACGGTGGGCACGTTGCCGCGCAGCAAGCGCAGGTAGGTGGGTCCTTCCGAGGCCGCGAGCTGAGGAACGGCCTGCTCGATGTCCACGGAGTCGCAGGGATCCACGATGGTGAGGTTGGGCATGCCGCGGAAGATCGCCATGTCCTCGGTGGCCTGGTGGCTGGGTCCGTAGCCGGTGGTGAGGCCAGGGAGTCCGCCGATGATGTTGACGTTCAGGTTGGGTTCAGCGATGTCCAGGCACAGGAAGTCATAGGCACGCCGCGCCGCGAACACCGAGTAGGTGGAGGCGAAGGGGATCAGTCCGGTTTCCGCCATGCCTGCAGCGGCGCCGAACAGTAGTTGCTCGGCCATGCCCATCTGGAAGAACCGCTCCGGGAAGGCCTTGGCGAAGATGTGCATGTCCGTGTACTTGCCGAGGTCCGCGGTCAACCCGACGATCTTGGGGTTGGCCTCCGCAGCCGCAACCAGCGCATGGCCAAAGGGGGCCGAGGTGGTCTTCTGGCCTGGATCGGCGAAGGAGGCGATCATGGCCGAGGTCTTGAGCTTCGGCTTGGCAGCCGTGGTGGTGCTTGGGGCTTCAGTGGTGGCGCTCATCAGGCAGCCGTCCCTTCGTATCCTGCAGTCAGCTGCTCACGGCAGATCTGCCACTCGTTTTCTTCGATGCGCATGAAATGCGCCTTTTCGCGGGTTTCCAGGAGCGGCACGCCGCGCCCAACCTTGGTGTCGCACAAGATCACTGACGGCTGGCCCGAAGCAGCCGAGCGGGCGGCGATGTTGTCGAACGCTGCCAGCAGCGCACCGACGTCGTTCCCGTCCACCCGCTGGGTGTACCAGCCGAACGATTCCCATTTCTCGGTGACCGGTTCGGTGCGGAGCACGGTGTTGGTGGCACCGTCGGCCTGGAGGGCGTTGATGTCCACCATGGCGATCAAGTTGCCCAGCTGGTGGTGGTGTGCGCCCATGGCGGCTTCCCACGTTGAGCCTTCGTCCAGTTCGCCGTCGGAGAGGAAGTTGATCACCCGGCTCCCGGAACCCTGGGCGCGAAGGCCCAAAGCCATGCCAACCGCGATGGTCAGACCGTGGCCCAGCGAGCCACCGGAGATTTCCATTCCCGGGGTGTACGTGGACATCCCGGACATCGGGAGCCGCGAGTCATCCGAGCCGTAGGTGTCGAGCTCTGCCACGGGGACGATCCCGGCTTCTGCCAACGCTGCGTAGTGTCCGATCGCGTAGTGCCCGGTGGAGAGCAGGAACCTGTCCCGGTCCTCCCAGTGCGGGTCCTCGGCGCGGTACTTCAGCTGGTCTGCGTACACCGATGCGAACATGTCCGCTGCGCCGAGTGCCTGGCCAACGTAGCCCTGGCCCTGGACTTCGCCCATGTTCAGGGCGTGGTGGCGGATTCGATACGCGGCGGCCGCGATCCGGTCTATGCGCTCCTGCGTGGGAGCAGAAACGGCGGCCGTTTCAACTGATGAGAGAGTCACTGCTTTTCCTTCCGGAGCCGGGCGCGTACTGATGGGGAGAACGCGCCCGACGTCGATGGGTACTTTAGGCGTTTAGCGTCAGGGGAGTTTTGTTGGCGGCTTCTTCGGCGAGCTGACGCTCGCGCTTGCCCCAGGTTTCCTTGGTGATCAGTGCTGCCCACAGGCCGATGGCTGCGTAGACGCTGAACAGGAGGGCCGGGCCCATCCACCCCATGCTGACGAACAGCAGGGTGGTGATGAAGGGCGTGAAACCGGAGACCATTGCCGAGATCTGGTAGGACAGCGAGGCTCCGGATGAGCGGGTTTTAGCTTGGAAGAGCTCGGGGAACCAAGCGCCTTGGGCTCCGGCGAGGGAGTTCTGGCAGACGGCGTAGGCAATCACGATCGTGGCGATGATCAGGAGGAACAGGCCGGTGTTGACCAGCATGAACATGGGGATTCCGAAGAGGACTGCGAAGGCTGTGGACCAGATGTAGACGGGCCGGCGGCCTACTTTGTCCGTCAGCTTGCCCCAGAAGTACGTGGCGAAGATGCCGATGCCTGCCGCGATGCAGAGTGCCACCAGGGTTTCGGTCTTGTCCGCCAGCTTGTTGGTGTGCAGGTAGGAGATCATGTACGTCACGGACACGGCGTAGCCGGCGGTTTCAGCGATGCGGAGGCCGATGCCGCGGACGATGTTGCGCCAGTCGGTCTTGATGACCTCAACGATCGGGGACTTCACAATATCGCCCTTGGACTTGACGTCCTCAAATACCGGGGACTCAGGGACCTTGGATCGGATGATGAGGCCAACAGCAACCAGGACGATGCTGGCGAGGAACGGTACACGCCACGCCCATTCGGAGCCGAGGCCTACGCTGCTGAGGAAGACGAGGTTGGCGAGCAGCAGGCCTACGGGGAAGCCGGCCTGCACGATGCCCGTGAACTGGCCCTTCTTCCGCCACGGTGCGTGCTCGTAGCTCATGAGGATGGCACCGCCCCATTCAGCACCGAAGGCCAGGCCTTGGATGACGCGGACCAGAACAAGGAGAGCGGGAGCCAGGAGCCCCACCTGCTGGTAGGTGGGCAGCAGGCCGATGGCGAAAGTTGCCAGGCCCATGAGGATGAGCGATGCAACCAGTACCGGCTTGCGGCCCAGCTTGTCGCCGAGGTGCCCGCCGATGATGCCACCCAACGGCCGTGCAGCGAAGCCGACGCCGAGGGTCGCGAAGGAGGCCAGTGTGCCTGTTACCGGGTCGGCACCCGGGAAGAACGCCGTGCCGAAGTACAGTGCAGCGGCGGTGCCGAAACCGATGAAGTCATAGGTTTCGATGACTGCGCCAACGCCGGAGCCGACGGCGACGCGCTTTGCTTCCTTGGTTCCATGAACCGGACCACGCATGGTCAGAGCTTCATTGCTCATCTGTCTTTTTCCCTTTCGAAGAGTGCGGCGCTTCTTCGGCAACCTCACTGTCGACAGTCAACATAATACGACAACTGTGACGCAGAGCACCAGCAATGTCAACAGTCAACTTAGAAGGTTGACTGTTGACAGTTAACGAATCTAAAGTGGTGTTCATCACTAAGGTCCCTCTCCGGCGAGGGCCCCAACTTGAGGATCAACGACGATGTTTCATCAACGACTCGGCTGCTCGTCCATCAGCTTCCGCCACCAGGACCTGGCCACAGCCCTTCACACCATGCGTAGCCTCGGCTTCGAGGAGATCGACCTCGGCGCGCTCCCGGGCGTCTGCGACCATGTGCCTTACGTACTGGACGCCGAGGCAGTGGAGGCGGTTGTCGCCGTCGTCAATAACTCAGGACTGCGCGTCCGTTCGGTGAACGGGGACATCGGTGACCTAAACGCAGCGCTCGACGCCGGCGCCCAGCAAGCGCGCGAACGGCACCTCGAGATGCTGCTCGCCCTCGCTGCCAAGACGGGCGCGAAGGCGCTTGTCCTTCCGTGCGGAGCGATCGATCACGAGCCGCTGCGGAGCTTGGAAGAAGACATTGACCTTGTGGCAGCCCAGCTGATCCATGCCGCGGAGCGTGCCGCAGAATTCGGCATCGAGCTATGGACCGAATCCCTGCACTACTACCGGCTGTGCTGGAACACCGAACGGGCGCAGCTGCTTGCTGATCGGCTCGCAGGGTCCGGCGTCGGAATCGTCATGGACTTCAGCCACATCGTCGCTTCAGGCGGGGACCCCGTGGATTTTGTCTCCCGCTTCGGCGGCCGGATCAAGCACGTACACCTGCGGGACGCCGTGCCCGCAACGGAATACGAGCCCGGAAACATCAACCTCAGCGTCGGGAACGGCCAGGCGGACTTCGCTGCCGGCCTCGCAGCGCTAAGGGACCTTGGCTACACCGGCCATTTCTCCCTGGAACTCGAAACCCGGGACGTCACCCACGACGAACGCCCCGCGGCAGCCGCCAAAGCAGCCAGCTTCATCACAGACCTCATCTAACAACCACTATTCAAGGAGCACCATGACCACCATCCAGCGCACCGCAGTTCTCACCGGAGCTACCTCCGAACGCGGAATCGGCCTTACCACCGCCCGTCGCTACGCCAGCCAGGGCTGGGGAATCGTCATCTTGGACCTCGACGGCGAGAAGTCCGCCAAGGTTGCCTCCGAGATCGCCAACGAATTCAACGTTCCGGCCTTCGGCTACGAAATCGACGTCGCTAACGAAGCGTCCGTCACCGCAGCCCACGGCGCCGTGGCCGCAGAAATTGCCGCCGGTAACCTCCCGGTTGTGGGCGCATTGGCCAACATCGCCGGCATCACCTCCCCGGTCCCGTTCCTGGAAACAACGCTCGAGCTGTGGCACAAGGTCATGGACGTCAATGCCACCGGCACCTACCTGGTCACTAAAGCGTTCCTGCCGGACATGATCGCCAACGGCTGGGGCCGGATCGTGAACATGTCCTCTGTCTCCGCGCAGCGCGGCGGCGGCGTGTTCGGCAAGGTCCCCTACTCCGCAGCCAAGGCTGCCATCCTCGGCTTCACCAAAGCCCTGGCCCGTGAAATCGGCGAGACGGGCGTGACCGTCAACGCCATCACCCCCGGCGCCGTGGACACCAACATCCGCGTTGGCAGCACCGAAGAACAGGAAGCCGCCATCAACGCCGGCATTCCCCTGGGCCGCAACGCCACCACCGAGGAAGTCGCCGCTGTGATCACCTTCCTCTCCTCCGAGGATTCCGCCTACCTCACGGGCACCACCATCGACATCAACGGCGGCAGCCACATCCACTAGTCCCCCGCCTGCCAGACATCCAGAACCAGGACCCACCATGACAAGAATCTTCAACGATCCCGCCGACTTCGCCGATGAAGCCCTCGCTGGCTTTTGTGACGTCCACTCCAGCCTGGTCCGCCAGGTGGAAGGTGGCGCTATCCGACGCGGCCGCCCGGCAGCACCGAAGGTAGCGGTCATCACCGGCGGTGGCTCGGGACATTACCCGGCCTTCGCGGGCATCATCGGCCCGGGTTTCGCTGACGGTGCCGTGGTGGGCAACATCTTCACCTCGCCCTCGGCACAGCAGGCCTACTCCGTAGCGAAGGCCGCCAGCTCCGGGGCAGGCGTGGTGTTCACTTACGGGAACTACGCCGGGGACGTCATGAACTTCGGCATGGCCAGCGAGCGGTTGAACGCCGAGGGCATCCCCACCGAGAACGTGCTGGTTACGGATGACATCGCCAGCGCCCCTTTGGCAGAGTCCGGAAAGCGCCGCGGTATAGCCGGTGATTTTGTGGTCTTCAAGGTCATGGGTGCTGCCGCCGAGGCCGGGCTGGACCTGGATTCCGTGGTCCGTTTGGGACGCAAGGCCAACACCTTTACCAAGACCATCGGCACGGCGTTCAGCGGCTGCACCTTCCCTGGCGCAGACCAACCACTCTTCCGCCTTCCCGAGGGACAGATGGGCCTGGGGCTTGGTATCCACGGCGAGCCCGGATTGTTCGATACCGAGCTGCCGTCCGCCGTCGAGCTTGGACAGGAACTGGTACGCCGGGTGCTGGCGGAAACTCCCGCTGGCGGCTCGACGCGCCTGGCCGTCATCCTCAACGGGCTGGGATCCACCAAGCACGAGGAACTTTTTGTCCTGTGGCGCACCGTGGCTCCCCTGCTTCGCGAGGCCGGTTACACGCTGGTCATGCCGGAGGTGGGCGAACTGGTGACGAGCCTGGACATGGCCGGTGCCTCGTTGACGCTCACCTGGCTGGACGACGAACTGGAGGAGTACTGGACCGCTCCGGCACTCACACCGGCGTACCGCCGAGGTGCTGTCGGTTTCGATGTTGCTCCCGTCGGTACCGATGAAACTGAGGTGGATGCCACCGCCGCCGCGGACTACTCCTCCACAGACGAGTCCCGCGCCTACGCTGCCCAATGCCTTCAGGCGCTGAACACCACCTCAGCTCTGCTTCGCGATTCGGAAGCCATGCTGGGCGACATGGACGCCATTGCAGGCGACGGCGACCACGGACGCGGCATGGTCCGTGGATCCGCGGCAGCCAACGACGCCGCAACAGTGGCCTTTGAACGCGGCGCAGGAGCCGGTTCGCTGCTGGCCGCTGCCGGCGACGCCTGGGCAGACAAAGCCGGCGGCACCTCGGGCGTCTTGTGGGGTGCCGGACTGCGCGCCTTGGGCGAGCGGATGGGTGACGCAGAGATTCCGACGCCGGAAGTCCTCGCCGAGTCTGTCCGCGCCTTCGCTGACCGCATCTCGGCCCTTGGAAAAGCCGAAATTGGGGACAAGACTATGATGGACTCGCTGCTGCCATTCGCAGCTTCCCTTGAAGAACGCATCGCTGCCGGCACCCTTCCGGAGGATGCGTGGGCACTTGCCGCGGCTGACGCGACGCGGGCCGCGGCGTCCACCGCCAGCCTCCGGCCCCTCAAGGGACGCGCCCGGCCACTTGCCGAAAAGAGCGTTGGCACGCCGGATCCCGGGGCCATATCGCTCGCCATGGTGTTTACCGCCGTCGGGCCGCACTTCACGGCCGTTCCCGTTACCGCTGTAGCAAGCAACTAGGAGATTTCCATGCGAATTATTGTTGGTGCCGATGAAGCCGGCGTTGATTACAAAGACCGGATCCTGGCCGACCTTGAGGCTGACTCCCGCATCACGGAGGTCATAGATATAGGCGTGAACCGCGCAGATGACGACTTCACCAGGCCCTACCCCTACGTGGGAATCGCAGCGGGCGAAATGATCCGCGACGGCAAGGCGGACCGGGCAATACTCTTCTGCGGCACGGGAATCGGCGTGGCAATCGCGGCCAACAAGGTCCCCGGGATCCGGGCGACCGCTGCCCACGACTCGTTTTCCGTGGAACGCTCCATCCTGTCCAACGACTGCCAGGTCCTGACCATGGGCCAGCGCGTTGTAGGCGTGGAACTCGCACGCCGCCTGGCGAGGGAATGGGTGGGCTACGCCTTTGACCCCTCATCCGCATCAGCGGCCAAGGTGAAGGTGCTGAGCGACTTCGAGGGCTGCTAAAAGGCCTAGAGTGTCAGGCATGACCATGACGCTTTTCACGAGCCGGAATGTCGGATGGCTGAACTGATTCTGCTCAACGGGCCGCCCGGAATCGGGAAGTCGACCATCGCCGGGATGTACGCGGATCGCCATCCCGGAGTGCTCAACCTTGATGTGGATAAAGTGCGTTGCCTGATCGGGGGCTGGCAGGAGGATTTTCAGGCTGCCGGAAACCTGGTCAGGCCTATCGCGCTCAGCATGGCCACCACCCACCTCACTGCCGGGTACCCGGTGATTATGCCGCAGTACCTCGATTCGGGGGATGAAGTTTCTCTGTTCCAGACTGCAGCAGAGGACACAGGGGCCGCCTTCAGGGAAATCGCTCTCATGGATAGCCTTGAAGCCTCTGTTCAGAGGTTCTATTCCCGCTCGGACAACCAAAACCCTTGGCATGCCAGCGTGATCGCCATCGTGGAGCAGGCCGGAGGACCTCGCCTTTTGGAGTCAATGTACAAAGACCTCGGCAATGGCCTGGATACCCGCCCGTCTGCCACAGTGGTTCCCAGCCGAAGGGGCTACGTGGAGGAAACTTACCAGCATCTAGTGGATGCCCTCGCCCTGACTGCCAAATAAGCACCACAAGGGCCGCTCGGACGTTCAAGCTCCCGTCTGAGCGGCCCTTGAATTGCCGAACTACTTGATCAGCGCTGCTGCCTGATCCATGAGGGCGCCGACTGCTTCCGGGCCGCCGGCTGCGGAGTCGCTAGCGGATGCAGTAGCCGAAATCAGGACACCGCCCTTGATGGCGTGAGCACTGTAGATTGCTCCTGCCTTTCCATCCGGCATGACCATCAGGGTCTTCAGCGCCACGGTTCCGGGCACTTTGCCGACGCCGTCAATCTTTTCGGTATTGAGCGTCATGGTGTCGCCCTCCGCGGAGAGCGTCACCTTCTTGCACGCCTCAATCTGCGACTCACTCTTGTCAAAACTCGCCTGCAGCACTCCGGCGTCAACACCGGACGTTACTGCCAGGCTGGTGATGAAATCACCGGTTTTGGACCTTGCGGTGCCCGCTGACGTAGAGCCATCGATTGCCTGGTAGGCGCCGAGGGTTCCAAGATCTGCGCACCCTGCCGGCTCGATGTTTGCCTTGATCAGGACGCGAACCGGCTCATACTGAGCTACCAGATCCGGGCCGGAAACTACCTCGCGGGTGGTGCCATCGGATTCCTTGACCTGCTTCACCAAAGCGATGAGCTCGTCGTTCGTGTACTGCTTGGCCGGCGTGGGCGTGGGCGTTGACGTTTGGCTGGAGGGGGCAGACGCCGGCTCAGGTGAGGCGGTGCTGCCGCCACCGCAGGCCGTGAGTGCCATGACGGCCATAGTGGATGCACCCACAGCGAGCAGCAAACTATTCTTCATGTAATTTCCCCAATAAATTGATAAACACGGACAGAACCAGACTACTGTCCTGCCGCATCCATCAATGCCACTTCACATGGTGGACTAGAATCCCCCGCCGCCAGCACCCGTTTCGCCGGCCATGTTGGCAAAGCGGGAATAGTGGCCTTGGAAGGCGACCACAATGTCCTTGGTGGGACCGTTACGGTGCTTGGCGATGAGGATGTCTGCCTCGCCGGCACGCGGAGATTCTTTGTCGTAAACATCTTCACGGTGCAGCAGGATCACCATGTCGGCGTCCTGCTCAATGGAGCCTGATTCACGGAGGTCAGAAACCATAGGGCGCTTGTCCTGGCGCTGCTCGGAACCACGGTTCAGCTGTGACAGCGCAATGACCGGAACCTGCAGCTCCTTGGCAAGCAGCTTGAGGGCACGGGAGAACTCGGAGACTTCCTGCTGGCGGGACTCAACTTTCTTGCCGGAGCTCATGAGCTGGAGGTAGTCCAGGATGACCAGCTTGAGATCGTGCTGCTGCTTCAAGCGGCGGCATTTTGCGCGGATTTCCATGAGTGACATGTTGGGGCTGTCATCAATGAACAGAGGAGCATCGTTCATCCGACCCATGGTGGTGGCGATCTTGGACCATTGCTCGTCCTTGATGGTGCCCTTGCGGAGGTCCTGGAGGCCAATGGTCGCCTCCGCCGAAAGCAAACGCATGGCGATCTCATTCCGGCCCATTTCCAAGGAGAACATGACCGTAGCCAGGTTGTTCTTGATGGCAGCCGACCGCGCGAAGTCCAACGCAAACGTGGACTTACCCACGGCAGGACGGGCAGCGATGACAATCATCTGGCCGGGGTGGAGCCCGTGCGTCAGTTCATCGAGTTCATAGAAGCCCGTGGGGACACCGGTCATGCCTTCGCCGCGGTGACCGGAAGCCTCGATCTCATCCACGGTGGACTCCATGACGTCCTTCAACGCCACGTAATCCTCGGCCGTCCGCTTCTCGGCCACAGCGTAAACCTCGGCCTGGGCCTGGTTAACGAGGTCTTCCACTTCGCCGTCCTGGCCGTAGCCCATCTGGACAATTTTGGTGCCGGCGTTGACGAGGCGACGCAACACTGCCCGCTCCGCCACGATCTCCGCGTAGTAGCCGGCATTGGCTGCTGTGGGGACCGTCTGAATGAGTTCGTGGAGGTAGGCGGGCCCACCGATCCGGTTGATCTCACCGCGCTTTGTCAGTTCGTCCGACACCGTGACGGCATCCGCAGGTTCACCACGGCCGTAGAGGTCAATGATGGACTCGTAGATCGTCTCGTGCGCCGGACGGTAGAAGTCGTGCCCGCGGACGATCTCGACAACGTCAGCGATGGCGTCCTTGGACAACATCATGCCGCCGAGGACCGATTGTTCAGCGGGAATGTCCTGGGGAGGTTTGCGGCTCGAGTCCGAAGCGCGTGAGCCCTCGATTGAGTCCAAGTGCGTAACTGACAAAGCCGTCCTCCATTTGTGTGCCGCTGCAGAGCTGTGTTCTCTGGCGACCCGTAAAGCGCAGTGCGCGGCCACGGTCCGCCTGATGCATCTGACGATTTCAGGCGGGTCCGACAATATAGCCGTATCCACAAGTTATCCACAGGCGATTCCATGGAGCCGTCACAAGTGATGACTTTTAGGTAGCCCGGGAAACACGCTGCGGTAAATTCGTGCCCTCAATGGACACTTCAGACACGTTACAGCAGGTGCCGGATACCCCTTGTGGATAACCTGTGGAATACAAGCGCCACGTTGTGCACAGACTGTGGGTTACCCTGTGGATAGAGAAATTCTTTTAGCGGCATTAAGCCTCTGACCTGCGGAAACATTCCGCACACGCTGTGGAGGAAAGAAAGTTTTGGGTCTAATTCATCCACAGACGGACCACCCCAGAGGAGTGAAGACCAAAGGAAAATCGGGTGGAACATTCCCCAAATGTGATGCATCTTACAAAGGAGGCCTTAATTTGACAGAGCTCTCTCACAAGCCTATGCCAAAAGTGGAATGTGCTGTGGATAACCAAGTTCTGGCATAAGCTCTAGGCATGGGGATGAACTTTGGTGACGTACTGACGATTGTCCTTCCGCTCCTTGTCCTTTTGGGCTTGCTGTGGGCACTCACTGCGGCCTTCAAGCCGCGCGACACCGGCGTCTCGGACGCCGAGAGGTACCAGCGCGAGCTAGCAGCACGCTCGGCCGCGCACCAGGCAGCCCAAGTGCAGGAAGCCCTTGCCCTGCGCGCGCGGATCGAAGCTACGACCAAGCCCAGCCAGAACACGGCCAGCCAAAGCGAGCAAGCGCAACAACGCCCCACTCCAATCCAAGCCCAAACCGGCCCATCCCGGACTGCGCGGCCAAACCAACAGCCCGCCGTACTTCCCAATGGGCAGTTGAACCCCCAGCTCGCCTTCGAGCTACAAAATCTGGTCCGCAGCGGGAAAAAGATCGAGGCCATCAAAGTCCTCCGCCAGGCAACCCACTCTGATTTAATTACTGCCAAGAACTACGTAGATCGGCTCTGACAACGCCATGGATTCCATCCTCATCCCGCTCCTGATCCTCATTGCGGTCATAGCGGGCGTACTCCTTCTCATTCGCTCCTTCACCAAGCGCTCAGCTGAAAGCCAGGCTGATTTCGCGGCAGCGAATGCACCCAAGGATTCCGTGGAGTTGGCCAAAGAGTCAGCGGCCAAACTCAATCAAGAACAACACAGGCAGCTCTACTCCCTCATCGCGCAGGGTCAGGGCATGGCAGCCATCAAGCTCTATCTGCAGGCCACCGGGGAGGGCCTGCGGGCTTCACGGAACGCGGTCGGCGCACTGGCCGCGCATCCTCAACCGTTCACGCCGGAAGCTCCGCCCCGGGATTTGCTGGCGGACGAGGATGACGAGCCCGAGCGCTTCCCGTACAGGTACCGGGCAATCGTCAGCAAGGGCGATGTCACCCGGGAAGTGAGCAGCAACATGCTCAACGACGAGATCTATGGACGGATCCGGACCTTGGCAAAGAGTGGCGATGTAGAGGGCGCGGCGCTTGCTCTGACGCGCCACTCTGACATCAATATCAAGCAAGCCCGCGAGTTTATTGAACTCCTGGACGACTAGCCACTAGAAGTCGAACAGGTCTCCCAGGAAGCCTTCCTTCTTTTTCCGCTTACGCCCGTACTGTTCGCGATCGTAGCCATCGCGGCGGCCACTGTCCCGGCGATCATAGTCACGCCTGTCCCTATCGTCATAGCGGGGCTGCGGCGGCCGTGACTCAAAGGGGTTAAAGATGGGAGGCGGCGCGATTGGCGGTGCGGCGGCCGGCCGGGAAGGAGCGGGGATGGTCTCCGCTGCAACGCGGTCAATGATCTTGTCCAACTCCCCGCGGTCCAACCACACACCCCTGCACTGCGGGCAGTAGTCGATCTCAACACCGCCTCGTTCGCTCATCACCAGGTCAATGGAATCCACAGGACACTTCATGCTTGCCCCAACGATCGAACCGGCAAATAAGTTCGACCTAGCGGCCTGCTGAGATCCCCGCAAGCAGCTGTTCAAAAGGCAGCGACTCCAGAACCGGCGACTTACGCCCGGGCTGGGGTCCGCTCAGGAGCTGCACGAGTTCACCAGCGGCCCGGTCCACCCGCGACGAAAGGGGCGAGCCGCCGTCGTCGGTGTTTCCCCAGTCCTGCGGCCCGGCGAACACGCCGGTGGCAGCAATCCTGGTCCGAAGGTAGCTGAACAGTGGGCGCATGGCGTAGTCGAGGACCATCTGGTGGCGGTCGGTGCCGCCCGTGGCGCCAAGGAGCACAGCCTTGCCGTCCAGCGACTTTGGATCCAGGACGTCAATGAAGGACTTGAACAGTCCGCTGTAGGAGGCGCTGAAGACCGGGCTTACCGCGATGATGGCGTCGGAATCCTCGACGGCGGCAATCACGTCCGCCAAGCGGGGCGCCGCATAGCCGGTGACGAAGTTGTTGGCGATGTCCACTGCGAGGTCGCGCAGTTCCACGACGTCAATCTTTGCGTCGAACCCGGCCACGCGCAGTTGCCGCTCGGTGGAGGCGGCCAGCTGATCGGCCAAGAGGCGGCTCGACGACGGGACGCCGAGTCCGGCGGAAAGTACGGTGATGCGGCGGGTTTCCATGGCATTCTCCTGTTGCTCGTTCATTCAGTTTACATGCATTTGCATCTAAATCAATGAACAGGGCATTGCCCCCAAGTATTCCCGGCGAGCCCTACCGACTCTGAAGCTGCTTCAGAAAAGCGACAGTTGCCTCACTGATCTGCTGCTGGGCTTCCTCACGACCCACCGACGATTCGCCATCCCCGGGCTGAGCACCGTAGCTTCCAAAGAACGCATGATTTCCTCCCTGCACCTCCACGAAGGTGGAGTTCAGGGGCAACAGCTCGCGGGAAGCGTCAATCTTTGCTGGAGTGCTGAGCCCGTCCTCCGAACCTGAGATGGACAGCACCTCCAGGCCGGACCGGTCACGCATGGAATCCAAGGGGTAGGAGGCATATAGCAGCAGGCCGTCCACATCCTGGTTTCCGAGGGCAAAAGAGCTCGCGCTGACGCCGCCCAGGGAATGGCCACCCACAGTCCATGTAGAGATGTCCGGGTGCTTGGCAATTGCGCCACGGGCTTGGTTCCCGTCCAGCAGGCTGAGATTCAATGGCGTCTTGAGAATCACCACCAGCACCCCGGCGTCCACCGCCGGCTTGAGAATGTCCGCGTATGCCCGGGCCTCAACGCGGGCTCCCGGGTAGAAGACCAACCCTTTGGTGGGCGCCGCCCCGGAGGGCGTCATGGTGATGGACGTAGCAGACTCCGCCCACGTCACTCCGGCAATGGATCCCGCGTCAGCCGCGCCGGACCCCTGATAAGCAAAAGGATTCAGCCACGCCAGCATGGCCACCAGCGCCAGCACTGCAACCCGCGCCACCCACGCACCCACCGCCCTGGCAACGGACCGCTTGGGGCGCTTGTCGCGTCGGCGCCACAGCAGGACACCCCAAAGAACTCCGACGACGGCGGCCGTCACCAATAGCGCAGGGAGCAGCGGATGGCCTCGCAGAACAGCAGGATTCCCTAGCAACATCCACAGGGGAACAAGGACCAACGAGGCAACGCATACGGCAGAAGCCCAGAACAGAACCGGCTGGCGCTTGCCCGCGCTGAGCTGCACAGAGGAAGTCATAATCCCAATAATAGTTCCATCATGGAGATAAATTGAACTACTCACTGGTGGGACGGGCGCTACCGCCTTGGTGCATGCTCGGACAGGAAGTCGAAAGTTTTGTCCCGGGCCTCCCGCGCCTCGGCGAAATTCAGGTGGAACTGATACTCATGCGGCAGCTCAGGCTCATGGTTGGCAGGCCAGAACAGTTCCGTGACCTGAACCCCGGCAGTTTTGAGCCGGTTGCTGTAAGGAACAGATTGCAGCCACGTCAGCCCGTCCCCATTGCCGCCACTGATGAAGGTGGGAGGAAAATCATCGGTCACGAAGTCGATGGTTGACATGGTGGCTCCGGCGTAGGTGGCGGACCAGTCCTTGGTGCCCGTGTAGGCCCACAAAGACGTTTTGAATCCCCACGCAACAATCCCGCTGAGGTCAGCCATGGCACGGAGGTCATACACGCCGCAATGAAGAATGGTGGCCGCCAGATCGGATTTCTGGAGCGCAGGCTGGATTCCCATCAAATTCGCATAATCGGGGTTAACGGTCAGCGTGGTCATCTGACTGGCGAGCTGCGCGCCTGCAGAGTCACCGGCCAGCACGATCCTTCCGGCGTCCACGTTCAGCTCCGCCGCATGGGCCTTGATATAGGCCAAGGCCTCATTGATATCCCGCACAGCAGTGGGATAGGTGGCCTCCGGGGCAATTGGATAACTCATGCCAATAGTGGTGTAGCCCTGGTCCGCAATGATCTGGAGATAAGGATTAACGTCCCGTTGAGCGCCGGAAATCCACGCGCCTCCATGAATCCACACCACGGTGGGCAGCGGCGCGCTGGTCCCCTCGGGGCTGAAGACGTCGAACGTTGAACCGGGCTTGTAGACCACACCCATGTTGGTTTGCAATGGCGTGTCAGGAACATAAGGCGTCATCTCGTCAATGGTTGCCTGCGCTCCGCGCTCAAAAACACTACGGATCAACATGGCGGACGGCCACGGAGTAGCGGAAAGCGCCAAGGCAACAATCAGCACCACCAAGATCACCAACTCCAGCTTCTTAAGCCGAGACCACCGTTTCCGCGGAGGCCGCGAACCTGGATCAACAGTTGCTGTTTGTCCCGTGCTGGCTTGGATCGATTCCAACGGTCCCATGCATACTCCCCCGGTCGGTGCACCTGTGGACCATGCTAAAGCGCAAGGCCGGGACAACGAAGGGCAATCACACCGCGTTCCGTGGTCAATTCAGCGGCGACGACGCTGCAAGCGGATGGAATGCGACGCCCGGTCTTCGCGGATTGAGCTGCAGCTCATACTATGGCTCCGGTAACCTGACTTCGCCCTCATCCGGAAGCAGACTTTAACGGGCCCCCACCTTCCAGCATGAAAGAAGACCATGACACACCAGGCAATCGCTCCACTAGAAGGCGTTCGGGTCCTGGAACTCGGTAACTACATCGCCGCGCCAACGGCTGGCAGGTTACTGGGCGACTTCGGAGCTGAGGTCATCAAGGTGGAGCGGCCCGTCACCGGGGACGAACTACGCAATTGGCGCCTGCACAAGGGCACCACGTCCATGCTGTACCGCACTCTCAACCGCAACAAGAAGTCAGTGGTCCTGGATCTACGCACCGAGGCCGGAAGGCAGGCTGTGCTGGAGCTGGTGTCCAAGTGCGACATCCTGCTCGAGAATTTTCGCCCCGGCACCTTGGAAAAATGGGGCCTCGGGCCCGAGGTCCTTAACCAAGCCAACCCGGACCTTGTGATCACCCGCATTTCTGCTTTCGGGCAGACCGGCCCGCTGTCCGCACGGCCCGGTTTCGCCGCCGTCGCCGAAGCCTACGGGGGCTTCCGCAACCTGGTGGGCGATCCGGACCGGGCGCCGGTTCGTGTGGGCGTCTCAATCGGGGACTCGATCGCCGGGCTGTATGCCGCCTTTGGCTCAGTAATGAGCCTTTACCAACGCGAAGCACGACGCCGGGACTCGTCCAGCGCTGTACCGCTCACCGAGCGCATCATTGACGTCGCGCTGAATGAAGCCATGTTCTCCATGATGGAATCCCTCATCCCTGACTATCAGGCGTACGGCGTTGACCGGCAGCGTGTGGGTGGCCGCATGGAGGGAATCGCGCCTTCCAACGCGTACATCTGTAAAGACGGAGCGAGCATTGTGGTGGCCGGCAATGGTGACTCCATCTATCAGCGTTACATGCAAACAATCGGCCGCCCGGACCTCGCCGAGGACCCGGAGCTACAAACCAATGCCGGGCGCTGGGCCAAGCGCGAAGAGATCGACCAAGCAATCGGGGAGTGGACGGCCACCCTCCCAGCTACCGAGGCGCTGGCTGCACTTGAGGCGGCCGGGGTTCCCGCCGGACCCATTTACACGGCGGCAGATATCAGTGTGGACGGCCAGTACGCGGCCCGCAACATGATCCAAAAGTTTAGCGTCTCCACAGGTGAAGAAATCCTGAACGACGTCGGCTTCCCCGGCATTGTTCCAGTGATCGGGGAACAGTCCCTGCCCATCAGGAACCTCGGACCGGACCTTGGCGAAAACACGCAGGAAATCCTTGGCGGGCTCCTGAACATGGATGCCGCCCAGATCAGCGCAGCCTCGGGCCGCGAGGAAGCCGTATAACCATGAAACCTACTGAGAGCCCCCTTGCCACCGCACTGAGCGGCGCGCTCCTGCGGGACGTAACTCTGCGCGACGGGCTTCAGCTCACGGGCAAACTCCTACCCACCGAACAGAAGATCGAGACTGTGCGGGAGCTCCTGCGCTTGGGAGTGCCGGCAATCGAGGTGGGTTCCATGGCCCGCGCGGACCTGGTGCCCACCATGGCCAACACCCTGGAGGTAGTACAGGCCCTCACCCCCACGGAGCTGGAGAAATGCTGGATCTGGGTAGCCACACCCGGCCATGTGGCCAAGGCAGCCGCCGCGGGTGCACGGAATTTTCAATACTGCTTGTCGGCCTCGGACTCGCATAACAAGGCCAATATCGGGCGCACCACTGATGAGAGCCTGGCTGCCCTGCCTCAGGCTGTTGAGTACGCACATGCGGTGAATGGCCAGATCCAGCTCTGCATAGCCACCTCCTTCACGTGCCCGTTTGAGGGCGACGTCCCCCAGGAGCGCGTGCTCGCCATTGCCAACGATCCCCGGGCCGAAGGCACCAGGGACATCGTCATCTGTGACACCTTGGGCCAAGCTGTTCCGGCTCAGGTGTCGGAACTGATTGGCCGGGTACGTGATGAGTCCCCATCACGGCGAATCGTCTACCACGGCCACGACACCTGGGGCCTGGGCGTAGCAAACACCCTCGCGGCCATCCAGGCTGGTGCTGCCATGGTTGATGGCGCCTTGGGCGGGTTGGGCGGGTGCCCCTTTGCCCCAGGTGCCAGTGGCAACACCTCCAGCGAAGACATACTCTTTGCGACCCGTCCCGCGTGGCTCACCCCGGGTGCGTTCGGCGAGCTCGTGATTCTCTCCGAGAAGTTGCTTGCCTCAGTGGAAGAACCAAACCGCTCCAAGGCAGCCCAAGGCGCGCGGTCCAACGCCGAAGCCTTTGACTGGGTTATGCCGTCCGCTGTCCAGCCGGCATCAGGAGAATCCTCGTAGGCGCGGTCCTCGCTCCTACTTGCCGGCCCCACCGGCGGCCATGAGTTCGAGTCGCTTCAAGGTTTCCCGGTTCCTTACACCGATCACTGGATCCCTCAGGGCCTTGGGAACCATCTTGCCTGGGCCGCGCACGGCGTCCTCCGAAATGGAGACACGGCACTGACCGCCACCAAGCTCTTCAATACTGATGACGATCTTCGCTTCCCCCATGGGCCATCCCCTGGCGTGAAGCTCAAGGCGACGGCCGGGATCCACCGCGGTGACACTGGTGCTGTCATCGATGAGGAATGGCCACGAGCCCACGGAGTGGTGTAGCTTTGCGCCGACGTGCGGCCATTGCTGGTCCACTGCCCGGATTCGCGAGGCGCCCACCACCCAGCCGGAATAGAGCCACCCATCCTCGATGACCTCCCAGACATCAGCGGCAGGGGATGTGAACAGCTGCGTCACTGTGGACATGGCGTTCCTCTCTGCAAGCCATCCGGCATGGTTTGATACTAAGCTAAGCATGCTTAGTGTCAGCTTGCCACTACCCCTTTAGGGAGTCGGTTTGCTCGCCTTACCGTCCAGCCAGAGCGTGTCCGATTCGTCGCGGTGTGTCCCGTCCGATCCCACGTGCTTGCTGTCGATCTTCGGCCCCTTCTTGATGACGTGCACCAAGGCCATTCCGTGGCCACGCCCAAGACCGTAGTCAGCTTTGAGCCATTCAAGAATGGTCCCGGCCTTAAAGGCAGGGTCTTTGAATCCCTTGGCTTCGGCGATATCAACCAGTTGCCGCGGGGTGAGCCCGGTTTTGTCTTCAATAGCGTCGAGGTAAGCCTGGAACGACATCAGTGTCGCCTTTCGTTGTAGGCCGTGCGGCGGATCCCATAGGTACTTGCGGTCATCCTATCTGCCCCACGACACCACCGGGTGCCTTTGTTATTGACCGGCGTCCTACACTGATCGCATGACGAGCCGAACGCGGCGTTTCCCAGCGTGGGGCATGGCCCTTGCTCTGGTCCTGCCGGTTGTGGCTGCCTGCGACTCCAGCGGGCCCGGTATTCCAGGTACTTCCAGCAGCTCAGGCACTTCCAGCGGCTCAGGCACTTCCAGCAGCTCAGACACTTCCAGCAGCTCAGGAATGTCCAGCTCACCGGGCGCCAGCGGAAGTTCCGGTCCCATCACCGTGGAGGTGAACCAATCCCGGGACCAATACGGCAAGCAAGCCATCCTGCTGCAGCTCACCAACACCACGGAATCTCCAGTTACCGTCACCGGCGCCCAGCTCCGCTCCGCACTCTTTGAAGGGGTGATCTCCTGGAAGCCCTCCGAGGGCAGCCTGGAGTTGCCACCCCATCAGCCGAAAAGCCTTCCCACCGCTTTGCCGCCGGCAGTCTGCCAATCCTCAGAGGCCGCTAGTCCTGAACTCAATGCCACGGTCCTGTACTCAGCACCAAATATGGAACCCGCTGAGGAGGTCACCAACGCCACCGATCCCTTCGGCGTCCTCACCAGGAACTCCGGTGAGCTGTGCATCGCGACGGTTGCGGCCAGCGTCGCCTCCATAGCCTTGGACCCCGGACTTGAGGTGTCCGCTGACGGTGGCACCGCCGTCGTACGCCTTGTCATTACACCCACCACACCGAGCACCCGGGCCGCTCCGGCCGCTCCGAGCACTCAGGCCACACCCGGAGAAGACCCACACAGCCTGGTCATCGAAGCGTTCGAGGAAACCACGCTGCTGGCGCAATCCCCCACCGCCCCCTGGCCACAAAACATCACCGTGGGGCTAACTCCTCAGGTGCTCCCCTTGACCATCCGCCCCGCCCGCTGCGATCCACATGCCGTGGCCGAGGACAAAGTGGGTACGCTCTTGCCCCTGAGGGTGGCCGTAGGGGACAGGAAAGGCCTGCTGAAGATCGCGGCGCCCAATGATCTGCGGGGCAAGATCTACGACTTTGTCACGGCAGCCTGCGCTCCGAAGAGCCCAGACCAAACCGGCCAGGGGTGACTAGCCGAGCGTGGCCAAGGCGCCGGGAGCACACTCCACCCGGACCTTGACGTCAGCCTCAACGGACTTCACTTCACCGTCCATTTGGTACGGCAGGGGCTTGAGCGTGGTGAATTCGTAGCTGCTCACGCTGGGCTGATCGCCAAGGCCCTGAGTAGTTGCCTTCAACGCCGTCAGGAGGGTGCGCCACTTAGGCATGTGCGGGAAAACAATGACCTCGAACTTCCCATCCGACGGGTGATCATCCGCGTCACTCAATGTGGCGTACTTGGCCATTTCATTGATGTTCGCGAACACGAGGCTGTCGAACTTCCGGCGCTTCCCATCCGGCATGCGAATCCCAAAAGGTTCAAACTTTGAGAAGGTCTGGATGACGGTGACCATTTCCTTGAGCGCGCCTTTGCTGCCCTTTTCCAGCTCGGTGGCCACCACCGGGGTGAGACCGAACCCGATGTACGAATGTGCGTACTCCAGGGGCTCATTGTCCTTCTGCCCCGTGTTGATGCGTAGAAGATCGATGTGGTGGACGTGGCCCTCCGCAATAGCTTCTTCCAATGGTTTTGTTCCAATGATCCGGCTATGGTCGTTGGCGTTGCCCGCAGCCCTGACCGCGCAGACGGCGTTCGGGTTACCCGCCTGCATTACGCCGTTGACAACCTCGTTGTAGCCACCGTCGCCGCTGACCGAAACCACCAGGACATCGCCACCCGCGGCCGCAGCTTCCCGCGCCAAATCCACGGCATGACCCGCATGCTCAGTGGGCTGGAGCGAAATCCGGGGCTGATAGGTGAGCAGCTCCTTCAGCCTGTGGTGCAGCTGCTGCGCCAATTCAGGCGCATCCCCGGTGCTGTTGGGATTGAAGATGATGACAATCGACTCAAAGGTCCGTGCAGAATCCATATGTGCTCCTCCTAGGTGCGCCCGTTTAACTTCTACCCATTGCGCTGGGCGTCAATCAGGTGCCGGGGAGTGAGCTATGAAGGGGCGGCCAGCTCTCATTTGCTCGTCCAGCTCCTTGAGTTTGTCACGATAGGCCGCAACGGAGAAGTCGGGGACGTGACCGGCTAATCCGTGACGTGGCGCGCTCGTGCAGCGGGGCCACGCCAATCCCGCCGGTAGGGTTGCATCATGGGGACTGTCTTGGAGGCCGAAGGCCTGGTGGTTGGCTATGCAGGGGCGCCGGTTTGCGGGGAAGTTTCCGCCTCGGTGGAAGCCGGTGAGGTCCTGGGAATCGTTGGAGTCAACGGTGCAGGAAAATCCACGGTAGCCCGGACATTAGCAGGGCGGCAGGCCGCCCTGGCCGGTGATGTGAAGATCCATGGTCTGCTCATCGATCCGGACGCCGTGCCGTTCCGCCGGCAAGTTTCCGCAGTCTTTGACGACGACCTCTTCTTTCCATCCCTCACCGTCCGCGAACACTTGCTCCTGATCGCCCGCGGGCACTCCCTGGATGACCCGGAAGCCAGCGTTGAGGAAGAACTGGAATTCTTCGGGCTTCAGGGACGGGCCCACGCCATTCCGGATGCTTTGTCCTCCGGCCAACGCCGCAGACTCCTACTTGCAGCCGGACTCATCCGCCCATCCTCGCTCCTCATCCTGGACGAGCCGGAACAGCGGCTCGATCCCCGGATGCGGGTGGCCCTGGGTGAGCGGATCAGCGGACATGCCCAAAGCGGCGGCGCAGTGGTCCTGGTGACCCACGATCCCGCACTGCTGCTCGCCACAGCCTCCACCTGTTTGGTCATTGATGAGGAAGTCAGGGAGTTCGATCCTGAGCAGGGGGCTTTGATCATTGCCGGCTCCTGAGGTCACTGCCCGCGAAGATGCCCGGCAGAACCAAGTGCTGGCCGCCGAGATGGTCCGGTTCACCCGCAGATCAGCGAGGCGTTACAGGCGCAGCCGGAGTTCTTGGGGAACCCGCTTTGTTGATGCGTACAGCTGGGGTCTGGGCATAGGGGTTTCCCTGACCATTGCTGCCTCATTCGTGCTTGCCCTCCGCAATGAAATTGCCCTCCGAACCTCCACGGACAACAGCATCATCCGGGCGCAAGTGCTGGAGTTGCCGCAGCCGTTGCTCTGGACGTCCATGGCTTTTGCTGCCTTGCTGGTCATCAGCCGCCTCGCCGGGAAGCTTGGCCCGCTCTCCGTCAATGGAGCAGAGAGTACGTGGTGGTTGACTCTTCCCGTTGACCGCCGTCCCATGGTCCTCCCACCCTTCATCCGCAAAGTTTGCCTCACGGCCGGCGGCGCAGCCGTCCTGTACCTGCCCTTCAGCCTGGTGACATCACTTGATCGCACACCTGTGGAGCACCTCCTGGCCGCGCTCACCTTCGGCGCTGCCGGCGCCATGGCGGTTACCCTTGCTGCCGTGCAGCAGCTTGCCCTGCTGCGTCCGCGATCAGGCACAGCGATCACAGTGGCGGTGCTTTTCTGCAGCTCTGTCCTCACGGTGCTGCTACCCCCGCCATGGCCCACCGCACTGGTGGCCGTTGCCGCCGTCGGACTTCTTGCGGTGGTGGTGCCGCGCACCGGACGGGCACGCGGCGCCGAGCTGGTCCGCGGCGGATCTGTTGCCGGGCACGCCGCGGCGTCGCTGTTCATGATGGACGCCAATGAGGTGCTTCGAGCGGTTGGCAGCACCACGAAAAGGCTCGACGGCGGCCGTGCCGCAGGCTTCTACTCCCGCCCGGCCGCCGGGCCGCTGAAGGCATTAATCCGTGCTGATGTGGTGGCTTTCCTGCGGCTCAATCCCCCCGTGATGCCACCGATTCTATGGCTCGCCGCATGCACCTCAATACTGCTGGTGGAAGGTGGCCTTCCGGAGTTCGCCCAGTTGGGGATCATCGTGATCTCAGGCTGCGCCACGGCCTCGGGCATGGGTGCCGTGGCACGCAAAGCGGCACTGGTGCCGGAACTGGACGCAATGCTTCCGCTTCACCAAGCACTGGTCCGGACAAGCAGGGCACTCATGCCCTGCCTTGCGATGGCTGCGTGGATGGCCGTGCTCAGCGGAATTCTGGTTGTCCTCGGCGCGGCGGATCCTTGGCTGGTGCTAGTTGGCGCCCTGGCCGGTATCGGGATGGGGGCCGGGACTCTCCGTGCAGCCACCAGGAATCCTCCTGACTGGACCGCTCCCCCCGTTGAAACGCCGTTCGGTCCGGTTCCGCGGGCCCAGCTCGGCTCACTGATGCGTGGCCTGGATGTCACCATCCTGGCCATGGTTCCGGTTCTATTGGCTCTTTACCTGGGCTACGTCCCCGTTTCCGTCATCGCCGTCCAAGCGGTCTTCAGCGCGGGAATCTTCCTTCTGGTGATCCTCACCCGGCCCAAACGGATCTGAAGCTCCTAGAGCAGAACCGTACCTTCGATGCAGGTGGCCGACGCTCCCCCAACCCAGATCTCTCCGCCTTCAGCCTTCACGTGAATGCGCCCGGCCCTGCCCAGCACAGTACCTTGGGCGGCTAAATACTCCGCGGGCGCCCGCCCGCTGCCAATCAGCCACTGGGCCGCGCCGGCATTGAAACTGCCTGTCACGGGATCTTCCACCATGGCGTCGCCAGGGATGAACGTCCGGACTTCAAAGTCGACGCCGGAACCCGGCTCGTGCGGGCCGATCACCCCCACTTTGAGGTCTCCCATGGCATCGAGATCCGGCTCAATGGACAGGACCTGCTCAGCCGTGGCCAGCAGCACCCCGATCCACTCCGGGCCGTTGACCAGCCACGACGCATCCAGCACATCATCCTCGGATAGCTGCAGGCCTGCGGCGAGCTGGGCGCGGGTAAGGTCATCCACCGGTCCGAAGCGGGTCAATGGCGGTGCTGCGAAAGCCAAGCGGCCGGCGTCGTGCTTGACCCGAACCAAACCGGCCCCGCATTCCTGAACCAGCACACCATCCGTCTTGGGCATTCCGCCGGCCTTCAACCAGGTGTGGGCCGAGCCAAGCGTGGGATGCCCGGCGAAAGGGAACTCCTCGTTGCCCGTGAAAATCCGCACCTTGTAGTCCGCATCCGGGTGCGTGGGAGGAAGGAGAAACGTGGTCTCTGAAAGGTTGGTCCAGTTGGCGAAGTGCTGCATGGTTTCCGTGCTCAGGCCCTGGGCATCCACCACCACGGCCAGCGGGTTGCCGCGATACGGCACCTCGGAAAAGACATCCACTTGATGAAAAGGGCGGTTACGCAGGGCTTCTGAAGTCACCGCTGAAGGCTATCACCGGGCGCTGGAAGTGCCGCGCAGCGTCTGGAAGACTACGGGAATGGCAGAGAACAAGACCACACCAACAGAGGTTTCCGCGGCGGACTTCCTGGCCGCCGTGGAGCATCCGCAGCGACGCGCAGACGGTTTGGAACTGCTGGACATGATGCGTGCGGCTACCGGCCAGGAAGCTGTCATGTGGGGCCCGACGATCATCGGCTTCGGCAGCTATCACTACAAATACGAGACCGGCCGCGAGGGCGATGCGGCGGCCGTGGGTTTCTCGCCGCGCAAGGCCAACCTTGCCCTATATGGAGTGACCTACGGTCCGAATGCCCACCTTCTGCTGCCAAAACTGGGCAAGCACAAGACGGGTGCCGCGTGCCTGTACGTCAACAAGCTCGACGACGTGGACCGGGACGTTCTGGCCGAAATGATTCGCAGCGGGTACAAGCACGTCATGAAGGAACTCCACACCCCTTAACGCCTGCCGAGATTTTGGGGAACAGAAAAGCCCCCACCACCGGAATCCGGTGATGGGGGCCTCCCTTGCAGTCAGAGACTACTTGCTTGCAACGACCTCGAGGTCGATGACAGCAGAAACATCCTCGTGCAGGCGAACGTTAGCCGTGTACGAACCAACAGACTTGATGTGGTTCGGCAGTTCAACGTTGCGCTTGTCGATTGCGCCGAGGCCAGCAGCCTCAACAGCAGCAGCGACATCAGCAGGCTTGACGGTGCCGAAGAGACGACCGGACTCGCCGGCCTTCACCTCGAGCTTGACCTTCTTGGAGGACAGAGCCTGGGCCTGTGCCTGTGCAGCTTCAACAGAAGCGTGCGCACGAGCGGCGCGGGCAGCCTTGATGGACTCAACCTGCTTCTCGCCACCCTTGGACCAGGTCAGAGCGAAGCCGCGGGGCAGCAGGAAGTTACGTGCGTAACCGTCCTTGACCTCCACAACGTCGCCAGCAGCACCGAGACCGGTTACTTCGTGGGTCAGAATGAGCTTTGCCATGTTAGTTAATCCCTTCCCTTAGCCGCGGCCAGCGCCGGAGTAAGGCAGCAGAGCAACTTCGCGGGCGTTCTTGATTGCCTGGGCGATCTTGCGCTGTTCCTGAACGGTAACGCCAGTGACGCGACGAGCGCGGATCTTTCCGCGGTCGGAGATGAACTTGCGCAGCAGTGCTACGTCCTTGTAGTCGATGACAGTGATGTCAGCGGCCTTCAAGGGGTTGGACTTTGGTTTGGGCTTACGGAGTTCAGCCTTAGCCATCGTGGAGCTCCTTTTCTATGGAGCCCGTGGATATTGATCCACGGGATGGTGGTGTTCGACGGCGGGTGTCACCATGGTGCCTCTCGGCAGTTCCGGTGAGCGTCCGGCGTCGGACGTTTATGTGGTGTTTAGAAGGGAGGTTCGGAATCCGGGCCATTGCCCCAACCGCCAGCATTGCTGACACCGGGCGTAGCCCAGGGGTCATCCTGCTGTTGTGCGGGCTGGTTGCCGCCCCAGGTTCCGCCGGAGTTGCCGCCACCCTGGTTTCCACCAGGAGCGCCTCCTCCGAAGCCACCGGAATTACCGGCGTTACCGCCACCGAAGCCACCCTGGCCACCGCCGGAGCGCTGGGTACGGTTGACCTTGGCGTTTGCGTAACGCAGGCTCGGGCCGATTTCGTCGACCTCAAGCTCAATAACGGTGCGCTTTTCGCCTTCTTTAGTTTCGTAAGAACGGCTCTTCAAACGGCCGGAAACAATGACGCGCATACCCTTTGTGAGGGACTCGGCCACGTTCTCGGCTGCTTCGCGCCATACAGATGCGCGGAGGAACAGGGTTTCCCCGTCCTTCCACTCATTGGACTGGCGGTCAAAGGTCCGGGGCGTAGAAGCGATGGTGAAGTTCGCTACTGCTGAGCCAGACGGGGTGAACCGCAGCTCGGGGTCATTGGTTAGGTTACCGATGACCGTAATAGTGGTTTCGCCTGCCATCTACTGCCTCCTTGTTCGTTCCTTCGGGATAAAGATCTTGAAGGGGCTGATTACTCAGCAACGACCTTCTGGTCTTCAGGGCGGATGATCTTGGTGCGCATGATCGTCTCGTTGAGAGACAGCTGGCGATCAAGTTCCTTGGCGGTAGCCGGTGCTGCGGTGAAGTTCACCACTGCGTAGATACCTTCGGACTTCTTCTTGATGTCGTACGCCAGACGGCGACGGCCCCAGATGTCAACCTTTTCGATGGTTCCACCATCGGTGGTGATGACATTGAGGAACTTCTGAAGCGACGACTCTACGGTACGCTCTTCGACCTCGGGGTCGATGATTACCATCAATTCGTAAGGACGCATATGTGAACCCACCTCCTTTGGGCTAAGCGGTTACGGTATTTCCGTAACAGGAGGTTCATTTGCGATGCTGCGTTGGCGCTCCCCGACCGAAAACACGGCAAGAGGGCGTAACACAGACTTCAATATCTTAGTGCATCTCCTGCACTCAAAGCTATTCGGCGGGTTCATCGACAGGAAGCCGCCAGGTTACGTATGTGGATAACCCGGGTCTGCGGCACGGAATACTGGGGTCATGACCATAGTGAAGTCCATCATTCTCTTCGTGTTTGCCGCCGCTGCGGAGATCGGCGGGGCGTGGTTGATCTGGCAGGCCGTGCGTGAAGGTAAAGCCTGGTGGTGGGCGGGCCTTGGCGTCGTTGCGCTGGGCATCTACGGTTTTTTCGCGGCCTTCCAGCCCGAGGCCCACTTCGGCCGGGTCCTTGCGGCCTACGGTGGCGTGTTCATAGCCGGCTCGCTCGCATGGGGAATGCTCATGGATGGCTTCCGCCCGGACCGCTGGGACGTGATCGGAGCCGCCATCTGCATCATCGGCGTGGGCATCATCATGTTTGCGCCGCGCACCGGCAGCTGAGCTCGGCCCGCACACGACAAAACCCCCGGAAGGTGACCTTCCGGGGGTTTCTTTGTGCGCGGAGGGGGACTTGAACCCCCACCCCCTTTCGAGGACTAGCACCTCAAGCTAGCGCGTCTGCCATTCCGCCACCCGCGCAAGGTGATCAGGAGAAACAATGCTTCGTTTTTCTCCTTGACAGCGTCAAAGACACTAACACGAAGAAGGGCAATCCGTAGATTCCTGCTGCCACGGAAGCCCCGCACTAGGGTTGGGGCTATGGATGCAACCCCTCTTAGTGCCTTGGTCTTGACGCTCGTCTTCGCAGCCATCGCGCTCTACTTCTTGTACTTCGTGATCCGCGCCGGAGTCCGCGATGGCATCCTGCAAGCCGATAAAAAACGCAGTGAGCAACTGGAATCGCCGGGTAGTACAGACTTTTGAGCACCCCCACTGGCTAGTGTGAGGACATGCACAAGGTCAGGGTGAAGCGGAGCCGGTTGCGGTTTGTGATCATGATTCTGGCCGGCGCATCGGCCTTCGTGGCTACCGGCGCTGCTGGCAGTTGGGTTGATGCTCCGGCAGTGGGTTGGGCCGCGGCCGCCCTGGTCTACGTGACCTGGGTGTGGCTGGTCATTGCACGACTTGATCCTGAGGAAACTGAGCACCATGCCACCTCCGAGGACCCGTCCAGGGGCGTCACGGACTTACTGATTCTGATCGCCAACCTGGCCAGTCTTGCGGCGGTGGCCGCCGTGATCGTCGACTCCCACGCACAAGGAACCGGCACGCGCCTTTCCGCCGCAGCCCTCGCCCTGGCATGCGTGGGATTGTCCTGGATGCTGGTCCAAACGCTTTTCACCCTGCGCTACGCCCAGCTGTATTACCGGCAGGACGAGCCCGCCGGAGGTGAGGTGGGCGGCATCAGCTTCAACCAGGACCGTCCCCCGCAGTACACGGACTTTGCCTATCTGGCCACGAGTTTGGGTATGACCTACCAGGTATCGGACACCAATCTGGGCAACCACACCATTCGGCTTGAAGCGCTGAAGCACAGCCTGCTGTCCTACCTGTTCGGAACTGTCATCCTGGCGGTCACCATCAACCTCGTTATTGGCTTGGCGCAGTAGTCCAACCAGCGCCAGTCCAACCAGCGCCCCGGTAGCCCGGCAGGTGCCGCCGCTTAAAGCGGAACGGGACAGCCGCCGTCGAACGTTGACGGCGGCTGTCCCGATATGAATGCACGACGCCGGTCAGGAGCCGATCCTGGTACTCTCAGCTTCTCCGCCAAACACCGGAGTGGTGGGCGTCTTGGCCTTGTTGCGGTAGCGAAGCACGCCGATGCCCACCACAATGACGGCAAGTGCAAGCGAGAGGAACAGCGACTCACGGGTGGATTCGATGATGACCATGCCGATGATCAGTGCCACGATGGCGCCGATGGTGACCCACGTGAGAGCTGGGAAGAGCCACATCTTGAGCTCAAGATCCTTGGCGGCCGCCCCCATTCGCTTGCGGAGGATCAACTGCGAGGTGGCAATGACCAACCACACAAACAGCGCAATGGCACCTGAGGTGTTTACGAGGAACAGGAACACGGTATCCGGGGCGATGTAGTTGGCTCCCACCGTCAGGAATCCCACCACGGTGGATGCCAGAACTGCCGCAGCAGGAACGCCGCGCTTGGAGATCTTCATCCAGGCCTTGGGAGCGTCGCCGCGCTGCGAGAGCGAGAACAGCATGCGGCTGGCGGTGTACAGGCCCGAGTTCAGGCAAGACAGCACTGACGTCAGGACAACAATGTCCATGATGGTGCCGGCGCCCGGGATTCCGTAGAGCTCAATGACGGCAACGTACGGGCTCTTGGCCACGGAGGCGTCGTTCCACGGCAGCAGGGTCACAACAATGGCAATGGAGCCAATGTAGAAGATCAGGATGCGCCACACAGTGGATTTCACGGCCTTCTTCACGGCGTCCACGGGATTCTCGGACTCGCCGGCTGCAATGGTCGCGATTTCGGCGCCAAAGAAGGAGAAGACCACCACGAGGATGCCCGCCAGTACGGCGCCCGGACCGTTGGGCATGAAACCGCCCTGGTCCAGAAGATTGGCGACGCCCGGTGCGGAAACGCCAGGCATGAAGCCGAGGATGGCCACAATGCCGGCCAGCAGGAAGATGACGATCGCGGCAACTTTGATGGAGGCGAACCAGAACTCGAACTCACCGTACGACTTCACGGAGCCCAGGTTGGTCAGCGTGAGCAGCACCATGAGCACGAGGGCCCAGATCCACTGGTCGATTCCGGGCACCCAACGGTGCATGATGGCGGCGCCCGCTGTTGCCTCGATGCCGAGGACGATGATCCAGAACCAGGCATAGAGCCAGCCAATACTGAACCCGGCCCAGCGGCCCAGCGCCTTATCTGCATATGTGGAAAACGATCCGGTCTCCGGGTTTGCCGCTGCCATCTCACCCAGCATGCGCATAACGAGGATGACCACGAGGCCTGCCGCAAGGTAGGCCACGAGGATGCCCGGGCCCGCCTGCTGGATGGCGGCCCCGGAGCCGACGAACAGACCGGCTCCGATGACGCCGGCTATGGCGATCATGGAGAGGTGTCGGGGCTTCAGGGACTTGGAAAGCTGTTGGTCAGCGTGCATGGATCTGCGCCGTCCTTTAGGTTTGGGGTTGGCTTGCGGTGGTGTGCCACGGGCCACATGACTAGTTCACGTTAACCCGGCCCCAAGCGTGCACGGCTATGCAGATGAACAGTTTGCACAGCCCCAAACAGGGAGCGTGCACAAAAAGTAAACGATCAGACACCCAGTGTTTCCTATAGGAAACTTTTGTTACAGCCCTGAAATGACTGTTTGAGGCTTCCGACTAGATTGCGGTGCTGAAGAACAGCTCCGCGACAGTCGCCAGGCTCTTGGGATCCTCAACTCCACAAAGCTCCCGCGCGGAGTGCATGGAAAGCAGCGGAATTCCAACATCCACGGTCCGGATGCCCAAGCGGGTGGCAGTCAACGGACCAATGGTGGACCCGCACGGGAGATCGTTGTTGGAAACGTACTCCTGGTACGGGACACCGGACTCATCACAGAGCCTTGCCCAGAACGCGGCGCCCGTAGCGTCCGTGGCGTAGCGCTGGTTGGCGTTGATCTTGAGCAGCGGGCCGCCGTTCAGCACCGGCTTGTTGGCGGGATCGTGCTTCTCTGCGTAATTCGGGTGGACAGCGTGGCCGGCGTCCGCAGAAACACAGAACGACGCCGCTACGGCCTGCCGCCTCTGGCTCACGGTAGCGCCCAGGCCATCGGAAATACGGATCAGGATGTCTTCGAGGATGGGGCCACAGGCTCCGGAACGGGAGTTGGAGCCGATCTCCTCATGATCGAACGCTGCCAGCACGGCAATCGGGCCATCGGTGGGCGCCGCGGAGGCGTGCGCTATCAGCGCCACCAGTCCCGCATGTGTGGAGGAAAGGTTATCCAAGCGTCCGGAGGCGAAGAACTCCCCCTTGGCCCCGAAAACCGCAGGGGTTTGCGTGTCTGCCACCACGACGTCGTACCCGCCAATATCGGCAGCATCCACGGCGACGCCCTCAACACGGCCGGCAAGAAGTCCCAGAAGGTCCTCTCCACCGGGCTCGCCTTGGCCAAAAATGGGATTCATGTGCTGCTGCTTGGACAAGAGAAGCCCATTGTCATTGACCCCGCGGTCCAGGTGAATGGCAAGCTGCGGGAACCGAAGAAGCGGACCGGTGGCGGTCAGGTGCTGTGTACCGTCTCGCATCACCAGCCGGCCCGCAAGTTGCAGTTCGCGGTCCAGCCACGAGTTGAGGAGCGGGCCACCATAAACCTCGACGCCGGCCTGCAACCAGCCGAACTTGCCGGTGGTGGGTTTGGGCTTGAGTTTGAACGACGGTGAGTCAGTGTGAGCACCGAGGATGTTGAAGCCGGTGGTGGGCCCGGCATTCTGGGGCGTTACCCAGGCGATGAGCGCGCCATCCCGGATGACGTAGAAGTTGCCCGCGCCTCCTGCCCACGGCTGCAGTTCGTCGAGTCCGGTGAAGCCTGCCTCGTCCAGGCGGCGGGCTGCCTCGTGGACAGCGTGGAAGCTCGACGGCGACGCCGATACGTACGCGCCAAGATCCTTGATGTGGTCAACTGCTGCAGAGGCGTTCGAAGGCATGACCCCGAGTCTAGCCCCTCTCCTCACCCGGCCACCGGCCTATACAGTGACGTTAAGCGCGGCCGTATATCCGCCGGCAACGGATCCGGACATAGTAGCCAATTGGTATATTCCACCGTCGTCGCCGAACACGTTGTCCGAGGTCAGGGTGGTATTGGGGAAGTTCCGGGCACTGGATTCGTAGCCGGGCGTGGAGTAGACCTCTTTGCATGCCGTCTCAGTAAGGGCGATCTGCGAGACCGCCAGCACCTGGCCGGCAGCGGTGGCGTTGGCCATGGACTCAAAGACCTCGAAGTGGATGTGGGGCCACCGGCCGCTGTATGCGCCCGGGTAAATGGTGCTGAACGTGAGTTGCCCGTTGGCATCTGCTTCCTGCACGCCCCGCAGGTAATTCTCATTCTTAAGGCCGGAGTCGTACAGCGAGTACTTGCCGTCCTGGTCACAGTGCCAGACGTAAACAGCTGCGCCGGCCAAGGGCGCACAACCGTTGGCGTTGTCCAGAAGGGTCAGGGTAACGGTCAAGGGCACGCCTTCGGCTGTGGTGCCGGAGGTGCCGAAGCTGGACCTGATATCGCGCCGGACCACCCCGGAGGCTTCCAGCACGTTGGGGCCGTTGGAACCGTCGGCCGGGTACGGGCCCAACGTCTCCTCCGGAATCTCCACTCCGCACTCCGCGAAGGCGCGGGTCACCGTACTGGTGGCCGACGCTGTAGGTGACGCGGCCGCCGTCGTACTTCCCGCGGTGGGGGCGGTGGTGCTGGAAGCGCTCGACGTCGATGCGCTGCCGCCGCCCGTACTTGGCGTGCAGGCCGCCAGGGCTGCTGCCGTACCTGCGCCAAGGAGGACACCCAGGCTGCGGCGCCGGCTGAGAAGCGTGGAGAGGTCAAACTCGAGGCCGCGATCGTGATTGGGATGTGGAGTAGTCATGCATCCATGAAACGCGCGCCGCCTATGGCTTGTACATGCGGACACTGTGGCGAAACTCTGAAGGCGCGCCCCCTTCAGGGCGTTATGTGCAATATAAACATTTCTATATGCTTGTAATGCTCGTCACGTCGTGGCACGATATTTCGAAGAGACACTGACGGAAGGGTTCTCCACATGAACATCGAACTGAAAGCGGTACGTAAGCTCCGCATCCACTGGCCTATTTCCACGGAGACCATGACTCAACTCGCCAGCGGCGACCTCCACGTGCTGAACTCTGATCCCGGCATCACTGCACTACTGAATGAACTGCAAGCCACACCTGAGCTGGGTGGCTTTGGAAACTATCACCACGTTTTTGAATCCTCAGCAGGATTTGAGGGCTTCACCGTGGCTGAAGGGGCCAACCCCACCCTGGGCATTGTGGGCCAGCGGACAATCTCCCCCACGTTCGTGTTCACCACATACTTTGATGACTCCCTGGACCAGAGCACCGTGCAGTCACTTGTTCAACGTATTGTGGACATCCACCCGTGGGAGGTCCCGGTCATCGAGGTCTCGGGACCACTCAGCGTATCCAGCACCGCCGTGGCAGCTCCCGCACCATCACGGTTGGCCTCATGAGCTCGCCACTGTGGCAGGAGCTGGCGCCACTCCTCCTCAACAGGACATTTACGGACCTGACGCACGCCTTCCATCCAGGTCAGCCCCACTTTCCGCTCTTTCCCGACGAGACCCGGGAAGCCCTCTTCGATATGGAAAAAGGTGATGGATTCACTGCCCATAGGTACTCGATCGTGGGCCAGTGGGGAACCCACGTGGATCCGCCGTCCCACTTTGTCCGCGGTGGACGGACGCTTGATCAACTCCCCGTCCAGGAAATGATCCTGCCCCTGGTGATCCTGGACATCAGCAGCCGCGTAGCAACGAACCCGGATGCCACGCCCACCGTGGAAGACGTCCTGCAGTGGGAATCGCGTCACGGAGAAATTTCCGCAGACTCTTTCGTGGCGCTGCGCACCGGGTGGAGTCTCCGCTGGCCGGACGCAGAAGCCATGGCCAACCGGGATGCCGCCGGGATCAGCCACACACCGGGGTGGTCCCGCGAAGTCCTGGAGTATCTGATTCAGAAGCGCGGCGTCACTGCCGTGGGCCACGAACAGACGGACACGGACCCCGGCATGGCTACCTCGCGCCAGGACTTCAGCTTGGAAACCTACGTGCTGGCCCAGGACAAATGGCAGATTGAGCTGATGGCCAACCTTGAGCATGTTCCAGAGGCCGGAGCTGCGCTGATCGCCACCTGGGCAAAGCCGCTGGACGGCAGTGGCTTTCCGGCCAGGGTCTTCTCCGTCCACTAGAACCTGCCCCTGGCCCGGGCGGCCCACGCTGTTGACTAGAATCAATCCATGTCAAAGACCTCCAGCATGGGCCGTGGGATGCTGGCCCTTCTTGCAGTCGGCGAACGCCATGCAGAAGGATTCGACGGCGGCACCGTAGCTGACGTCGCCAACCGCCTGGCCAAAGACCGCAGCCAAGTGTCACGGAGCCTGAAAGGTGCCCAGCAGGAAGGCTTCCTCAGGCGCACCGGGCAGCGTGAATACAGCCTGGACTGGTCCATCCTGACCGACGCCCAGCTGGTCACCGAGCAACGGCTCAAAACCGACGGCCTCACCGCGCTGGAAGGCTTGGCCTCCGAAACCAACGAGGCCTGCTTCCTGGGTGTGCTCAGCGGCAACAGTACGGTCACCATCGGCGAGCAAGTTCCGGAAAGTGCCAACCTGGTGGGCTCCTGGCTGGGACGCCCCTACCCCGCCTATTGCAGCGACGCCGGCCAAGCACTCCTCTGGGATGTCGACGACGCTGAGATACGGAAGATCTTTGCTGACGTTGAGTTCGTCAAACACGGGCCCAACACTCCGGTGTCGGTAGAGGACTTCCTTGAACGCCTCAGCAAAGCGCGTGAACGCGGATATTCGGTGGTGGATGAGGAGGCAGAGCCCGGGCTCTACTCTCTATCCGCACCAATCCGGGACTTCAAAGGAGAAGTTGCCGCCGCCCTGCAGATTGTTGGTCCCAAAGCACGCATCCAACCTCAGAGGGATGCCTTCGCCGTTGCACTGGGCTCGTGGCGGGAATGGCTTGAGGCCCAAGTGGGCGGGCGAACTGCCGGTGAGCCCAGCCGCAGTGAAGCCGACTGAAGAACGGCAGCAATGTCCGGGGCTGCCGCTTCAAGGCTTGACCGGCTTCCCAGGACGCTGAGCGCTGCCGTGATCTGACCACCGGCACCGCGGACTGGTACAGCCAACTCCCACACCCCATGTTCAAACTCCTCGGCTGCGAGGACATAGCCCTTGGGACGGTCGCGTGCCATGAGTTCAGCCACCTCCGCTGCGGAGTGTGCCGCTGCCGGGCCGCCCACACCAATGAAATTCACATCAGCAAGCAGGGCCTCAACGTCAGCATTGGTGTGATCCCACAACAAAGCCCGTCCCGAGCCCGTGCACCACACTGGGGTCACCATGCCCGGCTTTGCGAAGCCACCCAGTACAGAGTTATTGGTGGAGGATCTCAGCAGCAGGACCCGGACGCCGTCGCGTACTGATAGCCGCGACCTCAAGCCAAAGGCCGAGACCAGTTCTTCAAGCTCTTCCCGGGATTGTTGAACCCATCCGGAGTTGAGGGAGGCGGCCAAGCTGAAGAACCGCGGGCCTGTCCGGAAGGGGCCGCGGTCTACGCGCTCAAGCAGCCCCAAATCACACAGTTCTTGTGCCAGACGGGAGACACGGCTTTGTTCCATGTCCAGCTCCGCTGCCAGTTGCGAGACACCAAGAAGCTGCCGGCCCTGCTTCTCACGGTCCGTTACCAAGCGCACAAGGCGTAGGCCCTGCGAGAGCGACGACGCCTCGGGTGACACATCCACCAATCCGCTCCTTCCACCAAGCGTTCAGGCAATTCTCACACGCGTCCCCGGACCCGTGGGCATCGGGATACCGCAATACAACAAGCTCCGCGGCCGGACATGGTGCCGGGCCGCGGAGCCTTTTGTATGGATCGAGTCAGGCAGAGCGCCGGGCCCTGGCCTTGGGGCCGTAGCGGAAGTGGAAGAAGAGGTAGCAGGCTGCTACGAAAGGAATCCCAAAGTACAGGGCAGCAATCTGGGAAGGGTCAAACGCTATGCCAATGAGGGAGACCAAGCAGAGGGTAAAGGCCAAAATTGGCACCAACGGATAGAGCGGGGCTTTGTACGCGAGATCTGCCACGCGGCCACCATTGCGGATGAAGGCCCTGCGGTGGAAGAAATGGGATGCGGTGATGGACATCCACACCCCCACAACAGCAAACCCTGCGATCGAGACGAGTGCCAGGTATACGATCTCCGGTGCAGCCACGCTGCTGACCAGTGATGCCAGGCCGCCAACCATGCTGACAGAGAGGGCTATCAGGGGTATCCCACGCCGGGTCAGGCGCCTGAACGCCCTGGGCGCGTGCCCCTCATCGGCCAAAGAGTAGAGCATGCGGGCGCAGGAGAACAGGCCGCTGTTCCCAGCAGAGAGGAGGGCGGTAATGATGACGAAGTTCATGATGTCAGCAGCGAAGGGAATCCCTACGGAAGCAAAGACGGTGACGAAGGGGCTCTCATCCAAACCCACCTGATCAAAGGGCACGGTTGCGGCGATCACGGCGATTGCTCCAACAAAGAAGATCAAGAGGCGGATCACGGTGCTGCGCATGGCTTTGGGGATGTTCCGGGCCGGGTCCTTGGTTTCGCCGGCAGCTACGCCAATGAGTTCGGAGCCGGAGAAGGCGTAGAAGACCGCCAGGGCTGTCACCAGGACGCCGGAGAATCCGTTGGGGAACAGTCCACCCGAAGTGTTGAAGTTTTCAAAAAGGAACGGATGGTTGGTGGATTCTGACATGGGATGGAAGCCGAACAGGGCAGCCCCACCAAAGATGATCAGGGCGATGATGGCCCCAACCTTGACTATGGAGAACCAGAATTCGGATTCTCCAAAGAACTTGGACGAGAAGGCGTTGAATCCGAAGAGGATGGCGGCGAAAACGAGGCACCACACCCAAACCTCAACGTCCGGAAACCACCGCTGCATGAGCAAACCGGAGGCCGTGAACTCAGATCCGATTGCCACGGCCCAACAAAGCCAATAGAGCCAAGCTGTGGTGAAGCCCGTTGCCGGGCCGATGGAGCGGGAAGCGTATATATGGAAGGCACCGGATACCGGGTAGGCGATTGCCAGTTCTCCAAGGCAAGCCATGACCAGGTAGACCACGAAAGCGCCCACCAGGTAGGCAATGACTGCTCCAAGCGGACCCGCCTGAGAGATGGTGTAGCCGGAGCTTAGGAACAGCCCCGAACCGATCACGCCTCCCATCGCGATCATGATCAGGTGCCTTGGCCCCATGGAGCGGCGCAGGCCGGTTTCCGCCGGCGCCGCTTGGGCGTCCGATGGATGGTCCAGTTTCAGGGGTGTAGAAGATTCCATGTCTTGTCTCCGTTACGTGACAGATGCGAACGGTAAGCAGTGATTGCTGGGGGGAATCACTGCGCCTGTAGTGACGAAGGTAACATAGAACTTCTTCAAATGGGCGTTAAATGCATTTATGAATGTATATAACGCACATGCTTAGTAATCCGGGTTGCTGGGCACTACCAGTCCGGTTTCGTAGGCGTAGACCACTACCTGCACGCGGTCCCGCAGCTGGAGCTTGCTCAGGATCCTCCGCACGTGCGTCTTGACCGTGGCCTCAGAAAGGAAGAACTTGTGGGCAATCTCAGCATTGGAGAGGCCCTCCGCGATGGCGGTGAGAATTTCGGTTTCCCGCGGCGTGAGCTCATCCAAGAGCGGATCGCGGTGCGGGGGAGGCTGGTGTCCGGGGACCACACCGCCGCGAACATACGTTTCCAACAGGCGTTGAGTGACCCGCGGGGCTACCACCGCGTCCCCGCTGGCCACCAAGCGCACAGCATGAACCAGTTCAGAGGGCGCAACGTCCTTGAGCAGGAACGCCGATGCCCCGGCCTGCAGGCCACTAAAGGCGTACTCATCGAGGTCAAAGGTGGTGAGGATGATGACGCGCGCTTCTGAGCCGGATTCCGAGATTCGCCGCGTTGCCTCAATCCCGTCCATTCCAGGCATGCGCACGTCCATCAGAACGACGTCCGGCTGCAAGGCCTCCACCTGGCGTACGGCATCAATTCCGTCCGAGGCCTCACCCACAACGTGAAAGTCCTCTTCGCCTTCAAGAATGAGCCGGAAGCCCATCCGCAGCAGTGGCTGATCGTCCACCAGCAGAACACTAATGGTTTCTTCGGTCATGACTCCCCCTTTTCACCGTTCCAGCGGAGCTCGGCGTGGACCGCCCAGCCTCCCCTTTTCCCTGGACCGGCAGTAACGATTCCAGCATAAATTCCAGCGCGTTCATTCATTCCGGCGATGCCCTGTCCGGTTCCCAGGCTGCTCACGGACTCGCCGCCGCCCTCGCGGGTTCCGCGGCCGTCGTCGTTCACGTCAATGGTGACCAAATCGCCGTTGCGAGCCACGTGGACGTCCACACGGCTCAGGGATCGCCCGTATCTGAGAACGTTGGTGAGTGATTCCTGAACAATCCTGTAGACCGTCAGCTCAAACGCAGGGTCAGCGGGCAGTCCGGGTCCCGTGTGCGCGTAGTGCAGCGGCAGCCCGGCAGTTCGGAAGCCGTCCAAGAGTTTTGTGAGGTTTTGCCCGGACTCAAGGGGCGTCAGCGGCGCCGGCCGCCCCGAGTCATCCCGCAGAACGCCAAGTACGCGCCGCATGTCCGCCAACGCTGCCCTTCCGGTACGGGACAGCTCGCCCAGGACGTCGCCGGCCCGTTGCGGATCCTTCTTGACCACCACTGCGGCACCGTCGGAGAGGCTGATCATCACCGTCAAGGAGTGCGCCACGACGTCGTGCATTTCGCGGGCGATCCTATTGCGCTCGGTGACCTTGCCCAGCTGCGTGGTCCGTGCGGCCCAAGCGGCGATTTCCGCCTCGTGCTCCCGCCGCTGACGCACCGAGATGCCGATGCCGGTGGCCAGGAGGTTGGAGAGCAGGATTGTCACCGCAGTGGCAATGTTGTTGATGAGGTGAAAGTTCTCCGGAACCTCCTGCAAATTGTCCATCTGGCTGGGACTGGTCCACATAAACAGGTACAGAAGGCTCAGGGGCAGGCTGGCCGCGGCAAAAACCATCAGGGACAGCGCCCGCCTGCGGAGCGATGCCACCGCATATAGAGCGAACCACAGGCCCGCGGAAACGTTGGAACCCCATGGGTTGAGGATGGTGGCTGCGATCTCAAACAGGGCCACAGCGAGGACTACTTGAAGCGGGAACCGGCGCCTAAAGAATAAAGCCGTAGCGATCAGTAAGAGAATTGCCACCACCAGCCATTTGCCTTCCACGGCAGAAGGAATGATGGTGGGCAACGCCAGCACAACGTAGCAGAGGACCACCACGGCATCCATGGCACGCGGACGCTTGTAGAAGTAACGCCGGATCCGGCCCCTGCGGCGCTGGGCAATTTCAGCAAAGGACGCATCGGCCGTGGTGGCCGATGCGTCCTTCGTCTGTGGAGCTTCAGTCATGAATCGAGCCTAGACGGCATCCGTCCTAGACGTCCCGCTTCTTCAGCAGGACCATGGCCAGCGCTACGGGCACAACCACCCAAGCGCCAAGAACAAGCGCCGCCTGCCACACTTCCAGCGTTTCCGGGACATGCTCGACGGCGGTCAGCGGGCTGATGGTGTTACCGGGAAGGTACTTGCTGGCTTCCTTGAAGAAGTCGCCCGGAATGAGCTGGAATGCAATCGGTGCCACGAAGAACAGTCCGACGAGGCTCATGATTCCGCCGGCTGAATTGCGAACGATTGTTCCCAGTGCCATGCCAATAGCGGCTACTGCTGCAACATAGATGCTGTTGACCAGGAGCAACTTGACGGACTGCGAGCTTGCAAGATCCAGCTTGAGATCGTAATTACCCAGGATGGGCAGCGCTACCAAACCTGCGATGTAGGTGGATACAGCCGTGAGGACGAAGGCACTGACCATCACCACTATGAGCTTGGCCAGGAACGGCGACATACGCTTGGGAACAGCGGCGAACGTTGAACGTGCCATTCCCGTAGTGAACTCGGAGCTCATGAGCAGGACGCCCAAGGAACCCAGGATGAGCTGGGCAAAGACGATTCCCGAGGTAGGAATGGAGACCGCAAGGTCACCACCCTGGGCTGCGACAGCGGCCGCGGCTTCGGGATCGGAGGCCACCTGCTGGGCGAATGAGCCGGTGCCCCACGCTCCCAGGGCGGCAAAGCCCACCATCACCAGGGCGGTGCAGGCCAGCAGGATCACTGTGGACATCAGTGTGCGGAACTTAATGAATTCCGAGTTGAGTACGCGGTGGAAGGCCGGTCCGGGACCGACAGAGTTGCGGATCGACTTGCGGTCCAAAGTGGCGGTGCTCATTGCTATTTCCCTCCGGCCTGAGCGGGAACCGGGGTCCCTGCGGTGATGTGCGAGTGGTATTCGACCTCGTCCTTGGTCAGTTCCATGTATGCCTCTTCGAGGCTGGCCTGCAGAGGCGTCAGCTCGTAAACCATGACCTGGTTGTCCAGCGCGGTCCGGGCGATCCCACGGGGATCAAGCCCTGAAACTTCCAGCAGCTCCCGCTCATGGACCTCCACGGAGACTCCCGTGCCAGCCAGCAGTTGCATGAGGCGCTCAGGCTGATCCGTGCGGACGCGGGTGCGGGCGTTGCCTTTACCAGTGATGATTTCGGCGATGGGTGCGTCGGCAATGATCCTGCCGCGGCCGATCACGATCAGGTGGTCTGCCGTCAGTGCCATCTCGCTCATGAGGTGGCTGGACAGGAAGACGGTGCGGCCCTCGGAGGCCAGGTACTTGACGAGGTTGCGGACCCAGACCACGCCTTCAGGATCAAGGCCGTTGACCGGCTCATCCAAAATGATGGTCTGAGGATCGCCAAGCAAAGCCGCGGCAATGCCCAGGCGCTGGCCCATACCAAGTGAAAAGCCCTTGACCTTCTTCTTGGCGACGTCACCCAGGCCGGTCATTTCAATGACTTCACGGACGCGGCTCTTGGGGATGCTGTGAGTGGCTGCCATGGCCAGAAGGTGGTTGTAGGCGGTACGGCTTGTGTGAACAGCCTTGGCGTCCAGGAGGGCGCCAATCTCGCGCAGCGGCGCTTTGTGCTGAGCGAAGGGCTGGCCGTTCACAGTGACGGAGCCTGACGTCGGAGCGTCCAGTCCCATGATCATGCGCATAGTGGTTGACTTGCCGGCACCGTTAGGGCCCAGGAAGCCCGTCACCCGTCCAGCTTGGACAGTGAAACTGACACCGCCCACGGCGGTCTTCTCGCCATAGACCTTGGTCAGGCCTTTTGCTTCGATCATGGAAGCGTCCCCTCCTCTGAGCACATGTATGTGCAAGTGAGTTTCGAATGTATCTACAACGCTACTCACGGAAGGGACGCAATTCGCCTGTCTCAGGGATGATTCAGGGTTCAGTCAGGGTAGTCCTCGCGGATGATCCGAGGTGCTGGGCCTCAAGCCTCCGGCAGCGGCGAATAGACCGTGAGCTCGCCCGGCTTGACGGTGAACGTGGCTTGGCGCACGCCCGGCTTCGGTTCTCCGTCAACTGCCAGGACCAACGGTTGCCCAATAGCTTCCACGGTAACTGTGGTGGCCTCGGCCAGGTGGGTGACTTTTGAAGCTGTCACCGTGCCGGTCACAACTGCCCAGAGCAACCTCAGCCGCGCGAACGGCTCGTCGGCGGTAATCATGCGGAGATCAAAAACGCCGTCGTCCAGCACAGGCCTGCGCAGTGGTGCGTGATCGCTGGGATAGAACCGGCCACGTCCCATGTAGAGGATCCATAGCTTGTGCTTCACGCCGTCCACGGTGAGCGTGGTGGGGGAGTTCACGCCGAAGGTACGCAGGGATGCCACCACGCTGGCCAGCGGTTTACCCATGGCCGGTTGCAGTCTCTCCCGGCGACGAACCAGGTTGGGATAAACGCCAAAGCTTGCAGTATTGAGCATTGCCATTTCGCTGGTCTCGGGAGATTCCGGAAGTCCACGCTGTATCACTACGTGGCCAAGATCAACGGACGCTGCGTGTCCTTTGGTCACGGCATCAATCGCGTTCTCAATCGAGCCGGTGCCAAGGTCGCGGGCGAAGTGGTTGAGCGACCCGCCCGGAAGTACCAGCAGCGGAAGTGAATGCTCGACGGCGGCGGCCGCCGCTGTGCCAACCGTTCCGTCTCCGCCCCAAACGCCCAAGGCAACGATGCCCGGACGGGTGGCAGCGGCCTTCATTTCGGCGTCGACGTCTTCGCCCTCGGCAATTTCGCGTATATAAGCCTTGGGGAATACTTCTTTGAGTAATTCGCCCGTTTCCGGGGTGTATGAACCACCCATGACGTTCACCGCAATGCTGAGCCCCTCGCCTTCTGTGATGGCAGGAGCCTCCGCCGGCGTCCGCCGGGGCTTTGGCTCTGCGGGCCTGGCAGGCCACCATTTGCGGGTCATCACGGCCGCTCCGGCACCCAGGGCGGAACCGAAGACTACGTCAGAGGGCCAGTGCGCACCTGTATGCACGCGGGAATAGGCCACTCCCGCCGCAATCGGAGCAAAAGCAACGCCCAGAACGGGCGAAACAATTCCTGCTCCAACCGCGAAGGCCACCGCAGAGGCAGAGTGGCCGGAAGGCATGGAAGAACTGGTTGGTTGTGGATCCACAAAGCGGAACAGCGGCAGGTGCTCCGGCCGGGGCCTGGCCCGGGGAAGCGCCCTTTTGAAGACCACGTTGGTCACCGCAGAAGCGACACCGAGGGCCATCACTCCGTGAAGTGCGGCCCTACGCGGTTTACCGGGGAAGGCGGCCAAAACCCCGGCGATGCCGAACCACAATTTCCCCTTTGTAGCCGCGGCGGAGAGTCTTCTGAAGAAGACATCGTGATCGCCTTGGGGTTGCCGGGAAACAGCCCGCACCAGAAAGTGATCGAACCTGGCAACACGTTTAGGGCCTTTGCCCAAGAAGCCTCGCATCACATCACACTAACGCCTGCGGTGGGCTCTCATCCGCCATGACTACCATGAATGAATGATTCGAGTCCTCCATCCAGGTCCGCGTCCCGCGTGGCAGCTTGTTACGCCGGGAGCTCTCCTGCTTTGTGCCTTCGCCATCATGGCCGTGATGCTGATGGCGGGACAGAGCGAGCCGGCGTTCAATGGGATAGATACCGGATGGCAGTCCTTTGTGGTCAGCCTCCGCTCCCCGTTCTGGGATGACGTGAATCTTGTCCTCAACTGGGTGGGATACGCAGGCATGCTCACCGCTCACCTGGTGCTCGCGGTTTCGCTCTTCATTTGGCAGAGGCCCAAGGCGGCGCTCTTCGCGGCCATCAGCGGCGCCACCGCCCTGGCCCTGACGCAGCTGGCCAAGGCCGTTGTGGGCAGGGAGCGGCCGGAGGCAGCGAAGGTACTGACTGACACAGGCTCATACCCCTCGGGGCATGTATCCGCCACCACAGCCTTTTTGGTGGTGCTCGCGGTGCTTGTGGGGCGTTGGTGGACTGCGCTAGTTGCCGTTTTAGGTGTGGTTGCCATGATGATCAGCCGCACATACCTCTCGGCCCACTGGCTCAGTGACGTACTGGGCGGCGCCTGCCTCGCCGCTGGGGTTGTCCTCCTGTTGTGGTGGCGCTTCGGCCACATTTGCAGCAAGGAGAACGATCTGGCCGAGCAAAAAACTATTTGGGCGGCAAGGGCTTTGCAACGCCGGCAAGCAGGAGGGCAAGCAAAATAGGTGCTCCAATAGCGAGCAGTGCCATGTGAATCCCGGTGTGGTCGCCCAGGTAGCCCAGGAGCGGAGGACCCGCCAGGAAGGCTATATAGCCGATAGTGGAAACCACAGAGACCCGGGCCGCAGCGTGCTTGGGATCGTCTGCTGCAGCTGACATTCCCATGGGGAATGCCAACGCCGCACCAATTCCCCATAAGGCTGCGCCAATGCCGGCCAAGACAATATTTCCGGCAAAAACAAACAGGGCGAGACCGGCAGCAGCCGCTGCCATGCTGGCACGAAGGACCGTCACCCGGCCGAACTTGTCAATCGCTTTTCCACCCAGGAACCTCATCACGGTCATGGCCAGGACAAAGAGCGCAAAGAGCAACGCACCAGTGGACTCTGAGGCACCAAGTCCGTCCACGGCTGCCTTCGCGATCCAGTCGTTGCCTGCGCCCTCGGTGAGGGTGGCACCCAAGACCACAACGCCGATCAGCAGCGTCCTGCCATCCCGCCAAGCCGTGGGGCCCTTCTCAGCCGCCACGCCGCCGTCGTGAACTTCCGCTACCTCGTGGGGTAGGAAGAACTTGGGGACCGTAAGGGCCAGAGCTACGGCGATTGCCGCGATGACCAATAGGTGCTCGGGCAAGCCGACACCAAGTTGGGAGAGTCCGGCGCCGATCAGTGCGCCCAGGAACGCGCCTCCACTGAAGGCGGCATGGAACTGGGGCATGATGGTGCGCTTGAGCCGGTGTTCTACATCCGCGCCTTCAATGTTTTGAGCCACGTCCCACAGCCCGATGCCGATGCCGAAGAAGAAAAGGGCAACGGCCGTACCGGGAACGGATGCGGCCATCAGTGACAGGGCGATGCCTGCTCCTGCACCGCCCGCAACGATTCCCGCCAGGCGGACAGTGTTGGCCGTACCAATCCGGCCCACCACCCATCCAGCGGAGGGGAGTGCCAGCAAGGAGCCCACTGCGGTGCAGAGCAGAAGAGTGCCCATCTGCCCGGACGTCAGGCTGAGCGCCTCGGTGACGGCAGGGATGCGGGCAGCCCAGCTGGCAAACACCAATCCGTTCATGCCGAACACCAGGAATGTGGCGACGGCAGCGGCATTGACGCTGGTGGTGCTTTGGGTGTTGGTGGTCACGCAATCACAACTTCCACGGAGAGTTTGTTGAGCCTGGCAAGATCTTCGGGGGTAGGTTCTCGGTCAGTCACCAGGATGTCCACGGCGTCCAAGGCTGCAACCAAAGCAACCGCACTGGCATTGAACTTGCTGCTTGAGGCCGCCACCACCACTCTGGCCGCGGACTCCAGACCGGCCCGCTTGACGGCAGCGTCCTCAAGATCGTGGGCAAGAAGGCCATCTTTGAGGTTGACGGCGCAGGGAGTTACGACGGCGGTGTCGAACCTTAGCGAACGGATATTGGCTTGCGCCATGGGTCCCCTGAAGGACTGCTCCCCTGGTACGAGGCTACCGCCGGGGAGGATCAGCTCGGGTGCGCGGCCATCTTTGGAAGCCGTCAACGCCTCTACTCCAAAGAGGGACATAGGCATGACAGTGAGTTGCCGGCTATTCAGCCTGTGTGCGATCTGCGTAGCCGTGGACCCGCTGTCCAACCACAGGTGTTCCCGGTCCTTGATCAGGCGATCCACGGCCTGGGCTATCCGGACCTTGGCGTCGCGGTCTTCCAGTTCGCGCTGCCCATAACCCGGGTTGTCCCCGCGTGCCACCAGGCTGCGTGCCCCACCATGGATGCGCTTGAGTACCCCGTTGGCCGCGAGTATTTCCAGGTCCCGCCGGATGGTGGCACCGGAAGCTCCCGTAGCCACCACAAGTTGGTCCACGGTAGCTTCTTCGCGCGCGCGCAACAGCTCGCCGATCAGACGGTGGCGGTCAGCAGTTCCCATGCATCCACCGTAACAGGACTATGCTCACTTAATCATCTCGGATGATCATGTGCGCAAATGACCCTCTCTCACATCCCGAGCCCTTAGCCGGATAGAGGGCGGTGGGTCAGCGGGCGCGCTCTACCCGCTTCTCGTCCCAGACAGGTTCTTCCGACTCGTAGACCTTGCCATCGGAACCAAAGATGAGGAAGCGGTCAAAGGACTTCGCAAACCAGCGGTCGTGGGTGACTGCCAGGACGGTGCCTTCAAAAGCATCGATCGCCCGCTCCAAGGCCTCGCCGGAGTGCAGGTCCAGGTTGTCCGTGGGCTCGTCCAACAGAAGCAAAGTGGCACCGGAAAGCTGCAGCAACAGGATCTGGAACCGGGCCTGCTGGCCACCGGACAACGATTCGTACTTCTGCTCGGACTGACCAGCCAAGCCATATGAATCCAGCGCACCGGCGGCGGCCTCGCGAGGAAGGCCGGAGCGGTGCTCATCCCCGCGGTGCAGGATCTCCAGCAAGGTCCTGCCCAGAAGGTCAGGACGGACGTGCGTCTGGGCAAAGAACCCCGGCCGAATCCGGGCACCCAGTTTGACGCTACCTTCGTGCGGGACTTCAGCAATCACGACGTCGGACACCGGCAGGTGCTCCCGCTCCGGATCCGTTCCGCCCGTGGCGAGCAAGCGCAGGAAGTGACTCTTGCCCGAACCGTTGGAGCCGAGCACGCCAACGCGGTCACCAAACCAAATCTCCGTGGAGAACGGCTTCATGAGGCCCGTCAATTCCAGCTTCTCAGCCACTACTGCGCGCTTGGCAGTACGTCCGCCCTTGAGTCGCATCTTCACGTTCTGCTCGATCGGCAAGGCCTCGGGCGGGCCGGCCTCCAGGAACTTGGCCAGGCGGGTTTGCGCAGCCTGATAGCGGTTGGCCATGTCGGAGCGGAACGCAGCCTTGTTCTTGTACATGTTGACGAGTTCTTTGAGCTTGATGTGCTCCTCGTCCCAGCGCTTGCGCAGTTCCTCAAATCTCGCGTTGCGGTCCGCGCGCGCCTCCACGTAAGAGCCGAAGCCGCCGCCGTGGATCCAGGCACCGGCACCATTGATGCCCGGTTCCAGCGTCACGATGCGTCCAGCCGCATTATTCAGCAGCTCGCGGTCGTGGCTGATGAACAGCACTGTCTTCTTGGATTCGTTGAGCTTCCCCTCGAGCCAGCGCTTGCCGGGGACATCAAGGTAGTTGTCCGGCTCGTCGAGGAGGAGGAGCTCATCCGGACCGGCGAAGAGGGCTTCCAGAACCAAGCGCTTCTGCTCGCCACCTGAGAGTGTGGAGGCACGACGAAATTGCGCTTTGTCGAAGGAAATTCCGAGTGCTGCCATGCAGACCTCATCCCAGACGGTCTCGACGTCGTAACCGCCCGCATCTCCCCAGTCCACGATCGCTTGGGCGTACTTCATCTGGGTGGGCTCGTCGTCGTGCTCCATCATGGCCAGCTCGGCTTCTTCCACGGCCTTTGCAGCGGCGGCGAGGCCGGCCTGTGCCGTGGAAACCAGAAGATCCCGGACGGTGGATTCGTCACGGACCTGGCCCACGAACTGACGCATGATGCCCATGTTTCCGGACCGGCCCACAACGCCTTCGTCAGGAGTGAGATCCCCGGAGATGATCTTGAAAAGGGTGGTCTTGCCCGTTCCGTTGGGCCCGATCAGCGCCGTTTTGGTGCCGTCGGGGACCTTGAAGGTCACCCCGTTGAGCAGCTGGGTGCCGTCGGAGAGGAAGTAGTCGATGCCTGAAACGTCAATATGGGCCACGTTTCAATCCTCCCACGACGGCGTCTGGGGGACCGACGGCAGTACGTTCCCTCGGTCCTAGCACGGCGAGGATCACCCCACCGCAACCCGCCGGTCAGCCAGCCGCGGTCAGGAACGTCTTCAGTAGTGGTCCGCTGACAGTGGCACCCAGTCCGCCTTCTTCGACGAACACGGCCACAGCCAGGTCCCCGTGCGTCGCCACGATCCATGCGTGGGTCTTGGGCGGGTTCTCATTGCCGAATTCCGCGGTACCGGTCTTGGCGCCCACCGGGGTCCCTGGGACTTCAGCGAGGAAGCCTGCGTGTCCTGAGGTGACCACGGCCCGCATCATGTCAGCCAGGGAGGCCGCTTCTTCCTTGGTGATGGGTTTTGTGGACGCCGGTGATGCTGGGAGAGCTGAAGCGGACGACGCCGGTGCGCTGCCACTCTCGGTGGGGATCGCGGTACCGCTGGGGGTGGCACTGGGGTCCTGGGTGGCGCTGGGGTCCTGGGTGACGCTGGCGGCGTCGGCATTCAGGACGAGCTGCGGAGAAACGGGTGCTCCGTTGGCGACGGAAGCTGCCATGACTGCAGCCGAGAGCGGAGAGAAGAGCACCTTGCCCTGGCCAATCATGGAAGCTGCGTGCTCGGTACCTTCGGCGGCTCCAGGAACCGAACCAAGGAAGGCGTCAGCGCCCAGCTTGGGAGCCTCAACTGCCACACCCAAGGCCTGCGCTGCGGATTCAAGCTGGTCCTGGCTGACGGCATCGCGGGCATTGATGAAAGCCGTGTTGCAGGAGTGGGCAAAAGCGTCACGGAGGGCCACCGAGCCGAGGGAGCTTTCCGGATAGCCCTCTGCGTTCTTGAAGGTGCGGCCGTCAACGGTGAGTGTTGAGGGGCATTCAACCTTGGAGTCAGGAGTGACGCCGTTGCGGAACATCGCCAGGGAGTCGACGATCTTGAACGTGGAGCCCGGAGCATATTGACCCAGCATCGCCGTGTTGTAGCCATTGCTGCCGGGGCCGGATGCGGCAGCGAGGACAGCTCCTGTGGATGGCTTGAGGGCAACAATGGCTGACGCCGGTCCTACACCGGCCAGCGTCTCTTCCGCCAACTGCTGGAGCTTGAGGTCCAGCGTGGTCTTGAGAGTAGTGCCGGGAGAGGGAAGGGATGAGAAGAAGACCTTGGTGCCGGGTGTCTCCCCTTCGGTCTTTACCTCAGAGGTGGCAAGTACTTCAACGCCGTCCTTGCCGCGTAGCAGGGAATCGTACTTCTGCTGCAGTCCGCCGGTCCCCGTGGTGTCCCCGGCGCGCAACGCACCGTTGGACTTCTCGATCTGTTCAGCACTTGCTTGACCAACGCTTCCCAGCAACGCGCGGGCGAAGGTCCGCGTGGGGGCCAGGGCCATGGAGTCCAGAATGCTGGAGCCGCCGGGGATAGCCTCAATTTTCGCTTCGGTGATGTCAGCCGTGTACGCGCGCAGCACCAGGCCTTCCACGAATGCCTGTGGACCTGAGGCGGCCACCTGCTTGGCATATTCTTCTGTGTCCAGTCCGAGGAGCGCCGCCATGGCACGTGCCGAGGCGTCTGCTTGCTCGGCCGGAACCTTGGTTTTGTCGATGCCCACCCGGAATACTGGGCGGTCTTCAACAATGGGGGCGTCGCCGGCGCCCAGGATCTGTCCCCGCTGGGCGGTAACTGTCTTGACGGACAAGGTTTCGCCTTCGGAGAGTTCCGGGGCGAGGAGTGCCGGACTCCATTGGACAGCCCACTTGTCGCCGGCCTTCTTCAGCGTGGCTTCGGAACTGTACTCCCACTTGGCCGAGCCAATGTTCCAGCTGTACTTCAGGGGGAAAGTTGCGGTGTCGCCGTCGAGCTTGACGTCACCTGACTCCACGGCGGGTTTGGCCTCGAGTCCCTCAAAAACGGCCTTGAGTTGATCATTGGCCGCAGCGGCGTCCTTGCCATCAACGGCGATCTGGCCCACGTCCAGCGCCGCCAGAGACGAAGCCAACTGCTTGGCTGCCCCTTCCGCGCCGGAGCGGCCGTCGTCGCAAGCGGTCAGCGAACCAGCCATCACCAGCGATACGAGACCAAAGACAAGACCATGTTTCTTCAATTTCCCCATTTGCCACATTATGCCCGGTTCCACTGACACTTTTCTTGCGGTGCCCGAGGAACGGACAGACTGCGCCGCCCGCCTGTTTGACGGAGTAGGCGGGCGGCGACGGTCTGCGGGATTGCGCTAAGGTGCGCAGGTGAACTTGGCATCACCCCAGACGCCATGTGCCCCGTTGATGGATCCGGAGGGCTCCACCACAAGTTCCACATATGCCGCTCCCGTGAGGTCCACGGACACGGATTCAGGAGCGAATCCAGGGGTGTAGGTGCGTGATTGGTACTTGTTCACGCCGTCCGCATTGACCTTGAAAATGATGTTGCCGCCGAAGCTGCTCTCCAGACCTACGGATGAGGTGAACGAGGTGCACTTTCCGCCGAGGTAATACGTGATCTTGGAGGCAGCGTGTACGCCCAAGCCCTTGGTGAACACGGGCTCCTTACCGGTCACGGGATCGGTGTAGTTTATGGCCAGCGGCTTGTCCGGAGACGACGCCGAGTCCTTATTCGCCACGTTCTTGCCGATCACTCCGTAGCCGTTCAACGCTTGGACCCACGGTGTTTCGGAGGCGTACACGGAACCGGCAGGTACAGCCGGCAAGGGTTGCGATGTCACCTTCCAGTCGAAGAATTTCACCCGGGTATCGGTGGGCAAGGTGACCGATGCCAACTCCTTGGTCGGGTTGAGCCGGACCGTGTTGGAGAAAGCCTGGTACTTGTACTGCGTGTACTCCGGAGACGGGCCGTTGGCGTTATTGCGGCCCTGTTCGGACACGGCCACCACAGCCCCGTTGAGCACTGACGGTTGCAGCCAGTTAGGGAAGAAGATGGACTGCTTTTCTATGCTTCCATCGGCATATGTCAGTGTCAGCTCGGGGCTGGTCCCGTTGCCCACGGCGGCTGAACCGAGGACTGCCAAGTGTGTTCCCTTGCCCTGGACAGCGATTGTCTGTGCAGAGAGCGCCACGGAGTTGGGCACGTCGGGGCCCACGGCAGGCCACGTGTAGTCAACCTGGGATGGTTTCCCGGCATCCACCGTGACCGTGCTTCCCGGCTGGACTCCGCCTGCCGGAACTGTTGCGGCAGCCAGCTGTTCGGCAGCGAAGGTGGCCCCTCCGCCGTCGAAGTTTCCGAGCGCCTTGCCCGCCACGGTGGTCACCGAAACAGTGTTGTAGGCCGCTGCCAAGGAGCCGTAGGCGACGTAGATCTGGTTACCGCCGGTCACCGATTGGCTGGAGCCGGAGGCAGCGTACGACGCCGACACCCGCACGGTCTGTTGACCCGCCTTTGCGCTGGTTCCCGGCTTGATGACGAACGTGGCCGTTGCCGTGGCGCCGCCTTCCACCTTGGCCGCAGTTGCGCCGGAAGACGAGACCACGGTCCAGCCCTCGGGAAGGACGGGGGTGAGCACAACGTTGGTCTTTGCCTTGGATCCTGTGTTCACAAAGGCGGCCGTGACGGTAGTTTCCTGGTCCTGGAAAACCTGCTGGCCGGTAGTGACACGGACTTCGGCTGCGGTGTCCTCCTGGCTCTTGCCACCCAATGGGCCGGCCTGCTGGAGCTGGACCGTGGCGGATTGGTTGGAAGCGAGCGAACCGGTCTTTACCCAAATGGTGCCGTTATTGGCTTCGTCGAAGTACCAACCCGTGGTTGCTGCCGCATAGGCGGCTTGGGTGGAGTGCTGGACCAGTTTGGTGCCGCCGATCTTGACGTCCTTGGGTGCAGCTCCGGCGTGGACTTTCAACTCGTAGGGGCGGGCTGCTGCCTTGCCCGTGTACTCGCCCTTCCTTTCACCGATGGACACCTTGACGCTGCTGTTGCCCTTTCCAGGAGCGTCCACTGCGAACACTTGGCTTGAGGATTTTCCGTCCTTGAATTCGCGGGTGACTTTGTCATCCTCATACAGCGTGAAAGTGTCCTGGCCCTGGGCGTAAACATCCAACGTGATCATGGAATCTTCCGGTACCAAGGAGGCATTGCGGGCCACGATGCCTTGCGGGATCACGGCTCCGGCACGGACGAACACCGGTAGCTTGTCCAGTGGCGCGTTGTAGCCATTGAGGATCTGGCCGCCTTGGTAGAGCTTGCCTGTCCAATAATCCACCCATTGTTGGCCTGCCGGGAGAAATATTCCATTACGGACATTCGTCTGCGTGAAGACCGGTGCAACCAGGAAATCGGAACCGAGCATGAACTGGTTGTTGGCCTCGGCACCGTAGGACCATTCCTGCTCGGGGAACTCCAGTGCCATGGACCGCATCATGGAAACGCCTGTTACCGAGGACTCCTGGGCCAGCGTGTAGATGAAGGGCATGAGCTGCTGGCGGAGTTGCAGGTACTGGCGGTTTATGGCCGTGGCCTCGTCACCGTAGAGCCAGGGACGCTTATCCGTGGCTGCCCAGCCGGACATTGAGTAAAGGGCCGGGGCGAAGGCCTTCCACTGGAGGTCGCGAACATAGGACTCTGCGGAGCCGCCGAAGATGCCGTCAACGTCGCCGGTGGTGAATGCCAAACCTGAGTTGCCGGCACCGGTGAGGGCCGAGATCTGCCAGCGGACGGCGTCGAGGTTTCCGGAATGGTCGCCCGTCCATTGCATGCCGCAGCGCTGGGAGCCGGCCCAGCCTTCCACCATCAGCGAGGAGCCGCGGGCGTTGGAGTACTGCTCAATCCCGCTGTGCGCAGCTTCGCAACCGGTGAGTGCCTGACGGTAGCCTTGGCCCACCCATGCGACGTCGAGTTTGCGGAGCCGAACCCCGGCCTCGCCCACTTCATATTCCTGGTTCGTGAGGGAGCGCTGCGTCCAGAGACCAACTTTCAAGTCCGTCTCGTCCTCAATGTTGCTCACGGTTTCCGGTAGCTGCTGGTATTCACAGCCGTATCCGTCGTTGACCAGCATCCAGCCGGCGGGCATGTCGTTCTCAACAAACTTCCGGGCGGTCTTGATGGCATCCGGGGTTTTCTGCTTGGCGCCATCCGAATCGCCGTAACCGGAGGACGAATAGCCGGGGTTGGAGCGGTTGTAGCAATCAGCGTCGCCGTATTCCAGGGCGTAAATCGGAGGCATCATGGGCTTGCCGGTCAACGTGGTGTAGGCGCTCAGGGACTGCTTGTAATCGCCCACGAAGTAGTAGGCGTCGAAGCGGTTTTCCTCGTGCGTGGTGGTGGGTTCGCCAGCGAAATTGTAGGAGCCCCGGGCGAAAGTATCGCGCAGGACGCCGTAGCCCTTGGAGGACATGTAGTAGGGAACGGCGTTGGGATAGCCGTCATCGTCCCAGTCGAAGTTCTTGGCGATGTTAATCAAGGCTCCGGTGTGGACCGAGCGGCCGTTCTGCATGCCGCCGCCAATGAACTGCTCACCGTCCTGCTGGGCAAGGTGCTGCGTGGCCGAGTTCGCCCCAAACGTGATGGGAGAGGACTCCTCCAGAACCAGGCTGCCGTCAGCTCTGAGAACGCGAAGCTGGGTGGTGGCTTTGTTGATTTCGACGCTGATCTTTGCCGTCTTCAGGACCAGCGCATCGCCGTCAGTGACTGTTGGGGTGGTCCCGGGAAATTTGTCCTTACCCACCACAATGTTCGCGGTCCTGGCAGGGTCCCCTTGGTCAGTGTTCGCTGGGTCCGTGAATTTTCCACTGGGGTCAGCCTCCAAACGGAAATTGCCCGCGTCCAGGAATGTCACGCGGATGGCGCCCTTCCCGGTGGCAAGGTCGACGACGTTTCCGGACTGGGTGAACCCGCTCACCGCACCGAGGGGTACTCCGGCGGCGTCGACAGGGACTTCGGGGGTAACGGCTTTGATAGCGCTGGGATCGCCGGGCGCGGCATTCGCAGGCCCGGCAAAGGTGAGGGCGGGGATGGTTCCTGCGAGCAGCATTGCGGAGAGTCCAAGAGAGGTGGCCTTGCTGGCCAGCGAGCGTTTTCTGGAGTGTCTGGAGCTGTTGGGAGCAGCTCCAAGCAGACCCACTGAGGGTGCGGACATGTGATTCAACTTTCGACGAGTGACTTTTTGTGATCTAACTCATAGCGAAACGTGCACTAATCGTCACCTCAAAATGGTCACAGGTCAACCGTTTAACCAAAAATGGTCCAACTCAAGGGTGGAACTCAGCGACCCCGAATGATCCGGCGCTGAGTGGCAACAGCAATGGCGGCAGTCCGGTTATCCACGCCGAGCTTCGAATAGATGTGCACCAAATGGGTCTTCACCGTGGCCTCGGAAATGAACAGTTGCTTGGCCATTGCACGGTTACTCATCCCAGTTGCCAAGAGCTCCAAAAGCTGGACTTCCCGGGCACTCAGGGCTGGCGACGGGTTGCGGATGCGGCCCATAAGACGCGCCGCAACCTCCGGTGCCAGGGCCGTTTGACCGGCCGCCGCAGACAACACGGCCTGCCGGATCTGCTCCGGAGGGGCATCCTTGAGCATGTAGCCGCTGGCGCCTGCCTCCACCGCGGCCAGGATGTCAGCGTCGGTGTCGTACGTGGTCAGAATCAACACAGGTGGAGGGGGAGTACCGCCTCTCCCCGCCTTGATCTGCTCGGTGGCCGTCACACCGTCCATGCCGGCGCCCATCTGCAGGTCCATGAGCACCAGGTCCACCGGCTCTCCCAGAGCGTGGAATTTGCCCAGCTCAACTAACGCGGCATCACCGTCAGCGGCCTCGGCAACCACGGTTACACCAGGGAAATCGGAGAGCATGGCCCGCAGGCCCGCCCTGACTACCGGGTGGTCGTCCACCAGCAACACTCGGATCTCACTCACGCTGCACCTTCATCCGCCGGCATTGGCACCCGGATCGCGACGACTGTCCCTTCACCTGGCGCTGATTCGATCTCCAGAGAACCATCCAAGGCGGCCAGTCGTTCGCGCAAACTCTGAAGCCCCACGCCGGTTCCGTCACCACGCACGGTGCCGGCCGCCGTCGACGGCTCGAATCCTCTGCCGTCGTCGAAAACATCCAGCGTCACCTCCTCGCCCAGAAAGGACAGGGTGACTACGGCGGTGCGCGCGTGGGCATGAGCCCACACGTTGGCGAGGGAAGCTTGCGCGGCCCGGAGCAGGGTGGTCTGGTAGGTGTTGGGCAGCTCTACCGGCGAACCCACCAGCTCGAAGCGGCAGCGCAGCGCAGACCCCCGGGCAGCAGCTTCGGTCTCCGTCTTCCCGCACAGCCTGCGCAGAGTGTTCACGAGCCCGGACTCCTCAAGGTCCGGCGGCCTCAAACCGCGGACAAAGCTCCGGGCCTCGGCAAGATTCTCAGACGCCGTATCCTGAACGCTCCTGAGACGTTGTTTCGCCGCAGCCGCGTCACCGTCGTCCAAGGCTTTTTCGGCGGATCTTCCCATGAGGATGATGCTTGAGAATCCCTGGGCCAGGGTGTCGTGGATTTCCCGGGCGAGCCGTTCGCGTTCAGCCAGCATTCCGGCGTCGTGCTGAGTTTGCGCGAGTTCGGCCCGCGTCCTGCGGAGTTCGTTGGCTACAGCACGCTGACTCTCGGCCTCCAAGAACAGGGCGCGGTAAGCAAGCCCGGTGACCACAGCGAAAATTGCCCCGAACGCCGGCCCAAGAACCATGGCAAGCTGCAACCCGCCGTCGGAGGATCCCCTGCTGTGAAACCACAACGTGCCTACCAAAAGGGCTGTGCTCAAGGCGATGGCTGGCAGGGCCAGGCCACGGGGGAGCAGGTGCAGTTGCAGGAAGAACAAGGGGAAAGCCACCCACGCGAAGTCGCTGCTGACCAGCAGGAGCAGCAGCCAAAGGAGCATCACCGCGCCCAGCCACCAGCGTGCGTAGGGGGTGGGGTTAAAGCGGGTTGGGTGGCTGGCATGACGCTTTTCGAGCAAGGTTCCGCTGAGATACACCGCCGCAAGCAGTGCGGATAACGTGAGGCCGGCAACTACAGCCCCGCCGGACGGCGTCCCGGTAGTGCCCACTCCAGCAACCAGCCGGACCACGGCCACAAACAACAGAACTGCGAAACCCACATGCAGGCTCACGCGGAGCACGCGGAGGATTGTGGCGGCGCCGGCGGGAGACTGCATGCTTCACAGCGTATCCCCGGCCGGGCGCGGAAGATCCCGGATTTCCCCGTCCCCGGGGGGAATCAACCATTCGGATGATCGCGCGTTCAACCCCACCATGCCTGCTGATCCATCCGGTTCCTGATGTCCGTCCGGCCCATGACGGGAAGAGTTGGTTATGCCGGGATCAAGCCCGCATTAATTGAAGGAATCCGATGTTTCTTGCCATCCGCGACCTCCGCTTTGCCAAGGGTCGTTTTGCGCTCATGGGCAGTGTGGTTGCCCTCATCACCTTGCTGCTGGTCATGCTGTCCGGGCTGACAGCGGGGTTGGGAAACCAGTCGACGTCCGCCCTGGCAGCCTTGCCAGTGCAGCAGATTGCCTTCGGCGCTCCGGCCGGGGGTGAGCCGAAGGCTTCGTTTACGGAGTCGGAAGTTTCTACTGCCCAACTCGGGACATGGCGGGAGCAACCGGGTGTTCAGTCCGCACAGGCTCTAGGGATCAGCCAGACGCGTCTCCAATCCCTGGTTGACGGCGGCGTCCCGGGTGGAACCGCGAATGTGGCTGTGTTCGGCGGCGCTGCGGCCGTACCATCAGGGGTTGCGGCAGCTGTGGAGGACGGGACAGCGGTGGTGGGCAAATCACTGGCCAAAGAGCTGTCCCTGGATGTTGGCAGCCGGGTTAATGCCGGTGGGACGGACCTGACGGTTTCAGCCGTTGTTGAGGATCAGTGGTACTCCCACACCGGAGTGGTGTGGACAACCCTGGACACCTGGCGGAACATCGCGCATGCAGCACCCGGAACCGCCACCGTCATCACCGCAACTTTCGACGCCGGGACTTCCGTGGACGTCCACGCCGCCAATGCGGCCGCGGGCACGGTCAGTTCGGATCCCACGGGTTCGTTCCAAGCGTTGGCCTCATACAAGAGCGAGAACGGTTCACTCCTGTTGATGCAGGCATTCCTTTACGGCATCTCAGCCCTGGTCATCGTCGCATTCCTCACGGTGTGGACAGTTCAACGGACGCGCGACATCGCCGTGCTCAAAGCCTTGGGGGCGTCATCAGGCTACGTCTTGCGCGATGCCCTCACCCAAGCGGCCATTGTGCTGCTGGTTGGGGCCGCAGTGGGCGGCCTCCTCGGATTCACCGGCGGAATATTCGCAGCGCAAGCCGCCCCGTTCCTCATTACTCCCCTCACCACGCTGCTTCCCATCGCAGGAATTATCATCCTCGGCCTCGCAGGCGCGGTTCTGGCGGTAAAAAGCGTCACCAGAGTGGATCCACTCCTGGCACTCGGCGGAAACTAATACATTCTTAGAAAGGCATGCATCATGAGTACAGCACTGAACCTGAGCAACGTCTCCCTCGAATACCCGGATGGTGCGTCAACACTCAAAGCGTTGGACGCCGTTGACCTCAGCGTCCGCAAGGGTGAGTTCTTGTCCCTTGTGGGCCCGTCCGGATCCGGTAAGTCCTCACTCCTCGCCGTAGCCGCAACTCTTGTGAAGCCCACCGCCGGGGTGGTGTTCATTGACGGCCATGACGCCTCAGCACTGTCCGACGCTGAACGAACAGCACTCCGCAGGGACAAAGTGGGCATCATTTTCCAGCAACCCAATCTGCTGCCTTCCCTGACCGCGGTGGAACAATTGCTCATTCGCGAGCATCTGCGGGGCAAAGGAACCCGGGGAGCCCGTGAGAAGGCAGTAGAGCTGCTGGACGTGGTGGGGCTCGCCGAATCAGCGCACAAGAAGCCACATCAGCTCTCCGGAGGCCAACGTCAGAGGGTCAACATCGCCCGGGCACTCATGGTCAACCCCAGTGTGCTGTTGGTGGATGAACCCACAGCGGCGCTCGACCATGAACGCAGCGAGTCGATCGTCCGCCTCCTCAGGCAGGTCACCAACGAATTTCTTACAGCCACCGTGATGGTGACCCATGACAGCGAGTTCCTCCCTTTGACGGACGCCGTGGCCACCATGAGGGACGGGCGAATCAGCGGCGCCCTTGTTCCCGCCACACAATGACCAGGCCCAGCCGTTAGAGTCCTACGCCCAGCCCAGGTAGGCGCATTTTGAACATGTCCTTAAGGGCATATCTTGCGGCGTGGTACCCGGGCATCCCCGTCACTCCGGGCCCCGGAGGTGTGGACGAGGAACACAGGTAGACGCCGGAGAGAGGAGTTCGCCACGGAACGTTGGACACCACCGGGCGCTGAACCAAACCTCGCAGGTCCAGCAGCCCTGCGCTGAAGTCCCCACCAACATAGTTCTGGTTATACGCGGACAGTTGGGCCGCCGTCGTAGTTTTCGATGCCACCACCACATCACGGAAGCCTGGGGCGTACTTCTCTATCCTGGCCGTAACGGCTTCGGCCATGTCCACAGTGGAGTTGGCCGGTACGTGGCAGTAGGTCCACAAAACGTGGCGGCCCTCCGGAGCCCGTGATGAGTCCACTACAGACGGTTGGGACACCAGCACGTAGGGCTCCTTTGGATGCTTGCCCATGTCCACCAGATTTTCGGATTCAGCCATGGCAAGCCGTGAACCACCAACGTGAACTGTGCCGGCCTTCGCCAAGCCGGAGTCCCGCCATGGAACGGGACCTGACAATATGAAATCCACCTTGCACGCTGCATTCCCGAAGCGGAATGCTTCCAGCGCGCGGCGGTAGCGGTCCGGTACTTCGGAGCCACCCAAGCGGGCAAGAGCTGGCGGGGCAACGTCCAGCAGGATGGCTTTCGCGGGCCGTACCTGATCCAGTGAACTCACTGGCTCACCCACCGTGATGGTGCCGCCGTGCGCTGTGAGATCGTCAGCCATTGCCTTGGCGATAGCAATCGAACCACCAACCGGGATCACCCATCCACCCGCATGAGCCAGAACGCTCAGCAGCAGCCCGGCACCTGTGGAGCTGAGGGATGGCTGGGAGCCAAGCGCGTGGGACATCACTCCCGTCAAGAGAGCCGGCGCAGCTTCCTCACGGAAGCGCCTCATCCACAGCGGTGTTCCCTGATCCAAGGTGGCCAGACCGAACCTGATGGCCGCCAAAGGATCCTTTGGAACGCGCAGGAGTTGGTTGGACGTAAAGTCCACAACCCCGTCCACCCGCTCCAGCAGGGGCTGCAGCAGCCGGCGGTAAGCCGGACCGTCAACTCCCAGCTCATGCACAGTCCGGTCCAGCGATTGGTATGCCAAGGCCGCACCTCCGGCGTCCAAGGGCGTTCCGTGCTGGACTTCGGGCAGCCGGAGTTCCACGCGCTGCGACAATTCAAAGGCTCGGAAAAAGGGCGACGCCAGGGCCATGGGGTGAACGGCCGAGCAAACATCGTAAAGATAGCCGGGTTCAATCAGCTCGCTGGTCCGGGAGCCTCCACCGATTGCATCCGCTGCCTCATAGAGGCGGACGCTCAGGCCCGCCCGGGCCATGACCACTGCTGCGGCCAGGCCGTTGGGACCGGCCCCGACGACGGCGACATCAACCATCGCTGTTAACCTCCGTACGCTGAGGTGCTGTGGCATCCATGGTCTCCACCGTATCCGGAGTGTTCCACGGCAGCACGGACCGGGATGGGCTGAACACATCGAATCGCAGCCAGTCCTTGGCAGCATTGAATGGGCCGCCGTGGGGATCGTCCTCGCCGTAGGCGCGGAGCGGGTCTTGGGCAGGGTCCCATATATCCATGACCACACGAGCCATGAGGTAAGCAGTTGCCACCATATGCAAAACTACGGCCAGCACATAGTAGGACATGTCAATGTTGTGCTGGACGGACCCCCCGCTGGTGGTTTGGCCCAGATACATCCACACGGCCGCCCAATGCAGGCCCTCTGCCGCTTGCCACATGAGGAAGTCCCGCCACCGGGGACGGGCCAGGGCAAGCAGGGGTATGAGCCAGATGACGAACTGGGGTGAGTACACCTTGTTGGTCAGGATGAACGCGGCAACAATCAGGAACAGGAGTTGAGCCAAGCGGGGGCGCCGTGGGGCGCACAAGGCCAAGGCGCCTATGAGCAGGCATGCCAGGATAAAGAGGACCAGGGCAAGGGTGTTGATCACCGCTCCATCAATCTGGGCCCAATGCACCCTATCCGCCACAAGGTTGTAGGCGAACCAGGGAGAGCTGAACCCGGCAGGGCGGTCCTGGCTGAAGGAGAAGAAATAGCTCCAGCCCGATGGGTTCATCGCTGCGACTGGCAGGTTCACTAGGAGCCAGGAGGACAGGGCTGCGCCGGCGGGGATGAAGAATGCACGAGGTTTGCCAGTGCGCAGGGCCAGGACCAATATGGCCCCGAGTATCAAGAGGGGGTACAACTTGGTGGCGGATCCCAAACCGATCAACACTCCGGCCAGAACCAACTTGTCCCTTGAGAAAAAGTACATTGCCAGGGCCAGGAGCCCCACGGCCCACATGTCCCAGTTGATGAACCCGGCCAGAATGATCCCCGGGGCCACTGCCACCATTGCTGCATCCCAGGGCCTGCGCCGGTTGATCCTCGCGGTCAAGAGCACTGTGAGTATCCACAGTGCCACGATCAGTGTTGCGTTGACGTCGAAGTAGCCCAGGATTCGTTCGTTCCCCGTGCCCTGACCAGGAACCAGTAAAGCGGTGACTCCAGCGATCACACCGATGAGTACCGGATACTCGAACAAGCTTCCCTGGGTGAAGAGCGGGAAGATTCCCTCTGCCAAGCCGCGGTTGCGGAACAGCTCAGGAAAATCCGAATAGCAGGTGGCATAGAACTGCCCGGGAGTCTCCCACCCATTGACGCGGCAGTAGTCCTTCGCAAGCACGGCCAGCAGTGCGGCGAAAACAGTGAGGATGACCAGGACGCGTTCCGCGGTGAACGGTCCTGAGGTCATCTTCCCGGGGGAGGAGTGCTTTCCGAGGGGGCCGCCCACCAGTTCCGTGAAATTGCGTAGCAGGGCATCACTGCGGCTTGGAACCACAAAGCGGGCACGTTTTTGCAGCCGCTGCGGCTTCGTCTCCTGCATGGGATCGAGCTTACAGTCCCTTAGCGCCCTAACCCGCGTGTTGATCAGCGCCGGAAACCCAAGGCTTAAAGGGGGAGGAGCCCACGCGTAGCCGCGCGGGCTCCTTGAGGTTCAGCATGAATGTGTTGCATCTGAACTCCTTCGGGGCTGGATGAAGGGCCTCAGCGGATGAGTCCCATTTGGTGCAGGACAACGTAGACGTCTTCACGGCGTTGATCGAGCAACTGGCCGTTGAAGAGAGTGCGGTCCTTGGGTGCGTTCGTGTTCTTGACGAAGCGCAAGTCTTCCGGGCGTTTTCGCATGGTTCACCTCCTTTCAGAGAAGATCAGCAGAATTTAGGCACAACAATTAGCGCCGCATGAAATCAAAAGAAATCAAGGCGAAAAAAGGGCATAAATAACTGGGGCTAATTAAGGGGTTGCGGAAAGAATCGAAAAAGATTCGTAGTGCAATAGCGCGAGCTTCCGGCAGCCGACCCAACAAGAAGCTGGTTCCGAACTATGGGGAAACTGCGCACCCGCGGCATACTGCGTGGGTCCGCGCCTTCAACTGACTACTCAGCCATCCAACAGCAGGAGGGCCGCCAAGAATACCGCCGGCAACAAGCCGGTCCGGTAGTTCAGGAGTGGGTCAGAAAGCAAAAACGGCGTCGATCAGCAGCAGAGGCCGGGGTAGCAGTGACGGTCAACTTCCGTCCGCTAGTCAAAGTAATCATTTTTCCCAACCTCCTTCCGGCCGTTACAGCCTGCTGTGGCATTCACAAGGCTGACTGAACCAGGGAATGCGCGCCTTGTTCCCGGCGAGTCGCTCTGGGAACAAGATATAAGTTACAGCATGCAGAAGGAGTTTGACCAGCGAAATTAGCTAATTCGCCAAAAGTTTTTTTAGATTCGCGTTTTAGAGTCCCCAGCGAACAATTGCGGGCGTCCGCTTATCCCAACCAAGCGTGCAGACCTTTGCTGTTCCCAGAACGAAGTGCCGGCCTTCGCTGGCATCCATTTCCAGCCAGCGGGCGGTGAGGATTCTGGAGAAGTGACCGTGGGCCACAATGAGGACGTTGTCCATTCCCGATTCCAGGACCCGTCCAATGATCTTGTCCGCCCGGGCAGCAACTTCGTCCAAGGTTTCGCCGTTGGGTACCCCATCGGTCCAGATGAGGTAGTCCGGGTTGTCCTTGCGGATCAGGTCCGAGCTGATGCCTTCGTAGTCGCCGTAATTCCATTCCACGGCCAGCGGCTCATGTACAGCTTCCGGGTAGCCTGCCAGCTCCGCGGTGCGTCGGGCGCGTCGCAACGGCGAGGTCAGCACGAGGTCGAAGTCGATGCCTTCCAGGACCTTGCGGGCTTCAACAGCCTGCTGCTCACCCTCAACCGTGAGGGGTAGGTCCGTCAATCCGGTGTACTGACCGCTCTTGGACCATTCGGTTTCGCCGTGGCGAAGGATCCACAGTTGAGGACGTGGTGAAGTCGCAGCGTTCATGAGGGCTCCTCGGTTTCGGTCAATGGCTCGACGACGGCGGACTCGGGTTGCGCTTCCCACCAGGCCAAAAGTTTCTTCTCGGCTTCCTCCGGGGAAAGTGGGCCGTGTTCCATCCGTTCCTCCAGAAGGAACTTGTAAGCCCGCCCCACCACAGGACCCGGCTTGAGTCCCAAAAGCGCCATGATCTGCGCACCATCGAGATCAGGGCGGACGGCTGCCAGCGATTCCTGTTCAAGAAGCGCCGAAATGCGGTTCTCAAGGTCATCGTAGGCGAAGGACAGGCGGTCGGCCTTGCGCTGGTTACGCGTGGTGACGTCCGAGCGCGTGAGGCGGTGCAGGCGTTCCAGGAGGGGCCCGGCGTCGGTCACATACCGGCGGACCGCGGAGTCGCTCCACCCGGCGTCGCCGTAGCCATAGAACCGCATGTGCAGCTCAACAAGCCGGGAGACTGCCTTGATAGATTCGTTGTCGAAGCGCAACGCCTTCATGCGCTTCGCGGTCAGTTTCGCACCCACGACGTCATGATGGCGGAAGCTCACCGCGCCGCCCTGTTCAAAACGGCGCGTGGCCGGCTTGCCGACGTCGTGCATTAAAGCTGCAAACCTCAGCACAAAGTCGGGCCCGGGCACGGCGCCATCCGGGCCGGTCTCCAAGGCCGCAGCTTGCTCAAGCACCTGCAGTGAATGCTGGTAGACGTCCTTGTGGCGGTGGTGTTCGTCGGCCTCAAGGCGCAGGGCGGAAACTTCGGGCAGCACAAACTCGGCCAGGCCGGTGTCCACCAGGAGGTCGATACCCACGCGGGGGTGGGCTCCGTTGATGAGCTTCACGAGCTCTTCGCGGACGCGTTCTGCTGAGATGATCTTGATGCGGTCGGCCATTTGGGACATCGCGAGCCGGACGTCGTCGTGAACCGACACGCCGAGCTGGGAAGCAAACCGGGCCGCGCGCATCATCCGCAGGGGATCGTCGGAGAAGGACGCCTCAGGGGCACCCGGCGTGGCCAGTTCCGACGCGTGGAGGTCCCGGACGCCGCCGAACGGATCCACAAGTTCCAGGCTGGGCAATTTCAAGGCCATGGCATTGATGGTGAAATCGCGGCGCAGCAAGTCATCCGTCAGGGAGTTGCCGAAGGCCACCACGGGCTTACGCGAATCGGGATCGTAGGCTTCGGCGCGGTAGGTGGTGATTTCGATCTGGAAACCACTCTTCTTCATGCCGATCGTGCCGAAAGCGCGGCCGATTTCCCAGAAGTTGTCCGCCCACTTCTTGATGATGCCAATGGTTTGGTCCGGCGTGGCATCGGTAGTGAAATCAAGATCCGGGGATGTCCTCCCCAAGAAGAGGTCGCGCACGGGCCCACCAACCAGGGACAGCTCGAAGCCGGCATCGACAAAGCGTTGCCCGAGGTCGAGCACCACCGGATCGATGGTGAAGTTAACTGAAGAGCTGTCCAATACGTGCGCCATAGTCCCTTAAGCTTGGCAGATTTTTGCTCAGCAGTGGGCCACTGTCCCATGGGAAATCAGGCATGTGTCCGCCAGCCATCTCCCGCAGTCCATCTTGTGGCCATGTCCCGGTCATCACTCGAGGGCAAGAGTCGTTAGAGTGGACCTCATGGCCAACCCGATCCCGAGCGCTCCTGGCAGGAGGACAAACGCACCGTTGCCGTCGGCAATCGGTGCCCACGTCGCGCCCGCCCAGCAGCACCCGGTGCAGGCCTCGCTTCCCACTGTTGAGGAAGTGTCTGCCGGCGGCGTTGTTGTAGACACGTCCGACGGCGAACTCCGGGTTGCAATTATCGCCCGTCTTAATAGGGGTGGCCGGCTTGAGTGGTGCCTCCCGAAGGGCCACCCGGAGGGTCGCGAGAACAACGAGGAAGCGGCTGTCCGCGAGATCGCCGAGGAAACCGGGATCGAAGGTAACATCCTGGCCCCGCTCGGCAGCATCGATTACTGGTTCACAGTAAGCGGCCACCGCGTCCACAAGACCGTTCACCATTTCCTCCTCCGGGCAACCGGTGGAGAGCTGACCATCGAGAATGATCCGGACCAGGAAGCCGTGGATGCTGCCTGGGTTCCCATCCAGGAACTGGCCCGTAAATTGTCCTTCCCGAACGAACGCCGCATCGCCGATTTGGCACGGGAAGTGCTGCCCGAACATCTCTGACCCCTGTACATGGGACGATAAAGACGATGTCTGAAGCCAAAACCACCCAGTCCGTTCAGTCCGGAGAAGCACGTTCCAGCGCCATCATGGCGGCCGGAACGCTCGTTTCCCGGTTCCTTGGCTTCGCCAAAACGTGGATGCTCGGTGCCGCCCTAGGCCTAGGCTCCACCATCAATGACACGTTCATTAATGCGAACAACCTGCCCAACCTGATCTTCCTGCTGGTGGCCGGCGGCGTGTTCAACGCGGTCCTGGTTCCGCAGATCATCAAGGCAAGCAAGGCACCGGACCGCGGCGCGGATTACATCAGCCGGCTGCTCACGTTGGCTGTGCTGGTTCTCTTGGCATTGACGGCGCTGGTGACCCTCGCAGCGCCCTTGGTCATTGACCTCACCACCCAGGGCTACTCCGAGCAGCAGAAAGCCTTGGCAGTCACCTTCGCGTTCTGGTGCCTTCCCCAAATCTTCTTCTACGGGCTGTACGCCCTCCTCACACAGGTGTTGAACGCCCATGGAGCGTTTGGCCCCGCCATGTGGGCCCCCATCCTGAACAACCTGGTGGCTATTGCCGGCTTGGGCATGTTCATTTGGATTCTTGGCGCCAACATCACCAACCCGCACACCATCGACAATTGGGGACCTACCCAGACGTTCCTGATTGCGGGTTTCTCCACATTCGGCGTCATCGCCCAAACCGCCATCCTGCTCATTCCGGTCTTCCGTTTGCGCCTTGGCCTGCGCCCCCGGTTCGGTTGGCGCGGCGTTGGACTGGGCCAGGCCGCCAAGCTGAGTGTTTGGACGTTGGCGACTGCCGCCGTCGGTCAATTGGCGTTCCTGTACATCATGAGGATCGCCACCATCCCCGGCGCCGAGCGCCTCCGGCTGGACAACGCTGGTGACAGGGCCGCAGCTGCCGTCCTGCCCGGTAACGCCGTCCTCGAAGTGGCAAGCCAGTTGTACTTGCTGCCGCACTCGATCATCGCCCTGTCCTTGGCCACCGTGCTCTTTAACCGCATGACGCGGGCGTCGCAGGACGGCAACAAAGCCGAGCTGCGCGACGCCCTGTCCCACGGCCTCCGCACCATGGCAGTGGCAACGGTATTCGGCGCCCTGGCCCTGTTCGCTTTGGCCGGGCCGCTTGGCATGTTCTTCTCCGGCGGTGAGCCGCAAGACGGTGTCATGCTGGCCCAAACACTGACCATCCTGGCCCTCAGCACACCCTTCCTGAGCGCCAACTTCATGATGTCCAGGGTGTTCTACGCCAACGAGGACGCCCGCACACCTTTGTACGTCCAGTTGTGGCTTGCCGTGATCTACGTGGTGGGCGCGTTCTTCATCCAGTTCCTCCCCGTGGGCCAGATCATCTACGCAATCGCCATCCTCTACACCCTGGGCAACATCCTGTCCGTGGTGATCAGCGTGGTGTTCCTGCGCCGCCTGCTGGGTCACCTCGACGGCCCGCGAATCGCCAACTCCTACATCCGCATGGGCTACGCAGGCCTGGGCGCCGCCGTTGCCGGTGCGGGTGCATTGTGGCTTCTGGGCAGCTACAGGGCAGATGGCTTCGCTTGGAGCAGCCGCCCTGCCGCTTTGGTGACGGTGGTCGTCGTCGGGCCCGTCATGCTGCTTGCCTACCTGGTGCTCCTGCGCGTCTTCCACGTCACCGAGCTGCGCGACCTCCTACGCCCGCTGATGGGCCGTTTGGGCCGCGGTACGCCCGCAGCCGCTACTGGGGCTGTGGAGGAAAGCACGACGCCGGAGCGCGCCACAGTCTCGGATGACACCGGTTTGATTCCGCGCATCTCCGGCGAGTTCGATGCCGCCTCGTTCAGGGCCGGACCCGCGCCTGCACCTCAACGAGCCGTTGAACCGGCTGAACCCACCGCCGAAGTCTCACCGGATGCGCCCAAGACTTACCTGCCGGAGGAGGACGAGTCCAGCACGGCTCGTGGCGGCAAGTTCAAGTCACAGGTGCCCTTGCCGGGCCGTCGCACGTACCAAGGCAACGCCGGACAGAATCCGTACTTCCCAACTCGCGGAAACCGCGGGAAGTGAGCCGGTGCCGCCAACATGGGCGGCGGGCCTCAATCCGCTAGGCTAGAAACGAATATAGGTAGTTGCAAAAGCGGTTCCACCGGACAGCCGGGTGAGCCAAAAGCAGGACCGCAGCTCCCGGACAGCCTAGGAGGAACACGTGTCCCACCCGATCGACGTCGGATCAGTACTTGGCGGCCGCTACAAGGTCACGGCCAATGTATTGACCTCGCATGACCAAGATCAGGTGCTCGACGGCGTGGACCAGGTCCTCAACCGTCCCGTGAGCATCCTTGTTGCCGGTCCCGGAAATGCCGAGCAAGTGGCCCAAAGTGCCCGCGAGGTAGCCACTGGGGAACGGCCGGGTCACGTTCAAATACTGGACCTGGGAATCAGCGAAAACACCACCTACCTGATCACCAACCACAGCACTGCTCCGGATCTGCTGGACTTGGTGGTGGCCACCAACCCTCCGTACATCGAGCCGTTCTTCACGGAGACCCTGGGCAGCGAAATCTTCGGGCAAGCGCGCACTTATGAGCCTGAGACCTACGACGGCCTGTATGAGGATGACGAGCACGACGCCGAATACATCCAGTACGACGAAAATGGTTACCCCATCGCTTCGGAGTATGACGAGCCCGAGTCTGATTCGGAGTCGGCTGCCCCAGCACGTACCTCACCCCAGGTACCGCCCAAACCATCCTCCAGCCCGTCTGCGCCCAAGAGCGGTCTTGCGGGCAAGCTCGCGGCGGCTGCTGCCGGTGCGGGAGCCGCGGGTGTTGCCGCTGCTGCGGCGCTGAAGAATTCCGGATCAAGGAACAACGACGCCGGTGCTGCCGCCACTGGTTCTGCTGGCGCTTCCGGTACTCAGTCGGGTGCTCAGTCGGGTGTGAGCGGAGGAGCATCTCCTGCTGCTGCTTCGGAGTCAGCCACGTCGGAGCCCGCTACGCAGGCGGTAACTTCGCAGCCCATCAGCCGCGAGCCCGTCACACGTGAACCTGCCAGCCCTGAGCCTGCCAGCCGTGATTCGGCTGCGGAACCCAAGGTTTCCTTGTGGTCCGAAGAGGACTATGGCTTCAGTGACCGCGGCTCAGCTGGGTCTGGCAGTGCCGCTGCCGGTGGTTTTGACGGCCGCGGCAACGAGTCCGGCTACGAGCGGGAGGCAAACAACTTCCCGGTGTCGGCCGCTGCTGCCGGCAATTACTCGGACGACTACGCGGACGAGGAAGTCTACGAGGATGAGGCTCCTGAGAAGGAACCGCGTTCGCTCCGCTGGCTCGTCGGTGGCCTGTTGGCCGCTGTTTTGGTGGTGGGCCTTGTCCTGGCAGTGACCAACCTTGGCAGCCTGCTGCCCAGTGGTGCGCCGGCCGCGACACAAAGCACTCCCGCCCCGGAAACATCCGCCGCGGAGTCCGAGGAACCCACACCCACGCAAGCTCCGGCCCCGGCCACACCTCCGGAAATTGAAGAAATCACCCGCTTGGGTGACTTCGCCTTCGCTGCGACCTATGACAAGGACCTTGCGAAAGCCTTTGACGGCAACGCTGCAAGTTACTGGTCCTACATGGAATTCGCCACCGCGGACTGGGGTGGACTGGCAAAAGAAGTGCCGCTGATGATCAAGCTGAAGAAATCCACTGAGGTCAAGTCCGTCGTACTGAACCAGTTGGGTGGTTCCGGCGGTAGCATCAGCGTCTACACCAATGATCGTCCTGCCATGGACGGCGCAAAGCTGGTGGGCACCAACAGCTTTACCTCGCCGGAACTGACCATGCCGCTGGCGGCACCGGCTCAGGCCCAGTACGTCATAGTTGTCATCACCACGCTGCCCAAGCTGGCCGCACCCAAAACACAGTACGGTTTCGGCCTTCGTCTCGCTGAGGTCACCGTCCAGTAGTAGTACCCAACTAAGTAGCTGAAGAGGCCGTTGTGATTCGTCAGAACGGCCTCTTTTGCTACTCACGTTGGCGTCACCGCTTAGATTCGTCACGTCTGCAGACGGTACCCTGAATGATGGTGGCTTTTAGGGTCCCCAAACTCCAACGGAATATTTGGAACACAACAGGGGTTGAGTCAGGTGGCTGCCCCGAAAGCCGCAGCATCGACTAAGGAAGAGGTTCACGCCAAGTGAGCATTGCAGAAAACAGCGCATCGCAGGTGCGTGACGTCATCATCGTAGGTTCAGGCCCTGCCGGCTACACAGCCGCTGTTTACACCGCCCGAGCCAACATGAACCCTCTGCTCATTGCCGGCTCCGTCACTGCTGGTGGCGAACTGATGAACACCACCGACGTGGAAAACTATCCGGGCTTCCCGGAGGGCATCATGGGCCCGGATCTCATGGAAAACTTTGAAAAGCAGGCCGCACGTTTCGGTACTGAAATCCAGTTTGAGGATGTCACCGAACTGGACCTCGACGGCGATATCAAGACCGTGACCATCGGAACAGGGGAGACCTTCCAGGCGAAGGCCATCATTCTGTCCACCGGTTCGGCCTACCGCGAGCTCGGACTGGCTAATGAAAAGCGCCTCTCCGGACACGGCGTTAGCTGGTGTGCAACCTGCGATGGTTTCTTCTTCAAGGATCAGGACATCGCCGTCATCGGTGGTGGCGATTCCGCCATGGAGGAAGCGCTGTTCCTCACCAAGTTCGCAAAGTCGGTTACCGTTGTGCACCGCCGCGATACCCTCAAGGCTTCCAAGATCATGGGCGACCGTGCCCAGGCACACGAGAAGATCAACTTCGTCTGGAACACAGCCGTTGAGGATGTCCTCGGCGAGGACAAGGTCACAGGCCTGAAGTTGAAAAACCTCGTGGACGGTACTGAATCCGAGCTCGCAGTCACCGGCGTCTTCGTGGCCATCGGTAACGATCCCCGCACGGACCTCATCAAGGGCAAGGTGGATCTGACCCCGGAGGGGACCATCGCTGTTGAGGGCCGGAGCTCGCGAACAAACATCAAGGGTGTCTTCGCCGCGGGCGATGTCATCGATCCCACCTACCGTCAAGCTATTACCGCTTCAGGTTCCGGCTGTGTAGCCGCCCTGGACGTTGAGCACTACCTCGCAGACCTGCACGCCTAAAGCTGCTTCCAAGCAACCATAAGAAGGGAAAAGTTATGAGCAACGCAAAAGACGTAACTGACGCAAGCTTCAGCACGGATGTCCTGGCTTCTGAAAAGCCGGTCATCGTGGACTTCTGGGCGGAGTGGTGTGGCCCCTGCCGCAAGCTCGGTCCCATCCTCGACGAGATCTCCGTTGAGTACAGCGACAAAGTTGATGTTGTGAAACTCAACGTTGACGACAATCCTGCCATCGCTGCCGAATACGGCATCACGAGCATTCCCGCCGTGTACCTGTTCAGCGGGGGAGAAGTAAAGAGCACTGTCATCGGCGCCAAGCCGAAGCAGTTCTTTGAAAAAGAATTCGCGGACGTCCTTTCCTAAGCGTCCTGCTTAGCTGAGTCTGCAGACAGCTGATTTAGCCGAGAAGCCGGCCATTGCTGCTCCTGACGGAGTGGAAATGGCCGGTTTTTTGTTCTTTTGGATAAATGAACCAGAATTGGTTTCCTTTCATGATGTTTTCGTCCATACGAGATCGCATGAAGCAGGAGACTGCTTCTGAAGTTCTCCCTACCTGGGGTAGGCAGAACTTAATCGGTGTCGTCCTAGTTTGGCCAGACCAGCCCGATTATCCCTTCGGTGACGGTTAGCGTCACCCGGGTCTCCGATCCTCGTCGAACTCTTCTCATTACCTCGTGGTCTCTGAGTCCGCCCGGCTTGGCCTAACTCGGATCTGAGGAAGCCGACCTCCGACCGGCTGGGAGGTGCACGGAGTAGATCAGATGCTCAGGTCTAGCTGCGTTATGACGCACGACATGCAGAGCATTGCCTGGGTCTTCGGGGGAGAGCGGGCCGCACAATTCACTGATATTTGCGATTCTGGGCAGCCGCGCTCCTGATGCTGCGGCACTCCGTCAGCAGCGACACTAGCACTCATGTAATGGGTGGGTTGCTTTGCGCAGAGGAAGAGTCAGTACGCAAAACTAGCAAATCGCCGCTTAGAGGTGGACCACGCCGCGATTCCCCACAGGCTGCATCGTGTTTCACGTGAAACAGCGTGCCCACGATTGATGTCGATAATTTTCTTGGACAGGCCTTAGGACTTGGCGCCTGTCGCTTCGGGGAAGGCTCTTAGCAAGGTAGAGGTTGGTAGCTCGGGGAATGCTATTTGATCGATAGGCGGGCTGGCGCTGGCCGATTTACAGGAAGACTGGAAGCTACTTCCCAAGCTGCTTGTTTCACGTGAAACATACCATCGGTTTCACCTCAACTACCCTAGGCTAAGGACTCAGCACCATAGCGGGAGGCCTTTAGAGCATCGAGAATTCTTAGATCCACGTGCAAGACATCACAGTCAAAGGGCCAGGAAGCGACTCATCCTGAGCGAATCTCGGGCTTGCTACCGCCGTATGCTCACACAGCGTCAACAGCTCCGTTACCTAGAAACCGCCTGCGGACCTGCGCCATGACACGGCAGGGAGCTGCTACGCTTTTTCGACTTGCTGGCGCTAGCTATTACTGAATTGATACGCCGGTTACCGAAATTAATACCCCGGCTCTGATCACGATGCACCTAGGCCGCCCACAGGAAAGACAGATTCAGCGGGTCCGTGATCGTGCACCACTTTCACACGGAGACCTCAATTTCCATGTCCAAGCACCGTCTGATGCTCCACACCGTCTCCGTAATCGCCCTGCCTTCCATTCATCTGCCGAGAGTCATTGGGGCCATAGAACAAGCCCTGCAGCGTCCCTGAGGCCTGAATGCGCCTTTGGCAGTCCCTATACGCAGAGCGCGCGGCTTTGACGCTGGCAGGTTCGGTTCCTAGGAACGGTGAGAAAATGTCCCACGGTCCTTTACTCCCTCCCAGGCCTAGGACTCGCCCGACTTCAAGCAGCATCGTTGGGATTAAGCACCGTTGGTCACCAAGGGCGGTACCCCAGTGGCCTGTGGGCGGCCGGAGACGACTTCACGGGTGCGACGCTTTGCCGCCTTCCCTCCAAAGTGAGCACAGAAACCGGAGAGCGGGGGCACTATGATCGCCCTTCGGTTCGACGCAACGCCGCACTAGCCCGCATCCGTAAAGTGTGCAGGTGATTTCTACGCTGGACCAGCAGCTACCGACCGTGGAATCACCGACATACCATCAGCAGCTCGGTTCGCTCCAATATCGCCGCCCAGGAGGCAGTTGTGTTCACCCGTTGTTGCTACTGAGACCCTCACCGCCGTAGCCTCCCTCCGATTGAATCGGACAGAGCAGGGCCGATTCTCTCGGCAGCCTTTGCCATCAGGGATGCATCCATTGCCCATGCAGGGTCCTCCAAAGGGCCAATCACAGAGTTCCCGAGTCGTTTGGTCGAGCTCCTTGTCGCTCGACAGCAATTCTGCTGATTCCAGTGAACCTAGCCAAGACGTACCTACACCTTGGATAAGCAAAGGACGCATCTGTACGCTGCAAACACGCAGCCTGCTAGGCACTGTTTCACGTGAAACATGGGTGGCCAAACGCGTGAGGGCAAAGGCATTTCGACGCTGTAGCCCACACTGAGTTGCCGTAGTGGGTCTGAACCCACACCTGCGTCCACAGTTGAAAGCTGCGCCCTGCACGTGCGGAATCAAACTACCTCAAAGTGCTCCGTACTGTAGTAGGGATGAGGGCGGAATCAGCAATGGTCCGTGAGGAGGATTCCGAAGCCGCCCGGAAGAAGCTCACGGTTTGGTGCGAATGAGACAACGCCTTCCCCCATCTAGTAACCGCACTCTCATAATTGGCCGACACGTGCGCGTAGTGTGGCACTACTAGGATTGCCGCATGGTTCGCACCTGACCCGAGACTTAGCAGGTGCGCCAGGGCTGTAGCCTGTGACCCGCTGCAGGTGAATCAGTCAGCGACCATGGGGAACTGGTCCTCGGCCCCAAGATCGCGTCATTAGGGCCAGAATCGAGTCACTAGGCGTCATGCTCTCTGAGCATGTTCTATTCCAGCCCTTAGCGCGACTCCAACCCCCATGACTGTTCGAGGGTTAGCCTAGCCTAGGTGTAGCCCGCTTATGTCGAGAGACAGGAATACCCCCGAGGATAGACCCAAGCCCCTCGACTCAAGCTCGTCACGCTAGGACGCCCGAGGTTCTCGGGCCCTAGACCCCCGAGCCCCTCGGCTCGCAGGCGCGTTGGCGCGTAGGCTCGTAGGCTCGTAGGCTCCCAGGCGCGTTGGTGCGTAGGCGCGTTGGTGCGTAGGCTCGTAGGCTCGCAGGCTCGCAGGCGCGAAGGTTCCTAGGCTCCTCGACGGCATATTCAAAGCCCCGTCGTCGACCTGTCTGCCAGCGCATGACGGGTCGCAACGACGAAACCGACCGTACCCGGGGAACAAACCCGATGCAGCTCCAGATCCAGTTGAGCAGGATCCCAATTGTGCCGAGCCGCTATGTTTCACGTGAACACGAAGTTGGCTCCGCCGTTTCACGTGAAACACGTACTCGCACCCGGAGCAATCGTAGGGGTTCCTCCAACAATGCGGACTGGATCGCCACTGGACAACTGTGCGCCTAACAATGAGACATCGGATGAATAAGCACACCCCTGTTCCACCTTCGTATTTTTGCCATTCAACGGCGACCCCGTAAACGCTGAGTGGCTTCTACCCCAGCTGCGTCCTCACGTGACCCGCTCAGTCCCATCGGCCCCTAAGTCGACGAGAGCCACTGTCCCTCAGGGGGAATCCCTGGTCGCGAGCATTTTCATTCAAGTGGCTATTTGAGCGTTGGCTGGAAGGACCAATGCCCGTCACTTTATCCACCGCGTTATGCACATGGTTATCCACAGGTTTATCCACCGGTCATGATGTTGCCCACATGAGTACCATGAGCGGCCATGATGCTCACCAGATGGAATGGAGATAGGAGGGCTGCAGTGGCCGTGAGAGCGCTCCAGTTGCACATCACCCTTTACCGAGCCAATCCGTACACAAAGCACGGGAAATCAACAATATTTGGGCCCTATCACGCCATGAGTCCCGCGGTCGCAGCATGTCGCCGAAGTGGCGGCCGATCCAGGGAGTTCTCGATGGCCGGCAGCCTAATACGACAGCTTGTCCACCCAGGGAAGCGCAATGGTCTGCCTGACGCCCGGGGATATGTCCACACACTTATCCCCAAAGTTTTCCACAGGGATATCCACCGGCTTATCCACTTCGTCCAACTCACCAAAAGGCAGGTGGTTCATCGATGCGTGGAGTCCGCCGAAAAACTGACCTACTCTGTTTCACGTGAAACATTGGGCGATACGTCACCTTCGGTAGTCGACTTCCGTGTATGCCCGGCAAGCTACCAGCACTGCCTAAGCGACTCACCACGTATTGCTGGATAGGAGTCCTTCAGCCACATCTCTTGCTGGCGGAAGGCGTTCACCAACATCAGACCAATCGTGGGATATGTCACTGACAGCTTCGGAGCCGCACCAGGGCCCTACGACGCGCTATGCCTCCATTGTGTCCTAGCACCGCCGGAGTATCAGCCGGGGAGGGAGGCGATTACAGACACACAATGAATTAGGGCCTCCGCAGGCCGCAAGCGGATCACAGCCCAGGCAAGAGAGCATCAAATCCAAAAATCATCTCAATGGTCGCCCGGGGGAGAGGAAGGGTCCATGAGTACATCAACGTCTTCGGAACCCTTCAATGCCATCGGCCATCTCACGCACCCGTGTCGGTCCACAGAAGCCCGCAGGCAGCCTCCCGGTCCGACGCCTACTGGCATCCCAGTAGCCCACGGTCGTCCAGAGACGCGAAATCCAAGCATCCGTCGGGCCGGCCCACAGTTCGCCGTCGTTGATGCATCCAGCAGCTCATCATCCAGCGGTACCATCGTGGCAGCGCCCCCATGGGGCATCCCGTAAGCCCACTGCCCCTGGGGCTACCCGCCAGCCCAGCGCTCATTGGGTACCAACCATTGCACCGCCCACAGGCCTTCCCGCCAGCCCACTGTCCCTGTGCCAGCCCGCTAGCGCATCGCTTATTTGGTACCAACAATCCCACAGCGCACAGGCCTCTCCGTCAGCCCGCTGTCCTTGGGGCTACTCGCCAGCGCATCACCCATTGATTACCCAGCAGGCCACCGTCCTTGTGGCTTCCAGTCAGCCGACTGCTCATGTGGCAGCCTGCCGGCTCATCACAGAACGAATCCTCGCTCGGCCTGACCACGAACAGGCAGCCCATTTCGCAGCCCCTGATCTGACGATATCCGTGGGGGTGAGCCAGCTGTCGCCCTTCCTGATGAAGAGCGGGTCCTCGGTCGATGAGACAGTGTTAACTGCACTGCCCACCCGCCCTGCATGCATTTATGTCTCCAGGCCGGCTCTCCGCCGTTGAGCCATTCTCAAACCGAGGCTCTGTACAGCAATCCTCGTGACTGCAAGGTCGCTCCACGCATATCCGGTCTACGCGGCGAACACAGGGCGATGAGTGCCTTTGAAGCGGGCCTGTTGTTCATTTCCACTCCAGTAATCCCTTTTAGTCCACATCTCTTATAGTCCACAAGGGGATTGGGGTGTGCCCACCAAGCTCCTTCCATTGACGGAATCCGTGTCTGGTATTTGGGCGCGCCATAGTCCGATGGACCCTGGGGTCGAAACCCGGATTCAAACGGCTCTCGACCAGACCAAATTCGCTAGTCGTGTTTCACCCTGGAGGCCTGTCCGCGTCTCAGAAGCGACCTATAGTGATCGTTTCCCCCATAGGCACCACCTGGATCCTCTGATGGTCCCCAGACGCCATTGCCTGGCGGACCGTTGAAGTCGATCTAAACTGCCGGAGACGGTCATTACCTGTCCCTTTATCCGTCAGGGTGTCTTTCTAGAGAAAAGAAGGCCGGATACTCCTGTCGATATAGAACAGTACGAAGACGCGGGGGATGAGCTGGGTAACGACTATAGGGTTGATATGCACTGAAGCGCGCATACCCTTCCTTCACATCGACAAGTCAGAACGCTGTATTCGATGCTCTCAAGGGGAACGCCTAGGGCACGACGCAGTGCATGCGTTACGCCTGAATCTAGATCAAATTGCTTGCGCTGCCAACGAGCTGCTGGGATTAGACGAACAGCGCGTCGATTCCTGGGGAGCCTCTCTGTGACAATGACCTGCCTGTTTCACGTGAAACATAGTTATGGAGGGGTGGATGATTGGGGTGGGGCACTGCAGGATCATTGATTCGTTCACTTAGCAGATCGCTGACGCACTACTCACAGTCGTTGATACACCGGGGGCTCCGCAAACAGCTCATATATGCGTCGTGGGCTACGTTTCACGTGAAACATTGAGGCTTGCGGGTCCACTGGTCCTCGTACCATCTTCAGATTTACCTCCTCAGCGGCCAATGTCCCGACGTATGACAGGAGCACAGGTCGCTACAAATTTCACGGATCTCCGTCCAGGTGTCGACGCTCGAACCAACAACTGACCACACCGTGCGGCTGACGAAAGTGCATCCACGCAGTTTGGTCTCATGGCTTTCACCGGAAACAGGTGCATTGACGAGCTAAAGGCTATTCTCCTAAGGTGCGCTGCGCTGAAGACGGGATAAAGGTTCTGGAGTCGCACTCCAAACAACACTATTCGCGCGTATAGGCGCTACCGCGACCATTCGCAGGTAAGAATGAGCTCTACCTATGCAGGGGACACCCCTTAGCGTCATGTTTGATGTGCAGACGAGGCAACCATCGACGCTACGACTGCCGTCAACGTTTCACGTGAAACGTGACTACCATGCGAAGCTGCCCGGATTGCTGGAGCTGAGGCGGTATAGTCTTTGAACTCAGCGATTTTCCCACTCAGTGTGCCACATCGATCGAAGTAGAGCCGCATAGTCGTCCTACTGAGCAGCAACCCGCAGCAAGCCCAGGGCAGCCGGGCGCTTTACACCCTTCCTCTCGACTAATGATCCCGGGCCCGAAGTAGTCCATGAGGGCCTCAAGCTGGCGACTGCTTCAACTTGAACTAGTCCTCGGGGGCCGAAGATATGGTCCCAGGTCGATCACCCAACGGGAGCACCCAGCGGAGTCGATGGGGTTGTCGTGCCCCCATGACAACGGAGGCAAACAAACGATTGCTCAGAAGATCGAACGGCGGAAAACCGGGTACGCCACACGAACAATCAAACGGGAGAGGGCAGGAACAGCGAATCGGCCTGGATTTCTCCGAAAATCATGGCAAGTCGAATGGGAGGAGTCGAGATCTCAGTTGGTCTAAGAGACGCCCAGCCCTGGTCAGGTTCGATCCGGAATCAGCATGGCATTGAATGAGCATCGCGGTTTCACGTGAAACACTACGGAAAGCGGAAAGAGCCGAAAAGCCACAGAGTAGTCATTGATCTCCAACCAAAAATGGGGCCCACCCGGCAGGTGAGCCCCATTCAGATGAAACTTGGGTTTAGTCCTGGGCTCCTGGGCCCAGAACATCCATAATTCGGTTGAGATCCTCAACACTCGCAAACTCGATACTTACTCGGCCCTTGCGTGCGCCCAGGGTGATCTTCACGTTAGTGTCCAAACGATCTGACAGAGACGATGCCAGGTAGTCCAGGCGCTCGTGCCGGGCATTCGGCTTAGGAATGCTGCTTTTAGCGGGGGTGGTGGGGTCTTGGTATAGAGCAACCGATTCTTCGGTGGCGCGTACAGACATACCCTCAGCCACAATCTTCTGAGCTATGCGCTCCATGGCTGCAGCATCCGGAAGTGCCAGGAGAGCACGGGCATGCCCTGCTGACAGGACGCCAGCTGCTACGCGGCGTTGGACCAGGGGTGGAAGCTTGAGCAGACGCAAGGTGTTGGAGACCTGCGGGCGAGACCGGCCAATGCGATCGGCCAATTGCTCGTGTGTGGTTCCGAAGTCTTCAAGTAGCTGCTGGTAGGCAGCTGCCTCTTCCAAAGGATTCAGCTGGCTACGGTGGAGGTTTTCCAGCAGAGCATCGCGCAGGAGGTCGTCATCGGTGGTATCACGAACAATCGCGGGGATGGTTTCGAGGCCGGCAGCCTGTACCGCACGCCACCGGCGCTCACCCATGACCAGCTCATACGGTTCTCCACCCTTTTCGGTTGAAGTACGTACAACAATTGGCTGGAGGACGCCGATTTCGCGTACCGAGTGAACCAACTCCGCCATGTCGTCCTCATCGAAGACAGAACGGGGCTGTTTGCGGTTCGGATGGATATCACCCACGGGGATCTCGGCAAACCGTGCACCCGGCACCTCTACCAACTCCACCTCAGGAGCGGCAGGAAGGGACCGAGCGGAAGGGGCTGCTGCCGCCGTCGCATCTGCTCCGGAATTTGGCTTCTTGCTCGCAGAGGATCGGGATCCGGAGGTTTTGGGTGAGGTCTTCGCGGCTGCAGGAGCTTTGGAGGTTGAGGCCTTAGCGGGTGATGCCTTGGTAGGCGCCTTCGCAGAAGTAGTTTCCTCTGCTACTGACTCCGTGGCCGAGGTATCAGCAGTCGCTGTGGAGCTGGTAGCGCTCGAATCATCGAGCAACGCTTCAACAGTGGTCTCCGGGGACTTCTTCGCTTCCGGGAAGAACAGATCCACGGGCCGGGAGGGTGCTGAACCATTTCCCTGGGCCGAGGCCGAGCTAGGAATGAGAGCCCCAAGGCCCCTGCCGAGGCCTCTTCGCTTTTCGCTCATTGATTCATCCCTCCGATGGAATAGCCGGGCACGGACCTGCCCAAGCTGTTGCAGTATTTCAAGAATTCTAGCGTTCAGCTATTTCGGCAGCGGCTTCCATGTAGGAAAGCGCGCCGCTCGACGAGGGATCATAGGTCATAACAGTTTGCTGATAACTGGGAGCTTCAGAGATACGAACGGACCTCGGAACCACAGCGCCCAGAACCTGGTCAGGGAAGTGCTGACGGACCTCTGACGCAACCTGGGCTGCCAGGTTGGTTCGGCCGTCGTACATGGTCAAGAGAATCGTGGAGACCACCAAGTCAGCATTGAGGTGCTTTTGGATCATCTCAATATTCTTAAGGAGCTGGCTCAGGCCCTCAAGAGCGTAGTACTCGCACTGGATGGGAATAAGTACTTCACTGGCCGCACAGAAGGCGTTGACTGTGAGCAATCCCAGGCTGGGCGGGCAATCGATGAAGATGTAGTCCAAGCGGCCCTCGCCGGCGTTCTGGCGCTCCTTGGCATACACGTCAATGGCTCGGCGGAGCCTCTGCTCACGAGCGACCAAAGAAACAAGCTCGATCTCCGCACCGGCCAAATGGATGGTAGCCGGAGCGCAGATGAGGTTGGGAATATCAGGGCACGGAGCCACAACCTCTTTAAGGGGAAGGTCGTTGATCAGGACATCGTAGATGCTATCTACATCAGCGTGGTGCTCTATACCCAACGCAGTGGACGCATTGCCCTGGGGATCAATATCGATGACCAACACGTTGAGGCCGGCCGAGGCCAGCGCTGCAGCAATGTTGACGGTAGTGGTGGTCTTGCCGACGCCACCCTTTTGGTTGGATACCGTAAAGATTCGGGTCTTGTCAGGTTTGGGAAGTTCCCTACCGGTGAGACGCTCACGCCTGCGGGTTTCATTGGCCAGTTGCCGGGCGATGGGGCTGGAATCATCGATGGAATCCATGACGTTGCGTACTCCATCTGAAGCGGTTTCACGTGAAACGGCATTATCAACTGAATTCGTACGCACAATGGCGGACTGAAGAGAAGCAGAGGGTGCAGCCGTGGCCCGCGCGGACCCCAAAGACATAAAGGGGGGAATTCGTTGCGTGGAGGTTTCACTACTGCCCACTGGTCACACTCTCACTCTCTTTCGGCGCTTTGCTGCCGTTCTCTAGCCTAACCGCTCAGCCGCCGACACGCGGGAAACCGAGCGGGTCCTAGGCCGTCTTTCCGGGCTTGTTGACGATGATCCGCACCACGGTGGTGGGTTCCTCCAAAAGCTCCTGTCCGCAGACCACAACTGACGTTTCAACGCCACCGAGTTTTCGAATAACCTTTTTGGCCTTCTCGATTTCCTCAGCAGCACTGCGACCCTTGATGGCCACCACTTCACCGCGGCCGTTGAGGAGGGGAATGGTTAGCCCGGCGAGGTTTGACAGCGCAGAGACGGCTCGTGCTGTGACAACATCAGCGTCCACCATGCCCACTGCAAGCTCAGCACGCGTCCGCATGATGGTGACGTTGTCCAAACCGAGGTCGTCCACCACTTCCTGCAGCCAAATGACCCGTCGCTCCAACGGTTCGATCAAGGTCAGTTCAAGGTCCGGACGGGCAATGGCGAGGCAGAGGCCCGGCAAACCTGCACCGGATCCGACGTCAGCAACATGGCTATCCATGGCGATGGCGGACTCAATAACTGCACAGTTCAGGACGTGCCGGCTCCAAAGCCGCGGAATCTCACGCGGACCTATGAGGCCACGTTCAGTACCCGAGGTGGCCAGGTGCTCAACATAGCGCTTGGCGAGATCCAAGCGCTCCCCGAAGATCTTTTCTGCCGCTTCCAATTCAGCTGCGGTGATTTCAACCATGAGCTGCTAGTCGGCAGAAACGACGATGTGGCGGCCAGCGCCTTCGCCTTCGGACTCGGAAACGAATCCGAGGTCAGCTACGGCATCGTGGACGATCTTGCGCTCATAAGCACTCATGGGCTCCAGGGCTACAGTGCCGCCATCGGCCTTGACCTTTGCCACAGCATCTTCGGCGATCTTCTGAAGCACGCCAGCGCGTTCCTTGCGGTAGCCATTGATGTCCAGAACCAAGCGTGAGCGGCTTTCCGTTGCAGACAGAACAGAGAGGCGGGCCAGTTCCTGAAGTGCTTCCAGAACTTCGCCATCGCGCCCCACAAGGCTATCCAATGCTGCGGACTCTTCATCAGCGCCGATGGAGATATAGGTGCGCCCGTTGCGGACCTCGATGTCAATGTCGCCGTCGATGTCCGCAATGTCCAGGAGTTCTTCGAGGTAATCGGCGGCGATGTCGCCTTCCTCTTCCAAGCGGCTGGCCGTTTTGGACTGTGACTCCTCTTGTGGGTCCTGGTCCTCAGTCGCGGTAGTGGTTACTTCTTCAGTGCTCTCGGCAGACATTACTTCTTCTTCCTGTTCTTACGTTGTGGCTGGACGCGCTGGGCCCTGAGTTCGGCAGCTGCCGCAGCAGCAACTTCGGCTTCAGCGGCGGCGTCCGCAGCAGCATTCTTCTTTCCACCCAACAGCGGCGGCAGGCCCTTGGCGGCACGGCGCTCTTCCAATGCCTTGGCGGCGGGGGATCCCGGCGTGGGCATTCGACGGATCACGAAGAACTGCTGTCCCATGGTCCAGAGGTTGGTGGTGGTCCAGTAAATAAGGACACCGATGGGGAAGTTGATGCCACCGATACCGAAGACGAGCGGCAGGATGTAAAGCATCATCTTCTGCTGGCGCATGAACGGGCTTGCCATGGCCTCTTCGGACATGTTCTTGGCCATGATCTGCTTCTGGGTGATGAACTGCGAAGCTGTCATAGCCACGATCATGATGATGCTGAGAACCCATACAGCCACGGCACTGTTGCCGCCGCTGGGGTCACCGTGGAGCAGCGAAGCGGACAGCGGGGCGCCAAAGATGCTGGATGAATCGAACTGCACCACCTGCTCGTGGCTCATTGCGCCCACGCCTTGGCCCTGCTTGGCGTTGGTCGAAATGCCGGAGAGTACCTGGAACAGTGCGAAGAAGAACGGCATCTGGATCAGCATCGGCAAACAGGCCGAGAAGGGGTTGGTACCGTGCTTCTTGTAAAGCGCCATCTGTTCCTGCGCCATCGCCTGGCGGGACAGTTGGTCGGTTTTGCCCTTGTACTTGGTCTGAAGTTTCTTCAAGTCCGGCTGCAACAGCTGCATACCGCGCTGGGCTTTGATCTGCTTGACGAAGACAGGAATCAGGGCGGCGCGGATCACCAACACGAGGCCGATGATGGACAGAGTCCACGTCCAGCCGTTAGCGGCAGGCAGGCCAATAAAGCTCAGCCCCTCGTGGAAGCCAACCATGATGATTGACACCAGCCACTTGAACGGAAACATGATCGTTCCAAAGAAGTCCATACGATATCCCTATTCGTTAGGCCGCAGAGCGGCCTTCTTCATCAGCCTGAGCAGCCAGGAACTGGTCCGGATTGTTCAGTACAACAATTGTGGGCGTCCGGCCCTCAGGCCAATGACGGTGCCCGGCGGGGACATGGTCCACTCCACCGGCATTCCAAGGGTGACATTTGGCGAGCCTTTTGGCTGCGAGCCAGCTACCCTTCACGGCGCCATGCACCGTGACTGCTTCCAGCGCGTACGCAGAGCAGGAGGGAAAGAAACGGCAGACCTGGCCGTACAGGGGTGAGATGACCTTGCGATAGGTCTTCAGCAGAAGAATGAGGATGTTGCGAGGCAGGTCCCAGAGGAAGGTGCCGACTGCCGGCGCAAGGCTTTTGTAATGCGCCTTCCCGGAGGGGTCGCTTGAAGAAGGAACGACGGCGGTGCTTATGTCATGCACGCGGTGTCCCTTCCGTAGTGGTGCCGATGTGTTCAGTCGAAGCATTGCGTGGAACTGAGCCACCCAATCGCTTCGTCGTCACTGCCAGTGCGGCGTTGTAGTCCGAGAGCAACTGCTCCCAGCTGGCTGTTGCAGCTGCGGGCAGTGCCCGGACTACTACCGCCAGACCCGTTCCATGCGTGTGCAAGGACAGGGCGCCTGCTTCTCTCAGTCTCCTCTTAACGAGGTTCCTGGTCACGGCGTTCCCGACGGCTTTGGAGACAATGAAACCGATTCGACTCGGCTCCCCGGCCCCTATAGAGGCCGTATATAACACTAAGTTCCGGCGTCCATTGCGGACGCCGGAACGTACAGTTGTTGAAAAGTCGGTAGACGTCCGCAGACGGTTAGGGGTGGCTAGCACCGTCGAACCCGCAGAAAGACCCTGACCGACAAGTCAGTTATTTACGCCGACAGTTCGACGCGGCCCTTGCCGCGACGGGCAGCCAGGATGGCGCGGCCGGCACGGGTGCGCATACGAAGGCGGAAGCCGTGCTTCTTGGCCCGACGGCGGTTATTCGGCTGAAAAGTCCGCTTGCTCACGTTAGTTACTCCAGTGGATCAAAGGTGCGCCCACCCGATCAAAAAAAGGGGAAGAACTGGCCGACGCTAAGTTTTGTATGTGCCTGCCGCCGTTGCCTTCCGCACGGTGAACGTACGGGGTTACAACTGATCTCAAAAGCGGACACAAAGGACTTCACAACGTTAGGGCAAAAAGACACCCACAGTCAAACCGGGAGCCTACCGGGGGACTATCCACAGCTGTGCCCAACTCTTCTTCGCAGCCTGTGGATGAAGTGGCTCACAAGCCGCTTTCGCGAACCACAACGGTGTAATTATCCACAGGCAACTTCCCAGCTATCTTCTGGCGATTCCATCCCCTAGAGTGGCTCAGTAGCCCAATGTCCACCCGCTGTGTATAACTCTGTGGATTATCGCCCAGAACAACGCCGCCGGAGTGACTTCGGCTGCCAGCAACGCCGGCAAGCAAGTATTTAGGAACTGATTGATGACAGTAGACGAAGCCAACCACGCCAACACTGTCGGAAGTTCCTGGCGCAGGGTGCTGAGCCTTATGGAGCAGGACGACCGGGTTTCACCTCGTCAGCGCGGTTTCGTCATTCTCGCCCAAGCTCAAGGCCTGATTGGTTCCACCCTGCTGGTGGCCGTGCCCAACGAGCTCACCCGCGAAGTCCTCCAGACCCAGGTCAAGGACGCGCTGGATGACGCTCTTCGCAACGTGTTCTCGGATGACATCCGCTGCGCCATTGACGTAGACACCGATCTGGTGCCGGTCCACGCAGAGCCGGAGCCCGTCGTCGAGCTTTCGACTGTTTCCGACTTCGCTGAGCCGAAGCCGCAGCCCACGCCCCCCAGCACCTCGCATGAGTTCGGGCGACTGAACCCGAAGTACATCTTCGACACTTTCGTGATCGGATCCTCGAACCGTTTTGCGCACGCTGCTGCAGTAGCAGTGGCTGAAGCGCCGGCAAAGGCGTACAACCCGTTGTTCATCTACGGTGACTCGGGCCTTGGAAAGACACACCTTCTCCACGCGATCGGCCACTATGCACGCAGGCTCTACAGCGGCATCCGGGTCAGGTACGTCAATTCCGAAGAATTCACCAACGACTTCATCAACTCCATCCGCGATGATGAGGGCACCAGCTTCAAGACCACCTACCGCAACGTAGACGTGCTGCTGATTGATGACATCCAGTTCCTGGCAGGCAAGGACCGCACCCAGGAGGAGTTCTTCCACACGTTCAACGCCCTGCACAACGCCAACAAGCAAGTTGTCATCACTTCCGATCAGCCGCCCAAGATGCTGGCGGGCTTCGAAGACCGCATGACGTCCCGCTTCGAGTGGGGCCTGCTGACGGACATTCAGCCGCCGGAGCTCGAGACCCGGATCGCGATCCTTCGCAAAAAGGGCCTCAGCGAAGGTCTTTCCGCACCGGACGACGCCTTGGAGTACATCGCATCCAAGATCTCAAGCAACATCCGTGAACTTGAAGGCGCATTGATCCGTGTCACGGCTTTCGCTAGCCTCAACCGCCAGCCGGTGGACGTGGCCCTGGCCGAAATGGTTCTGAAGGACCTCATAACCGACGACGGCGCCCAGGAAATCACGGCGAAGCAGATCCTCGACCAGACAGCTGACTACTTCAAGCTCAGCATGGAAGAGCTCTGCAGCAAGTCCCGTACGCGCACTTTGGTGACGGCCCGGCAGATCGCAATGTACCTGTGCCGCGAGCTGACGGACATGTCCCTTCCGAAGATCGGACAGGAACTCGGCGGACGCGATCACACCACGGTCATCCACGCTGACCGGAAGATCCGCGAACTGATGGCGGAGCGTCGTGTGATTTACAACCAAGTCACCGAGCTCACCAACCGGATCAAACAACAGCAACGCGACTCCTGAAATCCACATCGCGCCCGCCACTACATACCTTATTAACAGGTGCATGTGGATAAGCCTGTGGATACTTAAGGGGACAAGCGCGCTTAATGGGCTTAAAACCCTTAAGCCATCTGTGGATCGTTAAAAACCGGCCTGGGAGTTGTCCCCATCCACACCCTGTTTAAAACCCAGTTAACGCACAATCCGTGAACAGGGCTTAACCGCGGAACTGCGGGGCGAGATCGAGTTATCCACAGTTTCCACAGCAGTTATTAACACTACGAATCCCAAAAAATTGAAATCCCTCAAATAACAATCTCGTTCTGCCACACACCAAGCCCGGCCGCAGGCCAGGCCGGGGCCAGCCTGCGGCTGTCCACATAAGAGGGTTCAGGCCGAACGGGGATGGGTTAATCCCGGATCTTCCGGCTAAGCTGTCAGCAGCGCTCCCATCCCTGGGTCTGTTTGTAGTTCGCTCAGCGCGGACCATGCAGGTTCCGGTGCCGGAGTACGAAGGTTTAGCGGATTCCAAGCAGGAATCCGCAGCTACTACATGGCAGCAGCAATGAAAGGCGGCACCCCTCCGTGAAGTTCAGAGTCGACCGCGACGTCCTGGCAGAAGCCGTTACGTGGACCGCGCGGTCGTTGTCTCCGCGGCCGCCTGTTCCAGTGCTTTCCGGCCTCCTCCTCAAAGCCGAGGCAGGAACCGTTAGCCTGTCCAGCTTCGACTATGAGACCTCGGCCCGCTTGGAAATTCCGGCAGACATCGCCGTTGAGGGCACTATCTTGGTTTCCGGACGTCTGCTGGCTGACATTTGCCGGAGCCTTCCCTCTGCCCCGGTTGAAGTTGAGACTGACGGCAGCAAAGTGACTCTTACGTGCCGTCGAAGCAGTTTCCATCTGGCCACCATGCCCGAGTCCGAGTACCCGGCACTGCCCGCGCTGCCTGCAATCAGCGGAACCTTGCCCGGCGACGCGTTCGCACAGGCCGTTTCGCAAGTCATCATCGCGGCAAGCAAGGATGACACCTTGCCCATCCTCACCGGTGTCCGCATGGAGATCGAGGATGATCTCATCACTCTTCTGGCTACGGACCGCTACCGCTTGGCTATGCGTGAAGTCCCGTGGAAGCCAGTCACTCCAGGCATTTCCACCAGTGCTTTGGTTAAGTCCAAAACCCTGAACGAGGTAGCAAAAACGCTCGGCGGCAGCGGAGACATCAACCTTGCCCTGGCCGACGACGATAGCCGCCTCATTGGCTTCGAAAGCGGCGGACGTACCACCACCTCACTCCTGGTGGACGGCGACTACCCCAAGATCCGCTCGCTGTTCCCTGACTCCACGCCCATCCACGCTACGGTTCAGACCCAGGAACTCGTCGAGGCAGTTCGACGCGTCTCGCTGGTGGCCGAACGCAACACCCCGGTCCGCCTCGCTTTCACCCAGGGACTCCTGAACCTCGATGCCGGCACTGGCGAAGATGCACAAGCCTCCGAGGAATTGGAAGCCCAGCTTTCCGGTGAAGACATCACCGTGGCCTTCAACCCGCACTACTTGGTTGAGGGTCTGAGCGTGATCGAAACCAAGTACGTTCGTTTCTCCTTCACCACTGCCCCGAAGCCTGCCATGATCACGGCACAGGCTGAAGCCGATGGCGAAGACCAGGACGACTACCGCTATCTCGTGATGCCGGTCCGCCTCCCCAACTAGTCAGCATTGGTGGTTGTCCTGAAGCATCAGGGCAACCACCCATACAGGCCAGTTTGGGAAGGTCCGTTTCCACCTCCCGCCACCTTCGCAGAAAAGAGTTCACACTGTGCACATCGGACTGATCGGCCTCGGCAAAATGGGTTTCAACATGCGCGAACGCATGCGAAACGGGGGCATTGAGGTAACGGGCTTTGACAGGAACCCTGATGTCACCGACGTGGCGTCCGTGGATGAACTCATTGCTGCGCTTCCCGTCCCTCGCTTGGTTTGGGTGATGGTCCCTTCCGGAGCCATCACTGACGCTGTGGTCACTGAACTTGGAGAAAAGCTCAGTCCTGGAGATCTGGTAATCGACGGCGGCAACTCCCGTTTCACTGAAGACCAGAAGCACGCCGCGGCCTTGGCTGAGAAGAGCATTCGTTTCGCCGACTGCGGTGTTTCCGGCGGTGTGTGGGGCCTCCAAAACGGTTACGGCCTCATGGCCGGCGGCAGCGCTGAGGACATCGAACTCGCCATGCCCGTCTTTGACGCCCTTCGTCCTGAAGGCGAGCGAGCTGACAGCTTTGTCCACGTGGGTGGAGTGGGTGCCGGCCATTACGCCAAGATGGTCCACAACGGTATTGAATATGGCCTCATGCAGGCTTACGCCGAGGGTTACGAATTGCTCGCCGCCAAGGACATTGTGACTGACCTTCCCGGGACTTTCCGTGCCTGGCAAAAGGGCACCGTTGTGCGCTCCTGGCTGCTTGACCTGATGGTCAAGGCACTGGACGAGGACCCGGGCCTGGCGTCGATCGATGACTACGTTGAAGATTCCGGCGAAGGCCGTTGGACCGTGGAAGAAGCAATTGCCAACGCGGTGCCGGCTCCCGCGATTACTGCAGCCCTCTTTGCACGCTTTGCCTCCCGTGAGGACACCTCGCCGGCCATGAAGATGGTTTCGGCGCTGCGTCACCAGTTCGGCGGGCACGCCACCCGTCCGGCCAACTAGGCCGCAGGAGTCCTGCAAACGGCGTGTACCTCGAACATCTTTCGCTGACGGATTTCCGAAGCTACGCACAGGTAGACCTCAAGCTGGGTCCTGGTGTGACGGTTCTGGTGGGCTCCAACGGAATTGGCAAGACCAATCTCATGGAGGCAATCGGGTATCTGGCCACCCTGAGTTCCCATAGGGTCAGCACAGACGCTCCATTGCTCCGGTTTGGCACGGAGCGAGCACTGATCCGGGCCAGATTGGTCCGTGGCGAGCAGTCAACGGTCATTGAACTTGAGATCAATTCCGGCCGGGCGAACCGCGGACGCATCAACCGCAGCAATCCTGTCCGCGCCAGGGATATCCTCGGGATCTGCCAAACTGTGCTGTTCGCCCCTGAAGATTTGGCGCTGGTCAAGGGCGATCCTTCCAACCGCCGGCGGTTCCTGGACGAGTTGTTGGTAAGCCTGGTTCCACGGCATGCTGCCACCCGAAGCGATTACGACCGCGTTCTCAAACAACGCAATGCCTTACTCAAGTCGGCCCGAGCCGGAAAATTCACCGCCGGGCATGAGGCAACCCTGGATGTTTGGGATCAGCATATGGCGAGGGCGGGCGCAGAGTTACTCCATGCCCGGCTTGAACTTGTGGAACGGTTACGTCCCCATTTGAACAGCGCCTATGCTCAACTCACCGACGGTTCCAAGGACGCCGGTGCCGTGTATCGCTCAACAATTCAAGGCGTGTTGGACGACGACGGCGGGCCGGCCGAGCAGGGGACGGAACCTTCGGCGTCGGTTGATGACCTCCGGCTGCTGTCCGTTGAGGAACTCACGGAACGCTATGTTCAGGCCTTCGCGGCATCGAGGAAAAAAGAGCTTGAACGAGGCATCTCCCTGGTGGGTCCGCACCGTGACGAGCTGGAATTTGTGCTGGGTCAGGCCCCGGCCAAAGGCTATGCCTCCCACGGCGAAACGTGGTCCATGTGCCTCTCGCTACGGTTGGCTTCCTACTACGTGATGTTGGATGACGCCCGTACCGGCGGCACAGCTCCTATCCTGATCCTTGACGACGTTTTCGCTGAACTGGACGTCCAGCGGCGGCGTAAACTGGCTGCAATAGTGGCAGGGGCCGAGCAAGTTCTGGTGACAGCCGCCGTCGATGCCGATATCCCCGAGGAGCTGGCCGGACGGCGCGTAACCGTTGTTCCGGGAGGCATCGATGGCGAAGGATAGCCGCGAGGGACTTCAACCCGGCAGGGATCCGGATGAAATCGATGCTGCCCAAGCTGCGCTGAACAGGATGCGCGAGGCCGCGGCTGCACGCGGAGAAGTACGTCAGCGCGCACCGCGGCCTGGCTCAGCTCCCAAACGCAAGGGCCTCCGGGACACCAGGGGTTTTTCCCAGTTCCATGGCAGCGGCCGGGACCCTTTGGGTTTGGGAAATGTGGTGGGCCGCTTGGTGGCCGAACGCGGCTGGACCTCACCTGTGGCCGTGGGTTCTGTCATGGCGGAATGGGAGACGCTGGTGGGTCCGGACATCTCCGCGCACTGCACCCCTGAGAGTTTTACGGACACTACCCTCCACGTCCGGTGCGACTCCACGGCCTGGGCCACCCAGCTCCGGCTTCTCAGCACCAGCCTGCTGGAGATGTTCCGCAATGAGCTGGGTGAAGGCGTGGTTACCAGCATTCAAGTGCTGGGACCCTCGGCTCCAAGCTGGCGGAAAGGCGGGCGCAGCGTCAATGGCCGGGGGCCGCGGGACACTTACGGCTAAACGGCGTGCAGGGCGTTTGAACGCCCCCGAGTCGTATAGGCCCCCATCGGGACCACCGTAGGGCCATTGAAGATAGGGCCAGTGGCCTCCCATGGCTATATTCAGCTGTGGGCTGCCCCCGTATTTGCAAGGATTCGCGGCTTTCCACGATAGAATTGGCGTAGATCACTGAGCGCCGGTTAAACGTCGTCGGGTCCTGAATCCACTCCTGTGGCATCGGGGACCCCGAATCGTCGGAGTAATCGGCGCAATCAGTCACGTGCCCGTTGGCGGCCGCGGTTCGCCGTGCGCAGCTGAGGGAACGGCCGACATCGAGTACAGAGGAGTCGAAAGCGCCTGTGGCTAACGACAATGCAGAGACCTTGGCAGTAGAGCCCGTAGAGGAGACTGTTTCCAAGCCTGACACGCCCGCGGAGGCGCCCAGGGAGTACGGTGCCAGCGACATCACCGTGCTGGAGGGCCTCGAAGCCGTGCGGAAACGCCCCGGCATGTACATCGGTTCAACTGGCCCCCGCGGCCTGCACCACTTGGTTTATGAAGTGGTGGATAACTCTGTTGATGAGGCTTTGGCTGGCTACTGCAGCCACATTGAAGTGACGCTCCGCGCTGACGGCGGCGTCCGTGTGGTGGATGATGGCCGCGGTATTCCGGTGGACATTCACCCCACCGAAGGTAAGCCCACCGTTGAAGTGGTCATGACCATCCTGCACGCCGGCGGTAAGTTTGGCGGCGGCGGATACGCCGTGTCCGGTGGCCTTCACGGTGTGGGTATCTCCGTAGTCAACGCCCTCTCACGCAGGGTGGACACGGAAGTCCGCCGCCAGGGCCACGTATGGCGCATGACCTTCGCCGATGGAGGAAAGCCCCAAGGCGAACTCGTCCAGGGCGAGGCCACGGATGTCACGGGTACGTCGCAGACGTTCTACCCGGATGGCACCATTTTCGAGTCCACCGAGTTTGACTTCGAGACTCTGCGTGCACGCTTCCAGCAGATGGCCTTCCTCAACAAGGGCCTGCGGATCACCCTGACTGATGAGCGTCCGGTCAACCGCGGTGGTGACGATGACCTTGATCTTGACGCCGTGGAAACCGAAGGCGAGGTGGCCGCAGAACACCGCACCGTTGTGTACCAGTACCCGGACGGTTTGCTGGATTACGTCAAGCACCTGAACTCGAACAAGAAGGTTGAAATCGTCCACGAGGACGTCATCGCTTTCGAAACTGAAGACACCGAGCGGCACATCGCCGTCGAGGTTGCCATGCAGTGGACCACCGCCTACTCGGAGAGCGTCCACACGTACGCCAACACGATCAATACCCATGAGGGCGGTACGCACGAAGAAGGCTTCCGTGCCGCCATGACTTCATTGATCAACCGCTATGCGCGCGAGAAGAGCATCATCAAGGAGAAGGAAGACAACCTCACCGGTGATGACATCCGTGAAGGTTTGACCGCGGTGATCTCCGTGAAGCTTTCCGAGCCACAGTTTGAAGGCCAGACCAAGACCAAGCTGGGTAACTCAGAGGTCAAGGGCTTCGTGCAGCGCGTTGTCACGGATCAGCTGGGTGACTGGCTGGAGCGGAACCCGGGTCCTGCCCGCGACGTTATCCGCAAGGCCATTTCAGCTGCCCAAGCGCGCATGGCCGCGCGTAAAGCCCGCGACAATGCGCGCCGGAAGAGCCCGCTGGAGTCCTTCGGCATGCCGGGCAAGTTGTCTGACTGCTCATCCAAGGATCCTTCGCGCTGCGAGGTTTACTTGGTGGAGGGTGACTCGGCTGGCGGTTCGGCCAAGCGCGGCCGCAACCCGGAGACCCAAGCCATCCTTCCGCTCCGAGGCAAGATCCTTAACGTGGAACGCGCGCGGCTGGACAAAGCCCTGGGCAACGCTGAAGTCCAGTCCATGATCACAGCATTCGGAACGGGCATTGGCGAGGACTTCGACATCGCCAAGCTCCGGTATCACAAGATTGTTCTGATGGCCGATGCTGACGTCGATGGCCAGCACATCACCACCCTGTTGATGACGCTCTTGTTCCGCTACATGCGGCCCCTGATCGAGAACGGCTATGTCTACTTGGCGCAGCCGCCGCTGTACAGGATCAAGTGGTCCAATGCCGCGCACGACTATGTGTACAGCGACCGCGAACGCGACGAAACCATTCGTAAGGGTGCTGCCCTGAACAAGCGGCTTCCCAAGGATAACGGCATCCAGCGTTACAAGGGCCTGGGTGAGATGGACTACACCGAGCTGTGGGATACCACCATGGATCCGGATCGTCGCACGCTCTTGCAAGTCACCATGGATGACGCGCTGGCCGCTGATCAGACGTTCTCCGTGCTGATGGGCGAGGACGTGGAATCGCGCCGTAACTTCATTCAGCAGAACGCCAAGGACGTCAGGTTCCTGGATATCTAAGGTCCCAAAAGGCCCCTGAATATTCCAGAACTGACATATACCTGAAACGGAAACCTTAGATTATGAGTGACGAAACTCCCGAAGTTCCGGCGGAATCCAACGCCGAGGACGTCATCCTTGAGGGCGATGTGCTGACCGACCGCGTTGAACAAGTTGATCTGCAGACCGAAATGCAGCGGTCCTACTTGGACTACGCCATGGCCGTCATCGTCGGCCGAGCCCTCCCGGACGTTCGTGACGGCCTCAAGCCGGTACACCGTCGCGTTCTGTACGCAATGTTCGACGGCGGATACCGCCCCGACCGCTCGTTCAACAAGTGCGCCCGCGTTGTGGGCGACGTCATGGGTACGTACCACCCCCACGGTGACATGGCGATCTATGATGCCCTGGTCCGCCTGATCCAGGACTGGACCATGCGCTACCCGCTGGCTTTGGGCCAGGGTAACTTCGGTTCGCCGGGCAACGACGGCGCTGCTGCACCCCGTTACACCGAAACCAAGATGGCCCAGCTGGCCATGGAAATGGTCCGTGACATCGACGAAGAAACCGTCGATTTCCAGGACAACTACGACGGCAAAAACCAGGAACCCACTATCCTGCCGGCGCGTTTCCCCAACCTGCTGGTCAACGGCTCCTCAGGTATCGCCGTGGGTATGGCCACCAACATCCCGCCGCACAATCTGCGCGAGGTTGCCGAGGGCGTTCAGTGGGCACTCGATAACCCCACCGCCACGCGTGAGGAGCTCCTCGAGGCACTGTTGCTGCGCATCAAGGGACCGGATTTCCCCACGGGTGCAACCATTCTTGGTCACAAGGGCATCGAGGATGCCTACCGCACCGGCCGCGGCTCCATCACCATGCGCGCAGTGGTCAACGTGGAAGAACTCCAGGGCCGAACCTGCCTGGTGGTGACCGAACTCCCGTACCAGGCCAACCCGGACAACCTGGCAATCAAGATTGCCGAACTGGTCAAGGATGGCAAGATCCAAGGCATTGCGGACCTTCGCGATGAGACCTCTGGCCGAACCGGTCAGCGCCTGGTGATCGTACTCAAGCGCGATGCTGTAGCCAAGGTTGTGCTGAACAACCTCTACAAGCACACGCAACTGCAGGACAACTTCTCGGCCAACATGCTGGCAATCGTTGACGGTGTGCCGCGCACTCTGAGCCTTGATGCTTTCATCCGGCACTGGGTTACCCACCAGATGGACGTCATTGCACGCAGGACCCGTTACCGTTTGCGCAAGGCCGAGGAAGAGGCGCACATCCTGCGTGCACTCCTCAAGGCACTGGACATGCTGGACGAGGTCATTGCCCTTATTCGTGCCTCCAACACCACGGAAGCAGCCCGCGAAGGGCTCATGGAGCTCTTGGAGATTGACGAACTCCAGGCCCGCGCCATTTTGGACATGCAACTGCGCCGCTTGGCTGCGCTGGAACGCCAAAAGATCCAGGATCGCCACTCGGAGCTCGAAGCGATGATCCAGGAATACAACGCGATCCTGGCTTCGGAAGAACGCCAGCGCCGGATCATCAGCGAAGAACTGGCAGAAATCGTGGCCAAGCACGGCGACGATCGCAGGACACACATCCTGATGGGCTTCGATGGAGATATGTCCATGGAGGACCTGATCCCCGAAGAGGAAATGGTGGTCACCATTACCCGCGGCGGCTACGTGAAGCGGACCCGTAGTGACAACTACAGGTCGCAGCAGCGGGGCGGCAAGGGAATCAAGGGCGCACAACTTCGTGGAGACGACGTCGTTGAGCACTTCTTTGTTACCACCACCCACCACTGGCTGTTGTTCTTCACAAACCTTGGCCGGGTATACCGGGCCAAGGCGTATGAACTGGCCGAAGCCGGACGTGATGCCAAGGGACAGCATGTTGCCAACCTGTTGGCGTTCCAGCCGGATGAGCACATTGCCCAGGTTCTTGACCTGCGGGATTACCAGCAGGCTCCGTACCTGGTGCTTGCCACCAAGAACGGCCTGGTCAAGAAGACCCGGCTGGAGGATTACGACACCAACCGCACGGCCGGCGTCATTGCCATCAACCTGCGTGACGAGGACGAGCTCGTCTCGGCCCAGTTGGTCAGCGAGACGGATGATCTGCTGCTGGTATCCCGCAAGGGCCAGTCCATCCGCTTCACAGCCACCGATGACGCTCTGCGTCCCATGGGCCGCGCCACATCTGGTGTGACGGGTATGAAGTTCCGTGAAGACGACGAACTTCTTGCCGCCGACGTGGTTCAGGACGGCTCGTTCGTGTTCATCGTTACCGAGGGCGGTTACGCCAAGAGGACTGCCGTTGATGAGTACCGCTTGCAGGGCCGTGGTGGCCTTGGCATCAAGGTAGCCAAGCTCGCCGAAGACCGCGGTGACCTTGTTGGTGCCTTGATCGTGCAGGAAGAAGACGAAGTCCTGGTGGTCATGGAGGGTGGCAAGGTGGTCCGCTCAGCAGTGACAGGTGTGCCCGCCAAGGGCCGTGACACCATGGGCGTCATCTTTGCGAAACCGGACAAGAACGACCGCATTATCGAAGTTGCGCGCAACAGCGAACGCGGCTTGGAGGTCGAAGAGTCCGAGGACGGCCTCGATGATGACGTAACGTTGGCTGCAAACGACGGCGCCTCCGAGGCGACCGTAACGGCCGACACGGAAAACGACGCAGACCCGGAAATCGAAACGGGCGCGGAGCTGAACGAAGACAACACCGGAGGTAACGAGTGAGTAATTCCGACTCATATCCCAAGCCGAGCACAGGTGTCCCCGGCGGACTCCGGCAGCCCTCAGGCAACGCGCAGTCAGGTACGCCTGCAAGGCCCCAGCAGCGCCCAGGCACCGGGTCCACCGGATCAGGTGCCCCCGGAGCGCGGCCCGCAAGCAGCTCCAACCCTGCCCAGCGTCCCGCTAGCGCTCCCGGGCAACGGCCGGCACAGACAGGGCAGCGTCCCGCCGGTGCTCCCGGACAGCGGCCGGCCCAGCCCGGCCAACGCCCGGCAGGTGCAGGTGCAGGTGCTGCCGGTCAGCGTCCGGCAGGCACTGCCGCCCAACGTCCAGCCCAAGGCGGGCCGGGCTTGGTAAAGCCGGCCCCCAAGGCGAAGGTTCGCCGCGCGCGGCTCCTTGTCAGCAAGGTAGACCCGTGGTCGGTGCTGAAGATGGCTTTCCTGCTGTCCGTAGCTTTGGGCATCGTCACAGTGGTTGCAGCAATTGTTCTTTGGACTGTGCTGGATCTCACAGGGATCTTTGACCAGGTGGATAGCCTTCTTGGAACCCTTGCCGGTTCCGAGGGCAGTGGGTTCGAACTGAAAAAGATTGCTTCCCTTGGCCAGGTGGCATCCTTCGCCACCATCATTGCGGTGGTGAACGTAGTTCTCCTGACTGCACTCTCCATGCTCTCCGCCGTTCTCTATAACATTTCCGCAACGTTGGTTGGCGGCGTGGGCGTTACCCTGACGGACGACTAATGAAAATCACCGGAAATACGCCGAAATTGGCAGAAATACTCCGGTAAATTGCCTCGATTTGAGATCGGGCCGGGATGTGCTGTACAGTCATATCTCGGCCCGATGAGGCATCGGGGCGTATAGCTCAGGCGGTTAGAGCGCTTCGCTGATAACGAAGAGGTCCCAGGTTCAAGTCCTGGTACGCCCACGGAACCACAAAGAGGTTCAGGTAAAACTGAACCGGAATGAGGTGCTTGTGAAGAAGTTGCTGGTAGTTGTAGCAGCAGCGGTCGCAGGCGTTCTGCTCTATAAAAAGACGCAGGAATCCGAAGCCCGGAAGGATGTCTGGAGCCAGTCAACCGATACGGTGGACTAGCCGAGGAGCCCGGTGGGGATTGGTAAATACCGGTCCTGACATGGGGTATGATTGATGGGTTGCTTCTTATGGGGGCATGGCGCAATTGGTAGCGCACCTGCTTTGCAAGCAGGGGGTTCGGGGTTCGAGTCCCCGTGCCTCCACCATAAGAAAAGTCCCGGTCAGCAATGACCGGGACTTTTGCTTTAACCCGCAGTGCTCAATCCTGGGTGAGTCGTCAGCGCTGACTCGTGGGTGGTGCAGAACAAGGCTGGCGTTGGGTCTCCCGGTCCTCGTCCAGCGTCAGTTCGCCCGGACCTTCTGAAGCGCCTCTTCCAAGAACGATGCCAACTCGCCGTCCCCCAGGGCTGGCGTCACCATTCCAAGCTCCAATGTGGGTTGAGTCTTCGCGGATGCTGCGCTCAAGGCTCCCTGCACGCTATCGCGGGCTTCCCTGGCGGCCTGGGCGTCGCCGCGCTTCTCGGCGTCCAGCATCACCAATGCGTTCTCCAGCCCCTGTCCGTACTGGGCAGCCGCTGCTGCCCAGTGGGTTGCATCTTCTGCGAAACCCGGGACCGCCATCCGAGGCAGGAGGTCGGGCAACCGCTGCAGCAGCTCAGCGCGCGCTTTCAGGGCGCCTGTGGGTGACTTTCCGGCGTCGTAATCCGACCAGAACTGGGCTATATCGCGGCGCAGCTCCGGTGCAGACGGCGTGAGCTCATCATCTTGCCAATCCTGGTTCAGGTCCACAAAGGCCCTGACAGCTGACTGGATCTCAGGATCCGGGCCGGCGAGTAGGGACAAGGCCGCACTCATGGATTTGCCGGGATCATAGGCTGGACCGTTCCACAGCAGGTCGGCGTAGTTGAAGATGGCCGGCAGGGACAGATACGGCTCGATCATGGGGTTGGTGACCATGCCACGGATTGATTGGTGGAGATCGGCGTCCCTGCCCACCACCGGAGCCATGAAGAGGTGGTCCTGCGAGAAGTCGTTGACCGGATAGTTGTCCCAAATAACAATGCTGCGCGGGGTGCCTGCGCTGCCATATGTGAGCGCGGCTGTTTGCGCTGACTCCAGGGTGATCCGGTGGGAGACAACATCTTCGCCAGTCCACTGCACCACGATCCCGGGATTCAGTGCCCGGCCGAGTTCCCGTTTGTAGGGTGAGCTGTCCGAACCGTTGTAGAAGGTGGGGACGGTTTCAAGAGGTAGCATCTCGTCCTTGGACGAGATGAACCTTTGGTTCACATCGTTGAGGAAGGAAGCCTGTGCCTTGGCAAGATTGGCTTCCCCGGAACCAAACTCCCTGAGATCATCGGCGCACTGTACCTTGGTGGCGATGTCGTCCAACGGAATCACGAACGATCTCACGCCAAGCGAGTACAGCGATTCAAGTTTGGCTACGGCGTCGTTAAGGTCAGCCTCGCGAGAATAGCAAACGTCGATTCCAGGTGAGAGAGCGTAACTGAAACGGAGGTGGTTGGCTGATGCGGCGGTGATGAGCTCCTGCAGTTCCCCCAGTTCCTGATTCGTGTAAAGGTCCCGCCATTTTTCCCTGAGCAGGGGATCATCTTTCGGCGAATAAATGTAAGTATTCATTTTCTGCCGGCCAGCGAATTCAATGACATCGAGGCGGGCCTGATGGGACCACGGCGTACCGTAGAAACCCTCGATGACGCCGCGGGTTTCCATCAGCGGCCAATCGCCCACGCGCACGGGCCCAACAGAACCGTCCTTCAGGAGCTGGCGAAGGGTTTGTGCTGAGTGGAAGACTCCGTCGCTATCGTGCCCGGCCAGGACGGCCGTAGGAATCCCGTGTGTCTGCCCGGTTCCTAACGCATAACCTTCGGCACGTCCCAGCGCCTCAACGACGCCTGGGTCGCTGCCAAGCTGCAGTTCCTTGAGTACCGAAGCGACTACCGACTCCGTACCCAGATAGATGGCGGAGGACCCTTCGCGGGGGTCGGCTAGCGCCGTCACAACTTCCGAGGTGCCCCCGGCCCCGGCCACGATGTCCTGAACGGCGGCCGTGGAGGCTGGATCGGTTCCCGCAGGGGCAACAATGTAGACGTGGCCAGTGAGGGGAACAGGACTACCGCTCCCGGCTGCGACATGCTGAGGCGTTGGGAAGACGTTGGGAACCGACGCCTTGTTTCCTTCAGGATCATCTCTCTGGTTACGGGAGAAAGCGGACCACCCTGTGGCCACTAGGGCGGCAATGAGAAGGACCGCAGCTGCCAAGAGAAGGGCAGTCCGTCTCCGTTTGGCACCAGGGCCGGAGCGCGCCGAGTTCAATCGGATATCCCCTTGGGTATTGCCGTCACCGGCTCTCTGAGATGGTGAGTCAAGACAATCACACTGTTGGTGCATCAGGTAAGGGCAGGAGTGGTCCCCCACCAATTAGGGTTGTTCCGTGACTCTTCTCATTGCTGCATTCGGCGTTCTGGGTGTGGCCTCCTCCGGCCCGCTGATGGCCGCCACTATGGGCGCCACGTCGGTGACCGCATTGGCTATAGCGTTCTGGCGGAATGCGATCGGTGCCGTTGTCATGGCCGGACCTGTGGTGATCCGGGAGCCGAGGACATTTGGCAGGATCACACGGCGTGAATTTGGGTGGTCTGCTGTGGCAGCCGTGGCACTGGCCTTCCACTTCGCCTGCTTCATCACCGCTTTGCAGCTGACCTCGGTGGCTGCGGCCACTGCCCTGGTTTGCCTGCAGTCGGGGTGGATCGCTGTGTTTCAGTTGTTCCGCGGCGCCCGGCACCGGTGGCCGGTCCTGGTAGGGCTGGGCATCGCCTTCGGCGGTGTTGTGGCCATCACCGGCTTTGATATGGGATCTTCCCCGGAAGCGCTCCTGGGAGATCTCCTGGCCCTGGCTGGTGGTGCCCTGGCAGGCTTGTACACGCTGGCGGGAGGCAAAGCCCGCCAGTCCATGGGGACGGGAACCTACACCACGCTCTGCTACGGCATGTGTGCGGCCATAGTGGCAGTGCTGGCTTTGTTTAGCGCCCAGCCACTGTCAGGGTTCGACGCCGGTGGTTGGCTTGGCATTATTGCCATCACCGTCTGCGCCCAGTTGGTGGGTCACACAGCGTTCAATCACTTGCTGGCGACGATGAGCCCGTTGCTGGTGTCCATGATCATTCTGCTGGAAATTCCAGGCGCTGCCATATTGGCCGGCATCTTCCTTCACGAAGCGTTGCCTGCCGGTACTTATGGAGGGTTAGCGCTGATCCTCGTAGGGCTTGCCGTAGTTGTCTCCGGTCAACGGCGCGGGCGGCCGGAAGCAGACCGGCGCGAAGCCGAGCTTGGAGCGGACTGACCCGCCGGCGTCGTGCATTTAGACACCGCCGCGGCGGGCGCCTTGAGCCGAGTTGGCCGTGTGGATAGCGCGGAGCAGCTTCGCCGGGAAGTAAACGGAAAAGAACACCACCATGGGGGCCTTCAGCGCCATTTTCTTGACGTTGTGTGCCTTGTACGTCCGGTCGAAACGCTGGACGTAGTAGCGGTAATCCCTGGGCGAATCCTCGAGCCGCCGCGCTGACATGCCGGAGACCATCTGGGGAAGGTATTGCACTTTGAGGTCGTGCTCGAACAGGTGCAGGGAAAGATCGATGTCCTCATGCATCTCATCTTTGGGGTCCAGGCACGCCTCATTGCGGATGGTTTCCCAAGCCGAGCGTCGCAGTGCCATGTTGGAGCCGAAGAGGAAGTGATACTGATGTTTGGCCAGGCGCAGCATGAGCTGGCGCATCTTGTCGTCGGCTTTGAGCCCGAAGCGGCGCATAGGCATGTCGTAGTAGACCACCGGACCAGTGGCGGCAGCTACAGAGGGGTCCGTGAAGGCTTTCTGAACCTGTTCCACCCAGTCCGGCTCGAGGACTGAGTCAGCATCGATGCGGCCCACTACGTCCCCCTTGGCGTTGTTCAGGCCGTGGTTGCGTGTGGGGATCAGACCCTGGGCGGATTCCTGGCGCAGGAGGATGATGGGGCTCTCGGGATATTCCTGCTGCATCTGGCGCACGATCTTGGCGGTGCGGTCCGTGGAGAGATTATCCACGACGATGATCTCTTCGGCGGGAACCGATTGGTAAATGGCCGCGATGAGGCACTGGCGAATGACGCTTTCCTCGTTATACGCCGGGATGACGATGGATACGCCGGGAGGTTCCGGAGCATCCTGGAGGGCACCCTCAATGGGTCTATCGGCTGACATCTCCTCAAATCTAGCACCCGGCGCAGGGCGTGCTGCGGAGGCTTTGGTTACAAGCCAGCAAACACTGGAGGGACCCCGGCATTCGCCGGGATCCCTCCAGTTAGTGGACTCTTAGCTCTTAGGAAGCCGTGAGTCAGGTGCTAGCTCAGCGGGCCCTTGGAATCGGGTTCCTTGGCTTCGGTGTCCTTGTGCAGGCTGGCAGCAATGTTCTTGACGGCCGTCTTGGCGTCTGTTGCTACCTTCTCCGTGGATTCCTCAACGTTCTTGAAGGCGTCCTTGGTGGCCTGTTCGGCCTCAGCCGCTGCTTCCTCCGGAGTGATGTCCGAGGACTTCGGCTCAGCAGCTGCTGTTGTGGCTGTAGCCGATGCCGGAGCCGGTGTGGAAGCAGATGCCGGAACCGGAGCGGGCGTGGGAGTCGGCGTGACCGGGGAAGGTGTCTTCCACGGATCCTCAACCGGCTTGGAGGCCTTCCAAGCGGCAACACCAGCAGCAGCGGCGGCAGCGATGACCGTGACGATCAACCATCCGCGCTTCTTCGGCTTTGGCTTTTCCTTCACCAGAGCGGTGGAAACAGCCTTGCTTGCCTGATCCGTAACTGCCTTGATCTGCTTGCCGGTAGCCTGAGCCTGTTCCTGAACGCTGTGAACAACGCCTGAATCAACCAGCTTCTGTGCCACGGCATCTACCTGTGCCGGGGCGTTTTCCAGCGCGTGATGAACAGCGACCGAGGCCTGGCCCAATTGTTCCGAAAGCTTGGGGAGGTACTCGTCCACCACCTTGTCCCGTGCAATGCCAAGCGCTGGAGTGGCCCGGTTGAGGGTCTCCTGGATCTTGGGGGTGGCTTCTTCAACGACGTCGTGGATCTTGGGCGCCAGGTGCGCCAATCCATCCTGAATCCGCGGCGTAACAACTGCAACGCCGTCGGCGAGGTTGTGCGCGGCCGACTTCAGCCCCTCCTGGATCTTGGGGGAAGCGCTATCAATGCCGTGCTGGATACGCGGAACAGCCCAATTCACGGCTGCTTCCACACGAGGTGCAGCCCAGTCGCGGGCGTTATCCACACCTGCCGTTACTGATTGTTCGAGTTCGCGGGCAATACGGTCTGATTTCTTCACAACTACCTCCCGATACACATGCACGTTTGTTGCTAGCCTACGTCGCTTGTGGAACACCGGCTATTCCTCTGTCCGAGTTCGTCCATGATTTCACCCAGCGCGGAACCGGCTATACAGCCGGACGGGCGTTGACCCTGCATGGAAGAATGGGGCCATGACCATCGCAACAGCAAAAGCAACGATCCACACGAGCCTCGGCGACATCAAGGTTGACCTCTTCGGCAACCACGCCCCCAAGACGGTCGCCAACTTTGTTGGCCTGGCCACAGGCGAAAAGTCCTGGAACCACCCGGAAACCGGCGAAGACAAGACCGGCACCCCCCTATACAACGGCACCATCTTCCACCGGATCATCAAGGACTTCATGATCCAGGCCGGCGATCCCCTGGGACGCGGCGTAGGCGGCCCCGGCTACCAGTTCGACGACGAAATCCACCCCGAACTGACCTTCAACGCGCCGTACAAGCTTGCTATGGCCAACGCCGGCATCCAGATGGGCAAGGGCACCAACGGGTCACAGTTCTTCATCACCACTGTCAACACCGATTGGCTGTTCGGCAAGCACAGCATCTTCGGTGAGGTCACGGACGAAGAATCCCGCAAGGTAGTTGACGCGATCGAGTCCGTCCGTACCGGCATGGGCGACCGCCCGGTTGAGGATGTTGTCATCAACAGCATCGACATCGAACAGCTCTAGTCACACGCTGAACCCGACCTCATGAGTTACGGAATTCCGTCGGCTGAGCCGTCCGCTGATATTCCGGTGTGCCCCAGGCACCCGGACAGACCCTCCTATGTGCGGTGCCAGCGCTGTGGGCGCCCCGCGTGCCCCGAGTGCCAGCGGACGGCCGCCGTCGGATTCCAATGCGTTGACTGCGTCAACGAACAAAAACGTACGACGCCGGCCTACCGCTCTCCGTATGGCGGGGCTTTGGCAGTGGGCCGTCCTTTGGTGACGTTTGCGATCATTGCCATCTGCGCGCTGGTTTACATCCTGCAGTGGATAGTGCCCGGCGACGTGGTTTTCCAGAATTTCGCATTCGCCAACATCTTTGCGGACAGCCAGCCGTGGCGCATGCTCACGGCCGCTTTCCTTCACTCTCAGGGCTTCCTGCTCCATATTGTCCTGAACATGTACACGCTATGGATTTTTGGACAGGCCCTTGAGCCTTTGCTCGGGCGTATCCGATTCCTGGCCCTGTACCTGATCTCTGCCGTCGGTGGATCCGTGGGCTACCTTGTGCTGACGCCCACGCTTCCCCCTATAGCTGTGGTGGGCGCTTCCGGCGCTATCTTCGGCCTCTTTGGCGCCATGCTGGTTGTCCAGCGGCATCGAGGCGGCGAGACCAAGCAACTGTGGGTTTTGATCGCCATCAACGGCGCTATCGGATTCTTTGTCCCAGGCATTGCCTGGCAGGCACACCTTGGTGGATTGATCACCGGTGGCTTGGCTGCAGCCGCGATCGCCTATGCTCCCCGGGGTAAGAACCAAGCTTTGCTTCAAGCCGGTGGAATAGTGCTGGTAGCGGGTCTGCTGGCCGTGGTCACCTGGTTCCGCATTACTGCCGGCTAGCCTTCCTCGTCGGCTCTCATGACCGGCTGACGCAGGATGGTCTTGAGCTTCTCCGGCGCCGTTCGCCGGGGATCGCTGAGGTAGATCTCGTGATGCCGCCCGGTCATCCTCAGTGACCTTTCCGGAATGAACTTGTTGTGGATCTCCTCAAGTACCGGGCCTTCCTCGTCATAAGGACCCACGTGCAGCGTTTGCACGCACAAGCCCTCGTGAAGTTGCTCCAGACGGAGTGCCTCCAGAACCGGGGCGTCCCCCTTCTTGGCTACAGCCTCCCGTGCTCTTTCCACATGCTCAGCCGTGATCCACTCCGGGATCATGGTCATCAGCGTCCAGTCCCAGCGTGACTTATCCCGGGCACTGGTAAACGTGGCCATATCATCGGACCACCAGAGCGCCTCCAGCGGCATCACGGTGTAGTCCCGGTCCAGCTCACGCTTGCTGAGGAACTTCACTGCGTAGGCAACCGGATACAGCGTGGTCAGGGCCTTCCTGTAGGACTTGGCAGTGTTGGGATCACCATGACCGTCGATCATGAGGAAATTCATGGCGGGAATCGAAAGCAGCGCGAACTCTCCACGTTTGGCTGTGTATCCGGGAATCTCCTTTTTGAGTTCGCTCTTCATGGCACAACGGTACCCTCGGTGTTTCGCGGAAGCTCGACGCTTATCCACAGGACTTATCCACACTGTGCGTAACTTACACATGTGTAGTTCTTTGCTAAACCGGTCCGAGTGCTCGTCAGAACGGAAGATATCCCCCGAAAGGCATGAGTTTCTCCACACCTGTGGATAACTTTGTCCCCGTCGGGCACAGAAATGTGGACAAATGGGCAGGTTTGGGGTCGGCTGTGGATAAACCTGTTAATGACGGTGAGGTCTGCTGTGTATCAACAGGCTTATCAACACTGTTAATAACTTACATCCGTGTAGTTCAGGCGAGTTTCCTGCTCCAAATGCCCTCCAATTCGGCGATCCTGGCATCGAAACCCACAACCTTTTCCCCAGCTGTGGATAACTTCATGGTGGGGGGATGTTATTAAGTGGGTAACCGCTTCGTTGAATGACCTTGCCCACGGGCGAAGCGCGAAGGTGTGGAACCAGCCCGAACTCGTGGAATCCGGCAAGACGCTCCCAAAAAGTGCGCGTCGGGAAACCCGGCAATGCTCGATCGTTGAACTTTGGGTGAAGCTTGGCGGACTATCCACAGCGAAGTGCACAGTGGGCATAACTCGATTTCTCGCAGTGTGCCGCTAAGATCGCTGGACTGACGGCTCTATTGACCCTAACTACGTGGATGTCCACAGACTTTATCCACGCCTGTGGATAAAGTTACACACTTCTGTGGACAAGATCGGTTGGCAAGCACAACCGGGTGTCCATGGAGGGCGGGCTTAGGCCCAGACGCCCGAAGATCCGCGCCGGTGGCTGTCCATCAGGTGGGTGTCGATGATGCCTACGGCTTCCATGAGGGCGTACATCGTGGTGGGTCCCACGAAAGCAAACCCCTTCTTCCTGAGGGCCTTGGACAACGCTATTGACTCAGCGGAGGTGGTAGGTATGTCCGCCATGGTGGTGGGCATGGGAGTTGTGTGAGGCTTGAATGACCAGACGAAGTCCACCAGTCCTCCTTCGTCCCGCAGGGCGATGGTGGCCTTGGCATTAGTGATGGCGGCTTTGATCTTCAGGCGGTTGCGAACAATTCCTGCGTCGAGCATCAGCCGATCTACGTCTGCGTCGGTGAAAGCGGCGACACTCTCCGGGTGGAAGTCCAAGAACGCCCGCCTGAAGGCATCCCGTTTGCGGAGGATGGTGGCCCAAGACAACCCGGCCTGGAACGCTTCGAGACTTATGCGCTCATACATGCCCTGTTCATCGCGGACAGGCATTCCCCACTCGTGATCGTAGTAGGCCTGCATGAGGGGGTCTGAGGACGCCCACAGGGGACGTGCCAGGCCATCCTCACCGACGATGGTGCCAGCGTCCGGGCTCATGCATGCTCCTTTGTGGGCTGGCCCCTTGATGAACCAGGCAGTAATTCGGCGTTTGGGATCATTCTGCCCCGGTCCACCGACATTCTTGCCGTTGGACGGCGTCCTTATGCTCTAACTCGGCGTCACTCTAAACCCGTGACCCGCATAGTGATGTTGATCCGGCCATGCGAGAGGCCACAACCATCCGGGGCCGTGCCCGGGAGCACTTTGGGGATGCCGTGATAAGCGAACCTGGACGGTCCTCCGAAGACGAAGAGGTCACCGGAACGAAGGTCAACGTCCGTGTAGGGCTTGGTTCGGGTTTCCGTATTTCCGAACCTAAAGAGGCAGGTTTCACCGATGCTCAGGGAGACCACAGGCGCGTTGGAACGCTCGTCCTTGTCCTGATGCATGCCCATGGCAGCGCCATCGTCGTAATAGTTCACCAGAGCGGCGTCGGGAGTGTACTGCTTGGACAGGTCGCTCAGGGTTTCGTCGCGTGCAACCTCGGAGCTGTAGGCAGCTTCCACTGCCTTCCGCCCCAAGCGCACCATCCACTCCGGAAAATCGAGCACGGGACGGCCGTTGACGTCGGTTGCCTCCCGTGTGTAGCGGTAAGGCTGCCAGTGCCACCCCAGGCACACTGTTCGGACGGACATTTGGTGTCCGCCTGGAAGAGTAGCCGCCCGCAGTGGAACCGGTCCCTGTGTCCATTCACCAAAGCGCGCCACGATCCAACGCTGCTGCTCGAGAGTAAGCCAGCCGGGAATGTGGACGGCGCCCGGCGCAACAAGGCGAGGACCGGCGTCGTGCCTTTCCGGCTGAACCAGTTCCAGCGGAAACAGGGCGTCCTCGCTCATGCTGCCGCCTCCAGGCGCAGCAGTGTGCGTTTGGCCTCGCTTCCGCCGAGATAGCCGCCAAAGTTGCCATCGGACTTTACTACCCGATGGCACGGCACAATGAGCGGCAACGGATTGGTTGCGCAGGCGGTTCCCACCGCACGGACAGCGTTTGGACTGCCGGCCGCCTGGGCCACTTGGGCATAGCTGGCTGTGTTTCCGTAAGGGATTCGGGGAAGGTGACGGAGAACGTTGAGCCGGAATCCGCGGGTCAGCCGGAAGTCCAACGTGAGATCGAATTCCTTCCTAGTGCCCTTGAAGTACTCGTCAAGTTCACGGGCGGCATCATCCAAACGTGCCGGTGCCTCCAGAATCCGTGGGCTCACGGTACTGGCCAGGAACTGAAGGACGGATTGGTGGTCTTCCAGCTCGAAGGCAACGCGGACAATCCCGCGATCAGTAGCAGCCAGGAGGAGTTTCCCCAGCGGAGAGTCCACAATTCTGTAGGCGATGTCCAAGGTATGGGTGAGCTGGGCCTCGCGTGCCAAACGGGCGTGAAGGCTGGCAATTGCAGGTTCCAGCCCGGCGTCCAAAGGGTGCAGGAGAGCAACAACCTCGGCGTGATCGGAACTGAGATCAAGGGTCATCAGATATCACCTTTCGAGGATGTATGAGCCAAGGGCTGGTGCGCGGCCAGGGCGGAACGCAGCGATTTCACTCCGTCAGCACCGGCACGGCGCGCAGCCTCGGCAGAGCCCCCCAAGAGGTCGGCAACGTCCTTATAGGGAAGGCCGGCGAGGTAGTGGTAGGCCACTGCTTGGCGCTGTTTGGAAGGGAGAGCCGTCAGAGCCTTGAGCAGTTCCTCATGACCGTCCCCGGGAATGCCGAGGCTGGATGGTTGTTCCGGCGGGGAGTCAACCGGAAGTGCCCGGCGGCTCCCGGCCCTGACGTGGTCTATGCACTTCCGGTGGGCAATAGTCACCAGCCACGCTTCAACGTTCGCCTCGGGAGGCAGGCCGGGGTACGCCTGTAAGGCAGCAAGGAACGTATCTGACCAAGCATCGTCAGCATCATGGACGCCCAGGAGTGCGCGGCACACCCGAAGCACTGTGGCACCCTGCTCCTGGACCACGGCTTCGAATGGCTTTTTGGTAACCAATTGCCCGGGTTTCATCAGAAGAGCTTGCCCTCCCGCACCTCGGCAGGCTCTTCCAATTCAAGGAGGAAGCGCTTGTTCCGAAGCCCACCTGCGTACCCGGTGAGCTGGCCGCTGCGGCCCACCACGCGATGGCAGGGAATGATGATGCTGATGGGGTTGCGTCCAACCGCCGAACCGACTGCCTGGGCCAGATGAGGATCCCCCAGTTCCGCAGCCAACTCGCCGTAGCTGACAGTTTCGCCGAAGGGAATAGTCTTGAGCCGGTCCCAAACCTTCTCTTGGAATGGGTTCCCCCGCGTTTGGCAGGGAACACTAAAAGCCGTTCGCTGGCCATCCAAATACTCGTTGAGCTCGGCGCGGGTCTGCGCGAACACAGGATCTTCAATCCCCGTAGGGTCGCCGAAGTAGTCCGCCGGAGGCATATGCCAGTGGCCCTCGTAAAAGATACCCGTCAAATATTCCCCGCGGGCAGTGAGCGTCAACTCCCCCAGCGGGGAATCCAAGGTGGTGTGCCGGCTGTTCATATCTTGTAAACGTTCACGGGCACGGAAATGTGAGGTGCGGGTTGCCTAGGAGCGCCAGCGCGTGGTCATCAGGAAGCCGACGATCGCGATCCCGAAGCCTGCAACGATGTTCCACGATGCCCACTCGCGGATGGGAAACTGGCCCTCGGTGATGTAGAAAGTGATGATCCAGATCAGCCCGAGGATCATGAGGCCGAACATGACAGCCTTGTACCACACCGGGTTGGGCTTGTACTGCTGTGCAGCGGAAGTCTGCTGAGCCTGACGGGCAGGCCGCTTACGGGGCTTGGACTCGGGCACGGATCCTCCTGGCTGTTCGATTAATACCCGTTAGCGCCAGCCTTGATATCCTGCAGAAAGGAAATTTCCAGCGGTTAATGGCCATACGGCGTTCCGGGTTGGTTCTAGCTGTCAAGTCTAGCCGCAACCGGGGGTCCGCCTGTGCCGCCCGTGCCCTACGCAAGGAGACCCTGTGGCGCATCAGCAGCAGACGGCGGCTTCAGCCATGCCGTCCGCACGCCCAGGCAAGGAGTTGCCTCCGCGTAAGCGGCTCCGGGCCTCCGACGTGATCAGAAAAGTCAGCCAGATCCTGGGCGAACTGCTCATCACGGCCGGCATCGTCCTGTTCCTCTTTGTGGGCTGGGAGCTGTGGTGGACCAATGTGGAAGCGGACGCCAAGCAGAACGAGGCAGTCAAGAGCTTTGCGCAGGAATTCACCGGTCCCCTAGCCCCCGCGGCTCCGGCCTCCGTGGATTATGGTCCTCCAGTGGTGACCCCCGCTCCCGCCCACGCGGGCATGATCGGGATCATGTACATCCCCCGCTTCGGCCCGGACTACTCCCGCCCTATCATCGAAGGCACCGGCTCGGACGTTCTGGACACGCTGGGACTGGGCCACTACGGAACCACCAGCATGCCCGGCGCTCCGGGGAACTTCGCGGTGGCTGGACACCGGCAGACCCACGGCGCAGTACTGGACAACATTCACACCTTGGTTCCCGGGGACAAGATCTACGTCCAGACGGCTGACGGTTACTACACCTACGTTTTCCGCAATAACCAGATTGTCCTGCCGGACCGGACGGATGTCCTGATGCCCGTTCCCACCCAAGCGGGCGTCCAGCCCACGGAGAGTATCCTCACCATGACCAGCTGCAACCCACGGTTCGGGTCCCAGGAGCGCATCATCGCTTACTCAATGCTGGACAGTTGGCAGCCCGCCTCGGCAGGACCGCCGTCGGAAATCGCCGCCCAAGTAGCTCGGGCACAGGGAAAGGGGTAACGAATGTACGCGTGGATCTTCCGTAATCTGCCAGGACCCCTGTGGGTGCGGATCCTGACAACCTTGGTATTGGTGGGCATTGCCCTGGTACTAATGGTTCAGTTCCTCTTCCCGTGGTTTTCCCAGTTCACCACTTTGACCGACTCGACGATTGGTTCAGCGCAGCAGCCATGAGCACAACAAAAATCCTTGTAGTGGATAACTACGACAGCTTCGTTTACACGCTGGTGGGTTACCTCCAGGAACTTGGCGCCGAAACAACGGTTGTCCGCAACGACGACGTGACGCTTGCCGAGGCCATAGAGCTCGCAGCAAGCCGCGACGGCGTCCTGGTCTCCCCAGGGCCGGGCACACCGGCCGAGGCAGGAGTCTGCATCGAGCTCATCAAATGGTGTGGCGAGGCCGCCAAACCTATGTTCGGTGTCTGCCTGGGACATCAGGCCCTGGCCGAGGCCTACGGCGGAGTGGTCACTCACGCGCCGGAGCTGATGCACGGCAAGACCTCCCCCGTGCAACATGAAGGCAAGAGTGTGTTTGCCGGTCTGCCTTCGCCCGTCACGGCAACGCGATACCACTCGTTGGCAGCGGTTCGGGACTCCATCCCCGATGTCCTGGAAATCACCGCCGAAACCACCAACGGAGTGGTGATGGGGCTTCAGCACAAAACGGCACCGCTCTGCGGTGTCCAGTTCCACCCCGAATCAGTGCTCACCGAAGGTGGGTATCAGATGCTGGGCAACTGGTTGGAGTCCCTAGGCATGACGGGTGCGGCGGAGCGCGCCTCCAAGCTAAGCCCACTCATCAAGCAGTAATCACAGAAACGGACAAGCACGCGGAGGGTGGGCAGCCGCGGCAGCCCATACCCCTTACTTCTTGGTCGGTGCAGGCTTGGGCGTCGGCGTGGGCTTATCGGTTTCCGTAGGAGTCGGGGTAGGCGTAGGTGTGGGTGTTGGCGCCGGAGCAGGTTCCTTGGCCACCGTGACAGTTACCACCTTGCCCTGAGGCACCTCGGTGTTAAACGCATCGCTCTGTGCCGTGACGGTACCTGCCGCCACCTGCGAGTTTTCCTGCTCAACAACCGCGATGTTCAGCCCGATTGCCTTCAGTGCAGCCTCCGCTTCCACCACTGGCAAAGCGATCAGCTGGGGCATGAGGACCTTACCCGTGGAAACTTGCAGCTCCACCTTGGATTCCACCGCGATTGCACCGCCGGGGGCGGGTGCCGTGCCGATCACTACGCCGGCGGGAACGGTGGGACTGTGGGTCAAGGTGGTCACGATTTCCCCGGTGATGCCCAGCCTTCGCAAGGCATCTCGCGCATCGGAGTCAGTGCGGCCCACGATGTCAGCCGGAATGGTCACTGAGCTGGGACCATTGGAGACCTTGAGGACAACTTCGGCGTCCTGTTCCACCATGGAACCAGCAACGGGAGATGTACCGATCGACATGTCCTTGGCCACGGTGTCGCTGGACTCCCGTACTGATTTCGGCTTCAGTTTGGCTGTGTAGAGTTCCTGGATGGCCTGGGATTCGGACATGTTGGCCACGGCCGGAACAGCGATCTTCGCCGGGGGCGGCGGCTGCATATTCATGAGGCTGTAGAGCCAGAAACCGCCGCCAGCCAGCACCAGAATGGTAAAGATCACCAAGGTGACAATCCAAGCGCGACGCCGGGACTTTTGTGCCGCCGGGACCTCACGTTCGGGTGGGAGGCTCAAGGGAAGAGGCTCCTCCTCTGCAGGGGCCTGGTCCTCATGGTCGCTTCTGAATTGACCGGCGTCCAGCATACCCACTGCCGTAGCGCTCAGAAGCTCCGTTGCCGGGTCCTCCGCCACGAGGTCGTTGGGGTCGGTGGGAGCCTCACTGGCCGCCACCGCGGGTATGGCAATGCCATTGCTTGCGGCGCGCAGAGCACGCCTGAACGATGCTGCATCTTGGAAACGGTCTGTCCTGCTTTTTTGCAGCGCCTTAACCAAAACAGAATCCAAGGCCTCGGAGACCTCCGGGTTATGCATGCTGGCCAAGTCCGGGGTCTCACGGACATGCTGGTACGCCACTGATACGGGGCTGTCGCCCACGAAAGGGGGCCGGCTGGTCAGCAGTTCGAACAGCAGGCATCCGGCTGAATAAAGGTCACTGCGTGCATCTACCGTTTCGCCCCGTGCTTGCTCAGGGGAAAGGTATTGGGCGGTACCCACCACAGCCTGTGTCTGGGTCATTGTGGCAGCTGAGTCAGCCATGGCACGGGCGATGCCGAAGTCCATGACCTTTACATCACCGGTGTCAGCGCAAACCATGACATTGGCCGGCTTGATATCGCGGTGGACGATGCCTGCGCGGTGGCTGTATTCAAGAGCACCCAGCACACCCAGGGTGAACCCGACGGAGCTCTCCACATCAAGCTCATTGGCCTTGATCATGTCCCGGAGGGTCCGTCCCCCCACGTACTCCATCACGATGTATGGGACGCGCACGTCTTCGCCTGGACCTCCCGGGACCGAGTATTCGCCGGTATCGAAGATGGCCACGATTGAAGGGTGGTTCAAGGCTGCAACAGCCTGGGCTTCACGCTTGAACCGGGCCTGGAACTGAGGATCCCGGGCGAGGTCGGCGCGGAGCACCTTCACGGCGATGGTGCGTCCCAGCAGGGTATCTGTACCCCTGTAAACGTCCGCCATTCCGCCACGACCGATCAACTCGCCGAGTTCGTAGCGGGAATTTAGGATGCGCTGGGAGGACACGGAATTGCTCTCCTCCCGGTGCGCAGGACCTTGACGTGGCGTTGACATGAGGGCTTACTTAGTTTCTCGGGCTGCCGGAGCCGCTGGGTGTGGGAGTGGGAGCGGGCTTCTCAGGCTCGGTGGGAACCAGAGCCTTGGAGAGGTAGTACGTGACGGTGGAGCCCGCCGCTACCTGGCTGCCGGCCGCCGGAGAAGACCGAACGAACGTTCCGGGCTGCTGTCCAATAGCACCATTGACCGGTTCTCCGGCCACCCACTTGAGTCCGGCACCTTCGATTGCTTGACGGACCTGGGCCTCGTCAACGCCGGGAGCAATTGCAGGTACCGCTACCAGTTCCGGGCCCTTGGAGTAGGTCACGGTGATGGTTTGCCCCTGGTCAACGGGACCAGTGGGGTTCAGGCCCGTCACAATTCCCACAGGAGCAGTGTCATCGAAGACTTCCTGACCGTTTACTCCAAGACCCAAAGCACGAAGCGCCGCGCTGACTGCTTCAAAAGGCTGGCCCTCATACTGCTCCGGAATGACGTTGATCTTCTGGGGCTGGGATTGTGTGGGCTGCGGCGCCTCAGAAGTGGGGCTCGGCTTGGGCGTCGGGGAGGCTGAAGTGGCGGTGGGGCTGGCGCTCCGGCTGGTGCTCGTGGTGGCGGACTCACTGGGCGCCGGGCTCGGCGAGAAGAATCCCGACCGGGAGATCAGGAACCCCACCAAAGTAAACAGGACAAGAAGGATCAGGGCAACCAGCGGCCAGGTCCACGGGCTGCGCTTTTTACGCTCCGGTTCAGCGTCGTCGAAGTTGTCTTCTTCTGTGTAGACCACTTCGTCGTCGTTAAGCTGCCGTTCGGCCTCCAACGCGTTGGCACGCGTCAGAGGGTTATCGGCGGACGCCGCGGCGGCTCCAAGAGCAGCTCCGGCGGCGCCGGCGCCCAGAACGGGAAGTGCGGAGGTCGCCGTCGACGATTGCTCCTTGCCGTAAGGCGAGGTGACGACGCCGGTGGGAGCCGTAGCGGTGTCCACCGGTGCCGTGATGGGTCCCGTGGTGGATTCGAACAACAGCATGCCGGGCACGGCGGCGTGCGCCGTGGCGATGTCGCCATTGCGGATGGCCTCCGCCGCTTCTGCCAGCTTGATGGCGTTTGCGGGGCGGTTTTTGGGATCCTTGGCCAGCATGGACATCAGGAGAGCGCGCACAGGGGTGGGCAACGTTTCCGGAAGGGGCGGCGGAGCATCATTGACCTGTGCCAGGGCAATGGCAATCTGCGATTCGCCGGAGAACGGGCGGTGTCCGGTGAGGCACTCGTACCCGATGACGCCCAAGGAGTAGATGTCAGAGGAGCCGGTTGCCGTCTGGCCGGTTGCCTGCTCCGGGGCCAGATACTGGGCCGTTCCCATAACTTGGCCGGTCTGTGTCAGCGGAACTTGGTCCGCCAAGCGTGCAATGCCGAAGTCGGTGACCTTAACCCGGTTGTCCGGGGTGATCAGCAGGTTTCCCGGCTTGATGTCACGGTGGACCAGGCCCTGGGCGTGAGCCACGGCCAGGGCGCGCGCCGTCTGCGAAATGATGGAGAGAGTCATGTCCGGGGACAGGACCTGCTCGCGCTCAAGGATGCCGCTCAGCGGGTGTCCGGGCACGAGCTCCATCACGAGGTAAGCGGAACCGGCTTCCTCACCGTAATCGAAAACGTTGGCGATGCCCACGTGGTTCAGGAGGGCGGTGTGACGCGCCTCGGCACGGAACCGCTGAAGGAAGCCGGGGTCACCCGTGTATTCCTCCTTGAGCACCTTGATGGCAACGATCCGGCCGAGGATTTGGTCCTTGGCCTTCCAGACCTCGCCCATGCCGCCAATCGCAATGCGACTGGTCAGCTGGAACCTGCCGCCGAGTGTGATTCCCGAAGTAGGCCTCACTTATTCAACACCGCCTCAAAAATCTTCTTCGCGTTCGGACTGGTTAGCTGGGCCCCGGTTAGCACGTCCACACTCTCCATGACAATGGTGACGGCTACTTGCGGGTCGTTTGCCGGGGCGAACCCGGTAAACCATGAATTGTTCAAACCTGAATCGCCGAGTTCAGCGGTGCCGGTCTTGCCGGCCACCTTGACTCCGGGGACGGCCGCACCCTTGGCAATGCCATTGTCCACGGCACTGGTCATCCACTCAGTGATCTGGCTGGCGATGGGCTGCGTGGTGCTGGTACGGAGCGCCCCGGGCTTGGGTTCGTTGATGACGCGCAGATCCGGCGCACGAACGGCTTTCACAAGGTTCGGCTTCATCTGCACCCCACCGTTGGCAATGGCTGCGGTCATGAGGTTGATCTGCAGGGGCGTAGCTTTGACGTCGCGTTGTCCCACGGATGACTGCGCCAACTGTGCCTGGTCCAGATCCTGCGGGAAGATGCTGGGGGCCATCTGAAGTTTCAGTTGGTCGCCGAAGTTGTCGCCGAAGCCGAACTTCTCTGCCTGCTCCCGGATGGCGTCCTGACCGAGATCAAGGGCGATACTCGCGAACGGGGTATTGCAGGACTGCTCCAAAGCGAAGACGAACGACGCCGTCTCGCGGACGTTGCAGTTACCGCCGGCATAGTTGGGCAGGCTGGCACTGCTGCCGGGCAGGGGCAGGCTGCTGGGGTTCGGCAGTTCGCTGTCCTTGTTGTACTTGCCCGAATTCAATGCCGCTGCTGTGTCGATCAGCTTAAAGACCGAGCCCGGTGACAGTAGGTTACCGGTGGGCCCGCTGACATTCTGGTTCAAGTTGATGCCCGGAATCTGGTTCAGTTGGGCCATGCTCGCCTCGGCCGCGGCGGAGTTATGGGTGGCGATCAGGTTGGGATCGTAGGAAGGCTTGGACACCATGGCCAGGATGGCGCCGGTCTTGGGGTTGGTCACCACGATTGAACCGCGCTGGCCGTCCGGGATCAGGTCAAAGGCCAACTTCTGGATTTCCGGATCAAGAGTCAACTCAACCGAGGCACCCTTGGGCTCATTTCCCAGGAACATCTGGCTGAGGCGATCTAGAAACAGCTGGTCCGAATTGCCCGCCAGGGTATCGCCCATGGACTGCTCCAGGCCGGTAGAGCCATAGCCGCGGGAGAAGAATCCGGTGACTCCTGCGTAAAGCTCGGGCTGGTTGTACTTGCGCTGGAAGGCGCACGACTCAGTTCCCGCAACCGATTCCGCCACGGGCTTTCCGCCCACAATGATGGCACCGCGGTCATTGCAGAACGAGGCCAGAATGGCGCGCTGGTTCCAAGGGTTGGCATTGAGGTCATCAGCACCAATCACCTGAACGTAGCTGATGGCGCCGAAGATCAACGCGAACATGGCGACGGCAGCCATCCAGCTGCTGCGAATAGCCTGGTTCATTGTTGCTTCACCGCCTCTGTAGGTGCGCTGGGGGTCTGTGCTGTGACTGGTTTACGTGTGCCAGCGGTACTGCTGCTCGCGGGTGGTTTGTTGACCATGGGGGTTGTATCCACGGGACCGCGGGCCGTATTGGAGATCATGAGCAGCAGCCCAACGATGATCCAGTTGGCCAGGAGCGAAGAACCACCGGCTGCAAGGAAGGGAGTGGTGAGGCCGGTCAGCGGGATGAGCCGGGTAACGCCACCGATCACTACGAAACACTGCAGGGCAATAGCAAAGGACAGGCCACACGCCAAGAGCTTCCCGAAAGCATCACGGGTTCCCAATGCCGCACGGAAGCCACGGGTGAAGAGCAGAAGATATAGCATCACCACGGCGAAAAGGCCGATCAGGCCGAGCTCTTCGCCGATGAGGGCAACAATCATGTCGCTGTTGGCAAACGGGACAAGGTCCGGCCTGCCCTGGCCGAGTCCAGTACCCACTAGACCACCGTCAGCCATACCGAAGAGCCCTTGAACGATCTGGGCGCTGCCACCCGGAGACCGGTCGAACACCTCAGGGGTGAAGGCGTTGATCCAGCTATCGATGCGGAACGCCACATGCGAGAAGATCTGAGCCGCAACGAAGCCGCCGCCCAGGATCAACAACACACCGATGACCACCCAGGAGATACGGCTGGTGGCTACATAGATCATTACGATGAAGAGCCCGAAGAACAGGATGGAGGAGCCGAGGTCGCGCTGGAAAACAAGCACGCCGATGCTCACCAGCCACGCCGTGATCATGGGCCCGAGGTCCTTGAAGCGCGGGAACTGCATGGGGCCGATCTTCCGGCCGGCCAACAGGATCAAGTCCCTGTTGGAGGACAGATACCCGGCAAAGAATATGGCCAGCGTAATCTTGGCGATCTCGCCAGGCTGGAAGGTCATGGGACCGAGCCGGATCCACACGCGCGCACCGAGGATCTCACCGGCCGAAATACCGGGGATCAGTGGCAGGAGCAGGAGAAAGGCGCTGGCTGCAAGGGAGATGTAGGTGAACCGGCGCAGGATGCGGTGGTCTTTGAGCAACCAAATGACAGCAATGGAGACCGCCATGGCGATGATGGTCCAGCGCAGTTGGTTATTTCCGGTGTCATCTCCCGGGCCATCCATCCTGTGGATCAAGGCGAGGCCGAGCCCGTTGAGCGCTACCACAATCGGAAGTATTACCGGATCGGCATATTTAGCGCGGAGCCTGAGGACGACGTGGAATGCCAAAGCAGCCACGGCCAGGAGGCTCGACTGGAACCAGAAGTCGCTATCCAGTCCCATCTCGGAATTGATGCTGACCAGCGCGCTGGCACCAATGCCCACGGCAAGGGCCAGAACAATAAGGACCAGCTCAACGTTGCGCCGGGGTTTGGGGGCAATCTCGACCTGTGTCATTTGGCCCCCTTGCAGGCAGAGGGGACGGGCGAAGGACTAGGAGTGCCAACAGCAGCCGTACTGGGAATAGGCACGGTGGCGGTAGGTGTTGCCGACGGCGATGCTGACGCCGTGGGAGCCTGGCTCGGGCAGTTCGCGGAGGCGCTGCCTGTGTTTTTCAAGTTCTCCACAATCCCCTGTGCGTCATCCAAGTCACCCGCGGGGACTGTTTGACGAACGCTCTGTTGGCCGTATTCCGGCAATGAATCCACCTTGATATCGGTTACGGCTTCAAGCCGGGAGAGCTGGATGGGTCCGAGCCTCTGGGATATTCCGTTGAAGATGGCCACTCGCGAATCGTATTCGCCCACGTAGTAGCGGGTTTGGGTCCAGGCATAGCCGAGCCAGAGGCCCACCACTACGCCCACAACAACTACGGCAGCGACGGCCGGCATCAACCAGCGCACTCGGCGACGTGGCGGTTCATCAACCTCAACACGGTCTTGCTCAGCCTTGTGGGTCAGGACAGTGGCTGCCCGCCGCGCCACAGTGCGTCCGGCGACGGTAGGAATGGAGCCGGTCTCCGCGGCTGTCGCGGCGGCACCAACGAGTTCGTGCGGCCGGCTGGCGAGTTCCTCACGCAGGACCTCCGCGGACAAGTGCTCACCCAAATGAGGGTCAGTAGTGGCCGGTGGTTCCGTTGTCTCTCCAGAGGATTCATCCTGCTGGTCCTCTTGTTGGCCGTCCGGATCTCCGGCGCTGAATGAGGAACCAGCATCAGCATCGCGCGCAGCTTTGGCTTGGGATTCTGCCGTGGCCCGTGGCTCTGTTTTGGCCTTGAGCTCGGACGTGCTGTCCTTTGCCGCCTTGTCCGCAGCCAGGTCATCGGCTGACTTTGTGGCTGTGACCGCTTCGGGCTCGTCAACCGCGGCAAGCGCCGCAGCCGGAACGACGTCGACGGCGGCCGTGTTGACGTCGTCGTCGGTCTCCTCCGCTATCTCCAACATCACCACGGTGACGTTGTCCGGAGCGCCGGCTTCCAGCGTCAGGTCTACAAGGATCTCAGCGCACTCGCGCAGGTCCTTGGTTTCGCGGACCATGCGCTCCACGACGTGACCGGCCACGTAATTGAGGCCATCGGAGCAGAGGAGCCAGCGTTCGCCCGGTTCAACATCCAGGACGTCCAAGTCCAGCTCAGGGCTGGCATCCACATCCCCGAGGACGCGCATCAGGACGTTCTTGTGCGGGTGGGTTTCGGCTTCCTCCGGGCGGAGCCGGCCCTCGTCGATCAGCCTCTGGACGAACGTGTGGTCAATGCTGACCTGCTCAAACTTCTTATTGCGCAGCCTGTAGGCGCGGGAATCGCCAATGTGGGCGAAATGGAGCTTGCGGCCCTCCAAAAGCAGGGCGGTGACGGTGGTGCCCATGCCAGAAAGCTTCGGATTCTGGTGCACAAGCTCCGAAAGGAGGGAGTTGGCGGTCTGGATCTCGTCGGCCAGGACGGTGTCTGCGCCCTCGGGGTAGTCGTCATGGTCAAGGTGGATCATGTCCAGGACCGTTGAGGCAGAAGCGACATCGCCGCCGGCGTGACCGCCCATGCCGTCGGCCACCACTGCAAGATGACGGCCCACATAAGCGGAGTCGTCATTCTTGGAGCGGATCCGTCCGACGTCGGAACGAGCGGCGTAGCGCATGATGAGGGGGCGCTCCGCAGGCGTTTCCTTGCCGTTGGGGGTCTCGGGTGAGGCCATGGACTATGGCCTCAATTCAATGACCGTCTTGCCGATTCTCACGGGGACGCCAAGCTCAACCGGCAATGCACGCGTGAGCTGCTGATCGGCCAAGTAGGTGCCGTTGGTTGAGCCAAGGTCCTCGATGAACCAGCGGCTGCCCTGCGGGAACAGGCGGGCGTGCCGGCCGGAAGCATAATCGTCTTCCAGCACAAGAGTGGCCTCCTGCGCGCGGCCCAGCAGGATGGGGCTTGCCGCCAAGGGAACAGTGGTGCCCTTGAGGGGCCCCTCGGTGACTACGAGCGTGCGGGCATGCTGGATTGCCGGCGGCGGCGAGGCTGCGAGTTCCGGATGCTTGCGGACTTCACGTGCTGTGGGGACACCCGTGACGGCCTTTCGGCCAATCTGGAAGTCCCGGCGCATGGTGGTGACAATGCTGAAAATCAGGACCCACAGCAACAGGAGGAACCCGAAGCGGAGCGCCGTGATGGTCAGTTCGCTGATGTCGTTCACGCGTGGCCACCCGGGGTTTGGGCGAGGAGGCGGAAAATAATCTTGGTACGTCCCATCGTGATGGTTGAGCCGTCAGTGAGCTCCACGCTGCCGTTCACTTTATGTCCATTGACGTAGCTGCCGTTGGTTGAGCCCATATCAACGGCCCATGTGCTGCCGTTCTCGGTGCGGATCTCAAGGTGCTTCCGTGAGACTCCGGTGTCATCCACCAGGATGTCGGCCTCGGATGAGCGGCCCAGCACCACGGACCGGGCGTTCAGCGAATACCGCTGACCGCCGATGTCCAGGACAGGCTGGAGGCGTGTGGGTTGCCGTGCCGGGGCTGCGGGAACGTTGGAGCGCGGTGCTTGTGGAGCGGGAGATCCGGCTTCGGATGACTTCTCTGTACGGGACGTGATCTCGAAATGGCCCGCACGTTCTTCATCATTCCGGCGGAAGGAAATGCGGACAGCGCCCTGAAGCGTGTAGCCCTGGCTGCGGACGTGTTGGATCACGACGTCACACAGTTCCTCCGCCAGGGGGGTTCCCCATTCCTGGGCCCGGGCAAAGTCCTCATCACTGAGCAGGACGTCAAAGACGTTGGGAGCAAGCGTCCGCCCGGCAGCGATGGTGATGGACTTGTTGTCCAACTCGCGCCTCAGCTTGCTTGCGATTTCCACCGGCTCAACACGTGCACGCGACCCCGTGGAGAAGACGTTACGGACGGCCTTTTCGATGCCGCGCTCGACTTTGTCCAGCAAACCCATGGTCCTTCTCCTTTCCTTGCCGCGGCACCCGCCGTGCCTGGTCCGATAGTCCGGTCATTGCTCCGTCCGCGCACACGGCAAAGTGCGCGCCTGACGGCCCTTCCACTTCCCGATACTACTGGGACTGACTGGGAATGGCCTTAATCCACAACGCCTTGTCACCCGGAAAAGTTCGATTCAAGCCCACGGTGGCGCGGGACTCGGGGGTTGAAACTTTTCGTCTGAAACGCCTGTGCTGGGGGTACTTCCGTCCCCTTCGAGGCTCCCGCCAGCGGCCGATTGGTGTTTTCCGCCGAATGTCCGTTATGCTTGATCTCGCTGCTTTTGAAGGAATCGAAAGCTGGGAGACCAGCCAACGTCCTGAAAAAGAAGTTGCGCGCGAGTGGCGGAACGGCAGACGCGCTGGCTTCAGGTGCCAGTATCCGAAAGGGTGTGGGGGTTCAAATCCCCCCTCGCGCACGCAATCGAAAGAGCCCCGGTCTTAGGATCGGGGCTCTTTTGTTTTACCCTGACAATTTGTTGTGCCCTGCCAATTAACGGCGCACAAGCCCCGCAGTGGTTAGCTGCGTGCGGAACCGGTGAACCGGCGTCGTGAATTGCTCAGGTGCAGGCGCATGGCGGCCGCAGCGGCCAAGGGGTTGCCTTCCGAAATTGCTGCGTATATAGAGGAGTGCTCGTGGACCACTTGCTCGAAGCGGCTGCGGGCGTCCTGTTCATCACCCGAAACCAGGCGGGGGCGGGGCATGGTGATCATGGTTTGGCCGAGGGCGGAGATGCAGTCCGTATAAAAGGAGTTGCCGGTGGCTGCCGCAATGGCGCGGTGAAATTCGAAATCGGCCTTCATGGAATGGGCCGGGTGGCCTGAGCTGGCAATGAACTGCTCAAGGGCGCCATGTGCAGCTTTGAGTTGGCGTTCTGTGTGGTTCCGCGCAGCCAATGCGGCAGCTTCTGTTTCAACGCCGATCCGGAAGTCCAGCATCTGCAGGCGATCTTCCATGCTGGAAACAGCACGGGATCCCGGGGCGGGAGAGGGGCCGTCCGCGGGCGGAGTCAGCGCGAAGCTGCCCCGCCCGCGTTCAGTTTCAACAAGTCCCTCCGCTTGTAAGTGCGTCAGGGCAGAGCGGACCACGGTCCGACTCACGCCGAACTCACTGATGAGGGTGTTTTCGCTGGGGAGCTTCTCGCCTGGCTGGATGACGCCGTCGACGATGCGGTTGCGAAGGTCGGCGGCGAGATCCGTGGTCAGGTTTCGGCTCATGGGTTCAAGGTTACGCGCCGAATTCCACGGATTCGGTGGTCCACGCGCGTGCCTGCTCGCTCAAGGTGACGCCCAAGCCGGGACGGTCCGGAACGATCATGCGCCCGTTCTTTGTTTCCAAGCGCTCCTCGAACAGCGGATCAAGCCAGTCAAAGTGCTCCACCCAGGGCTCGCGCGGGTACGCAGCAGCGAGGTGGAGGTGGATTTCCATGGCGAAGTGCGGTGCTAGCCCGAGCCCGCGTTCATCCGCCAACGCGGCGAGGCGCAGGAACTGGGTGATGCCACCCACGCGCGGGGCGTCAGGTTGGATGATGTCGCAGCTGTTGGCATTGATGAGGCCCTTGTGTTCGGCCACCGACGCGAGCATTTCGCCGGTGGCGATGGGCGTGTCCAGGACCTGCGCCAAGTGTGCGTGGCCTTCGAAGTCGTACGCATCCAACGGCTCCTCGATCCAGATGAGGTTGAATTCCTCCAGTTGGCGGCCCATGCGCAACGCTGTGGCCCGGTCCCACTGCTGGTTGGCATCCACCATCAACGGGACGTCCCATCCGATGTGCTCGCGAACACCGGCAACGCGTCGGAGGTCTTCCTTGGAATCCGGTAAGCCCACCTTGATCTTGATGCCACCAATACCTTCATCGATTGATTGCGTGGCGCGTTCCTTGACCTCCTCCAGGGTGGCGTTGAGGAAGCCGCCGGAGGTGTTGTAGGTCTGAACGGAGTCGCGGTAGGAACCCAACAGTTTGGCCAGGGGAAGTCCGGCGCGCTTGGCCTTGAGATCGTAGAGGGCGATATCTATGGCGGCCAAGGCCTGTGTTGCCACCCCCGAACGGCCCACTGATGCGCCGCCCCACAAGAGCTTGGTGTAGATCTTGCCGATGTCATTGGGGTCCTCGCCGATGATGCCCTCAGCGACTTCCTTGGCGTGTGCGTACTGCGCGGGGCCGCCGGCGCGCTTGGAATAGCTGAAGCCGATGCCGCTGTGGCCTTGTTCCGTGGTGATCTCGGCGAAGAGGAACACCACCTCGGTCATGGGCTTTTGCCTGCCGGTAAAGACCTTGGCGTCGCTGATGGGGACGGTGAGGGGCAAACGAGCCGTGGACAGCTTGATGTGGCGGATGAGATCTACGGTGCTCATGGTTCTCCTAGTGGATGCGGCTTCCTTGCCTGTTACTTAGGATACAAGTTTTCTACTTGTACTACAAGAGGCTATTGCATCTGGCATCCGGGTTACCCGGTTCCTCGAGCACGCAGGCAATAGGTTCCCCAAGCGGAAGCAGAATATGTCCGTTAGGCAGCCTTTTTGGCGTCCTTTATCAAGAACGGAATTGTATAGGCACAAGAAATCATCAAGAATTTCTTTCTTTCCTAAACAGGTGCAAATTCGGTGTTAGCGTGCTGTGACTACCTGAAACATCCGTTTCGACAGGAGAGTCACCCATGGAGGCATCCGCACCGACGGTCGCTCCCGGCAGCCGGACCGCCGTCATCATCGAAGACGACGCCGATATCCGCACTGCCCTGGAAGGCATACTCGCAGCCGCGGGGTTCACCGTGCACTCCTTCGAAGGGGGCCTGGACGGGGTGGAAGGTGTGCGGACCCAACGCCCGGATGTGGTGACCCTTGACCTTGGCCTTGGTGATATTGACGGTTTTGAAGTGGCACGCCAGGTCAGACTTTTCAGCGACGCTTACATCGTGATCCTCTCCGCCCGCACTCAGGAATTGGACACCCTCCTCGGGCTTGAAGCAGGAGCCGACGACTACGTCACCAAACCATTCCGTCCGCGGGAACTCCGGTATCGCGTGGAAGCGCTCCTGCGCCGGCCCAGAAACCGTGCCGACTCAGCGGTCCCGCCCACGGCGGTTCCACATGGTCCGTCTCCGGAGCAGCTGCCGGTGTCCGAAGCGCCTGCCACAGGGGATGCTTTCGAACATAACGGCCTGCGAATAAGTGTGGACAGCCGCACGGTAGAGCTGTCCGGAACCGAAATACGGCTGACCCGCTCCGAATTCGATTTGCTCTGCGAACTGATGAAGAACGGCCGGACGGTGCTCACGAAGGACGAGCTTTCCCGGAGTCTGCACGGTGGCGGCACCGAGGGGTATTTGAGTGAGGCCGACGGGCGGGCCCTTCACGTCCACATCACCAACCTTCGCCGGAAACTCGGTGATGTGGCGGCCAGCCCTCGCTGGGTGGAAACAGTGCGCGGTGTGGGGTACCGCCTCGCGGTGTCCCTTTAACTAAGTGTCCCTTTAATCAGGTGTCCCTTTAACCGGTTCTCTAGGCTGTGCCTGCGGAGCCCTTTGCCTCCTGGGCAACCTGTATCTCTTGGAGGCGGCTCCGCAGCGCGGCGGCCCTGAACGGTTTGGGTAGGAAGCCGTTGGCCCCGGCGGCCAGGGCGAGTTCCACGCTGGCTGGGTGGTAGTTGGCGCTGATGACCAGGATCGGGGCGTCACTGCGTTCGCGGATGGCTTTGATGACCTCCAGCCCGTTCATCTCCGGCAGCCCCAAATCGGTGGTGATCACGGCCGGCCCGATTGCCTGTACGGCATGGATCCCTGCCGGTCCCGTCTGGGCCGTGATTGCGGTGTATCCCATGGATTCGATGATGATGGTGATCAGCAGGGCGATGTCCGGGTCATCCTCGATGACCACTGCACGGTGTTCGGTCATGAGATGGCTGCCTTGGTCGGTGTCGCTGCGGACATGGGAGCTGGCGTTGAAGGCACCGCGTAGTGGAGGGTGAGCGTATCCATGACCGTCTGGCGGGTGAAAATTCCGCTGCCCGGGGCTGTCTCTGTGAGCAAATCAAAGGTGAAGATGATCCGTGTGTCCCCCGCAGCAGTACCACCTGGCACAACCACGCTGGAGGAATACGAATGGGGTGCGTCGACTGCGAAGTCTCCCGTGTCGTTGGTCAGCGTGGTATCCGTCGCGTCGATCCGTGCGTTGAAGCGCGTGATTTTGATGGCGTTCTTCTCCGTTGACCCAGCCACAGAGGCGCTAAGCCGAATGATGGGGGAGGTCTCGGCGGTCCAGGTGGCTGGGTTCTGGTCTGTCCAGTAGTCGATGACAAGCTTGTTCCCTGCCGCACCGAGCTGGTGGGAGACGGCACCCTTGATCATGTCACCAGTAATGGTAGGAATGGCCGGTGCCGCAGATACGGCCGGGGTGGTGGTCTCCGGTTGCGGCGCGGGAGAGACGGCGGCTGCCTGTTCCACGGTGGGGGCGCCGGTGGGGCCGGGCAGGCCCGGTATGGAACATCCCGAGACGGTCAAGACGGTTGCGACGGAGAGGGCCAGAAGGCCACTCCTGGCCAAGGCGCGGGGCGACTGGGTGCGGGGCCTCTGGTTCCGGTGCTTTTGGGCGCGGTGTTTGGGCATGGGGGCGGTGTCCATGACGGTGGTCCTTCGGGTCAGGGCGGGGGAGGGGAATGGGCGGGTCAGGCGTGGAAGCCGCGGTGGCCGCGCAGCGTTTTGCGGAGCATGAACACCGTCTGGACCATGGTGGTTATATAAAGGACGGGCCAGCCCACCGACAGGATGGCCGACTGGACGTTTACAGGCATGTTCAGCCAGGCGAAGATCACGCCGGCGGCGATCACTGCCAGGACGATCGCGGGCATCAGGTGCGCGGAGCCGGCGCCGCGTTCGGCGCGGGCCTGGGCTGCCCAGTTGTCTGTCTCATTCCGGGCGAAGAACTTCGACCAGGCCCGTACGAAGTGCCCCATCCGCAGCCACAGATATGCTTCGGCGGGGAAGGCCAGCAACGCGAAAGCGATGTCCTTGCCGGTTTTGCCCTTGATGGACAGTGCGATGCGCAGGTTAAGGATGATCGCGACTACCGGCGGGATGAGCCACACCGGGTAGAAGACGTACGCGTGAATGCTCAATGACGCTGCCAGGAGCATCAGGAAGGAGATGCGGGTGAGGATGTTGAAAACCATGGAGATGTTCTCGCTCCACCTCAGCCGCAGGTTCGGGTGCAGCGGCTGGCCGGGGGTATTGCTCCGCTGTCCCGGCCACATCAGGTCAATGGCACCGTAGTTCCACTTCACCTGTTGCCCATCCAAGGACCTGAGAGTGGTCATGCCACCCACGGAAGCCCGGGCCCGCGCTGAGATTTTGGTGGCGTAGCCGAGGTTCTTGATCTGCAGGGACAGCAGGGAGTCCTCCACCTCGGAGTCCTTCACCCACGGCGTGGCCTGCCGGTTGTCCACCATGACGTTCTTCAACGCATCCATGGACAGCAGGGAACATTGGCCGCCGAGGACGGCCATGTTCCGGCCGCGGAGCAGATTGTCCATGTTGAATGCGGCGAACTGCGCGCGCTGCCCGGCAGTGAGGAACTTTGAAGTGATGCCCTTTTTGTCCATCTCGGCAACGGTGTAGATCGCCGAAATGCCACCAATGCGGGGGTCGCTCAGGATTTCCTTTTCCAGATGTTCAACAGCGTACTGATCCACCACTGTGTCCCCGTCCACGCCCAGGAAATAGTCGAAGTCGTCGCTGACTTGGGCGAAGCCGTAGTTCAGGGCGCCGACTTTCTTGTCCTTATTCACGCCGATGTCATGGACGAAGACCTCAGTGAGTTGGGTCAGGTCACGGTAGGTGCGTTCGTGCGGGCCGGCGAATTCGCGGGCGATGAAGAAGGTCTCGTCGTCGGTGTTGTTGATGACGACGTGGATAACGTCGGGGAGCCGGGTCTGGTTCAGCAGGGAAGTGAGGACTTCCGCGATGGTGTCTTCCTCGTTGTAGGCGGGGATCACACACGCGATGCTGGCCCGTGATGTGCTCTGCTCGGCTGCTGCGTCGCGAAGTATGGATAAATACGGGGTCTCGTTCTGAGGGTCCGAAACGACGGTCATGATGGGCTCTCCGTGGATCTGTGGGCTGGTCAGACCAGTCTTGGGAGCCAAGCTCAAGGTTCGCGGTGGTGAAGCCTTAATCTGCTGACAGGAGTTTGCTAAGGGCCCTTAATTTCCTGCTAAGACCCGCAGCGAAACCTACCCCGGCAGAGAAACCTACCCCCGCAGTGCCCCGAACCCCGCAATCAGCGCCTCAAGCCCCAAGCTAAACGCCACGTCGGTGGGCCGCGGGTGATTTTCAAGAGCCAGCCGGTCCACAGCGGCGGTGAAGTTGGGGACCTGCTCGGCGAGGTTGCCGGCGTCGAAGATGTCCTCAGGCGCGGTGACGTCGTAAGCGGCACCGAACACGAAGGCCTCCAGCGCCACGATCGCAGAAATAATGCGATCTTCCGGGAATCCGGCATTGCGGAAACCAGCGGTCACGGACTCGTACATGGCCAGTGTTTTGGGGGCGTTGGCCACCGGCAGCACGGCAATGATCGGTATCAGGGGAGTGTGCTCGGAGAAGACGTCGCGGTAGGACCACGCCCAACGCCTGACGGCTTCATCCCACGGTTCGCTGCCGAACGCGGAAACGTCCACCATGGAGGCCATCTGTTCCATCAGCAGAATGAGCACATCGTCCTTGGAGGAAACATGGTTGTACAGCGCAGAGGGGGCTACTCCCAGGGAACGGGCCAACGCGGCCATGGTGAGTCCCTCGTAACCCTTGGTGCCGATTAACTCGAGTGCCGCCGTCGTAATGCCGTCCTGATCCAGAATCGCCGCGGTGGGCCGGCCGGCGCGGCGGCGCGAGGGAACTGCTGGAGGTGCGGGCATCGGAGGCCTTTCTGCTGCCTGTATCCCAAGCATTATTCCATTGGGCCTTCACAGCGGACGCCTCCGCAGCTACTATGGATATAAATGAATGCCATTCATTTATTGGTCAGCCACCACGGACGGCCACGGAGAGGACATCATGCAGAATCTTGAACGCGACGTTGTGATCGTCGGCGCCGGACCGTCAGGGCTGACGGCCGCACGCGAACTGAAGAAGGCCGGACTCAGCGTCGCAGTGCTCGAAGCACGCGACCGCGTGGGCGGCCGCACCTGGACCGACACCATTGACGGCGCCATGCTGGAAATCGGCGGCCAGTGGGTATCCCCGGACCAGACAGCCCTCATGGAACTGCTGGACGAGCTCGGGCTGAAAATGTACTCGCGCTACCGCGACGGCGAATCCGTATACATTGGCGCCGACGGCAAGCGCACCCAGTACACCGGAGACACCTTCCCGGTTAATGAAACCACCAAGGCAGAGATGGACAAGCTCGTGGCCATCCTGGACGAGCTCGCTGCCGAAATCGGCCCCACCGAACCCTGGGCACACCCCAAAGCACGCGAGCTGGACACCATTTCCTTCCACCACTGGCTGCGTCAGAACTCCAACGACGAAGAAGCCTGCAACAACATTGGACTCTTCATCGCCGGCGGCATGCTCACCAAACCCGCCCACGCCTTCTCCGCGCTGCAGGCAGTGCTCATGGCCGCATCGGCAGGGTCCTTCAGCCACCTCACGGACGAAGACTTCATCCTGGACAAGCGCGTTATCGGCGGCATGCAGCAGGTCTCGCTGCTGCAGGCAGCAGAGCTGGGTGACGACGTCGTCCTTAACAGCCCGGTCCGGACCATCACGTGGTCCGAAAACGACGTCACGGTGGTGTCCGAGCAGGCAACGGTGAACGCCCGCTTTGTGATCATGGCTGTGCCTCCCAACCTGTACTCCCGCGTCTCCTTCGAGCCGCCGCTGCCGCGCCGCCAGCACCAGATGCACCAGCACCAGTCACTGGGCCTGGTCATCAAAGTCCACGCGGTCTATGAGACCCCGTTCTGGCGCGAAGACGGACTGTCCGGCACCGGCTTCAGCGCCGGCGCACTGGTCCAGGAGGTCTACGACAACACCAACCACGGTGATACCCGCGGCACATTGGTGGGCTTCGTGTCCGACGAAAAGGCCGATGCCGTGTTCGAACTCAGCGCCGAAGACCGCAAGAAGGCAATCCTCGAATCGATCGCCGGCTTCCTGGGCGACAAGGCACTGACCCCCGAGGTTTACTACGAGTCCGATTGGGGCTCCGAAGAGTGGACCCGCGGCGCGTACGCCTCCAGCTACGACCTCGGTGGCCTGCACCGCTACGGCAAGGACCAGCACGCCAATGTTGGCCCCATCTACTGGTCCTCGTCCGACCTCGCAGCCGAGGGCTACCAGCACGTAGATGGCGCGGTCCGCATGGGCCAGGCAACCGCCGCCCGCATTGTTGAGGCCAACAAGCTGGCGTCCGTAGCGGTCTAACGCCCGCGCATCAGCAACCGGCAGTCCGGGGGAAGTGCCGTCCCCGGACTGCCGGCAACACTGTTTAAGGAGAATCATGCGTTACGTAGTGGGTTACACCGCCAACGCCAGGGGGCACGACGCCGTTCACCTCGCCGTCGCGCTGGCCCGCAACCACGACGCCAGCCTGGACCTGGTCCTGGTGATCCCCGAGGACTCTCCTTACAACGCCGTCTACCCGCCCGAGGCTGGTTATGACGATATCCTCAATGAGCAGGCGCAACGCTGGCTGGATGAAGGCTTGGCGTTGGTTCCGCCTGACGTCACCGCCCGCGCACACATCCGCCGGGGCGACTCCGAGGCGCAGACCCTGATTGATGCAGCCGTAGAGATGGACGCCGCAGTCCTGGTCATCGGGGCAAGCAACAACGGCCTGTTCAAGCGGTTCTCAATCGGCTCGGTGGCGAGTTCACTCCTCCACTCATCGCCCGTTCCCGTGGCTTTGGCACCGCACGGATACCAGCGCACGGACCCCATCACGCGCCTGAGCTGCGGCTTCGGCACGCGACCGGGCGCCGAAGAACTCCTCAACGTCGCAGTTGAGTCCGCGCGTGATCGCGGCCTTCCGCTGCGGCTTGTTTCCCTGTTGGCGCTCGACGGCGGTAGCTCGCCCGGGATGGCCGACGCCGCCTGGATGCACGCGGCCGAGCGGCTGGCCGCCGTCGGAAGTTCCGCCGTCGAGGGTTCTGCCCAAGCGGCGGAAGCCGATGCACCGGAGCCGGAGATCGTGGTGGCGCAAGGCCGCACCATTGAAGAAGCCGTTGAGAGGCTGGACTGGGAAGACGGCGAAATCCTGCTGATCGGCTCCAGCCGCCTGGCCCAGCACCGGGCCACCTTCCTGGGCAGCACCGCAAACCGGATCCTGCGTGCCCTGCCCGTCCCCATGATTGTGGTCCCGCGCGACTACACACGCCAGGGCGCCTAGACATCGCCTGAAACGCCCGAAAGGCAAAACCCATGTCAACTGCACCAAAGACGGTCCAGTCGAAAGAAACGCCAGCCCTGAGCGAGAAGGGACTGAAGGCCGGATCGGTGGGGCTGATCGGCGCGGTGGTGATCGGTGTTTCGTGCATCGCGCCCGCCTACACCCTCACCGCCGCCCTGGGCCCCACCGTGTCCGAAGTTGGCGTGCACCTTCCCGCCATTTTCCTGGTGGGCTTTATCCCCATGCTGCTGGTAGCGCTTGGTTACCGCGAACTGAACAACGCAATGCCCGACGCCGGTACCTCGTTCACGTGGGCCACGCGCGCCTTTGGTCCGTGGATCGGTTGGATGGGCGGATGGGGGCTGATCGCGGCAACCATCATTGTGCTGTCCAACCTGGCTGCGGTGGCGGTGGACTTCTTCTACCTGATGCTCGCCCAGATATTCAGTAATCCGGCGTTGGGGGAGCTCAGCAAGATCCTGCCCCTGAACATTGCCACCACGTTGGTTTTCATTGGCCTGGCGTGCTGGATTTCCTACCGCGGAATGGAGACCACCAAGGGCGTCCAGTACGTGTTGGTGGCCTTCCAGTTACTGGTTCTGGGCTGGTTCGCCGTGTCCGCGTTCTCCCACGTTGCCAATGGCACAGCGTTTGACGCCACCGCCATCTCGCCGGATTGGTTCAACCCGTTCGCCGTGGATTCGTTCTCCTCGTTTGCTGCAGGGGTGTCGCTGTCAATCTTCATTTACTGGGGCTGGGACGTCACCCTCACCATGAATGAGGAAACCAAGAACCCGGAGAAGACACCGGGCCGCGCGGCCACCATCACAGTCCTGGTCATTGTGATCATTTACATGACCGTTGCCCTGGCTACCCTGTCCTTCGCCGGCGTTGGCGAGAGTGGCCTGGGCGCCGGCAACCCCGAGAACCAGTCAAGTATCTTCGCTGTGCTGGCCGGCCCGGTCATGGGTCCTTTCGCGATCCTCATGTCTTTGGCCATCCTGAGCAGCTCCGCGGCATCCTTGCAGTCCACGTTTGTTTCGCCGGCACGCACCATGCTGGCCATGGGTCACTACCGCGCCATCTCGCCTCGCTTTGGCCGTATCAGCCCCACGTACAAGTCGCCCAGCTTCGCCACCATCGCAGCAGCCATCGCCGCCGCGGCCTTCTACGTGATCACCCGGACGGTGTCCGAGAATGCGCTCTGGGACACCATCACCGCCTTGGGAATGATGATCTGTTTCTACTACGGCATCACGGCCTTGGCCTGTGTGTGGTTCTTCCGGGCCGCTGCCTTCTCTAGTATCCGGGCGTTCTTCTTCAAATTCCTCGCCCCTTTGGTGGGTGGAGTGATTCTGTTGGTCATGTTCGTGAAGACCGCACTTGATTCAATGGACCCGGAATACGGTTCGGGCTCTTCAGTAGGGGGCGTGGGCCTGGTGTTTGTGCTGGGCATGGGAGTGATCCTGCTGGGCGTTGTGGTCATGCTGGTGATGTACCGGGTGCGTCCCGAGTTCTTCCGGAACTTCTCGCGCCGAGCAGGCGTTTAGCCCCGCTGCTGCTCAGAGGATGGTGAGTGAAGCGTCAACTCGCTGCGGGTAGGGCCTGGTGTGGAACTCCGGCAGCACGCTCGGCTGCGGCCAGCGCTTCGGCGAGATGCTCGACGGCGGCGCGGTAGTCTGTGCCTGCTGTCACCTTGCAGTACTCGGCCTCGCGCATGGCACGGGTCAGGGCAGCTGTTTCGGCTGTCCTGACGTCCGTCATGGCCGGAAAGTCGATGGTCCGGGCCGGATCCAGTTCGTAGATACGCCATTGCTCAAGGATGCTGCTGTGGCGTGCGGCGTCATCAGAAAAACCGGTACGACGGCGGGGCTCGGCTGCGTGGATCCGTTCCACTTTACGGATGCTCGCCAGGGTTCCTGCCGCGGTAGCGAGGCCGACGAAAACCATGATGAGTCCGGCCGGAGCCCACAGCACAGTTGGCACAAGAATGGCCGGCGCAATCACCACCAAACCACCGAACAAGTCCCAAAAGACGCCGTCCGGTTCCGGCCCGCGCCCATGGATCAGTTTCCTGTGCAGGACAAACGTGGTTGCTGCGGTTGCGAGAACCAGAGCAACACCCCACAGGAGCATCATGGCGGGCATCGGACCACCTCCAGGCGACATCACGCTGCTTTGACTTCAGTATGCGCCAGTGACCGCGTGGGCGCGAGGGGCGGATTCGCAGCGCGGCGCCATTTGGGGGGATTAGATTGTCAGAGCCGGGGCGTAGCCTAGGTCCCATGAGACTGAAAATGTGCAGCATCCACGTCAAGGACCCGGCAGCAGCCCACGTTTTTTACACGGAAACGTTGGGCTTTGAGACTTTGATGGCCATGCCTGAACACAACTTGTTCATCATCAAGGATCCCGGCGCGCAGGACAGCACGTCGCCTGGTCTGCTGTTGGAGCCTAGCGACAACCCCATCGCGTCCAGCTACATGAACGCCCTGCACGAGTCCGGCCTGGCCGCTATTACTTTCGGTGTCCCGGACGTCCAGGCGGAGTACCAGCGTTTGCTTGCCGCCGGGGTGACGTTCCAGGGCGAACCCACAACGGATCCTTTTGGCGTGAGCGCAGTTTTCGACGACGGCTGCGGCAATTTCATCCAGCTCCACCAGGACTGAGCTTAAAGAGCGGTGGCCGGGACTGCAGTCCCGGCCACCGCTAGCTAAAACCCATTGTTTGCTGAAACTTACGCGTGGTCGCGCTTGGAAGCCTTCGGGGCCTCACGCTTCGCAGCAGCGTTCTCCCTGGCTTCCTTGGTGGCTGCCTTCTTGTGCGCCTCATCCTTGACGCGCTGCGCCTCGGAGCGAACGGCGGCCTGGGTGGCGCGCTCGGTGACCAGCCACTGCGGCGGAGACTGCAGCAGCTCGGTGATTTCCGCCGTCGTGAGCGCTTCTTCCACACCGCCGCGGGCGAGGCCGCTGATGGAGATGTTGAGCTTCTGGGCAACTACGGGGCGCGGGTGCGGGCCGTTACGGCGGAGTTCGGCGAGCCACTCCGGCGGGTTTGCCTGAAGTTCGGCAAATTCATCGCGGGAGATGGATGAATCCTGGAACTCCTGGGGTGTTGCGGGCAGGTAGATGCCGAGTTTCTTGGCAACGGTTGCCGGCTTCATGGACTGGGAGTTCGAGGACGTCATGCTTCAAGGGTATCTGGCCGGTACTGTGAGTGTGTGCCAGACGCTGAAGATTCCGCCGAAACAACCGAACCCCTAGCCGGTCTCCGCTTCGCCTATGTGGCGGGTGTGACGCCTGGGAAATGGATCCGGCGCTGGGAAGAACGTATGCCCCACTTCCCGTTGCACTCGTTCATGTCCGACGACGCCGCCCAGGTTTCGGTGCTGCGTGACGGCTTGGCTGACCTCAGCTTTGTTCGGTTGCCCGTGGACCGTGAAGGCCTGAACGTCATCCCTTTGTATGAAGAGCAGCCCGTGGTGGTTGCTCCCAAGGGCCACGAGATTTCGGTGTTCGAGGAAGTGGCGCTTGAGGATCTCGCGGAAGAGAACTTCCTGGACATCGATGAAATGGGCGGTCCGGACATGGCCCTCCAAGTGGTGGCATCCGGAGCCGGGCTGGCCATCCTGCCCATGTCCGTGGCCCGCCACTTGAACGTCAAGGACACAGTGATGCGCCGGCTGACGGGTGCTCCCGGAACTCAAATCGGCTTGGCTTGGCTGGTGGGGACTGATAGTCCGGTGATCGAAGAATTCATTGGCATTGTGCGCGGCCGTACGGCCCAGAGTTCGCGCCAGCCCTCGGCCCAGCAGGAAAAGCCCAAGAAGGCACCCAAACCTGATCGCCGCGGTGGGGGCCCTAAAAAGCCTGCGGTTGCACAGCGCTATGCCCCGAATCCGGATAAGGGCCGGGGCAAGGGTTCGCGAAAGAAGGGCAAGCGCTGACGCTCCTGCCCGGTTAGATCGCTCCGCCGTGACGCTCCTGCCCGGTTAGTGGGCTTTTTCACGCGTTCCGGTGTCCAGATAGTGGGAATCTGCCGCTTTGGGGGTGACTAACTGGGGAGGAGCGCTGACTACTCGCCGTGGATTGCGGCCTGCTGTTGCTCTGAACGGTTGAGGTAGGCAAGGAGCAGGTCTCCGGCCTTCTCCAACTCGCCCGCTTCCAGCGCCGAGCAGATATCCTCATTTTCCTTCAGCCAATCGCTGTAGAAGTGGGCGTTCATGGTGGCTTTGTGGAAGTAGAGGCGCATCTCAGCCAGGATCTGGGCCATGATCGTGTTCAGCCGGTTGCTCTCGGCCAGGGCCACGATTGCGCCGTGAAAATGTTGGTTCGCGCTGCCTAGGCCCTCATTGTCGTTCGCCTCGGCCGCGCGTTTACCTTCGTCGACGGCGGCCCTGACGGCGGCGATGCGCTGCGGGGAACCTCCCGCGCGGATGGAACTCACTTCGATTGCCCTGCGAACTGTGTAGACGTCATGGATGTCCCCGGCCTCTAGCGTGGCTACAAAGACTCCCTTGTTGGGTTGACGTAGAAGTAACCGTTCCCCGGCGAGCTCGGCGAAGGCTTCGCGGACAGTGTTTCTGGAGACTCCCAGATCCTCGGCAATAGTGGCCTCGGTGAGTTTGGCGCCGGGGACCAGAAAACCTTCGGCCAGTTGATAGCGCAGTTCCTCTGCCACCCGCTCCGCAACAGAGGGGACCTTCATCCGCACCCGGGCGCGGGCGCCGTCAAAGCCAGCTGCGTCCCTTGATTCCTGATCTGCACTGGCCATGAGTCCCAAAATACACGATTGCAGAAAATCAGGATCGCAGGATCGTTGAACAATCCAGCGAAATGGTGCATGCTGGATGTAACGCGCATCACGAGGCAGGGATCACATCATGGCAATCATCGATTTGAACAGCGACGTCGGAGAGTCTTTCGGGCGCTGGACGCTCGGCGACGATTCGGCCATGTTCGAGTCCATGTCCAGTGCCAACGTTGCCTGCGGATTCCATGCTGGTGATCCCAGCGTCATCCGCAGTACCTGCGAGAAGGCGGCCAAGGCCGGCGTCGTAATTGGCGCCCATGTGGGATACCGAGATCTCGCCGGATTCGGCCGCCGGTTTATGGACGTTGATCCGATGGAACTGGCTGACGATGTGGTGTATCAAATCGGAGCGTTGCAGGCGTTGGCAGCTGTTTCAGGCACCAAGGTCCAGTACGTGAAACCCCACGGCGGGCTGTACAATGCGATCGTCAAGCACACAGCCCAAGCACGCGCCGTGGTGGATGCTGTGAAATCGGTTGACCCCAGCCTTCCGATCCTCGGCCTGCCCGGTTCCGAGGTCTTGCGGCTCGCAGAGGAAGCCGGACTGAGGGGAGTCCCCGAGGCCTTCGCGGACCGCGCTTACACCCCGGATGGAACATTGGTCTCCCGCTCCCAACCCGGCTCCGTTCTCCATGACCCAGCGGAAGTTGCCGAACATGTCCTGCGCATGGCAACCGAGCAATCCGTCAGGACCATTGACGGCTCCCTACTTAGAATCCGCGCAGAGAGCATCTGCGTGCATGGTGACTCACCCGGTGCCGTGGCAATGGCCACCGCAGTGAAGTCCGCTCTGGACGAGGCCGGCGTCAAAATCGGCTCGTTCCTCTAACCCATCAAGGCTTTGCAGCACTTCCCCCATCCCCCGGAGGACATCATGACCAGCACCAACAACACAGCCAAGGCAGTGACAAGGAAGCCGCCGCCGGGCGCTATCAAGGCGTACGTCGCCAGCCTCACAGGAACATCGCTGGAGTACTACGACTTCGCCATTTACTCCGTGGCCTCGGCCCTGGTTTTCCCTAAGATCTTCTTCCCCGGCAACGACGAATTTGTTGCTTTGCTGCTTTCCTTCTCGGCTTTCGCGGTGGGCTATTTGGCGCGGCCTATCGGTGGCGTCATCTTCGGGCGCTTGGGAGACAAGATTGGCCGAAAGTACGTGCTGGTCTTTACCCTCGTCCTGATCGGCGTGGCCACAGTGCTGATCGGTGCGCTGCCTGACTACTCAGTGATCGGCGTTGCAGCCCCCACCATTCTTGTACTGCTGCGCTTGGCGCAGGGCATTGGCGTTGGCGGCGAATGGGGCGGCGCAGTGCTGCTGTCCAGCGAATTCGGCGATCCCAACAAGCGCGGCTTCTGGTCCTCGGCAGCCCAGATCGGCCCGCCCGCCGGCAACCTGATGGCCAACGGTGTCCTCGCCATTCTTGCCGCTTCCCTCAGTGACGAGGCTTTCCTCTCCTGGGGTTGGCGCGTAGCTTTCCTTGCGTCCGCGCTGTTGGTGGGCTTTGGCCTGATAATCCGGCTCAAGCTCGAAGAAACCCCCGTCTTCAAGGCCATTCAGGCCCAAGGAGACCGTCCCAAGGCTCCTATCAAGGAAGTCTTCACCACCCAGCCCAGGGCCTTGGTGGCCGCAGCATTGTCCCGCGTGTGCCCTGACATCCTCTATGCCCTGTTCACGGTGTTTGTTGCCGTTTACGCCACCAAAGAACTGGGTATGACCACAGGTAACGTCCTGTCCGCCATCCTTGTTGGTTCAGCCTTCCAACTGTTCCTCATCCCGGCGGCCGGTGCGCTGACGGACCGCTTCAATCGCCGCTGGGTTTACGGCATCGCCGCGGCTGCCACAGCGGCCTACATCCCCTTGTTCTTCCTGATGATTCAAGGCAAGTCCGTTCTCATGCTGACCATTGGCACAGTGATCGGCCTTGCGCTGCACGCCTTCATGTATGGCCCGCAAGCTGCCTTCATCACAGAGCAGTTCCCGGCAAGGCTCCGGTATGCCGGTAGCTCTTTGGCCTACACCCTTGCTGGTGTCATCGGCGGAGCCATCGCTCCTATCATCTTCACCGCGCTCTACGGGGCTGCCGGTGGCGGGTGGTACCTGATCGCCCTGTACATCGTGGTTGCTTCTGCCGTGACGATCGTGGGAATGCTCATGGGCCGCGATCCCAAGCCGGAAGAAGATGTCCGGCTCATGCAGGGAACGCACGCCCAGCCGGCGGCGTAGCAAACAATGGAAACCGTGATGCACACAGCCACAGCAAAGAAGGTCCTCTCTGTTCGGCCAGTTGGCACCCGTGCCGTCCTCGCTGAACTGGATGGCTTACAGGATGTCCTGGCCCTGCAGGACATGCTCAACAAGTCCCCGCTCCCTGGACAGGTGGACGTTCTCGCGGCCGCCGAAACGGTCATGGTGGTTGGCGAGTCTGCAGCCGCCACGCGCGCCATTGGCGCACGGCTCATGGAGTTGGAACTGGTGGCACCGGAGGTCACCGACTCCGGCCTGGTGGTTATTGAAACCGTTTACGACGGCGATGACCTCGCCGATGTCGCGGAGCTCACCGGGCTGAGCGTGGATGGCGTGATCGCAGCGCACACCGGTCAGGTCTGGACTGTGGCCTTCGCAGGATTTGCGCCCGGTTTTGGCTACATGGTGGGGCAGAACGAAGTCCTCACGGTTCCACGGCGTTCCTCCCCGCGCACAGCCGTGCCCGCTGGATCCGCAGCCCTAGGTGGGCAGTACTCCGCGGTTTACCCCCGCCGGTCGCCAGGAGGCTGGCAGCTCATTGGCCGCACCGGTGCCAAAATGTGGGACCTGGACCGGGCCCGGCCAGCGCTGGTCAGGCCGGGTGACCGGGTACAGTACCGGGCCGTCCGCGAAGTTGTGACAACCAGTGAATCCCCGGCGCGTGAGCCGGAAAAGGAGCACCACGTTGAGTCAGGTCTTCACATCCTCAACCCGGGAGCACAGAGCCTGATCCAGGACCTCGGCCGCAGGGGCTACGGTCCATTGGGAGTCTCCGCCGCAGGAGCCTTGGACAGAGCATCGCTGCGGCGAGCCAACAGGCTGGTGGGGAATGCGTCCTCCGCTGCGGCCATCGAGTCGGTCAGTGGGGGACTGAGGGTTCAAGCTGTTGGAGATCAGGTGATTGCCGTGACGGGTGCGCCTACAACCCTAACTATTCAACCGCCGTCGCTGTTTGGCTCCGACGACGACGACGCCGGCGACGGCACCCAGCCAGCCGCGCGGTCCGTCCCCCTCTCCGCCCCCTTCGCCTTGCTCCACGGAGAAGTACTGACCTTAGGTGCCCCCGAATCAGGGTTCCGGAACTATCTGGCCATCCGCGGCGGAGTGGATGTGCCGGAAGTCCTCGGTAGCCGCTCAGCAGACACCATGTCCGGGATTGGTCCGGCGCCCTTGGTCACCGGGAAGGTCATGGCCACAGGAGCGGCCACAGCGTCCACAGCTGTTGGAAGCCCCGAGTTGCAGCCTGAATTCCCCGGCCAAGGTGTCACTGTTTTGGACGTCATTCCCGGACCACGCGCGGACTGGTTCGAGCCCGAAGCACTCGAGTCCCTCTGCAGCCAGGAATGGCTGGTCACGCCCCAATCCAACAGGGTGGGCGTGCGGCTGGATGGCACTCCGCTGCAACGCACGCGGGAAGGCGAACTCCCCAGCGAAGGCACCATGGCTGGCGCGCTCCAAATCCCGCCTGCTGGTCTGCCCGTGTTGTTCCTGGCCGACCACCCCATCACGGGCGGGTATCCCGTGATCGCTGTGGTGCGGGACGAACACCTTGATCTTGCAGCCCAGGTTCCCATTGGCGGGAAGATCCGCTTCCGGCTGGCCCCGGACTTCACCACGACTTTTACGAAGACCCCAGAAAAGTGAGTATCCAATGCGCAAGGTCCTGATCGCGAACCGCGGTGAAATTGCTGTCCGCGTTGCCCGAGCTTGTGACGACGCCGGCCTACAGTCGGTGGCCGTTTACGCAGACATCGATGCCGATGCCATGCACGTCGGCACTGCCGACGAAGCCTTCAGCCTGGACGGAAATTCGCCGGCGGACACGTACCTGAACATCGAGAAACTGCTGGCCGTTGCCCGGAAGTCCGGTGCGGATGCCGTCCACCCCGGCTACGGTTTCCTATCCGAGAATGCGGACTTTGCACAAGCAGTGCTCGACGCCGGACTCGAGTGGATCGGTCCGTCACCGGAGTCCATCCGCCAGTTGGGCAACAAGATCACTGCGCGGGACATCGCGGTCCGTGCCGGTGCCCCCTTGGTGGCAGGCAGCGATGGCCCTGTTTCCTCCGCCGCGGAAGCCCGGGCCTTCGCGGAGGAACACGGGCTTCCCTTGGCCATCAAGGCTGCCTTTGGGGGTGGCGGACGTGGATTGAAGGTGGTCCGCGAGCTCGCCGAGGTTGAGGAAGCCTTTGATTCCGCCGTGCGTGAAGCTGTTGCTGCCTTTGGCCGGGGTGAGTGCTTCGTTGAGCAATACTTGGACCGGCCGCGGCACGTCGAAGCGCAGATCATCGCGGACAAGCTGGGCAACGTGGTTGTGGTGGGCACTCGCGATTGTTCGCTCCAGCGCCGCCACCAGAAGCTGGTGGAAGAAGCTCCCGCCCCGTTCCTCAGCGATGACCAGCGGCAGCAGATCTATGACGGTTCCAAGGCAATTATTCGCGAGGCAGGCTACTACGGCGCGGGGACAGTTGAGTTCCTGGTCTCAGCCAACGGTGCAGTGGCCTTCCTTGAGGTCAATACCCGCCTGCAGGTTGAGCATCCCATCACCGAAGAAACCGCCGGGATTGACCTTGTGCAGGAGCAGTTCCGCATTGCTGCCGGCTTGCCGCTGAGCATTGTGGAGGATCCTGTGGCGCGGGGACACTCCTTCGAGTTCCGTATCAATGCAGAGGACGTGGGACGCGGATTCCTGCCGTCTCCGGGCACTGTGGCTTCCTTTGAGGCCCCCGCTGGTCCCGGCATCCGCCTGGACAGTGGCGTCCGGCCCGGCTCGTTCGTAGCTCCGCAGTTCGACTCCTTGCTCGCCAAGTTGATCGTCACGGGAGCTGACCGCCAGCAGGCGCTACGCCGTGCCCGGCGTGCTCTCGCTGAAATTAACATCACCGGCCTGGCAACCGTGCTGCCGTTCCACCGGGCGGTCCTTGAGTCCGAGGACTTCACCTCAGCTGCAGGGATGCGGGTTCACACCCGATGGATCGAGACGGACTTCGCAGACCAAATCCCAGTAGATCCCGAATACACCGTGGTTGCCCCGGAAGGGGAGCGGCGGACCATAACAGTTGATGTGAACGGTAAACGCCTAGCCATTGGACTTCCTGCAGACCTGTTGGATGGCTGGGCTCGCTCTGGCCAAGACGTTCCGGACTTTGATACGCCCACCGATACGCCGGGTTCTGTCATGGGGGCGGACTCTCCCGCAGAATCCGCGCTCGTTTCCAGCATGGCCGGCACGGTGGTCAAGTGGCTCGTTGAACCTGGCAGCGACGTGGCTGAGGGTGACCCGTTGGTGGTCCTGGAAGCCATGAAGATGGAAACCCAGGTGCCCGCGCACCGCTCGGGCACGCTCTCCGAGGTGCTGTCGGCACCCGGTGGCGTGGTCACAGCTGGTGCGGTTCTGGCCCACATCGAGTAGTTGGGGTGTTTGTTGCCAAGCCCTTCTCCGTTGCCGTCAAGCAAACGGAGAAGCGGCTATGTGGCGGGCCTGGCGCTAGGACCTAACGGCAGCACCCAGCACGCTGTCCAGCAGCTCATTGCGGAACTTCCCGGAAGGATCGTTGGCCTGAACCAACGCTTGGAAGTCCTCAAACCGCGGGTACAGGGCGGCAAAGTCGTACTGACCGGGGGTGAAGAGCTTGCCCCAGTGTGGGCGTGCACCGAACGGACGCAGAGCCTCTTCGAGTTCGGGGAGCACCGCTTCCACCTCGGGCTGCAGTGGCTTCCACGTGAAGTGCAAGGCAACGCTCTGTTGCTGGTAGAACGGGCTGAGCCAGAACTCGTCGGCCGCAACAGTGCGGATTTCTGAGACAAACAGCAGTGGTGCGAGCTTGTGGGCGAGTTCCCGGACTGCTTGAAGTGCCGCGGGCGCCTGTTCCAAAGGCAAGAGGAACTCGCTTTGAAGTTCCTCGCCGTTGCTTGGCGTGAATTCGTGGCGGAAGTGCGGCAAGCGGTCCAGCCACTTGCCAGCCACATCCAGCTGCTCGGTGCAGTTCTCTGCGGACATATCCGGCAGGGGGTGCATGGCCGCCGTGGCAGGCGTCGCACCGAACAAGTCGGCTAGCGGAGCTTCGGCGTCAAGGGCCTTCAGCCAAACCTGGGGGATGTTTTCTCCCAGGTACTTGGTGAAGAAACTGACGCTGTAAGCACTGGAGGCGATCCCTTGGAAGTTCGCCAATGCACCTTCCCAGGACAGATTGGTGAGCACGCGCTGCCGGACCTCGTAACTCGGCCGGACCGCCAGTTCCAGCCCTGTGACGATTCCGAGCGCGCCCATTCCCACCACACTGGCGAGGAATTCGTAGTCGTCCTCTGTAAGGGTCACCAGCTCGCCGGAGGCGCGCACCAGGTCAATGCTCACGACGGCGGCAGCCAAGGAGGGATTGTTGACCCCGCTGCCGTGCGTGCCGGTTTGAATCGCGCCCGCCACGGAAATGTGGGGGAGTGAAGCGAGGTTATGGATGGCGTATCCCTGCTCCTCAAGAGCCCGGCCCAGAGCCCCGTAGCTGATCCCTCCGCTGACTTTCACCGTACCTTTGGCCGGATCCAGAACGACTTCCTGAGGGAGGGAATCGAGGAGGACGTGAATGCCGTCGGTATCTGCGACCGAGTTGAAGGAGTGCCGGGAACCGAGTGCTTTGATCCGTGACGCGTTGGCTACGAGTTCCTGCAGCTCCTCCACCGAGGTGGGGCGGTGGACTTCCGCGGACGAGTACTCAAGGTTTCCTGCCCAGTTCTTCATCGAATGATCTTCCCGCTCGGATACTTAGTGACTCCCGTAATTGTTAAGGTTCACAACTAATTGCGTCAAGGGGTGTCCACTCCGTTGACGCTAGAGTTCAAGAAACCCGCTGTCTATCAGGAGTGCCACGTGAGCAAGGGATCCAAGCCCACTATCCGGGACGTAGCCAAGGCGGCTGAGGTCTCGCTGACCACCGTCTCCTACGTTCTTTCCGGTCGGCATGGTGGCACCACCCGGATCAGCCAGCCCACGCAGGACCGTGTTCTGGCCGCGGTCAAGGAACTGGGCTATGTGCCAAACCAGGCGGCCCGGGGAATGCGGAGGGGCAAAACGGATGTGGTGGCGGTTGCCATCGGAAACCTCGAATGGCCGTGGGACCGCGCCCTTGCCACCGCTGCGGCAACAATCCTCCCGCAGCACGGCTACCAGCCGGTGATTCTGCTGGGTGATGACTGGCGGAAGTTCGTGATGTCCGGCGGTGCTGATGGCGTCATCATTGGCTACTTCCCCGAAGCGAAGTCCGAGGATGAAACTGTCACGGAGTTGGCTCGACGCGGCGTTGCCCAAGTGGTGATCTCCGGAACCATGAAGCCCGCAGGTTTCGATGTCCTGGCACCGGAGGCTGACGCAGGGCTCAGGGAGGGCATGGACTTCCTTACAGCTTCCCACCGCAGGATCGCGTGCATCCGCAGGGCTAATCCAGCAGGCCGCACGAAGAGTCGCTTTGCGGCCTACGCTGCCGGACTGGAGAATGCGGGCATCCCGCTCGATGAGTCCTTGGTCCGGACGTCGCAGCACCGGCCGGCTATCGCCTATCAGTGCGCGCTTGAGCTGCTCCAGCTACCGAACCCGCCTACGGCGATCTTTTGCACCGACGACATGGAGGCGCTCCAAGCCATTCGGGCCGCCTATCGGCTTGGACTCCGCGTGCCGGAGGACGTCCAAATTGTGGGCGTCGGGAATTCCACGGAGGGCCAGGACTACGATCCCGCCCTGACTACCGTTGGTCCGGAACCGATCTTCGAGCAAGTGGTGCGCATGTTGCTGGATCGGCTTGCCGGCATCACGCCGGCTGAAGGCCTCCGTGTGGCGTCGCCGTGGAAGTTGCACAAGCGCGGCACCACCGAGGGTTAGTTAGTCCTTCAGCGGGCGGCGAGCCAGCCAGGCGGCGACGATTGCGCCGGAGATGTTGTGCCACAAGGAGAACACGGCGGACGGCAGGGCTGCCAGCGGGCTGAAGTGTGCCGTGGCCAGCGTGGCGGCCAGGCCTGAGTTCTGCATGCCGACCTCGAAGGCGAGGGCGCGGCGTGCTTTGTCGTCCAGGCGGCCCAGCTTGCCCGCCAAGTAGCCCAGACCCAGGCCGAAGCCGTTGTGAAGCACAACAGCGAGGAAAACGATTGCGCCGGCGGCAACAATCTTGCTGGCACTACCGGCCACCACAATGGCCACGATCAGTGAAATCACGACGGCGGAGGCCCAGGGAAGTACCGGCAGCACCTTTGCGACGAGCTTGGAAAGGAAAAGCCGTGCCAAAAGACCGGCGATCACGGGCAGCAGCACGGTCTTGACGATGTCCATCACCATTGCGCCTGCATCGATGTGCAGGAAGGAGCCGGCCAGGAACAGCGTCAGCGCAGGTGTGACGAGCGGTGCGATCAGCGTGGAGACCGAGGCCACGGCCACTGAGAGTGCAACGTCCCCCTTGGCCAGGAATGCCATGACGTTGGAGGCGGTGCCGGAAGGAGCGCAGCCCACCAGGATCAAGCCCACGGCAAGTTCCGGTGGCAGCTGCAGAAGGACGGCAATGAGCCACCCTGCGCCCGGCATGATCACGTAGTGGGCAACAATTCCCAGTGCCACAGCCCAGGGACGCCGGGCCACCGAGGCGAAGTCCGGCGGGGTCAGGGTCAAGCCCATGCAGAACATGATGACGCCCAGCAGGTAGGGAACGGCCACGCCCATGGGTTTGAACAGGTCCGGAATCAGGAAGCCCAGAACTCCGGCAACCACCACAAGAAGCGGGAACACCGTGACGGCAATGCGTGCGATCTTCGCTTCCGCGGCCAGGGCTGCATTGACGGGTGCAGCGGGTTCTTCGGTTTTAGACGGGGAATTGGTTGCCTCAAGCATTCATCCATGCTCACATTTCCTGCCCTCAGTGGGCGAGTCCATGACATCCGCAGCGGGGTATATGTCAGATGACCGCTGTTTCCCTGTTACCCGGTTGACTTAGGAGTTGAGCTTTCCCGCCAGCCGCTCACGCATGCGGACGCTGGCCTCGTTAAGTCCAATGAACTCCACCTCCCGCCTGTGATTCCGGTACTTTTCCGTGACTGAATCAAGCACAGCCACTGTGGAGGCATCCCAAATATGGGACCTGTGCAGATCGATGATGACCCGATCTATGCCGTCTGAGGAATCTTTCGCATAGTCGAATTGCGTGTACAGATCATTGGATGACGCGAAGAACAGCTCGCCATCCACCGCGTACGTTGCGACCACTTCGCCGTTGAGTTCAAGTTCGGTCCGCTCAACCGTTGCGAAGTGGGCCACCCGCCGCGCGAACAGCACCATAGCGGTTAGGACGCCGACGCCGACGCCCACCGCGAGGTTGTGGGTGGCCACTACCGCGGCAACAGTGACGAGCATGACGGCCGTTTCAGACTTCGGCAGCCGCTTGAGGGTGGAGATGCGGACCGAGTGCCAGTCGAAAGTGATGAGCGAAACGAAGATCATAACGGCCACCAACGCAGCCATGGGGATCATGCCCACAACATCGCCGAGAACAACCACCAGCACTAGCAGGAACACGCCGGCCAGAAACGTCGAAAGCCGGCTTCGGGCACCGGAACCTTTCACGTTGATCATGGTCTGACCGATCACTGCACAGCCACCGAGGCCGCCCAGGAATCCAGTGACAATGTTGGCGGCCCCTTGGCCCCAGGAGACGCGGGTTGTGTTGGAGCGGGTGTCCGTGATGTCGTCCACGAGTTTGGCGGTCATCAGGGATTCCAGGAGCCCAACCAGTGCCATGGACAAAGCGAACGGGGCAATGATCTGGAAGGTTTCCAGGTTCAACGGAACGTTCGGGAGGAAGAATCCGGGCAAGCTGTCCGGGAGTTCGCCCTTGTCGCTGACGGTGGGCACATCAATGCCGCCCAGGACTGTGACCAGCGTGATCAGTACGATCGCCACCAACGGCGCCGGAATGGCGGTGGTGATGCGGGGCAGCCCGAACACGATCACCAAGCCCACAATGACAATGGGATAGACCATCCACGGCACGTTGAAGAGCTCAGGCATCTGGGACATGAACACCAGGATGGCCAGTGCGTTGACGAAGCCGATCATCACGGAGCGCGGGATGAAACGCATGAGCCGAGTAACACCAAGAACGGCCAGGATGATCTGGAAGACGCCCGCCAGAATGATCGTGGCGATCAGGTAGTCGAGCCCATGCTCTTTCATCACGGGGGCGATCACCAACGCCACGGCACCCGTGGCCGCCGAGATCATGGCGGGACGTCCGCCCACAATCGCGGTGACCACGCCCATGGTGAAGGAAGCGAAGAGACCGATCCGAGGATCCACCCCGGCAATCACTGAGAAAGCGATCGCCTCGGGAATCAAAGCCAAGGCCACCACGAGCCCCGCGAGGGATTCTGTCAGCAAGCGGCGGGGCGAGCGGAAGGTCACCCGCAGTGACATGAGTTGCTCGGGAGTCATGGGTCCTTACAGTGCGGTCATTACAAAGCAGTCTGGCGGTAGCGCTCAATCTGCTTGAGACGCCGCTGGAGGCTGTCGCGCCGCGGGTGCGGGACGACGTCGGGCGCCTCAGCAGTGAGATCAATGTGTTCGGTTCCGTACTGCCACAACAGGAGGTCATCCAAGAGGCGGTCCGGGCCGGGGGAGTAGCGGTGGTCCAAAGCCTTGCGGACCTCGGTGATCCGGTTGGCGCTGAGCAACCCAGCAAGTTCCACGGTCTTGGTGAGTCCGTGGGCGGCGAGCAGCTCGGCAGCCCATCCCCAGTCATCATCAACTTTACGGTCAACGTGCGGCAGAAGCGTACGCCAGACGTCGCGGACGCGGTTGGGCGTCAGCGGCATCCCGCCCTCGCCTTCCAGATCCCAATAGCCCCGGACTTCCTCGTAGCGCTCGTGGAGATCTGCGAAGGCACTCTCCACGGTCTCCAACATGGCTGCCGTGGCGGTGAACTGGCGGTCAAAATGCGGTGTCCAAGCGCGGGGATCCTCGGCCTTGAAGCGGATGTCGTGCTCGATCTCGCTCCAGGCGTGGGCAAACACGGTGCGGATCTGGCATTCGAAGAAGTAGCTGCCATTGGCTGGCATGTCCGGGTTGAAGACGTGCTGGTACTCCTTCACGGCCTCGTTCTGGAGGGTCCGCAGAATGAGGTGGCGGCTGGAGTATCCGTAGGTGCCGGACTCAATGGAACCAATGTCCTTCTCACGGTCGCCGCGGCAATCAAAGAGTTGCCGCTGGCGCTTGATGATGTTGGCCACGGCCGCGTTTTCCGCCGGCAGCTTGGTGATGACGCGGATGCCCACCATGTCGTTCAACGTGCGGAACGGATCCGGGAACTTCAGGACCCGGGGGCCGCCTGGTTCCAGGGGATCATCCGTGCGGGAAATCTTTTCGCGGAACGACTCAACCGTTTTGGTCCGTCCCGTGACGAACAACGGCGTGACCTCGGCGTCGTTCAACATATCCCGCAACGTGAGCAGCACATCCCGTGTGACCCGCTTCAAAGCAGGGCGTACACGCTCATAGAGCGCCACGTTCGCATCCACTGCATCGCGCTGAGCCTGGTCCAGGCTGTCCCAATTGCTTGCCATGCCCCCAGCTTACGGGGCGGGTCCGACACAGAACTGAGCCACCCGCCGTCGGGGTGCCTCTAGCCAAACATCCGAGCCGTCACGATAGGCTCAGTACAAAGGAGGGCGCAATGTTGCGGCACAAGTACAGCTACGGCGAACACCCCAGCCAGTGGGGCGAACTCTTCATACCTGAACCGTCCAACGGAAACCATCGCGGCGCGTCCAGCGTGGCCGGCGGGATCGCGGTTGTGATCCACGGCGGCTACTGGCGCTCACAGTACGGTGCTGAACTGGGTGAGCCCCTTGCCCGGGACCTCGCCGCCCACGGCATTACCGCCTGGAACCTTGAGTATCGGCGGGCCGGCAACGGGGGTGGTTGGCCCCATACGTTTGAGGACATCCTGGCCGGAATCGACCATCTGTCCCAGATCGCCGGAGACCACGACCTCCAACTTGGCAAAGTGGTGGCACTTGGCCACTCGGCCGGCGGCCACCTTGCGGTTTGGGCTGCTGGACGCCAGCGGCTCTCAGCGATCGGAACTCCCGACGCCGACCGTCAACTCCAGCGCACCCCGGAGGACAGTGCCGTGCACCTGACAGGCGTTGTTAGCCAGTCCGGTGTGCTGAACCTTGCGGCGGCGGAGAAGCTGAACCTCAGCAACGGCGCCGTGTGCAACCTCATGGGCGGGGATTCCGCTAGATACCCCAAACGGCATAAATACGCCGACCCCATGAGTTCGCTCCCCATCAACGTCCCCGTCTACGCGGTTCATGCCACTGAAGACGAGGACGTTCCTGCAAGCCAGTCCGAAGCCTATGTAGCCGCAGCCACGGCAGCGGGCACCCCGGCCCAGTTGTTGCGCGTTCCCGGCGACCACTTCGACCTGATCGACCCCAAAGCCGTGGCCTACAAGAAATGCCGCGAATTGGTGCAACGCCTGTTGTCGTAATCTGTGGTTGGTCAGGCCAGCCTCTGGCAGAGTGGTCCCCATGCTGACAGTCATTGGTGAAGCTTTGGTGGACGTCGTTCAACGCTCCTCGGGAATTGAGGCGCACGTGGGCGGAAGTCCCCTTAACGTGGCCGTTGGCTTGGCGCGCCTGGATCACCCGGTGCAGTTCATCGGGCGCTTCGGCCGTGACGCGTACGGGGATTCCATCGCGGCGCACCTGCGTTCAAGCTCGGTGATGGTTCCGCTTCCGCCGGACGAGAAGCCAACCAGCGTGGCCACCGCACAGATCGACGACGACGGCGCGGCCACCTACGCTTTCGACCTCGCTTGGGAATTGCCCGGGCTCGCGGGACGCTTGCCCCTCATGCTGCAGGGTTCCACGTTGCTGCATACAGGCTCCATTGCCACCTTCTTGGAGCCGGGCGCCGCAGAGGTGATTGCCGCCGTTGAGCATGCCCACCCGGGGTCCACCATCAGCTTCGATCCCAACTGCCGGCCAAGCATCATTACTGACGTTGATTTCGCGCGGACCCAAGCCGAGCGCTTTGTGGGGCTTTCTGACGTGGTGAAGGCCTCCGATGAGGACCTTGAATGGCTGTATCCCGGTGTTGATCCGGTGGAATCAGCTCGTCGCTGGTTGAGCATGGGCGGGGAGGAAGGCCCAGCCTTGGTTGTAGTCACGCGAGGTTCGCTGGGTCCATGGGGCGTCACCAGGGCGGGAGAAACCCAGATTCCGGCGCCGTCCGTGAACGTTGTTGACACTGTGGGCGCAGGCGATTCGTTTATGGCCGGGCTATTGTCCGCAATAGTGGACCACGGACTTGATGGTGCGCAGAACCGATCTGAGCTCCGGGGCATGCCTGTGGAGACCTTGGCCGCCATCATGGATCACGCCACCCGTGCCGCTGCGGTGACGGTGTCCCGGGCAGGCGCGAATCCGCCCACCCGGGCTGAGCTCAACCACGGGACCGCGTAAGGTTTAGCTGGCTCCGTGCCCTTCGGCCACTTCCTCCCCGGCCTTCACGGGACCGGGAGGCGTGCCTTCACCGAACGGGCTGCCTCCGAGGGCTTCCCGCCCATGCTCAGTGAGCCAGCCGGATAGATCCGGTCCTACGGGCACGATCTGCGTGGGATTTATGTCCTCATGGACGATGTAGTAGTGCTGTTTGATCTGAACGAAGTCAATGGTGTCGCCAAAGCCCGGTGTCTGGAACAGATCCCTGGCGTAACCCCACAACGCCGGCATTTCGCTGAGTTTGTTCCGGTTGCACTTGAAGTGGCCGTGGTAAACCGCATCGAAGCGGGCCAAGGTGGTGAAGAGCCGCACATCAGCTTCGGTGATGGAATCTCCCACCAGGTAGCGCTGCGTGGTCAGCCGTTCTTCGAGCCAATCCAACGCGGTCCACAGCCGGTTGTAGGCGGCCTCGTACGCTTCTTGTGATCCCGCAAAGCCACATCTGTAAACGCCGTTGTTGACCTCGGTGAAGACGCGCTTATTCACCGCATCGATTTCCTCGCGGAGATGCTCCGGATAGAGCTGAGGCGCTCCGGGCCGGTGGAATTCGGTCCATTCTGACGAGAAATCGAGCGTAATTTGGGGGAAGTTGTTGGTGACCACGGCTCCGCTGGGGATGTCCACCATTGCTGGAACCGTGATGCCGCGGGGATAGTCCGGGAAGCGCCGGAAGAACGCTTCCTGCAGGCGCTCAATGCCCAGAACCGGGTCCTTGCCATCAAGATCAAGGTCAAAGGTCCAGGATCTGGCGTCATGGGTGGGTCCGGGCTGGCCGAGGCTGATGACATCTTCCAAGCCGAGGAGCCTGCGGACGATCACTGTGCGGTTGGCCCACGGGCATGCCCGTGCTGCGATCAGCCGGTAGCGCCCCGGTTCCACCGGCCAACCCGGCTCGCCGTGAGGTCCGGCGGCACCGTCACGGGTGATCCTGTCCTCAATGTAGTTGGTGTCCCGGGTGAACTCGCCGCCAGTGACGTACGCCCCGCGGGTGCTGTGTTCTTCGACTTCGCTGGTCTTCTCACTCATCCCTTCACCCTATGCGGTCGGTCTGGCAATTAGCACTGGTTGTTCGGAACCCGGTGAGCTTTGCTCGTCGTGGAGCGTCTGCCTGACGGAGAATTGCAAAGTGTCCCGTAGGCCCGCGGACCAACTTCACCGATCACGGAAACCGTAGAGAGTGCCGGGATTGAGAAACTGCCGCCCCCATAGGAGGCGCCTGTCGGCGTTGGTCAGCATTCCAAAGTCCGCGGCCTCCGCCCAGTGCTCACGAATAGCGTCTTCGATTCGGGCAACGATGTTGTTGGCCTCGCCTCTCGTCAGGTCATAGAGACTGCGAACGGCGATAAGGTCACTTAAGTTGTTCCGCCTTGCCCCTTTCCTGTCATATGCGATGGCCTGGGAAGCCGTCTCTCCGCTACGCCGCATAGGGGAAAGATCATAGGCGGGGCTGAGTTTCACTACGGAGCCGTCCCAGAGTGCCGCGTGGTTCCGAAGGTGGTCGTCGGAGTTGGAAATTGACATGCTAAAGGCGATGCGTGCGAAGAGTTCGGAGGCGGTACCCTCGGGCGCGCCGTTGCTGCGAAGAGCGTCCAGAAACTCGACATAGCTGCCGCTGCGCGCCTGCAGCTCGTCTAGGCCAGTCAGGGTCAGGGCGCTCGTCGCAAGGGTGCGCCCGCCGTCGTTCGTTCGGTCGAACCGCTCAACCAGTAAGACGGTCCGACCGAGGACGCTCTCGACGCGAGTTCGAGCGACATTGAGCCCCGCCTTCTCGGCGAGAAACATGCTCGCCGCCTCTGCCCCGACCACCGGGAAGTGGTCATTGGACGCGGTGAACTTTGCTATGTACTCGCGACCAGAGTCGTGAATGACGGACTTCGGGCGCGCACCACCCATCGCTGTACCGCTCAGGAGGGCTCGCTCGAGTTCGAACGGCAGATCACCTCCGGATTCAACGAGATCTGCGGCGTTCAGGAGAGTTTCGAGTGGGGCGGGCGCCGCGGCTCGTGGGACGTAGTCGGAGAATGACCTTTGGAAATCGATAGCGCCGAAGCGGTTGGAGCCGGAGTTCAAGAGATATGTGCGCTCGTCAAGGTCACCCGTGTCGGCGTCGCCACCTCGGTCGCCGGTGACTTGGTACTGAACAACGCGCCGTCCCCATGCATCCGGTGAAGCGTCGCGCAGAGCACCAGGTAGACCCATTGACCCAGTCGGCCCGAACGTGCGCTCGGACAGCGGGAGGGTTGGAGCCAGGGAGATAGCGTTAGGGCGCTCAAGGTACCGCCTACCGTAATCGAAGGAGAACTGGCTGGGTGCACCCTCCCGAAGACGGCCAGCGGGCACCGGTGCGGTCGCATTGGGCAGCCACACCCACACATAGATGTCAGAAGTCGAGGCCATCGTCGTAGTCCTTTCGCTTGTCGACACGTGTGGGAAGCAATGCGAGCCGTTCCTCCCCTCGTCGGCGGAGCGCGATGAGTTCACTGGGGTCCTCGACCCCGAAAAGGGGGACGCCGACGATCGACGCAATGTTGAACACGTTGCCGATACTGCTCGCGGCGCTTCCGCGCTCGATGGCCGTCAGGGTTTTCCGCGTAATGCCGGCTGTGCCGGCGAGTTGCTCGGCGGTCATCCCTCGCGCAGCGCGTGCCATCCGAATTTGCTGCCCGAGCACCACAATCGCGTCTTCAGCAGCGCGGGTTAGGCCAAGTTCTCGACGTCCCATGAGTAATACTTTACTCCCAAAGACTATTTATGCATAAACTATTACCCATTCCCTCTCCGTCTAAGGTGTTACTCTCGAGGAGCTCGTCGCCGTCGCGACGACGGATTCCCCGCTGCTTTCGCGCGTTCGTCGCCCCACCGCTTCCACGTAGACTGGCATGATGCGGCTCGTAGCAAGTGATATAGACGGCACCATCCTCGGTCACGACGGAAAAATCAGTGATCGCACCATCAAGGCGTTCCAGGCGTGCCGCGACGCAGGGGTGGAACTTGTCTTCGTCACCGGCCGGCCGCCGCGCTGGTTGTCCCCGCTCCAAGAGCAGCTGGGTCACAGCGGGATCGTTATTTGCTCCAACGGCGCCGTGGTGTGGGATCTCGAATCGGAGAAGGCTCTGTCCTCGTGCGCCCTTGACGCCGAGTCCGTTTTTGAAGCCCGCCGCATCATCAAATCGATCAGGCCCGATGCCCTGTTCGCCGTTGAGACACTTTCGGGTTTCCAGCTTGAGCCCGGCTTCATCGAGAACGAAACCAGCGAGTTGCTTGCCGAGTTCACCCCCGCACCGCTGGACGCTACGCTCACTGCGGATGACGCCGTCGTCAAGTTCCTGGCGATCACGCGCAAAGGCACGCCGGACGAGTTCCTCGCCGAGGTGCAGCCGGCGGTGGAGCATCTGGTGAGCACCACGCACTCAGCGCCGCGCACGGCGATGCTGGAGATGTCCGTCCCGGGCATCAACAAGGCTGTCACGTTGGCCAAGTACGCCGAGTCCTTGGGCATCGAGGCCGCAGATGTTGTGGCGTTCGGGGACATGCCCAATGACATCGAGATGCTCCGCTGGGCCGGTCACGGTTATGCGATGGCCAGCGGACACCCGGAAGCCATCCTCGCCGCCGGTCAACAGGCGCCGCACTTCGACGACGACGGCGTGGCCCAGGTTCTTGAGGCAAAGCTCACCGAGCAGCGGGTCTAGTTTGCCGGGCTGCTGGTGATGTCCGTTTCCCGCCAGCAAGATGCCCAGCCGGCTGGTGGAATGAAGCCATGAACATCGAACATAACCAGACTGCTGCTCATTTCCGATCCCTTCACAGCAAGCAAAAGCCACTGGCACTGAGCAACGCCTGGGACGTGGCCAGCGCCGTCATCACACAGGCAGCCGGTGCAACTGCTGTTGCCACCACTAGCGCCGGAGTCGCATGGTCATTGGGGCTGCCCGACGGCGATCGAGTAGACCGGACGCGGGCCGTCGCCGTGATTGCCGGCATTGTTGATGCCGTACAACTCCCCGTTACCGCGGACATTGAGGGTGGATACTCCGAAACGCTCGAGGGAATCACCACCACGGTCATGGCGGTCCTTGACGCCGGTGCGGTGGGCATCAACATGGAAGATGGTTCGCGGAGCCCGGCAGAATTCAGCGAACGGATCTCGGTTGCCCGGGATGCCGCAAGGAGCGCCGGCAGGGACCTGTTCATCAACGCAAGAACCGACGTTTTCTTGGCTGGTGCCGGCACAGAGAAGCAGCGGCTGGAGGAAGTCCTGGCCAGGGCAGCGATGTACGTGGAAGCGGGCGCCGACGGCATTTTCGTTCCAGGAGCTTCGGACCCGGGAACCATAGCAGCGCTGGCCGCAGGGATTTCAGTGCCCGTGAACGTCATGGTGGGCGCGGGATCGTTGAGCGTCACTGACCTTGGAGCGCTGGGCGTTTCCCGTGTCAGCCTCGGTTCCGGCGTTGCCCAAGCCGCTTACGCCGTTGCCCGGCGCGCAGCGGAAGAGCTCAACACGGCGGGAACATATAGCGCTGTAGCGGATGGCCTTGACTACAGCGCCCTTAACGGCCTGTTTAGCCCGTCTACGAAGGCCAACGTCTGAAGGGACCTCGTACGCGATCACCAGCCACGAGCCGAGTAACACCTTGGGAGATCCTTGTGCCCGGGAAACCGCAGGAGCCCCGTGGATCACGGGTGCCGCACGCCCTCGCCGGCCAGCAAAGAACGGTAACCCTCCTTGTAACTGGGAAAGGTGAGGTGAAAACCGGTGGCCCGCAGGCGTTTGTTGGAACAGCGCTTGTCCCCGGGGCCGGCGTCGGACGCGCTCTCAGGTGCCGCCGTCGGGGGTTCCGGGCAGCCCATCTCTGAGGCGAGGAACCGCATGACGTCACCCATTTCCGCTGCGTGGTCGTCAACGCCAACGTAGACCGAATCCGGGGTGCCCTCCATGGTGGTGAGGTGGACGATCATGGCCGCAGCATCGTCCCTGTGCACGCGGTTGGTGTGCCGGGGTTGGGCCGGGATCACGGCCTTGCCGGTGCGGACCTGGTCAATCAGCCGTGTGCGTCCGGGCCCGTAGATCCCGCCCAGGCGCAGGGAGATGGGTTGCGTCTTGCTTCCGCGGGTTCGGGCGAACAGCAGCTCCTCGGCTTCCACCAGAACCTTCCCGCTGAATCGGGTGGGCTCCGTTGGGGTGGCCTCGTCCACAACAGCTCCGCCGGAATCCTTATACACAGCGGTGGAGGAGACAAACAGGATCCGCCGCGGTTCAATGGCTTGCCGTTCCAAAGCGTCCAGCACGTTCTTGACGCCGTTCAGGTAGGCCGCCCGGTAGGCCTCCTCGGTGGACGCGTCGGCGGCGATGGCCACCACAACAATGTCCACATCTTCCGGCAGCGGGGGCACAGCGAGGGAAAGGTCTGCGCGAACGCCCTGAATTTCCGGCGGCAGTTTTTCGGGGGACCGGCGCAGGCCCACCACTTTGTGTCCCGCGGCGGCGAAGCGCAGCCCAACTTCGGTTCCAAGGTCGCCGCAGCCGGCAATCAACACAGTCATACCCCTAGTTTGTCAGTCCCGGAGTGTCACCTTGTTCCCAGCTTCCATACAACCTGCGTTCAACTTGCCTCCGTAGGCTTCCAGCCAAGGACCCGTTCGCATCGAGTCTTACACGTCGGATTTTGTAGGGGGACCCATGGCTAAGCGTCGGATGAATAACGTCAATAACGCGCCCTTGCGGCGCATCGAACCGGATCATCACTGGCGTTCCCTTCGCCAGGGCGATCGAGTCAACGTCATGCTGACTCCAGGTTTCGAATCGGCAGGTGTTGTGGACGCCGTGACGGGCGATGCCACCGCCGTGTGGGTGGAGCTCGACGACGGACGCGGCCGGACGCTGGTGCACGTCAGCGACGGCGTGGCTATTGTTCCGCAATCCACGACGGCGGCCGTCCCGCAGGAGAGCTAGCCGCACCTGGGCGATGGTGGGCTACGCTACGGGAGTGACGCTGCCCTATTTCCTCCGCAAGGACGGTTCGGTGGGCCCCTTGGCCTTCGCCCACCGTGGCTTCTCCTTGGATGGCCTGGAAAATTCCATGGCCGCATTCCAAGCCGCTGTGGATCTTGGAACCGTGCACCTTGAAACGGATGTTCACACCACGTCCGACGGCGTCTTGCTGGTCTTCCACGATTCCTCCGTGGACCGCGTGACTGATTCCGTGGGCACGATTTCCGAGCTGACGGCCGCTCAGGTTGCCAGGGCACGCATTGGCGGTGTGGAGCCGGTGCCAACCTTTGACGAGTTGGTCACGGCGTTGCCCCAAGCCCGCCTGAATCTGGACGTCAAGGACTGGAACTCGGTGGCTCCCATGGCCTCGGCCATAGAAAAGCATGGCGTCCATGACAGGGTCCTGGTCACTAGTTTCTCGGATAGGCGCCGGCGCGCAGTCCTGTCCAAACTGTCCCGTCGGGTGGCCTCTTCCGCGGGCAGCTCCCTCACAGCACTCTTTGTACTTCTTGGTCCGGTGCTTCCGGTTCCCTTGGCATGGAAGCTGCTATCCGGCGTCGACGTCTTCCAGGTTCCTGTCCGCTACGGGCGGCTGCCCGTGGTGACATCCGGCTTTATTCGGCGCGCGCACCGGTTGGGCAGGCAGGTACACGTGTGGACCATCAATGATCCGGCGGAGATGGAGCGGCTGCTGGACCTCGGCGTGGACGGGATCGTGTCCGACCGGTTGGACCTCCTCAAAGAAGTCCTCGTTCGCCGCGGTCAGTGGATCTGATAGAGGGTTGTTCCCGGGTTTCGATCGCGGCGGGCCTCACTTGGCTGGCGCGAATCCTCTGCAGATCGAACTTATTGCTGCGGTCGAAGGCGAAGATGCCGTTCTTTTCCTGGAACACGTCCGTTAGCTGTGTGTAGCAGTATCCGAACATGTCCGGGTTATCCAGCAGTACGGAGCACAAACCGTCAAAACGGCCATAGAACTCTTCCTCGCTGCTGACGCGCTGGCCGTAACCCCATGAACTCTCGACGTCGGTGCCTGCGGCTTCCGCTGCTTGGCGCGCCTCGGCCTCGTTCCACCAAATTCCGCCAAACTCGGACACGAAGTAGGGCTGGCCGGCGTACGGGACCGAATAGTCTGCGCCGTCGTCCTTCTTGTTGATGTAGGGCTTCCCCTCGGCGAGGCCCTCCTGCTCCATCCGAAACCTCTCGGGGTCCTGCTCGTAGGAGTGGGAATCGTAGATATCGGTTTCCCGGATTCGGTGCGCGTACCCGGAAGCATCAATGACCGGCCTGGTGGGGTCAGCCAGTTTGGTAGCCAGGAACATGGCTTCAGTGACGTCATCCAGCACCGTGAGGCGATCATGCAGAACCTGGTGTGTCTCGTTGAGCGGGCACCAACCAATGATGGAGGGATGGTTGAAGTCCCGCTTGAGCACCTCCAGCCATTGCGCCACGAAGCTGGCTGTGGGTTTTTGGTTGTGCCCCACCGTTCCTCCGCCGGACACGCCCCAGTCCCCGAACTCGCCCCACACCAGGTAACCGAGCCGGTCTGCGTGATAGAGGAAGCGTTCCTCGAAAACCTTCTGGTGGAGGCGGGCACCGTTGAAGCCGGCGGCCATGGACAGCTCAATGTCCTTGACCAAGGCAGCGTCGTCAGGGGCGGTCATCAATGACTCCGGCCAGTAGCCCTGGTCCAGGATCAACCGCTGGAAGACGGCCTTTCCATTGATGCGGACAACTTTGCCGTCCAGGGCAACCGACCGCACTGCGGCGTAGCTGCTGACGTGATCCACCACGTTGCCGGAGGAGTCCCTGATGCTGACCTCAAGGTCATAGAGGAATGGGTCTTCAACGGACCAGGCTCGCAGGGATTCGGTGGGGATCTCCAGCCGAAGAGTGGGCGTGAGGTCGAGGTCCGCTTGGACCGTAGCTTCAACCCGTAGGTCATCCTTGTCGCTGAGGACCGCAGTGACCGTGTGCCCGCGCCGGTTCTGGCTGACCGGCACTTCCACTGAGATGCTGGAATCCGCAAGGCTAGGGGTCATGCGGAGGCGTTTGATGTGAACCGCGGGCACTGCTTCCATCCACACGGTCTGCCAGATTCCCGTGGTCCGGGTGTACTGGCAGTGGGTGTTGTTGTACCAGGTGGCTTGCTTGCCGCGGGCCTGCATCTCATGCCTCGAGTCCCGGGCTCGCACCACGATCACCGCATCCGTTCCGGGCTCGGCCACTTCTCCGAGGTCTGCAGTGAACGGCGTGAATCCGCCGCGATGCCGGGCAACTTCCAGGCCGTTCACCCAAACAGTGGCGTCATGATCCACGGCGCCAAAGTGAAGCAGCACGGTCTGATCCTCCCACTCAGGCGGGATGGTCACCGTGCGCCGGTACCAGACTGCTTCCATGAAATCGACGTGCTCAACCCCGGAAAGCGCAGATTCCGGCGCGAACGGCACCAGGATCTCGCTGTTGAGTTCGCGGGTGGTGAGGCCGCGCTCCAAACCGGAGTCACCGGCGTCGATCTCAAATCCCCACGTGCCGTTGAGGTTCAGCCAGTTCTCGCGGACCAGCTGGGGGCGGGGATGCTCGGGCTTGGGAACGGCTCGGTTGCGCGGCTCAGTCAAGGGATCTCCTTCGAAAGGGATGCATACGTCCTTTACAACGTTAGAATCAATTGCTCCGGGATGCCAGAGGCCTTTGAGGTGGCATTGCTGCGGATTGTCGAAGACACTACTGGGAAGATGCAAAATCACCGCTGGTCTTGAGTCCCACGCCTGGCCGCGCAAGGATGATGAGCGTGACCCAATTCCGTTTAGCCATCCTTGACGATTACCAGCAGGTCTCCGCCGATTACGCCCCGTGGGATGCGCTGCTCGACGACGACGTGAAGGTCAGCGTGTTCAGCGCGCCTTTCGTGTCGGAAGAGCAAGCTGTGGCGGCCTTGGCTCCTTTCGACATCATTGTGGCAATGCGCGAGCGAACCCGTTTTCCACAGGACGTCCTTGAGGCGTTGCCCAATCTGAAGCTGCTGGTCACCACGGGAATGGCCAACGCGGCCATTGACATGGAGGCGGCGTCAGAGCGCGGAATTGTGGTGTGTGGAACAGGCGGCTCGCCGGCTGCCGCGCCGGAGCTGACGTGGGCGTTGCTCCTCGCCTTTGCCCGCAACCTGACTGTGGAGGAGAACTCGCTCCGGGCTGGTGAGTGGCAGGCCGGCGTGGGGTTTGAACTTGAAGGCAAGACCCTCGGAATAGTTGGGCTGGGCAAGATTGGCAAGCGAATGGCGGGGTACGCCAAGGCGTTTGGCATGGATGTCCTGGCGTGGAGCCAAAATCTCAGCGATGAGGCGGCCGAGGCCGCAGGTGCGCGCAAAGTCAGCAAAGAAGAACTCTTCAGCGAGTCCGATGTGGTGACGCTGCATCTCCGCCTATCTGAAAGGACCGAGGGAATCGTGGGTGCGGAGGAGCTGCGGCTCCTGGGGCCCGACGGCGTATTGATCAACACCGCCCGCGGCCCCTTGGTGGATGAAGGGGCCTTGATCCGCGCCTTGGAAGAGGGGTGGATTCGGGGCGCAGCGTTGGATGTCTTTGACGAAGAACCACTTCCTGCGGGCCATTCGCTCTTGCATTCGCCCAGGACGGTGCTCTCCCCGCACATCGGGTACGTCACCCATGAGAGCTACCGGCAGTTCTACGGCGGGGCCTTTGACGATGTTAAGGCGTGGCTTAGTGGAGCTCCTGTGAGGGTGCTCAACGGTTAGTTCGGCGTTTGCTGACGCCGGACCGCAGCCCCAACCGCAGCCCCAAGGCCACGGCACGAGGCCGCCCGGAATGGCCCTTGTTCCTGGCTCCTGACGCGAAAGTTACGCGGTGGGCAAGCGCTTTCCCGAGCAAGCTGGCAAGATGGACCCATGCGCATCCTCATCGCCCCGGACAAGTTCAAGGGATCCCTCACCGCCGCTGAAGCAGCCTCGGCTATGGCCGAAGGCGCGCTGCGCGTTTACCCGGATGCCGTGACCACCCAGTTCCCTGTAGCCGATGGTGGCGAAGGAACCCTGGACGCAGCTATTGCGGCGGGCTACGAGGAGCGGAACAACGCCGTTGTGGGGCCCATCCTCAAGCCGGTTGGAGCCTCTTGGGCTATCCGCAAAGATGCTTTCGGCGGAGCCAGCGCGGTAATTGAGACCGCCATGGCGTCCGGTTTGGCGCACATGGAGCCCACGCCCGAGAATTCACTCCGCGCCCACAGCTACGGCTGCGGGCAGCTCGTGGCTGCTGCCCTGGACGCCGGGGCCACGGAAATAGTGCTCGGCCTTGGTGGCTCGGCAATGTCCGACGCCGGCAGTGGAGCCCTGCGTGCCTTGGGACTCAAACCCCTTGATGCCGCCGGCAACGTGGTGCCCCTGGGTGGCGGCTTCCTGGCCGACGTCGTTGCTCTGGATGCCTCCGAGCTGGATCCCCGGCTGTCCGCCGTGAAGTTCAGGATCGCCGTGGACGTTCAAAACCCGTTGTACGGACCGGAAGGCGCCGCGCACGTCTTTGGACCCCAGAAGGGTGCCGATGAGGACGCCGTTGAAAAACTCGACGCCGGCCTTCGAAACTGGGTCTCGCTCCTACGGGAGGCTACAGGCCGTGACGTCAACGTTCCGGGAGCTGGAGCGGCAGGCGGCTTCCCGGCGTCGTTCCTGGCTTTCACTGACGCTGCGCTGGAAGGCGGCTTCGCGTTGGTGGCGGGGCTCACCGGGTTGGCGAAGCACTTGGGTGAAGCCGATCTTGTGATCACCGGCGAGGGTTCCATGGACGAGCAATCGCTCACCGGAAAGGCGCCAATCGCCCTGGCCGATGCCGCCACCGCACACGGCATTCCGGTGATTGCCATCGCTGGACGCATTACCGTGACGCCGGAAGACCTGGCCAAGCACGGCATTGTGGCCGCAGCGCAGCTTTTGGACGTGGCCCAGCGCAAGGATGGCGCTCCGGACATCGCCGACGCCGTTGCTAACGCCGCCAAATACCTCGCGTGGGCTACCAGTCAGGTACTTGAAGGGGCGTAGTTCCTACTGCCGGTAGCCTTCCACCTCGTTCACCGGCCGGGCCGCGGCGTCGTCAGGGTTCTCGCCGGCGTCCTTCTTGGCACGGCGTTGACGCAGGAGATCCCAGCACTGATCCAGTTGAGCCTCCAGCTGGGCCAGTCGGGCACTGTGATCGCCGTTGGCATCTTCCGGGTTTGCGTCGCGGAGGCGGTGCTCCTCTTCAACGAGTGACTGAATGCGCTCCAGAAGGTCCTGGTTGTCCATGCTCTGTCTCCTAGCTGGGTGTGACGGTTATGTTCGAAAGTAGTCCAGCAGAACAGGTGCGTCTACTGCACCCCAAACGGCATACTTGGGACATGAAATTTACAACCACCATTGTGGGCGATGGCAACAAGGCTGGCATTGAAGTTCCGGACGAGGTTGTTGAGGGGCTTGGTGCGGGTAAACGGCCGCCGGTGGTGGTGACCATCAACGGGCAGAGCTACCGCAGCAGCATTGCCGTGATGGGAGGGAAGTACATGGTGGGCGTTAGCTCGGCCAACCGGGAGCTGACCGGGGCCGCCGCGGGCCACACCGTGGAAGTGGGCTTGGAAGTTGATACCCAGCCCCGCGTTGTGGAAGTGCCGGAAGATCTCGCGTCCGTGCTGGACGCCGAGCCGGAAGCGAAGGCGTTTTACGGCACGCTCAATTACAGCGCCCAGCGCCGGTACGTAGAGCCGATTGGGGATGCCAAGACGCCGGAAACCCGTGCGCGGCGCATCGCAAAAGTGGTATCCGATCTAAAGGCCGGCAAGAAGTAGCCCTCGTTATTTCGGGGCACGGTTCAGGCGGTTCGGGTACCAGGCGCCAAGGACTCTACAAAAAACGCTCCGAAACCATGTCACGATTCTCGTCGTGGCTTCACTACTAAGTAAGTGACGGGCTGCAGGGTGCATTTTGGGATGCGGGACCGCAGCCGCGGCCGATGGGAAGACGAGACCCTTTCGTCGGCCGGTCACTGCGCATTGGCAAGGCCCCTTTGTTGGCTGGCCGGCCGTGCGTATGTCCGCTTGCTCAGCGGACAGTGTGGCCGGTTCTGACTTAGACCCCCAGGCCGGCCACACGCCCCCACGCGTCCAGCCGCCCGCCGTCGTGCGTTTAGTCTTTGCGCAGGCTGTACGTACTCACCACGTTGCCCTTGCTGGTGGCGTACTGGTCCTCCAGCACCAGCCTGTGCAAGGGATCCCCATTCTGGAAAAGGCGCTTCCCGCTGCCCGCCACCACCGGGTGTGTCATCAGGGTGAGCTCGTCAAGAATGCCCGCGAAGAGCAGTTGGCGGACCAGGGAAATGCTGCCGCAGACGGCGATCTCACCGCCATCCTTAGCCTTCAGGTCCGTCACGAATTGCTCAACGTCGCCCTGGATGAGGTGCGAGTTCTCCCATTCCAGGGGCTCGCTGAGGGTGCGGGATGCAACGAACTTCTCGATCGGGTTGATGAACGCTGCAAAGTCGTCGTCTTGCTGCGCGTTTGGCCAGTAGCTTGCCCACTCCTGGTAGCTGACGCGGCCCAAGACCACGGTGTCCACGGTGTTGATCATCTTGGTGAGGCCCTTCCCCAGGTCCTCGTCGAAGCTGTCGAACTGGAACTTGAAAGGGTCCTGAACTACGCCGTCCACAGAGTGAAAAAGGCCAGCGGTAACTTTACGCATATGTATCTCCTGGTGGACGGCGGTAATCGGTTGGTAGCAATTGCGCCCCTAGGCAGCGCGGCTGATGGTTTGGCGGGATCGGGACGGTAGTGCGGTCACGTTGCTGAGGTCCGGGGCGAAGCGGACGGGGACGGCATGGAGCGCGGCGTAGCCCTTCAACTCCTGCAGAGCATCCTCATCAACAGTTGCCTGAGAGAGGTCCATCTCGATGCCCAAACCCCCGCCCAGGCTCTTGGTGCGCTGGACCACCGGGAAGAGCCCCTTGAGGCTGGAGGTGGTCACCCGGCCGGTTGCTGCGATCTGGATCTGTTCGCCGTCAACGTCGACACGAACAACTACGGAGAGCTTCTCGCTGGCCAATCTTCTGCCTTTCATCGTTGCTGCCACGCTGCAGCGTCCCTAGCGTATTCGTCGAGTGTGACCTGCGCAACATTACGATGGGCTTCCTGCCGGCGGGTACCGACCGAACGCCAAGTGCCGCCGTCGTACTTCTCGTGAAAGTACGACGGCGGCACTTGGCGTTCGTGGTGGGTGATCGTTAGGCGGTCTGGCCGGCGTGCTGGCCCTCGGAGATTTCCTCGACCACCTTGGCGTTGAATGCCGGGAGGTCGTCCGGGTTGCGGCTGGTGACCAGGCCCTGGTCCACCACAACTTCCTCATCAGTCCAGTTGGCACCGGCGTTCTTCAGGTCCGTCTGGAGCGTGTGATAGGAGGTGACGTTGCGTCCCTTGATCACTCCAGCATCAATGAGTACCCATGGGCCGTGGCAGATGGATGCCACTGGCTTGTGCTGCTCAAAGAATGCGCGGGTGAAGTTCTGCGCGTCCGTGTCAACGCGGAGGTGATCAGCGTTGACGACGCCGCCGGGGATGACCAGGGCGTCAAAATTGGAGGCGTCGGCGTCGGCAACTGCAAGGTCTACGTCAAAGGTGTCACCTTTATCTACGCCGTTGAAACCCTGGAGCTTTCCCTTGGACAGGGCCACGAGAGTAGGCTCGCCGCCGGCGTCCTTGACCGCCTGCCAGGGGCTGGTGAGCTCCACCTGCTCCACGCCGTCCGTCAAAAGGAATGCGACCTTCTTGCCTGCGATGTTGTGCTCTGACATTGTTCCTCCTCTGATGCGCGGCGAAAAGCTTTTTGGGCGTAAGCCACCGCTTGCGAGAGTTGTTTGTCTGACCTGTTCAAGCCTAGGGAAAGAGGTCTTAGTAAGCAAGCTGACTAATTACCCAACCATGGATTGCAGCTTGCTTAACTATCGACAATCGATAGAATCAGACTGTTGTTCGATAAAGGAGAATCATGGGAAAGCTGACAATCCTCGCCTTGCGGGTAGTCATCGGGATGGTACTGGCCGGTTCATTGTTTGTGCAGATTCGGATGGTCCAGTTGTTTTCAGCTGACCTGGTTGAAGCCGGCGCCCCTGATGGTCCGCGCATCGCGCTGCTGGCATTCGTGGTTCTGGGAATCCTGTGCGTCCAGGTGGTTGCGGTCTGTGTGTGGCGTTTGCTGACCATGGTTCGCCGAGGGACTGTGTTCTCCCACAGGGCCTTCAGGTTTGTGGACATCATCTTCGGCGCTATCGCCCTCGCGGCCGTCCTGATGTTCGGCGTCGCCGTGATCCTGGCTCCGGGGGAGATTGCCCCAGGCATAGTGCTGCTGATCTGTGGGGCAGCGTTGATGATCGGGGGAGTGGCGCTGGTTGTCCTGGTGATGCGAACTCTCCTCGCCCAGGCCGTAGCGCGGGATGTGGAAGCCTCTGATCTGCGGGCCGAGCTGGACGAGGTGATCTGATGCCCATCATCGTGGACATTGACGTGATGCTGGCCAAGCGCAAAATGCCCGTAGGAGTGCTCGCCGAGAAAGTGGGCATCACCCCTGCGAACTTGGCTGTACTCAAGAACGGGCGGGCGAAGGCTGTGCGATTTACTACGCTCGAAGCGCTGTGCGAGGTGCTGGAATGCCAGCCAGGGGATCTGCTGCGGTGGGAAGAAGCGTGACGGGTCCGTGAATCCGGCCTCGACCCACCGCGCCCTTGCGGGGGACAGCGGTCAGCCTGGCCGAGACTCCAAGCCGGCCGTCTTAGTGACTTCAATGCAATGGCCCCACGCCGAGTGCGGGCTGATTATGAACTCGCCAGCACGGTGATCGCGCGCTATCCACACGCATTCTGCAGGCACTAAGGCGGTGACAACCGTCCCTTCCGAACCCGCAAGCCAATCCTCCGCTATCTCCCTGGCGTCCGTCCAACGCGACAGCGGAGGATGAAGACCTGGCGTTCCGACGCTCTGGTGGATGCCGGTTACCCGGAAGAGCTTGAGTTGGTCGCCATGGAACTTGCGGACGTAGTGGCTCATCAAAACATTTGACCTGTCCATCAGCTCCCCCACCAGCAGCCTCAATGATGGCGTCAATGTGTCCACGTTCTTGAGCGCGTCCCGGACTTGCTGAAGGCTGGAGACGGAGGACTCATTGGCGTCCGGGAGAAGGTCGGCGTGGCTCCCGATCCGCGAACGTACGTAGTCGTTCATCATCAGCCACTCCGGGCTGGTGGCGGGGCCCTCTGCCGTGCTGACCGTCAGAACGTGCTCGACGAGATCCTGTGGGGGACCCGGTTCTCCGATCGAGGTGAGCTCATCGCTGAGGGAGCGCACCAGTTTCTGGACCTTGGGCGTGAGGTAACCGCGACTTCCTGGCAAGTTGGCGAGAATCCACCGAACGTCGTGGGCGGCAGCGGTCTTCATGCTCCAGGTCCAGCCAGAAGCAGGTTCTGCAGTGATGAAGCCACGATGCTGCATACGGAGCAGCGTTTTGTTTCAAGTTTCAAAGCCATGAGTAGTTCCAATCCCCCTATGGATGTTTCCCCGACTGCAAAGCCGATGTTGGTCTGCTTCCCAAAATAGGCTACGACATAAGATGCCAAGGGCATACCCGGAGATCAGTTTCATTCCGGCAGGCTATGTCCCGGAATCTCTTCATGGTTAGACTTGGTGCCATTGGCCTCCTGGCAAACGTGCGGGGAGAGTGCGCCTTGATATAGGCGGTTGCCACCGGCAGAGCCGGATTCTGACATCATTTTCCGCTTGATGCTTCGTATTGGGGACGAATGAACCGGGCCAAATCCACCTGCCGTTTTTTTGCCGTATTTAGTGCCTTGGCGCTCTCGCTGTCAGCTTGTTCGGCGGGCTCCACCACCCAAGCTCCTGCCTCCGGCGGACACCCTATGTCGATCGACAACTGCGGTACTAGGCTTGAGATCGCGGCACCTCCGCAACGGGTGGTCACCATAAAATCCACCGCTACTGAGATGTTGCTTGCACTGGGTCTGGGAGACAGGATTGTCGGTAGTGCCTTTGCGGACGGCCCGGTGCCGGAGAAATGGCAACAAGAGATTCCCGTTATCTCCAAGTCCCTCCCGGCTCAAGAACCGGTGCTTGCCTACTCGCCTGACTTTATTTTCGGAGGTTGGGAGTCAAACTTCTCTCCGGAGGGTGTGGGTGACCGATCATCCCTTGCCAAATTGAACATTGCTACCTATGTTGCTCCGGCCGCCTGTCTCAAATCCGGTTTCAAACCCGATCCTCTGACCTTTGATAATGTTTTTGCCGGGATTTCCGAGGTAGGACAGATATTTGACGCTGAAGCTGCAGCGGGGCAGTTGATTGCCCAAGAGCGCGAGAAACTGGCTGCCATTGTGCCCAGCACGGAAGAGCATTCAACTCTATGGTTCAGTTCTGGGTCCGAGACCCCGTATGTAGGGGCGGGAACGGGTGCGCCCCAGATGTTGATGGAAGCCGCAGGCTTGGTGAACGTCATGGCAGACGTCCGGGAATCATGGGCATCCGCATCCTGGGAGGTCATTGCAGAACGCAACCCGGACATTATTGTCTTGGTTGACTCAAGCTGGGGTAGCACGGAGAAGAAGAAGTTGGTCCTGGAATCCCATCCGGTGATGTCCCAGTTGGAGGCCGTGAAAAACAAGCGCTACATAGTTGTTCCGTTTGCAGCGTCCGAGGCTGGTGTCAGGAATGTCGACACAGTCCAGTCCCTGGTGGACCAAACAAGCGCCTTGTACGGCAAAGCGTCGTGAGGGCGTTGCACTCCCAAGCAGGGGCGCTGCCGCATCCTGTTCTGATTTCCCCGGATCCGGAGTCCACCTACCGGACAAGGAAACGTAGGCTGACTCTGCTCCTCCTGCTCTTGCTGGCAATCATGCTGTTGTCCCTGGCCACTGCTGCCGCAGTCGGCCCCACCTATATCTCTCCAGCGGAAGTTATCGCTGTTGTTGCTGAAAAGTTCGGAGCCGCTGGTCCGGATCCGTCCAAACAGGTTCAGAACGCCATCATGTGGGAGCTGCGGCTACCCAGGGTGGTCACTGCTGCGGTCGTGGGAGCAGGGTTGGCTGTGGGTGGTGTGGTTATGCAAGGCCTGACCAGGAATCCCTTGGCCGATCCATACCTTCTTGGCGTCAGCTCGGGAGCTTCGCTGGCCGCAGTATCAGTCCTGCTGCTGGGTGTGGCCCTCCTGCTGCCGCTGGCGGCCTTCGCGGGAGCTCTGGCAGCAATGGCCATCGCTTTGGGTTTGGCGTCCTCCTCCGGCCGTCTCTCAACCACGCGGACCGTCCTGGCCGGACTTGCAGTATCTTCCTTGGCTTCCTCCCTGACATCATTTGTCATCTTCTGGACTGCCCAAGGGGACTCGTACAGGGAAGTTCTGAGCTGGTTGATGGGCTCCCTGTCTGGCTCGACGTGGTCTTCAGCTGGCATCGCCGTCGTCGGATTCCTGCTGGCCGGCGTGCCCATTCTGCTTACCGGAAGGATGCTCGACGCCTTCGCTTTCGGGGATTCGGCTGCTTCGTCCCTGGGCCTCAACCCCGCCCGAATACGCTGGGCGATGATGGGCGCGGTGGCACTCTTGACAGGGTGCATGGTGGCCGTCAGCGGCGCCTTGGGCTTCGTAGGATTAGTGATCCCCCATGTTGTGCGCCTGCTGGCGGGTGCCGGGCATCGCACTGTGCTTCCTTTGAGCGCGTTGACTGGCGCAGTCTTCCTGATCTGGGCCGACACTGTTGCCCGCTCCGTACTGTCCCCACGGGAGATTCCGGTGGGTGTCATAACGGCGCTGGTTGGCGCCCCGGCCTTCGCCTTCCTCATTTGGCGGCAAAAGAAGGGCTCATGATGATGTTGACGCAGCAGCCAGTGCTTGAGGGGACATTGTCGGGATTGAATCTGAGTTATTCGATTCAGGGGAAGCGCCTCATCACGGAACTCGATTGCGTTATTAACCGCGGAGGTCCCACCGCTTTGCTGGGGGCGAATGGAGCCGGCAAGTCGACCCTCCTCCATCTCTTGGCAGGCATTCTGCGACCGGCTTCAGGAATGGTCGGGTTGGACGGAGAAGACCTCGCATCCTTATCCTCTCGAATGCGGGCGCAACGCATAGCTTTGGTTGAGCAGGCCGTGGCGAACGAGCAGCCGCTCAAGGTTTTTGATGTGGTGTTGCTGGGCAGGACGCCCTTCCAAGGCATGTTTGCCGGCCCTTCCGAGGATGACTACGCTGCCGCGTCATCCGCCCTGCAAACGGTGGGAATGGCAGCGTTCGGTGAAAGGCACTTTCACACCCTGTCCGGAGGGGAAAAACAGCGCATCCACATTGCACGGGCCTTGGCACAACAGCCTCGTGTCCTTCTCCTGGACGAGCCTACCAATCATCTTGATATCGGGGCGCAACTGGGAACGATGCGCCTTCTACAGGGACTTGCCGTCAAAGGCATGACAGTCGTGGCTGCAATTCATGACCTCAACCTTGCCGCGCAATTCTGTGACCAGGCGATTCTTCTCGACGGCGGTGCGATTGTTGCGGCGGGTCCGATCGAGGAAGTACTGACACCGGCAACCATTCTGGAGGTATACGGCGTCGAGGCCGCGATTCTGGTTCATCCAAGATCCGGACGTCCGCTGGTTGTTTTCGATTAGATCAATGCCCCACCGGCGTCACCATCGGAAGTCCTCAGACTTGCGGATGAGGTTCTACGGCCTTCGGCGAACCCGGCGGCGTAGGCTTCGGCGCTGCCCAAACGGAACATGTCCTCAGATGCGGGCCGGATCAGGCCCGCAGCATATTGATGAGGGCTGCGTACGTCCTCTGGCGCACTGAGAACGAACCTCTTCAAGCCTCTCAGGACCACCACAGGACATTGGCTTATCTTTCCTTTCACCAAGTCAGCAGCCGCAGCTACCTCGTCCGCGACGGCCGTTATGCTGGCCTCCATAGGTCTGCCATGTGCATCGAGCCGGCCGCGCAAGTCATCGAGGACAGTGAAGCCTGCTGCGCCGATCGCAACATCCGTATGTCCGGCCCGCCACGGACGGCCAAGGGTATCTGTGATGAGGACTCCCAGAGCCAGGCCCAACTGCTCCCGGAGGGTGGTGCAGATTGCCTGGGCCGTGGCATCCGGATCGGAGGGCAAAAGCAGTACAGTTCCAGGTTCGCAGTTGGAACTGTCCACACCGGCGGCGGCACCCACGATTCCCAACCGGTTCTCGACTATGCGAGTGATACCCGATGCGTGCGTCTTTTCTGCCACTACCCGGACGGTTTCAGCGGCAATGGCGCGGTCCCGTTCGCTGGCGGGAACTGTTCTTCCTTCAGCCTTCGAGACTATTTTCGAGGAAATGGCAATAATGTCGCCTTCCTGCAATTCAGGGCCGAATTTTGCCGAGATAATTGCTACAAGATCGTCACCATAGCTAATCTCCGGTATTCCCGGCAAATCATATATCTCCAAGGCTAGTCTCATTTGTCAAGCCTCGGTAGAACTGCTGCCGAGAAAGCGTCAATCCATTCACGCTGGTTGCGTCCTACGTTGTGCAAGTAGATGCGATCAAAGCCGAGATCCAAATAGCTTTGTATGTGGTTCCGGTGCTCATCCAGATCAGCAGATATGAGCACCCTTCCGTCAAAGTCCTCAGGCCGCACCATTTTGGCGATCTGTGCAATTTCAAAGGGTGACCTGATGTCAGCCTTAGGGAATTTCATGCCCCCATTGGGCCACTCGACCATTGCATTCGCCAGGGCTTCCTCATGACTCGGCGCCCAGCTTATGTGCAACTGAAGGACCTTGAGCAGAGAGTCCGGATCCCGGTCCGATTCACGCGCTCCGGTGTTGAATTTCTCCATCAACCCCGCTACCTTCTCCAGCGGTGCGCCTACTGTGATCAATCCGTCGGCGGCTCGTCCTGCGCGCTTGGCGGTGACAGGTCCGGCCGTGGCAATGAGGATGTCCGGTGCTACGTCCGGCATGGTCCACAGCCGAGTGCTTTCCATTTTGTAGAACTGTCCATCGTGTCTGACATCCCTCCCGGCGATGGACGCTGCGAAAAGTTTTCGTATGATGTCAACGGCCTCAAACATGCGATTAATGCGTTCCGGTGCTTCAGGCCAATATGTTCCGGTGATGTGCTCATTCAGCGCCTCTCCGGAACCGAGGCCAAGCCAATGCCTGTTTGGATACATTGCCGCCATTGTTGCCGACGCCTGGGCAACCATGGCCGGATGCCAACGAAAGGTGGGCGTGGTGACCCCTGGCCCAAAGTCACCCTTCGTGCGTTCTCCGATTGCGGCCAGGACGTTCCACACGAAGGCTGATTGTCCTTGGGCTGGAACCCAAGGCTGAAAGTGGTCAGCTGCCATGACTCCAGAGAATCCCCGGAGCTCAGCGTACTCAGCGAGGTCCAGAGCTTCCGTTGGATGAAACTGCTCAAGCATTGCTGCGTAACCGATAGTCGGTGCGTCATTCATGGCCACATGCTTTCATGCAAACTCCACAGCCGGCGACTTTCCGTCTGGCCGCGCGGAGCCCGCGCATCCGCCGGCAATTGAGTCCGAGCTGGGCAAACGCTGGTCCCAGCGCGGATCCTTCCTACTTTCCACATTGGAAAGCCTTGACTTTCCATGAAGGAAAGTAATATCTTGCCGGTATGGAAAATAGCAGAAACCACCAACCTCCCACGTCCGACTCTGCCGCCGAAGACCTCGCATCCCTCCGCTCGGACGGAGCGAAAGCCGCCGCCACCGCTGCGGCCCCGCTCTGGTACCACATCCTCCAAAGCGCCTGTGCCGCCGGGTTCCTCCTCGCCTTCTCACTGCCAACCAGTTGGTTCATAACGGTGGTCTGCGCCGCTGCCGTTATCTCTACGGTTCTCGGGTTCCTGCGCCCACGGCTGACGCATGTGCAAGCAAGCCCTTGGGAACGCGGTGCTTCGCGGAGGGTCGGGTTGCAACTTCTGGCTGCCCTGCTTTGTCTCGGGATCGCGGGAGTGTGGCTGTACACGATTTCAAGTCAGCTGTGGATTCTCCTCGCTTCCGCGACTCTTGCTTTTGCGCTCACGCTCGTTATGGGCCAGCGTATGGAGAAGGCTTTCATTACCTCGTTCAGTGGCACCCGGTGATGAGTGTGGAGGACTCACAAAACGTTTTTGATGAGGTTATTCACGGGCAGGCGCGGCTTCGAATATGCAGTCTCCTGCGCCAATTTGGACTGAGCGAATTTGGATTTCTTCGCCAGTCTTTGGAAATTTCCGATTCAGCTCTCAGCAAGCACCTGAAGAGTCTGAATGATGCCGGATATGTGGTTTTGACAAAAAAGACTGTTGAGACCAGATCAAAGACCTGGGCTGTGCTTACCTCCGAAGGGGAATCAGCTTTTGATGGCCATATAAGCTTTCTTCAGGAAATCATTGACAACTCGCGAAAGCGGCACTAGACAAGCGCTCCGTCCTCTGGTATTGGCCTCATCCTGGTTCGCAAGTATCTGATCAGGTTGCACCTGGACCGGGGCACCAAAAGTCATTCCGTCAATGCAGCACCATTCCTCCATCGATAGATCGAATTGACAGGATTGCATTCACCTGTAGGCTCTTGTCAGGTCAAGGGGAGTCAGCCAAAAATGCGCTGACCTCCTGGCAAACGTATTGGGGGATGCGGGATTAATGACACATGTGCTGTCTGATCAACGGACGCTAACTGGTGATGCCAAAAACTTGGAATTGGCCACTCAGGCTAAACCACTTGAGCAGGCTGAGGGGCTTGTAGGTCTGCTCAGCGATCTGGGACTGGGAGAGTTCCGGCCAGGAACAGTGGTCTCTCCAGTGGGTCGAAATGATAGCTGGGTTGGAGAAACTTCCACTGGTCGCAGGGTGTTTGCCAAGCAACTTCTCGGGCCAAAAGAAAGCATCGACGAGCGGTTCGGCCGTATCGCATCCTTCGAGCGCCATCAGGCAGCAAGCAAATATGTTCATCTTCGGAGTCCCCACCTGCTGGGCGCCGATCCCGAACGAGGACAGGTTGTCTTTGAGGCCCTCGCTGACGGGGAGTCCCTCGCAGCGCAGGTCATTCAGGGAACCGGAGATCCAGAACGGTCCCGGGAAGTCGGCTTGGCCATCGGGGAACTCCACGCCTCGGAAACATGGGGCGCAGTCCACTACGACACCTCCAAGCCGGATCTTCCCCAGACCAGCCACTTCGATGAATTCCCGTTGGACCGCTACCTCAACAGCACCTGGGGTGAGTTGCAGGTTGTGAAGCTTCACCAGGACGACACTGCATTCGCAGCCGCCGTGAAGGATCTGCTTCTCGAAGAAGTGAAGTCTCCTCGCGTTCCCTCGCACTGCGACCTTCGCCTGGACCAGGTGATGATTTCAGATGACCGGATCCATATTTTGGACTGGGAAGAGTTCAGGCTCGCCGATCCGGCCCGGGATATTGGCAGCTATGCAGGCGAATGGGTGTACCGGGCCATCATGGACATCGTGCGTGCTGACCTCAGCGCACCGAATATCGAACTCAATCTGGACCACGACCTCATCATTGAGCGCGGTGTTGCGAAACTCCTTGAACTCCGTCCGCACATCGTTCAGTTCTGGTCCGGCTACAGCGCAAAGTCAGCCTTTGCTGACGATGAAACAGCAGTCCGTGCAACTGGCTTTGCGGGCTGGCACCTTCATGATCGCTTGCTGGCCAGCAGTCAGTTCCGTTCTACTCTGCCGCCCATCGAACGTGCCGCTGCCGGCATCGGTCGCTCCATGCTCTTGCAGCCCGAAAAGTTTGCTGCGGTACTGGGGCTGGGAGGCGAGACCGCATGAGCGAATCGTTGGTGGTGCCCGAGGCCGTTGTTAGCACTTCCGCCCTCGCTGTACTCTCCGAAGCAATAAGCATCGGACCCGCAGGTGAAGGCGCTAGGATCTTGGGCGAACGCTTGGATCTTCCGGATGAGCGCTACCTGGAAGTCACTCTGGCCAATGCAATCTACAGAAAATTCCATGCCTGCCAGGACGATGGCTCCGGAGCGCTAAGGCCCCAGCGCATTGCCGCCTTCGAGCAACGGCTGTCCGAACAGATTCCGGTTCCGGAATTCGAACAATCCGCTGTCTACCTCGGGGCTTCCAAAGCCGATGGGATGCAGGAAACTCATTCGCTGGTATCCATCGAAGGAGTGAAAGTCTGTGTTGAGAACCGGTCGGTTATCTCGGGGCGGAGCAATCCGGTGGCCGACAGCAATATTCTGGTGAATTTGCCCGCAGCCAGGCCAGCAGCCTCTCCAGGCTTTTTCTACACACTCGGCGCGGCGGCGTCGCGGGCGCCTAAACCACTCAAAACAGTGCGTCTGTATGTAAACGTTACCCATGCTGAGCATGCCCCCAAGGCTTGGGGATCTGTCCTGGCAGCGTTGGAATCGTTGGGCAACCGCTACTCCGCAAAAGTTCTATCCGACCCGGCGGCCTACCCGCGCAACGACGCAATCGTGGCCTACGTTGGTGATCCGCGGCTGGATCAAATTCACAAGATTTCGTACGCCCTTTCCAATGCTTCCGGGGTTGGGACGCAGACGTCGGTCTTCGCAGAGCGCATTGCCCCAGGCATGGCCATAGCCGAAGAACCACATGACATGCGGCCAACCATGCGGGCTCTTAGTTTTGGACAGCACCGCTCGCTTCTCTACGCCAGGACCCTCATCAACAGCGCACAAAAGGGCCGCGATCTGGATGAGGAGCTCAGGTATCAGCTCACCGCAGCCGGGGTCGACCCGGCCCGGCCGGCAATGAACGCCGCCGGATAAAGGTTTTGCCGGAAAACCGGCAAACTTCAGATTTCCATTTCACGAAGGGGGGTGAATCGATGGAAACAAAAGAGCTAATGAGCCTGGTCTCGGGGTACTCGACGTACGCCGCTGCTGATGAGTTGTCTTTCACGGCAGAGTCCAGTGAACCGGCCAGCACGCCGATCTGCGGTTTTCTTGCAAGTTTCGCATTCTCGTACATTACGAGCGGCGGGCCGGGCAGATAGCCCCAAACCAGTGCAGCCGACTGCCCAGTGGTAGGTCGGCATCTATTTATGAATGGGGGTGAATAAATGGAAACTAAAGAGCTTATGAGCCTTGTCTCGGGTTACTCAACCTATGCCGCGGCCGATGAAATATCCTTCACGGCCGAAGGAGACACGCCTGCCAGTTCTCCGCTTTGCGGATTCCTTGCGAGCTTTGCTTTTTCGTACTTTACAAGCACGGGCGGCCCGCCCAAGCGTTAGTTCAACAACAAGAACAGCAGTAGTACGTCATTTTTTTTGATCAACATATCGAGAAAGAGCGAACACATGAACGCGCAGTCCCAAGCAACAGGAAACCTCATGGAACTCGTCTCCGGGTACAAGCAGTACGCGGCAGCAGACGAGCTCGAATTCACGGCGGACTCAGATGCGCCTGCAGCAACCCCGACGTTGGCTCTGTGGTCGATTGCCACGAGCAAGCTGTTTGTATCGGGTGCCGTCAGCGGTGCCGGGGCAGGCGTTAGTTGGAGGCTCGGCTGCTAGTAGCAAGCCTTAGCCAGCTCTGAAAGATCAACGGTCAGGCGGGGCGGATCAGGAAATTGATCCGCCCCGTTTGATCCCCACTCCCTTTACCGCCGTAGAGCCAGAAAGCAACGCCCGTGACTAACACTCTTGAAGACAACGCCACATCCGACCCGACTGCAATGCTCCAACTGCTCGATCTCGCCAGTGTCCTTAAGCCGATGGCACTGAGGGTCGCTGCGACATTGAACATTGCCGATCTCCTGGCAGAAGGGCCCAAGACCGTCGCGGAGCTGGCGGCGGCAACAGGCACGAGCGAGCCGCATCTGCGCAAATTGTTGTCATACCTGGCCGAAATGGAAATTTTCGTGGAGAACGAGTTGGGCCAGTTTGAAAACACAAGCCTGTCCGAGCCGCTTCTCTCCACCTCACCGTTGTCCATCCGCAGGATCCTTGACGTTAACGGCGGCGTTGGCCGATCCCAACTGGGGCTGGTCGGTCTCCTGCACACCATCACCACAGGCGAAACGTGTCATGCATCAGTCTTTGGATCAAGATATTGGGACGATCTCAACAACGATCCGAAGTACTTGGAGTCCCTGCGCAGCGACGGTAACAGGGGGCCGGTATACGGAGCCGAGGAGATCATCCACGGATATGACTGGTCTGGCGTCGGCACAGTCATAGACATCGGAGGCAACAACGGGATGGTACTTATCAACCTCCTGCAAGCCCACGCACACCTTACGGGGGCAACCTTGGATCTGCCCAACCTGGCATCGATAGCAGGAGACGAGATTACCGCCGCCGGGCTTTCGGAACGGGCCGAGTCCATCTCCGGTAGTTTCTTCGAACCCTTGCCGCAGGGATACGACGTCTACCTCCTCTCCGGAATCCTTAATGACTGGACCGACTCGGAGGCCATCGAAATCCTCACGCACGTGGCTGCGGCAGCCGGGCCCACGTCGAAAATACTTCTGGGGGAGATCAACCTCCGTTACGAGATGATGACCCCCAACGTCGCTGAGTTGGATCTCTACATGAGCACCTTGGTGCCGGCCCCGGTCAGGACCCTGGAAGACATTAGTCGCATTGCGGCGCCGGCAAGATTGAAAGCAGAACTGGTGAGGGATGACCATCCTTTCCGCACCCTGATTGAACTTGTTCCGGTAGCTTCCGGGTCAGCTTCATGACCTCTCCACAAGCCTCGTCGACGTCACCTGACGGAAGTGATCCGTCGAAGATCAGCATCACCCGTGAGTTCATGGCTCACGGCCGCTTCAACATGGTGCTCATCGGAGTGCTGGGCCTTGCCTCCGTCGCCGGAACATTGGCCTTCCCCTACTTGGTGGGCAAGCTCATCGAAGCAATTCAGGCCGGATCTCCATTGCTCTTGCCATCACTTTGGATGGTGGTGGCAGGGCTCGGGGGAGCGGTGGCAGGGGCCATCGCCACTTTCCTTGTGGGCAGGACCGGCGAACGCATCATTGGCCGGTTGCGTGGCCGAGTCATGGCCCATTCCCTTGGAATGAGGCTTAAGGACATCAAGGAAGAAGGGGTCGGGAACCTTTCGGCCCGTCTCAACGCCGATGCGTTCCAAGTGAAAGCCGCTATCGACATTGGTCCGTTGCAGCTGCCAACCAGCGCCTTGATACTGCTCGGCACGTTGGCAATCATGGGTTTGCTTGACTGGGTACTCTTGCTGATCACCCTCGCGTGTTTCGCTGCAGCTTTTGTGGTCATCGGATTCCTCATGATTTCGCTCCGGAAGAAATACAAGGAACTGCAGGATCAGATCGGGAGCCTCTCCGACAATTTCGTCAATCAGATGCAGGCTGTAGCTGCGATAAAGGCCTACAGGGCTGAGAGCATCATCCTTCGCCGGCTGACCAGGAGGGCGGATGAACTGGCCGACCTCGGCGTCTCGGCATCCCGCATCGAATCGATGCTCGTGCCGGCGGTAACACTGGGCCAACAAATCGCTTTGGTGGGCGTTCTGGTCGGCGGTGGCACGCGGGTCATTGGCGGGGACCTTGACCTGCCCACATACATTGCATTCCTGTTGTATCTGTTGCAGCTCGTGGGACCTGTAGTGATGGCTGTTTCCGGCCTGACCACCATCCAAGGTGGAATGATTGCCCGCGCACGCTTTGAGAGTGTTTTTGCAATGCCTACCGAGAAGGCCTTTGAACCAGACCCGGATGCAGCCAGCGCCAACGCAACCGACGAGGGGGAACTGCAAGCAGACGTGCCTTCGGCGGTCACTTTCGACGGCGTATCGTTCGGTTACGGGGGCCCCTCGGTACTGCAGGACGTGACTTTCGATGTTCCTCGCCGGGGTTTGACTGCATTGGTGGGGCTATCCGGATCCGGTAAGACCACCATCCTTGATCTCATCGAACGCTTCGCCGTGGACCAGTCGGGAGCAATCACGTTCTTTGGGCACCAGATTGAGCATTTGTCCCTGAGTGAGGTCCGACGAAACATAGCTTATGTGGACCAATCGTTCACCCTTGTTCAGGGAACTGTCCGCGAGAACCTGAATTTGGGTCGCCCCCGTGAGGTCCAGGAACACCGACTCGGCGAAGTACTCCGGATGCTGGGATTGGAAGAGTGCATCGAGGCCCTTCCGGAGGGCCTGGACACCGAAATCGGCGGCAGCACTGATCTTTCGGGAGGGCAAAAGCAGCGGCTCGCTCTCGCCCGGGCTGTCCTCTCGGATGCTCCCCTTGTCCTCTTGGATGAACCCAGTTCCCAACTCGACGGCTTCAATGAAGAGAAGCTTCGGCTTTGCGTCCGTGAAATGTCCCGCGACCGCGCTGTTCTCATGGTCGCTCACCGCCTTTCCACGGTGCAAAATGCATCCAAGATCGTGGTTCTTGACGGTGGCCGGATTGCTTCCGAAGGCACCCATGAGGAGCTCTTGCTTAACAGCCAGGCATACAGTTTGCTGGCCAGCGAACAGACGTTGAACAAGAGGACGGAAACAGATGAAGGGCAGCTGGTGCCGCAGTGAAGCTGTCCGTCCTGCTGCCGGTCATGCCTCTGGATGTCCGGGCCGCGATGCCCTTCGCCGCAATGGTAAAACACAGCCCAGGCCACAGCCTTTGGCAAGGCCAAGGCCTTCTGCTTGACTCCTATCAGCTCTTCACCGCACTGAGTGCTGCAGGAGTCGGGGTGCCGATGGGCTCCGGTGTGGCGCTGATACCTTTGCGGAGTCCGCTTGAGGCGGCAGTCCAAATCAACAGTGTCATGGCACTTAGCAAACAACCCATGGTGGCCGGTTTTGGCCCGGGTGCCAAAAGCTTCCAAGCGAGCGTCATGCAGCGACCGTACTCCAGCCCTTTAACGGCCATGCGCGAATACTTGGGTATTGTCCGTGAGCTGCTGACCGGGCAGCCGGTGAACAGGGAAGGCCAGTATTTTTCGCTGCAAGCCCAGCTGCCCCCGCTCCACACGAATATTGCGGAACTGGGTCTAGGCGTCCTCCGCCCAAGGATGGCCGCGTTGGCCGGAGAAGTCGCAGACGTGGCAATCACATGGATGTGCCCGCCCTCATATATCTCGACTGTCCTGCAGCCGGCCCTGCGGGCCGCCGCCGAGTCGGCGGGCAGGCCGTCGCCCCGCATTGTCTCGGTGGTTCCGGTTGCCCGCGAAGTTCCTGGAAGGGATCACGCGAAGTTGCTCTGGGACGGAAGCCAAGTGCACCTGGGCGCCCCTCACTATCAGGACATGTTGGCCCGCGCGGGCATCGATGTCACCGCGGGTACGTCCTCGGAATCCACCGATCGTTTGCTGGCGGGGGAGGTCTTCCTGGGAGGGTCATTGGACCGGATAGGCGAGGGACTGCAGTCGTACAAAGCTGCGGGAGTCGATGAATTGGTCCTCAACACCACAGGTGTGGCATCAGTCAGTGCCGATGCAGCGCTGGAGGAGTTGGCCACCATACTGACGGAGGTCAGTCCAGAATGAACCCGGAAGAGAAGAGAGATAACGACGGCGGCGGGCGGGGTCGTCTTTTGATCGTGGTGACAGGATCGCCTTCCGCGGCGGACGCCCCCACCCACCTGTATGTTCTGAGGCAGCTTCATCCCGACCTGAGGGTAAGGGTGGTCGTGACGAGATCGGCGTTGAGGTTCGTCACCCCCTCGGCATTGGCGCACCGCACAGGACATCCAGTGAAACTGGATGAATGGAGTGATGCCGACGAGGCCCTGCATGTGGAGCTGGAAAATTGGGCGGATTCGTTCGCCGTGTTCCCCGCGACCCTTGACTATCTTTCTCGGGTGGCCGGAGGAAGGGGGGACAGTCCTTCGGTCCTGGCCATCCAGTGCACCAACAAACCTGTTGTCTTTGTTCCGGCACTGCCGCCGGGCGGGATTCAGAGCCGGGCGTACAGAAGCCATTGGCAAGAAATTTCGTCGTCGGGGAACATGGCCATTGTTCCGCCCCGCACCGCTGTAAGTGTCACTTCCGGTGATTTTTATCAAGGAGCACCAGGGGAAATCTCCGATGTCGTGAAGCTGACAGAAGCACTTAGAGACGAACACCGCCAGGTTAGAGAGGCACAATCATGGTGAACCAACCCGTCCAGCTGCCGGGCCTGGGCCGCGAAACAGCGGTGAACGATATTGCGTCATCCTTCATCATCACGGCCGCGGACGGTTACGAAATCCGGCAGCAGTTCAGTCGGGTCAGCGCCAGCCGCTCCTACAAGCGCGGCCAGGTGGCCCACGAACTGCGGGACGCTGGCCACAGCGACGGTGACGGGGACGCGGTGGTGGTAGGCGGAAGATTCACGGGTTTCGAGTGGATCTTCTCGGTGCGCAGTGAATCCACCTTGGCCGATGGTGTGCTCGCAGGGGACGGGCGCATACCGTGGCCGTCGGTCTCGCACGCTGCCGGCAATTTCCTCAAGGCCTTGCATTCCCGAGATAAGGACCACGATGTCCGCGAGATCGGGGGGCCAGATCCCTACTTAAGGCTCGACACCTGGTTCCGGGGCCTCTCCCCGGACTTTCACGGAGCCCATTTCACACCGGTGGTGCGGGAAGTGCTGGGGGATTCGGTCTGGAACACCTTGGCAGTGTGGTGCGAATCCTTACTGGCGGCATCCAGCACCACTCTCTGCCACGGACAGTTCGGCATGGGAGCCATCCACGCTGGGTACCACTCGGTGCTGGAAGTCCTGACGGGGCCAGCCCTCTGCGTGGGACTCCCGAGTGTGGACATCGGCTACTACCTCGGAGAACTCTTGGAGATGAACCGAACCGACAGGATAAGCCCGGAAGAGCTGCAACTGTCGATTCAAGCCTTCGAGGATGGCTACGGCCGCGGACTCGTTCCTGATGACTTTCGTGCTGCAATACTGCGCATCCTGATGCATCAGCATGACTTTGTGGCATATGCCGCCCATGAAGTCATACCCGAAGTTGTCGAAAACCTCCGATTTGTCCGGTATCTCGTCGAGTCAGGAATGGGATCACGCTAAGTGCCAACACAAACCACCACCTCTGCAAGGGAACTGCGGACTATCAAACTTGGCAACGGATTGCGCGTCATTGCCGATTACACGGACGAGGTGGCCAGAACCGCAGTTACTGTCCATTACGGTGTTGGATTCCGCTCCGAACCGGAGTCCAAAGAGGGCTTTGCGCACCTTTTTGAACACTTGATGTTCCAAGGGAGCCAACGGGTACCCAAAGGGCTGTTCTACGCCAAGGTCAAGGCTACGGCTGGCTACGTCAATGGCACCACGCACCAGGACTACACGGATTATCAACACCTGATTGCGCCGTGGGAGTTGGAACGGACCTTGTACTTCGAAGCGGACCGTATGAGAGCCCCCCAATTCACGCGTCGAAGTCTTCAGGAGCAGTTGGAACTGGTTCAACAGGAGATCTACTACAACACAGCAGTAGATCCCTACGCAGGATTTCCTTGGCCCAAGTCGTCCAACCTGCTTTTTGACGACTATGCCAATGCCCACGATGGCTACGGTGATATGAACAGGCTTCGTTCCATTTCCCTTGATGACTGTGCAGAGTTCTTCCACGACTGGTACACCCCGGAAAATGCGGTCCTTACCGTGAGTGGGCGGCACTCCATGGACCAGATCGAGCAGCTTGCCGATCGGTACTTCGGATCAGTCCCGCCACGTGCAACCAAAGGCCGCACACGGCTCGACGATGCCGAACTCCCGGCCAGCAGGGCTGCCTCCTTCCACGACCCGAACGTGACACTGCCCGGAGTGTCCATCAGCTATCGGATTCCAGGTCCCGATGTCGAACCGGATTCGTATCTTGCCCTAAATGCACTGGCAAGACTTCTTAGCTTGCAGTCGGTTCAATCAAGCGCGCTTGCTGACATCGATGCACAAACGGGCTACTTCGGGGCCTTTGACGCCGTGACTCCCGAGGTTTTCAATGTTGTGCTGACCGTGGGGAACGGGGCCAGCTGCGATTCCGCGGTGGATGTGTTCGATCACGCGTTGGCTGCTTTCCAGGATCCTGCCGCCGTGGACAGGCATCTGAAACCAGCCTTGGGAACTTTGCGGCGTCACTACATGATGACGGGAACTGATCTGCTGGACCGCTGCAGATTCATCGGTAAAGCCGAGCTCCTGTTCGGCAACCCGGACCTCATCTCGTCCTTGCCGCAACGCGTTGCAGCCCTGACGGCCACAGACCTGGCCAGGGCAGCTCAGTCTTTGGGGGCCAAGAAAAGGGCGGTGGTCAATATTCTGCCGACCAAAGGAACCGGAATGATGACCGCGTCCGGTGACCTCCAAAAGACACTGGGTGCCATCACCATCCCTGATGGCCGGGACACCAGGGCCCAAGCCCTGGGATGGGGGCCCACCCGTGGTTTGGCCTCTTACGCCGAAGTGCGGGAGCCCGAGTCAACCGGCCTCGCTGAGTCCTTGTCCTTCACCACCTCCACCCGTGGCGGGATTTCGGTCGCACTCTGCAGGGAAAACCGTAGTTCGCTCGTTGAACTCAGGCTAAGGTTCGCTACCGACGGCGTCGGCTGGGAAGATCCCTGGGGTGTCCGGAGGATAGTTGACGGTATTCGTGGACGCATGGAGATCCTTAGGCCGGCACTTGCCGGAAGTCTGGATATGGACGTCAGAGCTGACGGCGAGATGATCGAGTTCTCCGGGCGGGCTGAACCGGCAAGTCTGCCTGGTTGGTTCGGTGCCGTTGAGGATTGCATATCCGGCGACTGGCCTCCGCTGCCGCCTGCTCCGCAAAGCCCCGCGCAATCGCTCGGGATGCTCTCCGATGTCATTGCGCGGAAGCTGCTCATCGATGCTGCCGGTTGGACAGGAATGCAATCGCATGGCACAACCAAACGTCCAAACAGGCAAATCTTCACCAAGACCGCAGCCACCTTGGTGGTAATCGGCAATATTAACGCAGATGAACTGGAAGAGTCCTTGGCACATCTGGGCCTCCAGGAAGACCGCGAAGGAATGGACAGGGTGTTGGCTTTGCCAGGGCGGCCAAACCTGCGCCAGGAGGTTCAGGTGGAAGGCTCCACCACGGTGCTCTCAAGCTACTTTCTTGAACCTGATACCGCCGGAATACCGGAGGCGGCACGATATATCACCGCCGCACTTTACGGGGGCTCCCCTCTTTCCCGGCTTCACAGGAATCCCCTTCTGGAAACCGTCATCGCGCGCACAGGGGGCATCGTCGGTAGACGAACCATAGCCGGCCGTCCCGTTTCCACTACGCGAATCGTTGCCGGTTCCTCCGCTTTCGCCGCAGCGGCCAAGGAGATGAAACGCGAGGAGAAGTCTTTCAGGGTCTACCCGCCTGCCAAGGCAGAGATCGCGCAAGCCATCAAGTATTGCGAAAACGAACTGCGGAACGTCTCGGACAGCACTCAGACCAAGGCCGACTACTTCGCCAATCTCATGAGCAGGGGGATTCCTTTGGACCGCTATCACTACATAGGGGCGGAACTGCGTGAAGTGACACCTGAGCTCGTCGCCGCAACATTCGATTCACTCTTTTCCTGCGAACGTATCACCGTGAGCGTCGGAAATCTGGCAAACCTGGAAGGCGCCTAAGTGCTGGAATACCACGAGGTCACTCGATTCTATGGCGAGCGACGGGTTCTGGAGAATGTTTCCTTCTCCGTTCGTCCGGGGTGCCTGACCGGTTTCGTCGGGGCAAACGGCGCGGGAAAGACAACAACCATGCGGATCGGAATGGGTCTGCTTTCTGCGGACGGTGGTTACGTCAGCTGGGATGGCGCCCCCCTCACCCGCGCCCATCAGCGGTCGTTTGGTTACATGCCGGAAGAACGAGGTCTCTACCCCAAACAGGCTATCGGTGCGCAGCTTCGATTCTTGGGCGAGATCCATGGTCTTTCCGGCAAGGAGGCGGTTCTGAGGGCGGATCGCTTTATGGACGCTTTCGGCCTGATAGGACGGAAAGACGAACTGCTCGAATCCCTTTCCCTCGGGAATCAGCAGCGGGTGCAGATCATCGCGGCCCTGATCCACGGACCAACATGCCTCATTCTGGATGAACCGTTCTCGGGACTTGATCCGTTGGCTGTCGATTTCATGAGCACAGTGCTGCGGGAAAAGGCCCAGGAAGGTGTCCCGGTGCTCTTTTCAAGCCATCAGTTGGAGCTAGTTGAAAGGTTGTGTGACGAGCTGGTGATGCTGGTGGACGGAACTATCCGGGTCGACGGCGTCACCATCGCGGACTCTGACGGCGATATGCCGACTTATCGATTGGAGATGGCTGAGGAAATGTCGTCGCTCAAAGCAGTTCGAGGAATCAGAATCCTGAGAGAGGGGCCAGACTGGGTGGAGTTCAGTTCCTCGGATCCTGGCGGGGAACAGGAGGTTTTGTCGCGGGCAGTCAGCCTTGGTGCCGTGACGTCTTTCTCCCGCGTACACGCGTCCCTGACCGAACGATTCCTGGCAACGAACAAATGACCGCGGCTCAGCGTCCGGCATGGGTAGTAGTACTTCTGCGTGAAATGGGCATGAAGGTTCGCGAAAAGACATTCAGGATTGGCATTGCGTCCACGTTGATTCTGGTGGTTCTCGGAATAGCGGCGCTCTCATTCTTCTCCAACAAAACGGAGAACCATTCCATTGCCGTTATCGATGACGCCGGCACATCAGTGGTACATCAGACCGGTGATCTCTTGCGGACGCTGAAGCCCGACTCTCCTGACGAGGTCTCGGTGGTCCGCGTCGACACAGCGGCTGCTGCCCTTGACCAGGTATCGGACGGAACCACGGACGCAGCGCTGGTTCCCGTGCTGGACAACACGGGTGCGGCCCTCTGGAAATTGGTTGGTGACGGATCCATCAACCCCGATTTGGAACAGGCAGTCGCCGCGGTTGTGCAGCAGACGGCCACCTCATCGAATGCGGCGAGGCTCGGCGTCAATCTGGAAGAACTCGGCCGGGGGTCGGAGCTTCAGCGGCAGCTTCTCAGCGAAAAGCAAGGTAACGACGGTTCATTGTTCGTTTTGAAGTTTGTTTTCAGCTTCATGTTCGTCTCGGCACTCATGACGTACGGGCTTGCGATAGCCCAGAGCGTGGTGGAGGAAAAGGAGAGCCGGGTTGTGGAGATCCTAGCAGCTGCGACATCTGTGAAGTACCTGCTGGTGGGCAAAATCGGCGCCAACTTTATCCTCGGCTTCCTGCAAGTCACCGCGTTGACCACCATAGCGCTGACCGGGCTAGCTTTCGTCGATGTCATTCCGGACCTTGGCCGGGTAGTTGCGGCCAGCGGATGGTTCATCTTCTTCTTTGTGCTGGGGTTTTTTGCTGTGTCCTGTATCTGGTCAGCTCTCGGATCCATGGCAACCCGGTCCGAGGATCTTGCGTCATCAGCGATACCAATGCAGATCCTTCTTTTCGGGGCATATTTCCTCAGCTTCACCGCGCCTGAGGAAATTCTCAGAGTGGCTTCCTTTGTGCCCATCTTTTCCTCCATCGCCATGCCAACGCGCATCTTGGACGGCGGCGTTGCATGGTGGGAACCTTGGGCCGCTGCAAGCGGGGTGGTGCTGGTGGGGATCCTGGCCATCAGGTTGAGCACCAACATCTATTTGCGCACGCTGATGCGAACCAATAAGCGGACGTCCCTGAAGGAAGCGCTCCGAAATGACCCCTCGTAACTCGGCGGATGGAAAGAAGCCCATGGAGTAGCCTTCAATGCGTGGTGTGGAACAGCTAAACGGAATCCCGAATCACAATTGAGGTAGGCATTCTGTTCACGCGTTCTGCTGGTTTGCCTTCGATCAGGTTCACCAGGGTTTCGGCCATCTTTTTGCCGAGTTCAACAATGGGGTGGTGCACGGTGGTCAGCGCGGGGGTCACGGAGGTAGCGAAGGAATCGTCGTCAAAACCCACCACGGCGATGTCCTCTGGAATGCGCAGGCCACGGCCTTGGATGGCGGTGTAGGCGCCCGCTGCCATCTGATCATTGGCTGCGAAAACGGCGTCAACGGGCACGCCGCGATCCAACAGACGGTGCATTGCTTTGGCTCCGGAAGCCAAGGTGAAATCGCCTTCCTCCAGCAAACCCTCCCCAAGTCCGGCCTCGCGTACGGCCGTCCTCCACCCTGCCAGGCGGTCCAGGCCCGGGGGCATGTCTTGCGGGCCGGCAATGGTGGCAATGTTCTTCCGGCCGCTCTCCGTCAGAAGCTTGGTGACCTCGTAAGCCGCCTGCTCATTGGCCACATCTACGTAGTAGCTCTCCTTGCCGCCCACCAAGGGGCGGCCGGCGAACACCATGGGAAGTGATCCCGAAAGGTGGATCCAGGAGTTATCACCACTGTGGTGCGAGACCACCAGAACCCCGTCCACGTTGCCTCCCAGAAGGAAGCTACGGGTTTTCTCAGGTTTGGACTCCGAGGAAATCACCATGTTCAACGTGTACTCCGTATCCGTGAGATACAGGGCGATGCCCTGCACAACAGAAGCGAAGAAGGGATCGGCGAAGACCTTGGACGTAGATTCCGGCACGATCAAGGTGACCGCATTTGCCCGCCGTTTAGCGAGCGAGCGTGCGGCGCGGTTTGGCGTGTAGTCGAGGGCGAGGATCGCTTTCCGCACGGACTGAGCCAACTCCGGGTCCACGCTGGGACTGTCATTGACTACCCGTGACACGGTGGCCCGCGACACCCCGGCCAAGGCAGCCACCATCTCAAGGGTGGGTACCGGCCGGGGGCCGCTGGTCTCCTGCGTCATGGTCATCTCCGGAACGTCAAAAAAGTAAGCCTTTGAAGGCTACTTTAGGCGCTCACAGGAGTGGCGGCAGACGCTTTGGCAGCCGCGATGACCCGGGAATAGGCAAGCCCGCTGTCCTTTACTGTCCGCTCAAAGGACTCGTAATCCACGCGAACCACCCCGAACCGCTTGCCGTAACCCCAGGACCACTCGAAGTTGTCCAGGAGCGACCAAACGAAGTAGCCGCGGACATCGGCGCCTTGGTCCAGCGCCTCACCCACCGCCGTGATGTGGTCCAGGACGAACTGGGTGCGCTCGGCGTCGTGTACTGCGCCGTCCGGGCTGACGACGTCATCATATGCAGCCCCGTTTTCCGTAATGTACAGCGGGGGCAACGTGGGGTATTCCTCGCCAAGGCGCACCAAGAGCTGCCGCAGCCCGTCCGGGTTGACCTCCCAGTTCATGGCGGTGCGCGGCAGGCCGCGGCTGGGGAACGCGATGTCTTCCGACCCGATCCAGCACGACGACGTCGGACGGGTTGCGCCGCCCGAGTGGCCGTCACCGTGCTCAGCGGTGGGGTGTCCGCTGATGAGGTCATCGTGGTAATGGTTGACGCCCAGGAAGTCGATCGGAGCACCGATGATCTCCAGATCGCCGGGCTGGATGACATCCCGGATGCCGAACTGCTCCAGGTCCTCCAAGGTGTCCTCAGGATAGGCGCCCCGCAGGATCGGATCGAGGAAGATCCTGTTCTGCAGCGAATCGAACCGGCGGGCGGCATCCTGATCCACGGGATCTGAAGGATCCCGCGGGATGGAGTTGCTGAGGTTAAGGGTGATCCCCAACTGCTGGGCTCCCCGGCTCCGCAGTTCATTGACCACCAAGCCGTGAGCCAGGTGCTGATGATGGATTGCCGCAACGGCCGCTTCCGGCTCCTGACGGCCCGGGGCGTGGACGCCTGCCGCGTAGCCCAGGAGGGACGAACAGAACGGTTCGTTGAACGTGGTCCAGTGCTGAACACGGTCACCCAGAGCCGAGTAGACGTCGTTTGCGTAGTCCACAAAGCGGTAGGCGGTGTCCCGGTTGGCCCAGCCGCCCTTCTCCTCCAGCGCCTGCGGCAGGTCCCAGTGGTAAAGGGTCAACCACGGGAGGATGCCGGCGTCGAGCAGTTCATCAACCAAACGTGAGTAGAAATCGATGCCCTCCGCGTTCACCGTGCGGCCACCGGGACGGACACGGGACCAGCTGGTGGAGAACCGGTAGGAATCCAGGCCCAGCTCCTTCATGATCTGCACGTCCTGGGGCATGCGGTGGTAATGCTGGACCGCGTCCTTGAGCGTCTCACCGTTGGCGATTGCCCCCGGGACGCGGGCGAAAGCGTCCCACACGGAATCTTCCTTGCCGCCTTCATGGCTGGCGCCTTCCACCTGGGCTGCGGCGGTAGCCGAGCCCCACAGGAAGCCCTGGGGCCATACCCGGTTAAAGGGGGTGACCGCTGGGTGGGTTGTTGCTTCGAATGGCATTAGCCCTTCACTGCTCCTTGCATGATTCCGGAAATTAGTTGTTTCCCCGCTACGACGAAGAGGACCAGCAGCGGAAGTGTTGCCATGACGGCACCGGCCAAGACGATCGAATAGTCCACGTAGCGGGCCGACTGCAGTTGGCTGAGCGCCGTCTGCAAGGTGGGGTTGCCGGCGTCGAGCACCAGCAGGGGCCACAGGAAATCAGTCCAGGCCGTCATGAACGTGAACAGGCCCAGGATTGCCATGGCCGGACGCGCAGCAGGCAGTGCCACGTGCCAGAAAGTGGAGATCATGGATGCGCCGTCCATCCGTGCCGATTCGATCAGCTCGTCCGGGATCACATCCACCAAGTACTGCCGCATGAAGAAGACGCCAAACGCGGTCACCAGGGTGGGGATGACCACAGCGCCGATCTCACCCGTCCAGCCGAGCGTGCGCATCAGCATGAACAGCGGGATGATGCCCAGCTGCGTGGGAATGGCCATGGTGGCAATGACCGCCACCATCAGCCAGTTCCGGCCGCGGAACTTCAACTTGGCGAACGCGTACCCGGCAAGTGTGGAGAAACCCACCACGGAGATGGTGATGATTCCGGAGATCAGGACGCTGTTGCCTAGGGCGAGCCAGAATGGGACGGTATCAAAAACCTCCCCCACATTGGTCCAGAAGTTGCCGCCCGGAAACAACGGTGGCCAGGTTTCGCCCAAGGCCTCGTTGGAACGGCTGCCGATGATCACGGTCCACCACAGCGGGTAGGCCGAGACCAGGAGGAACGCCATCAGCAACCCGTAGGTGAGGAAACCGGGGCGTCGGCCATTGCCAAAGAGTGCTCTCCGGGTGGCCAGGGCTCGGGAACTTTGCTGGTGAGCCGGTGCTTGTGGCCGGCTTTGCGTGAGGGTCATTTCCCGCTCCTCGGGGTTGATTCAGGTGCGCCTGCCCCCTGGGCGGCCAGGCCGGCGTCGTCCGCTTTTGCGCTCGCAGCCAAAGACCGCTTACGACGGCGGCGGCTCGCTGCGCCGCGATCGTCACCATTGGTGGCGATCCGGCGTGAAATTAGCCAATTCACAATGCCGAAAAGAAGGATGATCAGGAACAGCAGCCAGGCAATAGTGGAGGCCTTCCCGAAGTTCTGCCGCTGGAACGCCATCTCCCACAGGTACAGCACGGTGGTCTGGAACTGGCGTGCCGTTCCGCCGGCGGCCACCGGATCGAAGAGCCTGGGCTCGGTGAAGATCTGAAGCCCGCCGATGGTGGCGGTGACAATGACGAACACCATGGTGGGCCGGATGCTGGGAAGCGTGATGCTGAAGAAACGGCGGACTGAGCCGGCGCCATCGATCGCTGCGGACTCGTAAATATCGCGCGGGACCGATTGCATGGCCGCGAGGAGGATCAGGGCGTTGTAGCCCGTCCAGCGCCAGTTCACCATGGTGGCGATGGCGATGTGACTGGGAAGGGTGTCGTTCTTCCACATGATCGGATCGATGCCGAAACTGGACAGGACGTTGTTGATGAGCCCGTACTGCTCACCGAACATGTTGGTGAAAATCATGGCCACAGCCACGGGAGTTACAACGTAGGGGAGCAGGATGCTCATGCGCCAGAAGGTCTTGGCGCGGAGGTTCTGGTCCAGGACCGCAGCAATGATGGTGGCCATGATCAGCTGCGGAATGGTGGAGATCAGGAAGATGCTGACCGTGTTGAACAGGGAGTTCCAGAAGAAACGGTCCTGCAGCACCTCAACAAAGTTCTGGAATCCCACAAACTCTCCCTGACCCTTGAGCAGGTGCCAGTCGAAGAGGGAAACAAAGAACGTGTAGCCCAGGGGAAAGAGGCCCACCAAGGCGAAAAGGATGAAAAACGGAGCGATGTAGAGGTAAGGGGACGCCTTCATATCCAGGACATTCAGGCGTTGGCGGAACGTGGGTTTCGGTTTTGTGGCGGTTGCTTTGCCAGCTGCCGGGCGGTTCAAGGTGGTGGTCATTGACGGGTCTCAGACTCTGTGAGGGGGCCTCCGGATACCCGGAGGCCCCACGGCCGGGTTCTGCTAGTTGTTGACCACGAGGTCGTTGAGGAGCTTGACGGCTTCATTCCAGGCTTGATCGGCGTTGCCCTTGCCCGAATCGAGCATCTTGAGGGCCGGACCGAACACGTTCTCCTGGATGACAGAGTCATCCGGACCCTTGAACTGGGCGATGACACCTTCGGCGCGTGACTCGAAGATTGCGCCGTAGGGGGCGTTGTTGAACAGCTCGTTGGGCTTGGCTGCTTCCACGATCTTTGCCTGTGCTTCGAGGGTGCTGGGGAAGTTATTGGCTGCGGCGGACTGCTTGATCTGCTGCTCAGGGGCAGTCAGCCATGCTGCCAGTTTGGCTGCTTCCGCGGGGTGCTTGGAACTCTTGGGAACAGAGAGGAACGCGCCGCCCCAGTTGGAGGCACCGCCGGGGAAGACGTCAGCTACGTCCCAGCCGCTGGCTGCACCGCCGCCGGCTGACTCAAGCTGGCCTTTGATGGTGCCGAGCATCCATGCCGGGCAGACGTGCACTGCGAAGGAACCGTCCACGAATGCCTTGCCGTTACCCCAGTCGAACTGGGTCTGGTTGGAGGAGAGGCCATCGGCAGTGCCGGCAGCGAGCATGTCGAACTTCGCCCGCATCTCCTTGTTGCCCTCCACGTTCAGCTTGCCGTCCTTGGTGTAATACCCCTCGGTCATCTGGTTGACCATGGAGTTCCACACGAAACCGGACTGGTCATACCAGGCCTTGCCGGTGGCCGCTTTGTACTGGCGGCCCAGCTCAAAGTACTTGTCCCAGGTGGCGTTCTTGCCGCCGAAAAGCTCGGCAACCTTTTCGCGATCACTCGGCAGTCCGGCTGCTTCGAAGAGCTTGCCGTTGAAGCACAGCGCCTGCGGACCAATGTCCGTGCCGTAGCCAATGACGCGGCCGTTGGGATCGGTGCCCTGCTTGAACTTCCAATCCACCCAGTTGCCCTTGATGTCCTCTGCGCCGTACTCCTTGAGGTCCACAAACTGGTCCGAAACCTCCATGATGGAGCCGAGCCAGCCTTCCTCGATTGCGGTCACATCGCTGAGGCCGGAACCGGCGGCAAGCTTAGTGAAAGCATCCGTCCGTGCGTTGGAACCACGGTCTATGTTGGTGGCCTCGATGGTGACGCCGGGGTTCTGCTTCTCATATTCGGCATACAGGTCCTCGTATCCGAAGGTGCCGAAAGTGGTGACGGTCAGCGTGACGGGGTTGTCTGCGCTCGCCGCCTTATCGCCGCCGCCGCTGCAGCCCGCGGCTACGAGAGCCAGTGAGGCTACGCCCGCCAGGGCAGTGAATTTCCTTAGTCGCGAAAACTCCACGATCACTCCTTTGTGTGTTCGAGCGACCGTACGCCTGTGGCGAGAGAGCGCTCTCTGGGATGTGGCACCAATGTATGTGCTGCAAGTCACGTACGTCAAGAGAGCGCTCTCTGAAGGGGCTGTGTGACGAGAGGTTCGCAGTCCGTGGAAATTCCTTTGGTGGCATGATGGCCCGTCACCTGGCGGCCGAATTCGGGGATCAAATTCTGGTGGTTGCATTGATTTGCCCCGTGGTCGTGGCGGACCGAGACGCACGGGTGCTTCCGCCCAAGACTGTTGTGCGAGAAGATGCGGAGCTAATGGCATCCCTCCCGTCGGAGGATGCTTCGGACTACGAGGAGGCGGCAGTAATTCAAACTCCGGAAAACTGGATGCGGTTCCGTGAGGCTGTTTTACCGGGTTTGAGTACTTTTAAGGGACCCACGCTGATCCTCGCCGGCCGCCAGGACCATGTAGTCGGTTTTCAGCACCAGATGCCCTTGGCGGACAGTTACCCACAGGCCACAGTCGTCGTCCTGGACCGTGCCGGACATAACGCGCATCTGGATCAACCCGCAATAACGGCGGCACTTGTTGGGGATTGGGCGGATAGGGTCCAAGGGTGGATGCGGAAGGCACCGCGTGATGTACCCCCGGAGCGTAGTCTGACGGCAGTCCTCACCTGAAGGTTTGGCGAGGCCCGCCGTCGTGCTTTCATCAACCCTTGGTGTCCCGGGTGCTGAACCTGATGCCGGCGGCGACCACAAGCGCAATAGTCCAGACAGCGGTCACTACCGCCGCTGTTGGCGCGCCTAGATCCGCGTCCGGGTAAGAGCCCGTTACCAGGCCGGGGTCGAACAGGAGGACGCCGGCCACTGTTGGGAGATAGGCAAAGCCCGGACTCAGTAGGAGCAACATCAGCGAGAGTTGTGACACCACAATGAGCACAAACAGGGGTATTAGCGTCTGTTTGAGCAAGATGCCCAGCGAGAATCCAATCAGGGCGATTGCATCCCAAAAAGCTATGGCACCAACCCAACGGAGCACCAGGCTGCCGGGAAGGGTTCCATCGATCACGGATAGCTCTGCAAGCCCCGATTGGGAGAGGACACTCAGCAACGGGACGGTCAAAATACCCAAAACCGTGACGAATACCGTCAACGCGGCGCCCTTGGCCAAGTACAGGTCTAAGCGGTTTGGGACGGAGACCAAGCTGGTTCTCAGCTGGCCCGACACGTATTCACTGGATGCAGAAATAACGCCAATAACAATAATCCCAATGAGCCCCAAGGCAACCCAGTCAAAGCCGACCGTCTCCGGGCTAGCGCCGGGAGCTAGCCCGGGGTCATTGGTTCGAAGCGCATCTCCAACTGGCCCCGCCTGAGACCATCCGAGAAGGACCACTATGAGCCATGTCAGGGCGGCAGTGATCCACAGGGATCTCAACGTGATGAGTTTAGTGAGTTCGGAGAGAAGCAGGCTGGGTTTGCGGGCCGTGGCCACAAGTGAACTCATACGGCGGTTCCTTTGGCTGTGTTACCAGTCCAATCAAAATACGCCGACTCCAGGTCCCGATGACCGGCCATCAGATCGTTGACGTTTCCAGACCGAACAATGCGGCCACCGGAAATGACGACTATGTGATCAGCAATGTGCTGGACCTCGTTAATGAGATGGCTGGAAATAAGGACAGTCTTACCGTTAGCGGCAAGGGTCCTGAGTAGCTCCCTTATCCAGCGGATACCTTCTGGGTCCAAACCGTTTGTGGGTTCATCAAGGACAACAATGCGCGGATCCCCAAGCAGGGCCGCGGCGATTCCGAGTCTCTGACCCATGCCTAGGGAGTATGCTCCGACGCGTTTCCGCGCAGCATCTGAAAGGCCCACGAGTTCCAGAACTTCGCTGATCCGCGAACGGGGGATGCCGTTGGATTGCGCCATCCACGTGAGATGGGCTTTTGCTGTGCGGCCCTTATGGGCACCCGAACCATCGAACTGGGCTCCCACGGTCCACATGGGGGCCGCGAGTTCCCGGTAGTGATGGCCTTCAATAAGCGCAGACCCGCTGTCGGGCCGGTCGAGCCCCAGGAGCAGCCGGAAGGTTGTTGACTTGCCGGCACCGTTAGGGCCGAGGAAGGCGGTGACTTTACCTGGTTCGGCGGTCAGCGAAACGTCGGTGATTCCGTCCGATTGCCCGTACTTTTTGCTTAGATTCTTGATTTCGATCATTTCTCTGATCCCCTTGATAGTTGTTGTCACTCAGCGGCGAACTGGCTGGCGGCGAAACAGAATGTGGGCACTGATGAGCGCTGCCACCACCCAAGCGGCGAGGACCAATCCGCCCACTACAGGTCCCAGATCTCCTGGTATCTGAGGTGGTTGTTGGTAGAGCTGGGATCCGGCCTGATCCGGCGAGAACTTGGCAAAGGGGGTGATGTTCAGCAAGTAGGTGGAGATAATAAGTGCCATCGCCAAGACTGCGCCCATGGCCGCCAATCCGCTGCGGAGGATCACGGACAATGCGAAGGTGAAAAGGGCGATGAGGATCCAGTAGAGGATCACACCCCAGAGGACTCCTGCTGTGGCTTGTGGAGTCGAAGCTATCTGGCTGCCTTCGGCACCGCAGTCGATGACCAGACAGCGTACTCCTGCCGACCCGAACACGCTCAGGACAGCCGTGATGAACGTGGACGCGACGATCACGAGTGCCTTGGCTGCCAACACGGTGCTCCGCTGCGGGAGGCTTATCAGGGTGCTCCGAAGCGAGCCACTGTCTGCTTCCTGGTGCATGGACCACGCAGCAAGGAGGACTACGCCGATCTGTCCATAGTGAAGGATGGTCAGAAAGGCGCTGCCTCCTTCAAGGCCAGCTGCTTCTTCGGGTCTCCCTGCCTTTTGCGCGGCCTCGGTGAGGTTTGTAAGGACCCAGGACAGAAGCACTGTCAGTAGGACAGTTCCAATCATGGTGTTGAGGCAGAGGCGCAGGGTCAGGAGCTTTGTTGTTTCGGCACTGATGGCACGGCCCATGGTGGCACGTCGTCCCGGCTGGGCAACGGGGATCGCAGTGGAGGATACTGGCATAACTCCAGTCAATACGGCCCAGCACTGCTTGTCTGTCTGCAGATGTCGACAGTTCCTTAGCGGGGTTAAGGGCCTACCAGTCCACCTTCGTAGGCGATGACAACGAGTTGCGCCCGGTCCCGTGCACCCAGTTTGGTGAGGATGCGACTCACATAGGTCCTCACAGTGGTTCTGGTGAGAAAAAGGGCAGTCGCTATTTCGCTGTTGGATGCGCCCTGTCCGATGAGAGTCAAGGTTTCGCGTTCCCGGACAGTCAACTCGCTGAGGCGGTGGTGTGCGGCTGGGCGTAAGGTAAAACGGTCTATGAGGCGGCGAGTAACCTCAGGGGCCAGGAGAGCATTTCCTTCATGGGCGGTGCGGATTGCCTTGAGGATGTCAGGCAGCGGTGCGTTCTTCAGGAGGAACCCAGAGGCTCCGTGGCGGAGTGACTGGTAGACGTAGTCATCCATGTCGAAAGTGGTCAGCATGACCAGCCGGGTGCTGGATTGTCGGGCGGCCAGAATCGCAGCGGCTTCAAGCCCGGTCATCCGGGGCATCCGAACGTCCATGAGCGCCACGTGTGGTTGATGCTTCAGGATGCAATCCACAGCCTCAGAGCCGTCAGCAGCCACGGCGGATACCGTCATATCCGGCTCATCTTCAACCAATAAGCGCAGCGATGTCCTGATGTGAGCGTCGTCGTCCGCGATGAGGACACTGATCTCATTCATCGGGTTCCACCCTCCCTGCAGCGTGTGGCAGTGACACAGCCACGCGGTATCCATTGCCGTCGTGTCCTGCTTCGAAGGTCCCGCCAATGAGCTGGGCCCGTTCCCGCATACCTTTGAGGCCGTGACCGTTTTTGGAAGTCGAAACAGGCTCCGGGCCGTCATCGACGACACTAATTCTCAGGTCATCATCCTCGATCCCGATGGCGATGCTGCAGGTGCTTGCCCCGGAGTGACGAACCACGTTCGTCAAGGCTTCTTGAATAATGCGGTACGCGGTGGTGCGCTGCCCGGCAGGAAGGTTTTCGGTCCCTTTGCCGGCGTCGATGTGGACCGTTATGCCGGCCCGTATGGCCGTTTTTGAGACCTCCTGCACCAGTTCCAAGAGGTCTCCTGATGGGGCGTAGTCGGCCGTTTCACTACGTTCCTGACGCATCAAGGCCTGCAGTTGGCCTAGCGCATCACGGGCATCAGCTTCGATGCCCTGCAGGGCGGACCGCAGGTCTTCGGTGGTAGATGACTTCACGTGCGCGACCACCCCAGCCCGCACTCCGATCCCTCCCAGGGTATGGGACAGAACATCGTGGACATCCCGGGCGAGGCGGAGCCTTTCCCGCGCTCGCGCGCTGCGTTCAGTCTCAAGGCGCATTCGCTGCGTCCGGATGCCAAGTACCCACGCCGTCCCAATGATGACAGCGCCCAGGATAATGCCCCGGATGCGCGCTTCGGCGCCCTCGGCGGAAACAAAAAGCAACGACCCCAACAGAAGAGCTTCCAGCCCGATGAGCCACGTGGGAAACAGGCGCGTCCCAAATCGTTCCGCGGCCACGTAGAGACAAAGGCCTGATGCCAGGAACGGGTCCTCGGTCATCCCAAAGGCCCAGCCCACCGCCGTTACGGCGCCAGTCCACAGAGCTGCCGGCCGCGGATATAGCTTTCGAAAGCAGAGGCCAAGGACAAGAAGCGAACCGAGTATCAACTGGACCGTCCTGCCGGGTGGTTCCGGGGGAGAAACGGTGATCCAAAGTCCCGCGACCACGATCAGGCCCACCAGCCCATTCAGCAGGACGGGCGCTAAAGTCCCTCGAAAAACATCATGGCGCGTGCGTTGTTGATCGGCGGGTGGCGTCATGCTCTCGAGTCGTTGCTTCATAGGCCATCTCATGAGTCAGGAACTGGTTCTGTGCGAGTTCCCGGTACAGAGGAGACATTTGAATCAATTCTGTGTGGGTACCGCTTGCCACGACCCTGCCTTCATCGAGCACCAGGATCAAGTCCGAGCTTTGCACCGTGGCGAGACGATGGGCAACGATAACTAAAGTACACCCCGAGGTTACGTCAGCGATGAGCTCGCGAACTTTTTCCTCGCTGACCCCGTCTAGGTTCGAGGTCGATTCGTCTAGAAGAAGCATCGACGGGTTAGCTAGCAGGGCGCGGGCCACTGCGATTCGCTGCCTTTCACCTCCCGAGAGCAGCACAGCACCTTCACCAACCTCCGCATCGAGGCCACGTTCGGATCTTTGCAGGACAGCAGTCAGGTTTAGTCGATCAAGGATGGCAATCATGTCCTCGTCGGATGCATCTGAATTTCCGATGTTGAGGTTGTCCCGGAGTGTGCCGGCAACAGCTGGAGCGTCCTGCTCCACATAAGCGATGTTGGCTCGGACTGCTGACCTGGTCACCTCATCCACATCAGATCCTCCAAACATGATCTGCCCGGCTGAGGCGTCGTAGAAGCGCGCGATGAGGTTCAGGATGGTACTTTTTCCTGCCCCGGAGGGGCCCACGATAGCCACCCTCTGCCGGGACTTGATCTGGAATGAGACGTCACTCAAGGTTGATCCTCGGTTGGACGTCTCAGCTTCCTGGAGCAGATTGTCGTATTCAAAGCTAACTCCATTGAAGACGAGGCTTGAATCTCTGATAATCGCAGCGGCCGATTCTCCGCGGATGGGTGCGTCTTGCTCGACCGGGAGTTGGAGGATCTCGTTAATGCGAGCCACTCCTCCGAGCGCTTCACCTACCGCGCTGACAGTTCCGAAGAGTTGCCCAAGAGGCATTATCAGCAGGAACAAGAAGAGAATGAACGAAACAAGGTCCGCGACTGTTAATTCGCCAGATGCCACCCTCAAACCACCAACTCCGATGACAGCGAGGAACGTGATTTGCATGGCGATGGACGAAATAGGGGATACCAGCGCTGTGGTTAGCGCTACGCGTAACCCGATTGTCCAGACGCCGTTCGCGTCCTCCTTGACTCGTTGGGACTCCTGGTTGCTGGCGTTGGCGGCACGCACAGTCCGTGTAGCCCTAATGGCTCGGTCCATCGAAGATGAGAGTTTCCCCAAAGCGTTTTGTACGCCGAGACTGGCGCGCTCGATGTAGGAGGTGACCCAAACGACGGCTGCGACAGATACCACCGCGGCCCCCAGGGCGATGACCACAAGGACAGGGTCTAGGAAGAGCATTGCGGTGAGGGCGCCAATAATGGTGAAAATGCCTGCGAACGATTCGACGAAGCCTTGACTAAGCATGTTGCGTATCACTGTGGTGTCTGTCGTGACACGAGCAACGAGGTCTCCCACTCGACGCTGGTCCAGTGTGGGGACGGGCAGGTGGAGAATGTGATCGATCAGATTGTGGCGCGACTTGCGAATTGCAGTCTCAGCGGTGCGCTGGATCAGGTATTGTCTGATGCCGCCAAGAACGCCCCCTACAAGAATGAGCCCGCCCACCAGCCAGGGCAGGAGTTCCAACGGCTTGGAAGCACTGACTCTGTCGATCACCTCCCGTACCAGCAGAGGTTGAGCCAATGACAGCGCTGATCCCATAAGGCTGAGAATGACTATCATGGCTACGAGGCGGCGCTGGACGGCTACGTGGCGGAATAGTTCGGCCAGCCCGGCGCGCCGAGAGCTAGTCTGTGTGGTTTTCATGTTCACTCACTTCTCCAGGCTGGGCCACGGAAAGGACGGGGACATAGCTACGGATGCGTAGGGGTTCATCGACCGGACGGCCGTCTACTTCGATCCAGGCATGCGCCGCGAAGGGTTCAAGTTGGTAGCCTGTTTTCCAGCCGGGAGAGTGGCCCTCCAGCCGGCACAACATGAAGGCTGCAATTGACCGCTGTAGGCACCCCTCACCCGCGCATCGCGCGCTGACAGCGCATACAGCTGCTCTGATGCGCTGTGCATCGTGGCTGCAGGTGTAGCGGCTTGGATGCGCGATGCGGCGGAGGGTTGACTCAATCAGTGCTGGCGGAAGCAGGGTCATGGTCCATGCGATGCCCACTACGGCGTGCGCCCGCACTCGAAACAGCCCGCGAGGCATTACCGCCGGCTGCGCAGTTATGGGAAGACTCACGGCTTGACTCTCCGGACAATTCCGAATTTCTGGAGCTCTCCAAGCAGTGCGTGAACGTCCTTGCGTACACGTTGGGGTTCGACGCCGTAGGCTTCAGCGATTCTGCCAATAACCTTGCCCACCTCGAGCTTTTGTTGAACAGAAACCATGACATCAGCTGCTGTGGTGTTACCTCGCCAATAGGTGCCACCGCGTGCATCGAAAACTGTTAACCCATCGTCATCTACGTCGAAGGTGATCTTCGGTAACGGTTCAAACACATCCGTAGCTTCGATGGCGCCCGTGATCTTCTTCCTCATTGAAGTGCCCTTACCCATCTTTCGACGCCCGCGAGTTGTTCGATTTCAAAGAGTTCGTCGGTGCTGATGACCGGCATACCCAAGGCATCCCGGACAGCGTCGGGGTCAACGTATCCCATGTCCACGAGGTAACTTTCGTCGAAAAGCCGGGACAGGTCGGCTCGTCTTGTCTTGTACTCGGTGAACAGGTCAGAGCTGTATTCACCCTTGTCCTGGCGATTGAACAACCATCGGGGCACAACGTTCTTAGTTGCCCTGGCCAGCAGCGGCTTGCTTTCGCGGGTTCCGACGAGGATGTCAGTGGGCAGGCTCAGAATGAGGCGAACCACTGCGTCGTCCAGATAGGGCGCCTCCCAAGCGACTCCGAGATGTTCATAAGCGTGGCCTACTTGGCGCACAATCTCCCCTTGGAACATGATTGCCTCTGTCATTTGGTGTCTGAAGCGGTCCTTATGATGCGGTCTAGCTCCCTTTTGGAGCCCCTCGCTGACCTTTTGCGCAACCACTTGCCGGGTTTCTTCAGTAGCGAATTTAGAGACTCCAAAGCCAGGCGCCCACGAAAACGCCTCCGCTGGCCCAAGAGTGCTGCCAGTGGAGGTCTCTACGCGACGAAGCATCTCTGTTTCAAAGGTGACGTTGGAGCCCACTGCCCGTGCTACAGCTAGGGTCGACCAACGTTGCATCTTGCCGAGCCGCCGAATGATCCTGAGACCTGCCTTCCAAGACGAGGTTGAAAGTTGATCCAGCGCTGCTGCAGGAAGTGGGTCAAACAATTCGTCGCCCCCGAGCCCCGTTAAGTGGGCTTTGACCCCGCGTCGGGAGGCATCAAGTAGAAGGAGTCCGAGGTGTCTGGCATTGCCGGCCCATGCAAGTGGGCCATCATCAAGATTCTGAATATTCTCATCGAATTCGCTGAAGGCACCCGCTGTGGCCGTCAAAGATTGCAGCTCGGTAAATTTCCCGCGTAATTCCAAACCTGCACGCCGCGCATACTGGGTATCACGGTTGTGCTGATCATCTGTTCCCGCATGATAAAAGATATTCTCTTCTTGGAGAGAATTCAGGATAAAAGCCAAACTTGTGGAGTCCATCCCGCCGGATACATCGGCGCTCAGAGTTTGGTGGGTCACGATGCGTCGCTCTATGGACCGCGTTATCTCGGCCAACAGCAGTTCAGCGGCTTGGGGTAAATCCAGGGTGCCGCGGTCTGCTGGCGGTGCGTTCATCATCACCGCCGGGCGCCCGTTGGCGAAGGTCAGTGAGGAACCCGGCTTCACCACCTGAATTCCTTCCCAAAACGGCAGGTGGCGCAGGAATCCCGGCAAATTCGTACAGAGTGCAAGCCGGACTCTAGTGTCATCGAGTCTTCTGTGTGCGATCCGCCGTAGCGTTCCCTGGGATGTCGAGGCAACAGGCGCACCGTCGATATCGGTCCAGTACAGCGTCATTGCTGTTGAGATGGATCCGGTAGCCGAACGAGCGTAGTCCGTCCTCTCCTTTGCATCGTCACGTGCCCCGCCGTAAAAGCCATCGGACCTGGTTGATTCCCGCTCGCATGACTGGGAATCGAGAATGGTGATTTTGGCGCTGACTGTCAGAGTCTTGGAGGTATTGAGCAATCCTGAAGCAGGGCCCTTGTTGGTTAAGAAGAGTTGTGTCATAGGGTCGCGGCACCTGACGTGTCGTGGAGTGGACGAGTGAAAGTCGGATGCAGAACGGGAGCCACGTCGTGATGACGAGGCTCCCGCTCGTACCTCTGGACTGCTATCAGCCGATGTCGACCTTTACGAATGCACGGCCGCCGAAGACGTCGCGCCAGCGTCCGAACCAAACACCGTTTGTCACTTCACGGAACGAACCCACCCGCGCTACGCGCGGAGCAGAATAGTTGCTTTTCATCATCATCCCTCCTCCCTAGGTGATAATTACACGGCTACCTTGCCGGTTGTAACTTGAGTATCACGAGTAGTCGAGACCCTGACAACCCTTGATCCAGCCTTTCTTAAAGTTGTTTTATTTTCTATTATCGCTATGTCATACTTGCTGAGCGGACGCTGTAGCTATCGTTGTGTCTGAGTCCGCGGAAGCACTTCTCTAAAGTCGTTATCAGAGATCATGAATCTTCGTAGACTTGACCGGCGCATCTATCTGTTTCCGATTGTCAAAAGTCAATTTCGAATTCAAATATTCGCAACTCAAAAATGGGGGTTTTTGGGAAATTGAGTAATCGAAATATTTCTATTGGTTACGCCCGTGAGAGCGCCTCGGGGCCGTCTCTTTCCGATCAAGTTGCAGTACTGAAGGGCGCCGGGGCCGAGCAGGTTTACGAGGAACGTGCGACTGGCGCCACCGAACTTAGAGACCAGTGGAACTCTTGCTTTGAGGCCCTAGAACCGGGAGATGCGCTGTTGGTGAGCGACCTCACCCGTGTGGGCCGAAGTACGGCAGACTTGGCTCACATTATCTCGATCCTGGGCGAGCGAGGCGTCAGCTTCCGTGCACTGGCCGAACCTTGGCTAGATACCGGAAGTGAGCATGGCCAGCTGATCCTTGACACGTTTAGATCCATTGTGAATTACGAACGCAGCAGGATGTCGGAGCGAACCACAGCGGGGCTCACCGCCGCCCGTGCCCGTGGACGCCGGGGCGGGCGGCCTCCGGCGATGACACCCCACAAGCTGGAAGCGGCCCGAAGCCTGAGGAGTAAGAAGATGACCCTCAGCGAGATTGCCGGCACTCTTGGTGTCAGCGTTTCGACGGTTGCCCGCGCTTTGAGTGGTCCTATGTAAGGCCCTCGTGGTTTTTATTAGGGCAAGGCCGTAGTACTAGCTTCTCGCGAAGTGCTGTGAGTTGATGAGATCACTCCACTGCGTGCTCGTGATCCACGGAGACAGTGTCTGGGTCAGGAGGTCGCTCGGAACGATCGACGACAACGCCTCAGTGCAGTGCGGGCTCGGGCTAATCCATCAGTAAGACTATGGACGCCCCAACCGGTCGAGCTCGCTCAAGCAGCACCTCGACGTCGACAGTCACTCGTCCGGGCGCGAAAACATGACCAATACGTACTGGCTGCCAAGTTGGAGCAAATCATTCCCGAGCCGGATCCATTACTGGAAAGCCGCTGGCGCGCCTGCCGATCCGATTGCGGCGCAGGATCAGGTTGAGGGCGGCTATGCCGGACGCGGGCCGCGCCGTTACTAATATTCGTGGAACCGGCCTTAGGGCGTGTTGGCGTCCATAGCCCGGGCAACGGAGGCAAGCATGAGGGATCTGTTTGCCGCCTAGGCGTCGTTGCTCGACATGTGAATCGTCAGAGCCCCCTACTTCCCCTTCTTCCCGCCCCTCTTAGCCGCAGCGTTCATGGCCGACTTCACAGCAGGCGGCAGCCCCGCCGTCTCGGTTTCCGGCTCGGCCACGGTCCCGCGCCAGCGAGCCAGCCCCTTCATGCCGTGGTAGATCACCAGGGCAGCGGCCGAACCCAAAGCGATGCCCGTGAACTTCAGCTCGCCAATGGTCCAGGTGTAGTCAGCGATGCCGATGATGAGCGCCACAGCCGCGGTGGTCAGGTTGATCGGGTTGGAGAAGTTGACCTTGTTCTGCACCCAAATCTTCACGCCCAGCACACCGATCATGCCGTACAGCATGGTGGCCGCACCGCCCAGCACGCCCGGTGGAACGGTGGCGATGAGTTCGCCGAATTTCGGGGAGAAGCTCAGCAGGATGGCGAAGATGCCCGCCACCCAGTAGGCCGCCGTCGAGTAGACCTTGGTGGCAGCCATGACGCCTATGTTTTCCGCGTACGTTGTGGTTCCCGAACCGCCGCCGAACCCGGCAAGTACCGTCGCGGCGCCGTCGGCCATCAGCGCACGGCCGGAGACGCCGTCGAGGTTTTGGCCGGTCATGGCGGCCACCGACTTCACGTGCCCTACGTTTTCAGCAACGAGCACCAACACCACCGGGACGAACAGCCCCACCACGCCGATGTGGAATTCTGGCGTCTGGAACAGAGGCAGGCCGATCCAGGCAGCGGCGTCCATCTTTTCGTAGGAGACCTCGCCGCGAATCATCGCAACGATGTACCCCACCACGACACCCACCAGAATGCTCAGGCGTCCCAGGATTCCCCGGAACAACACTGAAACCAGAATGATCGTCACCAGGGTGATGAGCGCGGTGACCGGTGCGAGGTCAAAGTTGTTCTTCGCCGCGGGCGCCAGGTTCAGGCCGATGAGTGCCACAATTGCGCCGGTGACGATCGGCGGCATGAGCCGGTTGATCCATTCGGCGCCGAACTTTTGCACAATCGCACCAATAAGCGCCAGTACGACGCCGGCAATCACCACGCCGCCCAAGGCGCCACTGACGCCGTACTGCTGCTGTGAGGCCATGATCGGGGCGATGAACGCGAAGCTCGACCCTAGGTAGCTGGGCACCCGGCCCTTGGTGATCACGAGGAACAACAGGGTACCGATGCCCGAGAAGAACAGGGTGGTGGCCGGCGGCATGCCCGTGATGATGGGGACAAGGAAGGTCGCCCCGAACATCGCCACCACGTGCTGCATGCCGATGCCGATGGTCAAGGGCCACGCGAGCCGCTCATCGGGAGCTACAACGTGGCCCGGACGGATGGACTTGCCGTTGCCGTGGAGCTTCCATTTGGTGCCGAGCATGCTCATGGCGTGCCTTCCTGGGAAGAATGTTGGGATTCGGTGCAACATTACCGCCATTGCGAGGCCCGCTCTACGCGGCTCGCGCGCGTGATGGCGTGCATAGCGGGCCTCTCAACGGAAGCCACGCCGCGTGGGGCGTGGGTTGTGCCCAACGTCACGGGCCGTCACGGGAAGAGGACAGAGGAGGTTGAAGTTGCAACTATGGAAAGCAGAAGCGCCCGGCCGGCTCAGGTCAGGCCAAGCGAAAGGTTCACTAAATGACGATCGCCCACGAAGAAGCAGTCATTGACGCCGCAGCAGTCGACGCCATCTTTGCCGAAGCCCGCACCGCCAACAGCTTCGCCGGTGAGGTCACCGACGAGCAGGCCCGCGCCATCTACGAGCTCACCAAGTTCGGCCCCACCGCCTTCAATTCCCAGCCGCTCCGCGTGACCTACGTCCGCTCGGACGAGGCCCGCGCCAAGCTGGTGGACACCCTCTCCAACGGAAACAAGGCCAAGACCGCTTCCGCTCCGCTGGTAGCCGTCCTCTCCTATGACACCGACTGGCAGGGGCAGTGGGACAAGTTCCTGCCCGCCTACGGCGCACCCAAGGCAATGTACGACGCCGATCCCGCTTTCGCCGCTGCTACGGGCAACAACAACGCTCACTTGCAGGCCGGTTACTTCATCCTGGCCGTGCGCTCGCTCGGTTTCGCTGCCGGCCCCATGACCGGTGCCGACTTCGCCGCTATCGATGCCGAATTTTTCCCAGCCGGCGACCAGAAGAGCTTCTTGGTGGTCAACATCGGCCAGCCCGGCCCGGATGCCTGGGGCGAAGCCAAGCCGAAGTTCGCGTACGACGACGTTGTTCGCACCGTCTGATTTGTCGCAGCAGAAACGCCCGCTCACTTTGGTGTGAGCGGGCGTTTTTTGTGGCAGTTCCAGGGTTTCCGGATCTAGGAAGGTTCGTCGAAGTCCTCGATGCCTGCAGCCTCGGCGTTTTGCCGGCGTTTCATGCGGGACGGGACCACGAGGGCTGCGAGCAGTGCCAGCACTCCAACGCCGGCTGATACCCAGAAGCCGGTGGTGAAGGCCTCGTCCGACGGCGCGCCCTGCGGGGTGATGTTGGATGAGATAAGTGCAGCGATAACTGCGGTGCCAATACTGCTGCCGATGGTCCGGAGCACGGTGTTGGCGCTGATGGCCTCGCCGGTCTGAGTGGCAGGAACACTCTCAACAATGGCATTCGACGTTGCCGCCAGTGCCATGCCGATGCCGATTCCGGTCAGAATTCCGGAGACCACGATCTGCCATTCCTCGCCGTGTCCCAGTGCCGGGATGATGAAGGCGACCGTAACTGCCACAGCTCCAAGGATCATGGGGATTTTGGGCCCTACTTTGCGGATGAGAGCCCCGGCAATGACTCCGGAGATCACCATGGCCACCACTGTGGGCAGCAGGTAGATACCGGCTTCACTCACGGTCTTGCCGAAGCCGTACCCAAGAACGGGGGGCAGCTGAAGAATGGTGGGGACCAGCACAAAGGTTCCGAACATCGCGAACCCGAAGGCCAGTGCCACGATGTGCGCGGTCCACACGCCGCGGTTGCGGAACAGTCGAACGTCAATCAGCGGCTCGGCCACGCGCAGTTCCACCAGCACGAACGCGATCAAGGCGATGCCGCCACCCACTAGCAGGCTGATGGTCTTGCCGTCTCCCCAGCCCCAGGTCTGACCCTCGCTGATGGCGAGCAGGACAGCCACCAGGCCCACGGAGAGAATGCCGGTACCAACGAGGTCAAGTTTGCCCGGCGTCTTCACGGGAGACTCAGGCATGCCGAAGATTGCGCCGAGAAGAGCGATGAGCACCAGGCCGGCCGGAAGCCAGAACAGCCAGTGCCAGGACAGGCTCTCAACAATGGGGCCCGCTGCCACGATTCCGACGCCGGCACCGATTCCGAAAATGGCGGACAAGAGGCCGATGGTGACGCTCACGCGTTCCTTGGGCAGCTCGTCCCGGACGATGCCGATGGACAGCGGCATCACTGCGCCAGCTGCGCCTTGGAGTACGCGTCCTACAATCAGCACGGTCAAGTTAGGTGCAATAGCGGCTAGTACTGCTCCCACAAGCAGCAGGGATAGGACCACGATCAGGACCTTGCGCTTACCCACCATGTCACCCAGGCGCCCAAGGATGGGAGTCAGGACCGAGGCTGAGAGCAGGTATGCCGTCAGTACCCAGCTTGCGTCGCTGGTGGCCACGCCCAGGTCCTTGCCGATGGTGCCCAAAGCGGGCGCAACAAGGGACTGGAGGACCGCGAACGAGAGTCCGCCCAGGGACAGGTAGGCAATGATCGCCGTGCCACGTTTGCGATGAGCCTCCGAACCCGGTGCCGGTGCGTTTTTTGGACGCTCAATGGTGCTGGACATGGTTCTCCTCGGCATGTAAACGATTGATTACATCAACTCTAGATGCGCATGGTTGCCCATGTCAACAATCGTTTACATGGTGTGGCGCCGGGCTAAGGTAGGGGAGTGGGTAAGCAAATACAGGAATCAGAAACTCCCGACGGCGGGGCATCGGTGGAGGACGACGAACTGATCCGCTCGGGCCGGGACGCGGACGTCACACGCCGGGCACTGGTCCGCGCTGCTCGCAGACGCTTTGCCACCGAGGGCTATAAGGCCACTACTGTCCGGCATATCGCTGCCGATGCTGGTGTAAACGTAGCGCTGATCAACCGGTATTTCGGCTCCAAAGAGGGCCTGTTTGAAGCCTGCATGAATCGCACTGTTGACGAGTTGGATCCCCGTACAAGGAAGCGCCCGTCCAGCGTGGACGAGGTCATTGCCCGGCTCCTCACACACGTTGTGGAAGCTCCCAATGCGGACGACCCGCTCCAATTGCTGCTCCTGCTGCGTTCATCGGGCGACGAAAATGCTGACGCCATCCGACGCAGGACTTTGGAGCACTTCACGGAACAACTCGCAGCCGCAGCCGGGTGGACCCGGGACGACCCCGCCTCCGGGCCTATCCTTCTCCGCGCCCAAATGGCCATCGCCCTCATGCTGGGACTGGTGATGCTGCGGACATCTACCCAAGTACGGCCCCTGGCGGCAGCGTCAGCCGAACAACTCGCCGAGCCCCTGGAGCAGGTTCTCCGGGTGCTCCTGGATTCCAGCGGTAAGTGAAAGATGGTTGGTGGGAAGGGCTCGGGATGTGAGAGATGGTTGGTGCACTGCCGACGCTCTCGCAGGTCCCTCGCCCTTGGGGCTGCCCCTCTCTCACTTCCCGAGCCAATAAGGCGGCTCTGGACGCAGGGCGCCCAGAGCCGCGAAAAACAGAGCCGCCTAAACCGGCCGCACAAGGAAGTTAGGCGATAACCCCGTCCACCAGCGCCTTGGCCTCCTGCTGCACCTGCGCCAGGTGATCCGCACCCTTGAAGGACTCGGCGTAAATCTTGTAGACGTCCTCTGTGCCGGACGGGCGGGCAGCAAACCATGCGTTCTCCGTGACAACCTTCAGGCCGCCGATCGAAGCTCCGTTGCCCGGAGCCTCGGTGAGCTTGGCGGTGATCTCTTCGCCGGCAAGGGAGGTTGCGGTGACATCAGCTGCGGAGAGTTTGCCCAACTTGGACTTCTGCTCGCGCGTGGCGGCAGCGTCAATGCGGGCGTAAACGGGTGCGCCGAACTGATCGGTGAGCCCCTTGTATAGCTGTGATGGCGAGGAGCCCGTCACGGCAGTGATTTCCGAAGCCAGCAGGGCCAGCAGGATGCCGTCCTTATCCGTGGTCCACACGCTGCCATCGAGCTTGTTGAAGGATGCGCCGGCTGACTCTTCGCCACCAAAAGCGCCTTCGCCGGACAGCAGCCCGGGAACGAACCATTTGAAGCCCACAGGAACCTCAACCAGTTTCCGGCCGAGCCCGCCCGCAACGCGATCGATGATGGAGGAGGAGACCAGGGTTTTGCCCACCACGGACTCCGGGTTCCAGCCGCTACGGTTCCGGTACAGGTAATCGATGGCGACGGCGAGGTAGTGGTTGGGGTTCATCAGCCCGCCGTCGGGCGTGACAATGCCGTGGCGGTCGGCGTCGGCGTCGTTACCGGTAGCGACGTCGTAGGCGGCCTTACCGTCCGCACCCACCGACATCCGCTTGATCAGCGATGCCATGGCCGACGGCGACGAGCAATCCATGCGGATCTTCTCGTCCCAGTCCAAGGTCATGAAGGCCCACTGCGGATCAACGGTGGGGTTCACCACGGTGAGGTTGAGCTGGTGGCGCTCGCCAATTTCGCCCCAGTAGTCAACGGAGGCACCGCCCATGGGGTCCGCTCCGATGCGGACGTCTGCGTTGCGGATGGCTTCAAGGTTCAGCACGGACGGGAGGTCATCCACGTAGCTGCTGAGGAAGTCGAACTTGCCCGTGGTCTCAGTGGCAAGGGCGTCATTGAGGGGCATGCGCTTGACGCCGCGGAGGCCGTTCTCGAGGAGTTGATTGGCGCGATCGGCAATCCATCCCGTGGCGTCAGTGTCCGCGGGGCCACCGTGGGGCGGGTTGTATTTGAAGCCGCCGTCGCCGGGAGGGTTGTGGCTGGGGGTGACCACAATGCCGTCTGCCTGGGGAGTCCCCGGGGCGGCTTCGCGGTTGTACTTGAGGATGGCGTGGCTCAGGGCCGGGGTTGGGGTGTAGGCGTGGCGGGCATCCACCAGCACGGTGACGCCGTTGGCGGCCAGGACTTCCAGTGCGGAGTTCTGTGCCGGCTCACTGAGCGCGTGGGTATCACGGCCAATGAACAGCGGCCCGGTGATGCCCTGGCGGCCGCGGTATTCCACGATCGCCTGCGTGATCGCGAGGATATGCGGCTCATTGAAGGATGCCTTCAAGCTGGATCCGCGGTGCCCGGAGGTACCAAACGCCACTCGCTGCGCGGGGTCGCCCACATCCGGAGTTACGTCGAAATACGCGTCCAGCAGGGCTGTGATGTCAACAAGGTCCTGGGGAAGGGCAATTGTGCCCGCTCGGCTAGCCATGTGGTCCAGCATGCCAGACCATGCGGCCTGCTGACAGGAAATGTCCGCCGATCCGGACCCTATGACGCTGAATGGGGTTGCTGCAGAAAGCTGGAAACCACCAGGTGGGCAAAGACTCACCCCACGTTCAGGCCCGGCTGTTAGCCAAAACAGACTGCCCCGCCCTGTCCCAGCGCCCTAATAAAAGGGTGCAGGTCCGGGCGGAGCGAAGTCAGGTGGGGCGCCGGAAATGACGCCGAAAGGACTAGACGGCGGTGTATCCGCCATCAACCAGCACGTACGAGCCGGTCATGAAGCTGGCCTTGTCCGAAAGGAGGAACGTGGTGACGTTGGCGACTTCCTCGGCTGTGCCCAATCGGCCCAACGGGTGCTTTGCTTCGAGTCCGCTGACAACTTCCTTGGGGGCGGCGGCAAGCAGGGGAGTGTCAATGTAGCCCGGTCCTACTGCGTTGACGCGAAGACCCTGTGCTCCGTATTCGGCAGCAGCGTTCTTGGTCATGCCCACCACGCCGTGCTTTGCTGCGGTGTACGCGGCGTTGCCGGGAGCTGCCACAGCGCCGTGGATCGATGCCATGTTCACAATGGCACCCTCGGACGCACCTGCGGCCAGGATGGCTGGGACTTGGTAGCGCATCCCGTAAAGGACGCCGCTCAAGTTGATGCCGATGACCCGGTCCCAGTCTTCAATATCAATGTCTCCGACAGGCGCGCTGGCGCCGCCGATGCCGGCGTTATTCACTGCGTAGTTGAGGGCGCCGTAAGTCTCCACAGCGAAGTCCACTGCCTTTTTGCTGTCCTCGGCCACAGCGGTGTTGGCTTGGAACGGAACTGCCTTGCCGCCGTCGGCCGTGATTTGCCCGGCCACGCGGGTGGCGGCGTCGAGGTTGACGTCCACAACAACAATGTTGACGCCGTTCTTGGCGAGGTCCTTGCTGATCGCTTCGCCGAGGCCGGAGCCTCCGCCGGTGACGATCGCGGTTTTGCCTTCGAAGTTAGCCATGATTCCTCCTTCGCGGGACGGGTCCCGCAGTTTTGGTTGGTGAGCGCTGTTTAGGTCGCTACTGATGAAAACCAAGTCCGGCTCGAAAAAATTCCATGCGTATGCATGAAAGTGAGAATCCCCACGCGCGCGGCAGGCGCGCTACCTTATGCACCGCCAGAGACGGCGGTAGTGTTGGGACCAAAGACAACATCCAGGGGGATACCTATGTCAGAACAGCCATCCAAGGACAACGAGGACAAGCCCACGGGTTACGAGCCGCCTCAGTACGTCCCGCCCGCACCGTTCAGCGCGCCGGAAGCGAACGCTCCCTACCAAGGCAGCTCCGCACCGGGCAGCTCCACGGAAGAGGGCGCTTCGGGGCAGGCCGCACCTGAGTACGGCGCCAACGCCACCCAGCCGCTCCCGCCCTACGAGCAGAGCGCCCACGGTCAAAACCCGTACACGCCGGGCGACTACAGCCAGCAGCCGCCGTCGCCCTACGGCCAGCCGCCCAGCCCGTACCAGCAGCAGGCGTTCAACCAGCAGCCGTACGGCCAGCCGCAGTCTCCGTACGGCCAGCCCGCTTATTACGCCATGCCCGCCCAGCCCAAGGGCCTGAGCATTGCCAGCATGTGCTGCGGGATCGCGGTCTACGTAGGCTTCGGTTTCTTCATCCTCCCGCAGATCGCCGCCGTGATTTTGGGTCACTTGGCTCTGAAGCGTGAGCCCGCCGGTAAGGGCATGGCAATCGCCGGCCTGGTGATGGGTTACCTCGGCGTCGCTCTGGCGGTCATCTTCATCATCTTCATCATCGGCGTGGGCGCAGCAAGCAGCAACAGCCGCTACAACTACTAGAAGACGTACGACGGCGACCCTTGCGTCAGGTGGGAATCCCACCTGACGCAAGGGTCGCCGTCGTTAATTTCTCGCGTCGTCAGTGGAGCGAATCAGCGGACCCCGCCCATGAGCTTCTTGATCGCCGGTGTTGCCGCTGCCAAACCAACGGCCAGGACCACAGCCACGCCGCCGATGCCCAGGAAGTATGGAAGCTCATCCTCGGGGTTGTAAAGGCCTGCAAGGATGCCGGCCAGTGTGGTGCCCAGTGAAACGGACAGGAAGAACAAAGCCACCATCTGCGTGTGGAATGCCTTGGGCGCGAGCTTGGTACTCACTGACAACCCGATGGGGGAGAGGAACAGTTCCGCCAGGGTGAACATGAACAGGATGCCCACCAGTGCCAGGAGCGGAGTCTTGCCCTCGCCGGCCAGCGGGATGAACGCCAGGAATGCCAAGCCCATGATGAACAGGCCGGCGGAGAACTTCAGTGGCGAACTCGGCTGCTTGGAACCCAACTTGGTCCAGAGGGCAGCCATGACGCCGGCGAAGATAATGATGAACACCGGGTTGATGGACTGCACCCAGGCCGCCGGCATTTCCCAGCCGAACAGGTTGCGGTCCAGCTTCTCCTGCGAGTACACGGCAATGAACGTGAACTGCTGCTGGAAGAGTGCCCAGAACCCGGCTGAGGCGATGAACAAGGGAATGAAGGCGATCACGCGTTTGCGCTCCACGGCGGTCACCAACGGGCTGCGGAAAATCAGGAAGAGATAGATCACTGCGGCGCCGATTGCGGCGTAAGCCATGCTGCGGGCAAGGTTGTTCGCGTTGACGGTTCCTGTTCCCAGCAGGACGCCGATGACGATCAGGATGGCCAGGAAAATCAGGCCGTACTTGGTGCGGTCCTTGGCCGGGAGAGGGTTGGGGACTCGGTGGGCTTCCTCGGGAAGCCTCTTGCGTCCCAGCGAGTAGATGACCAATCCAATAGCCATGCCTACTGCAGCGGCGCCAAAGCCAACGTGGAAGCCGTAGCTGGTCTGCAGCCAACCGGTGACCAGCGGGCCAATGAGGCCGCCGATGTTGATGCCCATGTAGAAGATGGAGAAGCCGGCATCGCGGCGCTCATCCTTTTCGCTGTACAGGCTGCCAACCAGCGCCGTGGCGTTGGCTTTGAGGCCGCCTGAACCGATGCCAACCAACACCAAACCTGCGATCAGGCCCGGGATGCCGGGTAGGAGTGCCAGCGCAATGTGGCCCGCCATGATCATGATGGCCGAGCCGAACAGGACCTTTTCGGAGCCGAAGAGACGATCGGCGAGCCAGGCGCCGAGGATCGTCGACAGGTAAACGCCACCACCGTACGCTCCCACCAAACCAGCAGCCAGCCCCTGGTCGATGGAAAGACCGCCCTGCTCGGCGGTGAAGTACATGTAGTAAAGCAGGATTCCCTGCATGCCGTAGAAGGAGAATCGCTCCCACATTTCCACGGAGAAGAGGCTGGCCAACATCTTTGGGTGGCCGAAGAATGACGTATCGCCCGCTGGCTTCGCGGACTCAGCCGTGGTTTGAGGTGTGCTCATTTTCTCAATGCTGGCACTGACCGCGGGCATTGTCACATCGATGAATGCCCCGGGCAACCACTTTCCATATGTTAGACACAGGCTCTTTTGTTAGGCACGGGGACGTTGGGTCAGGCGTTGTGCCCCAATGCCGCCGCTACTTGGAGAAGCAAGAGTTCAGATCCGGGCCTGCCAATCAGTTGAATCCCCATCGGCAGGCCGTTGTGCGTGGTGTGGACTGGAACGCTGATCGCCGGGAGCCCGCACACGTTCACCATGGAGGACCACGGCGCGTACTCGCACTGCCTCTTGTAATCCTCGTCAGCATCGCCGGCCCACTCGCTGGGCCACTGTTCACCGCTGTGCCCGCCTCCGGTAAACCAGCCGATCGGGCGCGGTGTCTGGGCCAGGGTAGGCATGAGAATAAGGTCCCACTCCGAGTATTGGGCGAGGGTATCGTGCTCAAACTGCCGCAGGAACGTCAGTGCTTCACTGACTTTTAGGGCGCTCCGCTGTTGCGCCCGACGCCGGAAGGTACGGGTTAACGGCGTCAGTAACGCCTCGCGCTGGGGTGCTATCCGGGCACTCCCGACGCCGGCAGTCCAGGCTGTTGTGAATGCCTCGGGATAGCGGTTGTCATAGCGGATTTCGGCTTCGCTGATGGTGTGGCCGGCTTCCTCAAGCAACTTCATCCCCAGCGTGAGGGCGTCCATTGCTTCGGGCTCGATCGCAAACGGGAACACGCCAGCCCAGGGGCTGTCCAAGCTCACGCCGATCCTCAGGGGCTCCGGCGCCAGCCCCACGTTGGCGAGGTATCCGCCGTCGGGCGCTTGGTCCCGGGGAACCAGCGCGTCCATCAGCAGCGCTGCGTCTTCCGCGGTGCGGGCCAGCGGTCCGGCAACCACGAGCTTGGCTGCGTCCCCCGCGCTGACACCGGATGGCACCAGGCCACGTCCCGGCTTGAGTCCCACGAGTCCGCAGGCACCTGCAGGAATCCGGATGGAGCCGCCGCCATCAGTCCCGGGCGCGAACGGAACGAGTCCCGCAGCCACGGCGGCGGCGCTCCCGCCCGAGGATCCGCCGGAGCTCCGCCCCAAGGCGTGCGGATTGCGCGACGGCGGTGCAACCCGGTTTTCGCTGTACGCGGTAAGTCCGAACTCCGGAACCTGGGTCTTACCTAGTGAGATGGCGCCTTGGCTCTTTAGCGTTGCTGCGAGAGCACCGTCCTCCGGTGCCGGCTTGTGCTCCAGGGCGGCGCTGCCGTGCGTGGTGGGAACTCCAGCGACGTCGGTGAGGTCCTTGAACGCCAGCGGCATGCCGTGAAGGGCAGGGATTTCTCCTTGGCGACCTTCCCGGGTCAGCCTTGCGTGCAGCGCGTCTGCAGCCTCGGCGTCCGTGAGTGCCTGGTGGGCTGTCACGGTGACGAAGGCGCCCAACTTCTTGTTCCGCGACTCGATCTCCTGCAGAAAATGCCCGGCGGCCTCACGGGCGGAGAGCTCACCGGCTGCCAAAGCGTCGCGGAGCTCAACAGCGGTCAGCAGTGACACGTCGTTCGGGGATGGATTAGCCAAGGAACCGCGGCTCCAAGCGTTCTTCCACAGCAACTGCGTCCACGCTTTCGCCAGCGCCGGCGGTCACCCGGAAGGCGGCCTTGTTTTTCACTTCCGACACCACCTCCACCAGCTCGGTACCCCAGTAAACCAGCCCTACGCCGTCGTCCGTGCAGTGAGTCTCACCTAGAGTGCCGCTGGCCACCAGCTTGTGGATGGCCGGCGCCCGCCGCGATTCTGAGTCGTAATGCACGCCGTTGGCATAGGGGAGGAAACCCAAGGCGTTGGTGACCGGCCTGAGGTCCGGGCCAAAGGAATCGGTGACACCGCCCTGGTACCAGCAGATGGAGCCAGCCGATACACCGGCCAGAACCACGCCACTTTCCCATGCCTTCCGCAGGAGATCGTCTAGTCCGTGTGCCCGCCACACAGCCAGGAGGTTCACCACGGAGCCGCCGTTGACCCACACAACATCCTGCTCCAGGAGGTGCGCTTCCGGGTCTGCGACGTTGGGCATGGTGAAGAGGTTCAGATGGCTGAAGTCAAACCTCGCAATGTGGGCCGCCTGGTCCATTTCCGCCGCCCACCAGCGCTGATCTCCGGAGGCGGTACCGATGTGCGTAACCCGGGGGGCGCGGCCCGTCACGCCTGAAAGTTCCACGGCGTAATGCATCAAGTGGTTGAACTCGATCCGTGTCCGATCACCCGGCTTGTAGCCACCGGAAGTGGCCAGAATGGTTGGTTGCCCAGCAGTCATGGCTTCCTCCTGTCAGCGGGTGCGTGCATGGATCCCAGTCTTAGCGACCTGTCCATGGGAAGCAAGCGCCGGAGCTGCCGAGGCAACTCAGTGTGGGCCCCAACCGTCAGGGATCTCCGTGGTTTCCGAAAAGGGCGGCTCCGTGCAGAAAAGAGCCAAGTGACTGCAAGCTCAGCCGAAATGCCTCCTATAGCTGCTGGGTGGCACTCCGATGTCCTTGGTGATTGCGCGTCTCATGGCGCCCGCATCCTTGAAACCGCTGTGGCGTGCAATGGAATCCAGGTTCAGCTTCAGTCCCGAGGATCCGAGGAGCCGCAGCGCCTCTTCAGTCCGGTGGGCCCTGATGGCGGTGGCCACCCCACCTTCCCGCCAGAATGCCTCCTGTAGGGACCTCAGGGAGACTCCCATCTGACTGGCGATTTCCTGTGGCGTGCAGTCCGCTCCTTTGAAGCCGTCCGAAATGAACTTGTGGGCGCGCGCGGCGAGTGCGCCCGCGGCGTTGGCCGGTTTTGAGTCCAGATAGGAGTCCGTGACCACTGTTGAGCAGATTTGCGTCAAAAGCCCAATGGTTCTGGCGTCGCTTCGAGGCGACCGGTACAGGGCGTCGGCCGCTGTCTTCAGTACCGCCACGTTGGAGGAAGGCGGAGAGGTGAAGTACATATTTTGTGGCGGCCAGAACATCGTCCTCGGTCTGGAACCGGGGAGAATGCTCACAATCATCGCGCGGCCAGCCAATTCAATGCGTAGGGAGGGCAAGCTCAGCGCGGTACCTATAACCATTCCGCCGGGTTCAACGGTGCGGGGGATCTGGTCCTCGATGTCAACGGGAGAGTCCAAAGGAAAGATCATCTGAAGCTGTCCCCGCTCGGCATCAGGGCCGGCCTTGCTGATCCGGCAAGGGCTCACAGCCCCGTAAGTGACCACCAAGTGGGCGGCCCGCACCGAATTCATCCTTGCCGTGAATTTCCCGCCGGCAGTCAGGGGAAGAACAGCTCCCGCCAGGACCTCAAGTCCTTGGACGCCTGCGAACGCGGCTTTCGTAGTCCTCGTAAATTTCATCTCAGCATGAATTTCACCAAGGAGCGGGACCACGGAGAGAGTAGTTTCCTCCTTTTAGTCAGTGGTTCCGGTGCCCCTTGCCAGCGCAAATATCCGCATGAATCTGCGCGAAATTTAGCTTTTGACCCGATGGATTTCTAACTCACTTATGGTTCAAGCTGTCTGGCCAGCCCCTGAGCCAGATCGTTCGACGAACATCATTCGATGAAAACAGAAGATCCCGCGACGGCAGAAAGAGCGAGAATGTCCCACCCCAAAGACTTCAACCCTATGGATGGGGATGAACCGTCAGCACAACTGAAAAAGGCTTCGGCCGTTTCCAGACGTGCAGTCACGCGCACTGCTGCGTGGTCCATCCCGCTCATCGCCGCTGTTGCTGCCGCCCCGCTAGCGGCTGCATCCCCCGTTGGCGGGGCAATTGTGTTCGATTACCCGGAATACATTGTTGGGCCGTCCATGACCTACGGACCCCTCACCGGCAAAGTCATTCCAGCAGTGGGCGCGCCGATGCCTTCGGTTGTTGCGCTCACATACCCCTCCGGCTGGACAGGTCCGGCAACGGCCGTTGTAGATCCAGCCACTGGCATGTTCTCCGTCAGCGGCGTCACAGCACCCGGGGCAGTGGGGAGCGGTCCGCTGACAGCCACCGCGGGACTCATCGCCGGGAATACGGCGCTGACCGTAGCCACTAACGTGGTCCCGCCGGCAGTTGACGGCGTGGTGTGGGGAGATAACGACCTGGACATTCTCTACTTCGCCAGCTCCAACCCGTTCCAAACGTATGCTGTTACCCCCAACAGCCTGACCGGAGCCGGGACGCTGGCTCCCGCATCGATCGTCGCTTTGGCTGGAGGCTACCGTGGCTAATTACTTGATCCGGAATGACAACACCGTCTGGAGCCACGGTGATGGCTCCCTTTCCAACGCAGGTGGGACGACTCCATCGTCGGCCGGCCAGTTCATCTTTACGGGCACCTCCGCACTGCTGCCCGATGAGCGCTTCGTTGACGTTGTGGGATTCACGGGCGGCGGGTACCTCCTCACAACCCACGGGAGGATTTTCTCCTGGGGGTTCAACACTTCCACGGGCTCGTTGGGCAACGGGACCCTGGGACCGGATACCCGCGTGCCCCAGTTGGTCACAAACCCCGGTGCGGACGTCTTTGTCACCGCGATCTCTGCCCATTACACAGGTGGCATCGCCCTGGATAGCAAGGGCAGGGTCTGGGCTTGGGGACAGAACGACTCTTCGGATCTCGGCACTGGCCTGACAGGGAACCAGTCACGGATGAAGCCTGTAGTCCTGGCTGACATGAGCACCCAGTTGTCTGGAGTTACTCAGATCCGCGGCCGCTTCAAAGGCGGATTGGCTCTCCGTGCCGATGGAACCGTGTACAGCTGGGGTGCCGGTCAGGGCGGGATGCTTGGGAATGGCGGCTTAGCCCACCAGAACTTCGCTGCCCCCGTGCTCACGGGTCCCGGAACCCCCCTGGCAGGTATCGCGGCACTGCCTCATTTCCACCACGAGGCCTACCATGCAGCAGCGCTGGCCAGCAGCGGTGACCTTTACACCTGGGGCTACGGATCGTATTACGTGCATACCCCCTTGGATGAAAACTCCCGCGTGTACGCGGCTGTTTACGGCGGCACTTTGCCCACCGGGGCCATCACAGAGGTTGCGCTGAGCTATTACGGCATTCACATCAGGCTCTCCGACGGCACGGCGTGGAGCTGGGGCAAGGGCACCATGGGCGAAGGCGCCATTGGGGATCTGATCTCACCCATCCGCAACCCGGTTCAGGCTCTGACTGCGCCCGGACAGCCAGTGGTCATTGGCGGATTCTTCCCCAACAGCCATGGAGGTGTCCTCGCCCACAAGTAGCCTTCTGGACGAATATCTGTGCTCGCACGCAGAGTCCCATGAAACCTGATGGGCGGGTCACTCGTTGAGAGTGCCCCGCCCATTGGGCTGCAGGTGGAGCCGAGCAGGTCATCTTCAACTAGGCTGAATGCTGGACTTAATCGATGGGAAGGAAACGCCATGAGCGACTTCGATACCGTGCCTGTGGGCGACATTCCGGCAGACGCCAGCATCTTGGACGTCCGCGAAGACTACGAGTGGGTGGCCGGACACGCCGAAGGGGCACGCCACATCCCCTTGGACCAGCTTCCGGCACGCCTGCACGAGCTGGATCCCGATGAAGACCTCTTTGTCATCTGCCGCACCGGAGGCCGGTCATTCCGCGCCGTCCAGTGGCTTGTGGGCCAAGGCTACTCAGCAGTTAACGTTGCCGGCGGCATGGACATGTGGTTTGAGGCCGGGAATCCCATGGTCTCGGACAATGGCCTGAAGCCGGTTGTTCTCTAAAGCACGTATATAACCAGCAAGGAATATCTAAATGCCGGCGGTAACGTACACCTTCCTGGGCCCCGAGGGAACCTTCACAGAGGCTGCCCTCATGCAGGTTCCGGGGGCAGCGGATGCCAGGCGAATTCCTTGCACCAACGTCAACACCGCCTTGGATCGCGTCCGTGCCGGCGAAGCGGATGCCGCCATGGTGCCGATCGAGAACTCTGTGGAGGGCGGCGTCACTGCCACCTTGGACGCGATCGCCACGGGGCCGGAGCTCCGGATTATTCGTGAGGCCCTTGTTCCCATCACGTTCGTACTGGTGGCGAGGCCCGGCGTGGGGCTTTCCGACATCAAGCGGATCTCAACGCACGGCCACGCCTGGGCGCAGTGCCGCTTATGGGTGGATGAACACCTTCCGGATGCCGATTACGTGCCAGGGTCCTCGACGGCGGCCTCCGCCATGGGCTTGCTTGAGGATGAGGCACCATATGACGCCGCCATCTGTGCCCCCTTGGTTGCTGCGGCACAGCCCGGCCTGAATGTTCTGGCTGAGGACATCGGCGACAACCCGGACGCTGTTACCCGCTTCATCCTGGTGAGCAAGCCCGGCACCCTTCCGGAGCGAACGGGTGCGGACAAGACCACGGTGGTTGTCCCGCTGCCTGAAGACCACCCGGGTGCACTCATGCAGATTCTGGACCAGTTCGCATCCCGGGGAGTGAACCTCAGCAGGATCGAATCACGGCCCACGGGACAGTACTTGGGTCACTACTTTTTCAGCATCGACGCCGACGGGCACGCCAGCGATTCGCGGGTAGCTGACGCGCTCGCCGGGCTGCACCGAATCAGTCCGGCAACGCGGTTCCTGGGCTCCTACGCCCGCGCTGACAAACAGCCGGCTGTGGTTGCGCCGCACACATCGGACGCTGCATTCGCCTCAGCCCATGCGTGGGTGGAGACAATCCTGAAGGGTTCCTAGCAACTTTCCACAGGCGGAACTATCGCCCTTTCGCAAGGATGCTTCTGTGCGTATGCTTGCCTGATCCATAAACGAATGGATGAATGCCAAATGAAAGGAGCGGTCATGTCTGTCCACCGGGATGACAAAGACGGCCAGGGCATGATCGTCAATCCGAAGCCCACCGGCGAAAACCAGGACGACTGGAATGGCGATGAAGCCGATCGTGCAGACCGGCTCCGCTTTGAAGAAGAACAAGCCATGATCAAGGAGCAGGCCGAGGCCCGGGCCGCGGCCAAGGCAGCCACTGAGGAAGCCGAGAAGAACGCAGCCCAGCCGGACGCCGGCTCGGTCTAAACGGTCCGCGCCTTCGGAACCCTCACCAGCAGGGACGCTGGTTCAACCTGGACAGTGACTGTGGTGGCCTCGCCTGAGGGGTCGCCGTCGAGCTGGGTAGCCATGGGTTCCTGGCTGCGGATGATGACCTTACCGGAGCGGTAAAAGCTCATCATGGGCAGGTTGGCGTTGTGCTTGAACAGCACCTTTGTGTACATGGCGAGCCAGCCGAAAGCGCTGCGCGGGCTCATGACCACAATGTCCAGCATTCCGTCGTCGATCATGGCCTGCGGAATGAAGTCGATCCCGCCGGGGATCAAGCCGCAGTTGGCGAACAGCACGCTGCGGATCTTTCGCGTTTGTTCGGGCTGGTCATCCATGGTGATGGATACCCGTTTGCGGCGGCCAGGCAGGTGGCGGACACCGGCCTCCGTGTAGGCAAGCCAGCCAACGCTTTTCTTGAGATCTTCCTTGGTGTCGCCAACAACTTCGGCGTCCAAGCCCATCCCGGCAATGACCAGGAACGTGTGCTGCGCAGATTCCCCCGTGATGTCGTTGTCCACGCCCATGGTGGCGGTGTCGATGTAGCGCTGGTGGCCGAAGAGTGCCACCTGGATGCACTCAGCCAGGTCCGTCACGTTCAGGTCCACGTTGCGTGCCAGGAGGTTGCCGGTGCCCAGCGGAACCAGTCCCATGGCAACGTTCTTGTGCGCCAGCGACTCCGCCACAACGCGCACTGTACCGTCACCGCCGCAGGCCAGTACGACGTCGGCCCCGTACGCCAAAGCCTGGCGCGACTGACCGTAGCCGGGGTCCTCAACAGTGGTTTCGAAGAACTTCGGAGCGTCCCACCCGGCGAGGTCGCAGGCATCAATGATGGCTTGGCGGGCCTCGTCGGCGTTGTTTTTCACCGGGTTGAGGATGACGGCCACGCGCTGGTCGCCGGGGCCGGGCTTGTGTGAGTCCTCCCGGACTGCGCTCCTGATGTGGCGGGCCTTCAATCGGCGCACGCCCCACCAACTGGAGACGGCAAAAGCCACGCCCCCAGCGAGAATCAGGTACAGGATCCAGTCGCTCATGGTGCTCCAACACTATCCTCCTGGGCAGTCCTCTCTTCGCCGCGCATCCGGGACAGGTGGCCTTTGCCCGCTGCGGGCCGGAAATCCGCGGCAGATTCGATACTCTTGTGTGGTGATCGACGTAAAAGACCTCAGCGAAAATCCGGACAAGTTCCGTGCCAGCCAGCGCGCCCGCGGTGCCGATGAGTCCGTTGTGGACGCGATCATCTCCGCTGACTCGGATCGCCGCGCTGCCCTGATCCGCCACGAAACCCTCCGTGCCGAGCAGAACGCCTTCGGTAAGAAGGTGGCGCAGGCCAAGGGTGAGGAAAAGCAGGCACTGCTGGCTGAGGTCAAGGAACTGGCCAACTCGGTGAAGGCTGCTTCCGCTGAGGCCGCTGCTGCCCAGGCCAAGCAGGAAGAATTGCTGCGCGTCATCCCTAACCTTGTGGTGGATGGGGTCCCCGAAGGCGGCGAGGATGACTACGTTGTGGTCAAAACCGTGGGTACCCCGCGCGAGTTCACGGACTTTGAGCCCAAGGATCACCTGGAAATCGGTGAATTGATTGGCGCGATCGACATGGAACGCGGGGCCAAGGTCTCCGGTTCACGCTTCTACTTCCTCCGCGGAGTTGGTGCTCGCTTGGAGATGGCACTCCTTCAGATGGCCATGGAGCAGGCAATCGATGCCGGCTTCGTGCCCATGATCACCCCCACTTTGGTGCGCCCCGAAACCATGCAGGGCACCGGTTTTGATGTAAAGCACGACGCCGAGATCTACCGTCTCGCTGAAGACGACCTTTACTTGGTGGGAACCTCGGAGGTTGCCCTGGCCGGCTACCACGCTGACGAGATCCTGGACCTCTCCGCAGGCCCCATTCGCTACGCAGGCCAGAGTTCCTGCTACCGCCGCGAGGCCGGTTCACACGGCAAGGACACCCGTGGCATCATCCGTGTTCACCAGTTCAACAAGGTTGAGATGTTCATCTACACCACCGTTGAGGAAGCAGCTGCCGAGCACGAGCGCCTGCTGGCCTGGGAAGAGGAAATGCTGGCTAAGTGCGAGCTTCCCTACCGCGTGATCGACACCGCCGCAGGGGACCTGGGCATGTCCGCAGCCCGCAAGTTCGACTGTGAAGCCTGGGTTCCCACCCAGAACGCTTACCGCGAGCTGACCTCCACCTCCAACTGCACCACGTTCCAGGCACGCCGCCTCAACATCCGCGAACGCGCGGTCAATGAGGAGGGCGTTGCCAAGGGAACCCGTGCCGTTGCCACCCTGAACGGCACGCTGGCCACCACACGGTGGATCGTCGCCATCCTCGAGCACCACCAGAACTCGGACGGCTCTGTCAACGTCCCCAAGGCGCTCCAGAAGTACCTTGGTGGGCTTGAGGTCCTGCCGGTTCTCTAGGCCCTGCTGATCCCGCGCGGCTAGGCGGGCTTGTGGGCAACCACCACAAGCTCGCCCTGCCCGCTGCCCACGTCCTCACCGTGCCAACCGCCGTAAACGTGGTCCACCACGAAGCCAGCCGTTTCCACGTCCTGGAGCAGCTGTTCTTCTGTGCGGAAGGCAAGGACGGACGTCTCTGTTTCATGCTCGGCCCGGTCGCCGGCACGGTCAATCTCGCCGGCCCGGTCAATCCCGCCGCCAGCGTCAGTCCCGCGGCCGATGCGGTGCTCTGTCAGCGTGACCAATCCGCCAATGTCTTGAGCGCTCTCCACCCACGTCTCTACGGCTGAGCCGTCCGGGAGAGCGTGCCGCCGTCGCGTATCCTCTGGAGTCCAGCGATCCCAGGCTCTGGCCGCAGGATCCCTGGAATCGAAGGCCAACCTCCCTCCCGGAACCAGCGCACGGTGGAGGTCGGCAAGCGTTCGGGACCAGTCGGCGTCGTCGTTAATCGCTTGCGCCACATGCGCTGTCATCAGCGCTAGATCGAAACTGGAGTCCTGCGGGATCTCCGCAGACGTCCCGTCAATCCACGTCACGGCTCCGGCACCGGGTTTTCTGCGCGCAGCCGCAAGCGAGTGAGGGTTTGGGTCGATGCCAACAACGTGGTGGCCCGCTGCGGAAACGGCAAGAGTCATCCGGCCAGTGCCGCATCCCATGTCCAGCACCCGGCTGTTGGGCCGCTCATTGACCAAGGCCAGAAAGAAATCATCGTCCTCTGCCCACGGATTCAAGGCGTCATACAGCGCCGATAACTGGGCTCCGGTCATTGAAGAAGGCATCCGCCCAGCCTAAGGCCCGTCAGCGAATGGGATCCAGTTCGCTTGACCCGCCGCAGTGCGGGGCGGGCCCACAAAAATGGAAGGGAATTATCCCTTCCATACTCAATTTATAACCCACCCCGGGGCTTGCGGCAAGGCCCCCCATGTGCCGAACAATTGATCCACGAACCCCGTCGGCCAGAGAAAAGGGACTCGTGCCATGCCCGAATTCAGCCCATTAAAAACAAGTGCTTTCGCGCTACCTGAAAGCCTTGCCCGCAAGAACGATCCCACGTTGATCGGCGGCGACGAGCAGCACTTCCAAGCCATCGAAACCAGCCTGACTGAATCCATTGCGGACCTCTCAGGGCGCCTGGACCACGCGCGGAAACAGCCGGGTGGCCGTGGACAGGCAGCCTTGGACCGGGACCAGGAGATCCACCGGATCACCGCGCGGCTCAGGGCACTGCGCCGCTTCGGATTGGATCTATGCCTGGGCCGGATGGTCACCGAGGAAAGCCCGGAACCGGTTTATGTGGGCAGGCTCGGGCTGACCGACAGCAAAGGCCGCCGGCTCCTCATCGACTGGCGCTCCCCGGCCGCGGAGCCCTTCTTCGGCGCGACCCACGCCAACCCCATGGGCCTGGTCAGCCGCCGCCGGTACCGCTGGACCCGAGGCCGGATCAGCGACTATTGGGACGAGGTATTCACGGCCGAAGGGCTGGAAAGCAACGCTGCCCTGGATGACCAATCCGCCTTCATCGCCACTTTGGGCAGCAGCCGCTCACCCCGAATGCGTGACGTGTTGGGTACTATCCAGGCCGATCAGGACCAGATCATTCGAGCCGGTTCACGAGGTGCCATGGTGGTGGATGGGGGACCGGGTACCGGTAAGACCGTGGTGGCGTTGCACCGTACGGCGTACCTGCTCTACTCGGATCCCCGGCTAAACCACCGCGGGAGCCACAGAAGCGATGTCCTGTTGGTTGGCCCACATCAGCCCTACCTCGCCTACGTGGCGGATGTCCTTCCGAGCCTGGGTGAAGAGGGGGTGCAGACGTGCACACTGAAAGACCTGGTCCCCGAAGGTGCCACCGCCGTCGTCGAAAGTAATCCTGACGTGGCGCGCCTGAAGTCCTCCGTGGAGATGGTCAAAGCAATCGAGTCCGCGGTGAAGTTTTACGAGGCGCCGCCCTCTGATGGCTTGGACGTTGAGACGCCCTACGCCGACGTCTGGCTTAGCAGCGAGGACTGGGCGGAAGCCTTTGACGCTCCCGATCCCGGCACCCCGCACAACGAAGCCAGGGAAGAGGTGTGGGATGCGCTGCTCGGCATCCTGGTGGACAAGCTGGATGATGCTCCGGAAAGCTTGGTCCGCCGCGCGCTAACCCACAACCCCGAGCTCCGGGCAGCCTTTGCCAAGGCGTGGCCCCTCCTGGATTATTCGGCATTGGTGGCGGACCTATGGCGGGTCCCCGCGTATCTCCGGCTATGCGCGCCGTGGCTGCAGCCTGGCGAAGTGGCCACGCTTCAGCGGGACAACCCGGAGGAGTGGACGACGGCGGATCTGCCCCTTTTGGACGCAGCCCGCCAACGGCTCGGGGACCCTGAGGCGGCACGGCGCAGGAGAAAGCAGAAGGCAACGCTGGCCGCTGAGCGGGAGCTCATGGACCGGGTTGTGGAAGACCTGATAGCTGCCGATGACTCCGAAAACCTGGAAATGTACATGCTCCGGGGAGAGGACATGCGGGACAAGCTTGTGGATGTGGATGCCTTGGAGTCAGCAGATCCGGATGTTCTTGCGGGACCGTTCGCGCACATCGTGGTGGATGAGGCCCAGGAACTGACCGACGCCCAGTGGCGGATGCTGTTGTTGCGCTGCCCTTCGCGGAGTTTCACCGTGGTGGGGGACCGCGCCCAGGCCCGGCACGGGTTCGCCGAATCATGGGAAGAGCGTTTGGAGCGCGTTGGCTTGGGGGCCGCCAAGGTGTCCAGCCTCAACATCAACTACCGCACGCCGGAAGAGGTCATGGCCGAAGCCGAGCCGGTCATCAGGCAAGCCCTCCCGGACGCCAACGTGCCCACCTCGGTCCGCCGCAGCGGCATCCCGGTGGTTCACGGTGAAACCAGCGAGCTCGCCGGGATTCTGGATGGCTGGCAGGAGAGCAACCCTGAAGGCATCGCTTGTGTCATCAGCCGGCCGGACGCCATAGCCACGACCGACGCAGCTAGGACCGACGCAGTCAGGACCAACGTGGCCAAGACCAACCAGGATCGCGTCAGCTGGCTCACCCCAGAACTGGCAAAGGGCCTGGAGTTCGACATCGTGGTCCTTCTCGATCCTGAATCATTCGGCGAAGGCATTGAAGGCATTGAAGGCGTTCAGGGCATTGAAGGCGCCGTGGACCGGTACGTGGCGATGACGCGCGCCACCCGGGAGTTGGTGATTCTCAGGAGCGGTAGGTGAATCCGGCAGAACGCGAAGGGCCACTATTCACCATCCGTTAATCCCCAGCTGTGGCGCCGGTCCTAGTTCAGTGTCCGGGGTGTCTGATCTACTGGAAGCATGACTATTTTGACTGATACTCCAGTTGCTGGCATCGATGACCAGCCAAATAACAACAACAAGCTCATGATCGCCTTGGATGTTGACGGCACCTTGGTGGACCATGACGGCCACATGTCACCGGCTGTACGCTCTGCTGCGCAAGCGGTGGTAGCCAGCGGGCACGACGTCATGATTGCCACGGGCCGTTCGCTCAACGCGACGCTTCCCATCATCGAGCAGATCGGCCTTGAGCGGGGCTATGCCGTGTGCTGCAACGGTGGCGTGACTCTTCGCTTGGATCCTTCCATGGACACGGGCTACGAAATCATCCACAAGGCAACTTTTGATCCAGCTCCGGCTCTGAAAGCCTTGCGGGAACGGCTGCCCAACGCCAAGTACGCCTTGGAGGACGAGGACGGCAACTTCCTCTCCACGGAGCGTTTTCAGGATGCCAGCTTCGGCGTGGAGTCCATTGGGGTCGACTTCCAAACCATGTTGGATGCCACGGCCGTCCGCGTTGTGGTCTTCAGCAGCGAGAACACTTCGGACGAGTTCAACGAGGCCATCAGGCACATCGGGCTTTCCGGCGTGACGTACTCGGTGGGTTGGACTGCGTGGCTGGACATCGCTGCCGAGGGCGTCACCAAGGCAAGTGCGCTGGAGGTTTTGCGGCACAAGCTCGGCACAGACCAAGCCAACACGGTTGCCGTTGGGGATGGCCGCAACGACATCGAGATGCTCACGTGGGCCGGCCGCGGTGTTGCCATGGGACAGGCCCCGGATGAGGTGATTGCCGTTGCGGATGAAGTCACCGCTTCAGTCCTCGACGACGGCGCGGCGCAAGTCCTGCTGAGCGTGCTGTAACTGCCCACTGCCTACTGCCCTGGCGCCGGAGATGGCCTGTTTAGACTGAGCCTGTGTTCTACCGAGAGTGCCCGCCGCCGCCAGGGCTTCAGCCGTTCGTCACCCAGCTGTGGTTTGTCCGCGCTGAGCCGCAGGCAAAATACGAGAAAATACTGCCCGGACCCTCGGCGCACCTCATCCTGAACCTCTCTGATCCGTACCGGCTCATTAACCTGCCGGATGCCAACGGGCCGGAGGAATCTCAGGAACCCGAAGCGAGCGAAGTATCCACGGGTTTCTACGCGGGACTCCAGCGCAGCTACCTGATCAGCGAAAACCCGGCCCAGCTTTTTAACGTCGGTGCCCGGCTGACCCCGTACGGCCTGGCAGCGTTCACCAGCCAACCGCCGTCGAGCTTTCAGAACCGGGTGGTGGATGCCGAAAGTGTCTTCCCGGGTTTTGCGGACTTGCGCCGGGGCCTTGGCGAGGCCGAACCTGAGCACGCGTTTGCGGCCCTGGGCGACTTCCTGCTTCAACGGCTGCGGCCGAATTACAAGGCCGATCCCCGGACCGAAAGAGCTACGCGCATACTGGCTGAGCAGGACGTTGAGATCGGGGTGTTGGCCGCCGATCTGGGGATCAGCCCGTCCACGCTGGAGCGGGTCATGATCCGGGACTGCGGAGTTACGGCAAAGGCGTACTCGGATGTCTGCCGCTTCAACAGGATGGTGACCCAAGCGGCGGCCTTGCCGAAGGGATCGGTTCCTGGCCGCGAACTTCTCCATCTGGCCGACTACTATGATCAGCCCCATCTGATCAGGTCCTTCAAGCGCTTCAGCGGGTTCACGCCCACCGAGTACCTGCAGGTGGTGCAGAGTTACGGGGCTGAATACGCCACGTTCGTGCCGCTGGAGGAAATCTCCGGCAAGCCTGCGGGATTTTTACAAGACCGCTTGGGCTGATCCACGTACTGTCCTCTCAGGATCCATTCGCTCTGAGGGGAACACTGATGGAAATTCAGGTCAATTGGCTGGCTGTCCTCCTGGCTGCCCTGGCCACCTTCGTGGTGGGCGGGCTGTGGTACTCGTTGCTGTTCGCCAAGCCGTGGCAGAAAGCGGCGGGTGTCACTGATGAGCAACTGAGATCGGGAACGGCCCGCGTTTTTGTTGGCTCGTTCATCCTTGCCCTGGTGATGGCCGTTTTCCTGGCAGCATTCATTGGCCGCGGCGGCTTCGTGTTCGGGACCCTTGCCGGTTTGGCCGCTGGAGTGGGATGGGTGGCCACGGCCCTGGGCATGAATTACCTGTTTGAACGCCGCAGCCTGGCGCTCTTTGCCATCAATGCCAGCTACAACGTGGTGACCTTCACTGCCATGGGCGCCATCATTGGGGCCATGCAGGGCTAGTGCTCCCGCCGGTCCCTCACCTGAAGTACGTCTCAACCGTCCCGCCACCGGCGGATTCAACAATGGCCTGCGCGACCACCCGGAGCTTAACGTTGCGGTTGCTGGAGGCTTTTTTGATGAGCTCCATGGCTTCCTGCTGGGTGCAGCGGTTTTGGGCGATGATGATGCCCGTTGCCACGTCAATCACCGTGCGGGACTCCATGGCTGCCCTGAGGTTGGTGGCGGTTTGACTGTGCTCCGCTATCAAAACCGCCAAGCGCAGGCCCTTGGATGCCTGCTGCACGTAGTCGTTAGCGCGCTGTACCGCTGATTGGTCGAAAGCATGGGCGTGCTCGGAGTACAGGTTCAGGCCCGCTGTGGCGGCCTCGTCGCTGAGGGGGAAGGGCACGGCCAGTACGGAGCGGATGCCATGCTCCGTAACGATCTTGTTGTACTCCGGCCAGGTGTTGTCCTTGGCAAAGTCCGGGATGTGCACTTGGGTGATTTCACGGCAGGCCCGCAGGCACGGTCCGTCGTCGAAGGCGTACTGCAATTCATCCAGCAGCCTGGCGCGCTCGCCGCTGCTGGCTACGGTCCCTGCCGAGTGGCGCCGCATCAGCGTAATGCCGCAGTAAACCTCGTTTCCCGGGGTGCTGAACATGCTGGCTGAGTGCCTGGCTAACTCCTCCAGGAAAGCTTCCACATCCGGTGTGTCCAGTAGCAAATCCTGGATATCGGCCACCACGCTGTTGGGCTCGGCAAGTTGCGGGTCTTCCATAAGAGTCTCCGATCCCTGATTGTGCCTACCTTTTGAGACTAACCCCGGGGACCCGTTGAAAGCTAATAGTAAGTGTGCTTCTCTTTTTAAGGAGTCTTGCCGTGGGCTCACCCCCACCAGCAGGTCAAGGATTGAGCCCCATGCGTCAAATCCGCCCTCTCTCCATCCATTCCAGGACCCCCGAATGCAAGCCGGAAGGCAGCATTCGGCAGAGCTTCCAAGACAGCCTGGTCTTGGACCACCTCAACCTCGCAAAGGCCATTGCCGCCAGATACTCGGCCCACACCCACGATCTCGACGACGTCAGGCAGGTGGCGTACATGGGCCTCATCAAGGCCTCACGCGGCTTCGACGAAGCCAAAGGAGTGAGCTTCCCCGCCTACGCCGCTCCCACCATTGCCGGGGAGGTCAAGCGCTACCTCCGGGATCATTGCTGGGTGGTCCGCCCGCCACGGACCATTCAGGACGTCCGCCGCCAAGTGCTGGCCAGGACTGAGGAACTCACCCAAACGCTGCAACGGACCCCCTCGCCGGACGAAGTGGCCCACGATCTGCACTTGGAACCCTGCCAGGTCCGCGAAGCGTTGGCGGCCGGAACGTCCAAACGTCCGGATTCCTTGGATGTCCCCGCATCCGAGGGGCGTGATGGCCTTCAAGGAACACTGTCCGCTTTCGGATGCCCCACCGACCGGCTCGAGGACGTACTGGCCCTGCGCAACGCCATCCGTGGCCTCAGTGCCGAGGACCGGCATTTGCTGTACCGCCGCTACTACCGCGAGGAGACGCAGTCCACCATCGCGGAGGCGCTGGGAATGTCGCAGATGCAAGTGTCCCGGAAGCTTTCCAGGATTCTGGTTTCCCTCCAAACGCAATTGTTGGACGAGGAAGCCCACCTGCAGGACGGCACGGCCCTCTAACCCGGCACTGGCTCAAACCCGGGCACGGCCCTCTAACCCGGCACTGGCGTCAAATCCGGCACCAAGGATCCAGTCAGCAGCCCAGGCCCTCAACTGCCGCCAGCACGTCACCAACACTGACGGCCAATAGTGCCGGATCAGGATCGGCAGAGAACACATCACCGCGGCGACGTTCGACGGCGGTCAGCACCACGTGCGGTCCCGGCGGCGGACCCCATTCTTCTGCGGGTGCAGGACCGAACAGCACCACTGAGGGGCGCCCATAGGCTGATGCGAGGTGCGCCGCGCCGGTATCGGCTGAGACCACCAGGCGGGCGTCGGCGATAGTAGCCGCGAATTCGGCGAGACTTTGGCTCCCGGCCAGCAGTCCGGCGTCGAGGTTTGCTCCTTTGAGCTTGGCCAAGGCGGCCGTCTCTTCCGCCCGGCCCCGCTCTGACGTGCCCCCGGTGAGAACCACGTGATGCCCGGCTGCGGTAAGTTCAACGGCAACTTCAGCGAACCGCTCCACGGGCCAGAGCCGGCTGCCATAAGCTGCACCGACGTGGACCACCGTGGCGCCGGGATGAGGCGACGGAACGGCCGGACGGTTGAGCCGGTAATCCAGGGGATCGGCGGCGATTCCGTGCCAGTTGAGCAGCCTGGTCCACCGCTCACGTTCCGGAATGCCGGTGATCCACTCGGGCCCGTCAGTCTGGTCGAATGCGTGCGCCACTACCCGGTTTGCTTGGAGTTCTGCAATCCGCAAGCGGCTTTCAGGGCCATTGCCGTGAAGGTTCACCGCGATGTCCACGGCACCCCTGGGAACCGTCAAAGGGTCATCAAGCCCGGGCGTGGGCAGGTGGTGGATTCCGCCCACCAACTCCAAAGCCCCGGCAATCCAAGCAGGCGCCGCGTACAGAATCCGGTGCTCGGGAAACGACCGCTGCAAGCCGCGGAGTGCCGGGACAGCAACCAGTAAATCCCCCAATTTCAGGGCCCGCAGGGCAAGCAGCAGGGGCTGATCGGCGTTCTCGGGTCTGTCCAAAGCTGTGTCCATGGTGGCCTCCCGCTAGGAGTCTAGCGGCAGGAAACTTCTCAAGGCCGCATTGTTTAGGGCCGGGAGAACTGGGGAACGTTGCGGGTATGGGAGCTACCGGAACGTTGAAGGCGGTCCTGTTTGACCGCGATGGAACGCTGGTGGTTGACGTGCCATATAACGGCGATCCGCAGCTGGTACAGCCCATGGTCGGTGCCCGTGAAGCCCTGCTGAGAGTTCGCCGCGCAGGATTGGCCACGGGGGTGGTGACCAATCAGTCCGGCATAGCCCGTGGGCTGTTGACGGAGCCCCAGATGCACTCCGTCAACCGGCGTGTGGACCAATTGCTGGGTCCGTTCGATGTGTGGAAATTCTGCCCCCACGGGCCGGAGAGCGGCTGTGGATGCCGCAAACCGGAGCCGGGAATGATCCTGGAAGCCTGCAATGCCCTGGGGATCACACCGGACGAAGCGGCTTTCGTGGGTGACATCGGTGCTGACATGGAGGCCGCAGCATCTGCTGGTGCCCGGGCTGTTTTGGTGCCAACGGAGGTCACCCGGCGCGAAGAGATCCAGGCGGCGGAGCACGTTGCCCGGGATTTGGGCCAGGCCGTGGATCTCCTGCTCACCGGATTGCTGGATCCCACACCCAACACCACGGGACGGAACGCCTCACAGGATCAGGGTTCCCCTGCATGAGCAGGGTCCTGGTAGCCCGCTTGGACGCCATGGGCGATGTCCTCCTCTCAGGACCTGCCCTGCGTGCCGTGGCGAACGGGAACCGCCCCGATGGCAGCCGGGCCAACGACGTAGTGTTGCTCTGCGGACCGGAAGGATCCAGCGCGGCGGAGATGCTTCCAGGTGTAACCCAAGTTCACACCTGGGCGTGCCCGTGGATTGTGAACCCTGCCCCTTCCGTCACGGAAGACATGACCCAGGGCTTGATCAACTTTGTCCGCAGTTCGCGGATCCAGGAAGCGGTCATTCTTACCTCCTTCCACCAGTCGCCCCTTCCCTTGGCCATGCTCCTGCGCTTGGCCGGAGTGGAAAAGATCACTGGCGCATCAACGGATTATGCTGGCTCGCTTTTGGACGTCCGGCTCAAACCGGGCGAGGACTTCCCGGAGGATCAGCCTGAAGCTGTCCGGGCGCTCACCATCGCGGAGGCCGGTGGCTATGTACTGCCCAACGGGGATGACGGGAAACTCCGCATCACCTCCGCCCCGGACCCCGAAGGAGTTGCCGAGGAACTGGCTGATGAGGGCCGGTACATTGTGGTCCACCCGGGCTCTGCGGCCTCGGCAAGGGCCTGGCCCGCGCTGCACCACGCAGCAACCGTGGAACTTTTGGAGGCCTACGGGCACCGTGTGGTGGTGACGGGCGGTCCGGGAGAAACGTCCCTCACGGCGACAGTCGCCGGCCCATCTGCCCGGAACCTCGGCGGCGGAACCAACCTCCGGACGCTGGCAGCGGTACTGGCAGGAGCCGCCGTCGTAGTCACCGGCAATACGGGCCCCGCCCATCTGGCGGCGGCGGTGGGAACACCGGTGGTGTGTTTGTTCGCCCCGGTGGTTCCGGCCATCCGGTGGGCGCCCTATGGCGTTCCACTGGAACTGCTGGGAGACCAGGAAGCGCCCTGCAAGAACTCCCGGGCCCGTGTATGTCCGGTCCCCGGGCATCCGTGCCTGAGCTCCGTAACCCCTGAGCAGGTTGTGGAAGCCGTTGAACGGCTCCTGGGGGGCGTGTCCTCCCTATCCACCCGACGAAAGGTCTGGAAACCATGAGGATCCTGGTGTGGCACGTCCACGGCGGATGGATGGAGGCTTTTGTCCGCGGCAAGCATGAGTACCTACTACCAAAAACGTCCGATGGCGGGCCCTGGGGTTTGGGGCGGGGTGGCCGTGAGTGGCCTGCCGCGGCACAGGAAGTGGACGTGGATTCCTTGGATCCGGCCAGCGTGGACGCCGTTGTCCTCCAGAGACCGGAAGAGATAGCCGCAGTGGCCCGCTCACTGGGACGCCGCCCCGGCGTCGACCTCCCGGCGGTGTACCTCGAACACAACACCCCCAAGGGCGATGTCCCGTTTACGCTGCACCCGTTGGCGGACCAGCGGACCATTCCTGTGGTCCACGTGACCCACTTCAACCAGCTCTTCTGGGACACGGGCAAGGCAACCACCACCGTGATTGAGCACGGCATCCCGGATCCCGGACGCCTGTACACCGGCGAGCGGGAAGAAATGGGGGTGGTGGTCAACGAGCCCGTCCGGCGCGGACGGATCACAGGAACCGATCTATTGCCCGGGTTCGCAGGGGTGGGGCCATTGCGAGTATTTGGCATGGGGACGGAGGCTCTGCCGGAGGCGCTGAACCTCGGGGGACTGGGCCTCAGCGAGGACCGGCTCCGCATTGCCGGGGATGCACCGACCCCCAAACTCCACCGGGAACTGGCCCGTTGCCGGCTCTACCTCCACCCGCTGCGCTGGACTTCCCTGGGATTGGCGCTGCTCGAAGCGATGCACCTAGGTATGCCCGTCCTGGCGCTGGCCACCACCGAGGCGAGCCGCGCCATCCCGCATGGTGCAGGCCTTGTCTCCAACGACGTCGAGGACCTCCACAGGTTCGCCCGGCGGCTACTGGATGACCCGGATGACGCCTACGCCATGGGCATGGTGGCCCGCGAGGCCGCGCTGGCTCGCTACGGGCTGGAGAAGTTCCACCGTGCCTGGGACGAGCTCCTTGCCGAACTCCCCCAAGGCACACGCCGGGTGAGCAGCCCGCCATCACGCCAAGACTCTGCCCGCCAGGACTCTGCCGACGACGCTGCCCGCCAAGACTCTGCCCGCCACGACACCGAGAGGACGCACCGATGAAAATCTCCATGGTCTCCGAACACGCCAGTCCGCTGGCCGCCCTGGGTGGCGTGGACGCCGGAGGACAAAACGTTCACGTGGCGGCACTGTCCTCTGCTTTGGCGGAACGCGGCCATCAGGTCACGGTGTACACGCGGCGTGATGACCCTGATCTGCCAGCTCACGTGCGGGTTGGCCCTGGCTTGACGGTGGTTCACGTGGATGCTGGCCCTGCCCGCCGGATTCCCAAGGACGATCTCCTGCCGTACATGGGAGAACTGGCCGATGGAATCTGCGCGGACTGGGCTGGCGACTCACCTGACGTGCTCCATGCCCATTTCTGGATGTCCGGCCTGGCCGCCATTCAAGCATCCCGCAGGGCCGGAGGTGCCAATCCCGTTCCCGTGGTCCAAACCTTCCACGCCTTGGGCTCGGTGAAACGCAGGCACCAAGGCGCAGCTGACACCAGCCCGCCGGCCAGGGAATGGTTGGAGCCGTGGGTGGGGCGCACCGCCGATTGGGTCATTGCCACCTGCCCGGACGAGGTCTTTGAGCTGAAGTCCTTGGGCATCAGCCGGTCAAGGATTTCCATTGCGCCGTGCGGCGTGGACCTGACCTTGTTTCCCGGAACGTCCGACGCCGAAACCAAGACCCGCACGCATCGGATCCTCAGTGTTGGGCGCCTGGTGCAACGCAAAGGTGTGGACCTCATCATCCAGGCGCTCCCATTGTTGGCGGAGGCGGGCTTCCGCGATGTTGAGCTCCTGATAGTTGGCGGTTCCGGCGATGCCCTCAACCTGGAAGAAGATCCCGAGGCACAGCGCCTCAGGACCATGGCCAAAGAACTTGGCGTTGAGGACAAAGTGACCATGCGCGGTCAGGTCCCGCGCGATGCCATGCCGGCGATCTTCCGCAGTGCCGATGCTGTGGTGTGCGCCCCCTGGTATGAGCCTTTCGGCATTGTGCCGCTGGAGGCCATGGCGTGCGGGGTCCCCGTGGTGGCGGCCGCCGTGGGTGGCCTGAGGGAAACAGTGGTGGATCAGAAAACGGGCCTGCATGTCCCGCCACGGAACCCGGAAGCGTTGGCCCAGGCGCTCGGGAAACTGTTGGCAGATCCGGAGCTTCGGGCAGACATGGGCCGTGCCGGAGCGCGACGCGCCAGGTCCCGTTACGCGTGGGAACGCATTGCGGCGGACACCGAGAAAGCCTACAGATCCGTTGTGGCAGCGGGCCTGTCCCGGCAAGCCGGCGAACGCCTGGAACCCTTGGAAGGGACGGCACTGTGAACATCAAAGGCACTGTGACTCTCCGTACCACGGCCGCAAGCGCTGCCCAGGCCACGGCCAAAACCACAGCCGCAACCACAGCCGACGCCGCAGCCACTGCCCAGACCACAGCCCAGGCCACCGCTCTCTCTGCCGTGGCGGACACCCTCCCGGCACGGTGGGCACCCGGCTCAGTCGATTCAAACCACACCGCCGATCCCAACCACACCGCCGAGGTCACCAAGCACCTGGACAATGTCCTGCCCGCCTTGGATTCCCTGCGCTCGCAATCGGGCCTGTTGTCCGAGTGGGGAACGGTGCTGGCCAGGCGCCTCCTGTCCGGGCAACGCTTGCTGGCGGCTGGTAACGGCGGATCAGCGGCCGAGGCGCAACACCTGACGGCCGAGCTGGTGGGCAGGTTTGATGAGGAACGCGCACCGTTTTCCGCGATCTCGCTTCACGCAGAGTCCTCGGCCGTGACCGCGCTGGCCAACGATTACGGCTATGAGGAAGTCTTTGCCCGCCAGGTCAGGGCGCACGGCCGATCCGGTGATGTCCTGATCCTCCTCTCCACCAGCGGCCGCAGTCCCAACCTGCTCAAAGCCGTCCGCTCCGCCAAGGAACGCGGCATCACCACCTGGGCGCTCACGGGCAGCGGCCCCAACCCGCTGGCTGAGGCCTGCGATCAAGCCATCACCATTGACGCCCTCTCCGCGAACGCCCAGGAAGGGCACCTCATTGCCATTCATGCGGTGTGCCGCGCCTTTGATGCCGAGGTAGCGCGGCGTGCGGGCTCAAATTCCTTCGGAGGGGGGCAACCATGAGAATCACTGTGGTGGGAGACGTCCTCCTCGACGTCGACATCAACGGCGCCGCCACCCGGCTCAGCCCCGACGCGCCGGTGCCGGTTGTAGACGTCGCGGACATCCGGCGTCGTGCAGGTGGCGCTGGACTGGTGGCTACCGTGCTTGCGCAGGACGGCCACCACGTTGCGCTGGTCACCGCGCTCTCGGACGACGACGGCGCCAGCCACCTCAGGCGGGCGCTGTCTGGTATTTCTGTGCTTGCCGGAGAACCCCTCGCCCCGACGCCCACCAAGACCCGTGTGCGGATCGGGACGCATCCAATGGTCAGGTTCGACGAAGGATGCGCGCCGGCCCCCGTTCCTGCCGGTACGGGGGAGATGCTCGCAGCGATTGCTTCGGCAGAGGCCATTGTGGTGGCTGATTATGGCCGCGGAATCACTGCCAATCCGGACATCAGGGCCGCGCTCGCCCAGGCCGCCAAACATGTTCCGGTGGTGTGGGACCCGCATCCCGCTGGCTCCCACCCCGTGGCGGGAGTGACCGTGGTGACGCCCAACCTTTCCGAGGCGTTGTCCTCCGCGAAAGCGGCAGGCTTGGAACCTGCCCACTCGGGGGCTGAGGAAGCCGGCCGGCACTTGCTCCGAAGATGGGGAAGTGCCGCCGTCCTGGTGACCAAGGGCGAGGACGGGGCCCTTTTGTTGGCCGCTGATGGCCAGGCGCGGAGCATCCCCGCACCCAGGACCAGCGTCAGTGATCCTTGCGGAGCCGGCGACAGGCTGGCAGGAAGCCTGGCCGTGCACCTCGGATCGGGGCTTGACCTCGCGCAGGCGGCCACCAAGGCCGTGGAAGATGCTTCTGCGTTCCTCGCTGCCGGTGGTGCGGCGTCGCTGGCGGTTCCTGCTGAGGCGGGTCCCGCCGTCGAACTTAAAGGCCTTGAACTCGTAGACCCCGGCGAGCTACATCCCGACGGCATCCAACTGGCCCAGGCCGTGCGGACCAGGGGCGGCACGGTGGTGGCCACTGGCGGATGCTTTGATCTCCTCCACGCCGGCCACGCCCGGACGTTGGCTGCCGCGCGCGGCATGGGTGATTGCCTGATCGTGTGCCTGAATTCCGATGAATCGGTGAGACGGCTCAAAGGCGCGCACCGGCCGATCGTCAGTGTGGAAGACCGCGCTGAATTGCTGCTGGCACTGGGATGTGTTGACGCCGTGGTGATCTTCGGTGAGGACACACCCGAGTCCTGCCTCAACCACATCAGGCCCGATATTTGGGTCAAGGGTGGCGACTACACCCCCGAAGAATTGCCGGAAGCCCGCGTACTTGCGGCCTGGGGAGGGCGCTGCGTCACGGTGCCCTTCCACCCGGCACGCTCCACCAGCGGTTTGGCTGCAGCCCTGGCCAAAGTCAGCTGAGAACCAACAAGCAATCAACCGAGAGGAATCGCATGAACACGCAAACACCCGGCCGCGTCATCGTCACCGGAGGCGGCTCCGGCCTTGGCGCTGCGATCGTAGAAGCCATCCGCGACGCCGGCGGCACCCCCTTCGTCTTGGACCGCGATGTCAGTAACGTTTCCGGGGCCAAAGCGCTGGAAGTTGATGTCTCCAACCGTGAATCCGTGGAAGCCGCCGTCAAGGAAGCCGCCGACACCTTGGGCGGCCTGGATGGAGTGGTTACCGCTGCAGGCATTGACCGTTGCGGCAAGTTGGGCGATGTTCCCGCTGAAGAGTGGGAAAAGGTTATAGGAGTGAACCTCCTGGGCACGGTGTCCACCATCCGCGCAGCCCTGCCCTACCTCAAGGGGTCCCGTGGCCGGGCCGTCACCATCGCCTCAACGCTTGGCCTGAGGGCACTGCCGGACGCAACAGCGTACTGTGCCTCGAAGTTCGGCGTGATCGGCTTCAGCCGCGCCTTGGCCGCAGAAACCGGCGGCGTTATTGGCGTCACCACCATCATCCCCGGTGGTATGAAGACCCACTTCTTCGACGACCGAGATGAGCAGTACAAGCCGCAGGACGATTCCAAGCTGAATGATCCCGCCAATGTGGCGCAGGCCGTGGTCTTCGCGCTCTCACAGCCGTTCGGCAGCGAGGTCCGCGAACTGCTTATTTGCCCCGCAGAAGAAGGCTCGTGGCCGTAAGGTCCAGCACGTCCTGAACAACGTCGGCCACGGCGATTCCCTCAATCAGGGAATCGCCGTGGCCGCAGTGCGGCGCCGTCCATCCCACTTGGGTGACGTCCGCCCCGCAGCGCGGGCACCTGGTCAGCCACGACATATGGACGCGGTGCAGGCCGCGGCCCCTTGGTGCGGCGTTGAACGCATTGCCGACCCAATAGATGCCCACGGTCGGTGTCCCCAGCGCCTGGGCCAGGTGCCGCGGGCCGCTGTCGCTGGCGAGCACCGCCGTCGCGCTCGCCAGCAGCGCCGCCAAGTCCCCGATGTCCAACTCACCGGCCACCGAGCGCACGGCGTTCCGGTCAGGCTCGGGCAGGTGGCGTACCGCCAACTCCGCCACCTCCTGGGCGAGGGCCTTCTCCGAGCGGTCGCCCACCACCAGTACTTGGGCGCCCTCCCGCGCTAACCCCGCCGCGGCTTCAGCGAAGTACGACGCCGGCCATCGCCGCCGCGGATCAGTGGCACCCGGGTGGACTATCACCAGCGATTTCCGCTCGGGGTCCCGCACCCCGGCAATGTTCTGCTGATGCTCAAGCCCGGGCACCAGGGGAGGGGCAACCATGCTGGGAGCTCCGGCAAGACCGGCCACCTCCACCCAACGGTCCGGTTCGTTCTGGTAGTAGACATAGTCCAGGTTCCGCTCCAACGGCTCCGCATCCTTGGTGCGTGTTCCCACGGTGTGGCGCGCGCCCAGGCGAAGCAGGAACGGATTGGAGAACCGTCCGCCGCCATGCATTTGGAACGCAACATCAAACTCGCTGGCCCGCATCGCCTCGAAGAAAGCCTCCTGCGCCGCCACGTCCTCGGCCTCGTCCCCAAAGCGCTCGCCGTTGCGTGGACCGTCATGGACGCCCTGCGCCACGGGCAGCATCTCGACGTCGTCAACCGGACCTTGCGTTGCCGCTGCCAACGCCGCGTGGATGGGAGTTCCCAGCAGCGTGATTGTCGCACCGGGATATGCGTTCTTTAGGGCGTAGAGGGCCGGGTAGGTGTAGATCAGGTCTCCCAATCCACCGCCCCTCAGGACCGCAATCCTTGTGACGTCGCTGAACTTTTCCAGGACGGGACCTATGCCGTGGCCCGGGGCCGTGGGTGGTTTCTCCATGGAGGGTTCCTTTCGCTGGAAGGCTGTTGGGCTGCCGGATTCCGTTTCCGGGGTCCAGGGAATCCGTGCGGAAACTCCCGTGCCCGGCGTGTGAAGCCCACGGCTCGGGGTACCTGAGGGGAACAGGGAATTCTCAGCCCAACCGGAAGGTACCCCATGGCACGCCTATCCAATCAAGAAGGCCTGGCAGACTGGTTGCCCGGCCGTTTGGCCGAGGTACGTCCTGTTGTGACCGTGATCGGAGATTCCATCCTGGACGGGTGGTGGGATGGAACCATTGAGCGGTTCTGCCGGGAGGCCCCGGCTCCCGTGGTCCAGGTCCAGCGCAGGGACTTCGCCCCGGGTGGTGCGGCCAACACGGCAATGAACCTTGCCGCCATGGGAGCTAAGGTTCGTTTTGTTTCACTGGTGGGAGAGGACTCCGGGGGAGGCACGCTGTTGGAGCAACTCCAGTCGGCAGGAGTGGACGTCTCCCAGGTGGTGTCCCACGCCGGAATGACCACCACCACCAAATTCCGGGTGAGCAGCGGCGGCCAAGTGATGCTGCGCTTGGATGATGCCGCCACGGAGGTTCCCGCTGATGCCCTGGACCAGATGGCCGCCGCCGTATCTGAAGCAATTCCGGGCTCGTCCGCTGTTGTCCTCTGCGATTACGGAGCGGGCGCGCTGGAGGGGCGCGTCAGGGACAGGATCCTGGAGGAACTGGGACCGCACAGTGAGGCTCCTGCTTTCCCAGCGGCTCGCCAGAACACGCTGGTAGTAGTGGACGCCCACAATCCAGGACGGTGGGCGCGCCTCGCCCCTGATCTAGCCACCCCGAATGCGCAGGAAGCGGCCAGGTTGCTAGGCGCCGAGTTCCCCGGGGGAGCCGCCAGATTGCCCTTTGTGGAAGCCCACTCGGACCAGCTCCTGCGCGCCTCCGGTGCGGCCGCCGTCGTCGTGACTTTGGACCGGGAGGGGACGTTGACCATCAGGCCCAACGGCGAGTCCCAGCAGCCCTCAACCCACCGGACCTGGGCCCGGCCCCAGGCGGAGAAACAGGCCTCCGGGGCCGGCGACACTTTCGTGGCGGCGTTGACCCTTGCCCGTTCCGCGGGGTTGCCGCTGACCACCAGTGTGGATTTGGCTCAGGCCGCCGCGGACGTGGTGGTCCACAGGCCCGGTACCTCCGTGTGCACCACGGACGAGCTGGAAAAGCACCTGCGCGGCTTCGCCGATACCGCGCTCACGGACGCCGAGTTGGCCCGGCAAATGCAGGAGCACCGGCGGGACGGCAAACGGATTGTGCTGACCAACGGGTGCTTCGATGTCCTCCACCGGGGACACACCCGCTACCTGAACCAGGCCAAGCAGTTAGGTGACGTCCTGGTGGTGGCGCTGAACAGTGATTCGTCAGTGCGGAAACTCAAGGGCCCGGACCGCCCGGTCAACCATGAAGCTGATCGCGCGGCAGTGATCGCCGCCTTGAGCTGCGTGGACCATGTCACCATTTTTGACACCCCAACGCCCATACCGCTCATAGATCTCCTCCAGCCGGATGTGTACGCCAAAGGCGGGGACTACACGCCGGAAATGCTTCAGGAAACCGAAGCGGTGGAACGCTACGGCGGAACGGTAAGCATCCTGGACTACGTGCCGGAGCACTCCACAACAGCGGTCCTGGACCGCATCCGGTCCACGGGCGAAGCCCCGCAAGCCTAAGGAGACCATCATGCGAGTTGTTATCACCGGTGCAACCGGACACGGCGGAACGGAACTATTGAAGCGCCTCCAGCGGGCTAGGTCGGAAGAGGGCGCGGACTTGGAACTGGTGGGTGTTGCCCGGCGTCAACCGGATCAGGACTCCGCCCCCTATCACGGCGTGGAATGGCACACCCTGGACATCAGCGCCGCCCAGGATCAGCCCGCCTTGGAGGCCGCCATGGCCGGAGCTGATGCCATGGTTCATCTCGCGTGGCTGATCCAACCGAACCACAACCGGGAGATGCTCCGCCGGACCAATGTGGCCGGAACAGCGCACGTGCTGGCCGCCGCCCGCAAGGCCGGAGTGGGGCACGTGGTGTGCGCGTCATCGGTGGGAGCGTATTCGCCGGCCCCGAAAGACCAGCGGACCAAGGAAGGCTGGCCCACCGGAGGCATCCGCAGCTCTCATTACAGCGTGGACAAGGCTGCACAAGAGCGGCTTTTGGACGGTTTTGCCAAGGAGAATCCGGACATTGTGGTGGCCCGCCTGCGCCCGGCATTGATGTTCAGTGCCGGCGGTGGGAGCGAGGTTGGCCGCTACTTCCTAGGACGTTTCCTGCCCCGGCTGGTTCCGCGTAAGCCATGGCTGCCTGCGCTGGCCATCCCGAAGGAGATGGTGTTCCAAGCGGCCCACACCGCTGACGTCGCTGACGCCTACTGGCGGGTGGTGGAACGCAAAGCGGAAGGTGCTTTCAACATTGCCGCCGAACCGGTGATCGACCCCAACGCCTTGGCGTGGATTCTGAACGCCCGGCGGGTGATGCCGTTCCCGCTGTCGGTGCTGCGCGCCGTCGTCGAGGTCAGTTGGCGACTCCGGCTGCAGGTGACAGACGGCGGTTGGGTGGACATGGCGGCCAACGCGCCCATCATGGACACGGGCCGGGCGCATGCGCTGCTGGGCTGGTCGCCCAAACATTCCTCCCTGGAGTCACTGGCTGAGATGCTGGGCGGCATCGGCGCCGGGAAAGGCCGGGAAGGCTCGCCGCCACTCAAACCGCGGTAGCTGCGTACTCGCAAAACAGCTACTCGGAGGACAGCACCACGGTGAGGATCCGGCGCAGGCTCATGGCCACCGAGGCTGCCGCATTGACCGGGGCTTGTTCAGCGGCGGCCTCGGCCACGGCGTCGCCGAGGGCTCCGATGCTGTCCTTGGCCCGCGCCAGACGGTTAGCCAGTTCACCATTCTCGGCATCGCGCCAGTGGTCCACTACGGACGCCACCGAATCCAATGCTTCCGCCAGCGGTGCTACAACGGCGTCCGGTATGTCCGTTCCCTCGCCCTCCTGCCAGATGGCGCTGGCAAGGACGTCAGTGATGTCCTGAACGTGGAAAGTTAGCCGTTCCAGGGTGCGCAGGCCCGCCAGATCGCTGGGTAGGCGGGTTGCACGACGCCGGGATCTGGGGTTCGCCCTGGCGCTCAGCTCAGCTTGATGCACCGCAGTCCGGACGCCGGCCGCTGTCAGCGAAAGTTCGTCGCTGCGGCTGGCCCACGCTTCATGGTCGGGTGGCCAGGACTCCTCCATGGCGCGGGCCATGTCCTTGATTTGGCGGGACAACGCGCCTTGGTGCCCGGCGATTGCGGGATCAATGTCGTCCAAGTGGAGGGGCGGAAAGATGAGCCAGTTCACCGCGAATCCAACCGCCACGCCCATCCCCATCTGAAGAACGTAGGCAAAGGAGAAACCTTCAGTGTTTGAGTCACCCAGCACCAGCACAAAGAGCGCTGCCATGGGAATCCACTCTGACGCCGTTCCCAAACGTGGGAATCCGCCGATCAGCACGCCGAGCCCCACCACTACGGCAACAGCCAATGCAGTGGGCGCGGTGACCGTGGTGATGGCGAAGGCCACGCCGATGCCCAGCACCAAGCCCGCCAGGCTCTGCAGTCCGTGTTTGGCGGAGTCGGCCACTGTTGGGTGCATGCTCACCAGCGCACCCAGCGGCGCATAGTACGGATACTCGGCAGCCGGGCCGGGCATGAAGGGGGCGAGGTACCAGGCCAGGCCTGCTGCTACAGCCGTTTTGGCGGCGAACAAGAGGCGGTGGCGGGTCACAGTTTTTCTTAGCGCGGGAATCAGCCGTCGCCTGCTTGGCAATTGGCTCATCAAACTCACGTTGACAGGTCCGTCCTCCCATGTCGAGCGGAATGCAGAGAAAGTGGGGAACAGCATCTTTCTGCAAAATCGGGCGATTAGAACCGGGGCAAGCGGGTACACACCCATTGATAGTAACGATACTTACTATCCCGGCTGCTGTCCGCAGCCTGCCAACTGTGGAAAGAGAGCGACAATGACTGAGAGCCAATCGCCGCAGGACGGAAGCTTCGCGGCGCCACGGACCGGAGCCCACACTGGGACCGAGCCATTCTCCGGAAGTTACCTCGATTCGCCTGACCTTGATTCGCCCGACCTTGAAACCCAAACTGCCAGGACCACCGGCATCAGCGGGACACACACGGGCTCGGGAACCGGTTCAGCCAGTTCCGGCAAGGTGGATACCGCCAAGGAAGAAGCCGCTGGAGTGGCTGGGGCCGTATCTGATGCTGCCGGTGGCGTAGTTGACACCGCCAAGTCCGAGGCCGGCAACGTTGCCCATGAAGTCAAGGTCAACGCCCGCCAACTGCTCCACCAGACCAAGGGCGAGCTCACCGATCAAGCCCAAGTGCAGCAGCAACGTGTGGCTGAAGGCTTGCGGTCCATCTCCGATGAACTGTCCAGCATGGCCAACTCCAGCCAAAACGGCGGTGTAGCTACGGACCTTGTCCAGCAGGCAGCCCAGCGTTCATCCTCCATTGCCCAATGGTTGGAGGGACGGGACCCCGGCTCACTTCTGGACGAAGTCAAGGGATATGCACGCCGGAAGCCAGGCACGTTCCTGCTGCTCGCTGCCGGGGCCGGAATTCTTGCCGGCCGCCTTGGCAGGGGCATGGCGGACAACTCATCTGTGGGTGGCGCATCCAGGGGGACCGCCGACACCGCCGAAACTCCGCGGGCTGCCTACTACCCAACGCAGGGTTATCCCAACCAGGGTGGAGCAGTACCGCCGCCCGCTGTGGATCTCCCTGGCCCCACCACCACTACTGCCGGATACGGTTCAGCGACCACCACGGGTGCCATGGGTGGAGCAGCCGGGGCTGGCTATGACGCCGGGACTGGCCATGACGCCGGAACCACGGGCGGGTATGAGGGTTCCACGCTGCCTTACCCCGAGACCGACGCCGGAGGAGTCAAAGCCCAGGGCGACCCCCTCGCAGGCCCGAACGATCCCGATGGCCTGGAGCGCCCGGATGACCCCCAGTACGGAGGTTCCCGATGAGCAGTCCCGCCGATCTGCCTCCCACAACAGCCCACGCGAAGGCGGAAACCCTTCCCCTTGGCGAACTCCTGAGCGACGTCACGCGGGATATCTCAACCTTGATGCGCCAGGAGGTTGAGCTGGCCAAGGTGGAGATCAAGGACTCCGCATCTAAAGCCGGCAAAGGCGCGGGAATGCTCGGTGGTGCGGCCTACGCGGGCCACATCACCGTCTTGTTCCTTTCCATCGCCCTCTGGTGGGCTTTGGGCCAGCTGGTTGGCCTGGGTTGGTCCGCCGTGATCGTTGCGGTCATCTGGGGAATTGTTGCGGCCGTCCTTGCATCCATGGGACGCAAGGAACTGAACGCCATCAAGGGAATGCCCAGGACTGCTGAGACAGTCAAGGAAATACCCCCTGCTTTGAAACCGAACACTGAGGAGACACGATGACGCAGAACCCCGACGCCCTGCGCGCCGATATCGAAGAAACTCGCCGGCGGCTCAGCACCAACGTTGATGCCGTGGCTGACAAGGTTACGCCTTCACACATCGTCAACCGCCGGGTGGACAGGATTAAGTCGGCCGTCTTCGGCGCTCGCGATGATGTCCAGTACCGCGCCAGTGAAACCGCGCACCATGCTGGGGATACTGTTTCCGGTGTGGTTTCTGACATCGGTGACGCACCACAGGCCATCACACGCAAAGCACAGGGCAGCCCGATCGCTGCCGGTCTCATCGCTTTCGGTGCGGGTTTGCTGGTCTCGGCCCTGATTCCGCCGTCGGAGAAGGAACGCGAGGCTGCCCACGCGATCAAGGACGCGGCCCAGCCTTTGACTGATGAGCTGAGCCACGCTGCCCAAGAGGTTGCCGAGCACCTGCGTGAACCCGCCCAAGATGCAATGCAGAACGTCAAGGACAGCGCCACGGAAGCAGCAGCCAACGTCAAGGACGAGGGCCAGGCAGCCGCAGCCGATGTTCAGGACCGGGCGCAGGCGGCCAAGGACAACGTCAGCAACCAGTGACGGGGGCGGGCTAGTCCTACTGACCCAACTGAGTAGCAGAAGATGCCGTTTTGAACCCTCAGAACGGCGTTAACTGCTCCTTAGTTGGGTCATTCCTGTGTGTGGGCCGGAGTGGGCGGGTACTCACCCTTGATGACAAAGTAGGAGCCGCGGATAACCCCGGCCAGCTTTGACTTTTGCCGGGCGAACTTGAACTTTGATTCCAGCTCGGCAGGAACGTCCATTCCGTCGGCCAGTTTGAAACCAACAGCCCGTTTCCCATCACCCAGGCTGTACATCACATTGACGGACAGCCCTGATTCGTAGAAGACGTACGCCATGTGGAGGTCTTCAACCTGGAAAGCAGTGGCCTCCAATGGACGGGAATCAATGACGATCTCGCGTTCCTCCTGCAGGATCCGGCTCACGCGGTCCACCACCTCCGGAACTTCGTCCACCGGGCTCACTTCAAAGACGTGGTTGTACTTATTCCGGAAATACCGGGCCTCGTTGGCCCGCAACCCGGCGGCAGCCTCGGCTACCGGCGAGGACTCCAAGCCCACTGTGGAAACAGTGGTGAAGTCAACGGTGTATGGCATGGGTACTCCTTGTCAGTGAACTACTTCTCGGCAAACTTGTTGTCAGCGAACTTCGAGGATCATCTGCAGCAGGCGGGCAGCGGCCGGACGTGCGGCATGTTCCTCTGCCCACTGCGCACGCGCCAGCGCTTTGCTCACTGCCTGGGTGGTGATGCCCAGCTCCTGGGCAACAGCTTTTTGTTGTCCGCGGACACCCGGCGTGAGCAGGTCCAGGACCCTCCATTCGGCGGTACTGCGGTGCTGCACTATGTGTCCGAGGAGGCGCAGTACGGCCTCGGCCTCGGAGGCAAGGGTGGCCAGGGGGCCGTCAACAGCCACGGGGACCCGTTCTTTGCTGTTGCGAAGGCGATCCACTGCCCTGCGGGCGTAAACGAGGCCATGCCCGGAGGCGTCCTTGACCAGGTTGGGAAGGGGCTCGTTGATGGGACCCACGCCGATTCCCACGAACCATTGCCCGCTCCGCAGCGCAATCAGGGCTGTCTCCACGGCCTGATGGCTGGATTCCACAATGCCTTGCACCTCATCTTCAACCGATCGGTCAAAGTCGAGCCGCGCAGGAATGTGCCGCAGGTCCTTGAGCAACTGCGGCACAAGATCGCCGTCGTGGCGGCTGTCGCGTTGGTTGATGGTGAGAGTGAACATAGTGGATCACATGCTACCGGCTGGTAGTCGGTCTGCAAGGGCCGAATGGGCTTGTTGTTGCTTACCGCCGGTCAGCCCGGCTGCGCGCCGCAGCTTAGTCAAGAGCTGCGCGCCGCAGCTTAGTCAAGAGAGGTCCGCCCGGTCAGTACGACGACGGGCAGCGCACCTGCCGCTGCCCGTGCTGCCCCCGGTATGCCGGCGTCGTGCAGGGCCCCTTGGATGGCAAGGATCAAAGGGGCCGGGTCCTGGTCCGAGGCGAAGACCCAGAACGTGCCGCGGGCTTGGAACACCACGGCATTCCCACCGCCGGCGCCCAGGGAAACCTTGTGGCGTGCCACGAGCCGGTGCTCGGGATTGGTGCCGTCCGGGGTGGTGACGGCTTTGATGCTGCCGGGCACCACGTCAGTCCAGGGAATCACCATCGTGGTCTGTTTCTGTGAATACTTAGCCACTATCCCGCGGTCAAAGACCAGCAGTTTCCGGAAGCTTCCCAGGAAGGTCATGGCCCACAACACCAGCCCGGTCAGGACGCTGGTCAGCGCAAAGAAGGCGGGATCGTTGAAATGGCCGGCTTCCCTGGTGGAACGGATGGGACTTATGAACTCTGCAATTGTTCCGAAGACGAAGCCCACAGCGAGGCAGGGCAGCAGGGCTTTCCAAAAGACTTTGCGTGAGGCAGCAACGTACCTGAGCCGCCCCAGTTCGGGGCCGAGCCTTCGCTCAACCCGGCGAACCAGCCAGTTACGGCCGCGCATCCGGGCGCTGGCCGTAGAGGTTGGGAAGGTTTTGCTGCTCGGCAGCAGCGGCGTCCCGTGCGGCAGCAGCCTTGGGGTCGGGCACCGGAGCCTGGCCCCGGGCGAGCCCGGAACGTCGGTCCATCGCCGCAAATTTGGGGTCCCACGTATCGCCGGAACCGCCGGAAACCGCCGCCGCGATGACCATCACCAAGAAGAAGGGGAAGAAGGACCAGCAGATGGCGCGCCAACCGCCCAGCCAGGCACCCGCCGTCGTGCCGTCCTTGATGCGCACTGAATGCATGCCCGCCGCGGCGTCGCCAACGCTTCCCACGGTGCCCCAAAACATGCCGTAGACGAACAGGCCAACGAACCACAGAACCACGTAGATGGTCAGCCACGCGCCGTCGTTGTACCCCAGGGCGGAGCCGCTGTTCATCATGGATTGACGCACCACGGCAACAATGGCCGCCAGCACGGAGTAGCCCACCAGGAAAACAATGGCGTCCAGGACCCTGCCCCAGAAGTGCGCACTGCCGGAAGCTTTGACGAAGTAGGCGCCCGTTTGGGTGTGGCTCCGGACGGGACGGCCGTTGGCCGCGTCAACCAAGCCGGTTGCGGTGCTGGACTTCGGAGTGCTCATTGAGGGCTTTCAGGCTCGACGGCGGTGGTTGGGCTTGGCTGCTGTGGGTCAGGCCAGGCCTGCAAGTCCTGCCAGGACGCGGTTCAGGGAAGCCGCGGACGTTTCCTTGAGTTCCAGCGATACGGATTCTCCGCTCACCCGGGGAGTCAGGACGCTGACGCCGGAGGGCCCGGTGTAGACCGTCACGGTGGGGAACTCGTCCGTGTCAGCGCTGAAGCCTACAACGTTGCTGGCAGCGCGGGTGTCGGCAAGTGCGGTGGCGGCATGTTCCTCGAACTGTGCCTCGGTGTACTCGGCAGGATCAGTGTCGCGGGAGGCGGCGTTGTCCGGGTCCACGAACGCAGCCACGCGTGCCACCAGGTGGTCACGGGTCACCACGGTGAATCCGTGGAGGCCGCCTTCGTCGATCTCTTCCAGGAGTGCACCGTCGTCGTGCAAGTATCCGTAGAGCCAGCGTTTTCCGGTGGAGACCGTGCGCTCCACAGAGATGACGCTGTTGCCGCTGCGGCGAAGTGTCAGGGCGCCGGTGATGTCCTCGGTGGCGTGCAGGCGGGTGGGCTCGGTCTCGCCCTCAAAAATCACCGGGTACACCAGTTCCTTCGCGAGCAGACCGCGGAGGGCAATGGCGCACATCAGTTCCTTGTTGGCATCCTGCGCCGAAAGCCACGGCAGGGCCACCAATTGTTCGTGCTGGACGCCGTCCAGTGCAACAACTTCTTCATCGGTCAATGTGGGCAGCGCAGTTCCGTCAGCACTGGCCGAGGCTAGGACCTTGGCCGCGGCCTCAATGTCCCGCTGGGTCCATTTCATGGTGCTGGTGGTCATCCGAATATCCCTCCCACAAAGTTTCCTACTGACTTGGCGGCATTACCGACCCCATCTGCAACCTTACTGCCTACGTCCTTGGCGAACCCTGCCACCTCCTTGGCACCGTCAGCGATGTAGCTGCCGGGGTTGCGGGCAAAGTTGGAAATGGAATCCCAGTTGTCGGCCACCAGGTTACCCAAGGCCCAGGCTCCTGCAACGATTCCAGCGCCGATCACGATCGGTGCGCCGATGGGGCCCAGCAAGGCAGCGCCGCCAGCCGTCATGAGCATGATGCTTCCTACGCCGCCCACCACGGACAGGCCACCGGCAACGCGGTCGCCGGTGCCCCGCCACCCGTCATGTTGGGGATTGATCATGTCGCTGATGCCGCCCACAATGTTCAGCGGCGCGGCCAGTGCGCCCGCCACGCGGAGGCCCTTGGACAACCTGCTCGCATCCTGGAATGCCTGGCTGAACGGGATGTTGGCCTTGAGGTCGGTGAGGACGTCGGTGACTTTTTCGCCGTTCCGCAGCGCCGCGAGGGCATCCCGGATGACGGTGCCACCGGCACGCCAGTTGGTGAGTACCTCGCGGGTCTTGACCCATTCGGCGTGCCCCAGCTTGCCGTACTTGTAAGCGGTCCACAGCTGTGCGGCGAGGTCCTTGACGCCTGATCCGGTGTCGAACACGTCCTTCAGCACGCCCACGGACGTGCCGGACCCGTCATTGTGGCTGGCAAATTCCTGCTGGTTGGCGTGCTTCTTCAGCTGGCTGGCATTCTCCCGCAGCATGTTGGCGGCCTTCATCAGGCTCTGCCGGTGCTGGGTGTTCCAATCGCCTTTGAAGACCGTAGCGTCGCGGCCCTGCCACGCCGTGGTGGAGTTGATGGCGTTGGAAAGCTGTGTGCCTTGCAGGCTGATGGCGTCGGCTGCCTTGCCCATCACCCCTGCCAGACTGCGAAGCTGCGCGATGTCCGCGCCGTAAAACCCAGCCATGAGGAACCCCCTGTGTACGTGCATCGAAAAGTCTCGTCCCAGACTAGGCGGACCGAACGCTCCGGCGCGATGGGGAGACATGCCCATCAAAGCGTTGCTTAAAGAACGACGGCGGTTGGTGCGGTTCGCGGGGAACCGGTACCAACCGCCGTCGGGCGTCAATCCAGGGTGAAACTAGAGCTGAAGTGAAATTAGTGTGCTGCCGGAACGTAACGCTTGATGGAAGCTTCGAGCTCTGCCTCGGCGGCGGCGCGGTCGCCCCAGCCCTCAGCCTTGACCCACTTGCCGGGTTCCAGGTCCTTGTAACGGGTGAAGAAGTGCTCGATTTCCTTGATCAGGAATTCGCTGACATCGCTGATTTCCTGGATGTGATCGAAACGCGCATCAACGGGGACGCAGAGGACCTTGGCGTCTCCGCCGCCGTCGTCGGTCATGTTGAAGACGCCGATGGGGCGGGATTCAACAATGACGCCCGGGTGGAGGTCGAAGTCCTGCAGGAGCACCAATGCGTCCAACGGATCGCCGTCTTCGCCCAGGGTGTTCTCGAAGAAACCGTAGTGCGTGGGGTACTGCATGGAGGTGAACAGGACGCGGTCCAGGCGGACACGGCCGGTTTCGTGGTCAACTTCGTACTTGACGCGCGATCCCTTGGGGATCTCGATGGTCACGTCGTGCTTCATGGAATGCTCCTTGACGGGTGTGGGTGGGGCGCGGCACGCAAAAGCGCTGCCAGCGCCGCCGACTACTATTGAGGATATAGCGAGAGGCCCGGGTTTCTTGAACCGGCGGGGACATTTCAGGACTGACAGGACCGAGCAACTTCCATGATGGGCGTTAAAAACGGGGGTACCCGCAAGCGGGTAGCCCCGGCGTGGGGGCGCTTTACCTGGCCGGTGCTGCTGACCACGGTTTTGCTGTGTGTGGCTGCCATTGTGGCGGCGGGGATGTTTCCGGGCTTGTTCCCGGTGCCCAAGCCTGCGCCCTCAATTCCCGCGTGGCAGAAGGTGCCGGACCGCCTTGCCGGGGCTAACAGCGTGCTTCCGTTGGATGCGCAAGCCCCCGTTCCGGTGCCGGCCCAGGTAGCCAAACTCCTGGACGCCACCCTCAAGCCGGATGGTGCCGGCAGCATCAGCGGTGTGGTTCTGGACGCATCCACCGGTCAAACCCTCTTTGATCGGGAGGCCAACGCCAACCGCATCCCGGCCTCCAACATGAAGCTGCTCACCGCCGTCGCTGCCTTGAAAGCGCTCGGTCCCGAGACCCGCTTCTCCACCCGCGTGCTCTCATCAGCGGATCCTTCCACCGTTGTGCTGACCGGGGGAGGGGATGTGCTGCTCGGTTCCGGGGCATCCGAGCCCACCGCCATTCTTGGACGGGCCGGACTGGCGTCACTGGCGGCGGATACTGCTGCAGCTTTGGCCGCGGCCGGGGTAGCGGGGCCTGTGACCGTTCAGGTTGACGACTCCCTCTTCACAGGCGCGCCGCTCAACCCGGGGTGGAGCTTGGAGGATGTGGCCGCTGGAGAAACCACGCCCCTGTTCTCCTTGGCGCTGAACTCCGGGCGGTATAGCCCCGGCGTTGTGACCGGCCCGCGGCCACAGGATTCCGCTGTCACCACCGCTCAGGCCTTCGCCGAGCAGCTGGCGGCTGCCGGCGTAACGGTAAGTCCCGGCGTCGAACGCGGCAAAGGCCTCCCCGCCAAGGTTCTGGCAACTGCCGAGTCAGCCACGGTGAGCGAACAAGTGGACCTCATGCTCGAATCCTCGGACAACTTCCTGGCCGAAGCGTTGGGGCGGATGACCGCCTTGGCATCGGGCCAGCCCGGGACGTACGACGCCGCCACTTCGGCCGTGCGTCAAAGGCTGGGGGAGCTGGGGATCGCCACGGATTCGATGCTCTTGGCCGATGTTTCCGGCCTTGCCTTGGAAAACCAAGTTAGTGCCCAACAGTTTGCCGAGGTTGTCCGAGCCATCACCAGCGGACCGGACCCTGCACTACGCACTGCGCTGGACGGTTTTCCCGTAGCCGGACTCACCGGAACCCTGGACAACAGATATGTGGACAGCGGGACGTCGGAGGGCGCGGGGCTTGTACGCGCCAAGACCGGGACGCTCAATACGGTCATTGCCTTGAGCGGCTACGTGGTGGATGCTGATGGCCGGCTGCTGGTGTTCTCCTTCATCGGCAATGGCCTGGACCCGGGTGCGGCGGGCAATAAGGTGGCCATGGACCGCTCGGCGTCGGTGCTTGCCGCGTGCGGGTGCAAGGGCTGAAACCTCCGCAGCGAATCCTCCGCGCGGAGCGAACTTAAGGCTCGCTGTCAGTCTCGTGTGGTCTGATGGACCGTATGGTGTCATCTGCCCGAGATTCGTCAGCAGGGGCCCCGTCCCTGATCAACTGGGACCTGGCCGCCTCTACGGCTGCCCGGCTTGCCCCTCCCGGCCCTGAGCTCAGCTCCGGGGAGATCGGCAAGGCGGTGGAGAACCTGCGCTTCAACGCGGACATTTCCGTCCCTTATGTGCATGACATCACCGGCTTGGAAGCCGCCCGGGACCTCCGTGATTCACACGTCCTGGTGGTGGACCGCGCCTCCTGGTCCAAGGCCAATACGCAGAGCTTCGCGGTGATGCTGCAGCCCGCCCTGAAGAAGATGCTGGATAACCGCAGCGGGGTGGCCATGACGCCCGCCGCGGCCGCTACCAGCGGTGCCATCACCGGCGCCCAACTCGGGGCAGTCCTCTCCTTCCTGTCCAGCAAGGTCCTCGGTCAGTACGATCCTTTTGCTGCCCTGGCCCCGGATTCCAAAGTTCCCCCGGGCGGACGCCTCCTGCTGGTGGCGCCGAACATCATTTCCGTGGAGCGTGAACTCAACGTCCACCCGGACGACTTCCGCCTGTGGGTCTGCCTGCACGAGCAAACCCACCGCGTCCAGTTCGCGGCTGCACCATGGCTCCGGCACCACATGCTGGATGAGATCGAGAAACTTAGCGGCAATCTCCTGGGCAACATGGACACGTTGGTTGAACGCGCCAGCGCCGCAGCAAAGTCGCTGCGGGACCGTAATCCGTCCGAGAAGACTCCGGGCCGGGGTGCCATTCTGGACATCCTCCAGAACCCGGAGGAAAAGGCATCTCTATCCCACATCACGGCCGTCATGAGCCTTCTTGAGGGCCATGCCAACGTGGTGATGGATGCCGTGGATGCCAGCATCGTCCCCTCCGTGCGGACCATTCGTCAACGCTTCAATGATCGCGGCAAGGACCGTGGAGTGGTGGAGAAGTTCATCCGCAACCTCCTGGGCCTCGACGCCAAGATGCGGCAGTACACCGATGGCGCCAAGTTCGTCCGCGAAGTGGTTGCCGTAGCCGGCATGGAGGGCTTCAACCGGGTGTGGGAAGCCGCCGAACACTTGCCCACCGAAGAAGAGATCCACAACTCCAAGCTGTGGCTTGAGCGGATGGGGCTTTGAGCGCACCCTCTGGTTCTGTTGGTTCTGTTGGTTCTGTTGATGGTGCCGCTGCCGGTTCAGCCAACAAGGGCCGACGACGGCCGGGCCGCTTGGCGCCGGTAGTCGGCAAGGCACGGAAACACTTGCAGAACGCTCTGGCCGCTGCGGGCTACCCCTCGCACGTGCTTGTGGCGTGCAGCGGCGGCCCGGACTCTATGGCGTTGGCAGCGGTGGCCGCGTATTTCGGCCGGCGTGGCCACGTGGATGGGCATCCCATTTCCGTTGCCGCCGTGGTGGTGGATCACCAACTGCAGGCCGGCTCGGCCGAGGTGGCAGCCCGCACCGCCGGCGTGCTGCGCCAACTGGGCCTCTCACCCGTAGAAGTGCGCACGGTGGAAGTCGCGGCCACCGGCTTCGGCCCCGAGGCCGCGGCCCGGGACGCCCGCCATGCTGCGCTGGAATCGGCAGCTGATCACCTTGGATGTGACGCAATCCTGCTGGGCCACACTCTGGATGACCAAGCCGAGCAGGTGCTCCTGGGCTTGGCGCGCGGTTCCGGAACCCGGTCCCTCGCGGGGATGAGGCCGGCCCGCGGGCGCCTCCTCCGGCCCTTCCTTGGCCTGCGGCGCGGCGAGACACTGGAGATTTGCCAGGTGGAGGACCTGGACCCTTGGCACGATCCAAGCAATGCCGATCCGTCCTTCGCGCGCTCCCGCACTCGCGTTGAAGTCATGCCCGTCCTGGAAGAAAAGCTCGGACCAGGCGTGGCGGAATCCCTTGCGCGCACGGCCGCAATTCTCCAGCAGGATGCGGATTTCCTGGAGGATTTAGCCCACGAGACCTATCTCTCACTTGTCCAGCGCGAAGGCGCTGATGTGTGGCTTCCCGAGGACGCCGTCCGCGAGTTGCCCGCTGCGCTCAGGTTCCGCGTCATCGCCAAAGCAGCAGCCGACGTCGGAGGCCAGCAACCCGGCTACGGGCGCCTCCACGCTGCGGAAGCGCTGCTTCGCCGGCAAGGATCTGCAGGACCTGTGGAGCTTCCCGGCCACGTCAGTGTTTTCCGGTTGTCCCTCAGCGATCTGGAGCAGGAACGCTCTGTTTCTCCTGCGGCCTCGCCGGCTGTTTCGGCAGGTGCCGAGGTTGACGGCGTTCCCCGACTGGCCTCCCCCTGTGGGAAGCTAGTATTCCGGCATCAGAAACCGTCCCAACAGTAGCCGCACCCGAGCATCAAAACAGGAGCCATTGGTGGATTCAAACGACGTCCAGGCAGATCTCAAGCACGTTCTTTACACCAAAGAGCAGATCCAAACGCGAATCGCGGAACTTGCTGCGCAGATCGACAAAGACTACGAAGGCCGCGACATCCTCGTTGTCGGCGTCCTCAAGGGTGCGGTCATGGTCATGGCGGACCTGGCGCGTGCCCTGCACAGCCACGTGAGCATGGACTGGATGGCTGTGTCGTCCTACGGTTCCGGCACCCAGTCCTCCGGTGTTGTCCGGATCCTCAAGGACCTGGATACTGACCTCATGGGTAAAGACGTCCTGATCGTGGAGGACATCATTGACTCCGGCCTGACACTGTCCTGGCTTAAGTCCAACCTTGAATCGCGTGGCACGGCAAGCGTGGAGATCTGCACGGCTTTCCGCAAGCCCACCGCCGCCAAGGTTGAGATCGACGTCAAGTACGTTGGCTACGACATCCCCAATGAATTCGTGGTGGGCTACGGCCTGGACTACGCCGAGAAATACCGCAACCTGGACTTCGTGGGCACCTTGGCTCCCCACGTTTACGAGTAAGCGCTTCTCTTCCTCTTTCACGCCGCGTCCGTTTCCGCCCTTCGCGCCCGTAACCCGGTGCGTTTGGCGGGTCCGGGTGCGGTGTTGGCGCTTAAGGGGTGCGCCAAGCGGCAGTGGGTGCGCTCGTTAGGGCTTCTTTGCTCTGCCGCCGCACCAACCCCGCGCGCTAAACTTGACCATGACCGGTGCCCCTGCCCGTCTTCTGGCGTGGCTCGCCGTCATGGCGACTCTTCTTACGGCCTGTACTCCTGCCGTCGAATCCACTGTGCTTGATGCCGGGCAACCAATCGAGTCAGCCAGCGCTGGACCGAGTAGCGCCGCGTCAGGCCCGGGACCGTCGAGCACGGCACCGCCGAGCACGTCAGACTCCGGATCGACTCCATCGGAGAGCCCCACGCAGACTCTTGAGCAGCCGCAGCCCGCGCCGCCAGCACCTCCGCCTGCTGTGCCCGGACCGTTTGCCCTGAACCTCTACCAAGAGGGCGATTTCGTGCCGCAGTACACCTTTGACTGGTGCGTTGCCGCGAGTATCCAAATGGCACATAACCTCATTGATGACACCGGCGGCGCAACCTGGGCTTCCACGGCGCAACAAAGCGAGTTGTGGGAGATGGCCCGTGCCCGGTCATCCAATGCCTTCAATGGTGCCAACCCTTTGGGCTGGGCGCAGGTGCTGACGGAGTCCGGGATGGGGCCGTACCGGGTGGTCAGCATCGCAAACTTCGAGGACACGCTGCAGACGGCCTCCCGGGCCATAGCCGAGACCGGACGGCCGGTGGGGTTGGTGATGTGGAGCGGCCGGCATGCGTGGGTGATGAGTGGTTTTGAGGCCATAGGTGATCCCGCGCAATTTCAGGAGTTCCAAGTAACGGGAATCCGCGTCCTGGATCCGCTTTATCCGTATGGCAGCGGTCAGTGGGGTCCGTCGCCGGAGCCCAACAGCCTGCTGACTCCGGAGCAATTGGCCACCCAGTTCGTGGTTCGTGAACCCCGGCGCTGGAGTGCGGATCTGCCTGCGGGTTATTTGCTGGTGCTTCCGGTCGCGGCCTGACGTGGGGACGTGGGTAGAAACCCCTGTTCCGGCACCCCCAACCCGAGTATCCTGTGTACGCCCAGAGGGAACTTTTGCACTTTCCGATGCGTGAGTTACTGGGAACGGTGTATAGCTTGAAACTGAAGCAGCACCACTCGCGCGCAGAAGTTGCGCCTTGCAGCACTACCAGGAGGGACGGGGCAAAACCCCGATCAGATGAAAGCTAAGAGTTTCTTCAAGGGCCCGGGCATCTGGATTGTTGTCGTCGTTGGCTTGCTCCTGGTGGCATTCGCAACACTGGCTCCGGGCGGTTCCACGCGCATTGACACCAAAGAGGGCCTCGAGCTCCTTTCCCAAAGCGGGAAGGTTGAGCAGGCCAAGATTTTCGACGCTGAGAACCGCGTCGACCTTGTGCTTAAGGACAACCTGAACCTGGATGGCCAGGACAAGGGCAAGAACGTGCAGTTCTTCTACGTCACGGATCGTGGTCCGGATGTGGTCAAGGCTGTCACCAACGCCAACCCGGACAAGGGTTTCACGGACCAGCCGGTAGAGAACAACTGGTTCTCCGGTTTGTTCTCCTTGCTGATTCCCGTGCTGTTGCTTGGTGTGCTGTTCTGGTTCCTGCTTTCCCGCATGCAGGGTGGCGGTTCCAAGGTGATGCAGTTCGGCAAGTCCAAGGCCAAGCTTGTCAACAAGGACATGCCGCAGGTGACCTTCTCTGATGTCGCCGGTGCCGAGGAGGCTGTGGAAGAGCTCCAGGAAATCAAGGAGTTCCTCCAGGAGCCGGCCAAGTTCCAGGCGGTGGGAGCCAAGATTCCCAAGGGTGTTTTGCTCTACGGCCCTCCAGGTACGGGTAAGACCCTTCTGGCCCGTGCTGTTGCGGGCGAGGCCGGTGTTCCGTTCTTCTCCATCTCCGGCTCGGACTTCGTTGAAATGTTCGTCGGCGTTGGCGCTTCACGTGTCCGCGACCTTTTTGAACAGGCAAAGGCCAGCTCCCCGGCCATCATCTTCGTTGATGAAATCGACGCCGTTGGACGTCACCGTGGCGCCGGCATCGGTGGTGGCAATGATGAGCGCGAGCAGACCCTGAACCAGCTCCTCGTTGAGATGGACGGCTTCGACGTCAAGACCAACGTGATCCTGATTGCGGCCACCAACCGGCCTGACGTCCTGGATCCCGCGCTGTTGCGCCCGGGCCGTTTCGATCGTCAGATCACTGTGGAAGCCCCGGACATGATCGGCCGTGAACAGATCCTCAACGTCCATGCAAAGGGCAAGCCCATGGCTCCTGGCATTGACCTCCGGGCTGTTGCAAAGAAGACTCCCGGCTACACGGGTGCTGACTTGGCAAACGTCTTGAATGAGGCCGCACTGTTGACCGCCCGCTCCAACGCCAACCTGATTGATGACCGCGCCCTGGACGAGGCAATCGACCGCGTCATGGCAGGTCCGCAGAAGCGTAGCCGCGTCATGAAGGAGCTGGAGCGCAAGATCACCGCGTACCACGAGGGCGGCCACGCACTCGTTGCTGCAGCGCTGCGTAACTCCGCCCCGGTCACTAAGATCACCATCCTTCCCCGTGGCCGTGCCCTGGGTTACACCATGGTTATCCCCGAGGATGACAAGTACTCGGTAACCCGCAATGAACTGCTGGATCAGATGGCGTACGCCATGGGCGGCCGCGTCGCTGAGGAGATCGTCTTCCACGACCCCTCAACCGGGGCGTCCAACGACATCGAAAAGGCCACTTCCACGGCCCGGAAGATGGTCACCCAATACGGCATGAGTGAACGAGTTGGCGCCGTGAAGCTTGGCTCGGGCGGCGGCGAGCCGTTCCTTGGCCGCGACGCCGCCCAGGAGCGCAACTTCTCCGATCAGATCGCCTACGTGGTGGACGAGGAAGTGCGCCGCCTGATCGACCAGGCGCATGACGAGGCGTATGCCATCCTCACGGAAAACCGGGACGTTCTGGACCGCCTGGCCCTGGAATTGCTGGAACGCGAAACCCTGAACCAGTCGGAGATCGCCGAAATCTTCCACGACATCCGCAAGCGCGACTTCCGCGAGATCTGGCTCTCCAAGGAGTCCCGCCCGGTTCAGTCCATTCCGCCCGTGGAGTCACGCGCGGAGAAGGCTGAGCGCGAGGCCCAGGAAGAGGCTAAGCAGGCCCGTTTGGACGAGCCTTTGGACGTCGTGGCGCCGCACGCCCAGGGGGTTAGCAGCCAGGAGTCATTCCAAGCCCCGCAGCCTGACGGCGGCAACGACCACCCGCATCACGGCTAAGCTATCTGCCGTGACTCATTTCGACGACGACGACGACCTCGCCGCCGCCCACGGTTCCGCCGTGGGCTCCCAGCAAGGCACTAAAGTAGACCGCCCGCGCATTGAAGCGGCTGTCCGCGAGATCCTGCTGGCAATCGGTGAAGACCCTGAGCGTGGAGGCCTCCTGGACACGCCCAAGCGTGTGGCCAAGGCTTACGCCGAGGTCTTCGCCGGCCTGCACCAGCACCCGGCGGATGTCCTTTCCACCACCTTTGACCTCGACCATGAAGAGCTTGTCCTGGTGAAGGACATTCCCTTCTACTCCACGTGCGAGCACCACTTGGTGCCGTTCCACGGGGTTGCTCACGTTGGTTACATTCCGTCACATGACGGCAAGGTGACCGGCCTGAGCAAGTTGGCGCGGCTGGTTGATATCTATGCACGCCGCCCTCAGGTGCAGGAACGGCTCACCACCCAGATCGTTGAGGCGCTTGTAAAGCACCTCAATCCCCGCGGCGCGATCGTCGTCGTCGAATGTGAACACATGTGCATGTCAATGCGCGGCATTCGCAAGCCCGGCGCAAAGACCGTCACCAGTGCGGTGCGCGGTCAACTCCATGACCCGGCCACCCGCGCCGAGGCCATGAGCCTCATACTCGGAAGGTAAGCACTATGGACTCCCTCGCTGCAGCACCCGGAACCGGACCGGCCACAAGCCCGTTGCCGGTTCTCCGTAAACCGCGCCCCGCGGCCAGGTTCGAGGACCTGCCAACGGACCGCACGCTGGTTATGGGAATCCTCAACGTCACCCCGGATTCCTTCAGCGACGGCGGTAGTCACCGGACGCCGGATACCGCGATCGCTCTCGGTTTGCGCATGTTTTACGCAGGCGCTGACATCATCGACGTCGGTGGGGAATCCACCCGCTCCGGGGCCGAACCGGTTTCCCCTGAGGAAGAGCAGCGCCGCGTCATTCCCGTGATCCAGGCGCTGGTGAAGGCCGGAGCGCTGGTCAGCATCGACACCATGCACACCTCCACTGCGGCGGCTGCCATCGAGGCGGGTGCGGCCATCATTAACGACGTCTCCGGCCTCACGATTGAACCGGACATGCCGGAGCTTGTGGCCCGCACCAAGGTTCCGTACATCCTGACGCACCGCCGGGGCGACGCCCTCACCATGGACAGCCTCACGGACTACAACAACGTCACTGAGGAAGTGGTTGCTGAGCTCAGTGGCGTCCGCGACAAACTCTATGCGGCGGGTGTTGCACCGGAACAGATCATCGTTGATCCCGGCGTGGGTTTCTCCAAGAACGAGGACCAGAACTGGGAGGTCCTCAAGAACCTGGACCAGCTCTTCGCCTTGGGCCACAAAGTGATGGTCGCCGCCTCACGGAAGCGGTTCCTTGGTTCCCTTCTCACTGTTGCGGGTAAGTCCGCGGCTCCTTTGGAGCGTGACGCCGCTACTGCTGCCATCACCGCTTTGAGCGCAACCAAGGGTGCGTGGGCCGTACGGGTTCACGACGTCGGCCCCAGCCTTGACGCCGTCAAGGTCGCCGCCCGCATTTCGCGCTGATTGGATAACGCTGTGGACAGGATCACGCTGACCGGCGTCACTGCCGTGGGTTATCACGGGGTGTTTGACTTTGAACGCCGTGACGGCCAGCCGTTTGTTGTGGACGCCGTGCTGTACACGGACTTCACCAAGGCTGCCGAGACCGATGACCTGCAGTACACAGCCCATTACGGTGAAGTGGCGGAACTGATAACCAAGCACATCGAGGGTGAGCCCTTGAACCTCATTGAGGGCCTGGCTGTCAGGATCGCAGAGGACATCCTGGCCAACTACACCGTAGCCGCCGTCGATGTCACCGTTCACAAGCCCAAAGCGCCGATTAAGGTACCGTTTGGCGACGTGACTGTCAGCGTCCATAGGGAGCGGTCATGACGTCCGGCTATACCAAGGCCATTTTGGCTCTGGGAAGCAACCTGGGGGAGCGGAACGACATTTTGTCCACAGCTGTGGCGGATCTGGTGGACCCTCCCGAGGTGCGCCTCCTGGGTGTATCGCCGGTGGTTCAGACCAAGCCAGTGGGGGGTCCCGAGGGCCAGCCTGACTTCCTGAATATGGTCATGGCTGTGGAGACCACGTTGACCCCCATGGAGCTGCTGAAACACTGCCATGCCGTGGAGCAGAAGCATCACCGCACCCGAGAGGTGCGTTGGGGCCCAAGGACACTGGACGTGGACGTCATCGTGTTCGGCGAGGTGACCAGTGAGGACCCCGTCCTGACCATCCCGCATCCGCGTGCCGCCGAGCGCGCTTTCGTTCTTTACCCGTGGTCCCTGTTGGAACCGCACGCCACCCTGAATGGCAGGAGCGTGGCCGAACTGGCGGCCCAAGCGGCTGACATGCCGGACATCCGTCGCTTTGACGGTTTCGGTGATGATGCCGGTGTCCCGGCTGCCGGGGCAGTGGAGCAGCCATGAAGGCAATGCGCCCCGTAGTTCTGGTGCTCATCGTCGTCATTGCTGCCGTCATTGGTTGGTTGGCTACGGTCACCACTAACCGCTTCAGCATGCCAACCCCCGTGCTACCTGTGTCCGCTCTCATCACCATGGCCGTCATTGCCGGGCTGACGCTGATCATGGGCATCCGTGTGCTTCGCTGGCGCAACGGCAACAAGAAGAAATTGCTCAATCCGATCCTCGCGGCCAGGACGTTGATCCTGGCCCAGGCATGCGCCTACGCCGGGACGCTCCTCCTTGGCTGGCACGCGGGAATCTCTGTGGATCTCCTCCGCATTGGTGGCCTGCGCGGTGGTGAGGGAGTCCTTTGGAATGCCCTGTTGATGGGCGGCGGGGGCGTCGTGATGATCGTGGTGGGAATTGTGGTTGAGCGGTTATGCCGCATCCCGCCGGAGGATCTGGAAGGTGGTACCGCCGGACCGGAAACCCGTCGCGGCGAAACTAAGGGTGAAGGCGAGTATGCATACCGAGGCGATTGATCCTCCCGGCGTTCAGTGGCTGAGGGTTTCCCCGAAGTACGTCACGGTCCGCTTGGTGGAGTGGGCCATTGGCAATGTTGTGTTGCTGGTGGTCCTGAGCTTGCCTCTCATTTTTGTGCTGCTGGGCTGGTGGCGGTGGCCGCCGCTGTGGCTCGCTATTGCAGTTCCGGCGGTGATGTTGGTGCTGGCAGTCTGGCGGCTGGTGCTGATTCCCCGCCAAGTGCGGTCGATCGGGTACGCCGAGCGCGACGATGACCTCCTGATCCGTCGGGGCATTTTCTTTCAGCGCACCATGGTGGTCCCTTACGGCCGGATGCAGTACGTGGACGTTGCGGTTGGGCCCGTTGAGCGCAGCCTGGGGTTGTGCACGCTCAAACTCCACACAGCTTCGGCAAGCACCAACGCATATTTGCCTGGCCTCCCCTCAGCAGAAGGGGCACGCTTGCGCGAGCAGCTTTCGGCCCGCGGAGAAGCCAGGTTGGCCGGGCTGTGAGCCTGGGGAACGACGCCACCGAGAACCTGCCGGGCAAGCCGGAACAAACGGTCGACGGCGACTGGAACCGTGTCCACCCCGCGTCACCGTTTGTTCGTGGCTGGGTGGCGCTTGCCGCCGTCGGGTTCTTCTTTGGCCGTGACGCTTTCGAACGGATGCTGCAGGGCCGGGACCTGATGGACCCTAACCTCAGCGGACGTGTGCCCTGGTTGCTGGCCGGCGGCGCCGTGGTGTTGCTGCTGACTGTGGGTGGGTTCATTCTTAGCTGGTACTTCACGCGCTACCAGGTGGCCCAGGGCTATGTCCGCGTCAACACCGGCTTCCTTTTCAAGCAGCAGCGGCAAGCACGTTTGGATCGTGTTCAGGCGATCGACATTGTGCAGCCGCTGTTGGCACGGATCTTCGGGCTTGCCGAACTCAAATTCGAAGTGGCCGACGCCGGTGAGTCCGCCGTGCGGCTCGCCTACCTTCCGCTGGACCAAGCCAAGCAGCTCCGCGCAACCATCCTTGCGAGGGCGGCAGGTGTGGTCAGTGGGCCGGGGACGCCGGAGGAAGTTCCCGAAGCCCCGGAGCATGTTGTGCTGGCAGTGCCTCCTGGCCGCCTCATCGGTTCCCTGCTCCTGAGCGAGCAGACCATTGCGATTGTGCTGGGAGCTGCGGCGTCAGTGACGATCTCACTGCTGACGGAGAACAATGCCATTTTCTTCGCGTTGATCCCTGCCATTCTGGGCATTGGGGCCGCGTACTGGAATTCCTTCAACAAGGGCTACAACTTCACTGCAGCCATTTCCCCTGACGGTATCCGCCTGAGATATGGCCTGTTGGATACCCAGGCCCAAACCGTGCCGCCGGGACGTATCCAGGCGGTCAAGGTAGCGCAGCCGCCCATCTGGCGCATGCTCGGGTGGTACCGGATGCACGTCAACGTGGCGGGTTACGGAGGCACCGCCGGGAACGAAAACGCTGCCCGCACCACCCTGCTTCCCGTTGGACACAAATCTGATGTCCTCCGGATGATGAGCCTTGTGCTTCCCGATCCCGGAGTGGAAGATCCTGAAGCGGTCTTCACGGCAGGGCTGGTAGGTCTTGCCCCCACCGCCAACGCGATGCCCGCTGGCGCGTCCGGAGGGGCAGACGGCTTCGTCACCACGCCGCGGCGCGCTCGATTGTTGGCGCCCCTGGGTTGGCGGCGGAACGGGTTCCTCGCCACACGGACGGCGTTGTTGCTCAGGTCCGGGCGTTGGTGGCGTGTGCTGATCCTGGTTCCGCACCAAAGGACCCAATCCATGGCGCTCCACCAAGGTCCGTTGGCGAGGTGCTTCGGTGTGGCAGATCTTGTCCTCCACACCACCGCCGGCCCCGTGGTTCCCAGGGTCTTCCAAGCGGGTATCCAGCAGGCGGTTGAGCTTTTTGATCAGCAGGCCACGCGGGCCCGGGAAGCCAGAAAGCGGCAGACCAGCGAACAGTGGCTGGCCCAGGTTGCGCCGCAAGCGCCGGAGGTCGCCGCCGCGGCAGCGCACCCGCAACCAGCCCCGCAGCAAACGTCACCACAACAGGAGGACCACCATCATGGCTAGGCCAGGAAGACTCGGCGTCGGCATCATCGGCGCCGGCAAGGTGGGTGCAGTGCTCGGTGCCGCCCTGCGCGCGGCCGAGCACGCCGTCGTCGGGGTTTCTGCTGTGTCCGAGGCGAGCCGGGAGCGGGCGGAGACCCTTCTTCCTGGGGTCCCGGTGTTGGAAATCCAGGACATCGTGGAACGCTCCGAGCTTGTTCTCCTTGCCGTCCCGGACGATGCTTTGGGCGAATTGGTGGCGGGGCTGGCCAAGCTTGGAGCATGGCAGCCCGGTCAGTTGGTGGCCCACACCTCGGGGCGGTTCGGCGTGGGGATCCTCAACCCTGTCCGGGCAGCGGGCGCCATTCCGCTGGCGCTGCACCCGGCCATGACCTTCACCGGCATGAGCCTGGACCTCACCCGTCTCCTGGATTGCACCTTCGGCGTCACCGCGGACGCTGCCATGCTCCCCATCGCCCAAGCCTTGGTAGTTGAGATGGGCGCGGAGCCGGTGGTCATTGCCGAGGCCGACCGCACCCTGTACCACGCATCCCTGGCGCATAGCTCCAACCACATGGTCACGTTGGTGGCGCAGGCGTCGCAGATGCTGCGGGAGATCGGCGTCGAAAACCCGGAGGCCATGCTGGGTCCGTTGTTGCGAGCCACCTTGGAGAACGCCCTTGCTTCCGGCGAATCAGCGCTGACCGGGCCCGTTGCGCGAGGGGACGTGGGCACCGTTTCGGCGCACGCCGAGGCACTCAAAGAGTACGACGGCGGTGCAGGCGGCGATGTCTTTGCGGCGTACCAGGCCATGGCACAAGCCACCGCACGCAGGGCAGGAAACCGCGGGCTGCTGCGCCCGGAACAACTCGACGACATTAACGAGGCCTTGGGTGCTGAACCCCAAGAGCCGGAAGGAAACTGAACAGCATGGCCATCAAACTCGTAACCACCGCGCAGGAACTGCGAGCCGAGAGCGCCCGGCTCCTGGCCGCCAAGGGTGGGAGGTCGCAGGGCTTGGTACCCACCATGGGGGCACTTCACTCTGGGCACGCTGCGCTAGCCCGGACTGCCGTGGCGGAGAACGACGTCGTGGTGGCCACCATTTTCGTAAACCCCTTGCAGTTCGGGGACGCTGTGGACCTTGACCGTTACCCCCGCACCCTCGAGGCTGATATGGCCTTGCTGGATGCTGAGGGCGTGGACCTGGTGTTCGCGCCGTCCGTGGAGGAGGTGTATCCCGGCGGCCAGCCGCTGGTTCGGGTGACCTCCGGTCCTCTGGGCGAAAAGTGGGAAGGCGCCTCGCGTCCCGGACACTTCGATGGCGCCCTCACCGTGGTGGCCAAGTTGTTGCACTACGGGCTGCCCGGCGGTGCTTCAGCGGACGGCACAACAGCGGCCTACCGGGCCTACTTCGGCCAGAAGGACGCGCAGCAGTTGGCTCTGGTAAAGCGCATGGTTTCCGACCTGAACTTCCCTGTGGACATCGTGCCCGTGCCGATCGTTCGCAGTGAGGATGGGTTGGCGCTCTCCAGTCGTAACCGGTTCCTTTCGGACGCGGAACGCGAAGCAGCGTTGGTGTTGTCGAGGGCTTTGCGCCTCATTGAGTCCCGGGCAAACGCGCACGAACCGCTGGACCTCGAGTCCGCCGTCGCGCTGGTTGAGTCCCAGCCGCTGGTGGAACTGGACTATTTCGACGTCGTTGATCCCACCACGCTGGAGCCCCTGGCAGAGAACTGCAAGGAAACGCCCTTCCGCGGCGAAGGTTTGGCGATCATTGCCGCCAAGGTGGGTCCTGTCCGGCTCATCGATAACGCGCCATTGTTCTCCTAGCGTTCAGGAATTTCCTGCTGACGGGAATTGGATAGGCATTTAGACTGTTTTAGTCTTCACCGGCACAGATCGCCGGACACCAAATCCAAACCTTGAGGAAACCTCATGTCTACCGACGTCACGTCCGACGCCAACGGCAAGCCTTCATCGGCTTCTGGCTCCGCTACCTCCGCAGAGGCGGCGCCCCCGGTTGTGCCGGTGTCAGAGGCGCCCGCGTCTGGTCCTACCTCGAGTGCACCTGTGTCCGGGAAGATGTCACGCGAATCCGTGACCGTCATCGTCACGCTTTTGGTGGCAACGTTCGTGGTGATCCTCAACGAGACCATCATGAACGTCGCTCTCCAGCGGCTCATGACCGACCTTCAGGTCAGCGCCTCAACTGTGCAGTGGCTGGCTACCGGCTTCATGCTGACCATGGCCGTGGTCATCCCCACCACGGGGTTCATCCTGCAGCGGATGAGCACCCGCGGAGCATTCATGCTGGCCATGGGACTCTTTAGCGGTGGAACGTTGCTGGCCGCCTTGGCCCCGGGCTTCCTGGTCCTGCTGCTGGCACGCATCGTCCAAGCCGGCGGTACTGCCATCATGCTCCCGCTCCTGATGACCACCATCCTCACCTTGGTGCCCATGTCCAAGCGCGGTGCCGTGATGGGCAACGTCAGCATTGCCATCTCGGTAGCTCCCGCTATGGGACCCACCGTATCCGGCATCATTTTGGACAACTTCTCCTGGCGTTTCATGTTCGTGTTCGTGCTTCCTGTGGCATTGGCTGCGTTCGCGATCGGGGCCAAATACCTCACCAACGTGGGTGAGCGCGAGAAGACAACCCTGGACGTTCCTTCCGTGATTCTCACCGTGCCCGCTTTCGGTGGCTTGGTGTACGGCTTGAGCCAGATCGGTGGCGCGGAGGCCGGTATCGTCCCTGTCATCGCGCTGGTGTTGGGCCTCATCTGCCTGGCCTTGTTCGTCTTCCGGCAGCTCAAGCTCCAGAAGTCGGACGCCCCGCTGCTGGATCTCCGTGCCTTCAAATTCCGCATGTTCACCGTGTCCACACTGCTCATGGTCGTGGCCATGATGGCCTTGTTCGGCGGCGTGATCCTCTTGCCGCTGTACCTCCAGAACACGCTGCACCTACAGCCGTTGGAGACCGGGCTGGCGCTGCTGCCGGGTGGTTTGGCAATGGGCTTGTTGGGGCCGGTCATCGGGCGGATCTTCGACAAAGTTGGCCCGCTGCCACTCACCGTAACCGGGTCCGTGCTGATGGTCCTGACGCTCTGGCAGTTCTCGCGCCTGGATGAGGCCAGCTCCCTTGGCTGGGTCATTGCCTTGCATGTCACTCTGAGCCTGGGCCTCGCTTTGCTCTTCACTCCTGCCTTCACCACCGGGCTGAACCCGCTGCCGCCGCACCTGTACTCCCACGGTTCCGCCATCATCAGCACCGCCCAGCAGGTTTCCGGTGCAGCTGGTACCGCATTGCTGGTGTCCATCTATGCCGTGGTATCTGCGTCCTCCGGTCTGGTTGCCGGTATGCAGGCAGCCTTCATGGCGGCCACCGTGATTGCCGTTGCTGCTGTGGTGCTCGGCGCCATGATGCGCAAGACCGAAGGCGCCGGAGGTCACGGGGGCCACTAACCCTGGTTGCCCCGCCCATCCTTCCAACCCTCTATCACCTAATTGCCCCTTCCCTCCGACCCTCTATCACTTACTGAACTGATTTCGGCAACGCTCTCTCGCTCCGGCGGGGGAGCGTTGTTTGTTTTCGGCGGGAGTGTTGGTGTTCGACGGCGGCCGGTTTGGGTGTGGTGTTCGACGGCGGGTGGTTGGGTTGGGTGGTGTGATGGGCTTCACGTGGGTTGTTTGTGGTTGGTTTTGGGTGGTGTGGGGTGTTGGGGGTGGGGTTTTCCTTGT